>Ga0256827_10000004_pt1 | contig 127344 bp, 100 predicted proteins | sample CV84metaG_FD_185977 | JGI IMG/M metagenome (GOLD analysis project Ga0256827, IMG submission 185977) | Hydrothermal vent microbial communities from East Pacific Rise, Pacific Ocean - CV84 | ecosystem: Environmental > Aquatic > Marine > Hydrothermal vents | place: Pacific Ocean: East Pacific... | reverse complement strand
AGGAATTTGACAAGAGAAAGGATGCAAGAGCATACTATAACTGCTGTAAAAAGAAGATTTAGGCCGATTTTACTTACTTCAATTACAACATTTTTTGGTTTGCTACCAATGATTTTTGAAGAGAGTCTACAGGCTCAGTTTTTAATTCCTATGGCAATTTCACTTGGTTTTGGTATTATTTTTGCAACAGTGATTACCTTATATTTAATTCCAGCAGGAATTTTGATTTTAGAGGATATAAAAGGGTTTTTATTTAAAGGAGGTAGTCATGAATAGGGGCTTGGTTCTTTTATTAATTATTTTATTATTTTCCTCCTGTAGTATGACTCCTGAAAAAAAAGATATCAAATTTGAATATGATATTGAGCAGAAATATGAAGGTGAGACTTCTTCTACAAGCAAGGGTTTTCAACCCGCTGATAAGTGGTGGACAAAATTTAATGATGATAAATTAAATTCCTTGATTGAAGATGTTATTAAGAATAATCTTGATTTAAAAATGGCTCTTGGAAATATTAATATTTTAAGGGCACAGTATCAGATGTCAAAGGCTCGTTCTATGCCAACTGTTACTGCATCTGCTGGTGCAAATGTTGCAAGAAGTCCTATAAAGGGCTTTGAGATAGATAAAACTACCGGAAAGATGACGCAAGTAACAACACCAGAGATAAATGATAGTTATAATCTGCAAATGAATGCTATGTTTGAAATTGATTTTTTTGATAAATATGGAGCATTAGGTAGAAGTGCATTAAATAATTTAAAATCAAGTGAAGCAGACTATCATAAATTATATTTTATGTTGATTTCACAAACGATTAGTGCATATTTTGATATAAAAATGATTAAGCAATCTATTGAATTAAATAAAAGTATAATTAAGTCTTATGAAGATGAATTAAATATACAGAAACAAAAATATGAAGCAGGAATTGGAATGAGTTTTAATGTTAACTCTCTTGAGCAAACTATATATTCGAATAATGCAACTATTGAAGACTTAAAAAAACAGTTAAAATTAAGAAAGTATTCATTGAAAGTATTATTAGGGAAGTATCCTAAAGATGATATGTTATTTAATGATGATATAGAAGGAATTGTTGAGAAATTAGAAGATTTATCTGTTGGGATTCCTTCTGAGTTATTAAAAAATAGATTTGATATCATTTCAGCACATAGAAAACTTGATAGTGCAAGAGAGCAAATTGGTTATAAAAAGGCAGATAGATTTCCTTCTATATCATTATCTGCAGCAATTGGTTATATGAATATTTTCGACTTATCAAATTTTTTTGATAGTGATTTTATAACTTTAAGTGGTGGAGCAAATATTAATCAAACAGTATTTTCTTATGGTAGTAAAAAGGCTGCTTATGAACAAGCTGTAGAGCAATATAATTTATCTTTATTAAATTATAAAAAAATTATATTAAATGCTTTTAATGAAGTAGAAAGTATTTTAGTAAAAATAGATGCACTTAAAAAACAAAAAAAATTCCTTGAAAACTCTTTGATTTCATCTAAACGCTCTTATGAAGAAGCAAGAAGAAGGTATATTGGAGGTATTGGAGAGTATAAAACTCTTCTTGATTTAGTAAAAGTAATGTTTTCACTTAAAATAAATATATTGAATTTAGAAAAAGCTGTTATTTTAACTTATGTAGATTTATATAGAGCATTGGGTAAAAAGTAAATTATTTTTTATTCTTTTTTGATTTTTTATTATAGTTTATTTTTCTTTCTTTCTTTTCTAGTTTATCATTAGGTATATTTGTTTGATTATCTTCACTAATATTTTCATCTTCATGAATTGTTCCTATACCTGTTGGTAGAGCAACTTCTTCTGGTAGTAATTGATAGTATTTTTTTACAAATAGAATATATAGACCAATTAATATAAGTGGTATGGATAAAAGTTGTCCCATAGTTAATGGAAAAGAATTAGATAAAAACTGATATTCTTTAAAGTATTCCAAGAAAAATCTTGTTGTAAAATACATTACAATAAACATTGTTGTAATTGTTCCATTTTTAACTCGTCTGTAGTTCTTTTTATAAAATGTAAAAATAATTACAAAAATAATAAGTCCAACAATCATTTCATACATTTGAGACGGATGTCTTGGTATATTATCTCTTCTTTGAAATATTACAGCCCAAGGAACATCTGTTGCTCTTCCATAAATTTCTGAATTGAAATAGTTACCAGTTCTTACAAAAGCAGGAAATACGGAGCCTCCAACAAATAAAATATCAGCATATTTTAAATATGGTATTTTATATTGTGAATATACTTTGGTAAATATCCAAAGTCCAAGTAAGCCACCTAGGAATCCACCATGAGAAGCTAAGCCTGAGCCTATTTCATAGATTCTATGCCACCTTGAAGGGTCTGTAAAGGCTGATGGTTCATAGAATACTAAATGTACCAAATGAGCCATTAAAACGATTGCAATAACCAAATATATTAATAGTTTATCTGGTATATAATCTTTATACCCCCATTTTCTAAAAAAATATCTATATATAAAATATGCAGTTAATATTCCACTACCAAAAAGAATACCATAGTACCTTAATTGTAATGGTCCCATTCTTAGAATTATAGGGTCAATATTTTGTGTTATCATATTACCTCAAAAAAACAACTTCGTATTATATGTATAAATTTATTTTTTGTAAAGAAATTAATTTAAAATATTTTTTAAATTATTTAGCATGATAGGTTTTTGTAGTACGGTGGATATATTGTATAGTTTTAAATCTTTATTATTTTCTATTCTCCATCCACTTAATAAAATAATTTTTATTTGCTTATTTTTTAATACCTCTCTTACCTCTTTAATTAATTGCCATCCATTCATTTCAGGCATTCCAATATCTGTAATAAGAATATCATATTTCTCTTTCTTAAGTAACTCAATAGCGTCTTTTCCACTTGTTACAACATCTCCTGTATGATTTAAAACCTTAATATATTTTTTTGCTATTGTAGATATTACATAGTCATCATCAACCCATAATATCTTTAATTTTTTTTGATTAAAATTATTATTTGATTCATTTTTTTGGGCTTTAGTACAAAGTTCTATGGTATTTAAAGATGGAAAAATGATTTCAATTGTAGTTCCACTATTTATTTCTGATTCTTTTATTGATATCCTTCCTGAATGTTCATTTATTATCGTATAGGCACCACTCATCCCAAGTCCTCTACCTAATTCAGGGCCTTTTGTTGTGAAAAATGGCTGAAATATTCTCATTTTAGTCTTTTCACTCATTCCTATGCCAGTATCTTTTATTGTGAGATATATTTCATCCTTAATTTTATCTAGTGAAAATATTATTTTTCCACCATAAGGCATTGCTTCAACTGCATTTTTTAATATATTAAAAAATGCAGAAGATAGTAAACCTTTATTTCCATTGATATAAAATTTTTCTTTATAATTTTTTATTATTTCAATTTTCAAACCATTCTTTTCTGTCATGTCTTTCCATAATGGTCTGGATTGAAGTATTATATTATCTAAAATATTGTTTAAACTAATATTTTCTTTTGGTGTTTGATCATTCTTTTGTCCTGAGAATTTTAATAATGACTTAACCCTTGTTGAAGCATCTTTTATTGTTGATTGTATAATTTCTAGTTTACTTATTAATTCAGGTTTTATATCTGTTTGTTCATGTATACATAATTCAATATTACCACTTATTGCTTGTAGGGAATTATTAAAATCATGGGCGATTGAAGAAGTCATTTCTCCTATTGCTCCAAGTCTTTGAATTTCAATATTTGCTTTTTGAGATTTAATTCTATCAGTAATATCATGTATTAGGGAAAATAGAAAAATTTCATTATTTGTTTTTACTGGAGATGCATATAATTCAATATCTCTTATTTCTCCATTTTTTAGTTTATGTTTAAATTGAAAGAAATTAGACTTTTTCTTTACTGCGATTTTCATTTTCTTTTTTATTTCTTCTATTGAAAGAGTGTTTAACTCATCAATTGTTTTTGACTTTAGTTCTTCTTTAGTGTAGCCATAATAGTTAATAGCAGCTTTATTACATTCTGTAATTTTTCTTGTTGTTGAATTTATTTTTAATATAACGGCTTGATTATTTTCAAAAAAAGATCTGAACTGTTCTTCGCTTTCTTTAAGTGCTTTTTCTAGTTTTTTAATTTCAGTTAAATCGTCATAGATTGCAATTATTTCCCCTGTTGGTAATTTATGAATATTATTTTCCCGCCATCCTAAAATTCTGTTATCCTTATATATTTTTAACGGAAAATTTTTTGTTTTACCCGTTTTATAAACTTCCTTAAATACTTCTAGGAGTCCAAATTCTACTATGCCTGGAAAAACATTAACGACATTTTTACCAATAATGTCCTTTTTTTTTATTTTTTCTGTTTTTTCTGCGAATTTATTAAAATCTTTAATAATAAAATTTATTCCATCTTTTGTTTCATAAATTACAATGTTTTTATTAATAATATCAAAGATATAATTATTCATAATATTTTTTCTCCTCTATATAACTAGAAGATATCATATTTAAATATATTAGTGCAAATAATTAAATATTATTAATAGAGTTTAATTATTGATTTTACCACTTTCATAAAACCATGTTTCATTTTCTTTTAAAAACCTGCTGTTTTCAATAAATGATATGTCATTATTATTATTACTTAACAAGATTGCCTTAAAGCTAATAAAGCTTTCATTTTTACCATTCTTTACACTAAGTATTTTTAATCCTAAGAATTTAGTATTGCTTGTAAATGAATCTATTTCTAGCTTCCATTTGGGATTTTTAAAGTTTTCATGTGTTTTATAAGTAGTGCTGATTATGTAATCGCTTAATCCAATTGCATAAGCGGAAAACCTACTTCTCATTAGTAATAATGCATTTTCTGGAATTACTCCATCATGAAATATTTTACAGCATTTTTTGTATTTCTTGCCCGATTTACAAGGACATAGAGAATTAGATGATATTTTCATATTTTATATCCAAAAAACTAATAATAGTCCTTTAATGATAATAAATCAAATATAATTAAGTATATAATTTGTTTTTCTTTCGTGTCCAATGGTTGTTTCATTACCGTGACCAGAATAAACTACTGTATCTTCAGGGAGTTGAAATAATTTTCTTATAGATTCCTTTAAATTATTAAAATTTCCCATAGGAAGGTCATATCGTCCAAAAGCACCCTTGAATAAAGTGTCTCCTGTAAATATAATAGACTGTGATGGTATGTAGTAAGAATAGCCACCTGGTGTATGTCCTGGTGTCTTAATTATAATAATTTCTTCATTATTTAAAACTAATTTATCTTTATACTCAGTAAATTTTTTAGGAAGAATAATTTCTCTGTTAAACAGATAAGCAAAATCTTTTATTCTGGTTGTATAAAAAATATCTTTTTTATCAAGTAATATTGGTAAATTTAATTTATCTGCAATATATTGATTAAAAACTGTATGGTCAAAATGGCCATGAGTGTTTAATATTGCTTTAATTGTAATATTATTATCTTCTATAAAGCTTAATATCTCATCAGGTTGAGAGCCAGGATCAATAATAAATCCTGTTTTTGATTCATCAGAATATAAAATATAGGAATTCTCCTCTAAAGGAGGAGCAAAGAATTTTTTGATTTTCATTATTATAAATTATTCACTGAAATTAATTTCTGATCTTCTGTTTTCTGACCATGCTTCTTCATTGCTTTCAGAGTTAATAGGCTCTTCTTCACCTTTAGAAATAGCTTTTACTTTTACTTTTACACCTAAGCTTCTTAAGTATCTTTTTACTGTGTTAGCTCTTTTCTGGCCAAGATTCATATTATACTCTTCAGTTCCTCTTTCGTCACAGTGTCCTTCAACTCTAATAACTGATTGGTCAGGTCTTGATTTAATACATTCTACATCTTGTTCTAAAACTGAACGAGCATCAGATGTTAAAATATATTCATTGAAATCAAAATTAACTTTTTGAAGTTGACATAGTTCAACAACATCTTTAATCTTTTCTTCTTTAACTACACATGCATTATCAATACATACTTTTGGTGAGTCACATTGCATATCTGATGTACATTCAACATCAAGCTCACATTTGTTATCTGTACATTTTTCATTCTCTGCACAATCTGTTTTTGATTCACATTCAAAAGCACATTTCTGTTCTTTACAGATTTTAGGGCTGTCACATTGCGCATCTGTTGTACATTCTGGTTCACATTTGTATTCCTTACATAATAAACCATCTTTACATTCATCATCTGTTCTGCACTCTTCACATTTGTGATTTATACATACTTCATTAGCGTTTTCAGGGTTTTTACCTTTACAGTCCTTATCTTCATTACAAGCAGGGTACTTAACACTGTCACAAGAAGTAACAAAAAACACAGTTAGTAACATAAGTGTAAAAATTACAATTTTTTTCATGAAATCCTCCAATCTCCTAAATATTCTAACTAGTAACAAAAAATTAAATAATAATCAAGAATTATTTAATTTTTAATACATATAGTGTAGAATTATTTGTTAAAATAATTAATTTATCATCTTTTAAAATAGGTTTTATGGATACTCCAGAACTCACACCTATTTTACTACTGTTATCTAAATTCCTAATATCTATCATATAAATACCTGTATCCTTTGACGAGATAACAATGTATTTATCCTTAAATAAAAAGTAATTATTAGGATTAACAATATTTAATTTATATTTTTTTAGTATTTTACCTGTATCTATAGATATTTTTATCATTTCATCTGCAGAAAAATAATATCCTATATCTCCAAAAATAAATAGTTTAGAAATTGCTGAAAGTTTACTACTCCAGTTTTTTGTTTTCGTTTTTATATTGATTGCAACAATTCCTTTTCTGTAAGAAGGAATGAATGCTGTTCCATTTTTAATAGTAACTGATGCTGTTATATCATTAAAAGAATCTTCTGTAGTAATACTATCCTCATAAAGGGTCATTCCTGTTTTATTTTCAAAAATTGAAATTTTACCGTTTGAAAATCCAGCAAAAATTCGTTCTTTATTTATTATTATTTCTGTTTCTGTATTTAAAGGCATGTAATCAGATAAATATGATTTAGTTACCCAGTTTAACTCAGATGTATTTTTATTAAGAGAATAAATTCTATCTTTTGAAGTTTTAAATATTATGCTATCATTAATGAATCTGTAATCACCAATAACTGATTCATCTGTTAAATGATACTTCCAAAACACTGTATTTAGCTCTGTATCTGTAAGATATATATTTCCATCTGATGCATAGAAAATAATTTTACCCTTTTCAACTAGGTTTATATTTCCAAATATTGAAAAATCTAACTTTTTTTTATATACAATAAAGCCTTTTTGATAGTTAACTTTATAAAAATTCTTTCTTCCTCCAACAAGAACTATTTCATCATTTAATAATAATGGTCTTGCTGTTTCAATATTCTCTTTATTATTAAATATTGAATTTCTGAAATTTATCTTAAATAGAGTAATGAGAGTTTTTTTATTATGTTTAAAGAATGAGTTATTATACTTTTCAATTCTACTTTTTTCTACAATATTACAAGATGTAAATAAGAGTATTATAAAAGTTATTAATAAAAATGTAGAGAAATGTTTTAAGTTCATATTAAAGTTTGTTGTCTAATTTTGCTTTTGATGCATAATAGCTTTTAGGAAATCTTTTGTTTAGTTCCTCATAAAATTCTTTTGATGATTTATCATCTTTTTTGTTTTTATATATTTCAGATAACTTATAAAGCGATACTGATGCAATATATTCATTTTTTGAATCTTTAAGAGATTTAAAAACTTCAATTGCTTTAGAAATATCTTTTTTGTTGTTATTTAATATTTCTGCTTTCTTTAGAGTTACAAGCTCTGTTAAATCTTTATTGCTATTTTCTTTAATAAATACATCATAAGCATTAATTGCTTTATCATATTCTCCTAATTCATAGTAAGAATTACCTATATACATATTAGCAATAATTGATAATTCTGTATTAGGGTGTGCGACAATAAATAGATTAAATTCTTCAATAGCTTTATTTAGCTTTTCTTTTGTTGTTTTAAATTGTCCTTCTGCTTCAGAGTTTGGAACTACTTCTGCATTATATATGGATAATGTTTTTGAGAACTCCTGAGATAGATTATTTACTTTTTTATTTCTGCTAGATTCTATAAAAGCAAGAGTTCCTGCTATTCCAACAGCTATAAATATTAATGCAAAAACAATATACTTATACTTAATGGAAGAGTTTAGTGCTTTATTTGCTATTTCAACAAACTGGTCATTATATTCAACTTCTTCCTCAACTACCTCAACATTTTCAATTTCTTCTTTTCTTTTTTTAGCCTTATGTTTAATTTTGTGTCCCACTATATACCTCTTAAAACAATAGGACGCTATTATAGTTAAAAACAATGATATTGTCAATTCTATTTTCAAAAATTAATACGATTTCTAATTTAATTAATTTTATTTGTTTGAATTTACTTGAAAATATTAAAAATACTTGACGAAATACTATAAAAATATTTATTATATTCCATTGATAATTGGAGGAATGATGGAATTAAGGATAACAAAACAGATTTTTTTAGAAAATAGAGAGTTAATATTAAATAATTGGTTTGAATATCAAAAAAAGCTTATATCAAAACATATCGATATAGATTTTATTGATTTTGCAGAATTAAAAAAGGAATTACAGTATTTTTTTGAATTATTAATTAATACTTTAGAGAAAAAAGATTTTTCTGAAGTACTTGAAGAAGAAAACAATGAAATAATGATTTTTCTTAAAAGTTTTGTTGAAAAAAAAGCTAAATTAAACTTGGATTCAGATATTACAATGAAAATGATATCATCAGTAAAAACAATTTCATTTGATGTAATATTAAAAAATATTAATGATAATAATAATAAGGAAATGACAAAAGAATTATTTAAAGTTGATATGATGTTTGATTTAATTGGCTTTTATATGTTTAATATTTTTGTTGAGGAAAAAGAGAGATTAATTACCAAACAATATGAACTCATACTAGAACTTGAGGTTCCAATGTTAGATATAATGGAACATGTAATGCTTGTTCCTTTAATGGGGTATATTGATTCTGAAAAATCATATTCAATTATGAAAAAGATATTAACACATATTAAAAATAAAGAATCTGAAGTTGTAATTTTGGATATCACTGCAATTAATATTGTTGATACTTCTGTTGCCTCACACCTTATAAAGATATCAAAAGCTGTTCGTTTAATGGGAGGAAAGGCTATATTATCAGGAATGAATCCAAATGTGGCAGAGGCTATTGTTAATCTTGGAATAGATTTAAAGGAACTTATTACAACTTCTACGCTAAAAGTTGCTATTTCTCAGGCAAAGGAATTTATTAATGAGTAGTCATTATCATTATTATATTTCCCGCAATTATTTAATTATTGCTCTAAAGCCTTTAGAACATGAAGATTTAAATTTTTTTAAATTAATTATGAGTAATAAAAAAGGAAAATTTAATAAGGTAATATTAGAATTAAATTCTTATGAAATAATAGATAATGCATCAATAGAATTTATAAATAAAATTATTTATTTTTTTAGAATGTATGGCCTTGAAACTTATGCTTCTGGAATACTTCCTGAGACAGCATATTTTCTATCAAATTTAAATGTTAATATAAATGCTAAAACATATTTAAATCTTGATAGGGTAATAAAAGATGATAAATGAAATCTTTAATATTTATAATAAAGTTGATCATCAGTTTATGATAATTAAAGTTACTAAACTATTAAGAAACTTAAAAATAAAGGACCAAGATAATATTATTATTATTATTTCCGAATTATCAACAAATATATTAAAGTATGCAAATAAAGGTAAAATTAAGCTGGAATTATCTAATAAATTAATCAAAATAATATCACTTGATGATGGTGATGGTATTGAGAATATTGAATTGGCATTAAAAGATGGATTTACAACTAGCAAAAGTCTTGGAATGGGATTGCCTGCAATAAAAAGGTTGAGTAATCGTATGGAAATTAAAACTAGTAAGAAGGGGACTAAAATAATTGTTGAATTAAACTTAAGGTATTTAAGTGATTGATTATAATGTAAAGCATATTCCATTAATTACTTTTCAAACAAGTGGAGATAGTTTTGTAATAAAGGAAATAGAAGATAAATTTTATTTTTCTGTTATTGATATTGCTGGACATGGAACTAGCAAATGTTTTTTTAATGCTAAAAAAATAAAAAAAATAATAGAATCATCTATTGGAAATACTGATTTTTTTAAGATATTTAAAAAATTACATAATGAACTATTTGGTGATGGTGCGGTTGTTTTAATTGGATATATTAATATAAGAACTGGTGAATATGAATATAGTTCTATTGGAAATATATCAATTAAAAAAATATTAATTAATAAAAATACTGTAAAGCTAAAAACTCAGGAAGGAATGATTGGAATAAATATTCCTAATAATATTGAAATATTTAATGGTAGGCTTGAGGATAAAGAATATCTTTTTGTGCATACCGATGGAGTTAAAAGTAATATTAATTTATCAAAATATTTTATATATAATTCAGATGTAAATAAAATATCAAGAATAATTATTGAAAATGAAAGAAATGTTGATGATGCATTAGGGTTATTATTGAGGTATCGTATTGAAAACAGATAAAAAATCTGAAAATGAATTAATTTTTTTAAAACCTTTAAATAAAATGGAGCTAAATAGTAAATTATCCTCTATTTTAAACCTTTTTAAGCTTGACAATTATCAGAAAATATCAATTATATCATTTTTTTCAAATTATTTTTCTGAAATTAATTCTGGAATAAAAATTTCTGTTGTTGATAGCAATGTATTGAGTTTTCATTTGGAAACAGGAGAGCAGATTAATTTTATAGATGGAATTTTTGATTCTTTTGAACAAATTGAGAAAAAAGGATTTTGGGCATATAAATATCAGGTTAATTTATCTGATAATTTTGTTTTTACCAAGAAGATAAGAAATGAAGTAAAAAATATTTCATTTACTATTGATAAATTGATGGCAATTAATACTGAACTTGAAAAGGAAGTAAAAAATAAGTTTGCTCAACTAAAAAAGATAGAAAAGCAAGCCTATTATGATAATTTAACAAAAATATTTAATAGAAATAAGTTTAATGAGTTACTTGACAGGGCTATTGATAGAGCTAAAAGATATAAAACACATTTATCTTTTGCAATTTTTGATATAGACCATTTTAAATATGTTAACGATAAGTACGGACATTTAGTTGGCGATAAGGTTCTTGTTGAGTTTAGTTCGATTATTTATAATAATATAAGAAAATCAGATATTTTTGCAAGGTGGGGAGGAGAAGAGTTTGTTTTACTCATGCCTCAAACAGATATTTTAAATGCTAAAAAGGTATCTGAAAAAATAAGGCTGTTAATTGAAAACAATAATTTTGAAATAGTAGGAAAAGTACGATGTTCTATTGGTATTTCTGAATATAAAGAAAATATGTCAATAGAGGAATTGATTAATAGTTCAGATGAAGCATTGTATTATGCTAAAGAAAATGGTAGAAATCAAACTGTTTTAAGTTGTGAGTTAAATAAATGAAAACTATTTTAATTTTATTATTTCTCTTTCTAGCCTCAATGAGCTTGTATTCTAGGGATTACAATGAAAGAGATATTTTTAAATCTGAAATAAAACTGGCTTCATTATTAAAGGAATATAACTATTATAATAAATCTTTGAAAATTTATACAGATTTAACTAAAATTAATCATTCTGTATCATTGTATATAGATTTAGGTATACTTTATAAAAAAACAGGAAATATTAAAATGGCTGAAAAAATAATAAAGGATGCAATTATCGAAAAGCCTAATAATCTTGAATTAATAAATGCCTTAGGTGATATTTATTTTGAAGCTGAGAATTATGAAAATGCTAAAAAATATTTATTAAAAATAAAAAATAATAGTAAAAATGCTGTTAACAGGCTTGCTTTAATTGAAAATAGAAAAAATAACTATAATGAAGCTATTGTATACTACAGAATTCTTGTGGATAAGTATCATGATGAAATACAGCGTGTTAATTTAGCTATTTTATATCAGAAATTAAATAGAACTGATGAAGCAGAAAGGGAGTTGTTACTTTTTTATAAAAATTCTTCTGATAAATATTATGCAACAAAATACTTAATAAGATTTTATAAAAAATATAATGAAAAAGAAAAGCTAGAAGCCTTTATAAATTCGCTTAATTTAAAACAAACAAAAAAGAAAAAAATGAGACCATTGCTAAAAAGTAGAAGATGAGAATAAGGGTTTTAATTTTTAGTACTCTAACTGTACTTATTCTCTTATATTCAGTAAATAAATCTTATGATAGTGAGTTTGCCATTACTAACGGAGATAGAAAATATCAAAAAATATATTCAGTGTTGTTAAAAAAGAAAATAATTGGTTACTGTACTCAAAATCATAGTAAATATATATGTGAAATATATCTTAAAAATAAAAATAGAAAGTTTAGCTACAAAATAAAGATGAGAAGGGAAGGAAATTTAATTATTTATAGCTCTCCTTCTGTAAGCTTTAAAAAAAAAATAAATCCTAGTAATTTAATATATCCCTTTTTATTTAATGAAAGTAATGATAAAATATATTATCCTGAAAGTAGTGTATTTGTTGAAAAGAAATATTTAAAGATAAAAAAGATAGAAAATGGCTATTACGCACCTCCATTTAAGTATATTAAGGTAAATAAAGTACCTCAAAAAATAAATTATCTTGATGTAATGAAATTTAGAAGAGTTAATTCAAAAATAATAAAAAAAGAATATCCAATAAAATATATAATTTCTTTTAATTCAGAGATGCTTCCTCCTAGTAGTTTAAGGCAAAAATGTTTAAGAAAAAATAATTATATTGAGTGTGAATTAACGAATAACAATATAATAAAAAAAAATAGTAATGATATAAAAGAAAATATATCTTGGAAAAATAGTTCTTCATTAAAACAATTTATAGATAAATATAATTTAAAAAAATATAAAAATAATGAAAATTTAATTCCAAAATTAATTGATGCTCTTCATAAAGAAATAAAATATAATGATATTTCTCAAAAAATGACTACAGAAGAAATTTTAAAATCTAAAAAAGGTGATTGTACTGAATTTTCTCAGGTTTCTGTTAGTGTTTTAAAAAGCTTAGGGATTTCTTCAAGAAGAATATATGGCTTGATTTTTAAGGCTAAAAGGGGAGTGTGGTTATATCATTCATGGGTTGAATATTTAGATGATAAAACTATTTTAGCCTTTGACCCTGTAAATAAAAAAGCATTTATTGATTTAAATTATTTAAAATTAGGGGTTGAAAATAAATATGGAATAACTATAATTTCATTGGATATTGATGATATTAAGTTTGAAAATGTATTTTAAGTTGAAAAGTTATTATAAAATATATATAATGTACTAGTTAATGGAGGCTAAAGTATGAAACTTATAAAAGTAACTGTTTTTATTTTAATTTTTTTAGTGATTAGTTGTGAAAATGATGCAAAATTAGGAGATAGCTGTAATTTGCTAAGGCCTGCATCTGAGCATGTTACTAAAATAGAGCAGAAAAATTTAGATTGTATGACTCTTGATAGTGATGCATTATGTATTTCCTATGATGGAAATACTTCATACTGTACTCAAAAATGTGGTCCTAAAAGAAGTTGTTATAGTGATACAACTAAAAAAGGTGATGTTATATGTAAGTCAACTGAAAAATGTGTAGATGCTGTTTGTTATGATATAGTAGAAACATGTTCTACTGAAAATTTAAATGGTTTATGTCCTAGTGGTTCAAATTGTAATCAATCAGGAAATTGTGAATCAATTTGTGAGCCAAATGAAGTATATCTTCAAGGAAAATGTGTTCTTGAAACATTAGTTTGTAGTCCTCAGAATCCAAAAGGAGCTTGTGATACAGGTCTTGAATGTTCTGAATTAGGTAAATGTGAAGCAATAGGTTGTCCTGAAAGTTATAACTGTGTAAGTCCTATTCAATTGCTTGGACACCCTTTAAAAGGTATGTATGTATGTGTTAAAGCAGAAGAAATATCTACTTCTCCATGCAAAGATGTTACATGTGATTATCAAGGTACATGTAATATTAAAGATGGGTTTGCAAACTGTGATTGTAATCCAGGCTTTAAAACTACAGACGATGGAAAGGGCTGTATTGCTGAGTGATATAATTTAAAATAATTTTTTATTCTTTTTTTTAATCTCTTGAAAAATTTAAAATAGTTATTACTATATACCTAGTAAGGAGATTTGAGGTTTATTATGGCAAAAAAAGATTATTATGAAATATTAGGTGTAACAAAAGAAACCAATGACAAAGATTTAAAAAAAGCTTATAGAAAACTGGCGATGAAGTATCATCCCGATAAAAACAAAAATAACCCAGAAGCAGAAGCTAAATTTAAAGAAATTACTGTTGCTTATGATGTATTATCTGACCCAGAAAAAAGAAAGAAATATGATAGAATGGGACATGATAGTTTTGAGAAAGGATATGATACAAGTGGAGGATTCAATTTTAGTGGTGAGAATTTTTCTGATTTAGGTGATATCTTTGGAGACCTTTTTGGAGGTGGAAAAGGAGGTGGATTTTCTGATATATTTGGTTCTATGTTTGGTGGAGCTAATGGGAATCCAAGAGGAAGAGCAGGAGGCTATCAGGGAGGCTTTTCTCAACAGCCAACAAAGGGGCAGAGTATTAAAACAGAGTTGAAAATACCGCTTTCAGACGCCATCAAAGGTGGAGAAAGGAGTATTCGCCTACAAGGTAATAAAGAGATAAAAGTTAAAATTCCGATGGGAATTAAAGATGGTCAAAAAATAAAATTAAAAGGTCAAGGATATAATTCTCAAACTGGTGGAGAATCAGGAGATTTAATAATTACAATATCTGTTTATAATAATACAGAATATAAAATAGATGGGGATAATTTAAGTAAAACAATTTCTCTTGATTTAAAAACTGCATTGACAGGTGGTAAATTTGATGTAAATACTTTTTGGGGTACAATATCTTTAACTATTCCTCCTAAAACAAGTGGCGGGAAAGTTTTTAAAATTCCAGGGTTTGGGATTAGAAGAAAGAATATAAAAGGTAATTTACTGGTTAAAACAGAAATTAAAATACCTGAATTATCTGATAAAAAACTTAAAAAAATAATTAAACTACTGGAAGAGAAATAATGAGCGATAATTTTTTATATAAAGCAGTAATGATCTTGATTCCAATGATACTATCATTGACTGTACATGAGTATTCACATGCTCTTGCTGCTAAATTACTTGGAGATGACACAGCTGAAAAGCAAGGCCGGCTAAATTTAAATCCTTTGTCGCATATAGATATTTTTGGTACAATTTTGCTTCCATTATTATCTATTGGTACTGGAATTCCTTTTTTAGGATGGGCAAAGCCTGTTCCAACTAATCCAAGGTTATATACTCATAAAATTACAATGAGAACAGGATATATGCTTGTTTCTTTGGCTGGGCCTGTTTCAAACTTCTTGTTTGCGTTTTTGTCAATGATAGTTTTAAAAATATTAATTGCCACCATGGGAGCAACTCTTTCTGTTCAGATTTATCAAATTTTAGCAATTTTTATTATGATGAATTTTGGTTTGGCATTTTTTAATTTATTACCTATCCCTCCATTGGATGGTAGTAAAATTTTGCAGTGGTTACTTCCTGATAAATATGCTGACTTTATGGAGAATAATGGGCAGTATTTTTTCTTTTTGCTAATAATTTTAGTTTTTAGTGGTGCAATTGATTATATTGTAATGCCTATTTTCGCAATTATTAGATTCTTTATGTCTCTTTTTGGTTTGCCTACAATGATTTAATGGGTTTATTTGATATTCATATAATTATAATTATATGAATTTATTGATAAAAAATATTTCTATCAATTTCTGATTGTTTTCTTGTGTTTTCCTTGACAATAAGTAAAATTTCTGATAAATTATTCCTATAAATATTAAAAAAGAGAAAAAATGTTACAAGTTACAAGTTACAAGTTACAAGTTACAAGTTACAAGTTACAAGTTACAAGTTACAAGTTGTCAAAGATATATATGGTTATGTATTTAATAGAAAACTTGTATTTATTTCCTTGAGGAAACGATCTCCTGATTTAGGTAATATGTTGGATGAACTAAGTGTAAATTTAAATTTTAACTATTATAGAAGAGGAGATATTTTGAAAATTTTTATAGTACTGATGTTTATGTTTTCTTTAATTATAAACGCAGTGGATAATATTAGTTATTCTAGTTTTAAAGAAAAAATGAATAATGTTATTACCCTTAGGGTATTAGGAGTTGTAGATGGAGATATTTGGGATGATTTAGGGGTAAAAGAGGATTCTGATTTTTATTTTAATGATTATAACTTTTATGAATGTAGCAATTTTAAAATCAATAATGATTATTGTTCAAGAATAATCATTGATAATGATTTTCCATACCATATTAAGGAAACTTCAATAATTAGAGGTTATGCTTATATCTTTAATGATAGTGATATTATAACAAAGGAGAATAGTCAGATTATTGCTAAAAACTATATAATTGATGAAAATTATAGTTATAATAAGGAAACTGGTTTAATTATTGATAATGACTGTATTGTGACTGAAGAAAATGATTGTGTCGTATTGGAGGAGGATATAAATAATATTATATATAATCTAGGACTTTTTTATGATCGTTGGGTAAATAAAAATATCGCTAACCTTAACTATGATAATTTATCTGAAAATATAGATCATGTTTTAAATACTGTTTATCAGGAGGGGGAGAGTGATTCTGGTAATCCTACAGTTCCTATAATGCCATATAATGCTAGTAGGATTGTATTGACAACTAAAATATTAAATGATTTGAATATAAGTTTTGATAGAAGTACTGCTCTTTATTATAATCATAATATAGGTATGGAAACAGATTTTGGTTGTGAACTTTATAAATTAACTGGTTATTCTCCTAGAAGTGAAACCTTTAATATGGATTTATGTGAGCTTGAAAATACTTTCAGTAATCCAAACAATATACTTGGTGTTGAAAAAAGAGTTATGTATCAGAAAATAAAACCTAGAGAAAATACAAATCTTTATTTTGATGATGTAACTAGATATATTAGAGAAAAAGAAGAGTATTATGAGAGTGATCTAGAAGTTTCAATACCAAATTTATATTTAAAGTTAACAAATGAATGGAGTAATAATTTGATTGTTAATGCTTATATTTTAAATTATGTAACGGATATTGATTTAAGATCTGCTTTTAGATTTGCAAAAAATTTGGCAAATCAAAATTTATGGGAATTGACTTCTGTAATAATAAATAAAACTTTTCAGTTTTATGAAAAAAAGACAAAAGCAAAGGCCAAGATTAAACAGTTAATGGAGCTTAAATCAATTGGTTTATTATCTTCTTATCGGTGGCAAGAACTTGGCTTCAACTCTTATAAAAATAATATTAAGTCAGAGATTGAGGTAGATGAGTTAATAGAGCTTTATAATGATTTTTATAAAGAAGATTTAGGTACTCTAAGTGAAAAGTATAAAAAAATCTTTACAGACTCAGGCTATAATATTTTATTTTTAGCCAATTTATTAAAAAAATTAAATTTAAAAATGATTAATGGAAAAATATATCATGATTATGATGCAGGATTTATTGTTAATTTAATGAAAATAAAAAAAGAAAATGAATTAAATTCTTATAAGAGTGAATTGCTGGAGAGAGCTAATAGCATATTATCTGGAGTGAGTGGAGGTAATAAAGACTTTTTGCCTTTATTTTTTAAATTACAAACTTTAAATAAATTAATTGAAGTATTGAGAACAAATGGACTAAAAAAAACAATTCCTGAATTTAGGTTATGGTTAATATATCAATATGATAAAGGTATTTATAAGGATATATATAGTCAATTCTCTCTTGAATATATTAAAATTTTAGATAGAGTTATAGACACCCCCGAAGAAGAAGTTATTGCTTCTTATAGAGAAAGTTTAATTAATAGTTATGATATATTGCTGAAAAAAAGTGAAATTGCAAAAAGAGCTGATTATAATGAATTAATGAGAATTTATTCACAATTAGAAGATATAAATATAATTACAACTAATTATACTAGTTTAGAAGATGATAACAAAGGGTTTGAATATTTAGTAACTCTAAGAGAAATAACTTCTATACAATTTCAGAATATGATAATCAACAATAAAAATATTTTTTATCATAAAAATACAAATTTATATTTTATTTATAATCCATATAAAGAAAATATAAATTTGTTGAATTCTAATAATGGTTTAAATAATTTAATCAAAGAAACTATTATAATTATTAACAAAGATGATGATGTTTTTAAAGATATTATTTCTTATTCAAAAATTTCATACTATTTATCAGATATTTTAATTTCTTCACATCATTTAAATTACAAAATAGCAGGAGAAATAATTAAGAATTTAAGTTTCTCTGAAAAACAAGGTGTTAATTTTAGTAAATGGGTAGAAGCATTAAATCAATATGGATTTACTGTTGATAATATTTGGAGTTTTTTTGGTCTTAAAAGAAATTTTTTATTAACTGAAAATGCTCATAAGAATATAGATGTAGATATTCTTGTTGATAAATATAAAATTTTAAATAGAGCAGTGAAGGAATACATTGGGCTAGAAACATATTTATATTCTAATGATTACGATATTAGTTCTATGTTTTTTGACCCTATAACATCTTTATTATTATCTAGAATATTAGTAGAAAAAGGATATTATATTGATAAAGATGAAAATGATAATGATGCTATATTTAACACTAGTGGAGAAGTTATTTATCTTTCTTTAGAAATTGATAGTTTAATAAGAGAGATTGGTGATAAATATGATTTATTTAATGCTGATTTTAATAATATATTTTCAAATAATTATTTGAATGATTTTTTAGGTAATATTAATAGTGATTCAGATGATTTAAATAAAATGATGAAATTTATAAGGTTTTCATATACAAAGGATTTAAGAACTGGAGAAAGAAATATTAGTTTTACCTTTGGAGTTGATAATATAAATGATGAAATCATCTGGAGTCGAATCAGTGGTAGTGTTAGTAATGTATCAGGGTTTTGGGGAACTGCTGCCAAAATTTCCAGTAAATTTGGAATACCAGGGATTCTTTTAGGAGCAACTATAGGTATTGCTGGTGGATATTACTTTGGTAAATATATGGATCAAAAGGAATATGATAGCGAGCAAATGATGATAGATGAAGTAAGGTTGAATTATATACATTACGATAGTTTTAATATTTATGAGAATGAAGAATGGGTTAGATACTATATAAATAGGGGACTTAGTGATGGAGTAATCAAGGATATGCTAAATGATAATGTAATAAGTTCAAAGAAAATTTATGATGGTGATAAACTTGCTTTAAAAAATATAAAGATAGAAATAGATAAAGCAAAGAAGGATTCAGATCTTGCGGATGCTGGTGATAAAAAAAAATATAAAGCTAATTTAAAAAAATTGGAACAACAAGAAAAAGAAATGATAAAAAAGACTGAAAATGATAAAAAAGAATATGAGAAAAATATACAAAATGAAAAAGATGCACCTAGAATTATAAAAAAAATAAGAGAAGAAGAAAAAGATAAAAAAAATAAATCTAAGCCAAATAAAATGTGTAGAGCTGATACTTATAATAATGAGTGTGATAGTGGTATAGGACCTTCTGGTGATCCTAGATTAATTTTAAGTAAAAAAGGTGGTCTTGCAAGAAGGTTATTAGAGTTATTGAATAGGCGTATTACTAATATACCACCACAAGAATGTAATGTTATAACAAAAGTTTGTGGTAGTACAATAGAAGTTACAACTAAAGAACTACAAAAAATGATTAAGTCTATTGCAGACGAAGCTAGTAGTAATGATGAAAGTTGTAAATGGAGTCCTCTAAATGGATGTTCTTATTTTGATGGTACAAATACTAATGGAATAAGCTATATTGACTTATTATGGGATCCTGTTCCTCCGTTTGTGGAAGAATAGTTTTATTTGGGCAGGGAAACCTGCCCTTTTTTGAGGTGGTTTATGAAGAGTTTTATATTTTTAAGTTTTTTATTGTTTAGCTCAATAGTTTTTTTATCATGTGGTAATAAAGAAGAAATAGAATCTGATAAAAAATGTGATGTAGGATTTACATATAAAGAAAACTGGGATAGTTGTATTGATATTGATGAATGTAAAATTGAGAATGGAAATTGTGAACAAAATTGTATAAATAAAATTGGAAGTTTTGAGTGTAGTTGTGATGATGGTTTTGAACTATATGATAATAAAAAATGTAATAAAAAAATTAAAAATAATTGTAAAGATGATAGTTGTAGGGGTAACGGAGAATGTATTAGTTTAGAAAATACTTTTACATGTCAATGTTTTAAAGGTTATGCTGGAACTAATTGTGAAGAATGTGCAGATGGATTTGAGATATATGGAAATGAATGTTTGTTGAAATATGATTCAGTAGTATGGGGAGGAGAGCAACCTGATGTTTTAGGCGGAATGGTAATTGGTTCTGATGGTAGTATTTATGTCATTGCTACTGCATGGGGAAAAGTTGGTGAAAATATAAGTTTAGGGAAGTATGATTTCTTTTTAACTAAATTTAATAATACAATGGAAAAACAATGGGTGAAAATACTAGGTACTTCAGAAGTTGATGATAATACATCAATTACAATTGACAGTAATGATAATATCTATATATCTGGAACAACAAGAGGTAATTTTTGGGGAATTAATAATGGTGGAGTTGATATTGTTTTAATGAAACTTGATAGTGATGGTGATATTATTTGGAAAACTCAAAAAGGAACATCTGATGATGATTTTATCTATGATATTGCACTTGATAGCAATAGGAATATTTATACTATAGGATACCGAAAAATTGAGGATATTAATAGTGGTACTTTTATAAGAATGCTTTCTTTAAAGAAATTTAATATCTTTGGTGAAGAAATATGGACAAGGGAAGAGGATATTAATAGTGTGGAGTTTTCTTATTATATAACAATTGATGATAATGATAATATTTATATTGGAACAGTAACTGAAAGTAATTTAAGTGATACTGAAAGTGTTGGCAGAAGAGATTTGGTAGTTATTAAGTATAATTCAGATGGTGAAAGGTTCTGGGCCAAACAGTGGGGAACTGTAAAGGAAGATGAAGTAGGTGATATTTTATATTATAATGATTATATCTATATAACAGGTTATGTAAATGGTTCTATACAAGATTTTATTGGAGGAAGTGGAGATGTTTTTATAACGAAAATGGATAAAACAGGCAATATTATTTTTGAAAAGAACTGGATTGAGAATAATCATAAAAGGGGATTAGGAATTATTATTTCAGAAAAAAAGGATATTTATATTTCTGGATGTAACTGGGGTCTTAATAATACACAAATGTTGTTAAAAAAAATAGATAGTGGTGGAGAATTGTTTTGGAGTAAAGAATGGTATGATAGTAGTGGAATTCTTATTAGTTTACTCTTTCATAATGATGTTCTATATGGTTTAGGAGTAATCGGTGTTTCTTATTATGATTTACAACTATTAAAATTTAATTTCTAATCTTTATATGGATTTCATTAAAAATTCTAAGTTATTAATGGGTTTATCTAGCTCTTAGCTACAAGAATCTTGACTATTATTTAAAATACATGTAAAATCTTGATTGGTTATTTGGGAGTTTTTGATGAAAAATATTTATATAATACTTTTTCTTTTTTTTACTGTTTTTCTTTTCCTTTCTTGCGATAGTGCAGATGAAGCTAATTTGTGTTCTGGGATTGAATGTAGTAGTCATGGAAAATGTGATGATTCAGCGGGAAGAGCTGTTTGTAATTGTGATAACGGATATCATCAGGATGGAGATTTAGCTTGTTTACCAAATACAAGTGGTTGTGAGCCTGTATGTAATTCATGGGAAAAATGTTTGGCAGAAGAATGTGTTTTAAGAGATGGTTATTGCAGTAAAGATGAAGATTGTAGTAATGGAACCTGTGATGATAACCATAACTGTACAGGAACAAATTATGACCCTTGTAAAAATGTTGACTGTGAAAATGGTGGAACATGTGTAAATGAAGGTTATGGTTATGGAGCAACGAGGTGTGATTGTCCTGAAGGTTTCCATGATGAGGCAATAAAATGTGTTGAAGATAAAATTATAGATAAATGCGAAGGTGTAGACTGTGATACATGGGAAGAATGCAATAATGATAACGGAGAATGTGAATTAAGATCAGGTTTTTGTAATAGTAATAGTGATTGTAATGTTTTAGCTGCTCCTGTTTGTAATATGGAAAATGATGAGCATAAATGTATCGCAGACCCATGTAATGGTGTAAATTGTACCGAAAATGGAGCTTGTACTTCTGTTGGAACAATTGCTTCATGTAATTGTAATGATGGTTTTAAGCCAGAAAATAACACATGTGTAGATTCAATGAGTGATTTGGCTGACTGGTGTGGAATTAATTGGTATGGTGGCCCTACTGGTAGTGATGAAGCTAATCCAATTAATATATTAAAAGATTATGTTGGTGAGAACTCTAAGGTTTATACTCAGGTGTATGAAGAAAATCTTACAGATGTAAATGATAGCGAGCAAGTATTTATTAAAGCTCAATTAGGTTATACTGCAGAAAATATTAATTATCCTGTAAATTACAATCAACTTAAATGGATTGATGCTCATTTTAATGTTAAATCTGGTAATAATCATGAATATATGGTTGATTTTCCTTCTGATAAAATAGGGGAATTTAAGTTTATTACAAGATTTTCTATTGATAATGGTCTTACATGGAGATATTGTGATGCTATTCCAACTCAAAATCCCATAAATTCATCTGATATTTCTTATGGTACTGCAACAATAATAGGCCAAAACCAAAAAGCAAAAGAACTAAAATACAATAATGATTTAGATATTACTGGTAAAAAATATAGCTTTACTGTTAGTTATAGTGGTAATGCTGATATTGATTTTGAAAAGAGTAAATTTTATCTTAATGGAGAGTTGATTAACTTAACAAATAAATATGACGCTTCAACTAAAACATTTACAATCTCTTCTGAGGATAATTTACCAAATGGTAAATATACCTACCTTTTTAGAGTAGTTGATGTAAATGGTTTAAATAATCAGGCTGTTTATATTCCAATTTGGATAGAAGAAACTAAATTTGAATGGAAAGATGGTTTTATTTATCAAATTATGACAGATAGATTTAATAATGCTGATAATACAAATGATTCTCCTGTTGATGGTGTTGATTTTGATAAAAACTGGCAGGGTGGAGATTTTAAGGGAATAATAGAAAAGATTGAATCAGGTTATTTTGAAGATATGGGAGTAAATATTTTATGGATTTCTTCTCCTATTTTAAATACAGATGGTAAGGGGAGAGGTGCTGGAGATGACCATGATAAGTGGTTTTCTGCATATCATTCCTATTGGCCAATTGCTACAGGCTGGACAGATACAAATCATTTAGATGGTATTGATAGTCCAATAGACCCTCACTTTGGTACAGAAGCCGAATTAAAACAGCTAATAAAAGTTGCACATGATCATGGAATAAGGGTTTTGGCTGATTTTGTTGCAAATCATGTTTTTGTTGTTACAAATAGTAATGATGCAAGTGGCTCTGTTAGTCCATGGGGTACAATCGCATCTTATTTCCATGGATTAAATGATCCTTTTGTATGTGGCTGGGAAAAGCCCATTACATGTTGGTTTGCAAATTATTTGCCTGATTTTAATTATAGTAATCCAATGGTAATAAATGATGTAATGGAACATGCAATATGGATGATTCAGGAATATGACTTTGATGGATATCGTCTTGATGCCGTTAAGCACATGATTATGGATTTTACAACAACAATAAGGCAAAGAATTAAAGAGCAGGTACAAACAACTGGTTATGATTTTTATACTATTGGAGAAACTTTTGATGGAAATGCAGATTTCTTAAATTCTTTTGTTGGAGATGATAAATTATTTGGTCAATTTGAGTTTGGATTTTATTATAATATCAGAGATCAGATTTTTCATAATGGAGATTTAAGAAATTTAAAGAATTTTACAGATAATAATGATACATTTTATACTAATAAATGGGCAGGAGCTTTAATGTCGAACTTTATGGGAAACCATGATGTCACGAGAGCTTTGAATGAAGCTGGTGGTAGTTATAATTTATTGAAATTAGGCCAAACAGTTTTAATGACTTCTCCAAGAATACCATTAATTTATCAGGGAGACGAATTTGGAATGCCAGGGGGAAGAGATCCTGATAACAGAAGGTTTATGAGGTTTGATTTAACAAGTAGTAATGAACTTTCAGCAAGAGAGCATTTACAAAAACTTGGAGTTTTTAGAAGTGAACATAAAGCAGTAAGGCGTGGGCTAAGAACAACATGCGGTGTTGATAATGATTACTGGGTTTATAAAATGGAATATGAAGGCGATATTGTAATTGTAGGTATAAATAAAAGTAATAGTGATGTTACTGTAAGCTGTAATAATGTAAGTGGAGATTTTAAAGATGCTTTTACTGGAAATATTATTGAATTTACTGGTTCTGTGTTAATTCCTGCAAATTCATCTTATGTAATTGGTAAAAAATAGTATACTTATATTTATATTTATTATGAAAATACCGAAGAATTAGTATTGTTTTAAAGTTAATTTAGATTTAATTTGACTTTTAAACATTCATTTGATACTTTATGTATTATATTTTTGGGAATTATATGAAGAATTTATTTATTATAATCTTATTTTTTATAAGCATTATTGTAGTGGCAAACGACCCTGCAGTAAATAACAATGTGGATGATAGTTCAAAACAGAAAATTACTGATACCAAAAAAGAGCTTCCTGAAGACAAAGAGAAAGTTTCTGAATTAACAGAAAGTGAGTTTGAAATAAAGCTAAAAGACCTTGAAACAGATGTTAATAAATTAAAAGAAAAAATATTTCGTTCAAAAGCTAGGTTATCAACTCTACAAGAAACTCTTATCAGTGGAAAGTCTATTCAGTCTGCTAAGCTTGTAATAAAACATAAAAATGAATTCACACACTTCAATATAAAATCTATAATGTATTATCTTGACGGTGAACAACTCTGGACTGTTGTTGATGTTGATGGCAGTTTAACAAAAATAAAGAAAAAAGAATTGTATAATAAAGTCGTTATACCTGGTATACATATGATTTCTGTTGTTGTTAAACTTGAAATAAGTGAATTAGGTTTATTTAATTATGCAAAAGGATATCAGTTCCAGATAAAGGCAAATCGTTCATTTCATATCCAGGAAGGAACTGTTGCTACTGTATCTGTAGAATTAAAAGAGAAGGGTGGATACTTTAATAAAATAACAGATAAGCCTGATATTGTTTTTAAAGCAGGTATTGTTAAAGAGTTAAGTGCAAGTAATGTTAATGAGAGCAAGAAGAAATAAATATGAAAAAAAACTATATAATAATTTTAATGTTTATAACAATCAGTATTTTCTCTGAAACACTAGATGACTATTATAATCAATTTAAAACGGTTAAAAATGGCGTTGAATATTTATCAAAAGATTATCTTGATGATAATGCTTTAAGAAGTGATTATAAATTAAGTAAGAGATATAATGATGGTTATATTGCATTTTTGCTGGGAGATTATCCTGTTGCAACAATGATTTTTTATGATATAACTTCAAGAAAGCAATATAAAAACGAACCTGTATACATTGAATCTTTGTTTTATTTAGCTGAATCATTTAGACACTTGAAGAATTATCTTGGTGCAAGAGAATATTATCAACAAGTTCTTGAATATCATGATAAGAAATTTCATCAGAAAGCTTTGAGGTATTTTTTGGAGATATCAAGAAAAGTTGGTGATTTTAGAGGTACAGATAGGTACATGAATGAGCTTGAATCTTCAACTGAAAAGATTGATGATAGTGTTTACTATGAGAAGGGAAAAGCTCTTTTTGAACAAAAAAGGTATGATAAAGCTGTTACTAATTTTTTGAAAATAAAGAAGGATAGTAGTTTTAGAATAAAATCATTATATTTTGTTGCTGTTTCTTATACTGCAAAAGCAAAAAGTCTTGAATATAAGTTTTCTAAGGTTAGAGATAACTATCTTGTAAATGAAAGGTCTTCTCTTGTTTTAAACTCTAAATTAATAGATGAAGAAGATTTATATCAAAAAAATAAAGCTGAATTTGAGAAGGAAAAGGCTAATTACAAGGAAGTCAGAAGAAAGTTTATTCAGTTTAATAAATGGTATTATAGTTTAAAGAGAGTTAACAAAAAATTAAGAAAGCAAAAAGATGAATTTGATGAAAATCATAAGATTGCTAAAGAAAATTATGAAAATGCTAAGCAACAGTATGAAAAACAGGAAATTATATATAATAAAATAAAAGAAAAAAGTTCAAGTTTGAAAAATGATTTAAAAAGTCTTGCGTCTAAAAGGGATGACCTTAAAGCTCCATATAAAGAAAGAATAAAAATATATGAAAAAGCTATTGAATATTTTTCTAAAGTTTCAAAATTAAAGGTAATTGAGCCAGATGATAAACTCATAGTAGATCAGGCAATTTTATCTATTGGTAGAATAAATTATACAATAGGTAACTTACAAGAGGCAATTAATGCTTATCAGGATATTGATAGACATTCAAAGTTTTATGATATTTCATTATATGAATCAGCATGGACTTATGTTAAAGCTAAATCTCCTAAAAAAGCATTGTATGCAGTTGGTTTGTTAATAGATGTACTTCCTGATTCTGTAATCGTTCCAGATGCATTATTGCTGAGAGCTAATCTTTATAATGAAATGAACCAATTTGAAAAGGCTACGGAGGCTTATGGTTATATTGAAGATAGATATTCTTTGATTTCTGAAGAATTACAAAAAATAATAGATGATAATGATGATTTAGAAGCATATTTTTCAAACATTCTTTCATCTGATATAAATAGTTTTTCTGCATCAAAATTTTTACCAAAAGAAGCTTTAAAGTATGTTAGAGCTGAAAAGCTTGTAAAAAAAGCTCAAAATATTGTTAGAGATATTAAAGATACTAAAATGTATTTAAAGGATAGTCTTGATATTTTAAATAAATTACTTGAAATGCTTTCTAATAAAACAAGTATAAATGCTCTTTTTCCAAAAACAGAAGATGTTAGAACAAGGCTAATTGGATATAATAATAAACTACTTGAAATAGAATATCATTTAAATAACTATTTTTATAAGTTTTATAAAAATAAAAAAAATAAAGACTTAAAACTCTTAAAACTTAAGATATTAAAACTTTGGGAGTTAATAGATAAAACTCCTAAATCAAAAAGTCAGTACAGTAAAAGAACAGCTATGCTTAATAATGAGTATTTAAGGCTTAATAAAAAAGTCTATAAAGCAAATATGTATGTTAAAAATCTTAAAAAAGAAATAAAGGCTATGGAGCTTTTATTTTCAGAAAATATTAAAACTCTACATTATACAAAATACAAACAGGATACTTTTTATAATGGAATTTCAGAAAAGAAAAGAAAGCTTTCTTTAATTGAAAAAAGAATAAAAGGTATTAATGATAAAATAGAGGCTTGGAAAGTTAGTATTAACAGTGTTGATAAAGCTCATGTTGCAGATAAGAAAATAAAAGAAAAATTACTCCTTCTTTTAATAGAAGAGAGAGCTTTTTATAGTGATGTTACTCAGTATAAGAAATCTGCTGTTTTAATTAAGAGAATTAATACCTACAGAGAAAAGATTGATAAGCTATCTAGTAATTTAGATAATATAATTTTTAAAAAAGCTATGCTTATAAAAGAAGATATTCTTAAGGAAAAAGAAGATCTTGAAGGATATAAGGTAGATGTAGAGAAAGAAATAGCTCTTTCTAAAAAACTCTCTACAATTATCGCATTAACAAGCTTTAGAACTGTAAATAAAAAGTTTCATAATTTAATTCTAAATGCAGACCTTGGAGAATTAGAAGTTATCTGGAAAGGAAAAGACAAATTGTCCAAAGAAATTCAATCCTATTATTCTCAAGAAAGAGATCGTTTAAAGATTCTTAATAATGAGTTTAAAGAGATTTTAGGAGAAAATAAATGAGAATAGTATTAATTATTGTTATATATATATTAACTTTTTCTTTATTTTCAAACCCTGTTTCTGAAAATAAAGAAAAAAAAGAAAATATAAAAAAAGAAATAAATAAATCTCCTGATGTAGAAAAAGGGCAGGAAAATCCTGACCATCCCGTAAAGACAGATTTAAAATCTGTTCCAAAAACAGATGATAAATCTGTCTCAAAAGGAGATGAAAATAATATAAAAAAACAATTAAACTCTATTGAGGAAAAAAAAGAATATCTAGATGATTTTGAAAAGGCTTATGCAATTTATAAAGAGCAAGGTAATAGTTACTATAATTATATTTTAGATCATGTTAAAACGGAGTATGCTAATAAAAGAAAATTTATAAAATTAAAGTATGGTAACTTAACAAAAGAGTTAATGGGTGAAGAAGAAATAAAAAGAAAGCAGGCAATTAATGTAATGGAGGACTTTATTATTAGGTATCCTGACAATAAAGAATATACTCCAGATGTTTTATTTAGATTAGCTGACTTATATTTTGAAAAGGAAGAACTTGATTACTCTAATAAAAAAGAAGAATATGAAGTTCAAATAGAAGATTATGAAACCGGTAAATCAACTGTAAAGCCTATAGAGCCTGAAAAAAAATATACCAAAACACTTTATTATTTTAAAAGGATAATAAATGAATTTCCGGAATATAAGGAGATTTCAGGTTCTTATTACCTTACCGGATACATATATCTTCAGTTAATGGCTGATACTGATGATGAAAGAAAGAAAAATATTTATTCAGAACAAGCTTTTAGTTATTTTAAGATGCTTGTTGATAATTATCCTGATAGTCAGTATACAGCAAGAGCTTATTTAAGAATTGCTGAATATTATTATGATAAGAGACCAGAAGTTGACAAATCAGCAACTTACTATAAATATTTTGCTATAAAAAACTATAGAAAAGCATTAGCTGTTAAGGGTAATGATGTTTATGATTATGCAATGTATAAAATGGCGTGGTCATATTATACTGTTGCTGATTCTAATCATATTGAAGACTACAATAATGCAATTGATATCTTTTCATCATTAATACAAAAATATGATGGAAATGATGAAGATGAAATTAAGCTTTACAGAGAAGAAGCTATTTCTTTTACTGCTATATCATTTGTTGAGGGATTTGAAAATGACACCGTTGTTCTTCGTAAGTATATTGAGAAACAAGGAAAACCTGCTTTTGGTAGAGAGGTGCTATCCGAAGTTGCAAGAGCTTATTATGATGGAGCCTTATGGAAAATATCAATAAAAATATATAATATGATATTTGAGTATTATCCATTAAATCCGGAAAATCCTGCTTTATATGATTTTATCATATCTGCTCATGTTAAGCTTGGAGATGAAAAGGGTGCAATTGAGGCAAGAGAAAAATTTTTAAGGGATTACAGAAAGGATAGTCCTTGGTATAATGCTAATGTAGATAATGAAAAGGCAATGGCATTATTAAAAAGTTTTAACGCAAGATATTTATATGATTCTGCAGCTTATCATTATAATAATGGTTATTCTTATATGGAAAAAGGAGAGAAGGATAAAGCAATCCTATCTTTTGGAATGGCAGCAGATTTATACAATAATTTATTAATAAACTTTCCTTTAAATACAGATTATTATAAAATACAGTTTTACTATGCTGAAACATTATATCTTTTAAAACAATATGATAAATCTATTGTAATGTTTAAAAAAGTAAGAGATAACAATGAACATATTGAGTTTTCTGAAGACTCGTCAAGAAGATTAATTAATTGTTATGAAGGGATAATAAAAGAAAAGATTAAAAATAAAGAACTTATTGTTGCAGGTAAGCCTGATTCTGAAAAACTCGCTCAAGAAGAGGTTATAAAAGAGCTGGATTTACCTAATGATTACAAAGAACTGATTAAAGCAAGAGATGAGTTCATGAAAATGTTTCCAAGAGATAAAGATGCACCTGTCTATTCATTTAAATCTGCAAATGACTACTATAGGCACTATCATTTTGAAGAAGCGAGAAGAAGATATTTTAAATTGATGCAGGATTATCCTGATTCTGAGCCTGCAAAATATGCACTTGAAGATATTTATTTTAGTTATATGGCTCAACGAAAATATGATGAAGCAGAACAATTTTATGCGAACATTATAAAAGACCCTAAGTATTCTAATTTAAAAAAAGAAGATCTTGAAAATATAAAAACCTTACAATCTGCTTCTGTATTTAAAAAAGCAGAACAGTTTTATAAAAATAAAAAGTATGAATCTGCAGCATTAGCATATATTTCTTTATATAAAAATTATCCTGACTCCCCTAATGCTCTTCAAGCCTTAATGAATGCTGATTTTGCATATAAAAAGGCTAAAACACCCTTAAAAAGGATTAATCTATTAAAAGAGATAAATAAATATATAAGAACAAGAAAAGAATTATTTTCACAGAAAAAATACCAAGTTGATGTTTCATCAAATATTTTAACAATTGCAGGTATTTCAGAAAGATTCTTTGATTTTAATATGACAATAAATTATTATGAAAAATATCTGAAAGAGTTTCCTACAGGTGGAGATATAAAGTTTGTATATTCAAAGTTACCTCAATTATATTATAATAATAAAGATTATGAGAAGTCAGCAAGTTTTTATTTAAAGTATGGTCCTAAACTTGATGAAAAAAACCATGTTTTATATATGCAAAATGCAATTGCTGCATATCAAAAATCACAGGATTGGAATAAAGTAATAAAAACTTATAAATTATTTATAAGAACATTTGGTAAAAATAAAAAGTATAGATATAGAACTATACTCATAAATTATTACCTATATGAAACATATCTCAAATTAAATGAAAAAAAGAATGCTGATAAATATATGAGAAACACCTATAAGTTATTTGCAAAAGTTAAGCCTCCAAAGGATTTAAATTCTCTTCTTGGTAAAGAGTATAGTAGAGCAAAGTATTTAGCTGCTAAAACTAACTTTCTTCAGGTAGAAAAACAATTGCCTATTTATGAAAGAATGCCTGTTGGTGGAAGAAATCCACTTGTTAATATTAAGAAGAAAATTAAATTTGCTGTGAAAATGACAAAATTATATAATGGATTAATTGCAAAATATAAAGAACCTGAATGGGCAATAGCAGCTTATTTTAGAAAAGGTTATTTGAATAAACAATTTGCAGAAGCGTTATTTGCAGTAAAAGCTCCAAAAGGCCTTGATGAAGATGAAGAAGATGCTTATAAAGAGGATTTGGAAGAATTCGCAGAGCCATATTTAGATGCTGCAGAAAAATTATATAAAGAGGCATATTCTTATGCTATTAAATTAAATATTGATAACGATTGGACTGGAAAATTATTAGTAGAGTTAAATAAAATTGATAAAGATACCTATAAGCTACCTAAGAAGCTTATAGATGAAGAAAATAAGTTGTTAATTCTTGAAGATAATACCTTACCTCTTTATGAAATAGAAAGTAATACAGAAAATTCTTCCATTAATGAGGAGGATAGTAAATGAAAAAACTAATTTTATTTATAAGTATATTGTTTTTATTGTTTTCCTGTTCAACAACTTCTAAAGCAGAAAAAGATAATTTGGATAATAAAAAAATTAATGAAAATAAAACAGATAAAGAGAAAACAGATAAAGATAATGATAAAAAAAATGACGAGAAAGATAATGGTGAAAAACTACCAATAGAACCTGGTAATAAGGTTGAAAATATATCAAGTGATTCATCTGATGAAGATAAAGCAGAGGATAAGGCTCCTGAAAGCAATAAAGAAACAAAAAGTAATGAACTTAAAGATGAGGATAAAGTCAGTATCAATGCTAAATTAAGAGAACTTACTACTTTAACAGGAAAGGATAGGCTTAATAAAATTAATGAATTATTAAAAGAATATCCTAAGAGTGATATTTTATATTATTATAAAGCAAGATTTTATTATGATATTGGAGATAAGGATAACTCTTTATTTAATATAGAGCAATCGTTAAAACTAAATCCTAAAAATACACATAGTTTAAACTTATCATTTAATTATTTATTAACTAAAAACCCAAAAGGTGCTGAAAATTTGCTTTTATCAACCTTAAGGAAATATCCTGATGATTATAAAATTATGCTTTTTGTAGATCGGGGATACTACACGCTTAAGAAATATAAAAGAGTTATTTATATGTCTAAAGAAGTTTTAAAGTTAAATCAGAATAATAAAGAAGCACTAAAATTACTTGCTCTTGGTTATTATTATATTGGTTCAAAGGATTTAGCTTTTTATGTAATTACAAAAGTAGATGAATTAATGTATCAAATACCTGAGCTTTATTTTATAAAAGGAATTATTCTTTATGAAAATAAAAACTTTAAAGGAGCTCATGATGCTTTTGACGAAGCTTTTACTTTAAATCCTAAGTTTTTTGAAGCTGGTGATTGGCTTGCTTACTTAGATTATAAAGTTTCTTTGAAATTAAAAGAAAAGGATGCAAAAAATAAAATACTTCTTACATCTAAATCAAATTATAAAAAGGTTATTCTCCTTAAAAAGAATTATCTTACTTATATGAATTACGCTTTAGTATTGTATGAACTAGATGAAAATGACGAATCATTAAAGTACTTGCTGGAATCAGAAAAGTTAAATAAGAACAATTATGCATTGTACTATAATCTTGGTATTTTATATCTTATGAAAGATTTAAAAAATATAAATAAAATTGAGCGATATAACTTATCAATTAAGGCTTTTGAAAACTATAATAAATTGTTACCTAAAAAGGATTTCAAAAAGAAGAATGCTAATAGTCTTATTGCTGAAGTTAAAACTTTAAAGGCTATTGAGCAGGCTAAGGCAACTGAGAAGGTAGAGGAAGAAGCTGAAGATAAGGCTGAAGATAAGGCTGAAGATAAGGCTGAAGATAAGGCTGAAGATAAGGCTGAAGATAAGGCTGAAGATAAAGCTGAAGATAAAGCTGAAGATAAAGCTGAAGATAAAGCTGAAGATAAAGCTGAAGATAAAGCTGAAGATAAAGCTGAAGATAAAGCTGAAGATAAGGCTGAAGATAAAGCTGAAGATAAAGCTGAAGATAAAGCTGAAGATAAAGCTGAAGATAAAGCTGAAGATAAAGCTGAAGATAAAGCTGAAGATAAAGCTGAAGATAAAGATGAAGATAAAGCTGAAGATAAAGCTGAAGATAAAGCTGAAGATAAAGCTGAAGATAAAGCTGAAGATAAAGCTGAAGATAAAGCTGAAGATAAAAATAAAAAAACAGAAAAAAATATTGATGATGATGAGAAGTAGGAGGAGTATGAAAAATAGTCTAATTATTATGTTTTTATTTCTTTATTTAATCTCAAATTCTGTTTTTGGCAAGAAACAACAAAGCAATAATATTAAGACAATTGAGTTAGATACGATAGAGTTTCATCCGAAAATACATAAGCCGGAATTACTCTCTACTCTTTCTCATAAAAAGCTTAAGATAAAGAATTTAAAAAGAAATAAAGATTTAATACCTGATATTATTCAGAGTGTAAATGAAAAACCTTTCTAATTTTTTAAAAAAAAGTAGAAATTATTAAATCTTTATGCTATTATTCGTTCTAGTTTTAATTTTTGATTTATTTGGAGGAAATTATGGTTCAAGAATTTGCAAAAAGCTTTACATTTGAAGGTGGTGGAATGGGAGCTCCTTTTATGTGGGCTATTTTAATCGTATCAATATTTTTATTTGGTGTAGCTATTGAAAGATCTTTATTTTTAGTTATAAAATTTAACATTAATGCTAAGTCATTTTTTGATCAAATTCAAAAATATGTAATGTCAGATAAGATTAATGAAGCAATTAATACTTGTAACTCTGCTGCTGCTGCTGCTTTGCCTAAAGTTATTAAGGCTGGTTTAACAAGAGCAAATAGACAAGAGTATGAAATTTCTCAAGCTATTGAAGAAGCTCAGTTGGCTGTTGTTCCTGTTGTTCAAAAAAGAACAGAATCTATTGCTGCATTATCTAATATTGCAACATTACTTGGACTACTTGGAACTATTATTGGTATGATTGAGGCTTTTAAAGCTCTTGCTGCTGCTGACCCTGAAACTCAAGCTAAATTATTGGCTAAAGGTATTTCTGCAGCTATGATGACAACTGCTTTCGGTCTTATTATCGCTATTCCTGGTTTAACATTTCACATGATTCTTTCTGGTTTTACTAAAAAGATTTTAGATGAAATTGACCAGTATTCTGTAAAACTTGAAAATCTTCTTGTTGCAAGAGTTAAATCTAGCAAAGATAACCAATAGGGGGTTGATGTATGGCTAGTAAATCTACTGCTAAAAGGAAATTTGCTCCTAAGCCAGCACCAGAGTTGGATTTAAAGCCTATCATGAATTTGATGGTTGTTTTAATTCCAATGTTGCTTTATTCTGCATCATTTATTAAGTTTGCTTCAGTGAATGCTACAAAAGCTAGTGGTCAAGGTAAGCCTAAAGAGCTGGATCCTGACGATAAGCCAAAGCCACCTTTAAAGTTAATGGTGAAAATTACAGAAGATAGCTTTATAATTGAGGCGGCTGCTCTTTTAGATGAAGAAGGAATGATTGCTTCTCCTGCTGAAGATGGTAGTGCTCAGGCTGTTGAACTCTTTACTATTGATATTGATGAGGCAAAGGCTGAAGATAGATTGAATTTGCTTCGTGCTGAATACAAAGAAAAGAAAAGGCCTATTCCTGAGTCTTTACTTGAATCAACTAAAAAAGTTTATTCTTATGATTTTTTACAGTTGAATACTAAAATTGGTATAATCAAGAAAGCAGTTAAAAATGGTGATGCGCAAGCTGGGCTTGAAAAAGGTGAGTCTCAGTTTGACAAAGCTGACCAAATTGTAATTGCAGCACAAGGTAATATTCCTTATGAACTTTTAATTAAAGTAATGGATACTGTTAGGTGTAAAATGCTTACTCCAGCACAAAAAGAAGCTCGTAAAGAAGAAATTGCAGAAAAAAAAGCTAAAGAAGGTAAGACTAAAATCCGAAATAGAAATAAGTATGGTTGTATTTTAGATTTAAAAGCACTTGGTGATGAAGATGCTAATACTTATTATTACGATGTAATACTTAATTCTAAATTAATAGAATAATGGAACTTATATAAGTTTTAAGTGTCATTAATTAAGAAGAGTATTTATAGGAGTTATTGATGGACAAGAAGAAAGAGCATCAACTACGAATAGATAAAATGTTTGAAGATCAGCAAGCACTGAAGAAGTTTATTCGTAAATTAAAGAGAGAGAAAGCCACTGGTGGTATGGGAATGAACTCTTTAATGGATATTATGACTATTTTGCTGATTTTCCTTTTGAAAAGTTTTTCAAATAAAGCTGATTCCATTCAGATGTCTGAAGAACTTCAATTGCCGAAATCAACAGGATTGCTTAAACTGGAACAGACTATTAAAGTTTATGTTACTAAAAACAGCATCATTGTTGAAAAGGATTCAAAAGGAAGAGAAGTTAAACTTCAAAACGAAATGGTTGATGATGCAGATATGAAAGATGGTTCACCTGATACGCATATAATTGCAACTCTTAAAGATATTTTAGAAGAAAAAGCTGATTATCTTAAAGATTTGGAAAGGGCATCTGGTGGAAAAAGGAAGTTTAAGGGCTTAATTACTATTATTGCAGATAAAACTATACCTTACAGAGTTATAAATGATGTTGTTGAAACATCTTCTGTTTCTGGCTTTAAAAAGGTTAAGTTTGCTGTAATCCAGGGTAGCTAAAAGATATTTAAAGGATATAGATGGCTTCTAAAGATAAAAAAATATTAGTACTTAGAATTGGTATTATCCAATCGGGTAGATTAATTGAAGAATTTATTGTAAAAGATAATAAACCAGTTACGCTAGGTTCAACTGTCAAAAGCAGTATTATTGTTACAAATAATAAAATACCTAATAAGTATAAGTTGTTTTCTAGTAAAAAAGGAAATGCAACACTTTATCTTTCTGATGTTATGGAAGCTGAAATAAGTGATGGTGAAAATAAAAAACAGTATAAGAATAAATCTATATCCATTTCCTTATCAAATAAAGACCGTGGAAAAGTAAAAGTAGACGAGAATATAAAAATTTTATTCCAGTTTATTGAACCTCCAGAGGAATTCTTTATTCCACATAAGATTCCTCCACAGTTTAGAAATAAACCTGCTGATTATCTTGATTTAAAATTCTTTATTCCTTTGATGATATCAATGTTTTTACACATTATATGGATTGTTGCATTGCAAACCACAGAATATGAAGAAACCGTTTTAACGATGGATCAAATTCCTGATAGATTCAAAGAAGTTATTATTCAAAATAAGCCAATAGATGAAAAAAAGGCTGTTGAAATAAAAACTGATGAAAAAGGGGATAAGGATGGAGATGTAAAAAAAGCTGTAAAAACGAAAGAAAAGGTTGTAAAAACAGCTAAAGTTGACAAGTCTACAATGACTAAAACTGAACGAAAGGCAGCTGCAAAAGCATCTGTAAAGTCTAAGAGTAAGGTGTTATCTGCATTGCATAAATTGAAGTCATCTGGTGGTAATGGTGGTTTTGGAGCAATAAATGATGGCAGTGCTGGTGGTGGAGATGATTCTCTTACTACTTTATCTGACCTTGATACAACCGGTTCTGGCTCTGGTTCAGGTTATGGCTCTGGTTCAGGAGATGGAATTGGTGGTCGTGGTAGTGGAATTGGTGTAACTGGCGGTGCTGGATATTCAAGAAAGGGTAAAGGTGGTAAAGGTGGTCCAACATCTTTAAATCCTGATATTGGTAAAAATAGAAAAGAGTTAAATACTAAAAAAGTAAAGAAAGTTGCAATAAAAGGTAAAACAAAAATAAAGATTAATATAAAGGGTGATGGAAAACTAACTCAGAAATCTGCAACAAAAGCTATAAAAAAGGCAAAAAGAAAAGTTGATGGTTGCTATCAAAAAGAAGCAAAGAAAAATAATTCATTTGCTGGCCGTGTTACTATTTTAATTACAGTTGGAGCTGGAGGTAAACCTTCAAATATTGAGATTTTAAGTACAAGAATGAATGATAACGCTTTAGCAAAATCATTAGGAAAATGTATTAAAAAGAAACTAAAGAGAGTTAAGTTTCCTGCACCTGCAAATCCTCCTATTAATATAAAATTCACTGCAGCATTTTCTGCTGGTGGATAATTTGACAAAAAAGATTCTTTGTGATATAAATTTATCTAGTTAGCAAGCAGAGGTATTAATTGAGAAATAATATAGTCGTAGTTTTATTATTGGGTTTAACCGTATTGCTGTATTCAAGTGATATAAATCATGGTGCATTTAAGTTTACTCCATATATAACATCATATAATGAATATAATTCAAACTTCTTTTATTCAACTAATAAAGAAATTAATGTGATAATGCTTAAGGTTCTTCCTGGGATGAAATTAGAAAATCGTAATAACAGAAATACAGAGCTTAAATTTAGTTTAAACGCTTCATATAAGTATTTTATATCCTTGGTTAGTTCGTCAAAGGATATAGTGAAAAACAATAATGATTTTGATGTTGATGGTTCTTTAAATTTGGCATTTTTTAAAACAGGTAATTTTTCATTGTATACAAGTGATGACTTTTCAAAAGTATCATATTCAGGCTATGCTGCCCCAATAAGAAAATTTGTAAATACTTTTAATCTTGGTATACAAACCACTCCTTTTGGTAAGGCATTAAAATTTAGGCTTGGTTATACATTTGGTTTTAATAAAACAATATTTACAGACGACCTATCAGACCATACTAAAATTGCTTCTGAAGCACAGGATAATATGGAGCATGATTTTAATTTTGATATAGAATGGAGATTCTTACCTAAAACAGCATTAATTTCAACAACATCTTATGGCTTTATTACACATTATAATGCAGATAGCTCTATTTCTAGCTCATTAAATATTGTTGATTCTACTCCAATTATGTCAAAACTTGGTTTACTTGGTGTAATTACACCAAAATTAGCTCTAAAATTATTTTTAGGTTGGGCTTATGTAATTTATGATAGTGGTAATAACTTTAATTCTTTAATTACGAATGTGGAGTTAACTTATAACTTTTCTAAAAAAACAAGTTTAGTTTTAGGATTTGAGAATTCATTTAGAGATGTATTGTTTTCAAATTATTTATCTTATTATGATGTTTATTTAAATACAAATATTTCTTTGACGAATACTCTTACACTTGGTTTTAATATTGATGCAACCTTGAATTCTTATGATAATGTTTCTATGGGAAATGGAGTTACAGCTTCTGACTCAAGGTCTGAAATAGATGGAAGATTTTCTTCGTTTGTTTCATATAATTATAAAAGTAAATATAAAGCAGAAGTAAAGTATTCTGCAAGAAAAATATTTACTGATTTTACAACTGAATATGATGGTAATCTTATAAGGTATGATTATTTACAACATTTAATTTCTTTAAATTTCTACATATTTTTTTAAATGATAAAAAAAATCATAATTTTAACTTTATTTGTATTTGTTTACTCTTGTAATACTACTTCAAAGACCGTTACAGATGATAAGAAAAATTTTATTAATGAGTTAAATAAAACAGTTAAAACATCTGATATTCTTGGTATTAATGACTTAATTGAAATTAGAGTGTATGGAGAGAATGAGTTAACAAGAATTTATAGAGTAAATAATAGTGGTATAATAATTTATCCCATTATAGGTGAGATAAAAATAATAGATAGACCTATTTATGAGTTATCTAAAGAAATCGAGAAAAAATTAAAAAAGAAATTTTTTAAAGATCCTCAGGTTACAATTTTTTTAAAAGAATCAAATAGTAGGAAGGTTTATATTCTTGGACAAATTAAAAAGCCTGGTGCTTATAGCTATAAGCATAAGTTGACATTATTAAAATTAATTGCAACAAGTGGTGGTCTAACAAATATTGCAGATATTGATAAAATAATATTAAAAAGAGAAATAGATGGTAAAATAAATTCAATTACAATAGAAGCATCTTTAATTATAAAGGGTTTAATTGGTGATTTATTATTAGCTCCTGAGGATATCATTTATGTATCTGAATCTTGGTTATAAAAAATGAATGAAAATTTAAAGAAAACTGAAAATAATGAAAATGATTTTATATCTTTAAAAGATATATATGGATATTTATATGCATATAAATATCTTATAATTTTAATTGTTTTACTTTCTGTTATGGGGGCATATTTTTATACTAAAAAACAACCTAAAATATACAAAGCTACTGCATCAATCATAATAAACTTTAAAGATAAAACACCTGTTCAGGAAATAAAGGATTATTCTTATGCATCCTTTAAAGAATATGATGCTTTTTATAATACAGAATTTGAAAGGTTAAAATCAAAAAATTTAATAAATACACTTGTTGAGAATTATAACTTATCTAATTCAGAATTTTTTATTAAATTAATTCAAAAGAAAAAAGAAGCTAAAAAAGAAACAGGGAAAAAACTAAAAATAGATTTATCTAGTATTATATTATCAATGCTTGAAATAACTCCTGTTGAAGATACTAATAAAGTTTTAATAAGTATTATTGGTGAGGATAAAAAATTTATTACGGAGTTGGCTAATTATTATGTTGAAAATTACAAGATATATAATAAAAAAAGAAAAACTGATCATTTAAAAAAGTCTATTGTATGGTTGGAGAAAAGAGTTAATGAAGCAAATAAATCAGTTATTGAAGCAGAAAATAGTTTGTTTAAATTTAAAAATAAAAATAGGGTTATTTTAACTCTTTCTGAAGATAAAAGAAATAGTATTATTCAGAAAATATATAATTTAGATGAAAAATATAATGAAATGAAATTAAAAAGAGTTGAAAATGAAAGAGAATATTTTTTCTTAAAAAAAATAAATGATTTAAATGATTATCAACCTTTTAGTAGCCAAGAAAATATAAAGGAATTAAATCATATTCTTTTGGAAAAAACAAATAAGCTAGAGGATTTAAGAGAAAAATATAATGAAGATACACCTAAAATTATTTCATTAAAAAAACAAATTGAGAATATAAATACTTCAATAAAAAAATATGAAAATAATTATAGAAAACAAATTGAAAATTCATATAAATTAACTAAATCGAAAGAATTAGAATTACTAAGGCTTAAAAATGAAGTTTTGGATTCCGCTCTTGTTATTGAAAAAAATGAATTACTTTATAAACAAAATAAAAGAAAAGCAGATAGTGAAACAGATGTTTATAAAATGCTTTTAAAAGATTTAAAGAAATCTAATTTAAGATTATTACTACAAACTAATAATGTTGAAATACTTGATTATGCGGAGGAGCCAGATGTTCCAATAAAGCCAAACTTAAAATTAAATCTGGTGATATCTGTATTTTTAGGTGGAATACTAAGTTTTATAATGATTTTATTACTTATTTTCATGGATCAAACAATAAAAACCAAAGAAGAAATAGAAGAGAAGTATGACTTAACTTTTTTAGGTTCTTTACCTAAAATAAATAATGTAAAAATAAAAGAAGAAAAATATAAGGATTATAATGAAATAATTTCTTTACATGATCCAAGAGGTAATTTTGCTGAAAGTTGTAGATCAATTTTAACAAATATTGAATTGAGTAGTGAAGATAAGAAGATTACAATGCTTGTTACTTCTTCAAGCCCAATGGAAGGCAAAACAACAATTGCAGCTAATTTAGCATCTTCTATGGCAGAACAAGGCCTTAAAACACTATTGATTGATACTGATTTAAGAAAGCCAAGGCTTCACAAGGTCTTTAAACTGGAAAATAAAAATGGCCTAACACTCTTTACTTCAGGTAATAAATCTATAAATGAAATTATTATTAAAACTAAAATTAAAAATCTGGATATTATTACATCAGGAATTATTCCTCCTAATGCAATTCAAATACTAAATGGTAATAAGTTTGAATTACTATTAAATGATTTAAAAAAGAGATATGATAGAATTATATTTGATACTCCTCCTGTTTCTATTGTTTCAGATGCATTAATTATTTCAAAAAAAGTTAATGGAGTTGTTATTGTTACAAAATATGGTAAAACAAATAAGCATATCTTAAAAGAATCAAGAGATAAATTTCTTTTTGCAAAATCAAATATATTAGGTGCTGTTTTAAATCAGGCAAATATGACAAAATCATATAAATATAATAAATATGGAAAGTATTATAGTTATTACTATGGAGAAAAAGAGGAGTAAAAATAAAAGCATATTCAATATTAATTATTTTTGCAATATCTGTTTTTTTTAAAGGTGGTGTCTACTCATATTATGATATTATTATATTTTTAATAATTTCAGTTATATATACTTACTACTTTATTGTAAAAGCACTTAGAAATAAAAGATATAAAAAATTTAGTTTTTCAATAGAAAGGCCTATTATTATTTTTATTATATATGTTATCATTTTATTTCTTCCATGGTTTTATAAAAGTATTAAATTTAGAGATTATTTAATTGATTTTAATAATTTATGGATAAAATTAGGGTTTTTAAATAGTTTAAATCCAGATACTAATTATATTAACTTTAATTATTGGCCTGCGATTTTAACACTACTAACAATTGTAGGTCATTATTTATTTATTAAAATAATTTTAAATGCAAGAAAAGATATTAAGTTATTATATAAAATATTTTTTATTGTTTATAATTTACTAGCTTTTTACTCACTAATAAATATTTTAAGCCAAAGTATTAATAGTAGTTATTTTTTAGTAAATCCAAATCATTTAGCTTCTTTTATATCTGTTCCTATGCCTTTAATTTTTTATTTGTATTTTATAAAAAAGCAAAAAGGTAAAGATGATATTTATTTAAAAATAATAAAAATAATTCATATACTTGTGTTACTATTTATACTTTATTCAACTAATGGTAGAATGGCAATTTTATCTACTTTTATTTTGATGTCTGTTTATATGTTTCTGGAGAGAAGAAAAATTAATATTAAATATGTATTGTTTTTTATTTTTACTATTTCAATTTTACTGATTTTGATTTTTATTAATAAAGGAATCGTAAACTCAAAAATTATAATAACAGAGCAAATTACAAATTCCTTAAGTGTTGAATTAAGAGAAGAAATTATCAAAAATAGTTTAAATATATTTAAGGATAATTTTCTTTTTGGAGTAGGTCCAGGTCAGTTTTCTATTGTATATCCATATTATTCAATAGGAAATGAATTAGTTTTCATTCATCATCTTCATAATGATTATATACAGTTTTTGGTTGAATATGGCTTATTTGGTATTTTTATAATCTTATTTTTATATTATAAATTAATTATTTTAGTAATAAATGGTGTGAAAAAATTAAAGGGTAATTCATACCATATTTTTTTAGCAACAATTTTTTCAATATTAATATTTCACCTTGAAATAATTGTAAGTTTTCAATCTCATATAGATATTTTATTTAAAATTTTGATATTTTTAGTAGGCTCATTATATATAATTATATATAATTTTGATAAACATTATAAAAGTAATAGCGATGAATTGTTATAGAGTAAAAGGCAAAAAAGTAAAAAATACAAGAATATACTATTTGTTATTATTTTTATTTGTTTTTAATTTTATTTTTTATTCTATAATTGCATATAAAGATTATAAGTATTCAAGTATACTTAATTACAGCTATAAAAATATCTTAAAACCATCTTCAAAAAAGGTTCTATCAAAAGGTTTTAAAAATATAAAAGTTAAGGAGTTTATAGAGGATGTAATGTATAATGAATATAATATTTATTTTATTTATCCTTTATTTATAGAATTTCTTATAAATAAAAATATAAAAGCTGAAATCAAAAATAATTTGATAATTTACAGTATTGATAGTTTGAAAAAAATAAAAAAATCATCATTATTTTTAGATTTAAAGATATATATATATAGTAATTGGGAATATCCTAAAAAGGAAATAATAGAGTTAATAAAAAAATCAATAAAAATAGATAATAATTTAAATCATCATAAAATTTTATTTCGTAAAGTAATGATAGAGAAATACTCTGATGATATTATTAGTTTTTATCATCCAAATAGCTTAGTAAACTCAAATAGCTATTTTAATTATTTATTAAGAACGACTAATTATAATAAAATTATTGACTATATAGATAACCATAAAATTAATATTGATATTAAAACTCTTGATAAAAATATGGCTGCAAATATTATAAAAATAGGTGATTTTGAAAAATCTGAGGAGATTATTCTAGATTTAATAAAAAAGGAAAAGATAGATTATTTATATTACTATTTAGCTATTTTATATAAAGAAAATGGTAAAAAACTAAAATCACTTGAAGCACTTAAAAGTATTAAAAAATTACCAAATTATAATAAATATTATATTGTTTATCTTGCAGAAGAGTATTATAAATCTAAACAATATTTAAAATCTGTTAATACCATTTATAATACGAATAATAAAATGATAAAAAGATATTGTTACAGATATATCAAATATGTAAATAAACTTCCATTTTTAGACCGTGGTTCATATTTTGAAAGAGTTAAACATATTTGTAATAGGAAACAAATATACAGGGTTCTATCAAATTACTATAAAAAGGCAGGAAATATGGAAAAGTATGATTTATATAACCTGGAAATGAATATTACTAAATAAATTTGATACTATATCAACTATATGATAAGATATTATTATTTGGAGTATTTATGGGGAAATTAAAGTTCAGGAACAATCAGTTAAAGTTTAAGTTGACTCCAGCACATATTGAAAATGGTTTAATTAATGGAGAAACTAAAATAAGTATCTATGGTGATTTTGAGAATGAAAAGTTTACAGTTTTAACAAAGGAGTTTTCTTATAATATGAAAATGTTCAGAAATTTTCTTCAAAAAATAGAAAATATTAAAAACAATGAGAATGATGAAGCTGAGTTTTTTGAAGAAAAGAAAAACTTAATAATAAAAATATCAAACTCAGAAGATGAATCTATGGTTAACTGGAATGTTTCAATAAATAAAACGGTATCCTCTTTTGATTTTACAAAATTGAATATTGGCTTTTCTACTCCGAAAGCATCTCTTGATACTGCAATTAAAGATATTGGCTATTTTTTAGTTAATCCTACAAGTTTTTAAATCTTTCAAATAATTTATTACTGTTTTTTCTTGTGTTATTAAAGAAATCCTTATCTGTTGTTTTAGTAAGTTTATAATCATCTAGTAAAATATTTTCTCTTTTAAAAAAATACCTTACTCTTGATTCTGTTAAACCAAATAAAAAATGTCCTAAGAATGTATCATTATTAAATGCTGTTGCTGGAATATAATCAAAAACAATTAAATCAGCCTCTTCCCCTTCTTTTACACCAAGACTGAATCCATAAGCTTCTTTGAGTTTAAAAGCGTTATAAAGTACTGTATTGGCTTCTCCCCAGCCTGTATCAGGGTTTTGATTAATATATCTATTTAGTAAGAAAGCATTTTTATATGATTTTAGCATATTTGAAGTCATTCCATCTGTTCCAACGGTTAGGGTGATATCCTTTTCCAATGTTTCTGAAATATTTTTAATTTTTAAAGTATTATTCATATTGGAATCAGGATTATGTATTACAAATAATTCTTTTTTAGCTAAAATATCAAGTTCTTTATCTGTTAGTATATTACCATGAACAATGAGAGAGTTTTTATTTAATAAATCATATTTTTCCAATCTCTCTATTACTGGTAGGCCACTCATTTTAATTGTTTCATCTACATCACTAGCGGCTTCTGCAACATGAATATGAATTGGAGCATCTTTAATTGTATCTTTTATAACTTTCATACTATCTTCATTAATTGTAAAAGAGGCATGCATTCCAATTGTACCTTTAATGTATTTTGAATTAATATGTTGTTTATAGAATTCGATATTTTCTTTTAAAGATTCATTAAAAATTTCTTTTCCATTTCTATCTGATATTTCAAAGGCTAAAACTGCATTTAAACAATATTTACCAAAAACTTTTTTCATTTCGTTTAATGAGCCTTTAATAAATGGAACAGAAATATGATGGTCAAAAATAGTTGAAACACCCTGTTTTATGCTATCTTCAAGGGTTATTACCGTTGATGCAATTACATCTTCTTTTTCGAGTACTCTGTCTAATTTCCACCAAAGTTTCTCAAGAGTTCCCTGAAAGTCTTCAAGAGGACCTGTAACAGGAATTCCTTTTGATAGAGTTGAATATATATGATGATGAGCATTTACTAATCCTGGCATAATAACTGCCTCATTTAAGTCAAGTTCTTTGTCAAATTTAATATTTTTTTTATTAAATGACACAACGCCATCATAGATATAAACATCTTTTTTTTCTACTTTAAAACTTCCATTTTCTGGAGTTACCAAAAAACCATTTTTTAATGCTGTATTCATATTTTCTCCTTACTTTTAATAAAATTACCATAACCATAATTTGTTTTTATATTATTTTCAATATCAAAAATAGTTTTGCCTCTTAATATTGTTTTATTTACTCTGTATGAAAATTTTTGATTGTTAAAAGGGCTGTATTTTCCTTTGCTCATCAGCATTGTTTCATTAACAAAGTATTCAAATTGTTCCATAATTGTAAAGTCTGCATCTGTATTGATTATTAAACTCCCTTTTTTAGGATATAGGCCATATCTTTTTGCTGGATTTTCAGAAGTAATTTCGATTATTCTTTTTAAATTAATTTCTTTTTTATTATAGAATGAGCTGAACAAATAGGGGAGCATAAATTGAGTTCCAGGAATTCCGTTATAAACTTTTGAAAAATTATTATTTAATTTATTTTTTTCATAATTTGTTCCTGCGTGGTCTGTTGTTATAAAATTTATTTTACCATTTATTACTGATTTTCTTAGATATAGTTTGTCTTCTAGGGCTTTTACAACAGGAGCTGTTTTAAGCCTGCCTTTAAGTGTGTAAAGGTCATCTTCTGTAAATTCAAGATAGTGTGGGCAGGTTTCTGCTGTAGCATTATTGTATTCTTCAACTAGTTTTAGCCCTTTTTGGCTACTGATATGCACAATATGTATTTGTGTATTGTATTTTTGAGCTAATTTTATTATTTTTTTTATTGCAATAACTTCTGCTTCAACTGGACGGGAAAGTAAATATCCTTTTATTGTTTTTTTTTCTTCATCTGATAATTTATTTACTGAATTTTCTATAATATTTAAATCTTCTGCATGAAATGCAAATATAAAGTCTTCATTTTGTGTTAATTTAAAGAGTTTATCTATTTTTTCATAAGAAAGAGCCTGATAAGTTGGCATTCCTGAAATTGTATAGATTTTAAAGGCAGTAATTCCTCTTTTTTTTAATCTTTTTAATTGTTGTAACATAGAATCATTAATTTGATTAGCTCCATTTATTCCACCCCAGAATGCAAAATCAATAACAGCTTTTTCTTTAACAATATTAAGTTTATTTTCTAAATTATTAACAGATGTAACTGGAGGCAAAGAAGTACATGGCATATCTATTATAGTTGTAATTCCACCATAGGCAGCAGATAGTGTTCCTGTTGAGAAATCCTCCTGTTCTGTAAAGCCTGGATCATTAAAATGAACATGTGAATCTATTGCTCCCGGAATTAATATTTTACCATCTATATCAATTATGTTATCTACTAGTTTGGTTTCATCTTCTGAGGATAAAACAATGTTTTCTATTATATCTGTATAATAAATATTATACAGATTATTACTATCATTTATTTTTGCATTTAATATTAGATTCATAAATTTACCTTTACAATATTTTATTTTTTATAATTCATGTGCCATAACTTCCATTGGAGACCTAAAATATTGTTTTGGAGAGTAAAATAAGAAATTAGTAACTCTGCTTGTATATAAACATGCAAAACTTTCTAACTGATCTGAGAATTTTGTTTTTTCTCTGTCTTCTTTAAAAGTCATTCCCCAGTACTTGTTGTATCTTTTATTTAGGGTATTATTTAAGATGTGGTACTCTCTTGTGTTATCGATAAGAAGCCTTTTTATATTTGAAATATTTTCTTCTGATTTAGTTATTAATTCAGTTAAGACCTTTATTTCTAAAGATGAGCGAGTTATATTTTCCATGGATAGACTCTTCTTTAGTGATTTTGCCATCATTTTTTGGTAGTTAAGTGCTGAATCAAGAATATTTATTTTTTGGTCATACCGCATAAGAGATTTAAACATATCCTTATTTTCTTCATTAGTTTCTATTTCTTGTTCTAAATCTTCAACTATTAAGCATGTTCTCCAAAGAGATGTTTTTTTCACTTTTAAGATATCACCATAAATGTGGTCGCCTACATATAAAATATTTTCACCTTTTAACTGTGTAAAGCTTTCTAGATGTTCTAAATTTCCTCCCTGAAATATTTTAGTTTCAAAATCTTTATCTTTTATTTTTTTTCCTTCGATATCAAGTTTAAATAATTCTGCACCTTCTGAAAAAAATAATGGTTTTTTAGAGCCAACAAGAATTAAATCAAAATAATCTCTCCATGATTCGTACTCATTTAATGCCCCATCAAGTAAGTAACTCATTACTTTATTAGTATATTCAAAATATGAATTAGTTAGCAAAAAAAGTTTTTTACCTGCATTTTTGAAATTATGCAGAGTTAACGGTAAATCAATTGATTTTTTAATGTACTTAGGAATATTTGATGTGATTTCCATTTTTAATGAGCCATCTCTATGGATTTTATCTGTCATCTTTCTAATGTTTTCATAAAGCTCTTTAAAATTTTTATAAAAACTTCCCACTTCAAAATCGTTTACAATCTGAGAAAATAAAGATGTTTCAGGAAGTGAAAATAATGTGTCAATTCTTACAAAATCATCATGAAGATTTAATGGAGTATTGTTCTTTCTATATGTTTTTGCTAAATCATCATCCGTAATTTTATTTAAACCGTAATATCCCTTTATTACAAAATTATATCTGTCTATTTTTAATAAATTACCTGTTTTTAAATCTAAAAATAAACCAAGAACAACAAAGTCATCTAGGTAGTTATATCTTAATATTTCTTTTGGAAATCCTAAAACTTCAACAAGCCTTTTTTGAACCATCTTATATTGTAATGATTCTATTGCTAGCTTTTCATAAGGAGCTAAGGTATAGTCCATGTCAAAACCTATCATTTTTATTTTTTTCATTTTTAAGTTTCTGTTAACAAAAATCTTTCTACTTTTTTCCTGTATGTTAAAATCTATATTGATATCTCTTTTTAATTCTTTAAATATATCCTGCATAAATTCGTTCATAAATCTCCTTTAAATAATCAGAGTAAGTAAAATCTAAGATTTTATTCTATCTCAAAGAAAGGTTATAAGCAAATTTTTTATTATTTTGTAGCTTTTAATACATATTTTTTTATTATTTAAGTGTCATTTGAGTTCGTAAAAAATAAAATTGACAAATTCATAAAGTAATACTATAATGCACTCTTATTTATGTAATCTTCATTTTGAGAGGGTTTATGAGAATTTATGAAAACTTAATTCCAAGTGTTTCAAAGGAATTTATAAAAAAAAGTATTAATAATGGCTATTTATTAATTGATAAAGCGAATCTAAAGGTTGCTCAAATTGATATTGAATCTATTTTTAGAGCATATCTTTTAAATTTAAAGGAAATATATAGACTTGCAAAGCAAAGAATTGAAAAATCAGATGAGCTTGATAGATCTGTATCAAATAAAATAAGAAAACAAATTGCTACTGAAAAGAAATTTCCACTCGAAAAATATAATGAGAAATATCTTGTTACTCAGTTACTAGCAATTTTATTTCAATCAGATAGTATTGATGATATTATGGTCGATGATAAAAAAATAGAGACTCTTTTTTTATCTATTTGCAATAAATTCTTTATAACAACAGAAGAGTTAAATAGAGAAGTGGAAAAAAGAATGTTTTTTGTTCCTGAATATTTTCCTAAAATCAAAAAAGGTTCTAAGGACTGGAAAGATAAAGAAAGGGAAATCAGAACAAGATTAGAAATTGCAAAAGGGCTAAGAAATCCAGAATATCATGATAGATATAAACAACACAAAAGATATAATAAAAACTAAAAAGAAATATTCAAAGCTTGATTCTTTTTTAAACTGGTTTTTAAATACCATTTCTCCATTAGAATTTTTTTCGATGCTATTTTTCTTTGTAATTCTTTTTTGGATGTTATTTCCAGTAAAGCCTGTTTCTGAGAATCATTATTCTTTTATATTGGGAAGCCTCAAATATTTTTATATATACTTAGGTATTGTAATTGCTTATTTTATTTATAGGCATTCAAATATTTTTAATTGGCTTAAAAATAATACCATAAAAACAATTATTAAAATGATCTTTAAATTATCTCCATTTATAACAGGAACATATATATATGAAAATTTAAACTATATTATTCCATCTGTAAATAGTTATAATTTTGATTTCGAATTATATAAAATAGATAGTTTTATTCTTGGTAATGATGCCTCTAAAATATTAGAAGGACTGTGGAGTAATAATTTTATTGAGTTCATGGCATTTTTTTATATTTTTTACTTTGTAGTATTATATTTATCATTTGTTAAAAAATATCTTAGAAGAGACCCTTTATTTGATGTTTTTATAAGTGGTTTTGGAGTAACTTTTTTAATTGCTTTTTTTCTAAATATAGTATTTCCATCACTTGGACCTAAGTTTTTCTTTTCTTCTGATTTTTATAGTTATGATTTAGTTTCAGGTTTTTGGATGAATAAATGCGATAATATGATTGAACATTTAAGTGGAGGGTATCAGGCCTTTCCTTCACTGCATTTTGGAGGACCTGCATTTATTTTATTATTTGATTATTTTCATAGTAGAAGAAGGTTTTGGGTTTGGCTTACTCCTACGGTATTAGTATGGGTGTCAGCACTATTTTTAAGATACCATTATATCACAGACCATATTGGTGGATTACTGATTGTAATATTTTCTCTTTGGTTTACACCTAAATTTATGATTTTTTACACTAAGAAAGCTGATTATTATAGAGCTAAAACCGGCAAGAAATATACTAGAACATATTTTATACCACTTGATTATTTTTTGAAAAATCCGAAATATCATAAGAACAAGGAATGGTTATAGTTGCCATAAGGATTTACTATGTCAAAAAATCTTACAATAACAACATTAGTAGATAATTCATTATATGATAAAAGATTATCTTCTGAGTTTGGTTATTCCTTATTAATAACTTATGGCAAAGAAAATATTATGTTTGATACTGGCTATTCAAATTTATTTTTACAGAATGCAAAAAAACTAGCAATAGATTTAAATATTGTTAATACAGTTGTTATTTCACATCGTCATAAGAGTCATTCAGGTGGCGTACCTCATTTAGTAAGGATTTTAAAAAATAAAACGAGTTTTATAATTGAACCACTTTATTTTCAAAAATTTTCAAAAAATATTGATGGAAAAATAGATTATGGTTATATTGACTATATTGACTCAATAAAACAATACTTAAAAAGACATGAATTAACAACAATAAGAAAAGATGTGTATAATTATAAAGAAAATATATATTTCTTTTTACCATCAGATACATTAGAGCATAAATATCCTTTAAATAAATTTAATATTAGAAATGCACTAGCAATGATTATTGATACTAAAAAAGGTTTATTTATTTTTTTAGGAGCTGCACATTCTAGATTTAGTATGGTACTTGATTGGGTATCAGAGCGATTTCCTGATAAAAAAATTGAAATGGTTTTTGGTGGAATAAATGTTAATTTTAAAAGGGACAGAGATATTGAAATAATAAAAAAATCTATTCAAAAGGCAAAAATTAATCACTTTGAATTATCTCATTGTTCCTCTGAAAGAGAATATTATTTCTTGAAGGAGTTGGTTGGAAGTATCTATTTTAATGGTGCAGGAAAAGTTCTAGCCTTCAATGATTTATAGGTATTCTTCATTATTACGCTGAATAATAACCTATAAAATTGAATTAATTCAAAAACAATTAAAAAAAATTGATAAAAAAACTTATTATCAGTATAATAGATAATAATATTACTTAGGGGGTAAATATGAAGTTTTTACATTTTGCTTTATTATTGTTTTTATTATTTAGCATTTCGTGTTCAGATACAACAGGAACAAAAGATAGTTGTGTTGTTAAAGGTTGTAGTGATTCTGAAAAAATTTGTAATAAAGAAAGTGGTAAATGTGAGTACCCCAAAAGATGTACAGAAACAGGATGTGCAGATGATAAAACATGTAATGAGACAACAGGTCTTTGCGAAGATAAGACTAATTGCTTAACAGATGGATGTTCTGAAACTGAATACTGTGAACCTGCAACGGGAGAGTGTAAGCTTAATTGTCCTGAAGGAAAGTGTAATGATAATGAAACATGTAATGACTTAAGTGGTTTATGTGAACCTGATTGTTCAAAGGTTACTTGTGAAGAGCACTTTAAATGTGACCCAACTGATGCTTTATGTAAGGCTGAGTGCTTAAATAGTGGAACATGTGATGTTACTCAGCACTGTAATGAAACAACTGGTGTTTGTGATTTAAATTGTCCAGAAGGTAAATGTGCTGCAAATGAAAAATGTATTCCTTTAACAGGAGAATGTGAAATTGATTGTACAGATATAACTTGTCAGGAAGATAGTCAGTTATGTGACCCCTCTGATGGTGTTTGTAAAATAAAATGTAATATTCCTGAATATAAATGTGAAGAAGGATTTGAATGTAATCAGACAACAGGAAACTGTGAAGAAACAATTATAAGTCAATATCAAAAAGAATGTACTGAAAATGAAGATTGTTTGAGTGGACTTTGTATTGAAGATGGAGATTTTAAAAAATGTTCATTAAAGTGTGAATTGCTTGAATCATGTGGTGATGGCTGGGATTGTGCTCCTTATAATGATGAGTCAATTTGTACTCCTATCTTGGATTATTCTTGTAATACTTGTGATGATGACAGTGATTGCTCTGTATTTGGAGGAAAATGTATAGAGGTAACTGGAGTTAAATCATGTTTAGATAGTTGTGAATACAGTGATAATTGTAATGATGGATTTTCATGTACTGATACTGATATTGATGGAGATAGTTTTAAATTATGCACTCCAAATGGTAATAGCTGTGATTGTAATAATGATAATATTAATTTAACATTAAATTGCGGTATTTCAAATGATTTTGGAACATGTAATGGTAAGAAAGTTTGTACTGAATCTGGCTGGACTGATTGTGATGCTGATACTCCGAGTGTTGAAATTTGTGATAGTAACGATAATAACTGTGATGGAATTATTGATAATATTCCTACTGTAATTTGTAATAATGGAGAATGCAGTGGTGTTTTTATTTGTGAAAATAATATGGAAGTATGTAGTGCTTTAACTCCATCTGAAGAAATATGTGATGGCCTTGATAATAATTGTAATAACGAAATTGATGAATTAGATGACTTGGCATGTAATATAGAGAATGAATTTGGAAAATGTGAAGGATTTATTATTTGTAAGGGAGAAGATGGCTGGGATAATTGTAATGCTTTGACTCCTGCTGAGGAAAAATGTGATGGAATAGATAATAACTGTGATGGAGAAATAGATGAAAATCTTGATACAGTTTGCTATAGTCCTCAAAATGAATTTGGAACATGTGAAGGTATAAGGGTTTGTAATGGTGAAGACCTTTGGGGTGATTGTGATGCTCCTGCTGCAATGGCAGAGGTATGTGATGGACTAGATAATAACTGTGATTCCCAAATAGATGAAGAAAACGAGCATTTATTTGATAATTGTTTTAATATGGTAAATGCTGAATTATCATGTGATAATGGTAATTGTAAGCTCATTAGTTGTAAGACTGATTATTATAATTTAGATAATGATGATTCAAATGGTTGTGAATATAGTTGTACATTTGATACCTATCAAGATATTCCAGATGGAATAGACCATAATTGTGATGGAGTTGATGGATATATTGATGATGCTTATTTTGTTTCAAGTAGAATAGGAAGTGATTCAAATACAGGAACAATGGATAGTCCTTTTAAAACTATTACCTATGCATTAAATAAAGCTACATTTCAGGGGTATACCCAGATACTTGTTGCTGCAGGTGATTATAATGAAGATTTATTTATTGTAAATAATGGTGTTTCTATTTTTGGTGGTTATGATGATATTAACTGGCAAAGAGATATCAATAATAATATTTCAAAAATACTTGTGCCTGCACATGGAGTTCAATGTAATGATGTAACTCAGGATACATATATTGATGGTTTTACAATTAATTCTGCAAATGCTTCTGTTTATCCTGAAAATTCAATTGGGATAAGTATCGTGAATTCTGGTAATAATTTGAGATTACAGAATTTGATTATTAATGCTGGAAATGGAATGAGTGGTTTAAACGGAAACCAAATATATATTGCATCAAGAGGTGCTAATGGTGGCAATGGTGGCAATGGTGAAACAGGTAGTGCTGATGGTAACAGTACCAATAATGATGGTGGAGCTGGTGGAATAAACTCACAATGTACTGGTGCTAATGGTGGTAATGGTGGAGAAGGTGGAGAAGATGATAGTGGGTATAATGGCTTTTCAGGCAGTAATAGTTCCAGTGGTATTTCTGGTGGGTCAGGTGGTGGATATGGTGATCCTGGTCATACTGGAGGTCTTGGTGGTACAGCATCTTCAAATGGAGCAAATGGAGCAAATGGATTAGGAGGGCTTTCATTTGGTGATGTTATTTCAGGAAACTGGAAAGGCAAATCAGGTAATAATGGTACTAATGGTAATTTCGGAGCTGGCGGCGGCGGCGGCGGCGGCGGCGGCGGTCAGAAATGTACTTTCTGTAATAATGGTTCTGGAAATGGTGGCGGTGGTGGTGCTGCTGGTGGTTGTGGTGGCCAGGGTGGAGCAGGTGGACAGGCAGGAACTGCTTCATTTGGAATATTTTTAAATAACTCAAATCCAACAATTAATAATATTCATATTAATGCTGGTTTTGGAGGAAATGGTGGTCAAGGTGGAGCTGGCGGAACTGGCGGAACTGCTGGTACAATTGGATATGGTGGAACTGCTGCAACAGATGAAGTCGGTGCAGGAGGAAATGGTGGAGCTGGTAAATCTGGTGGTGCTGGTGGTGCTGGTGGTGGTGGTGCTGGCGGTATTTCTTATTGTATATATAAATACAATGCAAATCCAAACTTAAACTCATGGACATGTGCTACATCTATTGGAGGTACTGGTGGTGGAGCTGGTTCAGCATCGGGTTTTGCTGGTGAAGATGGAGCGAGTGGAGATATTTACTAAATTCTAAAGAAATTTTAAAAAAACTAATTAAAACTTTGATTATAATTAAACTTGATGTTAGTATGGATTGTATAGATATTAAAAGAGGTTATCATGTTGACTTTACTGGTATTTTTTTCTGTTTATTTTACTGCTCCTATTGATAATGTTGATATATTCTATGAAGCAAAATGTGAAAATCAAAAAACATATACTTTGTATAGTAGTAGTAGAGATTCAGTAACTACGATTAAAGAAGGGGAAAACATAGTCTTTACTGGAGTTATTCCTGATTCTTCTGATGATAATTTTATAAAATCATTTTATTGTTTTAATAATCATTTATATACAATTATTCCAGAAACAGATTTAAATGGCTTTTTTAATAAACTTGCTTTATATAAATTAGATGGTGAAAGTTTTATAAAATTATCATTTATTGATAATGTTATTGCTTTTTATTCTATTATTTCTGAAAATAAATTAATATACTATGATTTTTCTGATCATTATTTCTATAAATTAATTTTTGATGAAAATCTAGATAATAAAGAGCAACTTATTGAGGTGTCTGATTATAATTTAAAGGAAATTTTTTATATTTCTGATACAGATGAAATAGTATATATTGGTAATGATAATTTTATTAATTTTAATAATGATGCGATTGGAATAGAGAATTTAATTAGTGTATATGATGTTTTTAATTTTAATTCTAATTGGTATTTTCTTTATGTTGATGGAAGTTCAAATTCTCTCAGTATAATTGACAGAGAAGGTATATCATATTTTAATTATGATTTAGGAAATGATGAAACAATGGTTAAAGGGCTTCTTTTTGCAAATGAATATGGCATATTTTCATATCTTTTAATGAGAAATAGTAATGTTTTTACTTTAAAATTAATATATATACCTGAATATAATAAAAATAATTTACAAACTAAAATTGTAGATACTGATATCTCAAATATTTACGGAGAAAGAAAAAAAATATATTATTTAAAGAATAATGATTCTAATACTGAAGTTTTTTTAGTAAAAGGTAGTGCCAGTAAGCCTCTTCCCCCTATAGTTGATTTAAGTATGGTAGGAATTTTAAATGAAATACCATCTGGTTTCAGCTTTTCTAACTTTAATGAAGATCCTCTTTATTTTCTTTCCTATGAACTTGATATTTCAGGAAATAAAAATTTTACTTCAATCGACTATAGTGACATTAAAACTTATTATAATGAAAATTCTTCTTCTCAAATTTATCAATTTGATAATAATTTTTTATTTGAAAGAGATAAACCATATTATTTAAGAATTAAATATAATGGTTTATTGATTGATTCAATATATTCGTATATTAGATTTATAATAACCAATTTAGGAGAAATAACATCTTTTAAAATTTTAAATAAATTATCAGATTCAAGTATTTTTACTAATACTGAAATGGTAAAAGTTGTTTTAGAGAATACTGGAAATATAGAAAAAATTCAGTTGTCACAAAATGAAGATTTTAAAGATAATAATGAAGATATTCCTGCAATAAACTTTGAAAATGAATTTAGTTTTATTTTGCCAGAAGAAGAGAAAGAATATACTTATTTTGTTCGTCCCGTTGTATTTGATAATGAAAATCTAATGGGAGCCCATCAAATAAAAACAGCTAAAATAATATTGGATAAAACACCTCCTGTAAATCCTGTTTTTATAACTAATGATAACAGTGAATTTGTAAAAGATAACATAAGAATAGAGTGGAATAAGAGTAGTGATAATCTTTCAGGTATTAAATTATATAAAATAAAATTAATGGATGCTTTAAATAATGAAATTGAAAATATCTCTTTTGAGAATGATAGAACAGTATATATTCCTCAGGCTAAAGAGCTTGATAATGGAGTTTATTCTATTTTATTATCAGTATGTGATAATGCTTTAAATTGCTCATTAGAAACAAAATTAAATTTTATGGTAGTTGATGAAGAAAATCATAAACCTTATAAGCCAAGTCTCATAAGGCCTAGTAATAAGGATATTATTGATACTATGCCTTTTTCTGTTTCATGGAATAAATCAAATGACCCTGATAATGATGATTTTACATATTCTTTGATTATAGCTAAAGATATAAATTTTAACAGTAAAGTACTTGAGTTTTATTTAATAACTAAGTTAAGCCAAAATATAGCGTATTTATCTGAGGGACATTATTATTTAAAATTATTTGCAGTGGATACCAAAGGGCTTCAATCAGATCTAGAAATTATTGAATTTGATATTATAAATCCTAATAAAGGAAGTAATAGTTCTTCGTCATGTAGTTTCTATTGATATTTTGGGATTTCAATTATAAAGATAGAGCCATCAATGCTATCATCCCTATTTCTTGCCCATATCTTTCCATTATGAGCTATAATAATTTTTTTAGAAATTGCTAAACCTAAACCTGTTCCATTGGTTGCATTGGTCTTTGTTCTGATACCTTGATAAAAGCTATCAAAAATTTTAAATATTTCACTGCTTTCAATTCCTGGACCATGGTCTTTAAATTCAATTATAATTTCTTTAGTGTTGTCTTTTAAGTCTATTTCAATTTCTTTATTTTTAGCTGTAAATTTTATTGCATTTGTTAGTATATTATCTATTACCTGTCTGATTCTTTTTTTATCAGCTTCTATAGTATATTTATTTTTTTTGTCATAGTTAAATAATATTTTAATATTTTTTTCCTGAGCTTTATAAGAAATTTCTTCAATTGCGAGTTTTAATATTTGGGATATATCCATTTTTATAAGTTCATATTCTGTATTAGGTTGTTCAAATCTTGCAACATCTATCAAATCATCTAAAAGGAGGAGTAATCTTTTCCCTCCTTTATTTATTCTTTCAAAATAATTTTTTATTTTATCCTTATTAATTTTATCAATTTTCTGTATACCAATAGAAGAGTATCCTAAAATGCTGTTCATTGGAGTTTTTAATTCATGTGATACATTTGCTAAGAATAATGATTTTGCATTATTTGCTTCTTCTGCTAATTCTTTTGCTCTTGTTAAATTTTTTTCTATAATTTTTCTTTTGGATATCTCTTCTAAGAGGTTTTCATTTATTTTTTTTAATTCTTTTGTTCTTTCTTCTACTTTTTTTTCTAAATTTTGATTTAATTCTTCTAACTTTTCCCTATGTTCATCTCTTTCTTTTATTAAATTATGTAAATCTGATTTAATATATATAATAGTTTCGTATATAAATTTAAAAATACTATCATTGAATTTAGTTATATCAAATTCATCTTCTTCACTTTTCCAATCAATATTTAATAAAAATTCATTTAGAAACTCAAGTTCTTCTTTAAGGTAAATATTATTTAAATTTAGTGCAAATTTAATTTTTGTTATCATTTCTCTTTTTATGTTTTTATAAATATTAATATAGTGTTTTTTAACAGGGATATAATTATTTATAAAGGCATCTTTTCCTATCATATTGTAAGCTATAGAAATTGATTCACTGTAGCTATTTGCTGCAAGTACATTTACTTTAGTTATATTTAGAGATTTTCCGAGTTTAAGGCTGAGTCTTGTTACTGAATTGACATTATAAAAAATTGCTCCAATAATTTTAGGATTATCCTTAACATAGTCTATGTAATATCTTCTTGCTCCTGTTGGTAAAGGTTTAACATCTTTTTGATCGCTAATTAGAACGAATTGCTCTATATTTTTAAATGATTTTTGTATTTCAGTAAATACATTAATTCCAAACTTTATTGTTTTAACATTTGGTTTACCTTTAGAGTTTATAATAATAATAGAACCATCTCCTATTGCATAAGGATGAATAAAATATTCTTTATCTTTATATTTCCAACTATCTTTTGTTTTTAGAGTTAATCCCGTAACAGGGCAATTTCCAATGATTTTTAATTCATCATGATACATATATATCCTAATAATAATAATGTAGTATATCTTTTTTCTTTATTTAAGTAAAATTTTTTAGGAATTTATTAGTTTAATCATATCTTTTACTGCTTTTTCTAAGCCTACAAATATTGAATGAGATATAATTGAATGTCCTATTGCAAATTCTTCAATATCTTTTATCTGTGCAAGAGGAGCAATATTATGATAATTTATACCATGCCCTGCATGAACTTCCATACCAAGTTTTCTAGCTGTTCTTGATGCGTCTACAATTTTTAATAATTCTTTGTATTGGTCTCGGTCTGAAATTGCATTTGCATAAGCCCCAGTATGTAGTTCAACAATATCTGCATTAACTTTATGTGCTTGTTTAACCATATCTATATCAGGGTCGATAAAAAGAGATACAAGTATATTAGAATTATGAAGATTTTTGATGAATTCGGTTAAATAATCTTTTTTTAATATTATATCAAGACCACCTTCTGTTGTGACTTCTTCTCTCTTTTCAGGAACTAAAGTAACCATTTTAGGCCTTATGTTATATGCGATTTTTAACATTTCATCAACTGCAGCCATTTCAAGGTTGAGGTCTGTTTTTATTAACTTAGATATTAACTCAACATCTCTGTCATGTATATGTCTTCTGTCCTCTCTAAGGTGAATGGTGATTCCATTGACTCCAAACTTCTCTGCCATAAGAGCTGCTGTTACTGGGTCAGGCATATCTCCTTTCCTAGCTTCTCTCATTGTTGCTACATGGTCGACATTTAAGGATAATAATTTCATTATTTACCTTTCTTCTCTTCTTTCTTCACCTCTTTTTTTTCTTCTTTCTTCACTTCTTTTTTTGTTTCTTTTTCTCCCTTTGCTTTTGGTACAGTTGCGGACTTTACATCCTTACTGTCTTTTTTATCAGCAGATTTATTTACTTCTTCTTTTTTTTCTGTTTTACCATTCATGATATCTTCAAGTTCTTTTAAGATTGGAGCACATTCTTCTTCTGACTTTACTTCAATACATAAATCATATTTTTCTTGTAATTCATATTTTTTAATAATAATATTACATTCTTCTTCTGATTTTCCTTCTTTTAGGCATTCCTCTTTTTTAGCTTTTATATTAGCTAATTTTCTTTGTGCTATGATTTCAGCTTTTTTCTTCTTTTGTTCTTCTGTAAGCTCTGCTTTTTTACCTTCTTCAGGTGTTTTTAAGTTATCTGGATTATCAATCATTTTAATTTCAGAGTCTAAGCTATTATAAATCATAACAATATCATTATCTTTTCTTAACTCTTTATGAGCATCAACATATAATTTATACCACTTTTTAGCTTCAGCAAGGAATTTCTTTCTTTCTTTTGGTTTTGTTTGATATTTAGGGTCTTGATTTAAGTTTTTATAATAAACTTCTGCAATTATAAGTGCATATTTATTATCATTTGTTTTATTAAATAATATTTCAAGCTCTTTAATTGCTTCTGTAAAGTTAAATAAACCTAAATTTGAAATTGCTAAACCATATAGTGCATTCATATTTTCGGGCTCTGCTTTAACTATAATTTCAAAACTCTTTTTAGCATCAGTATAGTTTAATGATTCAATATAAAATCTAACCATATTTTTTAATGCAGGAACATAGTTAGGATTATTTTTTAATGCCAATTTATAATATCTTTTTGCTAAAAATTCATTTTTTTCATTTTCATAATAAACACCTATTGTATTTAGAACAATAGGTGACTTTTTATCATTTTTTTCAGCTATAGATAAAGCATAAAAAGCTAATGATTTTTTGCCAGCTAAATAATATAATTGACCTAAATTATTGTATATCGCAGAATCACCAGGTATTTCCTTTAAGGCTTTTTGTGCAAACTTTTCAGCTTTTTTTACTAGTTGTTCAATCTTTTTCTCATCTTTTTCTTTAATTATTAAATGTTTATATATTCCAAGAAGAGAAATAGCCGCTTCTGCAAATTTAGGATTTTTAGCAAATTGAATTTCAAAAAATTCTTTTGCGTCAGGCCATCTCTGCATTTTTATTAATAAATTTCCATAAATTAATTTTAAGTTATTATCTTTATCGTTTACTGCAATTGCTTTTCTAAAATAATCTTCTGCTTTTTCTAAATCTCCATGATGAAAACTTATTTTACCAAGCTTATAAAGAGCCTGAAAACTGTTAGGATTACCCTTTAATGTTAGTTCAAAATATTTTTTTGCAGCTTTATGGTCTTTTTTCTTACAAGCCTCTAAGCCTTTTTTTTCATTTTCTGGTGCATCAATTTTAAGTTGCTCTTCTGTTGTTATTTTAGGAAGTTCTTTTTTTACATCTTTTTTTACAACTTTTTTTTCTCCACATGAAGCAGAAACTACACCTAAAAGAGCTATTAATAGAATTAATTTTTTCATTTTTTACACTCCTATTTTTTACCTTTATTCTTTTTACTCTTTTTCTTATCAGTTTTCTTCTCTACTTTTTTCTCTGATTTTTTAAGAATAATAGGATTAATTTTTTTTCTTTCAATTTTAAATTTTAAATAAGTATCCTGAGAAATTTTATCATTATATGAATATTTTGCAGCAGGAAAAAGATTTTCTCTTCCTTCGTATTTAACAATTTCAGAAGCTGTTTTACTATACCACTTATTATAAAATTTATTTTGTTTAACAACTTGAAGAACTGCATCATAATTTTGGATTGCTTTTTCTTGAAGCGGTATTGCTATTTCGTCAAGCATATCTCTATAAACAAATTCTTCATCTTCATTTAAACCTTTTGGTAAAGGTGCTTTGAAGAGTGTTTCTGCGAATACTCCATATATTTTACCCAGTCTATATGATGCAGCAACTGTCCATATAGGTGATTCATAATTTAGAATATTATTATATGAATCTCTTAATTTAGGATATAATTTTTTCATATCCTTAATTTTCTTTTGCATACTTCTTTCTGCAGATGATCTTGGTTTATATGAAGGAGTTGAAATTATACTTTTTGATAATGAAATATATTTTTGATAGTTTTTATCAGCTTTCATAAATAAAATACCACCAATTAAGTTTTTAGTATAAATAAATTCACCTTCTTTTTTACTACCTTTCTTAATTTTACTATTAATTTTACATTCTTTTTTAGTTATTTTCTTTTTACCTTTTTTGATTGTAACATTTTTACATTTTAGGTAATTATCATCAAATATTTTAATTGCTTCTTTAAAGAACTTATTTGCTTCAGCATGGTTTTTCTTTTTAAGTTTTAATAAGTTTTTACCCATTCTAATTTTAAGTTCAATAATTTTATTTTTATCTTTTGGATATTTAGCAACATATTCTTTATAAGCTATATTTGCTTTTTTGTAATCCTTTACTATTTCAAATATTTCACCTCTTTTATATTTAAGGGCTTCAATATCCTTAATTTTTGCAGGATCTTTAGATTTACCATAGATTTTAATATAGGTATCAATTAAAGATATAGCATTTTTAGTATCACCTAAAGCTGCATATAATGTAATTGAGTTATAAAGACCGTCAGGTGTATATTCTTCATTTTTAGGATATTTTTTTAGCATACTAAAATAATCAGCAGCTTGTTTAAATTTAGCCCTTAAACTATGAACTTTACCTAATGTAAATAAGGATTTAGGTGCGAGTTCTGATTTTGGATATTCATTAACTATTCTAAGTAATATTCTATTTGCACTTGGTTCATCTTTTGCTAATCCATAGGCAATTGCTGCTCTTTCAAGTGCATCAGGAGCAATTGTTAAATCTTTTTTGAATCTTCTATCTCCAGCAAGACGAATAAAGTGATTTGCTGCTTCCATATATTTTTGAGCTTTAATAGCTTCTTCACCTTGCTTAAGTATGGATTGTTTTACAAATATAACCAGTTTATCTTTTTTATTGTATGTAAAGTCTTTGTTTTTAAGAAGAATCTCAGCCCAATTTTCAATTTCTTGATAATTCTTTAATCTATTATATGTGTCAAGGATTAAGTTACCTGCAAGAGATGCAAACTTAGTGCCTTTATAGTGCTTAATAATAGATTGAAATCTTTTAATCGCTTCTGCATATTGTGCTTTTTCATAAAACAATCTTGCTGCACCATAGGCCACTTTGGGTTTTTCTTTAGGTGATTTAACTACTTTTATATAGTTATCACATGCAACAACATACTGTCTTTCTCTTGGAGTAAAATCAATTCTTTTCTTTTTATTAAGTGCACCAGCTTCTTTTGATTCAGTGATATTAACTTGACCTTGAAGTCTTTCCATTTCATCTTTCATCAATTTTTCAAGAGCAAGAATCATACCAAATGCAGCATCTGCATAGTATTGTTTTGCTGATGGATCTTTAAATATCTTTTCATAGTAGTTTGCAGCTTGTTGATAGTCTTTTTTATGATAAAATAAGATTTCAGCATAGTAAAAGCTATCTTGATATGCTTCTTTACTAGTTGGATACTTATCTATATATTCCTTATATAAATCTCCTGCTTTTAAGTATAATTCATGTTTATTACATTTGAACTTTTTACTCTTAGGATTACACTTTTGTCCTTTTTCATGAAATGTAATAGCTCTTTCCTGTAATAGGCTTTTACCAAATTTGAATCCTTCTTTTTGCCATTCTTTACCGGTATTTGCTCTTACCCAGTCTCCATCAGGAGCGAAATAATCTATTATTTCTCTGTAAACTTTAGTGATTTTAACCTTATCATTTAATCTGGTTTCTGTTTCTAGTATAGTACTATAATATTCAGGTACTCGTTTTCCATTTGGAGCAGATTCAATTAAGTATCTGTAAACTTCAACGACCTGTGTGTCCTTTCCTTGAGCAAGCAATAATTCTCCAAGATTATTAAGTCTCTTAATTGCTTCTTTTTGTCCACCCAATTTATAGAAATATGATTTTACTCTATCAAAAGCATCTTTATATTCACTCATAACCAAAACGAGGTCATTTTTGGCTTGTGTTTTAAAGGCAATAGCTTTTGTTGACTTTTCTATTGAATATTTAAAATAATTTAAAGATTTATCAAGTCTTTCCCATTTCTGAGAATTATCATCTGTAGCTGCAGACCCTAAATTATAATAAACCCAACCCATTTTATACATACCTAAGTCGTATATATCGCTTGTTTTATCTACGAGAACTTTTTCATAATTCTTTTTTGCAGCAATAAATGAGTTGTTGTCAAAGAAGTATTCACCAAGTGAAAAATAAGCTTTTGCTAGGTATTCACTCTTTTTATATTTAAGTACAATCTTTTTAAAGTATGATACAGCCTGAGAAGGCTTACCTGCTCTTTGAAGACCATAACCCAGATAGTATATAACTTCATCTATTCTGTCATATCTAGGTAGTTTCTTTAATATGGTTTTATATATCTTAATTGATTCTGAATAATTTGCAACAGGTTCTTTTTTAGGACATTTTATTTTTTTGTCTTCTAAGCACTTATCCATTTTAATTTCATATTCTTTTCTTAGTCTTAAATATGAAAACTTGGAACTTTCCCATTTTAATTCAGCTAATCTAAACATTCTTTCTGCTTTTTGATCGTCGGATAAATTTGGGTTTTTAATCATTCTTTCAAGAAGTGTGATTTGCTCTCTGTTTTTTTCATTGATTTCTTTTTCTTTTTTTTCTATAGAAGCCAAGTCATCATCTGTTAAAGAATACAAGTCAAGTTTCTTTTTTTTCATTTGTTCAAGCTTAGCAAGAGCTTTTTTTCTTGCTTCATCTTTTTTTCTTTTTTCTGCTTTTAATTTTAGTTTAACTTCTTTCTTTTTTTTAGCTGCTTTAAATGAATTTGCAGGTAATGTAAAAGAAAAAGAAAATAACAATAACAAAATACTAAGAAGTTTAGTCATTTAAAAGACCTCCAAATAAATTTATATACTATTTACATTTACTCTGTAAAAAAGAGTGATAGTTGTCTATTTCATCAATCCAGTATTCACCAGTAAATTTCCACATCATTTCATCATCTTTTAAATCATAATCTTTAGATGATGTTGGTTTATTAGACTTTTTGATTTTAGTTTTTTGAGTTAACGCAATTTTTTCATTTTGTAGAACTCTTTTTTCTGCACTAATTATTTCAAAAGATATTTCATCTGACTTTAGATATAATTCATTTAAGTTATTAGATGCATTTTGTAGCTTTCTTCTAATCCATGAACCTAGGGAGCGATAAAGCTTGTCTTCTTTTTTTAATATTTTAACATATAGTTTATTTAAAGAAGGTAACTGTTTGCTTTTTCCTTTTTTACTCCATTTAGCCAATATTGATTTTTCTTTTTCAATTGTTTTTAATGTTTTATAACTTTCATAGAAAAAACCATCTGATATAACATAAGATATTAATTCATAAGAAAATCTCTTTCCTTTCATTGGTTTATTTGCAGAAATCTTTTTTATTTTTTCTAGATATTCTTTAGGTTCAAGTGGTTCTGATAAGAAATTATCAAGCTCCTTTTTAAAAGGATCATACTTTTTCTTAAAAGCAGATACTGATTCATCAGCATACTTGAATAAGCACATATTTACATATATTCCTGCTTCTAAAATGTATTTATCTGGATAATAATAATCTTTTAAATATGCTGAATGCAAAGAATGTAAATATCCTAGTGAAATATCATATTCTCCTGTTATAAAAGCTGCCCATGATGCTTCATAGTATGCTGTTGCAAGCTTTGGACTATCTTTTGAAACTTTTTTATATGATTCAAGAGATGCATTTGCAAGTCTTTTAGCTTGCTCTATTCCACCTACTGAAAAATATGATGATGCAATTTCATAATATATTCGTCCTAGTGCGATATAGGCTAAATCTCTCAAACTTGTATTCTTAAAACCAGATTTTTCTTGTACAGCAAGAATAACATTTTGAAAATGTTTTACACTTTCATTATATTTTTTTGATTTAACTTTGTTGAGCCCTAAAAGATATTGTGCTGAAGCATAAAACTTAGGATATAAAACAACATTGTCTTTTGTTTTAATTACATCAATTGCAGAGAGATATTTTTCTGCTCTTGATGAATTTGATGCCCATTTAGTGTAATATTTACCCATATAGTAGTTATATACTTCTTGGAATTTTTTAGGTAATAATGCTGTGTTATAAGTAGATATCATACTATAAGTTTCATTAAAGTCAGAACTAAAAGGCCAGTTTCCTGTTAATTCTCCATAAGCTTCAAAAGCTAGCATGAAGTAAGCTCCTTTTACTGAATTACCTATTTTTACTTCTGGACCTCGGATTAAAACATCTTTTAATGTACTAAGTGCTGAATAATTTGCATTTGATTTATAAAAAGACATACCTAAATAGAAAGTTGCAAGATAATATTCATTACTGCTTTGTTTAAATCCTGCTTTAAAAAATTTATTTAGTTTTTTAATTGCTCTAAGATATTCTCCTTTTTTATACATACCAATTGCTCTATCAAGAGGCAACCTCTTTTCTCTGTATTCTCTTTGTTCTTGAGCTGATTTTCTTTTCTTAATTCTTTCTTCAGCTTTTCTTTGTTCTTCTTCTCTTATTTTAGCTTCTGCCGCTAATTTTGCTTTTTCTTCTTCAAGTTTTTTAGCATCTGCTTCTGGGTCTTTTTTCACTTCTTTTTTTACTACTTCCTGTTTAGCTTCTTCTTTACTTTTAAGATATCTTTTTATTAATTCTTTTATAACAGGTTTAGGTACACCCGCTTGTTTCATTTCTATGATATCTGCTTTTTCCATTTTTACAACATCTTTTGAACCATTTACTGTAGCCATAAGAACATTTTCTGATAGTCCCATTTTAGCCATTTTTATGATTTCTGATTTAGTAAGTCCAAAAACAGAAAAGGATATTAAAAATAATAATAAATATATTTTAAATTTAATCATTTAACGCTCCTTACTGTTATTTAGAATAACCAACCAATTCCAAGAGATAATTCAAGAGGCTTTTGAACTCCACCTTGACCTCCATCACTTGTTGATGTTCTTATAAAAAAGTTTTGACGGCCTTCAATTCTGAATGAAATATTTTTAGTTAGATAAAATCTTGTACCAAGACCAAGACCACCACCATACCTAATACTAGATGATTGTTTATCGTATGAGTTGTATGGATAATATTCTGTTCCGTATACTGCAGCGAATGCAAGAGTATATAAGTCAAAATATGCAAGAGTTGTTTTACCCATTGCTCCTTTTCCGTATATTAAACTATATGAAGCACTTAATGACACATCCCAGTTTACCTGCTCCATAAACTTAGTGTTTACACCTTGTTTATCAAGAACTTTTATTGCTCCTGTATTTGAATTAAAATGATATGAACCAGATAAGCCAAGTGAAAAATCTTCTGTAAGGAACCAATCTAGTCTCATTCCAATTGGAAATGAATTGTAAAAAGCATCATTAGGAACCATTCCACCAAATAAAATAAGTTCAAACCTATCAATTTTAGTAAATTCTTTTTTTTGTATTACAACGATCTGTCTTTTGGCTCCCCAATATTTATCAACTTCCTGATCTAGTTTATTTGAAAATAACGGAATTGATAACCCTAATAATAAAAATGTAATAATTATCTTTTTCATACTATAATCTCCTATCTTACAATTCTGTAACCAGCTAAATTGGTTGTAATATCTTCACCTGTTGCACTTTTTGCTTTAATTACGATTCCACCATCATAAAAACGGTCTGTAGATTTACTGTTTAAAGTTATCTTTACTCTCCACATTCCATAACTAGCATCTTTTATGTTTCCCATAATATATTTTGCACTATAACTGGAGGTTTTAACCTTTTCCCAGTTATTATTTTTGTATATATGAGGGAAATAAGCACCATTTGTTAAACAAGCAAGTTTATAAAATTTATTATCAATATCTGTTCCATCAGGAGCAATACCTAAATTCTCAGGAAAACTTTTAATATCAGATCTATCTTCAGGAGCAATAAATACAGGTATATTATCCGTTGGTTTAATTATATTAAAAAATTCTGCTTCATCATGTACTGACTTGTTATTATCACCTAGTTCAGAATTGGTATCATAATAAGCCTCTTCGTATCCTGATGTAAATACTAATAAATTTTTATTTTGATTATTAGTATCTGCTTTTAAGTTATCTGCTGCTGCAACATAAGCATCCCATAGCTTTCTATGATATTTTGCAGAATTATTTTTCATATCTCTATAAGCAGGTTCTTCATGAGCAGTTAACCAACACTGAATTTTCTTTTTACTTTTAGCATCAGACATTAAGTCATTGCAGTCATCCATGTCAGTTATATACCTTGCAAGCATCTTTTTAAGCCAGTTTGATTCTTCACCAGCTGAAAATGCAAAGTATTTGACACCTAAAAAATCATCATTGTTTTCAATAAAGTATGATGCTCCACTATCAAAATCACTATACATATTCGCAAGAGCTATTGATATTTTATTTAACATATCTCCAAATGATATAGAGGATAAACCTCCTGAAAGAGAACATAAGTCTTTATCGCTAGGATCTAAACATGTTTCATCTGCTACATCAATTAGGAAATTAAAGTTTTGTCTTTTATCAAGCGTTTTACCTAATGAAAGATATTTTATTTCTCCGACTTGAATATTATCATCCTTTACGAAGTTTCCCGTTCCTGTTTCTTTTACCTGGAATTCTATCTCAAGATCATCTTCTATATTTGTAAATCTTGGGCTTTCAGGGTTTACAGGGGATGCATTTTCACTTGTCAAAGTAAAATAAACATAATAACTATCATCCTGCTGATGTTCATGACTTGGGTCTCCGTATTCACAGTTTAAGTCATTAGTTCCTTTCTTAAGTTTTTCTGTCTTGATAAATCTTACTGATTCCAAATCATCTGGGTTATAAGAAATGATTACACCATTCTCACATGCAGGTAAAAGGAATAAGATAATTAAAAAAATTGTAGTGAAAAGAAATTTCATGCTACCTCACAAAATAATTCTATCGTGCAATGTATCATAACGAAGTGACTCTGTCAAATTTTTTGTGGCTAAATTTAGTAATATTCTGGGAAAAATTAAGTTATAAATAGAAAGGTATGTAGAAAACACACCTTAACTATTTATAAAGACTACTCTTCATTATATTCTGAGTATCCATCAGCTGCTACAACAGGCTCGTTTTTATAGAAACCACAAGTCTCACATACATGATGTGGTCTTATAGGGGTTTCGCAAACAGGACATACACTTACTGTAGGTTTGCTAAATTTAAGATTTTGAGCTCTACGGCTTCTTGTTTTCGCTCTACTAGTTTTTTGCTTAGGAACTGCCATTATTAACCTCACAACAATTAAAGGTTGTTATTATAACCTATTTTATGAATGAATGCAAGAATTTTTATTTAAATTCTCTCCACAAATAGTACATACCCCTTTACAGTCATTTTTACAAAGATTGTAACTAGGAATTATTAAAGATATTTCATCTAAGAAAAAACTAAATAAATCAATAAAAACAGTGTTGTAGTAAATTAAATCTTCACTTTCTTCTTGTTCGTATTCAGAGTATTTATAAGTTCTTCTAAATGAATTTGAAAGGTCAACAGTTGCTTTGCTTCTACATCTTGAACAATAGGTAAATAATTGGCCTTCAAAATGAGCATCTGCACTAAAGTATCCTTTTTTGAGCCTTGTTAGCTCAATGATAAAATACAGAGAGTTGTTAATATAGCTTTCTTTTGTTACGTCAATATATTTTTCATATTCATCAGGATAAATTTGTATTTTATAGCCTTGGGTCTCTTTTGGTTCTGAAACCTGAAATCTTCTTGTTAATTTATTGTTCATACATCCTCTTGGTTTTATTTTATCCTTTTAACAAACAAAGTTTGTTCTGTATATTTAACATATTAAATTAATAAACTCAATTATATTTACATTTATTTAACAGGACAGGATGAGATAATTATTAAAAATTAATTTCTAGATATCCGTAAATTCTTCTACCCATTGTCTCTCCTCCAATCATATTACCAAATAAGTTAGACCTTGGATATTCAATATGTCTGCCTGTAACGATGCCTGTTGGATTTTTAATTGTTCCTTTATATCCTACTTCAGTTCCATCATTAAAAGGATTGTCAAATATTTTAGATATTTCAGCAAATGAACCAAGAATATCATAAAGCATTAGTCCAACAGCAATTTTATCGTTTAAAAATCTATATTTGAAGTTGGCATTTAAAGTTAGCCATGCTGGAATATGTGTGAATGAAGATGCATTTGCTTCCATTGCAATATATTCACTGCCTCCTGAGAAAATTGGAACAGAATTATCAACAGAGCCTATTTCTGTAATAAAATTTCTTCTTTGACTGCTTGATACATAAGATGCAAAAATATTAAATGAAAAGGAGTGTATGCTCGTACGCAAGCCAATATTTATTTTATGGGAAGGATTTTCAATATCAATAGTTGTTACTTCGTGGATATCTTTTACTGAATATAAATCCATAAGATAGTCTTCATTTGTAATCCATGTTTTTTGATAGGAGTAATTTATATAAAATGAGAAATATTGATTCATATACCAGTCAAGTGAAATTTCTGCTCCGTAATTATTAGCATCTACATTATTATTAAATGTAAATAAACTATCTTTATCTTCTATGTGGTCACCACGGCTTAACATCACTTCAAGTAAGCCTTTTATATCTCCACTAAAAAGAATTAAATCATTTACAATATTATAAAACAAGTTTATGTTAAATTTTAATCTTTCATTTAATAAGTGCAAAGAGTAAGCAAGTTCATAAGAAAGTATCTTTTCACTTTGAGCATCTTGAGTTCCATTAAAGTTTACAGCTTCTCTAACAACATTGCCCAAATCATCTTTTATTTCAGGTAAAATATTGATTCTTAAATTAGATTCAAGATAAGTTGGGTCTCTAAATGCTTTACCTACTGAAAATCTTAATACATTATTAGAGTTTATGATATATATTAAAGAGCCTCTTGGTGAAAAATTTAATATATTATCAACTTCTTCGTCTGTTTCTTGACCATTTTCAATATAGTTTTCATTTATATCAAGTAAATCTCCTCTAAATCCAAGAGCAAGAATAAAATTACCCATTCTTAGTTCATCTTGTATAAATGCACCTACTCTATTGGATGATGAATGATTATCAAGAGTGCCAAAAGCATCAAAATTACTAAATCTGTAACTTCCACCAATTAGTAATTTATTTATAGAAAATAATGTTTTTTCATATTGTAAATCTAAATTGACCCTTCTTGCTGTTCCTCCGATTGTGGGATTATTAAAACCTATATCCAGTTGTTTTATATCCATTGGCTTATAGCCATTTGCTTCACTGTAAATATATACTGATTCGGGATTAGGAAAACCACCTGTAACTGTTGTATCAGTTGAATCATACATTAGATTAGCCTTAAAACCTTCATTTTCATATACTGCCTGTGTATATAAATAAGAGTATTCATTGGCATCAAAAGTACCAATAAGAGAAAATAATGAGTCAAGTTTACCATTCACAAAACCTGTGTGTATAGATATCTTTTCTTTTTCATCTTCTGATAAAAAATAGAATGATGAATTAACTTTTATATTTTTTAAAGCTTGTGTATCAGTATTTTCAAAAGAGTTTATTTTAGTATATCCTCCTGAAACCCTATAGGAAAAGGCTTCATCGCTACCCATAGATGATACATTTTCAGTTAATCCATATCTTCCTAGTCTTGTAACAATTTTTCCACCTCTGTTTTTTTGAGGGTCTTTTGTGAAAATATTTATAACTCCATTAAATGCATTTGCTCCATAAAGAGTTGAGCCTGGACCTCTTATTATTTCAATTTTATCAATATCTTCTATATTAACGGGTAGAGCTTCCCAGAAAGTCATTCCAAATAGTTCAAAATATATTGGACGCCCATCAATTAGCGTTAATATTTTATTTGCTCCTTCCCTGTTAAAGCCTCTTATTGATACATTTGAATCTGTTGGAGAGATATACATTACATCCATTCCTGGAACTGAGCGAAATAGCTCTGGTAAGGAATATGCTCCAGATGCTTCAATGTCTTTAGCTGTTATTATTGTTACAGTAGAGGGGGCTTCTATTATTTTTTGAGAAGTTTTTGATGCAGAAATAACTTCTTTTCTGTTTTCCTGTTCTTCTAGGAATATTTCATAGTTAAGTTCTTTTTTACTTAATTTTGATAAGTCTCTTTTTAGCACTCTAACTGTGATTGGTTCCCATTTGCTTGCAAAAACTTCTTTTGTTCCGTATTGTTTTGAGCTCAAAACAATAAAGTATTCAAATCCTGGTATTTTTACTGTCTTTTTAGGGAGCTTTACTTCAAAATGTTTATCCTTAATGTGTTTCATTAATATTTTCTTATATTTTCTTGAGCCTAACTTTCTAAATAAAACATACAATTTATTGCTTTTATTGTATTTAGAAACAGAACCATTTATTTCAAGAGCTGTGTTTTCAACAGCCTCTCTAATTGCACTATGATAGAATTCAACCTTTTCACTTGCAAGGCTTGTTAATGTTATAAGAAAAAAAAGTATAAAAAGATATTTCATAACAACCAAAAAAATATTATATAAAAATCTATCACAGAGAGGATTAAAGGTCAAGGTATTCACATATTATATTTAAATAAATAGACTTTTAATAATGTTTTATAGTATAATATTATTAAAATGGGGGATATTATTGGTTTATTTAGTTTTTAGGGTTTGATGATTAAAGTAAGAATACATTTTATTATTGGGATAATTGTTTCTATATTTTTATTCTTGATATTCTCTAATAAATATGAAAGTTATTATAACGATAATGTTTTAAAAAAACTTAATGAAGAGGCAAAGGTTCTTGAACACTATATATGGGGCTTTGATGAAAATGGTGCTGTAAAGTATTTGAAACTTGCCTCAAGATATGGACGATATAAACATATTAAAATAAAAGAAATAACAGGTGATTATTTTATTAATGCTGATTTTTATAAACTAAATTCAATTGAAAATTTTTTAAATAATATAAAAATGCTTAACCTTAATAGAGTAGAGATACCTATAGTTCACAATAATAAAAAATTATCAACTATGGAGGTTTATTATTATAAAGATACTGTTTATATTTATGCTTTATATTTAATTTTTAATATTTTTCTATTAATAATATATCTTTTTATGATTTACCTTATTAAAGTTAAGGGAAGTCTTGAATTTACTGTTAGTAACAGGACCAAAGAGTTAGCAAGCAGGGAAAAAATGTTAACTGAAAGTAATGAAAAGTTAAGGATAACAATAAACTCTATTGGTGACATTTTTATTTTAACTGATTCTGATGGTTATATTGATTATGTTAATCCTATTGGAGAAGAGATATTAAACTATACTCTAAAGGAGTTAAAAGGAAAAAAATTTAAGGATATTTTTAATTTCATTTTATCTAAAAATGATAATAAACAAATTTATCCATTAGATAAGGTTCTTGAAAATGGAGTTTCTATAAGTCATGAAGAGCCTATCTTATTTAAAGGAAGAGATAATAAATTGATTCATGTACTTGATAAGTCAACTCCGATATATGATTTTCAGAAAAATATTATTGGTTCTGTAATAATACTTAAGGATATTACAAAAATATATCAACTTCTTGAAGAGCTAAGACAATCCCAAAAAATGGAGTCAATTGGACAATTATCTGGAGGGATTGCACATGATTTTAATAATATGTTAGCGGGAATTTTAGGTGCAACAGAAATGTTATTATTAGAAGAAAATATTCCTCAAAACTATAAAGAAAATTTAGAAGTCATTTTGAAGTCTTCTCAAAAAGCAAGCCATTTAACAAGAAAACTTCTTGATTTTTCAAGAAAGGGAGGAATCTATAAAGAGGTATTGGATACTGAAAAAGAAATTCTTGAAACTATTGAGTTATTAAAGAGAAGTATAGATAAAAAGATTAAAATTAAGACTAGTTTTAATGCCAAAAATAAATATATAAAAATAGATTCTTCCCAATTTCAGAATGCTGTAATTAACCTTATTGTAAACTCAAAGGATGCTATTGGTAAAAAACCTATTATAGAAGTTGAAACAAGTGATTTCTATATAAATAAAGATTTTTGTGATAAATCATTATTTAATATTATACCTGGAGATTATTTTTGTATATCAATAAAGGATAATGGAAAAGGAATATCATCTGATATAAAAGAAAGGATTTTTGAACCATTTTTTACAACAAAGGAAGTAGGAAAGGGAACTGGTCTTGGTTTGGCTGCAGTATATGGTACAGTAGTGGATTATAGAGGGTTTTTGGACGTTGATAGTGATATTGGGAAAGGAACTTGTATTTCTCTTTATTTTCCTGTGGTTAAAGGATATAAGAATATTAAAAAAGATAAAATAAAATCTGATGATAACTATATCTATACAGGTAATATTCTACTCGTTGATGATGAAGATGGAGTTAGATATATTGCAAGTAAAATGTTAAAGAAAATTGGATTTAATGTGTTTGAAGCTGAAAACGGAAGAGAAGCTGTAGAGATATTTGAGAAAAATAAGGATAAGATTTCTCTTGTTCTTATGGATATTGTTATGCCTGAAATGGATGGCAGGGAAGCTTTTTATAAACTTAAGGAAATTGATAAAGATATTAAAGTGATTCTCCTTTCTGGATATACAAGAGAAGCGCGTATTGAATTACTTATTAAAGAAGGGGTAAAAGGATTTTTATTAAAACCATATACAATCAAAGCTCTTAAAAATAAAATTAGTGAAGTATTAGGCTAGTTGTTTTATGTGTATTTTCTCCATATTTAAAGTCTAGTTATTTAATATAAAAAAATTGACAAAAAATATATATCATCATATAATAGTTTATTGAATATTAATGAGGGGTTATGAAAGACATTAAAATTACGAGGAAGTCGTTTATTAAAATCGCAACTGCAGTTCCTTTTTTGGCTGGAGGTATTACAAGTTGTAGTTCTGATGAAGGTGAGGAAAATGCAGTATATGAAATATTACCAGAAGTTAAAACGACTCTTACTGAAGTTCTTGAGCCTAGTGACTACGAAAAAGATGATACTCTTATTACTGAAATAGATAAAATTTTAACAGGTAATAATTATGGTGTTCTTAAAAAAGTTACAGGGGAACCACATATTCTGGATATTTCTTTATTAAAAGATCCTGCTTTATATACAGCGCCTACAGAAAGAAAATCCTTATTATTTTTTCCTCAAATAACAGATATACATATTACAGATGTACAATCTCCAATGAGAGCTGTTTATGGTTATATTTCAAATAATGGAAGTGCGTATAGACCTCAGAGTATATACTCAACTCACATATTAAACTCAACAATACAAACAATTAATGCTATTCATAAAAAAGAAAAATTTGATTTTGTTGTTGCAACTGGAGATATGATTGACAATGCAGAAGGCATTGAAATGGAGTGGTTTAATACAATTATGAATGGAGGAGTTGTAAAAGCCGCATTAGGTGATATTGAAGATGCTGTTGATGGAGTTGGAAATAATTTTACAGATCCTTATGTAACAGATGGTTTAGCTGATGATTTACCATGGTATGCATCTCTTGGAAATCATGATGTTTTATATGTAGGTATTTCATATATTACTGATGAAAAAGCTGCAAAATATACTAAAAGTGAATTAAGTACAATTTCTTTAGGTTGTGATATATATACCGGTGCTCAGGATGCTTCAACTGAATATGGTGATGTTCAGTGTGGTTTTGAAAGAAATAATCAGCTTGATGCCTGGATGCCCATAGCAACAGATAGTTGCAAAGATGACTATCCAAAATGTAAGGATCCAAGTGTATATCCAGACCCAAGAAGAACCCCTTTTAGAACTCATGCTGAAATTATAGATGATATAAAAGATGAAGGTGGATTTAATAATAGTAATATTGATGTCCAAAAGGGATATTATTCAATAAGACCAAATAAAGATATACCCATAGAAATAATATTTCTTGATTTATCTGCAACCAAAAAACATTTTGTTAGACCTGATGGAGAGCTGGATGATGGCCAGGTACTTACAAATGCTTTACTAGGAACAAAGCAGTTTAATTGGTTGAAAAATAAACTTGATACATTAAAAAGTGAAGGTGTTGCTTCTATAATTTTTCAGCATCAACCAACAGACCATTTTCAAACAATAAATTCTGCATCTACTATTGAATCAGAAGTTTCATCAGAAGAATTTATTGCATTATTAAAAGGTTATGAAGATTTTCTCTGTGTTATATCTGGTCATACTCATAAAAATAAAATTAGAAAATTTTCTGCTGAAAATGATAATGAATATCCATTTGTTGAAGTTGTTACATCTGGATTGCTTGATTTTCCTGAACAATCTAGAATATATGAAATAGTTTATAATAACAATGGAACAATTTCTTTATTTACTACAATGCTAAATCATGCATCTCCAAAAGGAAGCTTATCTTATAAGGCAAGAACTTTGGCTTTAGCACATACTCAGGTTGGAAAACGGGTAGGTGACTCTGGTTCTGCTACAATAGATGACAGAAATAGAGAGATAATGATACCTGTTTCTTCAAAGATTCAGGCAAAACTTGATTCTCTTGTTACTGATAATTATGTGAAATCCTTAAAAATAGACTAACTTTATAAAAACAACAAAAATACTAGACTAATCATTTTTTTTATAGTAAAATTAGTGCTTTATTTACATTGGAGGATTTTATGAAGGCTACTTTTGTTTCAGGTTTAACTCTTTTATTTCTAGTTTCACTAATGACAATTTCCTGTAATAAAAAATCAGGAGATAATAATATTGAAAAACCAGAAAAAAATATTGCTAAAAAAACAGTGAAAAAAGAAAAGGTTTATGTTCTTAAGTTTAGTCATGTTGTTAGTGAAAATACACCAAAAGGTAAAGCTGCTAAGTTTTTTGAAAAAAGGCTAGAAGAATTAAGTAAAGGAAGAATTGATGTTCAAATATATCCAAATTCTCAACTTTATAAGGATAAAGCTGTTTTAAAGGCAATTAAAATGAATTCTGTTCAGATGGCATGTCCTTCATTTTCTAAATTCGGAAAAATAGTTCCTCAATTAGCTTTATTTGACTTACCCTTTTTATTTAGAGATATTGAACATTTACATAAAGTTCAGGATTCAGATGTAGGAATTAAACTTAAAAAAATGGTTACAGCGAAAGGATTTATTGCCTTAAGTTTTTGGGATAATAACTTTAAGCAATTGAGTTCATCTAAAAAAGCTTTGGTAAAGCCAGAAGATGCAAAAGGACAAAAATTTAGAATTATGAGTTCAAAAGTACTTGAAGCTCAATTTAATGCACTTAATGCAAATCCTCAGATGATGCCTTTTTCCGAAGTTTATTCTGGTTTACAACAAGGTGTAATTGATGGTCAGGAAAATACAATTTCTAATATTTATACTAAAAAATTTTATGAAGTTCAAAAGTATCTAACAATTACAAATCATGGATATTTAGGATATTTGGTTGTTATGAGTAAAAAGTTTTATAATTCACTTCCTGAAGATTTGCAAAAAAATGTAAAACAGGCAATGAAAGAAGCTACAGAAAAAGAAAGAGTTTATGCTCAGGAGTTAAATACAACACAGTTAAATTTGATTAAAGATTATGCCAAAAAAACAAATAAATTACAGATAATTGAATTAACAAAAGAGCAATTAGATAGTTGGAGAAAAGTAGTAAGTGTTATTTATAGTCAATTTTATGATAAAAACAAGATTGGTAAAGAGCTTATTGAAGCAACAATTAACACAAAATAACTATGTTTAAGTATATTGATAAGGCTATTGGATATATAAGCGAGTCAATTGCAGCAATAGGTATAATTTCAGGAGTATTAATTGCTTTTATAAATGTAATTGCCAGATATGTATTTAATAAATCATTTACCTGGGCATCAGAATTAACAATGTATTTTTTCCTTTGGAGTATTTTCTTTGGAACTGTATATTGCTTTAAAAAAGATGCCCATATTTCTATAAATATTCTTCTTGAAAAGGTTCCTGGTAAAGTAAAAAAGATATTAATGATTATTTCAAATATTATAACATTGGTATTTCTGCTTGCTGTTGCATATTATGGTTATAAGTACATAGAGTTAGTTGTTGAAATAAATGAACGCTCTATTGATTTAGATATTCCAATGTGGATTCCATATCTTGTTATTCCTATTTCATTTACATTTTCTGGTTACAGAGTTATTGAAAAATTAGTGAAAATAATTAAAACTTCATCTGATATGATAAAAATTGTGAATGAAGGAGATGAATTATTAGAAGTTGATACTAAAGAAATGCTTAAAAATATAGAAAAGAAGACAGGAGGGCTTTTATGAGTATTACTGTTCTGTTTATAATATTTACATTTTTATTAGTAATTGGAGCCCCTATTGCAATATCCTTAGGAGCATCAACTTTTATTGCTCTAATTGGTTTTACTGATATTTCACCTATTGAAATATCTTCAATGATGTTTGAAAAAATAGAGTCTTATTCATTAATGGCAATTCCAATGTTTATTCTTGCAGGAAATTTATTAAGTAAGGGTAGCAGTGCCAAAAGAATTATTGAATTTGCAAAATCTTTAGTTGGACATCTTCCTGGTGGTTTACCAATGTCTGCGATATTTGCATCTATTATATTTGCTGCGGTAAGTGGAAGCTCACCAGCTACTGTTGTTGCAATTGGCTCGATTATGTTTGGAGCAATTCAGGAAGCTGGATATCCTAAGAAATATGCAATAGGAACAGTTGCAACTGCTGGAAGTTTAGGTATTTTAATTCCACCTTCTATTGTAATGATTGTTTATGGAGTAACAGCAGAACAGTCAATTGGTAAGCTATTTATGGCTGGTGTAATTCCTGGAATTATGATTGGAATTATGATGATGATTATTACTTATATCGGAGCTAAAAGGCTTGGATTTAAAAGGACTAAGCCTAAGCCCTTTAAGTATAGGTTAAAGAAAATGGGTGATGCATTATGGGCTTTATTTACTATAATTATTGTTATTGGTGGGATTTATGGTGGGATTTTTACTCCAACAGAGGCAGCGACTGTTGCAGCAGTATGGGCTTTATTTATTTCACTTTTTATTTATAAGGATATAAAGCTAAAAGAGCTTTATAAAGTCTTTTTGGAATCAGCAAAAACAACTTCTATGATTATGTTTATAATTGCAAATGCAATGCTTTTTGCTCATTTTTTAACAATAGAGAATGTTCCTCAGATGATTACAAATGGACTTTTAGCAATGAATGTAAGCCAGGTTATGTTTTTATTATTAGTCAATATATTATTGTTTTTTGCCGGTGACTTCATGGAGCCTAGTGCAATTATTATGATTATGGTTCCTTTACTTTTACCTGTTGCAATTAGTTTAGGAGTTGACCCAATTCATTTTGGTATAATTGTAACTATTAATATGGAATTAGGTATGATTACTCCGCCTGTAGGCTTAAACTTATTTGTTACAAGTGGAATAACCGGTACAAGCTTAAAAGATGTTATTGTTTATTCTCTTCCATGGAGTATGACTATTTTAATTGGTTTGTTACTAGTAACATATATTCCTCAGATTTCTTTATGGCTTCCATATTTAATGTATGGAAAATAATCAAATTTTGAAATTTTAGTTCAAAATTAAAAAAATAAACAATTTATTGGTTATTTTTTCAAATGAAAACAAAATATTTGTTTGAATGTTAGTAAAATATAAAAAACACTAGACTAATTAACTCTTTTATAGTAAATTAATGTAACTTTTTATAATATGAGGGTTTATGAAAATTAAGAAATCGGGAGCGAATTACTCTGCTATTGTTTCAATTGGTGAAAAGTTAAAGAAGTTAAGCTCTGAAACAGGAGAAGAGTACTTATATTTAAATAGAGGAATTAATGCTGTTGTAAATATAGATTTAAAAAACATTATTCCAATGATTGATTTTAATTCTACAGATATACAGGTTTATCCTCCTAATAATGGAAGAAAACAACTTCGTGATGCGGTAAATACAGAGTTCTTTCAGGATTCAATAGATAGTGAAGATTTATTTATTGTTGGTGGAGGAATGAATGGTTTAAGGTTGATTACAGAAGTTTTAGATGTTAATAAAATTTATATTTCAAAATTATTTTGGGGTGCATATACAAATGTTATGAAGGTAAATAATGTTGATTTTGCCCATTATGAAAACTTTGAGGAATTAAAACAAAATATTAGTGATTTAAAAGGTTGTGCTGTAATTATATGTGACCCTAATAATCCTGTTGGAAATAAATATGATGATGGAATGTTGTTTGAGCTGGCAAAATATTTAAGTGAAAATGATGTTGTTGTTGTTTGGGATAGTCCTTACAGAAGGTTGTTTTTAGATGATAGTGATGATTTGTATAATAAGCTGTCTAAATTAAAAAATATTATAATTGTAGAGAGTTTTAGTAAGTCTATTGGCTTAAGTGGTCAGAGAATTGGTTTTGTTTACAGTTCAAATAAAGAGTTTAATAATGAGTTTAAAATTCATTTACTATATACAACAAATGGGATTAATGCCTTTTCACAGTTACTTGTAGAGAACATTTTAATTACTGATGTAGGTAAAATTGCTGCAAGTGATTTTAAAGAAAAAACTGTTGAAGACATCAGTAAAAATATTAAATTTTTAAAAGAAAATAATTTTTTAGCAAAAAGATTTTATACGGATAGTGTACCTGTTGGTATATTTGTTATAATCAATAAAACTTTTAATGAATTAATGGAAAAAAGGATTGGTTCTGTATCTCTTCCATATTTTACAACACTTCCTAAAGAAGAAGCTGAAAAATATTCAAGGATATGTGTTTCTGTTCCTCATGAAAAATTTAAAAGTTTTTTTAATCAATTTTTATCATAACCATATAAAAGGAGGTAGTTATGAAGAAAACGATTGTAGTTTTATTAAGTTTGGTGTTTGTTTTATCTTTTAGTTCTTGTAAAAAGAAAGGAAAGTTATCTGGAGATACAAAATTAATTCCTGAAGGAACAAATGCAATTGCTGAAATAAATGTTTCTGATTTCATGAAATTAGAAAAAGTTAAAAAAGAATTAAGTGGAATGGAAGGAAAATCTTTTACTAAAAAAACTGGCTTAAAGCCAGAAGATGTAAAGTCAATCACTTTATTTGCAACTATTGATAAACTTAAAGATTTGGAAAGAAATCCTAATTTTGGTTTCTTGGTTAAAGGAAATGGATTTGATAAAGCAATAAAAGAAGTTGTTAAATCTGCTGGTAAATCTATAAAGGAATTAAAATATGCAGGTTCAATGATTTATAGTAAAAGAGATTTATCTCTTTCTTTGATTGGGAATAATGTTGCTGGTGGAACTATTGAAAATGTAAAGAAAATACTTGATTTATCAAAAGGAAAGGGAAAGTCTCTTAATACCAAAGAATTTGCTAAGATTTTTGGAAAGTTAAAAGCTTCTTCTGCAAAAGCTGCTGTTATTGTGCCTGAAGTAACAAGAAAAGAGCTTGCTGCAATAAAATCTCCTATGCCTATGGCTGGATTAAATGAAGTCGTGCAGAAATTAGAAGTATTTGCTGTTGGAGCTAATGTTTCATCTTCTTCAATAGAGGTGAGACTAGTGTTAAAATCAAGTTCAAAAGATATTAAAAAATTGGTTGAAGCTTTAAATGGTATGCTTAAAATGTTTGGTGCCCAAGCAGCTGCAATGGATAAGGGAATGCCAGGAGCTAAAGACGCTTTTGATTCTATTAAAATAAATGCTGATGGAGATTATTTAACTGCATCAGTTACTATTCCTGCTAAAATGTTAGAGAAGCTATAATATTAGTTAACTCCACTTTATTGAATTTATAAAATAAACCCAAACTATCTATGAAAAATAATTTATTTATTTAACATAAATCTAAAAATCAAGTTCAAGAATAATTTCTTCATTAATATCAAAATCACTATCTTTAATAAAATCTTCAGGAAGAAAGTCAATCAATATAAATTCTCTTTTCTTGGTGTTATTTTCTGTTTTTACTAATTCCATTTTATACCTCCGATAATCATGTGTTCAGATGTAGGATAAAAACCTACTTTCTGACTCATGGTACGAATCTTGACTACAGTAGTCAAGTTTTTTATTTAATTTTTTTTCTACTATTTAAAAAAATCATTGACAATTGTTTTTAATTTAACTATTCTCTCACGGTCTGATTTCTACTTAGGAGGTGTATGAAGATAATTATTTTTCTTTCATTTCTCTTCATTTTTGTATCTTGTGGTAAATACAAAAAAGAAGAGGGAATATCTTTAAAAGATAGTGAAGTAAGGCTTACCTTATTTCATACTACAGATATTCATTCCAAAATATTACCCTTTCAGTTTACGCCTAATTCATGGGACAGGAAACAAGGGCTTGCTCCACAGGATCCTCAAGCTCATTGTGATTGTGAGCCAGGTTATTATCCAGAAGGCACTGAATGTAAGCCTTCTACTGATGCTGATAGCTGTGATATTGATTCAGATTGTACTGGTATTAAAAAGCATTGCAATCAAAAATACAGCCAATGTTATATGTGTTTAGACGATAGCCATTGTAGTGTTAATGATAAATGTATAAACTTTGAATGCATAAGTAGAACAACAAGTGGTTCTTCATGTAGTGATTCTATAAAATGTCCAGTTCATGGTAAGTGTTATGATGACAATGGAAGTCAGTTTTATGGTGGAATGGCAAGACTTGCATATATGCTTGAAAAAGAAAAAGACCAGAGTCGTCGATGGGTTTATATTGATACTGGTGATATATATCAGGGTGCTCCTATATTTAACTTTTTTCAGGGAGAACCTGAGTTAAGGGCATTAAGTATGCTAAAAGTTAATGTTCAAACACTTGGTAATCATGAATTTGACCAAGGACTTAAAAACTGGATGAAACAAGTAAGAAACTGGACATCATATCCTTTGCTTGCTGCAAACTATATATTTTATAGTCAGCCTAATGAAAATGCTAATAATCAAATGCCATCACTTATAATGCCTTATAATATCATAAGACGAAATGGTCTTGATATTGCAGTTATTGGTTTGGCAAATACTGCATCTATGGTGAGTATTTTTGATTCTGGTAACTCAATGGGAATTACCCCTAATGATATGAGAGAATCTGCACAGTATTATATTGACTTACTAAAAGACCAAGTTGATTTAGTCGTTATTGCATCACATGCAGGTCTTGATGTTGACCAGCAACTATGTAAAAAGTTATCTGATGCTGATGTTATTTTAGGTGGCCATCATCATGTTGTAACTGATCCTCCACAGGAAATTATATCTGAAGTAACCGGTGGAAAATGCGTATTAGTTCATAGTGGTGTAAACTTAAAGTTTTTAGGTGTTTTAAATTTAGTTTTAAAAGATGTAAAAGATGGGCCTGGCTTTGCAGGGCTTGAAGTTATTTCAACAAGTTTAAAAGAGTTACCAATTGATAATTCAATTGATAAACAAATTGAATCTTCAATTGCTAGAATTAAGGATTATAATTCAGGTAAGCCTATTCCTGAAAAACTTTATAAGTCTGATGTGAAAGCTGTTCGTATGTATCATAAAATGACTGAAATGCTTGAGAATTATGAAGAGGCAATGTATCAGATTTTAAATGTAGATGAAGCAATTGGAACTGCTGAAGATTTGATAAACAGAATTGACTTAAATGGTGGCTCTTCTCCATTAGGTAACTTAGTTGGAGACGCAATGAGAACAAGAGAATTTGTAGATGCTGATTTTGCTGTTACAAATTCTTTGGGTATTAGAGCTGATTTACCAATGGGACCAATTAAGATTTCAAAAATATTTGAAATTTTTCCATTTAATAACTCAATTACAACAATGACACTATCAGGTAGAGAAGTTCAGGAAATGTTTGATTATGTTGCTGAGCATTCTGCAGAAAGAGGTTGTGCTACCCAAGTACAGGTTTCTGGAATAGAAATGACACTCGATTGCAAAAATAAAGTTGCTAAAGATATTAAAATTGGTAAAAACAAAGAGCCTCTAAATAAATATGCTTTTTATGAAGTTGCAACAAATGATTATATGGCAAAAGGAGGTAGTGGTTTTAGTATGCTTGCAAGAGTTACAACTAAAGTTGATACTGGTATTGAAATTAGAAATGTCGTTATTGATTTTATTAGGAAAAAACACAAAATTAGAATATCTGATTTTGAAGATCCTAATAGAATCCGTACAATGAAATAGGAGAAAACATGAAAACAAAAATTATACTTATGTTATTATCTCTTATTTTTGCTGTTTCATGTGTTGAAATTGAGCAAGAACATATTGATTTACATAATAAACTCTTTAAATTTGAAGTAGAAGTACTTAGTGCTCCGGATACTTCACCTGATTCTCCTGCAGATATTCCATATGAAGAAGGATTATTTGATGTTGAACTAAAAGTTACTGCTTTAGATTTTTATGGAAAAAAAATTACAGATATAAAAGATAATATAAAAATTTATACTTCAACAGGGGCATGCGAGCCTTCAAGAATTTTTGCTAGTGATTTTACTGATGGTGAGGCAAGAATAACTGTTTCTTTATTAAAAACATTTGATGCATCTTTTATTGTGGTTGAAGATACTAGTAATGGTATAATTGGTGTATCTGTAGAGAAAGATAATAATGAAGAGCTTGTTGATAAAAAGTTTTTCTTTAAGGGGCTTGACATATATGATATTCAGCTTCCAAGTAATAATACCGTTAATGCAAAAACTTTCTTTAATGACAGTTATGTGAGAATCTCTCAGAATACAGATAGTGATGGAAGCAATCCACATAATAATTTAATGGTAATTCATGCAAGTGGTAGTGGTATGTATATTATTGATACTGATAGATTACATATAGATGGAAATGGTGACAGTACTGGTGCATGTATGATTAAGAATAATAGTGGTGACTGGGTTAAAAATCCAGACTTTATTGGTTATTCAACAATGTATGTTTATTCTAGGAATGCTCCTATAAATTATGATGGAGATACATCAGTAGGTGCAGGAAATGAGGATTTTAAATATTTAAGATCAGGTCATAAACTAGATTGGTTTAGTGGTAATCTAGTAGAGTTTCCTCCTGGTGTACCTAATGGTATGACAGAAATGGGTTTTCCTATCTGGCAAATGATTAGTGGTGAAATGGATTTAGATGATGACACCCTAGATTTAAGAATGAAAGATGTTCCTGTTTGTGAGTTTGAACATTCTGATTTTGTCGAAGGAAGAAATGATGTTACAAATATCAAAAAAATGGAAAGATATGAGTCTAATATTGTAGAAATAAAAGATGTTGAAATTGGTGTTTTTGATGCTGATAATAAAGATTATAAGATTTATTCTCAATGGCAGGTTTATCCTATTGGAACTGATATTACTGTTTCTGATAAACCTACTTTTAGAGTCGTTTCAATTAGTGGAGCATCAGAATTTGACTTGTTATTTCATCAAAAAAGAGATTTAACTTGTAAAGATGAATGGTGTTCTAAAGATGAAGATCTTTGCATAAATGATGGTGGTGAAAGCGGAGAGTTTGAATGTACTGGTTCTGATGTTCCTACTGATAAAGAATGTGATGAAAAGCTTAAAGATTTTATGTGTAAAGATAATGGATGCAATGAAAATCTTTGTGAAAGAGTTCTTCATGAGGGAGTTGAAATAGCAGAAATAAAAGGTATTTTACATCATGTTTATAGTGATATATGGGTTATTTACCTTAGAAGTAAATGTGATATTAAGTTGAAAGATGATGAATTGGGTGGTTGGAATGAAATGATCAAAAATGACCCTGAATGTAAAAAACAATAAATAGGAGTATAATATGAAAAAAACAATAATTTTATCTTTATTAGTATTATTCAGCTTAAGTTCTGCTTTATTTGCAGGAGACTGGATTAGTTCGCAGGTAACTTTTAAATTTAGTGATGACAATATTTTTGAAACTTCAAGAAGAAGTAATTCAGCTAGGTTTGGAGATACTAATACAAGATTATTTAATGAAAATTTAAATACTTATAAAACTGGTGATGAAACTGAGTCTCAGTTAGTTGTATATAAAAAGTTTGCAGGATTTATAGAAGGTTTAACAACAGAAACTGCATTTGTATTTAACTTATCTGTTTTTAATAATGAAACGGGTGATTTATTAACAAAATTTAAAGAAGATGGTTCTTATGTTAGAATTGAATATGGTAATAAAAATAACAAGTTTTCTATTTTAGCATTTCCATATAACTCTGATAGATTTCTATTAGGTTGGACCTATGATTTATCATGGGGTGGACAATCTATGTGGCCTAAAAGTAAAATAAACAAAAAAACTCCTGTTCCTGGAGTTAAATTTGATTGGAATAGTAAAATGGCTGGAGCATTTTTAGGATTTAAAACCCGTCCTTTTAACACTAATTTAATAGAAGAGGGCTCTGATGGTTTAGAAACAAAAGATACAATTTCTACTACATGGGGAATACTTGCAGGTGCTCATATTGATATTGCTGAAAGTATTAGATTTGATATTCATTCAGGTTTATTTGATAAAGGAACAAATCCTTTACAGAGTCAAGATGATATGGATCTTGATAAAGAAAATGTTTTTGGTACAAGAATTTATGCAAAAGGTGTTTCAGGAAGAATTGCATATCGTCAAAATGCATCTTTAGAGGTTTCAGATGTTATGAAGGTTTATAGAAATGCAGATCCAAGAAATGATTTAAATGATATTGTTAATCAAGATAAGCCTAAAAAAGTTCAAACAGGATTTGGCTATGTTATTTCTATGGAAGGTGTTTTTCTTACAGAATCTTTAAGAGATGCTGATGCTAGAGATTATTTAACAGACTTTAATGGTTGGGCAGGTGATTTTAAAATTAAACTTTTATTAAAAGATATTAAAATTAATATGGATTTTATTATGAGAAATCCTCAGTTTTTATTGTTTAATGTACCTGGTTTAACTGCTTTTGAATCAATTTCAAATGAGCATGCTGAGTTGGAAAATGAAATGTTGTTTTCACTTGGCGGAGATTATGAAGCTACAGAACATCTTACATTAGGTTTCTTATTTGGTTATAAGCTTCCTGCATCTTACAAGGGCGAAGATAGTGATTCTGTTATTGTAATAAAAGATAGAGAAGACCAATCTTCATTTACAGGTGGTTTAACAAAAAACAAAGTAAGACTTCCAAGTGGAGAAAAAGCAAAGCCGATTCTTGCTTTAAAATTTTCTACATTTTATGAATTATCAAAAGGAACTGAAGTGTCAGGAGAGGTATCATATTTAAGAGATGAAAATGATTCTACTGTAAATGATGAAGGTGATAGAGTACTAAGAACAAAGAGCGAAACAAATAAACTTGGCTTTGCTATTTATATCAGAAGTAGATTCTAAAAAATATCCAAACATATCTTTTATAACAATAAAAAAAACTTTTTATTCAAAAATTTGATTTTTAAATTTAAAAAAACTATAATCATGTTAAAGGTTATGAGGTTTTAAATGGCTGTAAACATTATAGGTTTGGATATTGGTACTAGTTCTATGAAGCTAGTCTGCTTAAAACAAACCAAAAAATTAACAACTCTTAAAAGTTTTGCAATTGTACCATTACCTGCAGAATCAATTGTTGATGGGGCATTAATGAATACTTCTGCTATTTCAGATAGTTTATCTAAAATATTAAAGGAAGTTAAAGTTAAAACGAAAAAGGTTGCTTTATCAATTTCTGGTCACTCTGTTTTTGTAAGGTTCATAAGAACAACAACTATTAACGATGATGAACTCGAAGAGCATATCAAATGGGATGCAGAATCTTATATTCCTGTTAATATAAATGATGTTTATACTGATTTTCAAAAGCTAACAACAGTTCCTGATCAATCAGGTGAAATTGAGGTTCTGTTAGTTGCAGCAAAAAGAAATATGGTAGATGAATATGATCAACTTGTTAAATCTATAGGCTTAAAACCTATTATTGTTGACATCGATGCATTTGCACTTCAAAATGTTTATGAATTTAATTATCCAGATAGATATAATGATGAGAATGTGGTTATTATTAATATTGGTTCTGCAATTACAAATATCAATATAATTGAAAAAGGTGTTTCTAAATTTGTTAGAGATATTTCAATTGGTGGAATGGAAGTAACAGAAGCAATTTCTCAGTATTATGGTTTGTCTGTTGAAGAAGCTGAAAATATTAAACTTGGTGCTTTGCAAGGAGATACAAACCTTGTTAACTCAAAAGAGTTACATGGTATTTATGAAGATGTTGCAAACCGTATTGCAGGTGAAATATTACAAACAATTGATTATTATAGAACTCAAGCTGCAGGAGATGATATTGATAGATTATACCTTTCTGGAGGTGGTTCTAAAGTTGAACTTATTACAAGAAGGTTAGGTGAGTCATCAGGTATTCAGGTTGAGTATTTAAATCCATTTAATAATATTAATATTGATCCAAGATTATTCAATATTGATTTTATTAGAGAGAATGGTATTTTAGCAACTGTAGCTGTGGGGCTGGCATTGAGAAAGGTGGAAAGCTAATGATTACATTGAATTTATTACCAATAAAAGAAGGGTTGAAATATAGAAAGCAGTTAAAGCAATTTATGCTTTTTTTAATTATGATTATTTTAATCATTACTGGGAATGTAGTGTTTTATCTTCATCATAGTACACTTGTTGAGCAACAAGCCTTAAAAGTGAATAAACTCAAAAAGGATATTGAGCAATATAAGAATTTATTAGGTGATTTGAAAAAAGAAAAGAAGAAAAGAGAATCATTTTTAAGAAGGATAGATGCAATTAGCTCATTGGAAAAATTAAAAAAGAATTTATTAAAAATACTTGATGAGCTTAATGGACAGATTCCTGATAAAACCTGGCTTGTAAGTTTGGTGAAAACAGGTAAGAAAATAAATCTAGTTGGGGGTTCTGCTTCTTATGATAATGTAACAAGATTTGTTTCGGCTTTAATTGGCTTAAGTAATATTTTTGCAAAGGTTGAGATAAAAGAGATTCATTCTGAAACTTATAATGGGGCCGCTAAGCGAGGTAAATTCAATCAAAGTTTAAAATATATCGCTTTTAAAATTGACTGTGTATTGAAGTAATAGTGAGGGAAAATAATGAATGATGTTTTAGAACAATTTTCATCTTTAAAGTCTGGTCATAAAGTAGCTATTGTTGTTATTGTCGCAATAGTAATTGGGGCTGTAAATTATTTCTTATTCTTTTTGCCATTAGAAAGTGATTATAATTCTCTTCTTAACAAAAGAAGCTCTCTTGAAGAAAAGAAATTAGAATATGATGCTAAAAGTAAGACACTGGAAATGGATAAGGCTATTAATAGAAAAATTGATGAAAAATTATTTAATGAGCAGAAAAAACTTCCAAATAGAACTGAAACAGATGTTGTTATTCGTACTATTGGGGAATTAGCTGATTCTGCTCTTGTTAGAATTAAAGATATCAAACCCATGAAGGAAGTTTTTAAAGAATTATATGTTGAAAAACCTATCAAACTCTTAATAAATGGCTCTTTTAGGGAGATATTAAATTTTTTAAATAAAATCGGTGAAGAAAAAAGAATTATTAATATGAATGATATAAGATTATCAAATCCTATTTATAAAAATCAAAAGGTTTTAATTGATGCAGAATTAGTAATTAAGATATATAGATTTAAAAAATCTGATGAAGGAAAGAAAGGTAAAAAAGGCAAGAAAGGTAAAAAAAAGAAATAGTGCTTTGGAGTTCTTATGAAATTTAAAAAATATATTATTTTTGTTTTTATTGTAATATTCTCAGTTGGATGTTTTCCTGAGTATCATTCTCAAAAAAAATCTTCTTCAAAAAGAGATGTTAATAAAGATGCAAATAAGGTTTATGATGCGATTATGAAAAAGGTTGAGTTAAATCAGGACCCTTATATTTATCCCGATCATAAATTACCAGATCCTTTTATGACTATTTTTGATGGTAAGTCAGAGGCGCCTGCACCTGTTGTTCTTACTGGAATAAAAAATAGTCAGAGTGCTAGTAATGTATCTGATTTGCAAAGATTTGATTTGGATGAATTAACTTTGGTAGGTTTGGTGTATGGAACTACATCAAATGATAGAAGAGCTTTATTAAAAGATCCTACAGGGAAAACTCATAATGTAAGGGAAAGAGCATTTGTTGGTAAGGATTCAGGACGAATTTCATCAATAAAAAAGGATAGAATTATTATTAATGTGGAAAGTACTGAATTAAGTGGTAAAAGAATTGTAGATAGAATTCCTATAAAATTAGAAACAGAAGAATAAGAGGTGATTATGAAACGAATAAGTATGTTATTAGTAATGAGTTTGTATATTTACTCTGTAAATTTATTGTCTTTAGATAATAAAATTTCCAAGATAAGTATAAAAGAATCTACTGGTAAAGTTGAATTAAATGTTCAGGGAACTCAAAAGCCTACATTTACAGTGTTTAAATTAAGGAATCCCCTTCGTTTAATTATTGATATATCAAATGCTTCTATTGAAGGAATTGAATCTCCAATAAATGTAAATAATGAAATAATAAAACAAATTATAACATCTCAGTTTGAAGATGATATTAATATGACAAGTAGAATTATGCTTTCCCTGAAAAAGGATAGTAAATATTCTGTAAAATCAATTGGTAATCGTTTTGTTTTATATCTTGAAGACAATAGTATTTCTGGAAGCAGATATATTGTAAAAAAGAGAACTAATTTTATAGAAGATGAAAAAGATATAAAAAAAGAAAAAGAAATAAAAAATATACAATCTAAACTATTACAGAAAGAGCAGGAAATAAAAAGGATTGAAAGTCTTTTAAAAGATAAGGAAAAGGCTATCTCTCAAAAAGAAAATAATCTTGAAAAAAGAAATAAAGAATTAAATTCTTTAAGAACTGAGTTGTTTTCTTTGAAAAGTTCTTTAAATAGAACAGAAGAATTAAATAAAAGTCTTGCTTTTAAATTAAATAAAAAAGATGAACTACTTAAGGTGAAAGATAATAAAATTAGTTTGTTATCTGGAAAACTTGTAAATAATAATCAAAAAATTAGAAATAATCAAAAAGAGATAGATGTTTTATCAAAAAAGCTTAATAATGGTAATACTAATCTTAATAGTAATACAAAAAAGAACAAGGATTTAAAAGAGAAACTTAATTTATTACTTAGTGAAAATAAAAAATTAAAATCTAAAAGTATTAAAATGACTACAAGCCTAAGTAACTTAAAAAATGGTAGAGATACTATTGCTAGAGAGAAAAAAAATATTGATAAAAAACTCAGAAAAGAAAAGGAGAATTATTTATCTCTAAAAAAAGAATATTCAAAAATTTTAAATAAGAATACTAGAGTAGAGAAAGAGAAAAAAGCTCTTTTAGCTGAAAATAAAAAATTAAAGGCCAATCTTAATTCTAAGTCTAATGTTAATAATGATAAATTAATGACAGAGAAGAAAAGAATTGAAAATGAAAATACTAAATTAAAAAAGCAGTTGGCAAGTTTAATTGCAAATCAAAAGGAAACGCTTCGTAAAGAAAGAAGTATAAAAAATAATCATAAAAATATTAGGTTAAATGATTTAAAAGTTTTAAAGTATAAGAATAAAGTTGTTGTAAATCTTAACATAAATAATTACTCAGGTGATTTTGAAATAAGAGAATTAACATCTCCTAAAAGAATTGTTGTTGATTTACCGAATACAAAAATGAATAAGAATTTAAAGAAAAATATTGAATTTAAAGATAGTTTATTAAGTGCAATAAGGTTGGGTTCTGGTAATAATGGTTCTCGTGTTGTTATTGATATTAACAACAATAACAATATTCCAAAATATTTTCTTAAAAAAGATAAAAATATTTTAAAGTTAACTTTACTTACAAATAAAAAGGTATTAACTAATAATCTAATTGATGCAGATACTAAAAAAACTAAAGATTATACTTCTATTGTTTTAAAGTTTGATAGCAAAGTAAAGTATACTCTTATTAGAGAAGATAGTGATTTAGCTGTAATAAAGTTTTTTAACCTCAAAACTCCTGAAAGACTCCAAAATACTATGGAAATCAAGGATAGAGATAGTGTTGTTAAGATGGCATCTATATTTCAGTCTTCGAATGATACTATTTTAGCCGTAAAATTACAGCATAAGTCTGATAATAGTTTTACTATAAAAAATAATATATTTGTATGGAAATTTAAAACAATAAAAAATAATATTTTAGTTAAAAAAGAATCTAATAATATTAAATATCTAACAACACAAACTGCATCTTATCAAGCAAATGTTGCTTATGGTAGTAGCCCTAAAAGAAAATATTATGGTAAAAGAATTTCTATAGATTTTAAAAATGCTGATATTCATGATGTTTTAGAGTTAATTGCTGATGTAAGTAAAATAAATATTATTACTTCAGATGATGTTGCAGGTACTGTTACTGTTAGATTAAGAAATGTTCAGTGGGATAAAGCCCTTGATGTTATTTTAAAAACAAAAGGACTAGGTAAAGAAATACTAGGTAATATAATAAGAGTTGCTCCTTTAAGTGTTTTATCAAAAGAATTACAAGACAGAATTGATATGGAAAATAAAAAGAAAGATAATATTCCTTTGAGTGTTAGATTGATTCCTGTAAGTTACGCTCATGCAGACGAATTAGTTGAGCAAGTGAAAGGAATTTTAAGTAAAAGAGGAAAAGTTACTGTTGATGTTAGAACAAATGTATTGATTGTCAAAGATTTAGTTGATAGGCTTGATAATGCAGAAGCTCTTATTAAGAATCTAGATACGGAAACTCCTCAAGTATTGATTGAAGGCAGAATTGTTGAAGCTTCTTCAAGTTTCTCTACAGAAAAAGGTATTCAATGGGGTGGTGGAATTGAACTTGGACCTAAAAATGGTTCTCAAACAGGTCTATACTTTCCATCCAGTATTGGTGCTGTTGGTTATAAGGGAACAGATAACTGGGTTACGAACCTACCTTCATCAGGTGCAGAAGCTGCTGGTGGTGGTGTTTCGTTATCGCTTGGTTCTGTAAATGATAGTATTAATTTAAAGCTGAGAATTGCTGCTGCTGAAGCTGAAGGTAAATTGAAAATTGTTTCTTCCCCAAGAATCTCTACTTTGGATAATAAAGAAGCATTAATTGAAACAGGTATCAAAATACCAATTATGACTCTAAATGAACAAGGTGTGCCTGCATCCAAATTAATTGATGCTAAAATTAAATTAATTGTCACACCACATATTACTGCTGATGGTTCTATTATATTAAAAGTTGAAATGATAAAAGAAGAACCTGATTTTAGCCGTGTAAATGCATTGGGTGACCCAGCTATAATTTCTAAAAATGCAAAAACAGAATTATTAATAAAAGATGGTGAAACTGCTGTTATTGGAGGAATGTATACTAAAAAACTATCAGATGAAGAGAAAAGAGTTCCTCTACTTGGTAGTATTCCTGTTCTTGGTTGGTTTTTTAAGAGTACAAAACATATAGATGAAAGATCTGAACTCTTAATTTTTATTACTCCAAGAATTATTAACCGAAATAATACTATTATAAATAAATAAGGAGAACACTATGAAATATATATTAAGGATTTTGATAATATTAATTATTGCCACAACAACATCTTCATGTTTTGATAACTTATATAATCTTCATGTTGATGGGGTTATAGCTCCTGAAGTTAAAGATGATAAATGTATTTGGTCTTATTCAGAGGATTCTAATTTTTACTATGAATATGGAGTAATGGATTTGGCTTATACAAAGCTTGCAGGTGCTTCTGCTGGTAAATATTCATATAGAATGTTTTTAGGAGTGAAGAATCTTTTAAATTCAGAAATAAAAACAACAAGTGAAACAAATATAAATATAAATGCTGTTAAAATTAAAAATATTGTTGTTAAAACTTATACTGACCAAAATGTTTTAGTTGATACTGAAATTATTAATAATAATAGTGTTATTTATCCGAATACAGGCTTGCCTTTGGATATTTCAATTTTTACTGATTCTAGAAAATGGGAAGGAACTCCTGCAAATCCAGGAAGAAATTTTTTGTATTCAAGTTTCTATGATAATGTTGGGGGTAATGGATTAATTACAAAATATGTAATAGTTGATATTGTAATAAATGCTGAAACATTTGGTGGAGAATATGCAAGCTCTAATCATTTTAAATATAAAATTGACCTATGTGTAGATTGTTTATTATGTAGTGAAAATTATTTAAAGGATCCTGTAGACTATTGTATAACTCCAACTTCCTTAAATGATGCATGTATACAAAACTATGGTATGTCGAATCCTAAAGCTATTGGTTCATTATGTGTTGGCTATTTTCAGGACAAAGGAATGACTTGTCTTACTACTGAGGCTGGAAACTAATGAATACAATAGAAAGATTAAATAATATAATCAATTATATTGATAGTAATAAAAATAAAAAACGAATACCTACAAGTTTGACTTTTGATGATTTAAATCTAAATTTGAATGTTGAAATTGTTGTTGGTTCTAAAGTTAATATTCAATCAGAAGAAAATAATTTTAATCTAACTAGTGAATTAAAGCTTGAGAATTATTTGAAATCAATTAATAGTTATAAAAAATATCGCGATAAATCTCCAAAATATGCTATTGATACTATTGACTTAGGTTTGGATATTGATTTAGAAATAAAGCAGAAGTATTTAATTGAAAAACCAGTAACACTTAGAAAAACTCCTGATGATATAAAAAGAGATATTAGTATTACTTTACTTGAAAATCTTAAAACTTCTATTTTCCTTTATGATAATCTTGATAAAGAAAAAAAATATATAGCTGATTTTAAGGATTTACATCTTGATGTTGAACTTGAATATAAAGAAGAAGTTAGTAAAACTTATTATTATACTAAAAGGAAGAAGGTACATGAAAATGAAGCTGATTCTGGAGAGAAAAATATAAAAATAAATACTAATAATGATAAAGTATCTATTCTGAAGGAGAAGCTAAAAAATATTGAAAAGTTTAGAAAAGATCCGAAATATCATTCAATTGAAGAAAGTAATAATCTTGATATTGGAGTTACAATAAACAGAACCGGTAATCAGTTAATTTCTTTAAATAAAAAAAATAAAATTAATAAACTTAAGCAATTATTAGAATCTATTAACTCTTATAAGGAGAGAAGAAATGAGCTTTAGTGAAAAGTTTAATAAAATAAAAGAATCTTGTGAAGATTTGGAAGAAATTGCTTTAATTGGAAGAGATGGAATAATTGTTGACAGTACATTTAAAGATGAAATTTTAGAAGGATTAACTATAGAATTTTCGACTGTTATTAATAAGATTTCCATAATACTGGATGAGGTTAATGATAGTATTAAAGAAGAAATAATGATTACAAAAAAATATACTGTCTTAATTAAGCCAATTAGTGATTATTATTTTATTATTTTATTTATGAAAGAATCTGGAAATATTGGTAAGGCTAGATTTATTATCAGAAAAAATAGTTTATGGTTTCAAGAAGCAATAAGATAGTCCTTATAGAGGGACCTAATCTTAATTTAATCGAAAAAAGAAAAGAAATTTATCAATCTAAACAGAGTTTAAATGATATATTAATTAAAATATCAGAATTTACTAATATTGATTATTATCAATCTAATACTGAAGGTGAAATTATTAATAAATTACAAAAAAGTATTTTTGATGATTCTGTTATTGGTATTATTATTAATCCTGCTGGTTATACTCATTACAGTGTTGCAATTAGTGATACATTAGAGATTATTAGTAATAAACTAAAGGTTGAAGTTCATTTAACAAATCTATATAAGCGAGAAAATTTTCGTAAAAATTCATATACTGCTCAAAATGTTGACCTTGTTATATCTGGAGCAGGGAATTATGGATATTACTTGGCTGCAAAATATATTGTGAATAATATAAATATTTAATATTAAGATAGTTTCTTATAAATAGTTGTTCTTAATATGAACTCTAGAATTAAAAAGATAAAGGCTAGTAATATAAAAGGAATAAAATAAGTTTCAAGATTATCAAAGTTTTGTTCTTGAAATTTTGATTTTTCAAAATGATCAATAATGTCTGTTAAATCTCTTCTTAGTTCTTCTCTGTTTTTAGCCATATAGAATTTGGAATTTGTTATTTTTGATATATTTTTTAATAATTCCGGGTTTACGGAGTTATTAACATAGTTGTATTGTGTACTTCCATATATATTAATACCTGAAGGATAAGGAACCTTACCTTGCTTACCTACTAATATAGGATAAACCTTGATATTTGTTTTTTCTGCCAACTCAGCGGCCTTTTCAGGTGTCATATTACCTTTATTATTACTACCATCTGTTAATAATATGATTATTTTAGATTTAGTATTTCTGTCTTTAAGCCTATTAACTGCTGTACCTATTGCATTACCTATTGCTGTTCCGTCTTCAAGTAGGCCATGTTCAACTTTATTTCTGATTTCATCCATATTTATTGCTTTTAAGAGAGTTGTAAAAATTTTATGGTCAAGGGTTAGGGGAGCCTGAACATAGGATAGGGCATTAAACACAACAAGCCCTATTCTGTCATTTTTTCTACTGTTAACAAAATCTTTAATTACTTCTTTTGCAACATTCAATCTATCTTTTGGAAGAAAATCTGCTGCGGCCATTGATGTTGAAATATCTAGTACGAATACTATATCTATTCCTTTTACTTCTATATCTTTTTTATTTCCAAGTAGTTTTGGCTTTGCAAGAGCTAGAATAATTAATGTAATTGCCATTAATCTTAATAGTGTAGGAATATATTTAAACTTACTACTTCTTCCCTTACTTAATTCTTTTAGTAATTTTAAATTTGAGTGAATAATAACTCCACTTCTTTTTTTACTTTTAAAAAGCATTAGATAAGCTAAAAATGGTATAAAAGCCAATAAAATTAGCCAAGATTTTTCTGTAAAAACTAAATCATTAATCATTCTTAATCCATTATTTTAATTTTTAAATCATCTACTATTTTAAATGCAGTTTTTGTTAATCCTTCAATCTCTTCATTTGTAGCCTCTATTTTTGAAAATTTAATAATATCACTATCTTCAAGAAAGTTGTTAATTATTGTTATATATTTTCTATTAAAAGTAGCTTCTTGTTTTATATGGTTTAGTAATTCTCCACTTGTTAATTCTATAGAATCAAAATCATATCGATTACCAATAAAGTCTCTTATTATTTCACTTAGAATAAAGGTATATTCTTTAATTTTTCCTGTTTTTATGAGATCTTTATTTATTAATTCTGATAATTCTTTGTAGGCTATTTCATGTGCAGGAAGTTTTTTTTCTATAACTATAATTTCTTTTTTCTTTTTCTTTTTTCTTTTTTTTAGAGTGATATATATAATAACTATAACTAAAACTCCAACAAGTATATATATCAGTAAATAATTAGTTTCTTTAATAGAAACAGTTGATTTTATATCCTTAATTTTTAAATTCTCATCTTTGATATTTTTAATAACTGAATTAATAAAAATTTCTTTTTCAGGGACAGTAATTTTGTTTTCTTTTTTATTTCTCAATTCTGAAAATATAATTTGGGGGATTATTTGTTTTCCTGTTTCATATATAGATAGTTTTATTGTATATTCAACTGATTTGTTTTTATCGTTAAATTTTTGAGTTTTGCTAATTAATTCAAAAGGAGAAAAGTCTTTTGTTTCCAGTGTAATTGATGAAGAGTCTACTGGAATTGTAATTTTGTATTCAATTAAATCACCTATTAAAATTTTTTTATTTAAAATTTCATGTTTAATATTATTATTTGCAAAAATAATTGTGGTAGATATCATTAATAATAAAAAAAATAACTTCATCATCTTCTCCTCTTTTTTGAGGCTCGTTTTCTAAAAAAATAAACAATTGGGTCAATATATGGTTTACTCATATCTATTTTTACATATTCTATACTGAGTTTTTTAAATTGAGTTGCCAACTTTTTATTTTCTGAATTAATATAGGAATTATACCTGCTAAGTAGTTTATTATCTGATGTATTTATTGATATTATTTCATTTGTTTCAGGGTCTAAGAAGTTTACAATCCCCATTTTAATCATTTTTTCTTCAAGAGGGTCTCTTACGATTATAGGAATTATATCATGAAGCCTATTAGCTACCTTTAATGATTTTTCAAAATCATTATCATCAAAAAAATCAGATATTAAAAATGCTACTGTTGATTTTTTATTGACTGAAGCAAAAAACTTTAAGGCAGTATCTATTGATGTTTTATTGTTTTCTGGTTTAAATGTCAATATTTGTGAAATAATATTTAAAACATGTTTTTTTCCTTTTTTAGGAGGAATATACTTTTCTATTTTATCAGAAAATAATATTAAACCAACTTTATCATTATTTTTGATAGCTGAAAATGCAAACATTGAAGCTATTTCTGCCATTCTTTCAAATTTTGATGATTCAACTGTTCCGAATATACCTGAACTGGAAATATCAACAATAATATTTACTGTTAATTCTCTTTCTTCAGTATATTCTCTAATATATGGTTCTTGCATTCTTGCTGTAACTTTCCAGTCGATATCTCTTATATCATCACCTGGCATATATTTTCTTACATCTCTAAAATTTAAACCTTTACCTTTAAAAATAGAATGATATTGCCCTGCAAGTTGTTCTGTTACAACTCTATTTGTATAAATTTCTATTTTTCTTATTTTTTTTATAATTTCCTTTGGAATCATAAAATCAGCCTCAAAAAAATAATGCTAATACTTAACAACTTTTACTATATTTTATTTCATAGTAAAAAACAACTAAATTATTATTTTATAAAAAACACTAGAAAAAATAATTTTTATGAGCATTATATAAATATCTGGAATAAATATTAATTTTGTAGTGTTTATATCTTTGTGGTTTTGTTATTTTATATGTGGAGGAAAATATGAGAGTATTTATTATTTTAATTATGGTATTTTCATCGAGCCTTTTTGCAAAGGATATATGGAGTGCTCATCCTAGCTTTAAGGGTATAAGTAAGGATGGAGTTGTTCGTTTTAATGATTTTTCAAAACTGGCAAAGATTTTATCACCAACAGTGGCGAATATTCAGGTTGAAATAGAAATTCAAAGAAATATTAATCCATATTACAGAAATGACCCTATGTATAGATTTTTTGACCATTTTTTTGATGCTCCAAGGGGAAGTTTTAAAAATAGAGGAATAGGGAGCGGCGTTGTAATAACTAAAGATGGCTATATTTTAACAAATAATCATGTTGTTGAAAATGCAACTACAATAAAGGTAACTCTTCTTGATGATGATGATATTTATGAAGCTAAAATTATAGGAAGAGACCCTGGTACTGACTTAGCTTTAATTAAAATAAATACAAAAAAAGATTTACCTTTTGCATATCTCGGGGATAGTGATAAACTTGAAATAGGTGAATGGGTTATGGCTATTGGAAACCCTTTTGGCTTACAGCATACTGTAACATCAGGGATTGTTAGTGCCAAAGAAAGAAAAGAAGTTAATCCTGGGAATAAAGCAGGATATCATAATTTTATTCAGACAGATGCATCCATTAATCCTGGAAACAGTGGAGGTCCATTATTTAATTTAAAAGGAGAGATGATTGGTATTAATACTGCTATAAATGCAACTGGTCAGGGAATTGGTTTTGCGATACCTATAAATATGGCTAAAAAAGTTATAAGGCATATTTTAAAATATGGAAAAGTTAAAAGAGCATGGCTTGGAGTGACTATTCAGGAAGTTTCAAAGGAGCTTGCTGAATCATTTAATATGAAAAGACCAATGGGAGCCCTTGTTACATATATAGTACCAGATTCTCCTGCTAAAGAAGCAGGTATAAAAGTTGGAGATATAATATTAAAATTTAATAATAAAAAAATAAAAAAATCAAATGATTTACCATGGCTTGCATCAATGTCTGAGATAAATAAAGAAAAAAATATTTATATTTTAAGAAATGGTAAAAAAATAAATATCAAAGTTTTAATGAAAGCTATGCCATCTAGAGAAGATTTGATTAGTAATAATTATAATTCAGGTAATATTAAAAATAATATTTTAAATAAATTAAATATTTCTGTTAAAAAAGTTCCTGAAAACTATAGGATTAAAGGTGTTCTTGTTTCTGCAATTAAAGCTAATTCTCTTGCTCAGGAAGCTGGTGTAATGAGAGGAGATATTATTGTTAAAATAAATAATTATAAAATTAATGACCTTAAATCTTTTGAAGCTACTTTAAAAAAATTAAAAAAAGGTGAAATTATTCGTTTGTATTTAAAAAGAGGTAGAGCGAATATCTTTGTTGCATTTAGGTTGTAAAATAGTATTTTGGTAAATAACTATTAAAATAACAAGAAAAGTTTGACTTTTAAAAATAAATATTATAATAAGAGAATATATTTTAATTTTGCTTTTTATTTGGAGGAAATTATGGCAGATTTAGAAAACAAAGCAACCGAAAATGTAGCAGGAAAGTTTTATGTAGATATGGAAGAATGTATTGCTTGTGATGCATGTATTGCTGAAGCTGAAGATTTTTTCGTAATGAGTGACGAAGGTTACGCTTATGTAAAAGTTCAACCAACTGATGATGATGGTATTGAAGCTTGTGAGAATGCAATTGATGCTTGTCCTGTTGATGCTATTGGTGATGATGGCGAATAATAGAGAACAATATTGATTTTAAGATAAAAAGCCCCTTTTTAGGGGCTTTTTTTTTGGATTTTTTTCATGAAAAAAAAAGATAAATTATTTAAATCTCCATTTGCCTGGGTGGGGACAACTTATTTTGCAGAAGGGTTTCCCTATACTGTAATAAGAATCATTTCTTCAATATTTTTTAGAGATAGAGGTGTTTCTCTTGAAAATGTAGGGTTGACATCTCTATATGGTTTACCATGGACATTAAAGTTTTTATGGGGACCTTATGTTGCTAAGTATTCTACTAAAAGGTCCTGGTTATTATCTACGGAATTAATATTTTCAATTATTTTATTATTTGTGACAATATTTGCTCCAATGGAAAATGGTCTTTTTATTATTGGAATTCTATTTTTTACAGGTGCTTTTATTGCAGCAACACATGATATTGCAATTGATGGCTTTTATATGGAGGTTTTGACTGAACCTGAACAGGAAAAGTTTATTGGCTATAGGATTTTGGCATATAGAATATCAATGATGTTTGGGCAAGGTGTGGTTGTAACGATAGGTACTGTTTATAATTGGACTCTTGCATTTATATTGTCTGCAGTGTTGTTTATATTGTTTTTTATTTATCATTCATGGGCTTTACCAAATAATGAAGAGGTGAAACACCCTGTTAAAGAGTTAATTCCTTATCTAAAGGATTTGCTTATATTTCCAATATTCATAGATAGATTTAAAAAGAAGCCTAAAAGAGAAATTACAGCTATTCTTATTATATATATAACTTTAGGATTTATAATATGGTTTAAATATTTTCTTAAATCTTCGTTTTACAGTGATTTAGCAGAAAAGTTTTTTATTTTTAAAAAGCTTAGTTATGCAAGATGGATAGGACTATTTATTTTACTATCCTTAATCATTTTAATTTTACTAAAGGGAGTTATTAAGGAAAAGTTAATTAAAAATCAGGAAAGTTTTTATGCCAAGTCGTTCTTATCCTTTATTGATAGAAAAAAAATAGGTTATGCAATTGCATTTATAATTCTAATAAGAACTGGTGAATTTATGTTACATGCAATGACAGGTACTTTTTTTGTAGACTTGGGAATTAAAACTCATATTGGCTGGATAACTTCGGGAATTGGACTTCCTGCTTCTATTTTTGGGGCATTATTAGGAGGGTGGATAATTTCTAAATATGGTTTTAAAAAAACAGCATTACCATTATTATTGATTCAAAATATTACAAATTTGGGATATATGTGGCTCGCATGGAATTTGAATGATTTTGTGATTACAAATACAGGTAATAAATCTCCTGTTTCAATTGGTATGTTTAATTTAATTTCAGTAGCAACAGTAAATGGATTTGAGCAGTTTTCAGCTGGTTTAGGAACAGCTGTTTTAACGACCTATCTTCTTAAGATTTGTATGAAAGAGTATAAAACAGCTCACTTTGCTCTTGGAACGGGTTTAATGAGTGTAAGTGGAGTAATTGCAGGAATTGCTGGTGGAATTATTACAAATGAAAGTGGTTATATGATATTTTTTATGATAAGTTTTATTACTGCGATTCCAGGAATGATATTGTTATATTTCATCCCTCAATTTAGTAGTAGAGAATAATAATACTTATAAATTTAATCTTTATTCAGGTAATACTATTCTAAAAATATTTTTAGAATTTTCATAAATATACACTAACTTACCTTTTAGATTATCTACAATATATTTTGCAAGTGGTAAACCAATGCCAAAATGTTCTCTTTTATATCTATCATTGATAGGACGGTTATTTTTATTTGTATATCCAAGAGTAAAAATTTCTTCTGAATTTTTTATTTCACTTCCTTCACTAACTGTATCTATAACTAAGTTACCATCATTCAGGTATACTTTTAATGTAATATCGCTTTTTAATGTTTCGTCTTGAGCATTTAATATTAACTGAACAATAGATTTAATAAGTGAAGCATTTATTTTTACATCTTTTGCATAATCATCTATTTCTATAATTAGATTGGTATTATTTGATTTAAGTTCTTTTTCTAGAGAATTTTTGATTATGTCAAAAAAAACTGTTGTAGTTAAATCTTTGCCGTTTTTATCTAAAATATAAGTTGATACAAACCTATTAAAAGAAACTGCTTTTTCTACATATTTTTGAATGTTCTTAAAGCCTTCAATCATTTCTTCCATACTATCTTCATATTCTATCATTAATTGTGTGGTGCTAATGATAGCTGTAAAAATATTATTGAATTCATGTATTATGCTTGGTGAAAGCTGATACAGCATATATGTATTTGATGTAATGTCCAATATATCTTTATCTTTCATAATATCCTCCTTTGCACTCTAAAACTATATTCGGAATAATATTAGATTTTATTTAGAAATATTACTGAGATAAACTTTTAATTTTCTTATTTCACTTAATGATGCATTATTTTTTTCATAATCTTTTATTGCTTTTTCCATTTTTATTGGATCTTTCATTTTATAATAACAAAGAACTAGGTTGTGTAGTAGTTTTTGGTCATTAGGAGATATTTTAAGAGCATTTAAATAAACCATTTCTGCATCCATATATTTACTTTCTAAAAGATAAACTGAAGCTAAATTATTATAATCATCAGAATTATTAGTTTTTTTAGAAATTTGACTATATATTAGCTTAGCATTTTTATAGTTTTTTTGTTTTAAATATTCTTCAGCTAAAATTCTTTTTATTTTTATTGAACCACCTCTTTTAACTGCTTTTTCTAAATATTTTATTGTATTTTCTTTGTCATTTAATTTTATAGATAATAATGCAAGAGTGTAATATCCCTTTTCACTACCTCTTAGTCTAACTGCTTTTTTATAGTATTCAAAAGCTTTTCTTAGTTTATTTTGTTTTTCATATAAAACACCAATATTATGATATAAAATATCATTAGGACTTATTTGGGATAATTTTATATATGTGGCAATTGCTTTTTCTATTTCATTATTTTTTGCATAGAAATTAGCAATAATTGTTAATGCAAAAATATTTTTATCATTAAGTTCAAGTATCTTTTCTGCATAAAGCTTAGATTGTGTGAAATTATTTAAAGATGCATATAGTTCAGATATATTTTCTAGAATGCTAATATTTTTAGAATCTTCTCTTAGTAAATCAAGAAGTATTTTTAAGGCTCTTTGATATTTTCCTTCCTTTTTTAGTTTCATTGCTTTTTCTACAAGAATTTTATTAACAGAAACAATTTCCATATTTGCTGTTTTTTTTATTTGAAGATTTTCATTTTTTTCATTTTCATTTTTTTCATCTTTAATTTTATCTATCAAGTCATTTGTTTCTTTTAGAGATTCATTAAAATATTCATCTTCTGTTTTATGTTTTATCTTTGGAGTAAAAACTTTTTTCTCACATGATGTAAAGAATATTACAAATATAAATAAAAATAGTATAAATAATTGATTGGTAAACCTTATATTCATAAATCACCCCTGTACAATAAGAAGTAAGGTATCATAATACCCTTGTTATGTCAATAAATATTAAATAAGTAAATACATATTTATTTTAATGTTTAGAATAGAGAATTTATATAAAGTTCTATTATTTTAATGACTTATAGAAAAATATTAAATTTAATATTTATATAATTTTTCTAAGTGATTTTTAATAAATTCTAAAACCCTTAAAAATAGAGGATTTTTACATATATGTAACACTAATAAAAAAAAGTGTTACATATATGTATTTTTTTGTTGACAAAATAGAATATAAAATCATATATTTGCATAGAATATGGAGGACAAATGTCAAACGGAAATGAGTTTTTTAAACAGCCTATTTCAAAAGAAATATGGGCTTCAAAATATCAGTTAAAAGATAAGGACGGTAATCCCGTAGAAAATGATATAATGGATACATTTAATCGTGTTGCAAGTAAATTATCTGAAAGTGAAGAAAATAATGAATACTGGAAAGAAAAGTTTTTAAACTTGATGATTAGTGGTAAATTTATTGGGGCTGGCAGGATAATTTCAAATGCAGGAGCTGAAAAATATAAAAATAATACATCACTTATTAATTGTACTGTAATGAATCAAATTCCTGATTCAATGGAAGGTATAATGCAGGTTGTAAAAGAGAGTGCAAGAACTTTACAAAGAGGTAGTGGGGTTGGTTACGACTTTTCTACAATTAGACCAAAAGGTGCACTTGTAAGAGGTGTTGGAAGTGGAACAAGTGGGCCATTATCATTTATGGAAATATATGATAAAATGTGTTTTACTATTCAATCTGCTGGTGGCAGAAGAGGGGCACAGATGGGATTGATGGATTGCCAGCATCCTGATATTATGGATTATATTAAAGCTAAAAGAGAAGATGGAAAGCTTCGCCAGTTTAATCTTTCTGTATTAGTTACTAAAAACTTCATGAATGCAGTTATTAATAATGAATTATGGGAATTATGGTTTTGGGAAAGAAAATCAAGTCTTGATACAGACTCAATAGAAAAGAATCTAATTAAAACGATAAAAAAGGGAGATATTCCTTATAATCATTCAAAATATAATTATTTTCAATACAGTAAAGAGCATATTGAAGTTGAATTTGGTAATATTGACCCAAGTGAAGTTTTTGTTAAAAAGGTTTATGAAAGAATTCCAGCACAAAAAATATGGAATTTAATTATGAAATCAACATATGATTACGCAGAACCTGGTTTTATTTTAATTGATGAAGTTAACAAAAAAAATAATCTTTGGTGGCTTGAAACAATTAGAGCCACGAATCCATGTGGTGAGCAGCCATTGCCTCCAAATGGTGCATGTTTGCTTGGCTCTATGATTCTGCCTGCTTATGTGAAAGAGCCTTTTACTGAAAACTCTTATTTTGATTATGAAGAATTTCAAAAAGATATAAGAATTGCTGCGAGATTACTTGATAATGTAGTTGAATATAATGGCCTTCCTCTTGATAATCAAGTTCAGGAAATTCTTGAAAAAAGAAGACATGGAATGGGATTTACTGGGCTTGGAAATACATTTTCAATGCTTAGAGTTGCTTATGGAAGTGATAAATCTGTTGAGATTACAGCTAAAATAAGTAAAATGCTTGCTGAAGAAAATTATTATGCTGGTATTGAACTTGGAGAAGAAAAAGGGATTGCCAGAGTACTTGATAAATTTTATTCTCTTGAAGAGAGTTATTTAAAAAGAATTGAACAGAAATTTAATAAAAAAGATCTCTCTCTTTTTAAAAAAGAGGGTGTGTTAACTAAAAAAGAGGTAAAAGGGAGTGTATTGCATGCTGCTTCAAATTATTTTGATGTTTTAGATTATGATTTAAGGCTAAAGTTAGCCTTAAAAGGTAGCAGGTTTACTCATGCAACAACTATTGCTCCAAATGGAACAGTATCATTAGTCAGTAATAATGTTTCAAATGGAATAGAGCCTCCTTTTATGTTTTCTTATTTTAGAAATGTAATTGTTGAAGGAAATAATACAAAAGTTCAACAGGAAGTTATGGATTATTCATATTTAAAATATAAAACAGAAATTGATAATAGTGTAACACCTGATAAATTACCTGATTATTTTGTTTCAACAGAAACTTTAACAGCAAAAGAGCATATTGCCGTTCAGGCAGCTGCACAAAAATATATTGATACAAGCATATCAAAAACAATTAATGTAAAAACAGATTACCCTTTTGAAGATTTTAAAGATATTTATATTGATGCTTATAGATCAGGCTTAAAAGGTGTAACAACTTTTCGTTTTAACCCTAATTTTACAACAGGAGTACTTGTGAGTGAGAAAAATTTGAAGAAAACAACTTATGAATTTACCTTAGATGATGGCAGTAAAGTTAAACTAAAAGGAAATGAAAAAATTATATATGAAGGACAGGAACATGTTGTTTCTAATCTATATGATGCCTTAAAAGAAGGCTATTATGGAAAATTTTAATATATTAAATAAATAAATTTATTATCTTATATTTGTACAAATATAATTTATATATAATATAAATAGGAGAAAAAATTGACCGATGTTAAAGAGATAACAGGAAAGATTGTAGATTGGAAAATTGTAGATGAAAAAAATGGTAAAATATCTGCAATAAAAAAAGCAAGACCTACTGAATTAAATGGTTGTACCTATGCTTTGAAATCTAATTTACTAAAAAGTACTTTATATATTACAATTAATAATATAAAAATGGAAAATGGAAAAAACAGGCCTTTTGAAATTTTCTTTAATACAAGAGATACTGGTAAATTTATAGAACTTCAAATTATTACAAGATTAATTTCTGCAATTTTTAGAAGAACTGAAAATGCTGTATTTGTAATAGATGAACTGAAAGCTGTTGCAAATCCTGAAAATACAGGATATTTTAGAGGACCAAGAGAAGAAAAAGGAGAGACAAAAGGTAAATATATTCCTTCAATCTTTTATGAAATAGGTGAAATAATAGAAGAACACTTTATTAGCCTTGGCTTTAATGACCCAAGGTTAAAAAAAAGATTATTAACCAGTGATAAAACTATTGAAATAAAATCATCAATAAGTGACTGGGAGATATATGAATTTGAAGAAGATGAATCTGATAGTGAAATTGTTTTAAATAAAGAAGTTCCTGATGAGATGATTACGGGAGTTGAATGCCCTCAATGTCATGAAAAAACTTTAACAAAACAAGGTGGCTGTGATGTTTGCCCTTTATGTAGTTATAGTAAATGTGGATAGTTGTAATTTCAAACTTAATTTTTTCCTTGTAATATTAAAAAATATCAATAATATATAGCTATATTTATTTCTGAGGTATTATGGATATGAAATATCATATTAAACAAGTAAAATCTTTTAATAACCTTAAACTATCTTTAAAAGAAATATCACAGATAGAACCTGTGATATTATTTATTGATGACAATGATAATGAGTATATTGTTGATGGAATTAAAAGAATTGAGATCCTATCTGAACTAAATATAGCCGTTAATAAAAAAACTTTTAGAAATTTTATAAAATTATTTGCGTATATATTAGATTCTAAGGATATATATGATGCTACTATTTGGAAGTATATACATTTGTTAAAAGAAAAAAGATTTAGTGAGAATGAAATTTATATATCTATTATAAAAGAAAGATTAAAAATGTCCTTAAGAGATATCTGGAAACTTCTGGAAATTGATTACAGTGTGGAAATTGAAGCTTTACTGGTTGATTTAAATATTACTCTTAAGGAACTAATTTCCTATTACGAATTTGAAAAAGGTAGTTTTAATGTTTTATTAACTTTATTTAAAAACTTTAAAGCTAATAAAAACAATAGAAAGGATTTGTTTGTTTTACTAAGTGAAGTTATGAAAAGAGAGCATATTACTTTTGCTCAGTTACTTTGTAAAGATGAAATTAAAGATGTTCTGGAATCAGAGTTACAAACAAATGAACAACTTAATTTATTGAAAAAAGTTCTTTTTAACTTAAGATATCCAAGTATGAGTAAGGAAATTGATGAGTTAACAAATTTAAAAAATAAAATTAAAACACCTGGATTCAAACTGGACTTACCAATTGATAAAGAATCCAATAGAAGTAATATAAGCTTCCAGTTTAGGAACTATCAGGAATTGGAGAGAAAGGTTAAGTCATTGAATACATTATTAGAAAATGAAAGTTTAAAAGATATCTTAGAGAAAATAGAAAACCGCTAGTTAATTAATTCTAGTAAAGCCTCAACTGTTTTATCAATACCTTCTGCAACTTCACTAATTCTTTGACCAAGCATATATGCAGGGCTTGAAACAAGGTTGTTTTTTCTATCGATATGAAATTCTTTAACCTGACATGAAATATGAGTATTTCCCATAGTTTCTACTTTAGATGCTGTTTCTGCATCTGTGCCTATTGTAAGTTCTGCTTTTTTACCCAAATGTTCATAAATTTTAGCAACCAAAACAGGAGCAATACAAACCGCTCCAAGAGGTTTTTTATCTTTAATAATTTTACTTAAAAAATCAAGAACACTAGGCTCTACAATACAGTTTTCACCTTTAAATGCAAAATCACATAAGTTTTTAGCAACACCAAAACCACCAGGAAGAATAACGGCATCGAGAGTACTACTATCAACATCTTTGATATTTTTGATTTCTCCCCTTGCAATTCTTGCTGCTTCAATTAAAACATTTCTGCTTTCATTCATTTCTTCACCGTTAAGGTGATTAATTACATGGTATTGTTTAACATCTGGAGCCATAATTACCATTTTTACATTTCTTTTATCAAGTGCAAGCATTGTTAAGACAGCTTCATGTATTTCTGCTCCATCATAAACACCACTACCTGCTAAAATTACACCAACTTTTTTCATATTTCCTCCTTGTTTAATAATAGAATTCCTCTGTTTTATTTTAATTATTTCTAGGTATTGCAGGTGTTAATTCTGGAAAAAAATTTAATAATGATGGTATAGTTGAAAAATAATCAATTTTTCTTAAATATGGTTCTGTATTTTCAATTGTTATTTTTTTCCTTCCACCAATTCCTATATAAATTCTTTTTTCGGTTCTTGAAACTGGCTTATCTGCTAGATGTGAAAATAATTCAGTTTTTTTATATTTTTCAATATCCCATAAAATACCTTGGTTAAAAAATATTAGTAGTGAATATTGGTATAGTGGATTATTTCTTGATTTTCTCATTAGTTTGTTTATATAAAAATTATATAATTTTTCATTCATATTTACTCCTGTTTGAGTTTAAGCATTTCTACCTCTTGCGAAATGACTAGGAGCTCTTTGTGTCTAACAAAGTTAGCCACTTTGAGCTTAAGCATTTCTACCTCTTGCGAAATGACTAGGAGCTCTTTGTGTCTAACAAAGTTAGCCACTTTGAGCTTAAGCATTTCTACCTCTTGCGAAATGTTAAGGCACAGAAAACAAGTTTCCTGTTTATACATTTCTATCCTTTTATACCACCAGCGGTTAGGCCTCCGACTAGGTGTTTTTGCACATATAAAAATAATATTACAACAGGTAATGATACAATTACAGAACCAGCTGCAAATAATCCCCATTGAGTATTAAATGCCCCTACAAATGACTGTAACATTACTGGAACTGTATAATATTTTTCTTTTCCCATAAATGTTGCTGCTAAAATAAACTCATTCCATGCAGTCATAAATGAAAATAAGCCTGTGATTGCAAGTGCAGGCCTTGAAAGAGGTATAATTATTTTTATAAAAATTGTAAACTGACTTGCTCCATCCATAATTGCTGCTTCTTCTATTTCTTTGGGAATTGTATCAAAATACCCTTTTAACATAAATATTGAAAATGGGACTGTTGTTGTTGAGTATACTAAAATAAGCCCCCAAAGAGAGTTGAGTAAACCAATATTATCAAGTATCAAGTATAAAGGAATTATAACTAGAACCCCTGGAAACATCTGGGTGATTAACATTGCACTCATTCCTGATTTCTTACCTTTAAATTCAAATCTTGAAAAGGCATAGGCTGCACTTGTTGCTAAAACCAAACCAATAAAAGCAGAAATAACAGATACAAATATTGAATTCCAGAATTGTCTTACCATTAGTAAGTTTTGTTCACTGTCTACAATTGTAAATAGCGTTATAAAATTATCAAGGGTATAACTTCCTTTAAGTGAAGTTGAGAAACCCTGAGAAGGAGAAAAGGCCATTTTAAAAACCCATAAAACGGGATATAAAGTAATAAAAGATAAGAATATCAATATTACATGAGTCAATATAGTCTTAAAGGGAACAGCCTCCTTATATGTTTTACTCATCTTCTTCTCCTTTACCACTAATCTTACCTGTAACATAATTGTACAAATATAAAACTATAAATATTATTGTTGCATAAGCTGCACTATAACCATATCTACCATTTCTTTCAAAAGCCCATCTGTAAGCTTCTGTAATTAATATATCTGTACTGCTATTTGGTTCTCCTCCACTTACTAAATAAATAACATTAAACATATTAAATGTCCATATTATACCGAGTATTACAGAAGGTAAAAGAGCAGGTTTTAACATAGGTAAAGTAATATATTTGAATTGCTGCCATTTTGTAGCTCCATCCATTACAGCGGCATCATAAAGGTGAGTTGGTATTGATTGCAATGCTCCTAATGTCATAACCATCATAAATGGAAACCCAAGCCATATATTTGTAAATAGATTTGCTAAAAATGCAGTTGTTGTATCTGTAAACCATGATATTCTGTCAAATCCTAAATACACTAGGAAATTGTTTATGCTTCCAAATTGTTTATGAAACATACTCTTCCATATAAGAGCTGTAATATAATTTGGTATTGCCCATGGAATAATAAAGATAATTGAATATATCTTTTTAAATTTTAAACCTTTTTTGTTTAATACTAATGCAATCACCATACCAATTGACAAATGAAAGAAGATATTTACTGCTGTCCAGATTACTGTAATAAAAAATGTATAGTAAAAGCCTTCCGGATTTGCAATATTATTTAATCCGCCAATTAATATATCTGTATAGTTTTCAAACCATGTAAATGAGTAGTTGCCGTATTTAACTTTAAAAAAAGATAGTATAATACCCGAAAATAAAGGAGCAAAAGAAAGTAAGGCTATTCCAAGCCCTCCCGGAAGTATATATAGGTATGGAGTTTTATATTTAATTAAAGTATCTGTAAGTTTTTGGTTTAGTTTTGAGATGTAGAATGCAACAAAAAGCAGGTTTAATATCATAATTATTATGAATGTTTGAGTTAGATTTGACTTTGTTATACTTATTATTTTGTCGATTTCTTTTATGTTTTGGGGATTCCTTAAAATAATTAATGAATATATATAAAAAAATATATTATACAAAATTGTAATAACAGAAAGAATTACTCTGTTTTTATTATTTTTCGGAATGAAGACAAATGAAACAAGTATAATTAAAATAACTCCAATTAATAAATACCATATTTGAGGTAAGCCAGAATTAAGAAGTTTATCGATTTTAGATGATATAAAGCTATAGCATTTTCCTGATTTTTCATTATTGTAAGCAATAATATATCTCTCATTAAATGGACTTATATCTTTGTTATTATCACATGCATCATAAATTGCTTTATCAAGTAAACTATTTTCTTCAAGTGTTTTTTTATTTGTTAAAGAATAGATTAAATCTCTGTTATAAATAAACGGGTATCTTTTATCCTGTTTTTGTTTAAAAATGAAAATATCCTGTATGGGCATGATATCTTTTTGCAAAGGAGCAAAATTTTGTGTTTTTACAGAAAGTTCCTGAAATAATTTATTTGATTTGGTTTTTATTGAAAATAAATTTTCATTTAATGAATTCATTTTTATTGTTTTAGAGTATAATAATGCTTCTAGTATTAGAATAAACACTGTAAACAGTATAAAATATGATATATTTATTTTTTTTCTACCTTTATCCATTTATTTACTCAATAATTTTTCAATTTTCAATTTTGCACTATTTAATGCTTTATCAATACTAACATTTTGCTCTATTACTTTTTTTAAACTTTGTGTCATTGGAGCCCAGAAATAATTCATTAATGATGAATTTGATATAGGTTCTGAACTTTGAGCCTGTAAGTTAAAAGCTTTTAACTTTTCATCATTAATATGATTATAAAGGCTTGATACAGATACAGATTGTCCACCTTCTTTCATTCTTAATTTAGCACTTTCAATTCCTGTTAAATATTTTATAAATTTTATTGCTTCATATTTTTTTGAGGAATACTTATTTATAAAAGCTCCTTCATTTGACATATATGGTTTTGGTTTATGTTGTTCGTCTATCATTGGGATAGGTGCAACTCCATAATCGATTGATTTTTTAATTTCAGCAGAAAACCATGGCCCATTTATTACAAATATTAATTGATTTTTGTTAAAAAGGGTTGTTAATACTGCTGATGTTATCTCTTCTGGCATAATTTTTGTTTCAAGGGCTAAATATTTTGCATATTTAAAGGAGTTTTTGGCTTCTTGGCTATTGATTAATACTTTTTTATTATCAGTAAATAATTTACCACCAAAGGAGAAATATAAAAAAGAATGAAAAAAGAAATTTGTATTTTCATACCCTAAGCCAAATAATTTTTTATCTTTATTCATCTTTTGTTTTGAAATTTTAATTAACTCGTCAAAAGATTCTGGGGGAGTATCAATATATTTTTTATTATAAAATAAAACAGGTACTTTAAAGGCTAGAGGGATTGCGTATAATTTTTTTTTATAAACCATTGCTTTTATAGATGTATCAAACATTAATGTTAAAAATAATCTTTTTTTATTATAAAAATAATAATTTAAAGTTTCGATAAGCCCAGATTCTGCCCAATTACCAATTTTATCATTTGCAAAAATAAAAACATCTGGCCCTTGCATTCTTGGAATACTTGCAGTTAATTTTTTATCAAATGCATCATAAGGTATTGCAAGTAGATTTATTTTTATTTTGTTTTCCTGCTCATAGTTTTTGGCTATCTTTTCAAGAGCTTTTCTTTCTTTACCTCGGTAAGCATGCCACAATGTAATAGATTTACTAAAAATATTTACAGCTGAAAACATAAATAATATTAATATGAGTATTTTCATTTATATTCTCTCTTGGGTTTTGGCATTAAATATATGAATATTTTCTTTTTGTAATTTTAATTTTAATTTATCACCATTTTTAATTTTATTATCTGGTGAATTTAATCTTACTTTAAAATCATAATTGTTATTTTCTATCCATAAAATTGTTTCATTTCCTAAAGTTTCAATTAATATTACTTCTCCTTCTATATCATGGTTCTCAGTGACTATTTCTAAATGCTCTGAGCGAATAGCAAGGATAACCTCTTTTTCATTAATTGCTTTATCTAGAGTAATTGAAAATAAATCATGTTTAAATACATTATTTTCAATAGTTCCATTAAATGTATTAATTTGAGGAGAACCAATAAAGCCTGCTACAAATAAATTAGAGGGCTTGTCGTATAATTCCATTGGTGCACCAATTTGTTGAATGTGTCCTTCGTTAAATACTACAATCCTATCTGCAAGAGTCATTGCTTCAACTTGGTCATGTGTTACATATACAAAAGTACTATCCAGATTTTTTCTTAGTTTTGAAATTTCAAATCTCATTCTGTTTCTTAGTTTAGCATCTAGATTTGATAGTGGTTCATCAAATAAAATAACTTGCGGTTCTCTTATAATTGCTCTTCCAATAGCAACCCTTTGGCGTTGACCACCTGATAAGGATGCTGGTTTTCTCTTTAAAAACTCATCTAAATCAAGAATGTTGCTAACTTCTTTAACTTTTTTTTCAATTGTTTCTTTATCTATTTTTTTTAATTTTAAAGAAAAAGCAATATTATCATAAATTGTCATGTGGGGATAAAGTGCGTAAGATTGAAATACCATTGCAGTTTTTCTTTGTTGTGGAGAAAAGTTATTTACAAGTTCATTATTTATATATAAATCTCCATCTGTTATCTCTTCAAGACCAGCAATCATTCTTAGCATTGTTGATTTTCCACAGCCACTAGGCCCTACAAAAATGATAAATTCCTTATCTTTTATTTCTAAATCCACTCCTTTTATTATGTATTTTTTACCATCATAGGTTTTTTTTATATTTTTGAGTCTTAAACTAGCCATTTTACACCTCATTAAGAGTATTATTCTAAGCTTTTTTATCTCCAAAATCAAGTTTAAGATTGAAATATAAGGGTAAATGTTTCTTGTAAACAATAAAATTAGAATTTTGTAAAATTTTTAGTAAGTATTTTTACTTTTTTTTAAAAATAGTATATTATATTATTAGTTGATTTTTTTATTTATTTTTTGCAATTTTTTAAAAAAATGGTATTATGTGAAGGTTATGTGAATTTTTCTTGGAGGAAATATGAAGAAAGGTATTTTTTTAACAATCTCTTTAGCCCTTATTTCATTGTTTTTTGTTGCTTGTGGTGATAACAATACAACAGTTGATGATAAAAATTGTGCAAATGCTTGCGATAAAACATGGCAGCAATGTAATGAGGAAACTCAGAAATGTGAACCTAAAGAAGGTTTTTGTGCTGATGATGAGGGTTGTAAGGCTGATGAAACAAAGCCAAAATGTAACAGTGTAACTCATGTATGTGTGGCTGATAGGTGTTCTGATGACCCTTGTGCTACAAATACAGAGAATGGTAATACTTTATGTGAACTTGATGGAACTGAAGAGGGATTTTCATGTGTTTGTGAAGATGGATTTGAACTTGAAGGTGAAAAATGTGTTGAAGTGGTTGTAGACCCATGTGACCCAAATCCATGTAAGGATAACACAGATGGTAAAACAGAATGTAAAGCTGATGAAAGTGAAGCTGGTTATGAATGTGTTGCTCCTGCTGTAGATCCATGTGACCCAAATCCATGTAAAGATGACACAGATGGTAAAACAGAGTGTAAAGCTGATGAAAGTGAAGCTGGTTATGAATGTGTTGCTCCAGTTGTAGACCCATGTGACTCAAATCCATGTGAAAGCAATACTGATGGTCAAACAAAATGTGAAGAAGCAGATAATACAGATGGTTATACATGTTCTTGTGAAGAAGGATTTGAATTTGTAACTGATAAATGTGTTCAACAAACATGTATAGGTACAAATGAATGTGATACCCTTGATGCAACTAAATGTGATACTGATAAATTATTAAAATGTGTAACAGATGATTCAACATATTGTACTGTATGGAAAGAGGAAACTGATTGTGGTTCTGGTTTATGTAAAGATAACGATGATGGAGCTGCTTATTGTGAAGCTAACTGTGAAGAAACTGCTGATTCTTGTACTGATTTAGGAACAACTAAATGTACAGGTGATAGATTATTTGAGTGTGTAGCTGACAGTATAACATATTGTACCGTTTGGAAAGAGCAAGAAGATTGTGGAGCTGGCTTATGTACTGATAATGGTGATGGAGCTGCTCTTTGTGAATGTCAGGAATGTGACCCTGATACTTTTAACTCTGTTTGTAGTGAAGATTTAAATTCATTTGATTATTGTGATAATACAGATGGTTGTTTTACTATTAAAACTATTAATTGTGACGCTGGTAAGCATTGTGGAGAACCTGATGCAAATGGAAACCTATCTTGTGTTGATACATCTTGTTCTGATGAATGTGAAGAAAATCAAACTAAATGTGATACTGCTGCAAATGCAAGTTTTTTTGTAGAATGTAAAAAGTCAAATGATGGCTGTTTTTACTGGGACGATGATAATCGTGTAAATTGTACTGCAAACAACATGACTTGTTCTGAATATAATAATGAAACTATGTGTTTAGGTGGTGAAGGTAATGCTACTTGTCAAAATAATGGTTCAAATAATAGTAATAATGAAATATTAATGAATGGAATCTGGGTTGGAAATACTAAAAATCAGAGTGATGATTACCAAGGTTGTGGTGATGATGTTTTTGAAGGTCAGGATGCTGTTTATGTTATTACTGTAGAGCAGGGTGCTAATCTTAATTTAAGAGTTAAAAAACTTGATGAAGATTCAACAACATTTCGTATAACTCCTGCTATTTATGTTATGAAAGGAAACTGTAATGCTCAAAATGATTGTAATTCTGCAACAGCAGATAATAATGATGCAGATGCAAAAACAACTCTTGCTTTAACCAATATGGATGCTGGAGTATATCATATAATTATAGATAGTGATAAAGTTAAAGATCCAACTCCATTTGTGGGTGAAACTTATGATACTTATAAATATGAATTAACAGTTGATTTACAATAAATTTTTATTTGTAAGTAACTAATCTTTATAGTAATTCTCTTTAAATAATCCTTAAAACTACATACAATTTGGAATTAAATTTGTTATATGTTAGAATATACTGACTCTTATTTTGGAGATATTATGAAAATTATTTATATCTTTTTTTTGATACTTACTTTTTATTTTGTAAGTTGTGCTGAAACAGCTAGTAAAAAAATTGGGAATGAAAACTCTGTTTGTTATAAAAATGGTACTTGTAACATAGGATTATTATGTGAAAATGATATATGTATTAAAGATAAATGCTTTGATGTAGACTGTGTAAAAGGATTTGAGTGTAACTCAGAAACAGGCATCTGTGATATTCCTAAAGAAGGTTATTGTTTAAAAGATAGTGATTGCAATACCTTAATCGATGAAGTATGTAATGCTTCAAATCGCTGTGAAATATTAGACCCATGTGATGGTAATCCATGTAAAGACAACATAAATGGTAAAACCGTATGTAAACTTGATGAAAAAAATGGTTATATATGTGAAGAGCCATTTTATGATAAATGTAATCCAAATCCATGTAAAGATAATACAGATGGTAAAACAAAGTGTGAATTATCAGGAAGTAATGAGGATGGATATATTTGTGTAGTATCTGAAATAGATCCATGTGATCAAAATCCATGTAAAGACGACCCTGATGGTAAAACTATTTGTAAAGTTGATGACTCTATGCCTTATGGTTATGTGTGTGAGAAACCAATCGTTCTTGACCCATGTGAATCAAATCCATGTGAAGGTAACTTAGAAGGTAAAACTAAATGTGAACTTGATGATAGTTTGGCAGGTGGATATAAATGTTTATGTGAATTAGGCTTTTTGTTTGATGAAAATTTATCTGTTTGTGTTGAAGTTGATTGTAGTACTCAAAATGAATGTGAAGAAAATTCTAAAAAATGTATTGGAGATAGATTAGTTGATTGCATTCAAGATGAGCAAACACTTTGTTTCTCATGGGAAGCAATAGAATCTGGAGAATTGATTGACTGTGGAGCAGGTTCTTGTGTTGATGATGGTACTGGTAATGCGTATTGCGAATGTAAAGAATGTGAAGTAAGTACTTTTAATTCTGAATGCAGTGAAGATTTGACTACATTTAAATATTGTAAGGAAGAAGACGGTTGTTTTACTATTGAAACATTGATTTGCGGAGCAGGTGAGCATTGCGAAAAAACTGAGGCTAATGGGCTTGAATGTGTTCAAACTACATGTGATAATGAATGTGAAGAAGACGATATTACATGTCGCACAAGTGATGAAGGATATTCATTAATTGAAAGTTGTAAGTTTTTTAGTGATGGTTGCTATAAATATGATGTGGATACTGCTATTAATTGTTCTGTTTTAAATATGGAATGTTCTGTTTATCATGGTGATACGCAATGTATTGGAGGTAATGGCTCTAGTCGTTGTGATGATGATGTTGTTGAAATTTTAACATCTGGAACATGGGTTGGAACAACTCAAGGTAAAGGTAATGATTATGATGGTTGTAATGGAAAAATGGATGGATATGATGTTGTATATTCTATTATTATTGAAGAGGGAAGTAACTTACGCTTAGTGCTAGAAAAAATAAGTGGAGATAGTATTTGGAGAGATATTGCTGTTTATTTGGTGAAAGAAGATTGTTATAATTTTAATTTTTGTGAAGAAGAGGATGATGATAAAAAAGCAATTCTAGATTTAGAAAATATGCAAGCAGGTTTATATCATATTATTATTGATTCTGATGCTTATGCCAATCTCAATAAATATTTTGATTTTGAATTAACTGTTGATTTACAGTAACTGTTTGTTTTATAAGTAATTTTTATATTTATTTTCTTCAAATAAGCTCCAAAAACGATAGATAATTTGGAATTAAGTTTGTTATATGTTAGAATATAATAACTTTTATTTTGGAGATATTATGAAAATTACTTATATCTTGTTTTTGATACTTGGTTTTTATCTTGTAAGTTGTGCAGAAACAGCTAGTAAGAAAATTGGAAATGAAAATTCAGCTTGTTATGAAAATGGCACCTGTAATACAGGATTAACATGTGAAAATGATATTTGTGTTAAAAATAATTGTTTTGATATAGATTGTACAGAAGGATTTGAGTGTAATTCTGAAACAGGTATATGTGATATTCCTAAAGAAGGTTATTGTTTAAAAGATAGTGATTGTAATACTTTAATAGATGAAATATGCAATGATTCAAATCGTTGTGAAATATTAGACCCATGTGACGGTAACCCATGTAAAGACAATATGGATGGGAAAACTGTATGTAAACTTGATGAAAAAAATGGTTATATATGTGAGGAGCCATTTTCTGATAAATGTAAACCAAATCCATGTAAAGATAATACTGATGGAAAAACAAAGTGTGAATTATCAGGAAATGATGATGGATATATTTGTGTAGAATCAGGAACAAATCCATGTGAGCCAAATCCATGTAAAGATAATACTGATGGAAAAACAAAGTGTGAATTATCAGGAAATGATGATGGATATGTTTGTGTAGAATCAGGAACAAGTCCATGTAAGGATAATCCATGTGAAAATGATCCTGATGGTAAAACTATTTGTAAAGTTGATGACTCTATGCCTCATGGCTATATTTGTGAGGAACCAATAGTTCTTGACCCATGTGAATCAAACCCATGTGAAGGTAACCTTGAAGGCAAAACCAAATGTGAAATTGATGACAGTGTGACAGATGGATATAAATGTTTATGTGAATTAGGTTATTTGTTTGATGAAGATATGTCTGTTTGTGTTGAAGTTGATTGTAGTACCCAAAATGAATGTGAAGAAAACTCTAAAAAATGTCTTGGAGATAGATTGGCTAATTGTATTCAAGATGAGCAAACACTTTGCTTTTCCTGGGAAACAGCAGATTCTAATAACTTAACTGATTGTGGAGCTAATTCTTGTATTGATGATGGTACTGGTAATGCATATTGTGAATGTAAAGAATGTAATCCTGATACTTTTAATTCTGTTTGTAGTGATGATTTAATTTCATTTAAGTATTGCAGGGAAGAAGAAGGTTGCTTTACTATTGAAAACTTAACTTGTGGAACGGGTGAGCATTGTGAGTTAAGTGAGGCTAATAGGCTTGAATGTGTTGCCACGACATGTGTCAATGAATGTGAAGAAGATGATATTACATGTAGTACAAGTGATGGAGATGATTCATTGGTTGAAGATTGTAAGCTTTTTAGTGATGGTTGCTATAAGTATGATGTAGAGAATGCTCTTAATTGTTCTGCTTTAAATATGGAGTGTTCTGTTTATCATGGTGATACACAATGTATTGGGGGTAATGGTTCTAGTCGTTGCAATGATGAAGGTGATGGTGTTGAGATTTTAGCTTCAGGAATATGGATTGGAACAACTCAAGGTAGCGGTGATAATTACAGTGGTTGCCATGGTGGAATGGGTGGAAGTGATGTAGCATACTCTATAAATATTGAAGAAGGAAGCCATTTACACTTAAGGCTAGAAAGAGGGAGTGGAGCCCCTGCTTTGGGATATGATATTGCTGTTTATTTAGTGAAAGAAGATTGCCATAATTTAAGCTTTTGTGAAGAAGAAGATGGTAGTAATACTGCTATTCTAGATTTAGAAAATATGCAGGCAGGTTTATATCATATTATTATTGATTCTGATGAATATTTAGGGCTTAATGCTAGTTTTGATTATGAATTGACAGTTGATTTGCAATAACTACCTTATTTTAACTCCATTAAAAAAATATTTTAAAATTTCCTTGTAGTTCATACCTCGTTTAGCTAGTAAAATAGCCTCTTTAATACAAAAACCAACATTATGACCAAATCCACTTCCTTTTATTGTATAGTAGTTTTTATTTTCTTTTATTGTAAAAACATTTGATTTGACTTTATTCCATCCTAATTTTTGATTTATTTTTCTTCTAAAGTTTTCTCCACCTTTAATACAGCCTTTTTCTAAAATAAGTTTCTTTACTGAATTTTCACCTATAATCATATTGAGTTCTTTTTTGGATATTTTATATTGCCATTTATCCAGAACTGTATTTAATTTTTTTCCTTTTAAATAAGGGTATTCTTTATTCCAGATTATTTTTGAGTTGCAAGTATATTCTCCACAAGATGAACTATATGGTGTAATTGCTAAGCTTTCTTTATAGTATATATTTTCTTTTATAAAATCTGGTGATATAAAATCTGGTGATAAAAATTTTCCGTAATACAATTGACAATGAGCAATATCACAAAAATCTGCATTAATGTTTTTATGCCTTTTAAGATGTGTAAGGCTATAGTTTTTAATTACGAGATAAAATGCTTTTAATGCTTCTGTTGGTATTGTATTAATGTCACTAGTTTCTGAATTTAAAACTCCTAAAACATAGGTGTTCAAGTTAAGTTTCTCAAATAATAATATATCATTATTATATTTTTTTATAAAAAAATTACCTTCTAAATTTCTTTTTACTATTTTTTTTCCTGTTTTTCTTTGGTTATTAAAGTTTAATTTAATTTTAATATTTGATTTATATGGAAGTTTATAATATGGAGCTAAAAAAGTTTGCTTATTTATATTAACAACCTTTTTACCTATTTCTTTTATGGTAATTTCTTCTATATTATATTTTGAAAATAAATTGACTGTAACCTGTAAAAAGATAATAAAAAACAATTAATCAACCGTTTTAACAGACCTTATTAAATCTATATAATGCTGTGGTAAAATATCTTTTGCCATTAACATATAGTCAACATATTCTTTTGTTGGAGCTAACCCTTCTTTAGTTTTAATTGGATTTGCCATGTAAACCCATGCTTCAACTACTCCTAAATCTTCTGTTTCTACTTCGAGCATAATTCTACGATAATAATGAGGATACATTTCGTAACTGTCAAGAGAATAAATTGCATTCATGTTAACTTCATAGAGCGCACCATAAAGATTAAAGTTTTCATCATCAATAAATGATGCATAGCCAATTTTAGGGTCTGTTCTTGATTTTTTATTAAATACGAGTTTTTTGCCCTTTAAGATAGCTGGTCTTCTTGAAATATAAGTTTCGCCATCTCTTGCTAATCTTTTTTTAATTCTTCTAGAACACATGTTTGAACCATATGCAAAATAATAAGTTTTGATTGTATCACCCATAATATTACCCCTATAATATTAAAAATACCTAAAATTCCTTTTACATCATATATTATAAACAAAATCGTGTAGTTTTTCCATAAACTTTGTGATTTTTATTAGAATTTTTACTTTTTAAAACTAAAAATTAAAAATTAAGCAAAATTAATTGTAGAAAATGTATTTTTTATGTTAAAATTTGTTTTTTGAATGGTTAGATACATGGTTTATCTGTGTTTTACTATATTTATATATTTATTAATAGGAGAACTAAATGCAAGAAGTAGTGATTTTAGCTGGTGCAAGAACCGCAATGGGTTCATTTAATGGAAGTTTATCTTCTGTTCCTGCAACTCAATTAGGAGCAACTGCAATTAAAGAAGCTGTAAAAAGAGCAAATTTGAAACCTGAACTAATTGATGAAGTTTATATGGGAATGGTTTTACCTGCTGGTGTAGGACAGGCTCCTGCCCGTCAGGCTGCTATATTTGCCGGGTTGCCAAATACTGTAACATGTACAACAATTAATAAAGTTTGTGGTAGTGGCATGAAAACAGTAATGCTTGCAGCTGCTCAGATAGCACTTGGTGAAATAGATTTTGCTGTTGCTGGTGGAATGGAAAATATGAGTATGGTGCCACATAGTTTACCAAACAGTAGAGTCGGCCATAAGATGGGTGATTTTAATGTTGTTGATTTAATGGTAAAAGATGGTTTGTGGGATGTATATAATAATTTTCACATGGGGATAGCTGCTGAAATGTGTGCAGAAAAATATAATATAACAAGAGAACAACAAGATGAATTTACGATTGATTCATATAAGAAATCTATTAAAGCAATAGAAGATGGTAAATTTAAGGATGAAATTGTTCCTATTGAAATAAAAACAAGAAAAGGAATAACTATTGTTGATACAGACGAAGAACCAAACCGTGTAAGGTTTGATAAAATACCTACACTAAGGCCTGTATTTAAAAAAGATGGAACAGTAACAGCTGCAAATGCTTCTTCTATTAATGATGGAGCCAGTGCAATTGTTTTAGCATCAAAACAAAAAGCAGAGGAATTGGGCTTACCAATACTTGCAACGCTTACAAACTGGACATCTTATGCACATGAACCAGAGTGGTTTACAACAGCTCCGACACATGCAATTAAGAAAGTTTTAAAAAAGGCAGATTTAACTCCAAATGATATTGATTTATATGAAATAAATGAAGCATTTTCAGTTGTTTCTTTGGTTACAAATCAACTTGCAGAATTACCTGTTGAGAGAGTTGATGTAAATGGTGGAGCAGTTGCATTAGGGCATCCAATTGGTAATAGTGGAACAAGAATTTTAATTTCTTTATTATATGAAATGAAACGACAAGATGCAAAAAAAGGGCTTGCTTCTTTATGTATAGGTGGTGGTGAAGCTACAGCAGTAATCGTAGAACGATAAGTAGGTGTGTGGCAATACCATACACTCAAATTATTTAATTTGAAGGATACCAAAGGTATTGGCTAAGGAGATAATATGGTAAAATTTTATAAAAGTTCAGAAGAAGCTGTTTTTGATATTAAAGATGGAGCAACTATTTTAGTTGGTGGCTTTGGTTTAACTGGTATTCCTGAAAATACTTTAAAGGCAATAAATAAGACAGGAATAAAGGATTTAACAATTGTATCAAATACTGCTCATACTGATAAGCATGGTTTAGGGCCTATTTTTGAAAAAAAACAAATCAAAAAATTTATTGCTTCTTATATCGGAGAAAATCCTATTGCTGAAAAACAATTTTTTAATAATGAATTTGAGCTTGATTTAGTTCCTCAGGGCACTATTGCGGAGAGATTAAGAGCAAAATCTGCTGGGATACCTGCTTTTTATTTGGCTGTTGGAGTTGGAACAGAAGTTGCAGAAGGTAAAGAGTTAAGAGTTATTGATGGTAAAGAATATATTCTCGAAACAGCATTGGGTGGTGATTTTGCATTTGTAAAAGCATGGAAAGCAGATAAAGAGGGTAATGTTGTTTTTAGAAAAACAGCAAGAAACTTTAATCCGGTAATGGCTACTGCAGCTAAGATAACAATTGTAGAAGTTGAGGAAGTTGTTGAAAGTGGAGAATTTGATCCTGATTTTATTCATACTCCAAGTATATATGTAGATAGAATAATTCATGGAGAAACTTTTGAAAAACCAATTGAATTTTTAACGACTAGAAATGATTAAGCTCAAAGTAGCAAGCTTGCTTGATACTAGGGAGCTCCTATTTATTTCGCAGGAGATAGAAATGTATAAACAGGAAACTTGTTTTCTGTGCCTTAATATTTCGCAAGAGACTAGAAATGATTAAAACTCAAAAGAGTTTTTTGTTTATTTCGCAAGAGGTAATAAACTAGAAATGCTTAAACTTTACGGAGGTGGTATATGAAAAGAATTTTTTTTATTTTTTTGATGTTGAACATTTTTCTTATAAGCTGTGGTGATGACCCTGTGGACGATTCTAAATCATGTAATCCTGCATGTAGTACCAATGAGGTTTGTAAAGATGGGGAATGTATTGTAAATTGTATTCCTAAAACATGTGATGATTTAGCAAGAGAATGTGGTGCTGTTGATGATGGTTGCGGAGAGACATTAAACTGTGGTATGTGCGAAACAGGTAATGCTTGTGATGCAATGGGTAAGTGTGTAAGTGTTTGCACCCCTAAAACATGTGATGACTTAGTAATAGAATGTGGTTCTGTTGATAATGGTTGTGGAACTACTTTGGAATGTGGAACATGTGAAGCTGGTAAGGAGTGTGATGCAACAGGTAAATGTATTACTATTGCTTGTACTCCAGATGAAAAGCGATGTAATGCAGATAATTCAGCTGTAGAAACTTGTAATACAGCAGGTGATGAATGGGAATCAGTTAATTGTGTAACAGGTGAAGTATGTAATCCTGTATCAACAGAATGTGAAGTTGAAATTACATGTACTCCAGATGAAAAGCGATGTAATACAGATAATACAGCTATAGAAACTTGTAATGCAACTGGTGATGCATGGGAATCAGTTGATTGTGGAATGGGTGAAATATGTAATCCTATTTCAACAGAATGTGAAGTTGAAATAATTACATGTACACCAAGTGAAAAGCGATGTAATCCAGATAATACAGCCATAGAAACTTGTAATACAGCAGGTGATGCATGGGAATCAGTTGATTGTGCAACAAGTGAAGTATGTAACCCAACAACAATAGTATGTGAAGTTGAAGTAATTACCTGTACACCAGATGAGAAAAGATGTAATGCAGATAATACAGCTGTAGAAACTTGTAATACAGCAGGTGATACATGGGAATTCGTTGATTGTGCTGTATGGCAGGAATGTAATCCTTCTAGTGTTACTTGTAAAACAAGAAATGGTTTTTGTGCATCAGAAGATGATTGTAGTGAAACAGAAGTTTGTAATACAAATCATAAATGTACAGATAGTCTTCCTGCAGAATGTTTGAATCAGTGTTTAGACCAAGATTCTAATTTAGCTGGTACATGTTCTATTGTTGGTGGCTTACCTACATGTGAATGTGATGAAGGTTTTTTGAAGTCTCCAAATAGTTTAAGGTGCTTAAGGACAAGTAATGAATGTGAAGATGAAGTACTTGCGTGTGCCGGACATGGAAATTGTATTGCAAATAATAATGGAACATTAGGTTGTGCATGTGATTCTTATTATATACCTGATGCAACAGACCCAATGCTATGTGTTCCAACTGTAGTGTGTTCAAATTCAAATCATGAAGGTACATGTGAATTTTCATGTGAAGAATGTTTGGAAGGAGAAGATGGTGTTTGGGGATGTGCTGTTCCTGAAGGTGAAAGACCATGTTATAAAAATTTCAATGATCAATGTGACCCTGGCTTAGGATTTTCAAACAATCCTGGTTGTGCTGGTGATATGTTTTGTTTAGGTGATACAGCTGAAGATGGTTACTGTTCTACAAGAACATGTACTGATGACTTGGGTTGTCCTACTACTTATGGAGACCAATTTACTTGTAAATATTATGGTGATGGTTTTATAGGTATTTGTATTAAAGGTGCTGATTCATGTTTTAATGCTGATGGTACAAGAAAAGGTGGTGGAGAAGAAGGTGAGCCTTGTTCTGACGAATGTAAAGAAGCTGATTGTAATGTAGGAAATATATGTGAAAAAGGTTTTTGTTCTAAAAAATGTAGTGGAGTTGATGATTTAACATGTGGAACCAATAGGGAGTGTATTGATCTATCTGGTGATGCTGGTTTATTTTATTGCTTAGGACCTGTTGTTGGGGTTGGTGAAGATTGTTTAGATGCAGTATGTGCTAATGGCTTAATGTGTTTAGGTGACCAACAAACATGGGCAAATTGTTTTATGCCTTGTACAACTGTTGGAAGTGAAGACGAATGTGTTGCAGTTGGCATTGGTTCAAAATGTAAAAACTTTGGGCAAGTAGGTAATTTTTGTGGAGCTCCACAAACTCAGAATCCTGGTGAAGAATGTGACCAATTTTCTCATGGTTGTATTGGCGATGCCTGGTGTTTAGGAACTGGAGGTGATGACCCATCTTATTGCTTTGCTTCATGTACTGAATCTTCTGACCCAAGTGATGAATGTGAGGGAGAAAAATGTGTTCATTTTGGAACGGCTCCAAATGATGGTTATTATTGTGAAATTGCTCCATCAAAAAATGTTGGTGAAGAATGTAATATGGCTAATGGTTGTGTCGATGATGGCTGGTGTTTAGGAACAGGTGAAGGTAACCCCTCTTATTGTTTTGCTAGTTGTAATGCTGCTTTGGAAAATAGTGATGAATGTGATGGAGAAACATGTGTTGAACTTGGAACTGATTTCTTTTACTGTGAAATTGCTCCATCAAAAAACTTAGGAGAAGAATGTGATATGGTAAATACCTGTTTAAATGATGCTCTATGTTTAAGCAATGGAGGTACTCCTAGTGTTTGTTATGAAACTTGCATTGATGAGACTTCTAACTGTACTCAAATAGATTATACCTGTACTGATTCTGATGATATTGGCTGGATTTGTTTGCCATCAAATTAACTGTTAGTTAAATCATAAAATTAAATTAAATTAAATAAAATTAAATAAAAATGAATAAAAATGAATAAAAATGAATAAAAATGAATAAAAATGAATAAAATTAAATAAAAATGAATAAAAATGAATAAAAATGAATAATTTCTGTCTAACCTATGTTTTTAATTTTTTTAATGGAGGAAGCATGAATAAGTTTCTATTTTTAATGATAGCAAGTTTTGCTATTTTCTTTATCAGTTGTAGTGATGATACTCCATCTGATAAGACTTGTGACCCTGCTTGTGAAGCATGGCAAACATGTAATGACGGTACTTGTGATTTAATTGCAGGTAGATGTGCTAAGGATGAAGATTGTAAAGATGTAGAAGGTATGCCGGTATGTGATATGACTAAGCATGAATGCGTAGCTGATGTAGCACCTGAATGTACCGTTGATGCAGATTGTACAGATTCTGCAAAGCCAGTATGTGATGATGGAACATGTGTTGCTGATGTAGCACCTGAATGTACAGTTGATGCAGATTGTACAGATTCTGCAAAGCCAGTATGTGATGATG
>Ga0256827_10000003_pt1 | contig 129242 bp, 124 predicted proteins | sample CV84metaG_FD_185977 | JGI IMG/M metagenome (GOLD analysis project Ga0256827, IMG submission 185977) | Hydrothermal vent microbial communities from East Pacific Rise, Pacific Ocean - CV84 | ecosystem: Environmental > Aquatic > Marine > Hydrothermal vents | place: Pacific Ocean: East Pacific... | reverse complement strand
GTGGCTTAATTGTAAAAAGTGTGTGGCTGAGATGATTAAATTTTACCATGTAAGAGAGATAAAGTGAGCTTCACTTTTCTCTCTTTTTTTAGTCCTCTATGAAGACTAATTTTAGGTTTAATATGTCAAAATAATCATTCCAGTCAATTAGTAGTATTTGGTATATCTATTTTTCATATATAATCATACCAAGTAAATAAATATTTCAAGTTATTTTTCAATGATTTGTATGCTGATCTAGTTCTTTTATGAATATAATGCAATTTTCAATTTTTTCATAAAGCTCTTTCATTAAGAAAATCCTTATAAACTACTCAAAATAATTTAAGATAATAACTAAATGTTTCTTTATCAGTATGAACTAATAACTCAGATATCCATTTAAGTGCTTTATTTGCTTCTAATTTAGGTTTCTTAGTTAGATATTTTTTATTATAGCTGACTTGGTGAAAATTACACATCTGAGTTGGTATATTAGGAAATCAAGTTAATAATCACTTTCTTTAAACACATACTATTGCTTTAATTATCCATCAACTATCTTGTAATTCTTTTACTCAGTTTTTATAATCAGTATTATTTTCATTTTTTACTAACTTATAATTTATTACTTTTTTGCTTTTATAATCCTTAAAAACCATTATTCAAAATTCTCAAAAATATGTTGTATCCATAAGTAATATTATTTCTGTTGGTAAAACAAAAGGAGGAATAAATTCATATTCATCTAATTTTTTTTGGATTGTTTTTACTGTTACTTTATATTTTTCAGATAATTCAGAATAATTTTGCTTTCAAAAACAATACTCATTCCAAAGATTAGTAATTTCTATCTTTTTTTGTCTTGATTTATTTTGAAAAACATGACCACAAAGTTTACATTTATATCTTTGTTTTCATCTCATAAATCAATCTTTTATTAAGTTTGATTTACATTTTTTACAGATTTTATGGCTATTTTTATTTCACATAGTTAAAAATAAAGGAGTATTTGGCTTTATTATACCAAGTACTCCTTATTTTAGCCACACACTTTTTACAATTAACCCTAAAAAAGAGCTGATCAAAGCTCTTTTTTGGTTTATTAAAATTTCTATGGCAAGTTTGCACTAAAAATTTTACTGTTTGTATCATGGTGCCGAATACGGGATTTGAACCTGTGACACATGGATTTTCAATCCACTGCTCTACCAACTGAGCTAATCCGGCTTGTTTATTGCTAAAGTATTATATAAAAATATTATAAATTGCAAATTTTTTATTTACTTTTTTATTTTTAATAAAAAAGTAGATTTTTTGTATTTGTTTATTATAATAGAAATAGAGATTAATTATTAAAATAATATAAATGAAAATAAAGGTTTGTATGTGAAAATCTTGTAAGGATAAGTTTGCAAAATATATGATTACAAGGATTAAAAATGATATAGAATATTTTGATTTAAAAAATATAGAAATAGAGGAAACTCCTTGTATGGGGCAATGTAAAAAATGACCAAATGCTAAAATTGATAATAATATTATTAATTATGCTAATTGAAGTAAATTAAGTGAAGCTATGTTTAAAAAAATAAAATAAATAATATGATCTTAAAAATTATTTTTATATCAATGTTTGTTTTTAATTCTTTTTTTATTAATAATATAGAAAATATTACTTATAAAGAAAAAATAATTGAAAAAAAGTTGGTGATAAATAAAAGCTTAAATAAACAAAATTATTTTATATGAAATAAGATAGTTAGTAATAAACAAAATTTTAAAAAAAAAGATATAATTGAAAATAAAAAGAATAATATCTTAAATTTAAAAGATGAAATTAAAATAACTATTGGTTGAGATGTTATGTTATCAAGAACAGTTTGATATTATAATCAAAAAGATTTTTGAAGAATAACAAAAAAATTTAATCCAATAACTCAAACTTGATGAATAGTCTTTTTAAATTTGGAATCTCCATTTAGTAAAATTGATAAAGATTGATTTCATGCTTCATACTTATTTTGAGCAAACATTTGAAGTATACAAACTTTGAATGATTTAAAAAAAGATAATGAAATGGTTCTTTCTTTAGCAAATAATCATATTAGAAACTCATGAAAAAGTTGAGTTGAAACTACAATTGCTTTGCTTTCTAAAAATAATATTAATTATTCTGGTATTTGATTAAATAAAAATGATTCAGAAAAAATACTTCAAATAAAAAAATGAAATAATTTAATTTGTTTTCAGTCTTTCTCATATGATTGATGAGAATATAATAGGATTTCAGTTAATTATTTATCTGAAAATAATATAAAATTATCTTTAGATAAAATGAAATTATTAAAATGTAATTTGAATTTATTATCATTTCATTGGGGAAGAGAATATAAGTTTAAACCTACAGATAAACAAATAGAATTGGGTCATTATTCAATAGATAATTGAGCAGATATGATCATTGGTCATCATAGTCATATATTTTGAAAAACTGAGATATATAAAGAAAAACCTATATATTATAGTTTATGAAATTATATTTTTGATCAGGATGCAATAATTTGAAGTTGTTGATATTGAAAAGATTGTATTTATGATGAGAAATCTAAAAAAACAATTTTACCTGTTCAGATTTGAGTGTCTTATGAATTAATTTTTAAAAATAAAAAATTAATAAAATCTACACAGAAAAAACATAGAATGGTTAATTATTGAGAATTAATAGAATATTAAAGAAAAAAGGGTACCGGTACCTAATTAATTTTAAATTTTAATATGGTACCGGTACCATATTAACATAAAAACATAAAAAAAATGCAAATATTTAATACAAAAACAAGAGAAAAAGAAGAATTTAAACCATTAAAAGGAGATAAAATAAAAATATATTATTGTGGTCCAACTGTTTATAATTATGCTCATATTTGAAATTTAAAAACATTTGTTTTTGAGGATGTTGTTGTAAAGACTCTTAGGTTTCTATGAGAAAAAGTTGAAACAACTATGAATATTACTGATGTTGATGATAAGACAATTAGAGATTCAATAAATGCTTGAGAATCTTTGAAAAATTTTACTGAAAAATATACAAAAACATTTTTTGAAGATCTTGAAAAACTAAATGTAGAAAAAGCAGATAATATAATTCCTGTTACAGAAGTTATTCCTGAGATGGTTAGACTTATAAATACTATGCTTAGAAGAAAAAAAGCTTATATTTCAGATGATGGTAGTATCTATTTTAAGGTTTCAAGTTTTGAAAGATATGGTCAATTATCAGGATTAAAATTAGAAGATTTAAAAAACTGAGTAAGAATTGATAATGATGAATATACAAAAGATAATTTTGGAGACTTTGTCTTATGGAAAGCATATAAAGATGAGGACTGAGAAAATTTCTGGGAAGAAAAATTTGAAGTTCCTCATCTAGCCTCTCCTGAAGGAGAGGAACAAAAACTCCCTATTCTTCAGGAGAAGGCAGGAGTTAGAACCATAAAATGAAGACCAGGTTGGCATATAGAATGTTCAGCTTGTAATATGAAAGCATTTTGACCACAAATTGATATTCATATGTGAGGTGAAGATTTGATTTTTCCACATCATGAAAATGAAATAGCACAAACTGAAAGTTGTACTAGAAAAGAGTTTGCTAAATACTGGCTTCATTCAGGTCATATAATGGTTGATGGCAAAAAAATGAGTAAATCTTTATGAAATTTTTATACTTTAGAAGATTTAGAAGAAAAATTTAGTTCAGAGAATAAATCAGTTTTATATAGAGCAATTAGACTTAGTTTTATTTGATGAAAATATAGAGATTCTATCAATTTTAGTTTAGATTTAGTAGAAAAAAATATTACTACAATTAATAAAATTGATGAAACAATAAAAAATATTAATCTAGCAATAAATTCTGGAGAGAAAAAACTTATGGGAATAAGTAAAGAATTTTCAAATATGATCCAAGAGCATATGCAAGAATTTGTCAGAATTTTAGAAGATGATTTTAACACTCCAGAAGCTTTATCTTTATTTTTTGGTTTAAATAAATTTGCAAATACTAATATTAGAGAAGATCTACTGTCTCTTGAAGAAATAAAAAGTTTACTTAATTTTTATAGGACATTAAATGAAGTTTTAGGAATTATGGATTTTAAAATACTAGAAGAATCAAAAGAAATACCAAAAGATATTTTAGAAAAGTTAGAACAAAGAAACAATGCAAAATCAGAAAAAAATTTTGAATTAGCTGATAAACTTAGAGATGAATTACTAGAAGGTTGATATAAAATTGTTGATACTAGAGAGGGGAGTAGAGTGGAGAGAATTTAGTTTTAATTTAAAAAATTATGAAAAAAGTTTACTTATTAGAACATACTTATACGTTGTGAGATATTAATGAAACTAAAACTATTTGAATTTATTCATCAAATGAATTAGCATTAAAAGCAATAAAAAGATTAAAAAATAAAAAATGATTTATTGATAATAATAATAATAATAATTAATCCTTTAATTGATGATACTTTAAATGGTTTTATTATTAGTGAAATAACTTTAGATAAAGATAGTTGGATAGACTGATTTATAACTTTATAAATAAAATGTTACAAAAAATAAATAAAAACATTACTGAAAATATAAAACAATTGCTTGTTGAAGCAAGGGAGAAAGTTGTGAAAAGTGTGAATCTGACTATGGTTTATACTTATTTTGAGATTTGAAAAATTATTGTGGAGAATGAACAGAATTGAGAAGAAAGGGCTGTTTATTGAAAAGAAACTTTAAAATCTGTTAGTGAAGAATTAACTAAAGAATTTTGAAAAGGCTTTTCAGAAAGAAATTTAAAGTATATGAGAAATTTTTATAAAATATATTGAAAAGGGCAGACACTGTCTGCCAAATCTTGAAATTGAAAAAAAATGGCTTTAAAATCAGAAAATATTGAATTTAAACTTTCTTGGTCACATTATGTTTTTTTGATAAAATTAGATGAAAGAGAAAGAGATTTTTATGAAAAAGAAAGTATTTTGAATAATTGGTCTTTGAGAGAATTAAAAAGACATTTTGATTCTTCATTATTTGATAGAGTGCTTTTAAGTAAAAATAAATCTTGAGTTTTAAAGGATAATTTGGAAAAATATCATTATCCTGAAAAACCAGAAGATATAATAAAAAATCCATATATTTTAGAATTTTTGTGACTTGAAGAAAATTCTAAATATTCAGAAACTGAACTTGAAGAAAAAATTATTGAACATTTAGAAAAATTTTTACTTGAAATGTGAAAAGGTTTTACTTTTGTTTGAAGACAAAAAAGATTTACTTTTGATGAACAACATTTTTTTGTAGATTTAGTTTTTTATAACAGATTATTAAAATGTTTTGTAATTATTGATTTAAAAATTGGTAAAATTAAACATCAAGATATTGGTCAAATGCAAATGTATGTAAATTATTATGATAGATTTGTAAAAACTTCTGATGAAAATTCCACAATTTGAATACTTTTATCAAAAAATAAAAATGAATCTTTGGTTGAAATAATTCTTCCAAAAAATTCTAATATTTTTTCTAAAGAATATAAATTATACCTTCCTACAAAAGAAGAATTATTGAGAGAAATTAGTAGAATTTAAAAATAAATATGAAAAACAATCCTTACATAGAACAAGTTCAAAATCATCCGAAGATTTTGACAGAAACTTTAACTGAAATTTATCCTGTCAAATGAAAATGGGATAGTTTTTTTGGGAATAAAAATCCCATAATTCTTGAAATTGGGACAGGACTTGGAAATTATTTTTCAAAAAATGTTAATGAAAGTATATGAAAAAAATTCATTTGAATGGAAATTAGATATAAAAGATGTTTTATGACTGCTGAAAAGACTCTTTGAAATGTAAAAAATAATGATAATTCTTGTGATAATACTCAGTTAAAAAAATATAATAATGATTTTGTGATAATTAAAGATTATGCAGAAAAAATAACTGATATTTTTGATGAAGAGGAATTAACTGACACTTTGATATTTTTTCCAGATCCTTGGGCAAGAAAAAAATGGCTTAAAAAAAGATTGGTACAAGAAAAGTTTCTTAATGATTTATATTTAAGAACTAAAAAGTGATGAAAAATGATTTTTAAAACAGATCATTTATGATATTTTTTACATGTATTACAGGAAATAGAAAATACTGATTGGAAAGTTTGATTTAAAACTTTTGATTATGAATCTGAATGATTATATAAAAGTAATGCTATAACAGAATTTGAGCAGATTTTCAGATGACAAGATATAAAAGTCTGTTATTTAGAATTGGTGAAGTAAGAAAATTCCCCCTATCCCCTTTCTTAAAAGGGGCTTGAAATATAATTTCATAATTTTTAAATATAAAATATTTGTTGCTCATCCCCTTTATGAAAGGGGATTATAGGGGAATTCTAAAAATTAGAACTAATATATAGGGGAATTCTAAAAATTAGAACTAATATATAGGGGAGTCTTAACTATTATAATTAATCAATTAAAAATGAAAAATAAATTTTTAGAAGCTACAAAAAATATTTTAGAAAAGAATTTAAAAATATTTGAAAAACCTTTTTGTGAAAAAAAGGTAGTTTTAGTTTATGATACTGACTCAAAATTATCAAAAATATTATGAGAATCTTATGCTGAAAACTTAAAATTTCCCCATCATGGAGGGGGATTAAGGGGGAGTGTAGATACTGAAATTATTATTTTTTGAGATATAGAAAAAGAAGAATTAAAAGAAAAATTAATGAGCTTAGAGGCTGATTCAACTGTTGTATTAGTTCAATCTACAAATTTTAGATTGGATAATTTTAGACTTAGATTAAATCTTAAGAATCAGTGAGTTTGATGTATTGAACATAATCATCTTTGATATATTAGAGACTGAGAAATAGAAAATTATGCAGATGCAATTGAATATAGAACTCCATATTATATAGATTTATCTAATAAATTAAAAGAAAGATTTGATAAAGCAGATGAATTAATTGTAGTTTCAAAAAATTGAGAAAAATTAATTTGTTCAGGTTGATTTGAAGATATGAAACAAAATACTTGAGATTTTTGAGATAGAATTAGAGCTTGAAGTTTTCCAATTTGAGAAAACTTTACCGAAATAAAAAATTTTGATAATTTCAATGGAAAAGTAGCTATTAGAGCTTATCCAAATATGACTTTTGAAGTTCAATTTCCAGAAATTTTTGTAATAGAAATAAAAGAAAGTAGAATAGTTGATTATTCTGATAATACTCCAAAAGAATTTATAGAAATAGTAGAAAAAATTAAAACTTGAGAAGATTGAGAATGTTTTGTGAGGGAATTAGGTTTTTGATTAAATCCATGAATAACTTGGGATAGAACTTTAAATGATGTAAATGCCTGTGAAAGAATTGCATGATTTCATATGTCATTATGAAAAAAACACCAAATTTATAGAAAAAAATTTCATAGAAAAATTACTCAAAGATATCATATTGATATTTTTTCAGATACTGATTATATTTTACTTGATTGAGTAAAAATCTTTGAAAAAGAGAAATTTTGTATTTAAAATTTTAACTATAAAAAATATATATAATTTTTAAATTATATATATTTTTTATTTATTTAGATATCTTTACAACTTTTTACAATATCTTTTTCAGATACTCATCAAAAAAATCATGTTTCTACTGTACAATTAGTTTTATCTTTTATTGATTTCCAATCATTAAGATTATTAAATTGTATTGTTTTATTTGTTTTTTCTCAATTTGTAGATTCTATTGTATAGCTTAAATAATACAATATTTTAGAAGATGATTCATTAATTCTTTCATTAATAATAGGTGAATATTTTATTTGTGGATGAGTTCAAATTCAACTTGATTTATGGTATCAATCATTTTGCCACTGCATAGATTTATATTTTATAGTTGTTTCTATATTCTCAACTTGTTTTGTAGGCTGATACCATTCTTTTTCACATTCTCTATAATCTTTTTCTTTTTCCAAAATTCTTTTTTTATTATATCATGTTATAATAGTTTCTTTTTTTATTTCACAATTTTCTCATATTTTTATTTTTTTTGTACTTTTGATATCTCTACAAATTTCTTCTACTTTATCTCATTTTGTTACTTTTCTACAATCTGGAGTAATTTTAGTTTTATATTCATATTTGTTTTTACAAATTTTTGTCTCTTTTACTTCTTTTATTGGTTTATTTAAATTATTAACTAATTTAGTAGTATATTTATAATGCCAAAGACAAGTTGATTCTATATCTCTTTGTTTTTCAGATCAATCATTTACAGTTCTATATGTTCAATTTAATTTACTTCCATATCATAAAAATACTAGTTTTGATTCAGGATTATATTTTTTTTCAACATATATTTTATAATCATTTGAATTATATCTATTAAAAATCTCATATTTTTTATATTTATTTGATTCTTTTGGTGTTAGTACTTTCCAATTATGATTATCTATTTTTATTTCTTTATGAGAGGGAATAACAGAATTAATAACTGCTATTAAAATAATTCAACCAATACCTCATCAGAATAATAGATTTTTTTTATTTATTAATTTAGGTGAATTTATTATTTTTTGTATTGCATTTTGTCCATAACTAACCTGAGAATTTATTTTTTCTTTTTTTATCCTATCTTGATTTATATATTTATTTAGAAAATTATATAATTTTAACATTTCATCATCTCTATCAAATATATCTTCATCTATTAGTTTTTGATGTAGAATTTTATATTCCTTTATAAAGTTTATAGAGTCTTTATTTTTTCTAGATATATTTAATGCAGAAAAATAAGATTCTACAAATTCTTTTTTATAATTATTTTCTTCTCTAAATGTTAAATTTTCAGACTGCCAAAATGGTTTTTTCCAATTATCCAATTTAAATTCATTTCAACATGAATTACAGTCAATTTTTTCAATAGACTCATTTGAATAGTTTTCAGGTTTATTATCATTGATTCATCAGCATCTATCACATTCCCATAACTCAGAATCTTTTAGTTTTTTTATTTCATTCTTATCTGTTGTGATTATTCATTTTGCTTAATACATTATTTCATCACTACTATCAAAGTAATTTCCACATCAAGGACAGCTATCACCTTTATTAGAAAATGAGATAAGTTTACAACTAGAACATTTATTTCATTTTGTCTCAATAGATTTAGTATAATATTCTGAATTATTTTCTTTATTCATATATAATTAGTTATTTTTTATATTTAGCTTATTTTAAATATAAATATTTATATTTAAAAGTCAATAAAATATTTGACTTATGATTTATAAATAAAGTATTTAAATTTTTATATAATTTTCTCATCCCATTTATTTGGGAGGAGAATTTTTTTATTTTATTTTTTACAAAAAGATAAAACTTACTATAATTTATAGTAAGTTTTTATTTAACTAAAAAAATTACAAAAAATGAAAAAAATACTTTTCACACTACTAGCATTTTTAATTATTATAATTTTAATAGCAATTTATAATTATAATAATTTTTGTCCTTGTTTCAATTTTGAATATCTTGATAATCCAGAAAAATTTAATATTGATAGAAATATAATGCTTATTTTCTATATAATCCTTGCACTATACATCTGAGAATTTATATTCTCAAAAACTCTGGATTATCTAAATACTACAAAATGGAAAGAAACTCTTCCAGAGGAGTTAAAAGATATTTATGATGAGGAAAAATATTCTAAATCTATGAAATATGAAAAAACTAATCATAAGTTTTCTAGTATTACTGGAATTTTTAGCTTTGTTATAATGCTATTAATGCTAATGTTTGGTTGATTTGGTTGGTTGGATAATTTAGTGAAATGATTTACTGAAACACCACTTTTACAATCATTGTATTTCTTCTGAATAATTTCAGTTGTAAATTCTATAATTTCAATACCAATTTCTTATTATTCAACTTTTGTAATTGAAGAAAAATTCTGATTTAATAAAATGACTAAAAAGTTATTTTGGATGGATACTGTAAAAAGTTTTTTTCTAAGTTTAATAATTGGTTGAGCAATTTTAGCTATAATTATTTGGTTATATAATCTTGACCAAAATCATTTTTGGATTTATGCTTGGGGAGTTGTAACTTTCTTTTCAGTGTTTATGATGATGTTTTATTCTAGTGTAATTGTACCAATTTTTAATAAACAAACTCCACTTGAAGATTGAGAATTAAGAACTGCTATTCAAAGTTTTGCTGATAAAGTTTGATTTAAATTAGATAATATTTTTGTTATTGATTGATCTAAAAGAAGCTCAAAAGCAAATGCTTATTTTTCTGGATTTGGTCCAAAGAAAAGAATTGTATTATATGATACATTAATTAAAGATTTGACAACTGAAGAATTAGTTTGAGTTTTAGCTCATGAAATAGGGCATTATAAAAGAAAACATACATTCCAAATGTTAGCCTTTTCAATAATTCAAACTTGAGCAATGTTATTTATTTTATGAATAGCTTTGAAATATCCTGAAATTTCACAAGCTCTTTGAGCTAGTGAATGAAGTTTCCATGTTTGAGTTTTAGCTTTTTGAATATTATTTACTCCAATCTCTATAATTCTTTGAACTTTTTCTTCTATTTTATCAAGAAAAAATGAATATGAAGCAGACAGCTTTGCAAAAGAAAATTATGATGCTGAAAAATTAAAATCAGCACTTATTAAATTATCAAGAAATAATTTGAGTAATTTACAACCTCATCCTGCTTATGAATTTTTTCATTATTCTCATCCAACAGTTTTGAAAAGATTAAAAGCTTTAGATAAATAAAAAAATGATTATGAGAAATATTTTTAAGTATGATAAAAAAAGATATGAAAATATACTAGATTCAAATTCTAAGATATGAAAATTTTTAAGCAAATTTATAACTGCTTTAATTATTTTATTTGCTTTTGTATTAAGTTTTGAAACTTTATGAAATAATGAAATTATCTTTAAAAAGGAATTATTTATTTTTGAAGCTTTTATTTCAGTTATTTTTTCAATAGAGTATTTTTATAGATTTTTTAAATCAAAAAATAAAATTAAATTTTTCTTTAATCCAATTAGGATAATTGATCTACTTTCATTTGTTCCTTTCTTTTTAGGTTTTATTACAATTGGAGATTTTTTGAAAGTATTGAGATTATTAAGGATTCTTAGAATCTTAAAATTAATAAAAGATATTCCATTAACTGCCTGATTTGTTAAGTCTTTAAAAGATTATAAAGAAGAGTATAAAGCTGTGTTTATACTATTTTTAATAATATTATTTATCAGTTCTAGTTATGTTTATTTTTTGGAAAAAAATGTTTCTTGAACATTATTTACTTCAATTCCAATATCACTTTGGTGGGGGCTAATTACAATGTCAACAGTTGGTTATTGAGATATGATTCCAGCAAGTAATGCTTGAAAAATAATAGCAGCATTTTTAGTTTTTGTTTGACCATTAATCTTAGCTTTGGCCTCGGCTATTACAGTTATGGTATTTATGGATACATCAAAAAAAAATGAAATAGCTGGTCATTCTAGAAGATGAAAAAAATGTAATAGATGTCATGAAAAAAATCCAAAAAATGCTAATTTTTGTATGAAGTGTTGAGAAGAATTAAATATATAAAATATTAATTTACTATAATTGAATAATATAGTAAATTATTTTTTTTGGATTACTGTATAGTTTTGAAAAAAATAAGGAGTATTTGCTTATATTTAGCAAATACTCCTTATTTTAATTATTCCTTTTTTATATTAACCCAAATATTTTTATTATTTGATTTTTAAATTAGTAAAATTTGTTATTGCTTTCTCTAGAGCAAATCACATTTTATTATTAAAAGTTCATTTAAAAGTGTATTCTAGTTTTGATTTTCAATTAACATTTAATTTAACAATTCAATTATTAAAAATAATATTTAAATTATAATTTTTATTTGTATTAATATTTTCTTTAAATCTTTTTAAAGTTTTCCATTTTCCATTTTTAAATTCTCATATATTCCAGTAATTAGCTCAAACTCTTGCTCATATAAATTTAAAATCTGTTTCTGATTTGTAATCAAATATTAAATAACCATTTTGATATCTACCTGATGAATTTGAATTCATAGTAAATGATACTTCAGAATTATTTGATAATTTTTTATCATTATAAATTAATATTCAATTTTTTTGAGATACTAATTTACTACCATTATTTAAAACATAAGCTTCTCATGAAATAATATTAACTCAATCCATAATGTTTCATTTTAAGTCTGGATTAGATAAATCTTTTTTCATTAATCAATCTAACCATAATGCAATATTTGAAAAAGATGCATTATTATTTCAATCTTCATTTTTTAATCTATTTTTATTATCTGTAGAAAAACCTAAATGATATATTCAATCAAATACTGTATTTACAGCATTTTTATTAAACATCTTCTTAGTAGCTCAATCATTTTGAACTAAATGAAATCAATATTCTTCTCCATCTTCATCATCTCAATGAAGTTTTGCCCAAGATTTTTTATGATTTTTTACAATATATAAATTTAACTCTCTTACATCATTAACTCAAATTTTTCAATCATTAAATACTCATGTATTTTTTATTGCTTCAACTATTATTTTATTCATTCCATCAGCACTTTTAGCTCAATTTATCATATCACTTGTCTTAACTCTTTGATTAAGTCATATATCAGCTTTTAAATATTCTACAATTTCATCTAATCATGTATTTGTAGTTCATTTGATTTCTATTATTTTTCAGTTTTTTAAGGTTCATTTTCTTAAATCATCTTTAAGTATATAATTTAACCAAAATCAAACTGAAGAAAATTTTGCATTATTATTTCAATCTTCATTTAAAAGTCTATTTTTTTTACTTGATTCAAATCATAAATGGTAAATACTATCAAATACTTTATTTAAAGCATTTTTACCAAAAATTTGTGTTACTGCTCAGTCATTTTGAACTCTGTGATATCATGTTTCTTCTCAATTTTTTTCATCATCTCAATGTAGTATTAACCATTTATGATTATATTTTTTATAAATATAATCATTTATTTCTCTAGCATCAGCTGTATTAATTATTCAATCATTTGCAACTCATGTATTTATTATAGCTTCTATTATAATTTCATTCATTCAATTTGCAGATTTTGAGGCTTCTCTCATATCAGTAGTAGAAACTTTTTCAGCTAAAGCAGGATCTTTTTTTATAATATCTATAACTATATCTAATCATGTATTAGTAGTAGCTACAATTTCTTTATATTTTGTTCCTTTTAATGAACCATTTTTTATATCATTTTTTAATAGATCATTAATCCAATATCAAACAGAAGCAAAAGTTGCATTATTATTTCAATCTTCATTTAAAAGTCTATTTTTTTTACTTGTAGTAAATCATAAATGATAAATACTATCAAATACTGTATTTATAGCATTGTCTCAATAAATAATTGTATTAGCTCAATCATTCTGAACTCTATGGTATCAAGTTTCTTCTCAGTTTTTTTCATCATCTCAATGTAATTTTTTCCATTTTGCTTGATTGTGTTTATAGATATAATCATTTAAATCTCTAGCATCAGCTGTATTAATTATTCAATCATTTGCAACTCATGTATTTTTTATTGCATTTATAATGATTTTATTCATTGAATTAGAAGATTTTGAAGCTATATCTAAATCTTCTTGAATTACAATCTTTTTTTTATTTTTTATATTAAATCTATTTTGTAATCATTCATCATTATTAATAATCTCAACTATTTTATCTAATCATGTGTTAGTATTACCAACTACTTTTGCATTAACTGAATATATTCAAGAAAATAAAGTAGTGGAGATAAATACACCTGTTATTATTTTTTTTATAATAAATGCACTTTTTTTATTATTCATGTATTTTTATTATTAAATTATAAATTATTTTTCTGTATACTATTTTAAATTATAAATTATTTTTCTGTATACTATTTTAAATTATAAATTATTTTTCTGTATACTATTTTAAATTATAATAAAACCTTATATAAGTTAAAAATATAAAATATATTTAATTCACTTTTATATTATAATGTTTTTGTATATTTAATCCATATTAAATTCCTACATTCTAGTTCAAAGTATAAATAATTTAATTATTTTAGTATTAATGTAAAAAAAATAGAGTATTTTTTTTATTTTTACTCTACTTTTTAGGGGACAGTTCAGCAGTTCATTTATTTTTTAATTTTTTTTTATTTCTCATAAAAATCATTTAAAATCATTCCAATTAATTAATATGAAAAATGAAAACCAAACTGTTGAGATTATAAACATTAATAAAAAACTTGATAATCTATTTAATCACTCAAATATATTTATTAAAAAGTAATATGATAATATTCATAGGCTTCACATTAATATTATATTTTTTAATATAAATTTAATTTCAAATTTTATAAAATACTCTTTTCATAAAAAATATTCACTTAAAATATATATTAAAATCCATCAAATTCATGTTGTTAGTGCTGCTCATTGTACTCAGAGTTTATTTATTAATATTATGTTTAATGTAAAATTAAATATTAATGCTATTGAAATTATCTTAACTCTATCTAGAACTTTTCATATTCATGCTAAAATATTAAAGTTTATTTGTAGTAAAAAATTAAATACTAAAAATAAAATAGAATACCTTATTATTTCTCATGAAAGTATATATTTTTCTCAAAATAATATGTATGCAATAATTGGTCAAAATACAAAGAATAGTATATTAAAAGCTATTGCTAATACTGTAAAGTTTTTTACAAATATTGATTTTATTAATTTTATTTTATTGTGTTCTTTTTTTGCATGTAATTCTGAAAAAATAGGGAATAGCATAGCAAATACTGGTCAAATTATCATAAAGGGTATTGTCATTATACTTAAATAATTTGTATAATATCATGCTTCGGTTGTTCAAAGTATATAGATTATCATTTGCATATCTATTTGTCATAATATTGTTGCTGCTTGAGCTCAGACAAATACTAAAAGTGCATATGAAAATATTTTTTTGAATAGTTCTTTTGACCAAATGACTTTTTCAAATTTTAAATACTTTTTATAATAATTCTTGTAGAAGAAATATAATGTAAATATTATTCAAAAATATAATCAAATTATCCAAGAATAAGAATAATTGACTAGATTTCATAAATCAAGATTAAATACGATTAATGTTGATATTAAAATAAAAGACATTCTTAATAACTCTGTAAATTTTGCATAAAAAGTATTTTGTACTGACATAAAAAATGTTTGAATTATTTGAAAAATATTTATTCAAAGAAAAAAGAAAGCAAAAATTTTTAAACTTCAAGCAGCATCAGGAGATTTAAAATAATTATTTGAAATAAAGTCAGCTCAAAAGTAGAAAAAACTAGTAATTAATATTCATGTGCTTAATTGAGCTATAAGGGAATAAGTAAGTAAACTTTTTACTAAATTATATTTTTTTTCAGTTATGTATTTTGGTAAAAAATGATTTAAACTTTCAGTAATTCATAAATCATTAAAACTTGAAAGTAGAGTTATTAAACTTATTATTCAGTATAAAATTCACAATTCAGAAATTGATATATTTCAAGAAATAATTATTTTAACTATATATCAAATTGGAGCAATTATAAAACTGAAGAGGTATAACCAAAAACCTTTTTTTATAAATTTCTCAGATAATGTTTTATGTTGTTCTATCATTTTTTTATTTTTATTAATTTTAAAATTTACAATTAAATTTAATTATAAATATAGCTATTATTTGTAAATTTTAAAAGAATTTTATACTAAATCAAATTTATTATTTTAGTAAAATAATAAAAACTAATGAAAAATATTTGACTTTTATCTTTTTTAGACTATATTTATTTTGACATTTAAAATAATTTATTAATTAAGTAAAAGATATGGGTAATAATAAATCAGATAAAATAAATGAAGATACAGGTGAACATGTTCTTGAAAATATAGAAGAAAATACAGAATCTAAAGATATTAAAGAATCTACAGGTTGATTTAAAAAAATGTTATTAACTTTAACAGCACTTTGAGCTTTAGGTTGAGCTTGATATGTTGCATATAAAGATGATATTATTAAAAGTGCTGATTCTTCAGCTATTGATGGAAATAATACAAAGGAAATATTAAAAGGAGATTATGAATCAGTTGAAAAATATGATAGTTTGAGTATCTTTCGTGCTTTGGGTAATTTATTTGAAAATAAAACAAATTTAAATGAAGTATTATTTTCTCAAGGAGATTTAGATAATTTATTGAAAATATATGAAGAAACTAAAAGTACTTTATGAAAACACACATTACTAGTTATTCATTCTATATTAAAAGATATGATTATAAATACATTTAAGGAATGATATCATATAACTAATTGAAGTGAACAGCTAGAAAAATTAAGAAATCAGATTACAATTTTTAGTTGAGGTTCTATAGAAATATTATATAAAGATATGCCTGAAAATTCTGAATTTTGAAATGATTCTAATATAATAATTACTTGAGATTTAAATTGAGATAATATTTTAGAAATAAGACCTGTTTGACAATTAGATTATTGGTTAGAAATATTTGATACAGATGATAATAAATTTAATTATCCTCGTATGTTTGAACTTTTTGAAGCATTAACAAAAGATTCTAAATTATGAGATGTAGATCTTAGAAATCAAGCAAATGAGGCAACATTAAGAACTATAGAATTAAAAAGTTTATTAGTATCTGCTAATTGAAAAATAAATAATCTTCTTACTAGAATAGATCAATTAATTAAAAAAATTAACAAATTAAAGAATATTCATAAAGAAGAGTTATTAGATGTAGATGAGGCTAATGATGTTAATATAAAGAAACTTAAAGAAAAGCATAGTTTAGAACTAGAAGAATTGTTAAAATCTCATAAAGAAGAAATTGATATATTGAAAGAAGCTATTAATGGAAATATTGATAATATTAATTCATATAAAAAATTAATATCATGATTAGAGGATAGAATGAGTTGATCTAATAAAAAAAGTGATGAAAAATATCAACAGTTAATTAAAGAATCTTATAATAAAGATACTAAAATACAAGATTTAAAAGATGAAGTTGGTGACTTAACAGAAAGTTTGAAGAATTATACTAAGAATTTTAAAAAATTAACTGATGATTATCAAGAATCAGAGACTATTTTGAGAACATTGTTATCTACTACAAATATAAATAGAGCTAAACATTTATCTGTAGAAAATACATTAAAGAGATCTATGGAAGCTTTGAAAGTAGAAAAAAGATCTTTATCTAGTAAAATATTAGAATTAGAAAGTATAATATTAAAATTAAAAGAAAGAGCATATATTTCAATTGAATTATCTAAGATAATTTGAGATAAATGAACTATTAAAAATATTGATAAAAGTATTTCTTCTTTGATATCTAAAAAAAATAAATTAAATTCTAAAATTGAAGATTCTAAATATAATTTAAGTAAGAAAGATTCTTTAAAAATAGAGGTAAAAGCTATTGAACAATTACTTGTAATTTTAGAACAAATAAAAAATAATAGTAGTTTTGAAAATAAATTTACAAAAAGTATTAAAATTAATTCTAAATATACTTCTAGAATTGAAAAATTATTAAAAGAATTAGAAAAAAAGAATAAAATTACTGAGAAGCTAGAAGATAAACTACATAATGATAAAAGTATTATAAGTGCATTACGTTCTACTATTGAATGATTTCAAAAAACATTAAAAAATAAACATCCACAAGTTCAACTTTCTACAGGTTGTATTAATGAAACTGAATTATTTAGTGTTACATCAAATAATGATAGATTAGAAAAAGAAAATGCTGAATTAAAAGCTAAGTTAACTTTTTTCCAAAATCAAGATAAAGAAAGAAAAAAACTTTATAATGCACTTTAAAATAATATAAATTATTGAAAATAATAATTAATTATATTTAGTTTTTGAGAAGAATATTCTAAAAAAGAGATAAAAAATGTATTTTTATTACATTTTTATCTCTTTTTTTATTTTAAATAAATACTTATTTTAAGCTGTTTATTTGAATAATTATATTAACATATTTTTTTTATATAAAAAAATATGTTTTTTTTTTGTTTTAAATTTATAAGTATGATACAATTATATTGTTAAGTGCAAATTAATGTACAAAAATTTAAAATTTAATTATAAAAATTATGCCAGGAATTGATAATAGAGTTATAGAAAAAAGTAATCCAGTAGATGAAAAAATGAAAGATATTAAGGCTATATTTGATAGAATAGAAGAGGATGATTGGGAAGATTTATTTCAATATTCAAAAGAAGATATTATTAAAAAATGGCTTGGTACTAATTCTTGAAAGTTAGAAGATGATACAAAAATTGATATTATTATTGATGAATTGAAATCATTAATGACTAATAAGAGTGATAAGAGTGCTACACTTTGAAAAGAAACACAAAACAAATTAATTCTAATGACATTAGAAAATTTATGAATTAGATTGAATGATGAATTGACAAAAGACATGGATGATGATTTTGCTGAGAAGGTTTTAAATGCTATTCATTGAAAAGATATAATTAGAGAAACATTGAATAAAGAATTTACTAAGTTTGTTAATAATCTTGATTTTGATCTTGAACCCAACGTTGAAAGAAGATTTAAAGATAAGTATATTGATAATAAAATATACTGAGACGATACTACCAATAAAACATTAGTAGCAACCTTGAGTTCATTTGAAAAAATAGATTCTAATAGATTAGTTAATATTCTAAAAGACAAATATAGTGAGTTTTTAAAAGATGCAATAGCAGAAGCAGCAGCAGAAGAAATAGCAGAAGCAGCAGCAGAAGAAATAGTAGAAGCAGCAGCAGAAGAAATAGCAGAAGCAGCAGCAGAAGAAATAGTAGAAGCAGCAGCAGAAGAAATAGTAGAAGCAGCAGCAGAAGAAATAGTAGAAGTAGCAGAAGATGATAAGGTTTTCTTTGTACATAAACAAGAGATTAAATCAGGAGACACATTAACAAAAATAGTAAAAGAATTTTTTCCTGAATTGAAGTGAAAAGATTTATTAGATAAAATTGATGAGGTTGCTGATTTTAATAATCTTACGGATAAAAGAGTAGTGATTTTATGAAATGATATAAAAATAAAATATGATTCAGGAATGTCTAAAGAAGATTATAAAATACATTTAGAAGGTAAAGCAGCAGAAGCAGCAGCAGAAGAAGTAGCAGAAGAAACAGCAGGAGTAGAAGCAGCAGCAGAAGAAGCAGCAGGAGTAGAAGCAGCAGCAGAAGAAGCAGCAGGAGTAACAGAAATTGTTACTGTTACAAGAGGTGATACTCTTGAAAAAATAGTAAAAAGAAATTTTCCAGAATTAAAAGGTACTGAACTTAATAATAAAATAGATGAAGTTGCAAAAGATAATAATATAAGCAATAAAAATTTAATATTTTTAGGACAAAAAATTAATATTACTAAATGTAAGGTAGATGAAGTAGTAGAAATTATAAAATGAGATACAATAGATTATATATACAAGATAACTGATAGAAATTTATGAGAAATTGTTTTGAAATATTTGCAAAAGTATAATATAAATAAAATTAATACTTTGGTAAAAGAATTTAAAGAAAAAAATTCAAGTTTTGATGAAAGAAAAATGAGAATAGGACAAAGTATTGACTTATGAGATGGTATTACTAAAGAGGTTAGTTCATGAGATACTTTATCAAAAATAATATTTGAAACATTTGTAAAAAAAGATTATAATTATAAAGAACTTTTAGCAAAGACTATAACTATAAATAAAAAAAATGATTCTAATTTTAATACAAATAGACTTAAATATAATCAAGTTATTAAATTACCAGTATTAAATAAATAGATAATGAATGGTTAATTAAATAAATAATAATAAAAAAAGTGATTTTTGAATCACTTTTTTATTATTTGTAAAAAACTGGGGGTATACAAAAATCTGTGTAAATATATTTTTATACAAAATATTATTTTTTTAATATATTTTTTATTTTAGATTTAATTTTTCTTCTAAAAAGATATAAACTTCAACCAATTAAAGATAATATACTTGCTATTAAAGCTTTAATTTCAAATGTATCAATATAATCTAATGTATTTATTTTAGGTCATTTTCTATTTAATGATGGTCTTGAATATCAAAAGAATTTTTTTCTAACATCTCATGCTTCTTTTGTTCATTTTAATTCATCTAAAGTTGGAAGGAAAAAGTCTGATTGTCAGTTTTTAGTTAAAAAATCCTTAATATTATTATCTCTAAATAAATTAAATAAATCATTTTTATTTAATTGAATTTTACCTTTAGTGTCTATTATTACTTTAATATATGGTAATAATAATTTTTTAATATCTTCTTCATCAGTATTACTTGTCTCTAAATCTTTTATTATTTTATAATAAGATTCGATACGTTTAGTAAATATATTTTCTCAGTATAATAATTGATCATCTTTATTATACCTAAGTTCAGGATATTTGATTTTATTGCTATCTTTAAAAACAGATAAAATTCTTTGTATATATGATTCTGTAACTCATCTAAGTACTTTCTTTTCACCTTTGTTAAATACTTCTAAACGAATTTTTTGAACTCTTGGCATTATATCTTTACTACGGAATACAGTATCAACAGTTTTTCATCATCTGTCTATCCAATTTATTATATTATTTAATTCAAAATTTAATTTATTTTGAACAAGTGATGTTTGTATTATTTTTCATAATATATTTTTTCAAGTTCAGTCATCAAATCTAAAAAGCTGAACTAAACTTTTATATGTTTTTTTTCAAATTTTTTTTCTTTTTCTTTCAGACATATAAGTTAAGTCTTCTTTTATATCTGATATTATTTTTCTATCTTTTTTTAATATAATTCATAAATCTTCACGAATTTCTCTACGTTTTATCCATTCTTTTATATTATCTGAATTTATTAATTCTATAGCCTCTAATATATCTTTCTTAGTTGGCCAAGTATTTAAAGCATTATCTCAATTTAAATTAAACATTCTTGTTTGAAAATCTCAATATGAAGAAACTTTATTAAGTAATCTTCATGCTATTTTTTTCATCTTTCTGTAACCGATATGTCATTCTCTTATATAAGATTCTTTTGTTATGATATGTTGTAATAATCATTGTTTGTTACGAGTTTTTCATATTGTATGTATAATAGCATTATCTAATGGTGATACTTCAATCTCAGTTATATATTTTTTATATTTTATTTCTTCTATTATATTATTTATTTTTTCTAATACTAAGTCAATACTATAAAATGGATCGAATTTACCATTTGAAACATTAACTCTCTCGTTATTACTAGGTTTATCTATTGCTTGTTCTAAAAAGTATCTTTTTTCTAATATATCTAGATCATTCATTATATTAAAGTTGGGATATTTATAACTATGTAATTTTAACTTTTGCACTATGTCAGAATATATTGTTGCTGAATTATCTCAAGGTAAAAATGTTACTTTTATATAATTATTTTCAATATTATTTGAATTTATATCATAAGATAATCTTTTATAATCTATATATTTAGAAAAAAGTTCATCTACATTAGAAGTATCATAAAATCAAATAGGAGCATTTATAATAGTTGAATGTTTGTTCATTTTTGATTCACTTTGCATTACTCATATTAGCTGTAATGCTTTTATTTGTCTATTGTATTCTATTCTAAATTTTTCTTGATCTTTTGAGCTTAATGATTTTTTTATATTAAAAATATTTTCCTTTTTTAATTTTACTAATTGTTTATTTAATTGAAATATCTTTTTTTCATCGTTAGTAGAATGTATTTGTTCTATTATTATTAATTCCTCATTTGTTACTTCAAGTTCCTTTGTTATATTAAAAATATTTTTTAATATAGCTTTAGTTAATTTTATATTTATATTTTCTCATCTTTCTAGATAATAATAATTCTTAATTTCTAGTTGAGATTGAATATTATTAATATTTACATCTTCAGTAATGTTCTTGTTATTGTTTGCTTTTGTAGGAAAATTAAAAACTTGACTAATAGTATATGGTTCTGTTATAAATTCCCAAAAAAAGTGACTTCTGGTTTTATTTTTTTCAGAGATATTTGGATTCTTATTTAATTTATCATGAAATCAGTCTATTAAAACTCATCCTTTAATTGTTATTTTATCATTTTTTAAGATAGTAGTTTTCTTCTTTTCTGAATATTTTAATTCTTTTGCAAGATTTATTTTTTTTCAATTAATAGATATATTTATAAGTGGTGCAAAAACTTTTAATTTTTCTTTTATTTTATGCATTCAATTATTTCATAAAGAGCTTTTTAATCAAGATCTTTGTTGTATAAAGTCTATTACAAAATCTTCAACAGTTCTAATATCTCATTTTTTAAATTCAATTATTTTTCATCATTTAACTAATTTTACATCATTAGAACTTAAATTTATTTCAACTACTCATATATAAACTCAAGCATGTGTATTTATACTTTTATCTTCAAATTTTTTATCCTTATTTATTTTTTTTACCGTATTTTTGTATCTACTTCAGTGGAAATATATTGTAACATATGCTCAAGGAGAAAGTTCTCCTTTATTGAATTTATATCCTATCTCTAACAATTCTTTATTGTATCATTTTTTATTTTTTACTATATCTCTATTTCAAATCTTTGTGTAATCAAAATAACCCATTAAATTATGTTCAGAGGTAAATCATATTTTTTTTAATGATTTGTGAACTTCCCAAGCATCTATTCATTCTGTTGTAAAATATTTATTCCATTCATATGTTTTATTTTCATTAGATATAGAATAACTAAAAGCTTTCTTTAGTAAACCTACACAATTTGTATGATACTGATTATTCTCATCAACAAATGAAGGATAATCAGGATTCATAGGTGAAGATTCCATATTTCATCTTAATCATTTTGCAAGGTCTTTAAATCAGGTTTTTTTAGTTGTTTTAGGAAAAAAATCAATATTATTTTTTTCAGCAACACCGTTGTTAGTTCAATTTTCATATTCTTTAATTTTTTTAGAATTTGCTTCTTTTTGTTTTATTGAATTTATATCTTTTTGCAATTTATAAAAATCCTCATAATTATTAGGAACATATATATCTTTTCAAGATATTAATAGATCTATTTTTTTTATTCATACTTCTGTAAAATGTCTTAAAAATTTTAATTCGTTATAAGAGATATTAAATTTTGAAGCTATTTTATTTAAATTATCTCATTTTTGAATAGTATACTTTTTTAAATACTTATTTATTAATTTGTTTTTTTCTGTTTCTATACTATATTTTTTTGTAATTATAGAACCTGCTTGTTCTTTTACAGGATTAGAAACATCAGCAAAAGCTTGGTTTCAAATTGTAACTGATGCAATTAGTGGTAGTATTAATTTATTTATCGGTTGCATTTTAATTTTATTATTATCTAATTAATTTAAATGTAACTATTTATATTATTTTGTCAAATCTTTATTTGACTATTTATTGTTATTATTTTTTATGTTGATTTTTTGTAAAATTAAAATTTATCTTTATTTTTTTATTAAAAACATATAATAAAGATATTAAAACTTAAATTAAAAATATAACTATGATGAATTATTTAATAAAAATATTAATAACTTTAATGTTTTCAGCTTTTATAGTATTTATGTATTTTAATATTAATCACTCTTATGTAGGTAATTTTGATTGATATATTTGATATGTTATACCACTTTTATTAACTTATGGGATACATAAATTTATTACAATTAATTCATGAAAAAAAGAATTAGAGTTTAGTTTATATTGAATATTATGATATTTTTTATTAAACTTATTTATTTTATGTTTATATTTTTATCATATATTATGATTAGAAGCTTATCCTGTATATAATTGAATATATTTATTTTTTAAAATAATTTGATTATCGATAATTCCTTTAATAATAGTTTTTTTAAGTATTGCCTTTTGAAAAAAACTTTTAAATATATTTAAATTAGATTTAAACAAAAATATTACTTCTAATAAAAATTCTGAATATGGATTTAATTTTATTTTATCAATCTGATTGGGTTTTTTTAGTTTTTTATTTTTATTAACTATTTTATGATTACTTGTTTGATATAATTTAATTATAGTATTAATTATTTTATTATTTTTTACTATATATTCATTTAATGAAATAAAATTATTATTAAAAAGTTTTATAAAATATAGAATTAAATTTGAAAATCATGATCTTAAGAGTTCTAATTTAGTTAAAAAAATATGATTAAAACTACTTACAACAGAGTTTTTAGTTATTGTTATTATAACTATTCTAGCAGTTAATTTAATAAGTATTGTTAGGCCTTTTCCAATATGATGGGATGATCTAGGTGTCTATATGAATTTTCCAAGACAAATGGCTAATTCAGCTTCTATAGACTTTTTATCAGGTATGTATTCATGGCAGGTCCTTACTTGAATAGGATTTATGATTTTCGAACCAGTTCAAGCCTTTTTCTTAAATAGTATATGATGATTTTTAAGTGTTATTATAATTATTCTTGTTTTGTCAGATCTTTTAAAATCATTTTGAAATAAACTTAAAGAAACATTTATAAATATCCCACTACTTATATCTGCAATATTTATTTCATTACCTATGGTTGTTTTTCAACAAGCTAAGGATATGAAAGTAGATGAATGATTATTTTTTATAAGTGTTATTGTTTTCTATTTAATTGCAAAGATATGTTCTACTTCTTTTTATAATAGTTTAGCTGAAGATAATCTTAAAGATAGTGAAGATGTAATAAGCAATAAAAAATATATTACAAAAATTATTTTTATTATTTGAATATTAGCATGATTTGCTTTTTCAATAAAATTTACAAGTTTGCTATTAATCTCAGCAATTATAGGTACTTTATTCTATTTAGAAATTGGTTTTGTGTGATTTTTATGATACTTATCTATATTTTTTGCTGTTTTTACAAAATTAGGACTATGGATATATTTAAATGTTAGCTATCCAAAAGAAAATTTATTATTAGTTAATAATTTTTCAATAATTTCATTTATCTTATGAATTGTATTATTATCTATATGATTTTATAAACATAAAAAACAAGTTATTTATTTATTTAAATATATATTGATATTTATTTTGTGAATATTGTTAGCTATTTCTCCATGGATAGGGAAGAATATTTATCAAGCTTACAAAAGTGAAACAAACATAAGTTTAGGTGTTATATTATCTTGAAAATCAGATTCATTTAAAGTTGATTATTTAAAAATTTATACAAAAGAAGAGCTTAAAGAAATAAAAGAAAAAATTCAAGAAGATAAACAAAAAGAAAAAGATAAAGCAAGATGTATAGCTTGAAATGAAGATCTATGTAGATATTTTGGTTATGAAAAATGAATTAATAATTTCATAAAATTGCCATATAATTTAACAATGCAAACAAATCAGTGAGGTGAATTTACAAATATATGATGGTTGTTTTTAGCATTACTTCCAGCCTTATTATTGTTCTTAAACTATAGGAAAAAATATTATGCTTATTTTATAGTATTGATATTATTTTTAGAATTAATTATATTTTTTAAAGCACCTAATAATTTAATAGAAAAAGAAAAACTAAATAATTTAGATAAAAATTTAATTGAAGAAGTTTTTATAAAAAATCCAAATATACTAAAAGATAAAATATTTAATAAAGATATTTATGATATAAATATTGATAATTATATTTTGTATTCAGATATTGAAAAATTTATAAAAATAGAAAGAGATTCTAATAATTATAAAAAAGAATATGATAAAGTTTATAATCAAGTTGTACATTCTTTTTATAATGAAATAGCTTGAAAAGTTATTTCTAATGATGAAACAAAAAAATTAAAATTAATAAATAATAATTTATTAATTAATGAAGATTATAATAAACTTAAAATATTAAGAGAACTATATAATAAAAATTATATATTTAATTCAAATATAACTTGATTTTCAAATATAGAAGATAAAATCATAAAAAAATATTGATTAGAGGAAAAAACTAAACTTTTAGAATTATGGAATGAGAATAGAACAATAAATCAATTTATTACAGATAATTTTTCAAAAATTAAATTACCTTTTGGGTATTTGATAATATTAGCATTATTTTTATTACCAACAATATATTTTATATTTACTTTAAAAAATACTAAGTTAAATAATTTATTTAAAGTAAATATTATATTTAGTTCATTTTATATATTTCTTTGGACAATTTCAGCATTTTGAATTGTTTGGTATTGAATACTTATGTATTTCTCATTATTATTAATGATAGCAATAGCTTTATATAATTTATCTAGTTATGATGAGTTAGAAGAAGAAATGAAATTAAATACTAAATTTGTCTGAAGTTTATTAATTTTTACTATTTTTATATTATATTTTTTATTTTCTGTTTATCCATATACTTTTGATAATATAAAAAAGGCTTGATATATTAGTTTTAAAACATGAGATTTTACGGCAGAGCAAGCTATATTTAAATATCATCCAGAGTATAAAAATTTTATATTTAATTTAAATATAGATTATTCTAAAATAAAAAAAGATTTAACTTTAAATATTACTGATATATTATATCCAAGTAAAGAATTAGCTAATAATGAGTGAGTTTATAGAATAGGTACATTTTTAAAATATTATATAAATAATAATAATTCTAGATTATATGAAGATTCTCTATTAAAAAAATTTTATTATTATATTTATGATAAAAATAGTATTGATAACACTATTAAAAATATTAAGGATCTATGAATTAAACATATTTTAGTTGATTTAAATGCAGCTACTATAGATAAAGATCCAGAACATAAATTAACAAATATTTACACTAATTTATTAAAAGTATTTACAAGTGATAAATTAAAATTAGTTGATACTGATAACACTTGTTTAAAAGTTGCTTTAGAAGATTATTCAAAATCAAAAAAGACTAAGGAAGATTTAGATAGATATATTTCACTATCTTCTGTTAATATTAATACATATAATTCTTGAAAAATTTTAACAAGAACTTCAAAAATAAATAATTGTATAAATAGAATATCATATATTATTTATAATAATCAAGTAAATAAAACAGATTATAAATATTTATCTTGGCTTTTTACTGAATATAATAAGTTTTTAAATAATAAAAATAATAATCTAACAGAACAGCAAGTAATTAGTTTTATTTCGAAAAGAATAAAACCTTGATCTAAAGCTTTATTTGAAATAAAATAAAAAAATAAAAGAGTCATGGATTAAAAATCCTATGGCTCTTTTATTTTATTTATTAATCATTTATATATCATTCTTTTTTTGCAACAAAATCATTATTTAAATTTCATACTGCATACTTATTTCATATATAATTAGATCTCAAATTATCTTCTACACATGTAGATAATCTGTATGAATTATTAGTTAATCAATCATCTTCTCATACTTCATAATAGTATCAAAATTTACATCAATTTATTGTTTTACCATAGTAACTATCTTTAGGTAATGTAGAATTTTTTATATAAGTAAGTATGTCTTCTTCATTTAAATTTTCAGGATATTCTGAAAAATCAGAATAATATGATTGTAATACTGTTTCTAATATTCTAATATGATTTATTCTTTGTGTATCTCTAGCTCTAGATATTGAAGAATTCATTTTATCTACAGTACTAAGAGATAAAAATGATACTGTAGAAAATCAAGCTAATATCATTATGCTACTATAATTTGAATTCATAAAGTTAAGAGATTTTTCTAGATTAGGTAGATTTGTTATATGTATTAATTTTATATCAACTTCTTCAAAAACAGTAGGGATTTTATATGTACTTTTTTTATTACTATATTCGTGTATTATATTTAAACTAGATTCTATATCATAACTTCATGTAATCCTTGAACCTATATTAATTGTTCAATTTATAATAACTTTTCAATTTGCAAGTGTAATATTTAAATATCATTCTGAAAGAATATCATCTCATTTTTCAGATATTTTAAAATTATATTTATAAATATTTTCTTCTTTCTCAGCTGAAATAGTTATTATTCATTCTTCTTTTATAAAATTTAAATTTAAATCAAAATCTCATATATTTTTAAAGTTTCAAATTAATTCTATTATTTTTATATCATTAATAAAATAATTTGCAGTTATTTTTCATTTATTGTATTCAAAATCTGATTTATAATTTTCTTCTTCAAAATCTATAGAAAGATATTTTTTAAATAAATTTCACTCAGATTTTATTTTCATATCTGTAGATTCAATGAAGAATGTATAATCTGCATTAAGTATGTTAGAATAATTAGATTTAAATTCTATTTCTCATATTTTTTCTCATGATGAGTTTTTTTCTATAAGATAAAAATCAAATTTTTTATCATTTAATGTAGATTTTATTGTTATTATTTCTTTTCAAGAATATGTTTTTTGTTTAAAATCAAAATCTAGACTTTCATTAGTTAATTTTGATGTAATTTCTATTCAATCAATATTCAAAAATAAATTATATATATTATTTTCATAATTGAAATCTAATTTATTTTCTCAAACGGTATATATTATTGCTCATTTATCTTTATTTCATTTTGCAATAAAATTTAATTTTTCTTTTTTTAATAAAATAGATATGTCATATTCTTCCAAGTTATATCATTTTAATTCTAATTTTCCATTAATATCAGCAAAATCAGATAATAATTCACTAGTTTTTAATGTTATTTTTCAATTTCAATCTTTTATTTCTCAATTTATTAATATTCAATTTTCATTTATATTTATTTTTAATAAACTTGAAGTTATTTTTTTATCATTTCAACTTATTTTAAGTGTAAAAATATTATTAGGAGCAACTATAGAAATATTCCGTTGGTTTAAAATATGTTTTTTATATCCTAATTGTAATTCAAATAAGCTACCTTGATTAATTATAAATTTATAATCACCTTTTGTTGTATCTCAGATTTTATAAAGATTTACAAATCATAGTAGTGAATTTGCTTTTAATAATGATTTTATACATTCCTCTTTACTTAAAATATCATTATTTGAAAATTCTTTATTAATATTATTAATTATAGGAGTTAAACTACAGATTTTTTCATTTAATAATAAATTTGTTTTTTTAGTTGCTTTGTCATATGTTCATTCTTTGAATATGAAATTTATTATTTTATCAGTTTTTAATTCTTTTGAAAGTTTCTCAAGTGTTTTATTATTTTTATAATAAGCATCAGGATTAGATGTTACTGCTCAAATAACTAATTCTCTTATTAATTCATTTTTTCAAAAATCTCATAATATATTAAAAATAGCTTTAGAATTATCTACTTTAACATATTTTCATTTATTTAAAATATTTATTACTTTATTTATTACTTCATCTTTTGAAAAATCTTTATCTATATTAAAATCTCATTTAATATAATATTTATCATTATTAGAAACTAAATCAAAGTTTTTAAATTCTAAATCTTGAATTCATCCTTTTATTGAAAATTCATCAATACTAACTCTTTGTTGAAGTCATTGATTTTTTGTGATAAAAGATGCATCTTTTATATTCATATTAATTGACATATCTTCTACTTCATCTTTGTAGTCAAAGTTTACTTTAGTTGAAAAAGTATAATTAATAGGATCAACTATTTTATCTTTTGCAGAATTTATAGTGTTATTTTTGTAAAAATAACAACCAATAATAATTATAATTATTAAAAAAATTATAATTAAAAAAGTTTTTTTTGATAAAAAAGAACTTTTTATTCCAGTTGGAATATCATTATCGTTAATATTTATGTTTCCCATAATATTATTTTATAAAATAAAATGTTTTTATTGTAAAATTTATAATTTTTTTTTATCATAAATTTATTAAAACATAAGAAAAGTATATTTATATTTTATAAATTGCAAAAAGAAGTATTTTTATTATATTTAAAGTTATGAGTGATGATAAAAAAATAATATTAAAAACTAGTAATTTAAAATTAAATTATTTAGATTTAAAGTATCCAAATTTTTCAATAAAATTAGGAGATTTTATAATTTTAAGATGAAAAAGTTGAATTTGAAAAACAAGTTTACTTAAATCTATATGTTGACTTGAAAATAATTTTTCTTGAGAATTATTTATTGAAAAAGATATTTTAATAAATTATGTTTTTGATAATTATTTATTAATTTGAGATTTTACTGTTGTTGATAATTTAAAAATAGAAAATAGTTTTAAAAATTTAGAAACCTCAGATAATTTATTAAAGAAAATAGATAAATATCTTTCAGATTTTAATATATTAAATCTAAAAGATAAACTGGCTAAAAACTTAAGTTCAGGAGAAAAACAAAAAATAAAATTCATCAGGTCTATTTTAAATAACCCAAAAATACTTATACTTGATGAACCAACCTCTCATTTGGATGAAAAAAATGTTTATTTTCTATTAGATTATATAATTAATCTTTCAAAAACTACTTCAATAATTTTTGTTTCTCATAATGAGTTTGAATTATCTTATTTAAAAAATAAACTTAAAAAGGGAATAGTAACTATTTTAAAGTTATAATTTTATTTAATATTAACTAAACTAAAAAAATAATGAATAAAATAATAAATATATTTAAATTTTTAAAAATAATTTTTAAAAATAATAAAAATAGATTATTTGGATTATTTTTTATATATTTTATATTAAATATTATATTTATTATATTGATATTCTTATTAACAAATTTTTATAGTTATTTAGAATTTAATAAACAATATAGTAATGAATTATCATTAAAAAAGGAATTTATATTAAATAAAGGTGATTCAATTAAAAAAATTATATATAGTGATTTTGAAGAAATTAAAAATATAGTTAAAAATGATTGAAAAGTTTCAAAAAATTATTTTTTAAAATATCCAAGCTATTTAAAAATTAAATTTTTTAAGAAAGAATTTGAAACAGATATATTATTTCATGTTTATGATTTTGAATATTTAGATATTAATATATCTAATAATTGAAAATCGAAAAATATATTAGATTCTGAAGAAATAAAATTAATATTTCCAACAAAATCATTACTTATATTAGAAAATATGATTTTATCTAATTTAAATTATGAAAATATTTTAAAATATCTAGATTGAAATATTTATTTTTGAAAAAATTCTTTTTCACATAAAGAAATAATAATAGATAAAAAATTTAAGATAGTATGATTTAGTGATAAATTAGCTATTTATTCAATAGCTATTGATGAAAAACAATTAAAAAATATTCTACCAAAAAGGTTTTTTAATAAAAATATTGAAATTAATGAGATAAATATAAAATTTAAAGATAAAAAAACTTTAATAAAATATAATAAAATATTAAATAATCAATGATACAATTTCAATTTAAAAAATGAAGAATTTAAAAAAATAAATAAAAAATTAAATAATATTTATTATTATTTATTCTTACCAATATTTTTAATATTTTTAATATTATTAATGATGATTGTAAATTTAAATTTAGAAAATTCAATTTTAAAAAATAAAGATATAATTATAAATCTAACTTATCTAAAGATAAATAAGTTTTATAAAATATTTATATTTTATTTAGAATTTTTTATTATTTTTATTTTGAGTTTATTATTAATATCATCATTAATAATATTAACATATTTTTTAATTGATATTCAAATAATATTAAATAATACTATTTTTCATTATTTTAGTTTTAAAATATTTATATATTTTATATTTTGTCTTTATTTTTTGATATTTATTTTTTCATTTATTAAAAGTTGTTTATATTTTAAATAAATAAATAAATAAATAAATAAATAAATAAATAAATAAATAAATAAATAAATAAATAAATAAATAAATAATTAAATAATCTTAAAAATTGCTTTTAAAAATACTATATGCTATAATTAATTATATTATAGCTTTTTATTATAAAAAATATGGGTATTTTTGAAAATATGTGTTTCTATTCCACTGATGAATCTGATATTATAAGATGATTAAATGAAATAAATACATTATCTGAAGAAATAAATCGATCAATAGAATTAGTTAAAGATGATCTTCTAGAACCTAATTGTCAAAAAAGAGACAAATCTGAAAAAAGATTAAAGCAATTAAGAGAAACAGCAGAATTATTTGAAAAATATAATGTAATTCTTTCTCAAAAAAAAGATAATGAAAGTAGTGAGTCATATAAGAATTTAAAAGTATTATTTAATGCAGTTTCGTTAAATGTAGATATGTTAGATTTACTAAATCATGAAATTAAAAAGTTTATGAGTAATGTTAAAAATGAAATAGGTTTAATAATAACTAAAAAAGAAGTTAAACCTATATCTATTAATGAACTTTTTGCTAGTATAAAGCCTAAATATAGTAAAAAAACTGAATATAGTATAGAGACTAAATATAGTAAAACTGAAGAATCAAATATTAAAGAACAAAATATAGAAAAAATAGAAATAAGTATAGAAGAGTTATTTAAAAAATATTATTGAGATAAGCCTGTTACTAATAGGTGAGAAATAAATTCTATTTTTTTTACTAAAAATTTATATTTTGCAGTTGATAGATGAGAAATTAGTTTAGAACAAAAACAAGAAATTATTGAATATTGATATCAAGAAGCATTTAAAAAGGAAATTCAATTTTGAGATGGAAAAAAAGGAATAAAAAATATAAAAAAATATGAAAAAAGATGGAAGGAAATTTTTTACCAAGAATTAAAAACTGTAATAGTATCAAGAAAAAAAGCTGAAAGTCTTTTCTTGCTTTCATGGGTAGAATGAAATTGACTTGATCAAAAAATGAATGATTTTTGAGCAATTTGACCATTTCAAATACAATTATCAACATGAAAAGGTCAAATAAGATGAACCACTAAAAAGAATTTACATAATTATATACATTCAGCAAAGGTATCTGCAAAATTTATAAAAAAATTAATTATTAAAATAAAGAAACAAAATCCAAATTATAATGATGATGAATTAATTAGTAATGCAATAACTAAATATAATTGAGCTTTTTCAAATAGATTATTAGAAAATAAAAAAACTGATGTAAATAATACAATATATGATCTTTATAAAGATTTAAATTGGATAAAGGTTTTGATTAATAATAAAAATGTTAAAACTGATACTATATTAAAGATCAGAGAAAAATTACTTAATACTCATAATAAATATTATAAGCATGAGGGAGATTGAAACTGATCATTTCCATGAACATCACATTTCTGAATTTTAGAAAAAAATATAACAAGTTGAAAACAAGTAATAAAATGGATAGATTATTATTTAAAAACTATTTTAAAGCAACAAGATATGTATGCACTTCAATTTAATGCAATAAATAATGTTTATAATAAACATGTAATAAATAAAAAAATCTAAATTCAATATAAATTTAGATTTTTTTATTTATTATTAAATTATTATTTCAGGTTTTCAATCTGTAATAAGAATTGTATGTTCATATTGACAACCAAGACTTCAATCTTTTATATATATTTCCCATTCTCATTTATCTATTATTTCTCAACTAGTTTGTCATAAAATAGGTTCAATTGCAAGAGTCATTCAAGCTTTTAGTCTTATTCAATTTCAAGCTTTTCAGAAGTTGGGTATATATGGTTTTTCATGAAGTTTTTTTCATATAGCATGTCATGTAAGATCTTTTACTACTTTAAATCAAGCAGATTCAATTTCTTTTTGTATAGCATATGAAATATCTCATATATTATTTCAAACAACACATTGTTCTATTCAAGCATAAAGTGCTTTTTTATTAGCCTCTATTAATTTTGCTCAGGCAGGATTTTTATCATCTCATCAAATTATAAGTGATATGGCTGCATCGGTATTTATTCACTTTTGTTTATCTTTGATTCAAAAATCAAAAGTAACTAAATCTCAATCTTTAAAAATTATATTTCTACTTGCTCTACCATGAACTACTTCATCATTAATACTAATACAGATATTATCAGGAAAATCATAAACTCATCTAAAACCACATAAAACTCAATATTTTTTTGCAATTTCACCACACACATTATTTATTTCAATACTAGTAGTTCATGGTTTTGCTATTTTTCTAATTTCTTCAAAAACTTTTCTATGAACTCTTGCATTATTTTTCATAATTTGTACTTCTTGTTTTGTTAGCATTTTGTTAGTTTTTATATATTAATAAATTATCCACAAGTTCAACAATCTCATTCTCATCTTTTTTGTTGATTACATGTTTTAAGGGCAATTTTACATGTTTTCTTTAAAATATTTATAGATTCTGATATATTTAAATGTAATTTAATTACTTTATTTACAAGTATTTCATCATCTTCATTTTTTTCTAAAGCCATTTCTTTTAATTGTCCATATCTAGAATTTATTGAAATTATTATTTCTTCAGTAGATTTTAAATTTTCTTTTTTTGATGAAAAATCTGTAACAGATAGATATTTAGTTTTCTTTTCTTTATATTCCTTATTAACAGTTTCTTTAAAAGTATTAACTTGAGTACTTAATGTATTTAAAAAATCTTTTCATGATCAAGATATATTGAAGTTAACTCTATTATCTATTATTGTTTTGGCTGTATCTCACCATAATCATTGTTTTTGTAATTCTTCTTTAAGTTTTTTTCTATTCTCTGTTTTTTGTTTTTTTTCATCAGAGCTTCACCATAATATATCAACAGCTTCACTCCAATCATCTATTCATTTTAATAATTTTTTTCCACTTAAATCAATTTTCTTTATAGATTTGATTATTCTACCAAAAAATCACAATCATCCAGGTCATACAGCTTTACTACAATTTTCTAGATTTTCTTTTGAATAATCTTTTTTTAATTTTTCTAAATCAGTTTTTGGAAAGACAAAAGTTCTATTTTCTATAGTTATATTTATATCTTTTGTTGTTGCTTGATTTTTTAATTTTGAAATTAAATATATAATAGATTTTTCAACTTGAGTAAGAGCAGCAAGGGCTGTCATAGTTTCTTCCTTTTCTATATTACAAATTTTTGGATCAACTCAAGCACATATATCATTATATGTTAAAGATGTTCAAGTTTGCTTATTTTTTGCAAGCTGATCATTTAATTTTATAATAGATTCTTTTTCCTTTTGTAATAATTTTAAATCTCTTTTGAGTTGAGAAGGAATTTCTGCAAAATTTCATTGAACAATTACATCATAATCCAAATTATATTGATTCCATGAAAAAAGACTATTTAACGATCAATAAATTTCATTTATATATAACTGCCTACCAGTTGAAAGTTTATTTTTTTCTTTTTTGGCTTTTGTTTTACTATTAACAGATATATTAGATGTTATTTTTTTTAGATTTTTAATGTACAAAAGTATATACTCAGGAGTTTTCTTTATTGTACAAGAAGATTTAGCATTAGTAATATTATTATTATTAAATAACATTAATAGTATTATAAAACTTATAATTATTTTATACATTGTTTTTATAATTATTAAATGTAAATAGGTATTTCTTTTAATTTTTTAACAATTACATCAAGATCAATAATATATTTTCAAATATTTTTGTAAAATTGGTCAATCTCTGTAAATTGTTTATCAAAATTTTTTAAAGTATCTCTGCTTATTTTTTTATGAATTTCTTTCTTTTCTTTATTATCTATTTCTGCCCTTAAATTTTGGATATCTATATACTCATTTTGTAATAATGAAGTAGTTCATGCTGGAGCATAAATAGATTGAACTATTGATTTTAATTTTTGTTCAGCATATGTAAAATTATCAATATTATTTCTATCTTTATAATCTAATCAAATATTTTTGTATTTTTTTCTAAGCATATCTTCAACTTCTTCAAAACCAATTTCAGGATTCGATAATTTAGGAACCTCTAAGTTAAAATTTTCTAAATTTAAAAAAGGAGGAGTTTTATATGATACCATTATTCACATATGAAACATTTCTGTCAAATCTAAGTCTCTTAAAGATATTTCAAAATTATTTATTGTCATTTTTGATTGAACTAACGAACTATTAGCAGCTTTTTTTAAATGCTTATTTGAATTTTCTAATAAAAATTCAACACTACTTTGATCTCAAAAAAGATTATGTTCTGTAACAACCATTTCAACAACTACACAAAAATATTTATTACATTTCCAAAGATCATTATCATTTACATGTTTATATTTAGGTAGTTTAGATTTTGACATACAACTCTTAAAAGTAGAAGCTGCCAAGCAGGGGATAGGTCCTGAATAAGTTCATCAATTATTTATTTTATTTGAATCAGATAATTTTATATGTCCTCATTCTAAATAATCAAATTTAAATGATGTATTATAATTATCTAAACTATTTTTAAGTGCATTAAGAGAATTATCATTTAATCAAGATTCCTCATTATCTTCAGGACATGTATAATTGTTAGAATCTATGTCTGATATCTTATTTAATTTTTTTCGAAAGTTACTTAATTCATCGGAACTTTTTATTTCTGAATTCTTATTGTTTTTGTTATTAAAAAAATTATTATCTTTATTTGAATCTCATTTATTTGAATTTCATCAAGCTGATGATCATCAAGGTCCACATGCTTTTCAGTCTACAATATTTATAAATGGAGTTGCATGTAGATTATTTTTATATTCACCTAAAAAACTAGATTCCTCAGGAACATAATCAATTGATTCTTTAAAAATTATTTTATTTATATTATTTAAATCAGCTATTATATCAAAGGGAGAATTCTCTAGATTTCAATCAGCATACATAGAAATTCTAGAAATATTATGAATTATTTTTGATTTTTCTTCTGCTATATCTATATAATAATCTCTTATTTTAGAAGTTTCTTCAATTATCTCAGATGCTTTTTTAGAAGTTATAGATCAATCTTCATTTAGACATGCTTTAGTTAAATGTTCATATAATACTTTAGTGTTTCAATTAGCTATATTATCAACTATATTTTTATCAAGATTTTTTAAACAATTTCATATTTCATTTCATACTAAAAAACTATTAATATTTCATGTTATGTTATTATTTTGTCATCCAAGTTCATATTCATATTGTTTTTTTTCAAAATCTTCTAATCAGTCACTTAAATCTTTATATAAATTTAATCATAAATCTGTATCTAAAAAAGCTTTTGTATTATTTACAAAAGAACTAAATATTATTCCAAATATTATAATAAAATAAATCGATTTATTTACTTGTTTGTTCATATAGATGTGCATATAAAAATATATATTTATTTTTCTAATATTATTATATCATATTTATTTGAAAAAACAAAAAAAAGCAGAGTGTTTTTTATTTTCACTCTACTTTTTTAGGGTTAAGTTCATTTGAAAACTTTGCTTTTTAGTAAATAATTTAATATTACTTTTTATTTGATTTTTAATTCATTTTTTTCTATATAGATTTCAAAACTTTTTTTATTAGGAGAATTTATTATTTTTTCAGCAATATTATCTTCAATATGGTCTGTTATGAATCTTCTTATTTCTCTTGCTCAAAATTCAGGATTGTAAACTTGTTTTGTTATATTGTTTAGTACTTTAGAATCATATTTTAGTGTCATTTGTTTTTCATCTAGTCTTTTTTCTAAGTCTTCAATTTGTATTTTTACTATTTTCTTTATAGATACTTTATCAAGAGGAGAAAAAACAGTTATTTTATCAACTCTATTAATAAATTCAGGAGAAAAGAAATTACTTAAATTTGATATTATATTTTCTTTTGCTTTACTAAAATCTTTTAAAATCTTTTCTTCTTTAGTATCTGAAATATCGAATCATATTAATTGAGCTTTTTCATTAAATTCTTCAGCTCAAATATTACTAGTCATTATTAGTATAGTATTTTTAAAACTTATTTTTCTTCATTTATTGTCTGTTAATACTCAATCTTCCAGTACTTGTAATAATAAATTAAATACATCAAAATCTCATTTTTCTATTTCATCAAATAGCACGATAGAATAAGGTTTTTTCTTTACTTTTTCTGTTAATAATCATCAATCTTCATAACCTATATATCAAGCACTTGAACCAATTAATTTATTTACAGAAGTTTTATCAGAATATTCACTCATATCAAATTTAATAAGAGCATCTTTATCAGAATAAAATTCTTGAGCTAATGCTTTTACAAGTTCTGTTTTACCTACTCATGTTGGTCATAAAAATAAAAAACTTCAAAGAGGTCTATTTTTATTTCAAATTCAAGATTTATTTCTCATTATGGATTTTACTATATTTTCAATAGCTTCATCTTGTCCAATTATTTTTGTTTTTAATGTTTTATGTAAAGATTTTAATTTATTTAATTCTTTTGTATCTAAATTTGAAACAGGTATTCAAGTCATAATACTTAAAACTTTTTGAATATCATCTTCTTTTATTTCTAATCTATCTTTTTTTGGGATTTTAAATTTACCTCTAATTTGAGATATTTCTTCTTTCATTTCTTTTATTCTTTCTTTTAATTTAGATGCTTTTTTGAAATCAGATGAAATAACTGCCTCTTCAACTAATCTATTCATAGAACTTAATTCTTCTTTTAATTTTTTTGTTTTTGTTTCATCAAAATTATAATTCATAGATTTTAAACTACATGCTTCATCTATTAAATCTATAGCTTTATCGGGTAGGAATCTATCTGTTATATATCTCATACTTAAATTTACAGATTCATTTACAGCTTTATCTGAGATATTTAAATTATGATATTCTTCAAAAACTTCTTTCAATCAAGATATTATTTGAATTGCAGTTTTTTTATCTGGTTCTGATACTTCTATTTTTTGAAATCTTCTTTCAAGAGCAGAGTCTTTTTCAATATATTTTTTATATTCAACTTGAGTTGTAGCTCAAATTATTCTAATCTTTCATCTTCACATTGCAGGTTTTAATATATTTGATACATCTAAACCTCCTTCTCCTGATCATGCTCAAATAATTGTATGAATTTCATCTATAAATAGTATAATTTCATTTTCTACCTTAGAAGCTTCTTCTATTATTTGTTTTATTCTTTGTTCAAAATCTCATCTATATTTTGTTCATGCAACAATTGCACCTAAATCAAGAGAGAGTATTTTTTTATTTTTCATTGAAAATGGAACTCTTGAATCAACAATAGCTCTAGCTAATCATTCTGCTACTGCAGTTTTACCAACTCATGGTTCTCAAATTAATACGGGATTATTTTTAGTTTTTCTATTTAATATAGCTATAAGTCTAGTTATTTCATTTTCTCTTCCTATTACTTTTTCAAGTTTATTCTCTCTTGCTAAACTTGTTAAGTCTTCTGAAAAAAAATCTAGAACTGGTGTGTCTGATTCTACGTTTTCCTCGTTTTTTGAATTTTTATTTCATGCAAAAGGAGTGTTGTCTTCCTTAATAATAGCAGTTTTAGGGTCAAAAATATTACCAGTAAGACTTCAAAGTAATTGATTTATTTCATTTTTAGTTGCCCTTATATTATTCATTTTTCAATCAATAATACCAGCTTTATTTATTTCAACTAAATTTGTTTCAATATCATTAGAAACAATTCCTATATAATCTAAAAAATTTGGAAACCAAGTTGAATTTTGTATTAATGCTAATAGAAAATCTTCAGTACTAGCATGGGCCTTTTTAAAACTAGCAGCAGTTTTAACACTCATTAAAATTATATTTTTTAATTCATTATTCATTCATGAGTAAACTCATTTTCTTTTCTCTGGTTTTTCATTAAAAACTCATTTATTGATTATTTCTAAAACAATTTTAGAATCAATTCAATACAAGTCAAAAATATCTTTAGTTGCTCAAGATAAATTTCTAATAGTTTCAATAAAAATATCTTCAATTCTTAAATCTTTTAATCCGATTTTTTTTATATTATTTTCTGCATTTACAAGTGTTTCCTTGTAACCTTCTGAAAAATTTTTATAACTCATTATTAATTTTTTATTATATACTAATATTTATTTACTTTAAATTTAAAAAAAATATACTTTTTGTAAAATTTAAAATATTTTTTATGTTAAAAAATATTTTGTATTTAATTAAAAAAAATATATAATAAGTTTATCATATTTAAGTGTTTTTGTAAAATTTAAATCACTTGAATATTAGGTAATTTATATTATATAATAATAAAATATATGGGATTTTTTTGAAAAGTGTTCACAGTTGTATGATCTTATATAGCTGGTTCTATAGCTGTTTCAGCTCTGGATCCAAAAAATAAAGATGATTTAAAAGCAGCAGAGAAAAAGTGAATTTCTAAACTTAGAGTTTTACGGAATAAGTTCACAAAAAAGCATGTTAAAATTTTTAATTCTACTAAAAATGATGTTTTATCAGATGAAAATAAAGAAAAATTTGAAACAAAAAAGAAAGAATTTTTAAAATTAGCAGATAAATATAAATTAGAAGCTAATGAAGTTTTAAAAGATTTAAAAGAAAAAGGAGAAGATTTTGCTAAAGAGGGAGTTGTAAAAGTTGAAAAATTATATAATGAGCAGAAAGAAAAATTATCTGAATTGAAAGATATTGCTCCAGAAAAAGCATCAAAATTAAAAGATAAATTTTTACTTTGAGCAAAGGATTTAAAAGATGAAATAACAAATAAATTTAAAAAATAAAAAATTCTTTATTCAATTTTGAATAAAGAATTTTTTATTTTTTACAGTTGGAACTGTTGTTTTTTTTATTACTACATATGTTTACTTGTAGATCTTTTGTGTGAAGTTTTTTTAGAAGTAGAATTATTTCTATTAGAAGAATTTCTTCTTTTTGAATTATGATTTTTTATTACACTTTTAGTTCCTCATAATTTCATTTCTTCAAGAGAAATAATATTTTCTTCTATTTTATTATCTTCTTCAATTAACTTTTTATTATCTTCTTCTAATTCTTTTTTTTCAGATTCTAATTTTTCTATTTTTAAATCAATATCTTTTATTGCAGATTCTTTTCTTTTTATTTCTTCTTTGTTTTCATTAGATCTTTTTGTAAATTTAGATATTGTTCAATCTAAAATAGAATTCATAGATTCTTCTGGAAAATTAAGATTATTTAATTCTCATAGTATATTGGTTTCTTTTTCTATTGATGCTTCTTCAATAATTTCTTCTTTAAATTCAATTAATGTTTCTTCTTCTTTAACTGAATTTTCAGTTAATACTTCTTCTTTTAAGACTTCAGTTTTTTCATCTTTAATAAGACTACTCTCTTCCCATAAGCCTAAATCTGAAGTTTCTGTTTCATTATCATTATTAAAATCTAAAATACTTTCAGATATAATATTATTAGAATCATCTAAACTTAATTCAGAATTTTCTTCAGAAAGAACATCATTAGATATAGAGTCATCTAAAGATATAGAATCATCTAAACTTAATTCAGAACTATCTAAATTTAATTCAGAATTTTCTTCAGAAATAACATCATTAGATATAGAATCATCTAAACTTAATTCAGAACTATCTAAATTTAATTCAGAATTTTCTTCAGAAATAACATCATTAGATATAGAATCATCTAAACTTAATTCAAGACTATCTAAATTTATTTCAGAATTTTCTTCAGAAATAACATCATTAGATATAGAATCATCTAAACTTAATTCAAGACTATCTAAATTTATTTCAGAATTTTCTTGGATTATATTTGAGGTATTTACTTCTCCATTATCAAAAGAAATTAATTCTTCTGTTTTAGTAGTATCTAAATCAATTAGATCAGCATCTCAAACTAAATCAGTTTCATCCTCAAAAATAATGATTTCTTCCTCCTCATCTTTCATTACTGTCATATATAAATATGTTAAAATATAAAGTACAGAATAATTGTATCATATTTTTTTTTTATTTGCAAAAAAAAAATACATTTATATAATCTTTTTACAAAATTTAACAATTAATTATATAAAAAATATGGATTTTTCAAAAGCTTGAGAGATGATGAAACTTCAACAAGAAGCAATGAAAGTAAAAAAAGAATTAGAAAATACTATCATTGAAGCAGAAGTTAATGGTTTAGTTATTTCTGTTAATGGTGAAATGAAAGTTGAAAAAACTGAATTTGAAACTGATGCATTAATTCCAGGTTTATCTTCTGCTCAAAAATTAGCACTTGAAAATGCTATTAGTGAAGCTGTAAATAAATGAGTAAAAAAATCACAAGAAGTTGCAGCATCGAAAATGCAAGGAGTTATGTCAGCTATGTGAATGAATATGCCAACTTGAGGTTGAATGCCAAGTTTACCAGGTATGTAAAAGTTTAATTAAAAGAGCTAAGTTTATAATCTTAGCTCTTTTTTTTTTTGTCAAAATTTTAATAAAAACTTATAAAGCTATTGACTTTTTTGAATATTTTAGTATATATATAAGGTTCTTTAACATGAACTGAAGATATCAATTTTTTGTGTATAAATAAGTAATTATTAATAGATGAAAAGTTGATAAAAAATAAATATAAAGGAGATAAGATGAAAAAAATTCTACTTATCTTGATTTTTGCTGTTTCTTTTTTAGGGGCAGTAGAATTGGTTAGTGTTGACAGTAATGATACTGTCCAGACAGTTATTAGTGATGTAAAGGATACTATAGTAATAGCTGCAAGTACTGGAGATGCTGATTCGGCATTTTTGTATTTACTTTTTAAAATGAATGAATATTTTAAAATAAAAGATTTATTTTTTGAATTTTATGAACTTAATTCAGCAAAATTAGCTTTGATTTTACTTATATTGGGGTCATCTTGGGTACTAAGAACTTTGATTTCTAAAATAATAGAACTTTTTTTTAAGTTTTATAAAAAAGAATCAGAAGATTTAGTTTTTAAATTGGTTGAATCTGTTCGAAAACCATTTTTATGGTTTTTAATTGTTTGGTCAATTTATTGGAGTATCAAACTTTATCTTTATCCAGAATTACCAACTAAAGAATTACAATCTTTCTTTAGTACAGTACATCTTTTTACAGGAGGGTGGTTATTTTGGAATATACTAAATAATTATAAAGATATTGTTATTGCTAAGCAAAATAGGAGGTTAAAAGTAGAAGAAGTAGAATTAATTACAATTAGTTTAAAAATTTTACTTATTACCACTATTTCTTTGATAACTATTTATATGTACTGGCCTGAAACATTGAAATATATTGGAGGTGCTGGTGTTGTAATTGGTTTGGTAATGAAGGATTCTGTGGCTTCATATTTTGCTGCTTTTAAGCTTGTTACTGATGATGATATTTCTGTTGGTGATTGGATTAAAACTTCAAAGACAGAAGGATTTATTGATAGTATCGGTCTTTTTTATACTAAAGTAAGAGCTTTTGATAATGGACTTGTATTAGTCCCAAATTCAGAGCTTATTAAAGATTCAACAATTAATTATGATAGAAGATCTAACAGAAGAGTGAAATTTTATTTTTATCTTCCTATAAATATGTCTTCTAAAAAAATAAGAGCTATTCTTGATGATATTAGAAAAATGATACAAAATCATGAATCTATTGCTTCAAATAAGAAATTATCATCAGATAAGAGGAAGGATACAATACAAAAAAGAAAATATGGTTATTCTGATACTCTTCTTGTGAATTTAGTTGATGTTGAACATGGTCATAAAGTTATGGTTTATGCTTATACAACTAAGAATGACTGGAAATTTCAGTTAGATACAAAAGAGGATGTTATTTTGAAAATTAAAGAGATTTTGGAAAAATATGGATGTTCTCTTATTATTGAGGCAAAATATCTTCAAAATCCGTATGATATAAATGAAGTTGCTCAAGTTGAGTTAAATAATGAAAATAAAAAAGAGGAGAAAAAAAATGAAAACACCTGAAGAAAAGGCAGCATATTACAAAGGTAAATATGATGCTTTAAAAGAAAAAGCTAATAATACAGGTTCAATGGTAAAACAGTCAATTATTGATCATACTGTTAGGTATATTTTAATTGGTTTGCTTATTGTGGGTCTTGGAGCTGGTGGGTACTATTATTTTATTAACCCAACAGTTGTTAAGGTAGAAAATGCTATTAATAGTGTTGAAAAAAAAGTTGATGATGTTACATCATCAAAAGTATTTCATCCAAGTCAGTGGTTTAAATCTGATGAAAATGAAACAAATAAAACAGAAGTAAATGAAACTGAAACTGATGATAATAAAAGTCATTGGTACTCAAATATTTTATCTTCTGATAAAGAAGTTGAAATGAATGCTTCTGCTGAGAAAGTAGAAATAACTGAAGTAATTAAAGTTCCTGTAGAGACAAAAACTGAAATTATTGTGGTTGTTGAAAAAGAGGTTTTTCAAGATGAAAATAAGACAGGATTTATTGCAAATGCAAAGAAAAAAATGTCTGGTTGGAAATTTTGGAATAAAAAAGAAAATAATACTACAAAGGAGTAGGGATGTTTGATTTTATTACTTTAGGAAGTTTTCCTATATTTATAGCTGAATTATTGAGTTTAGGGGGGATATTTTATTTTGTTAGTAAATATTTTATTCCGAATTTTTATAGTAATATAAATAAAATTATTGAGAAGGAAAATATTGATAAGGCTAATTGGCAATTATACTTATTTACTTTTTTTGCTTTTTCTTATATCTTTTTAGAATATTTGGGACAAGATCCTTGGCTTTTACATATTGCTTTAGCATTCGTTCTTGTGATGTTCTTTAAAAATATAAATCATCCTTATGTTTTGAAAAAATGGGGAGATGATTCACATTATCCTATAAAGATTGAAAATGATGATTTGATAAAGATATTGAAACCATTGTTTAAAGAAAAGGGTAAAAATAGAGTAAGTTATGAAGGTAAAGACTATATTATTAAAGCTGATATTGTTTCAGAAAGAGTGGCTAGCAAAAAGCATACTGCTAAAAGTAAATTTATGGAAGGTCTATTTACTTTAGCTATATGGTCTTTCTTTATATTGATTATAATCTTTGTTCTTAAGGTTGATTTAGAAGCACCAGAAATTTTTATTACTCTTTTAGGTTTTGTTATTATTTATGTGTTTTCACCACTTTATCCTGATCTTATAAGTACATTTATTCTTGCTCAAGACAAGATAATGAATTTTGGTTTATTTGTAGAGGTAGAAACTGGTGGAAAAAAATATTTTGGTAGCATTGAGACAATGAATTTTTTTAAAGTTCAATTAAAAGACTGGTATAATGATACTATTATTTTAATATTTCATAAGCTTTTTTTTGGTTCTGTTATAACCACATTTCCAAATGGTAGATTTATAGAACTCACTTATGTTGTATCAGATATTGGTCAAGATAAACTTCTTGAACTTATTTCAAAATGGATTGATGAAAAATATATTAATAATAATCCATTTGATATACCAAAAATAACTACTTTTGCACATGATTATGGATATGGTGTAAAACTAAGAGTTAATGTGAAAGTTAAATTTCTTGAAAATTATGGAGGACTTAATGATGATTTACAACATTTAATTGTTGTAAATTCTAGAAAAGAAAAAATTGATTTAAGGACTTTTGATGAACTTAATATTCATATGAAAGGAGGAGAAAAAATATAAGTGCCATTTATGGCTAATATTCTATTTTTAAGTAGAAAACAAAAAAAAGGAAAAAACAAAAAATACTGCATTGATTGGTAAAAAGATTGTTGTAGATACAGTTGAAGAAGTAACAGCAGCTGCATTAGAGTACAAATACACTGAGGATCTTAATGAAATATGGGAGCCAGAAAATTCGAAAATTGAAAATATGCCCCATGATGAATTAATTGACACTTTAGCAAAATATGAAATTATATTTGCTCAAGCCTCAGAAAATAGAGAATTGAAAATTGCAATTGTGCATAGAATGCAAAGAATTTCTCCTGAATTATATACTCAGGAAGAAGTTGATAAAAGAAAGGAGGAATTAAAACAAAAATAAATAAATTAAAATCTCAAAGGGTGAAAAGCCCTGAGAGTAAAAAAAGGAAGGAACAAAAAAGAAGTAAGAATTCTAAGGAGTCTTTACTTCTTTTTTTGTGCTTTAAATTCTGTTTCACAAACATTTGATAAAATTTGATTTATATTTTTTTGTATTTTTTTTATTAAAAAAAATCTTCTACATTCTTCTTTTGAAATTGGATCAAGTTTTGACCAGTATTCAAAAAGTTTTCTGTTTTTTTTAGAGATAATTCATTTGTTAGGATAATTTAAATTCATATATTTATAAACTCTGGCAATATCTCATTTTATTTCATTTCTGGGTTCTATTTTTCTTATTTTTGAATCTATTTCTATTTCACAAGAGCTTTTTCTCTTTCAAATTCTGAAATCATCTCAAAGAATAACTCACATAGAATAATTTGACCTTATTTGATTTATATATCAATTAGCTGGATATAAATTATATAAATCAGATTCCATTAATTTGAAATCTGGACTTACTTTTTTTGCACACCTTCTTCATTTATATTTTTTTAATTTACTATTTGTACAAGATTCATCTCATTCTCTATATGATTTAAAACTTCTACCAAAAGTCTGAACTGGTACAATATGTTCTACTTCAATTCTATTTGCTCTTTTTATGTTTTCTAGGTTTAATAAATTACAACTTGATAGATTTACATCATTTCTATCTTCAAAACCACAAGAACAATAAATAGTTTTTTTATTTTCATCATTTTTATAAATAGTTTTATATAATATATTTTTAGCTTTTTTGAAGTTTTTGATTGTTTGATTTCACTTTTTTAATATATCCGAAACAAGTATTTTATTTTCATTAGTAACTAGTTCTGAATATCCAGTATTTACTGATAGTATAATTGCTGCTGCTAATGGTTTAATTATTAAGTTTTTGATCATAATTTAATTATTTTAATTATTAGTAATTAAAATAAACTAAAAACAGGTAAAGTCAAATAATCTTTTGACTTTTAAGTATAAGTTATTATATTTCTATTGTTATCACAATTGTGTGTGTAACCATGTTCTTTAACATAACATGAGAGATAAATTGATATCTATTTAATATCTTTATTTGTAGTAACTAAGGTTACTAGAGATGAGGATATTTAGGTATCTAAGAAAATTGACTCACAATTTTGTGAGTATAAATGCATGAAGGAGAAAAATATGCACCATTTATTTGAAATATTAATAAGTTTATACTTTTGGCTGGGATTAATAGTTTTATTGAACTACCACCATTTACCAAAAGTAATTTGGAAACCTTTTGGAGTCTTATTCCAAAAGGTATGGTGGCCAGTTAAATGGCTAGATTCATATCTATTTAAGGTAGATAAAGAGTTAAAAGAGATAAAAAAAAGCAGATTCAAAAAGATAGTTTCTCCATTTGGAAAACTTTTTCTTTTGATTATTGCTTTCATTGTATATATAGGTGATGCACTATTCTTTACTCCATTAACGGGTTATGTTAATAGACTTATTGAAAGTGATGAGATGAAAAAAACTATTGCTTGGTTTGAAAAACAAAACATTATTGTTCTGAGAATATTTGTAGGAATACCTTTTTTCTTTATGGAAATTACAGGTATAATTGCAGGTATTTTGTTTTTATCAATGCCACTTGTAGCATTAGTTGTTTATCTTTCAAAATTTGCATGGGTTGTCCCATTTAAATTCATTGATAAAGTTGGTCATGATAAACTTTCAAAAGATCCATGGTATAGTGGTTTAAAGTCAGTTGCAGTAAAAGCAATTGATGCAGTAATAAGTCTTGAGGTTGTAAAAAGCTTACATAATAAGATTGTTGCTGTTAAAAACTTTATGAAAGATTCTAATCATAATACAATGTTAGAGATTAAAATCAGAAAGAAATTGTTTGTTAAAACTTTCAAAGAAATCTGGTCACTTAATCACTTAACTGATGAATTATCTGATAGTTCAGATGTTAATATTGTATTTTTTGGTGCAGCTGCAACAAAAAAACTTAATATTCTCAAAGAAAATCCTGATAATCAGTTTTTTAGAGAAGATTTAGTTGACTATGTGCTTAGTGAATTTAAGCCCACTGAAGATAAGGTTGAGATTAATAAAGAAAATAATGAAAATAGTGTTTTTACAAAAATGTATAATGCTGTTTCACTGTCAATATTTACAAGAAAACCTATTTTAGTACTTTTTGTATTATTGGTTATTTTTATATTTGTAAATTTTTTAGTATAGATATTTAAGTTAGTTTACTAACTTTTAGAAAAAATAAAAATGCATAAGGAGTAAATATGCAAAATGTAAATGAAAATCCTGAGAAAACTCAGGAAAATGAAAAAGAGATAGAAAAAAGAAATTTTTTTCAAAAATGGTTTATTGATAAACCAGTTGCTGGATATGATCATACAAAAAAGAATTTTTGGCTTTATCTAAGCTTAATTGGATTAGCCATTGGTGGTTATTTTGTTAATGTCCTTGTGAAATGGACTGGTAGCTGGGAAAATGCAAGCTGGACTTTATTTGGTTTAGCTGTATTGATTGGAGTCTTATGGCTTTGGAAAATTGATGCACTTGGTGGTATATTAAGACACTTTAAAAAATACTGGGGTTGGTATGCTTTAGGAAGTTTATTGTCTTTTTTTATACTTTATATATTTGAAGGTGCTTTGATACATAAATATATTATGGCACTTAGAGAATACAGTTTTATTGTATTTTTTATACCGGTAATGTTTTATACATTTAAATTACTTATAAAAAAAGAAACTGATACTTTAGTTGGAAAAACAATTGTTGTTTCTTTAGCTTTTTTAGTAACAGGTTCTATTGCAGGATATTTGTATTTAGGTGGACAACAATATGTTGCTCAAAGTATGAAATATGCAGATATTAATAAAAGCATAATTTGGTTGGATAAAAAACCAATTACTACAAGTGAAAGAGTATTTCCAAGAGATGTTTATAGATCAATTCTTGATCAATCTATTGGTGGGACAAGAAATTTCAGTGATCCAGATAATGTAATGGAAGGAATAAAAACAAAATTTTATTCAACTGTTACACCTATAACAAGAACTTCTAAGTTTTTGCAGGGTAAAATTACTGAATTAGCTGTTTTAGATGCTGATACAGGAAATATTGATATTGAGAATATTCTTAAGAAAGTTAATTTTTCTGTAGGTGAAGGTTTAGTTTGGAGTAGAGAGATTAACAATTATGTTGTAAAATCTTTACATTTTAGATACTGCAATGTATTTCCAACTAATACTCAGGTATTAAAAAATAGTAAAGGAAAATTTGTTTTTGTTGTTTCTTTGGCTATGTGGGATGGTTGGTTATTTCCAACTCCTGAATTTTACGGTGTTGCAATTATTGAACAAGGAGAGATTTCTTGGGCAAATAGAGCAATTATTGGTGGAGCTAAAATTATTAAGGTTTCTGAGTTTAAAAACTATAAATGGCTTTTAGGACAAAATCTTAATTCTGAGATTTCAACTAGATATGCTGCTGAAAGTTTGAGATTTAGAAATGGTTTTTGGGCTCCTGCTAAATTTAATAGGAATGATGACTTAGTTGTTACAGATATGCCAGGAGATAGAAATGAGTTACCACTTGTTACTGCTTTTGATATAAACAATACTGCAAAATTATATGATTTCTATGAATTGAAAAGTTCTAGAAAGAGTTCAGGTAATGCAGATACTTATCTTTTCTTCCCATCTGATGGTCAGAATAAGATTTATGGTTATAGACCTAAAAATATTGTATCTATTGCTGAATTAAGTAGAAAAGTTAGTACTATTAATGAAGCAGACACAAGTAAAAAGTTTAAGTTTGCTGAACCTAGACCTTTCTTTAAAAAAGGACTTCCAGAAACTTTTATTATTTCTAGAGTATTAAAAAGAAAAGATGGTTCATTTGACCCATCAGGTATTAAAACCTATACTATTAATGCTAAAGGGCTTCAAGGTAAATTTATTGAAGTTCCAACATATGATAAAAATAAATGGTTGGATATGAGTAAGGCTGCTTTTATTAAATAGTTTTCCCACTAGGGATTCAAAAAAATATATAAAGAAAGGAGTATAAAATGAAAAAATTGAGAAGAATATTTATAAAAATAATAGTATTTGTTTATATAATGGATACATTAATAAATATTCTTTTGGTGTTATCTTTAATTCATCTTTATATATGATGATTAAAAGATAATTTAAAATGCTGTTCTATAAATCTAAGATTTTCTTAGAAATATAGACAGACCAAGTCTTTTATAAAGATATTGGTTTGTATCAAAATAATTTGAAAGGATACACATATGAGAATTTTAGAATTATTATTAGGAATTGGTTTATTGAGTGCTTTAATTTTAGGGATGTTATTTCTATTAGGAGTTTTTACTAACAAAGATTATCAAAATTGGAAACAGAAAATTTCTGCTCCAACAAAAAATTTTCTAGAAAAGGTTAAAGATCCAAAAAAAAGAGCAGAAATGAATCTAAAAGAAAACTGGATTCTATGGTTAACTTGGTCAGCATTTGGAATCATTTTTGGAATTTTGTTCTATGTTGTAGGATTAGGTGCAGTTGCACTTATTAAAGTTTTGAATTACTTTGGTTTAAGAGAAATTGATAAATCAGAAGAAAAAACTGAAGATGATCAGTTTACAAATTTTGATCAGAAAAAAACTTCAATGTGGGAGTTATTCAAAAATGCAACTACTGGTTTTTTGAAAAGAGCTAAAAATGCTGATGAAAGAAAAACTATGGATGTTGATGAGTATATCATGTTTATGCTACTCACTACTCTTCCATTTTCAATCCCTACAATTGGATTGTATGAATATTTCTTTGCTATAGGTACTTTACTAGCTATCATTATTGCTGAAAGTGTATCTGGTTACAAATTCACTAATCTTGCTGATTTGAAAGAAAAAATGCATGGTGAAGGATTAGCTGAAAAAGATGCTGAAATCAAAAGTTTAAAAGCTGAACTTGATGAGGCACAACAAAAAACTGGAGAAATTATTGTAAAGCATGACACTCTTAAGGGAGAGATTCTTACAATTGCAGCTATGACTAAGTGGAAAGATGAAGTTAGACCAGCTCTTCAAGAGTTGAAAACTAAACTTTCTTAAAGAAGAATAACTGCTACCTTTTCTCCACTTTTGTGGAGATTTAGAAAATAGATAGAAGGAGAAAAAAAATGAAAAAGTTTGTTGAATATATAAAAAAGGCATGGAGTATTGGTGGAGTGATTATAAGTATAATTGGGGCTTTTAGCCTAATATTGTTTTATAATCCTTCTGGATTTAGTTATGTTGACTTCATGTTAGAATATAATTGGAATTTCCAAGGTGGAGGGATTTTATCAATGTTTATTATAGTAGGAGCAGTAATATTACTTACTCCAATTATATTAGATATGCCTTCAGCTTGGAAAGCTGCAGGATTTAAAGGAAAATTTCTTTTTTCAATTTATTTAGCTCTAGCCGCTGGTTTTATGTTTGTAACTGAACATTATAGTTGGAAGACTATTGTTTGGGTACTTGAATTAGCAGCTATTGGTTTTATGAGTTGGGGTGGTTATGTAAACTTTAGAGATAAGAGAAAATTCTCAAAAGTTGGAACATCAATTGAAGATTCAGAAACAACTGTTGATGTTCAACATGATGATGACTAAAATTTTCCCCAGGAGCCTTCGGCTCCTTCGGGATTCAACAAAACAATTTTCGGGTTATATCTCTTGTGTTAATGAATTTAAAGAATTAGTAGAGGAGAGATAAGAGTGGAAAAAAAGAAAAGGATAAGAAGATGAAAAGAAAAATAAAAAGAGGTGTAAAAGTAGTAAAAGAGCATAATAAAAAAATATCCATATTTTTGGTTTTATTATTTGTTGTAGCTGTTTATTATTTTTGGAATGATATAATTAATACTCTTCTATTTCTGTTAGAAGGGTTTAAGAAAAATTGGAGAACTATCCTTCTTGGTTTTGTCTCTTATAAGGTTGTTATTATAAACTTATCAAAGAGATATGCCATAAATAAGGGAGTTGAAAGGTTTAAAAAAACACTTATATATTCTGAAATGGATGAATTAATATCTATTTGGTTTTCAGTTATATCAGGTGAGATAAAAACAAAAATAAAAATAGCTGAAGAACTTAAATTTATTGGTTGGTTTATAACTTTTACTGTTAATATATTATCTTGGATAATATTTGTAATAAGTACTTTATTTGCAATTTTTAAATTAGGGTTAGGGAAACTTTTGATTACAAAAGTTTTATCAGCTCAATTTTGGACTGCTATACTTGTTTGGTTATCTAATATTCCAGGTTTTTTTACATTTTTAGGTGTTTGGATCTGGATTTGGATAGAAACAAAAGTCCCATTCATAGCAAAAATTTATTTTTGGTTTTCTATGAAAATAAGAATTATTTTAGATCCATTTTGGGATAGAATTGAGCCTATGTTAAATAATACATGGGATTATATTCTAAAAGTTGAATTAAGAATTCTTACACCGATAGGTGACTTCATTGATGATCTTGAAATAAAGATAATCAATAGAATTAAGGAATATATTTATTATGAAAAAGGAGAAAAAAAATATAATAGATATATGAAGTTAGTTGTTAAGCATAATGCCAAACAATTAGCTAAAAAAGAAGAAAATGAAAAAGAAAGGAGAGTTGAACAATTTACTTTATTAAGAAAAAGAGCTATTGCTTTAAAAAAACTTAATAAAAGTAAAAATGAGAATTAGGGCAATTTGTTCCTTCTTTTCACACAACAAAAGTTGTGTATGTAGACTTAGGTCTATATACACAACTTTTTTTTGTCTTTAAAAGTAAAAAATAGTATTGATTTTTTGTTTTTATATATTATAATTAAAATACATAAAAACAAAAAAAGGAGAAAAAATGTTTTTAGAATATTCTATAAGTATAGTAGCTTTTTTTATCTCATATAAAGGAGCTGAATATATATATTTATATGCTCTTTCTTTGGATAAAGAAGATAATAAAAAAAATATATATGTAATAATAAAAAGTTATATTACTTTTGTTATTATGATAATAATAATTTTAAGTCTTTTTAGATTTGGAGGATTTATATTGTATAATATCTCTTTATTAAAGTTTAAAATAATTTATTTAGACTTTTTAGAAAATATTTTATCACTTGAAATATATCAGATTATGATATCATTTGGAGTAGGTGGATTAATCTTAGGGTTTGAAATTTTAGTTAAGAAAGGAGTTGAAAAACTAAAAAGATAGAAAGAAGTTGTGTAAAGCACAACTTCTTTTAAGTTATATTTTTTGTTTTAAAAATTGACTTTACTATTAATAATGATATTATTTAATTTAATAATAAAATATTTTTATATAAAATAGATTTATGGCAAAAAACAATAACACATTAAAAGCTTCTTGACTTAAAACATTGGCAGTTGCTACTGGGTTTTCTGCTTTGTATCTTGCAGATCAAGCTTATATTTTAGATAAATATGAAAAAGCTTTAGTTGAATATAAACAACCAGAAAAAAGAGATTTAGTTTGAGAAGTTGAATGAGCAATTTCTGATTACAAATTAGAAACTGCTGAATGAATATTATATTTAGTTGATAATAATGATAGTGATAAAAAAAGATTATCTTCTGTAATAGATGAAAAAAAAGATTCATTCTGATATACTTTAAATAGTATGAAATGATGTGTTACATGACAAAGTAATTGATCTAATTTAACATGAATGTGTGAAACTGCAGTAATGTTTACTCCTTTTTGAGATGTTAAAGATTTAGCAACAGAGCTTTGAAAAGATTGAGATATTGATAATCTTACTGTTTGATTGTCTGTTTTGTGACTTGCTGCAACTGCTGCTACAATTTATTCTTGAGGTTTGGCAGCACCAGCTAAAACTTCTGTTTGAATAATGAAAAAATTACATAAACTGGAGTTGGTTCCTAAATGGATGAGGGAATTGATAATGAAAATAAAAAGTACAAATGATATTAATCCTGATATATTAAAGATTACTGATAAAATATCTGTTTTAATTAAAAATACAGATTTAGATACTGCAGGAATAATGATTAAAAATACAACAAATATTAATGATTTAGATAAAATGATAAGTTTAACAAAAACTTATTGAAGTCATACAAAAACTTTTATAAATATTTGATGAGATGATTTTATTAAATTACATATGAAATATTGAAATTCTATTGATATTGCAATTTTAAAAAAAGCAGCAAATACACAGGATTGATTTAAATTACTTTTGAAAAAATGACCAAAGGGATTTAAAAAAAGTTTTAAAAAACCTGTTTTGGCTGCAACTAAAGTTAGAGCAATAAAATATACAGAACAAACTATTTGAAAAATAAAAGATTTAAAAGAATTTATGCAAAATATGTTAATGGCTTTAGGTACTTCATTTGCTTTATATTTATCAACTATTTTACTTGAGTTTAAAGATTTTGTTAGAGACAATAAAAAGAAGAAATAATTTTCATTTATATAGAAAGAATAGAAAAGCAAAAAAATAGTAAAAGTTTAAATCAAAACTGATACATAAAATTAAAAATTAGAATTTTAGGTACCGGTTCTGATTTTTTTTTGCTTTTAAAAATTAATTATGTTATAATTTATTTGATTAAAAATATTATTATAATAAAAATAAAATGAGAATTTGAAAATATAAATACCCAACAGATAATGGGCAAGTACTTACAAGAAATACATATATAAAAGCAATAGATAAAAGTGATATGGTAAATAGATGAATTGATCAAAATCAAGAACAAAAAGATATTATAAAAGGTGAGTTAGATTATACAGAGTGATATTGATATTATGATGAAGAGACAGAAAAATATTTAATTGAAGTTAATTGAGTTTTAATAGATGTTTTAAATTATGATGATTCAGAAAAAGAAAAAGTGGATTATATAAATACTAAAAGATTTTGAATTATTGCTTTTGATGAAAGAAATAATGAAGAAAATAAAAAGTTTTTAAAATCATTAGATGAAATAGGTCTTATCTGATTAAAAAAAGAAAATTGAGACAATGTTAAGCAAAATGAAAAAATTAGATTTTTAAATAATCCAAATTCTAAATTAACTGTATTGAATAATTGAAAAGAATATAAAATAAAAATAGAAGATTTAAGGGAGTATATACCACTTAGTCCTATTAATAATAGTGATTATATTTGAATGCTTGGAGAAATATATGATATAAAAGTTGTTTAAGAATAGATAAATTTAAAAACAAATTGGAATCGGTCCAGAAAATGTTTAAAGTAAAATTTTACTTTTAAAAACTTGTTTCTATAATAGTAAACAAGTTTTTTATTTTGAAATAATTTTTCTTCCTTTGAAAAAGGAAGTACCCGAAAAGGGGGGATGGATTAGAACTATTGTTCACAATAAATATTTAATACAAATTTATGACAAAAAAAGATACATTTTTTATTACTACTCCAATTTATTATACAAATGGAATTCCTCATATTGGTCATGCCTATAGTTCACTTATTGCTGATTCTATTGCTAGATTCAATAAAATTTCAGGAAAAAAAGTTAAATTTTCAACAGGGGTAGATGAAAATTCTCAAAAAGCTTTGGATAAAGCTGAAGAACAAAAGATGGAAATAGAACCATATCTTGATATGATGGCAGAAAAACACAAGTGAGTTTGGGATGGTTTAAAAATAGAATATACAGATTTCATTAGAACTACGGATAAAATCCATCATAAATTAGTTAAGGAAGTAATGCAAAAATCTTTTGATAATTGAGATATTTATGAAGGGGAATATGAGGGGATGTACTGTGTTTGATGTGAATCTTTCAAAAAAGATGAAGATTTAGTATTTTTAAATAAAGAGCAAAATGTTACTTTTCCAATCTCTGATAAAGTAAAAGTAAATGATAATATTATAAAAGTTTGTCCTGATCATTTAAAAACTCCAGATACTATAAAAGAAAAAAATTATTTTTTTAAACTTTCAAAATATCAAAAATTTTTGGAAGAATTTTATGAAGAAAATCCTGAATTTATTCAACCTTCAGATAGATTTAATGAGGTAAAAGCTTTTGTTTCTAGGGGACTAGAAGATTTTTCTATTTCTAGAGAAACAAATAAATTTGGGATAAAACTTCCATTTGATGAATCACAAGTTTCTTATGTTTGGTATGATGCACTTTTTAACTATGTTACTGTTACAACTCCAGAATGGGAAGAAAAAAATGGTCCTCACCTAACCTCTCCTAAAGGAGAGGGACTTGAAAAAGAAAAAAATGTAGCTACTTCCTCTCCTTTAGGAGAGGACTGAGGTGAGGATTTTTGGCCAGCAGATTTACATGTTGTTTGAAAAGATATTATTAGATTTCATTGAATATATTGGCCGGCAATGTTAAAATCAGCAGGTTATGAATTACCAAAAAAAATTCTTACAACAGGTTTTTTTACAGTTGACTGACAAAAGATTTCAAAATCTCTTTGAAATGCTATTGATCCAGTAGAATTTTCAGAAAAATATTCAAAAGATCTACTTACTCTTTATTTACTTTCTAGCTTCAATATAGGACAGGATTGAGATTTTGACCAAAAACAGGCAGTTCTAACTTACAATGCAAAACTTGCAAATAATTTGGGAAATTTGGTGAATAGGGTAGTTGTTTTGAGTTTAAAATTGAATAATCTCCTAACCCCATCAGTGGGAATAAAAGATTTTTCATCCCCTGATAAGGAGAATTGAGGGCTTTTAAGCTATATCAAAAATTTTGATATAAATTTAAAAAATTATAATTTAAAAAATTCTATTGATGAAAGTTTTAAATTTCTAGATGAATTAAATAATTATACTACAGAAAAAGAACCTTGGAAAACAATTAAAGAAGATGAAGAAGGAACTAGAGAAGTATTATATACAATTGCTGAATGATTAAGACAGGTTTGATTAAATTTATACACATTCTTTCCAGAAAAAATGTCTGAAATGTTTGAAAAATTAGGATTACAAGATTATAAACAAAGATTAGAAAATTGAGAATTAGAAAAATTAAGAACAGAGTCAATTGTGTTTGAAATTAAAGAAAAATGAAATAATTTATTTGAAAGAATAGATGTTAAATAAAAAAATATGCTTCAAGAAAAAAAGAAAAATAAATCATGTTATTGATTATTGTTACCGATAATAATAATTATTTCAATATTATATTTTATTAATATAATATTGATTTGATTGTTTATTTATATTTTTTTTAAGTGATCATTTAGTTTGAATAAAATTATCGATGGGTTATTTGAATATGAATGTGTTATTAAATTGTTATGAAAAAAAAGAATTAATGAAATAAAAATTAATAAATGAATTTCTAATGCAGCAAAAAAAGATAATGAAAAACATAAAGAAAATCAAAAAACAATGGAAAAGAAAACAATTAGTATTTTAGAGGATGTATTGTTGGAGAAAGAAAAAGAAACAAAAAGAAGAAAGAAATATTATATAGATTTTGAAAAAAGAAAAAATACTTTAAAACAAGATGAAAAAGAATTAAAAGACAAAGAGGAATTACAATATTTAAATCATAAAAAAGATAAAGCTATTTATAATTTAGATCAATTTTCTGATTCTAATAAAGAAAAAAAATATAATAAAAATAGCTATATTGATAAAAATAGTTATACTAAAAAAAATGAAAATTCTATTTTTTCAGATACAGGAAGTATTTGGGATAATTATGAAAGTGTTATTGATATTATGAATAAAAGAAAATAATATTATTATATGTATTTATAAATTAAATAAATAATAAAAATGAAATTTAATGTTTGAAATAGAGAACTATATTTTGATATAGAAACAAAAGAAATCACTTATAATTCTAAAAAATTTATACCAAGTATTAGAACTTTTTGAGATATGAAAAACTTGTATAAAAGTGTTTGAGAAGATTATAAAAGAGAAGATGTTGGGTTGTATTTTATGTATAGAGATGTTTTTTTTAATGATGATGATAAAAAAATATTAAAGAATAATAATATTAGATATGATATAACAATTATTTTACCAGATATCTTGTGATGAGAATTGAATAAAACTTATTGACATTATCATCCAAAAAATTCTAAGTGAAAAGATTTTGAAGAATTGTATCAAGTTTTAAAAGGAGAAGCTATTTATTTACAGCAAAATAAAAAAGAGGTATTTTATACTAATGCAAAACAATGAGATTCAGTTAATATGGATGAATCTTTTTGACATATAACCATAAATCCAAGTAAAGATAATTTACTTATAATGGCTAATCTAGTTGATGATACATTCTCATCAATTTATAATGATTATAGTACGAATAAAGGTTGAAATTATTGTTTTTTTGAGAAATGATGGGAGATAAATTCAAATTATAATAATAGTTTAGAATTGGCTGAATCTAATAAAAAATTTCCTGTTGAGATATCTATTTATGATGACTTTTTAACAAATCCAGAAAAATTTAATTATTTACATTAAACAAATGAAAAAGATAAGAAAGTGTGTTATTCCAGCTGCTGGTATGTGAACTAGATTCTTACCTGCAACAAAAGCTTTACCAAAAGAAATGTTTCCAATAATTGATAAACCAGTTATGCAAATCTTAGTTGAAGAGGCTATTTCAGCTTGATGTGAAGATATTATAATAGTTACTTGAAGAAGTAAAAGAGCTATTGAAGATCATTTTGATTCAAATTTTGAACTTGAAGATAGGTTAGATAAATCATGAAAATTTGATTATTTAAAAACTGTTAAAGACTTGAATAAAATGGCAAATATTGTTTATGTTAGACAACCTTATCCAAGAGGTGATTGAGATGCAATATTAAGAACAAAAAATCTTATTTGAGATGAACCATTTTTGGTTTTATTTTGAGATGATATTGTAGATAATTGAGAAAATACTGCTGCAAAACAATTGGTTACTGCATTTGAAAGAAAAAATAATCCTGTTATTGCAACTGTTCCTGTTACTGATGAACAAGTTTCAAATTATTGAATTATAGAAACAGAATCAACTGATGAAAGTATGTTCTCTGTTTCTAAATTTTTAGAAAAACCAAAAAGTACACAAACATCTTCAAGAAATTGAGTTATATGAAAATATGTTGTAACACCTGATATTTTTGATTATCTTGAAAAATCAGAATGAAAATTATGAGATTGAGAAATAAGATTAGCAGATGCATTTGAATTAATGAGACAAGATAGAGATATTTATTGAGTTAAAATAGAGTGAATAAGATATGATACATGATCAAAAATGTGATTCTTAGAAGCAATAGTTTCAGCAGCACTAAAAAGAGATGATCTAAAAGATGAATTTAGAGAGTTTTTAGAAAAAAAATTAGAAGAAAAATAAAAAAATATAAAAATTAAAAATCAATAGAATTATTCTATTGATTTTTTTGAATTTATTTTTATAATTTTTATATTATAAAATAAAAAAATAAAAATGTATAAAATAATAGCTTTTGATATGGATGATACATTGGCACCAGCTAAATCTCCAGCAGACAGTGAAATGATAAAACTTTTAGAAAATTTATTGCTTAAATATAAAGTTGCTATAATTACCGGAGGTAAATTTGATACTATAAATATGCAAATAATTTCTCAATTGAGTGCTAAAACAAATTTAAAAAATTTATTTATTTTTCCTACTATTTGAACAAGAATGTATTATTTTGAAAATAATATGTGGAATTTAAAATATTCTCAGGATTTAGAAAAAAAAGAAGTTGAAATAATTGAGAATATATTAAATAAAGCAATTGTTGATCTAGAATTAAAACCAGAAACAATTTGGTGAGAAATAGTTGAAAATAGGTGAAGTCAAGTTACTTATAGTGCTCTTTGACAAAAAGCTCCACTTGATGCAAAAAGATTATGGGATCCTAATAAAACTATTAGACAAAAAATAAGAGAATATATAAAAGATGATTTATCTGAATATTCTATTTGAATTTGATGAACAACTTCAATAGATATTACCAAAAAATGATTAGATAAATCTTATTGAATACAAAAGATAATTGAAAATATAGGAATAAAAAAAGAAGAAATATTTTTTATTTGAGATGCTATTTTTCCAGGTTGAAATGATTATCCAGTAAAACAATATTGAGTTGATACAAAGCAAGTTGAAAATCCTGAAGATACAAAAATAATTATTAAGGAATTAATAGCTTAAAAATATGAAAAAACAAGATATAATTTTTGGTATAGTAAAAATATTATTAGATTTTATAATAATGTTTTTTAGTTTTTTTTTAGCAAGAGAATTAAGACTATTTAGTGATTTTTTACCAAATATAAATCTTCCAATTCAAACTATAAGTATTAATGATTTATTTATTTATGCTTTTCTTTGATCTATGATATTGTTCTTTTTATTTTCTCTACATTGATTATATAAAATTAGAATTGTTAATTCAAAAATAAAAGAATTTTTAAATATAATTTTATATTGATTTTATAGTTTTTTGTTTTTTTCTGTAGTTGTTTATTTGTGACAATGATTTATCTTTCCAAATGAAATTCCAAGACTTATAATTTGATTTACATTTTTTATAGGAATATCATTAATACTTATTGAGAGATTATTATTAAATAATTTACAATATTATCTAATAGAAAAAAAAGTATTTTCAAAAAATAATTTATTATTAATAAGTAATAATAAAAATAGTGAAATAAAAGAAATATTGAAAGATATAAAAAAAGCAAGAATATATAAGTTAATATGATATTCGAATTCTAAAAAGATTGAAAAAAATGATTTAAAGTTTTTTAATTTTAAAAATATAAAATCTAAAATTCAAAATAGAAAAATAGATGAAATAATATTTATTGATAGTGATTTTTCAAAAGAGGAATTGTTTGAATTATGGGAGTTTACAAGAATTTTTTGAATTAGATATAGGTATTTAACAAATTCCTTTGATATAACTAAAACAAATACAGAATTATCATTGATAAATGATATTCCTGTTTTAGAATTAAAAAATACACCATTATCCTGATGGAATACAATATTAAAAAGAATATTTGATATATTTTCAAGTTTTATTTTAATAATTGTATTTTGACCTATTATGATTATAATATCAATACTAATTAAAATAGAAAACTATAAAGCTCCAATTGTTTTTAAAAATAAAAGAGTTTGAAGAGATTGAAAATATTTTGATTTATATAAATTTAGATATATGAAATGGGAATATTGTATCAAAGATAGTTATAAAGTTAGTGATTTAGAAAAAAAAGAGGCTTTAGATTATGAGAAAGATTTAATAGAAAAAAAATCTACAAGAAATTGACCATTATATAAAATAAAAAATGATCCTAGAAAAACAAAAATAGGTAGCTTTATAGAAAAATATTCTATTGATGAATTTCCACAATTTTTTAATGTTCTTTTATGAAATATGAGTTTAGTCTGACCTAGACCTCATCAACCAAGAGAAGTTGAAAAATATGTTATTCATCATAAAAGATTACTTACTATTAAACCTTGAATTACTTGAATGGCTCAAGTAAACGGTAGGGAGAAAAATGATTTTAAAGATGAAGTTGAATTAGATCTTTACTATATTGAAAACTGGAATATGCTTTTAGATTTTAAAATTTTATTAAAAACATTTTTTTCAGTAATTAAAAGAAAATAAATTTAAAATATGGTTATATTAGTTAAAATAATAAAAAAAATATGATTACATTATTACATAATGCTAGATGTTCTAAATCTAGAGAGGCTTTAAAAATACTTACAAAAGCTGGTAAAAAGTTTGTTGTAAGAGAATATCTAAAAAATACTTTAGATTATGGAGAACTATTAGTTTTACAAGAAAAACTTTGATTAAAAGCAATAGAATTTACAAGAATGAAAGAAGATGAATTTGAACAAAATAATCTTACAAAAGATAGTACAGATGAACAAATATTAAAAACTATGAAAAGATTCCCAAAATTAATGGAAAGAGCTATAGTTTATGATGATAATAAAGCTTTTATTTGTAGACCAGTTGAAGATGTTCTTAAAATTTTTAGAAAATAATAAATAAATAATGAATACATTTGCTTGAAATATTACTTTAAATTGTAATAAAGAAATTTGAAGTGATTTTGAATTTGATTTTTTAGAGAGTATTAGTTTAACTTGAGATAAAAACTTGTATATTTTCTGAGAAACAAAAATTGAAAGTTCAGAAGAAATAATAAAAAACTTAGAATTAAGATTCTGAGAACTTAAAAATTATGATATAAGTATAAGTTCTGAGGAAAAAATAGAAATTTATCCTTATGACTTTGATGAATGAATCTATGAAGTTGTTAGTTTTGAGTGAGAGCATGTTGATTTCAATGAAATAAAGAATAGATTTTCTGAGCATGATGCTATTTTCTCTATAAGAGAAGCTGAAGATTCAGATAAGTTTTGAAATAAAATAATAAGAGCAGATTTTGTTTATTAAATAATTTATAAAAATGTTATCAGCAGAAAAAAATATTTTTAATTCTACAAAAGAATTTAAAATTCTAAATTTTTATTCGGATTGATGTCCTCCTTGTCATGCTTTTATGCCAAATTTTATTGAGGCTGAAAAAACATATTGAAAATATTTTGATTTTGTAATTGTAAATGTTTGAAAAAATATGCAATTAGCTCAAAAATATTGAGTAAGAGGTACTCCAACTGTTATTATTTTAAAAAAAGATGAAATTCTATTCAATAAGAGTTGAGTGCCTTCTTGAGTAGAATTAAAAACGATAATGACTGAATTAATATGAAATAATATAGAAACTATAGAAAAAATAGGCATTAAAAAGAAAAAGAGATTTTTTGGATTATTTTAAATATTATTATATTATTTGAGATGATTTTATATATAATTATTAATAAAATAATTTATGGACTTACATATACATATTTGAACAAATTTAGAATATTTTGATTTATTAAATAAGTGAAAGCTTTTATCTAGTTGAAAAAAAGATAGAGATTTGGCTTCATTTTTTATGTGAAACTTTCCTTGAGAATTAGCTGAGAGTATTTCTCCTCAATATGAAATAAATTTTATGTGAATAAGAGAAATAAAAAAGAAATTATGAACTAATATTTTTGATAAAATTTCAGGGATTTATTATGGTAGTGATAATTGTGAGTTTCTTGCTCCAACAAAAAATGAAATAGAAAAAGCTATAGAAAAATTTAGGGAATTTAATAAAAATTTTCCACCTCATAAAATTAGAACTTTTACATTAGTGACTCCATATGTTTGAGATAAAATGCTTGAAAGATTAGAGGAATGATTAGAATTTTTAAATAATTTAAAAATAAAAAATCCTATAGAAGTTGTTGTTAATGATTTTTGAATTTTAAATTTATTAAATAAAAAATATAAAAATCTGAAAATATCTATAGGTAGATTATTACATAAACAATTAAAAACTCCACTTGTAGATACTTATTGATATGAAGCTCATCCAGCTTGAGAGCTTATAAAAAATAAAAATGAACAAGAAAAAATAAGGCTTAGAAAGGAAATTGTAAAATGGCAAATGAAATTTTATAATAGTGCTGAAGTTTGAAATCCAATATATAAATGATTTTTATCTAAATTATTAGTAGATAGGGTTGCAATAGATTATATGCAAAATAGAGAAGAATTATTTAAAAATGTAAATTCTGATGAAATTTGAATTGATTTGTATTATCCTTGGGCTTTAATTTTTACAGGAAGATTATGTGATACTAGTGCAATAGATAATCCTGCAAGAGGTTATTATGCTACAGATGATATTTGTCCTAGGACTTGTAATAAGTATGATATTTTTTATAAAATAAAAACTATATGATATAAAATGCTACAAAGATGAAATGCATGATATAGAAGTGAATTGAATTTAGATTTTTTAGATGAAAATTTTACTAAAAATAAAAAGAATAGATTGATCTTTTCACCATTTATATCTGTTTAAAAAAAAGTTGTGTTTACACAACTTTTTTTTTAGATGTTTTGTATGAAATAAAAATAATTTTAATCTTTATTTTTTTCTTTTTCTCTGAATTCTTCTTCTGTATAAATTAAATTAAATTCTTTTAATAATTCATTTCAAGAATCAGGGATAACAATGTATGTTCAGTTTGATATACTAACTTTGTTTAATATAAAATTATCAAGTAGTTTTTTATTAATATTATTTAAATATTTATATCTTTTAAGTAATTCATTTATTAATAATATGTTTGTTCTTATTATAGCTTCTTTATTTTTTAGATCATAATAATTATCCATATGAATAAATACTTTTTCTTCATTAGATAATGTAAAATCTTTCTCTAGATTAAATCTTAATGAATCTAATTCAGATTTAACTGAATTATAATTTGTGAGTAAAATTTTATTTTGATTAGTTAATGTTGTACTATTTATATTAGCATTTTTATATCTTATTTCTAACTGTCTTATTATATTGTTTACTGTTTGAATTTTGTTATTAGATTTTTTAATAATTCAGTTGAAATTCATTCAAATAATATTTAAATATTCTTTTGTAAAAATTAAATTTTTCTTTATTACAACTTGTTTTATATTATCACTATTTATATAGAAGTCTTCAATTTTAAAAACATTACTATTAATATTTGTTTCTAATATTTGTTCAGATTTTTTAAGTCATAATCAAATATTACTAGCTATAGCAACTCAAACATTTGCAATAGGTTGTATTATAATATTTTTATAATTTTCTTCATTAGTTAATTTGTGTTTTTCTTTTTCTTCTACTTCTACTTCTAAATAAGCACCTGCAAAATTATTTATAATAAAAAATGATATAACTAAAGCAAAACTTAAAGTTGATATTTTTAATATTATTTTTATAATTTGTTTCAATTTTAAAGACATTATTATTTTATTTATATAATTATTAATTTTGTTTATTTTAAATATAAATTTTTAAAATTAAAAAAATAGTTTTTAATTATTATAAAATAAAGATTTATATTTAAATATATTATATTTATTTTATCACATTTTTTCAAATGAGCAAAATTTTTAAGTACTTATTTTTATTTTTCTTTATTTTTTTCAATATTTATAGTGTACAATCTTCTTTTTGAGCTATAAATATAATTTCAAGAGAAGATTGGTGAGCTGATGAAACATATAGATTTTTAGATAGTAAAGATTGGCTTTACATATTAAAAAAACGGGAGAGTATTCCTAAAAAAGAACTTACAGAAATACAAAAAAAAATAGCAGAAATTGAAGCAAACAAGGTAAAAAAAGCTAATAATTTTATTGTTGAAAATTTTTCAGAAACTATTTGAATAAAAAATGTAAAAATAACTGAAAATGGTCATAAATTAGCTTGGCCTTTGGCTTATTCAAAAAAGAAAGTATGAATTGTTATTCATCATACAGTGTCAGACATAGATGTTTGAGATGATAATTATGAGATGATGAGAAAAATATATAAATATCATACTTTAACTAAGGAATGGGGTGATATTTGATATAATTATCTTATTTGAACAAATTGAGAAATTTTTGAATGAAGGGCAGGGGGAGATTATGTAGTTTGAGCACATGATAAATGGAATAATCAATCAACAATAGGTGTAGCCTTTATTTGAAATTACAGTAGTAAAAATGCTTCTGAAAAACAAATGGAATCACTTGAATATTTAATTAAATATTTAGTTGAAAAATATGATATGGATTTATCAGAAAAAATACCATTTTTTAATTGGTGTTTATGAACTAGTTTGAAATGTCAAAATAATCCTTTAATTATAAATTATAACTATTCCATAATATGACATAAAGATGCAGGTCATACAGCTTGTCCAGGAGAAAAATTGTATTCACAGATTCAAGAATTAAAGAAAAAATTAAAAGTTGGTATAAAGTCTAAAAATAAGATATTTTTAGAAAAGATAGAATTATGATTTAAGAAAAAATCAGAAGATGAATTGATAGATATTTTTACTAAAATTGAAAAAGTTTTAGATAAAAATAAAAATTTTGGTAAGAGAGATTTGCTTATAAATATAAATAAAGTAATTTTAAAAATATGAAAAGAAAGATCAGAGAAGTATTTTAATTTGGAAAATAATATTAGTTTTGATGATAATAATAAAATTAAAGTAAGATTAAGTTATCCATATAATGATTATGTTAATTTAAAAATAAAGTGAAATTATAAGCCAAAAATAATTAAATCTGACCTAGAAACACATTTAAAGTTTTTTAATAAAAATATTTCATTCGATAAAAAAGATATACTTTTGAAATTTCAATTAAAATATAATAAATTATATTTTAATTGAAATTTAATACAAAATTTTGATGAAAAAAAATTTTTTAGAATAAGTGTTCCAAAAGGGGATATTATTACTATAAAATCTTGGAATAGAAAGCCTTTGTGGGATAAAACATGAAAAATGAATGATAATAAATTTAGGGGAGACATTGTTTTATATGAAAGAAATTGAAAATTAGAAATTATTAATGATGTATATTTATGAAATTATTTAAAATGACTTTGAGAGGTTAGTAACTCAACAGATCCAGAAAAGATAAGAACAATAATAATTTTAGCAAGAACTTATGCCAAATGGTATATGACTAAAGCTAGAAAATTTGAAGGGGAATGGTTTGATGCAAGTGATGATCCAAATGTTTTTCAAAAATATTTAGGATTCTGACTTGAACAAAGGAGTCCAAAAATAAATAAGATAGTTGAAGAAACAAAAGATTTAATAATTACATATAATTGAGAATTGATAAAACCTTGGTATTTTTCAAGTTCAGATTGAAAAACTACATCATTTATTGATTATTGTAAAGCAGCAAAAGGAATTCCAGATTGTGCTTATCCAGAAAAATTTCCATTTCTTGTATGAGTTGTTGATCAATGATGATTTTGAAAACAAAAAGCAGGTCATTGAGTTTGAATTCCATGAACATGACTTAAATATTTTTCAGAAAAATGATGGACTTTTAGTATGATGATTAAATATTTTTTAAAATGAACTGAAATACAAAAGAGATCTAATTAATTTTTAATTAGATTTTTTGTTTTTTTGAAAAATATTTGTATAATGAGTTGATTAAAAAAACTATTTCTTCCCTGTCCCTAAAGGGATGACCTGAAGGCCGAAATCTTCCTACCTTTACATTTAATGGTAAGATAGGAGTAGCTAATATAAATAATAAAATTTATTTAAATTTTAAATCATACTATAAGATGTTTAAATTAAAATCAAAATATATTCCATCAATAGATCAGGAAAATGCAATTTCTGAGATTACTACTAATTTGAAAAATTGAGAAAAGTTTCAGACTCTTTGGTGAGTAACAGGGAGTTGAAAAACTTTTACTATGGCAAATGTTATAGAGAAAATTGGGAAACCAACTTTGATTATTGCTCATAATAAAACTTTGGCTGCTCAATTAGCACAAGAATTTAAGGAGTTTTTTCCTGATAATGCTGTGCATTATTTTGTGAGTTACTATGATTATTATCAACCAGAAGCTTATGTTGCTAAAACTGATACATATATAGAAAAAGAAGCAACTATTAATGAAGAAATAGATAGATTAAGACATGCTGCAACTCAAGATTTACTTACTAGAAAAGATGTAATTATTGTTGCAAGTGTGAGTTGTATCTATGGTATTTGAGATATAAGTTTATATACGGAACAAATTTTTGATATAGAGGTTTGAAAAGAATATATAATAGAAGATTTAATAAAAAAATTAGTAAGAATTCAGTATAGAAGATCTTGAACTGATTTTAAACCTGGGATGTTTCAAGTTATGTGAGATATTTTTGAAATTTGGCCAGCTTCAAGTGAAACATGTATGACAATAGAATTTTGGTGAACTGAAGTTAGTCAAATAACAAGTAGAAATTATTTAACATGAGAAATTTATGAATATTTACAAAAAATAGATATTTTTCCAGCAAAGCATACGGTAACAAGTAAGCAAAGAATTTTAGAAATAATTCCAGAAATAAAAAAAGAACTCGAAGAAAAACTTAAATATTTTAAAGAAGTACTATGAGACTTATTAAAATATGAAAGATTGAAAACAAAAGTTGAATATGACTTAGAAATGATGGCTGAAGTTGGATATGTAAATGGAATAGAGAATTATTCTAGTTATTTAGATTGAAGAAAATCAGGACAACCACCAGCTACTTTAATGGATTATTTTGGGAAAGATTATCTTACATTTGTAGATGAATCACATATGACTTTTTCTCAAATAGGTTGAATGTATGCTTGAGATAAAGCAAGAAAAACTAATTTAGTTGAAAATTGATTTAGGCTTCCAAGTGCTATGGATAATAGACCTTTACAGTTTGAGGAATTTGAAAATAAAGTAAATCAAATAGTAGCAGTTTCAGCTACTCCAAATACTTATGAAATAAGGAAAAGTTGTAGTCCATCATTATCCCATCCCTCAATCCCTTCCCTTAGGCCTAAGGGAAGAGAAGAAGAAGATTTAGCAATGAATTTTTTTGACTTTGATCCTTTAAAAGGAGAAGTTTGGAAATCTTCAAAGGATTGTAGAATTGTACCACAATTTTTTAGACCAACAGGACTTTTGGATCCAGAAATTGAATTAAAGCCAATGGACTTTATGATAGATTCTATAATGGAAAATATTAGAGAAATAGTTGAAAAAAATCAAAGAATGCTTATTACAACAGTTACAAAAAGGTCTAGTGAAGAATTAACTGATTATCTTCTTGATAACTGAGTAAAATGTAAATATTTGCATTCAGAAATTGATACAATTGAAAGACTTGAAATACTAAAGGAACTTAGAGAGTGAGCTATTGATGTAATAGTTTGAGTAAATTTACTTAGAGAGTGACTTGATCTTCCTGAAGTTTCAAAAATTGCTATACTTGATGCTGATAAACAAGGTTTTTTAAGATCAACTTCAGCACTTATTCAAATAATTTGAAGAGCTGCCAGAAATCAAAATGGAAAAGTTTATATGTATGTTAGTAAGGTAGAATTTGAATTATCCCAAACTTGAATTCTTTCCCTTAAGTCTAAGGGAAAGAGGGTACAAGAAGAATTAGTTTTAGAAGAAAAAAATATTTATATGTGAGATTTATATAGACTTGATAAATGAAAAGTTGTAAATACTGATTGATTAGTTATTTCTGAAGCAATGAAAAAAGCTATAAATCTTACTTATTTTAGAAGAGGATTACAAAAAGAATATAATTTAAAAAATAATATTAATCCAGAAACAATATTTTCAAGCATAAAAGATATGGGGATGACATCAAGTAAAAAGAAAAGAGATTATTCTGATTTAAACAGAAAAGAAATTTTAAAAGAACTTTCTAGACTTGAATTTGAAATGGATATTGCCTCATGAAATATGGAATATGAAAAAGCAGCTGAACTAAGAGATGAGATTTTATATTTGAAAAAAGGTAGAAAAAAATAAAAAATATTTTTTTTTGATAAAAAAAAATATTTTTGTAAAATAAAAAAAATATTAATTTAAATAAAAAAATATGTCAAAAAAGTTGTTTTTAAAAAAATGTATTACTAAATATAGAGAAACAGGTGCAATATTGCCAAGCTCAAAATTTTTAGCAAAAAAAATGATAACTAAGGAGGATATAGAAAAATCAGAGGTTATAGTTGAATTGTGAGCAGGTAGTGGTTCTTTTACAGAATATATATTTAAATATTTTGAAGAATATAAATTAAATAATAAAAATACTTCTAAAAAAATATTTATTATAGAAAAAGATATTGATTTTTATAATGTTTTATTAAAAAAATTCCCTGAATATAGTAATATTATTTATAATATAGATTTGCTTGATATTGAAGATTTAATGATTAATAATGATGTTAAAAATATAGATTTAATAATTTCATGATTACCATTTAAATCATTACCAAAAGAAATATTTGATTTTTTAGTTTTAGAATTTTTACCTAAATTTATTAATAATACTACAAAATTTATTCAGTTTTCATATTTTTCAAATTTTATGAATATTCTCTCTAAGTATTTTAAAAATATTGATAAAAAAAGATGTTTATTAAATATTCCAACAGCTTATATATTTACTTGTTCTAATTTTATAAAAGATGAAAGTGAATGAAATAAATAAAAAATCAAATAATATTAATATATTTAAAAAAATATTTTTAAATATAGATTCTAAAATTTTAATAATTTTAATAATCTTTATCGTAGGAATAAGTATTTCAATTTATTTATGGAAAATATGATATTCTTTTGAGGATTTAGAAAAATATATTTGAAATAATAAATTAATTTTAATATGATTATTTTTACTTATATATTCAGTAAGGATATTTTTATTTATACCGTCAACTTTGATAATAATTTGATTAGGTTTGTTGAGTTGAGATTTTTTATTAACTTTTTTGGTTAGTTTAGTTTGAATTCTTATATGAATATCTCAAACTTATTATATATGATATATAATAGATAGTGACTTAGAATCAAATTCTAAAATAAAGAAAATAGAACCATATTTAGAAAAGATAAGAACAAATTGATTTAAATATATTTTATTTTGATGCTTGACTCCTATTTTTCCAACAGATTTAATCTGCTATTCAGCTTGATTTATAAAATATAATTTTTGAAAATTTATACTTGCTTGAATGCTATGAGAAATACCATTGATTTTAATGTATTCTTATTTATGACTTGAGGCTGAAGAAATAATAAAAAAATATAATTATATTTTTATTATTTTTATAGTAATAATTATTCTATATTTTTTATTTAAAATATATAAAAAAAAGAAATAAACTTACCAGTTTATTTCTTTTTTTCATTTTGATTCTAAATACTTATTTGTTTCTATAAAACAATTACTTCAAATAAATCATCTATAACTTCAAAGTGGACTTGGATGACTAGTTTTTAGTATTAGATGTTTATCTTGATTTATTAGTTTTGATTTAGATTTTGCAAATGTTCACCATAATAGAAAAACTATATTACTATTTTGTTTAGATATTGTTGTAATTATATTATCGGTAAAGGTTTCCCATCATATTTTACTATGACTTGCTGGTTTATCTTTTTCTACTGTTAAAATTGAATTTAATAAAAATACTCATTGATCTACTAAATATTCTAGATTTCAATTTTCTTGTCCTTCTTTTCATATCTCTTTAAATATATTTCTAAGACTTGGTGGAATTTTAACTCACTTAGGAACTGAAAAAGATAATCAATGAGCTTGATTCTCTTTAAAATAAGGATCTTGTCCAATAATTACTACTTTTATGTTTTTTAATTCTAATGAATTTAAAGCATAAAATATATTTTTATCTTCAGGAAAAAATATCTTTCAATCTTTTTTTTCTCTTTCCAAAAAAAACTCTATTTTATTAAAATAAGGTTTTATAAATTCATCCTTTAAATGAATTTTCCAAGAATTTTTTATTAGATTTTTGATATTTTTTTATTAAATTATTTATTATATTTATAGTATAATTATCTTGAAAATAAATCAAAGTTTTATTTTATTTAATAAAAATTATATGAATAATAGTATCATTGCAAAAATTATAAAAATAAATATACTGTAATATCTGATATATTATAACATATATTAGTTTTAAAAAATATCAAAATTTTATTTATAAATTTAATATATAAAATAGTATGAAAAAAATATTAATAATCTTTATTTTATCTATAGTTTTAAATTCTTGTTGAAAAATATTAGAAGATAAAACAGATAATATAATAACAAATAATGTAATAGAAGATAAAAATTATATAGAACAATTTTTTGCACAAATAGATGTCTTAGAATTTAAAAAAGAGATAGAAGGAGAAAATGTGATTTTACTTGATATTAGGACTCCAGAGGAATTAATTATATATGGTAAGATTAGAGAGAATCAAATATTAATTGATATTGGTAATAAAAATTTTTCAAGTGAAATTGAAAAACTTGATAAAACTAAAAAATATTTAGTTTATTGTTGGCATTGAAATAGATCTATTATTGCAAGAGAGTATATGCATAATAAAGGTTTTTATTATGTGAAAGATTTAGCTTGATGAATTGATAATTGGATAAATGAGTGAGAAAGTATTTTAAAATAAATATTATTATATTTTTAAATTTTTGTAATTTGAAATTAAAAAAATGCTAAAACAAACACTATTGATTCTAATTTTAATTTTTTCAATTATTTCTTGTGGAAAAAATGAAATAAAAAATAATAAATTATTAGAAAACTTTAATCAAAATTGAGTAAAATTATTACAAACTGAAAAAAAATACTTTTCAATAATTGAACTTGATTTAGAAAAATCTAAATTAAGCTTTTGATGAGTTGATGTAAATAAAATTAGTGATTTTGAAAAATTTAATAAATTTTATACAAATTATTTTTTAGAAAAATTTACCAAGAATGATGATAAAAATATTATTGCTACTATAAATTGACAATTTTTCACAAATATAAAAAAGAAAAATACAGCTCTTAGCTTCCCTCTAAAATCAAATTGAAAAATATTTACAGACCATATTGATAATAAAATTCCAAAAAGAACTTTTATAATTGATGAAGATGGAGATGCTAAAATTTTAGAATGATATAGAAAAGAGTATTTAGAAAATGAAAATTATAAAGAATTAATTGTAGCTTTTACTCCAGAAGTTAGAGCTAGAAAAGAGGATAAAATTTGAAGAACATATATTTGATTAAAATCTTCTAAAAAAATTGTATTTTTTATTGCACAAAATAAAAATCAAAAAGAAATGAATAAAATTATTTCAGATTATTGAATAAAAGAAGAAAATATAATTATGATGGATTGATGACCTTCAAGTCAATTCTCATTTAAAGATAAAGATAATTTTAAACAATATTATTGATGATGGGAAGTTCCACAAGTTTTTATTATTTATTCTAATATATGAAATAAGTAAGAAGAAAATAATTTTTTTTCTTTTATTATTGTAAAAAATAAATAGTATATTTACACAAGAAAGAAAACTTAAAAAACTCTAGTTATTTTATAAAATAATAATTTACAATTATGAAAAAAATACAAAATATATTTACAATTTTGATTTTGATTAGTTTAGGAATAAGTCAAAGTTATGCTTGATATAATGGAAATGAAGTAAAAAAGATAGATACTAATAATGATTATATTGAAACATATATTCCTACAATGGAAGATGAATATTATCAACAAACTAAAGAATTAAAAGACAATATTACAAAATATTATTATGCAAAGTTTTTTAAAAAATCAGATGAAAAAGAATTATATTCTAAAATTAAAATGAAATTTGATAAAGTGAAAGAATTAAATAAAAAATTAAAATATCCAAGAAAAAATCTATTATTAGAAAAATTTATGAAAAATACTAATAATAGAGAAATTTTAAAGGAATTAAAAGCTACAAATATTAAATTTGATTATAGATATAATAGAGAAAGTAGCTTTTTCAAAAAGAATTTTAAAATTGATTTATCATCTTTGTTAAAAGATAATCAAGAATTATATATTGTTTCAAAAATAAACAATATTAATGAACTTAAAAAAATATTAATAAGGAATCTAAATTAGGGTATTATAGTGAAAACTTATCAAATATTTATTTTTGAGAAGAAATAAAAGATTTAAAATTAGAAAAGATAAATTCTGATTTTAATTGAAATATTGAAATTGATATAAAAGATTATATTAAAAATTTTAAACAATGAGATGAATATGAAATTAATTTTACTGTTTTTATAAAAAAAGGTGATAATTATGTAGCTATTCAATATCCAAGAAATGTTTATTTTAATTTTAATAAATATGCTATTGAAAATAGCTTTTCTAATAACTACAATCAAGAAAATTCTTTTATTGAATTTGGTCCAAATATTCAAGATAATTTAAATAAAAAATTAACTGAAATATTTAATAAAATTAAATTAAATAAGACAGAAAAAGAATATTTATCTTTTCTTAAAAAAGTAAAAACAAAAGTTTCAACTTTTATGAATAATAAAGATAAATATGAAATTTTATATTCAAGTGTAGTTGATGAAAAAAGTTATAATTTAGCATATATAAAATATGAAAACATTAAAGATAAAGAGAAAATAATTCAAACTTTATTTTTATTTGTTAATGAAGAAATTTATAATTCTCAATTAGAAGATACTATTTCAGAATTTATAAAATAATTTATAGGCTAATAATTCAATTTTATTACTTCATTTCTTTTTTATAGAATTATTGGATATTTCTCTACTTATTGAGCTTTTACTTCTTTTTAAGGCTTTTGCTATTTCACTTTGCCTACTTCATCTTTTCAGCTGTATTTCTATTGTTATTCTATCTGATAGATTTAAATGTTTTCCCATATTTTCTTTTTTTAAGAGATACTATAATGTTGTCTTACCAGACCGGAAGTATATCTATTTTTAGAATTCTACAAAGTTGCATTTCATTTCTGAATTTGGGTTTAGAAAATTCAGAAATTGTTCTAGATATGATTGATAAATCTATTAAATTATCTTGATGAACAAATGATGTTACATGATGGAATAGAATAGCTGAATATTTTTGAGATAATCAATTGCAGGATGATAATTATGTTGATTCTATAAAAGAATGAAAGAATTCACCTTTTGTAATACAAGTAGCAGATTCAGATGTAACAGAAAATTGAGTAGATAGTTTAAGAAGTAAATTTACTGACACACTATGAAAAGAAATCTCAAAATCAATTCCTATAAAAAGATTGATTTTATGAGAAAAAAGTGAAGAAGAAATCAATCCAAAAGATTATGTTGATGGCTTTAATTGAAGATGAAATTGGGATATAAAAACCGTAGATTGAAAGCTTATAAGACAAAGTGTTTCTGTTTATTCAAATAAAGAAATAGAAAGACAACTTAAAAATATTTTTGATGGATTTTTATTAGAGGTATTTAAAGTTACAAAAAAATAGAATTTGTTTTTTGTTATCTGTATTTTAAATTAGAATGTAGGATTTTAAATTTGACTTTTTTTGTTTTACTAATATAAACTTACTTGTGTTTATGTGAATATGTTCTTTAAAATAAACTGATAATGAAAGATAGAGACAGGGTGATGTTTAAAAATCCCCTAAAAAGTTAATTTTGCAAAAATAACTAATATTTCAATTAAAAGGAGAAAAAATGAAATAAGTTCAGAAAATTGATTTAGGTTAAACAGGTGCTATTATAGCTAAAAAAATATAGACTAAATTAGTCTAAAAAATAGGAGAATATTATGTTTACAAATATTAAAATACCACAAACATCAGAAGAGTTTAATGCTCTAGTTACTTCAATCGAAGCTATAGAAGGATATAGAAGACCTATTGGTTTTGCTATTGGTAGAGCTGATCTAGGAGAATTAAATAAAGATAAAGTTCTTCAAATGAGTTTTCCTGTAGTAAACTGGGGTAATAACTTTGGTTCAGCTGCAATTTTTACAGCTGCATTGCAAGCTTCTGGAGTTGAAGTTAACTCAACAGGTAGTGAATTTGTTGCAGATGTTAATAGTAATTTTATTGAAGTTGCTCTTAAAATGTTTGTTCCATATTTGGATGAAGCAAAAGGCAATGAACATAAAAATGTTCAAATATTAAAACACATTAAAGCTGAAATACTTAGGACTATAAATAACAGCCCTAAAGCTGTATGTATAGAATTCACTACTAAGCCTTCTGATAATGAGGAATTTGTTAAAGGAATGCAAAAAGAAGTAGATGAAAAACTACAAAAGTACAAAATTGTTTTCCTTTATGAAGATGCTCCTGTTGAAAGTGTTGAGACTGCTTATTTAAAGCTTTATGCTCTTTCATTAGGTAAAGTTCCAATTAGAAGTTTAAACTTAAATGGAGTATTTGGAATTCTTCCAAATGTTGCATGGTCAGGAAATATTCCTTATGAACTAGATTGGTTGAGAGAAAATGAAATTAGTCTTAAACTTGATAATGATTATCCAAATATAGATTCTGTAGATAAATTTCCAAGATATTTACAACATATCATACCTGCTGATAATACAAGAATTTTAGAAGCATCAAAAGTTCGTATGGGTGCACAACTTGCAGCTGGTACTACGGTTATGCCTGGAGCTTCATATATTAACTTTAATGCTGGAACACTTGGTCCAGTTATGGTTGAAGGTAGAATTTCAAGTTCTGCTATTGTTGGAGCTGGTTCAGATATTGGTGGAGGTGCTAGTATTCTAGGTGTATTATCTGGTACAGATGGAAATCCTATCAGTATTGGTGAAAATTGTCTACTTGGTGCAAACTCTGTAACAGGTATTCCACTTGGGGATGCTTGTATTGTAGATGCAGGAGTTACAATTCTTGCGGGGACAAAAGTGTTAATGGATGAGGATGAGAAAGCAAAAATTTCTTTGATTAATCCTACTTGGGTTCCAATGCAAGTAGATTTATGTAATGGTTCAGATCTCCAGGGGTTGAATGGTCTTCACTTTAGACAAGATTCTACAACTGGTGAAATGATAGTTAGAAGAAGTACAAGAGAAGTTGTACTAAACGAAGACCTCCATTAAATTGGAGGCTTCGGCCTATAAAAAAATGATGACTAAACATCATCTATTCTGTCTTTGTTTTTCATTAAAAGTGATAGCAATAAAAATAAAAAAGGAGAAAATTATGAAAGTAATTCTTGCAGGTGGTAGAAAATCTACTGGATATAAGGAATTAGGGTATTTAGGAAAAGAAAATTATTTTTATCTTATTTCAAAAGGTGTTGAAGTATTGGTTTATGCTGATGAAAATACTTCTGAAAGACAAGATATTGACTGTATTATTTATACAGAAAAAGATGGTGAAAGATTACAATCTTTTGTTGATATTTCTCAAAAGTTTGGTTGTAATTTATTGAATTTAGCAACAGGTGTTATGGATAATATTAAAATTCCAGAAAACCTCAACTTTGTTTTAGTTGATGCTCCAAATTCTAATATTGAAGTTCTTAAAACAATTTCACAAATTAAAATTGACTCAGAAATTTGGAATATGAATACACATATTGCCTGTATTACAGAGGCTCATCAGTGGTCAAAAAAATCACTTCCAGGTACAGCTAAAGTAATTTTAGATATCCTAGGAAATATAGTTCTTCATGGTAAGATATATTCTGTTAGAAGTCCTAGATTTGCTAAAAGTGTGTGTGGTATTCCTGAGAAATACTTAGGTGGGTTTGGATATCATATGATAGAGATCTTTGAAAAAGATACTATAGAAACAGGTATACCTATAGAACAATATGAACTTAAGGTTTTAGGAAGAAAATCCTATGCTGAAGGAGCATATGAAATAATTGGAGCTATGAAAAAACTTCCAAATGGACAGGTTTCTGTTACCGAAATGGTTGATAAAAATCTTTTATAAAAAAGTCTACGGACTAAAAAAGGATAGATTATGGAAGTAAGAGAATTAATATTTTTTGGTATTTTGATTATTGTAGGAATTATTATTATTCTTAGAGACAGAAAAAAATCTCAAAGAATAATTGAACAAGATAAACTTGTAATTAAATTACTAGATGATTGCATTGCTTTTGAAAGAGAACTTAAAAAGAATAAGTATTCCGATAAAGAAATACAAGAAATAAAAGATGAACATGAGCCAGAAAAAATGGGTGATTATTCATCTCATTACACAGACTGGAAAAAAGCTTTGTTTGGTAACTAATTGTTACTAAACCAAAAACAAAAATAAAAATAAAAATAAAAGCCAAAAAGGCAAAAGGAAAGAAAATGAAAAATATAGGATATTGGGAGCAATTGAAGGTTATATTAGGAGAGGTTTGGAAAACAAATCCAGATTTATTACTTACTGTTGTTCTTGTGACAGTATTAGGATCATTAGTTGCAATGATTTCAATGATTATTAGTAATTCAAGAAAGAAAAGTAATAAAGTACTTCTTGATGAAAATGATTTTTTAAATCAGCAAATTGTTGCTTTAGATGAAAAGTTAAAAGATCTTAGTATAAAATTAAATAATGAAAAAAAATTAAGTTATCATTTGAAGACTATGCAGTGGGATAAATTGATTACACCAGAAATAATTGATGTTATTCTTACTCATAACAAAGAGCAAAAAACCTCTAATCCTTCAAGTACTGTTCAAAAATAGGAAAATAATAATGTAAGGAGAGGAGGTCCTACTTTAAGTAGGTAAGGAGACTAGTAAAAATTAAAATCTTAAAAGGAATTTCTTTTAAGATTTTTTATTTCTTTAAAAACTGGAATAAAAGCTTGAATAGTTTTCTTTCAAAATTAGCAAAGATTGGGTTTTCTATGATGAAACCTTGGTCAGTGTTGTAGTCAATAATGGCTACTTTATTTTTGTAGATAATTTTTAAAATATCATCTTCAAATAAATCATATTTCTTTGGTATAATTACGGACTCTTTTCTTATTTTTTGTAGATTTAGATTTTTATCTAAAAAATCATTTGTTATTACAAATCTTTCAAGTAATTTTTCATCTCTTATTTTCTTGTAATTTTCAGGTAGGTATCATCTTTTATCAATACTTTTTCTTGATGAATATCTATGGTAGACATCTCATTTTTTAAGTGTTTTTACAATATCTGCAAAAATATATTTTATTCATTTTTTTCATTCAAGAGATTGTAATATAGGTCTTTTTTTTCTTTTTTTATAAGTATCTCAAAGTTCAGTATATACAAAGTCAAAATCCTGTTCTATTTTTTCTAAATATGTCTTTAGTATTTTTGGATTTTGTGCACTATAATGCTTTCTTTTTCATTTTAAAACTTCAATTAAAAGCCCAGACTCAATCATGTGAGGAATAGTTGAATATATGGATGGTCTATTAATTCAAGTTTTTTTTGATATCTCAGAAATATTTGTATTTCAATTATTGAGTAAAAATAAATATATAGAGATTTCATTTTTACTTAGTCATAGATTTTCAAGTATTTTTGTATTCATATTTAGAAGTGTAAGAAAATATTACAATTATTATATGGTTATTATAATCTTATCTAAAGCTAAATCAAATATAAATGTATTTTTTATATTACAAAATAGTATTATTTAATGTATTTAATCTTAAAATAATATATTATATGTTTGTAATTAATTTAAAACTATTAAATATTAAAAACTGAAAAAATACTTGAAATATAAATATTTTCAGATATAGTAAGTGTAAAAATTACACAATAATTCATAATTAAAATAAAGATGTACAAAATAATAATAGATTGTCACAATCATACAAAGTGATCTAGATTTGATAAAAATGTTAGAGGATCAGATTGATTTAATTATGTTGAGGATTTTGCAGAGAAAGCAAGAGATAAAAAATTGACTATGTGTGCAGTAACTGAGCATGATGTAGTAAATAGAAAACTAAAAGAATTATTAGGGGATACTGAGGTATTAGTACCTGAAGCAGTTGAAATATCTGCAAAAAATTATTCTAGAGATAAATCCTTACATATTTTATATTATGCAAAAACTATAAGTAGAGAAGTAGATAATTTATTATCAAATGTTTTAAATAAGAAAAAACAAATGTTAAATCTACAAATAAGAAGATTATCTGATTTATGATTTAGTATTAATTTTAATGATGTTTCTGAATATATAAAAAAAAGCTGACATTGAGATGATTGAATGAATAAATGGAATATGACTAAATATTTATTTGAATGAAAAAATAAATATTTTAATACAATGATATTCTATGGTATTTTCAATAATATTGATTTGTGAAATCAAGATGAATATAAATGGTTTTATGATAATTGTATGAAATCATGAGGTAAATTTTATGAAGAGTATAAAGCTAGGATTCCAACTTATGAACCTTCTGTAGAAGAAATATGAGAATTAGCAAAAAAAGATAATGCTATAGTTTCAATTGCTCATCCAAATTTTACTTTTAAAAATGGAATTGAGGATTTCAAAAATGAATTGCCAGATTATATAGAAAAGTGAGTTAATGCTATTGAATTTAATGCTAAAGTAGATTGTAAATGGGGGGAAGCAATTATGGAAATGAAAGAGAGATATGATTTAATACTTACTTTTGGTAGTGATTGTCATATGATTTGATGAGATGATGATAAACATGCTACATTTTGAACAGTTAGTCCATTTATAAATCAAGATATTTTAGAAGATAACTTAGTTAAATTTAGAACAAAAACTTGAATTTAAAAATTAAATGAAAAAAATCTAATCCATCCCCTCATACTTCGGTACTTCCTTTATAAAAGGAAGAAAATATTTTCTCTCTTTTGTAAAGAGAGTACCCGAAGGGGGAGAGATTTAAACCAGTTGAAGATATTTAAAAATTAATAAATAAAAAAAATGAAAAATTATAATATAGAAAAATATATAATAACTGATAATCATAATCATAAAATTATATATGATAGTTATAAGATAGAAGAAAAACCAGAATTACAGGAATTTTTGGAAAGTAAAAAATTAGTAAAAATTTTAGAAAACATGAAAGAGGATGTAATAATGGTTTTAGGTTGAGATGGAACTATGTTGAAAGCCATAAGAAAATATTATAAGCAGGAAAAAGCTTTTTTACCTATAAATTATGGATCAAGATGATTTTTATTAAATAATAAAAATTTTGTAAATAAAAAAAGTGAATTTATAGAAAGAGAATATCCACTTATAGATATTAAAGTTGAGAGTGAAAATAAAAAATTTAATGATGTTGCATTTAATGAGATTATAGTAAAAGATAGAGCTTGAAAAATGGTAAATTTAGATATTATTATTGCTTCTGAAAATCACCTAGAACTTAAATGAGATTGATTAATCTTATCAACTCCAGCAGGTTCTACTTGAAGTAATTTTTCAAATTACTGACCACTATTGCCACATAGTTCAAATAGTTTTGTAATAACCTATTTGTGATCATATAGCCCAAAAAGAAATCCACCATCAATTATTGAAAATGATGATATTATTCAAATAAAGAATAAATGAAGAATTAATTCAATATTAATTAATGCAGATTGAAATAAAATACTTACAACTATTAAAGATCAAGAAGTAAATATAACAATAAAAAAATCAAAATATAAAGTAAAACTTCTAATAGAAAAATCTTATAAAAAAGACTGGGATAATAAAGTTTTGGAAGAACAAGGGTTTAACAACTAAAACCAAAAAGAGCCCATGTTTTACAACATAGCTCTTCACCTCAATACTATTTTGGTATAAATGGACTTAGCCAATCTACAGAACCACCATACCAAGTAAAATAGTATATAATATCACCAATAATAACACTAAATAGAAGAACAACAGAAAGAATGATAATCTGTTCATCAATACAAGTGTCATTTACTTTTAAAGCTATTAAATAACTCCCAGCTAAGAAAAAAATTACTAACTGAATTAGTAAACTTAGATTAATGGCAAGGATGTATCCAATCATAATAATTGGGCTAAATATAAGTATTACAAATCCAATAATTAAAATACTTTCTAATATTTCTTTAAGGATATTATCACTGTAATACCACCAATCAAGCCATTTATCTTTTAGACTTTTTTCAACCTCTTCAGGTTTTTTGTTTTTCATAACATCTCCTTTCATTTTTATATATTTTGATGTATGTAAAAATAACTATATTGACAAAATAATTAAAGTCAATATTATAATTACCTAATTTAGAAAAATATGAATAATAAAGAAAATAGAATTGCTGTTTATGGTGGTGCATTTAATCCTGGGACAAATGGACATAGATTTGTTGCAGAAATGATACTATCAAAAACAAATATAGATAAAATAATATTGAATCCAGATGGGCCTAGAGCTGATAAGGATTATAATATAGAACATCATCATAGAAAAGAAATGATTGAAATGTTTGTAAAAGATTTACAAAAAGCATGATTAAATGTTGAGGTTGATGATTATTTTTTCTCAGGAAAAAATGGTAGAGATACTACTATTATGCAGGTAAAAGACTATTATAGAGATAAATTATGATTTGAACCAAGTTTTGTTTTTGGTACAGATGTGATAGATTTTATGCCAGATTGGAAAGATAATGTGAATGAGTATATAGAAAAAAAATTATCAAAAATATTTATAAAAAGACCTGGTAGTGAATATGATTTAACTTGATTTGAAAATTATGAAATACTGGAAACTAAATTAATTGATATATCAAGTACAAAAGTAAAAGAGTATTTAAAAGAAAATAAGGAACAAGTTTCAGAGTTAATTATTCCTAATATAAGAGATTATATTATTGAAAATAATTTATATGCTTAATTTGAGCAAAAATTTGAATCCATCCCCTCATGCTTCGGGACTTCCTTTGAAAAAGGAATAAAATATTTTCTCTCTTTTCCAAAGAGAATACCCATAAGGGGAAGAAATTAGAACCGTTTTATATGCTTAATTAAAATTATTATGGCTAAAATTAATACATATTGAATTAATGACATGTTCAATTTTGGATGGGATGCAGAAGAAAAAAAAGCTTCTTTTGATTCTTCAAAAACAGAATCCTCTACAGTTATTGAAAATAATTGAATAACTTTGGCAGTTGATATACCAGATTCGGCTGTGAATAAAATTGCTTGAGATACTGACTTGATTTCAAAATCAGTTATTTCAAAAATAGATTATTTGCTTTTGACTCATCTTGATTCAGATCATATTTCATGACTTGATAAACTGCTTTGGTGGAAGGCTTTTTGAGAACAACAAAAGCTTAATATTATTGCTCATCCTGAAAATTTTGAAGAGCTTTGGGATAGGATAAAATATGGTTTTTCTCAAAATAGAACTAAATCAGAAAAAGAGGTTAAAGAAATATTAGATTATATAAATTTTATTCCTCTTGAATTTGGAGATGAGGCTGTATTGCCTGATTTTTGAACAGTTAAATCTTTTGATAGATCTACATCTCACTCATCAAATATGCAAGTTACTGCTTTTAAAGTGTTTGATGAACAAAGAAAAAATATAGCTAATTTTTCAGCAGATACAATGATTGATTTTGATTTGATAGAATTTCTAAAGTCAGATTGAAATGCTCCAATTATTCATGAAATTTGATCATATGTTGAGAAAAGTCATTCTCATACTCATATAAATGAGCTTATTAATACAGTTCCTGAAAAAGATCATTCTAGAATTTTTTGAAATCATATACCAATGCAAATGGAAGATTCTATTAAAAAAATAATAGAAGAAAGTTGAACTAATATAAGTTTTGCTGACAAATTTTATCCTGAAAGTAAGAAAAAAGAAGTTGAATTAGCTAAAATACAAAAATATTTTTCTTGATTAAATTTAGATGAAATTAGAAATAAAATTCCTGAAATATTAAACCCAAAAGTAGTAGTTTTTTCTGGATCTTTTGATCCTTGGACTTATGGGCATCAGGCTGTTTTAGTAGATTATTTAAAAATGAATCCTAACTCTAAAGTAAAAGTAGTTATTTGAGTAAATCCAAGTAAAAAATGAACTTTCACTCCTAAGCAAAGAAAGATGCTAATAGAGAAGACTCTGTGAGCTGATATTAAAGATAAAGTTGAAGTTGAAATTTTTGAGTGAGTTATAGCAGATTATGTTTATGAAAATAATTATTCACATATAATTAAATGAATTAGAAATGCTGTTGATTTTGATTATGAAAAAGATATTGCTAGTCTTTCAAAAAGATTTTCTTGAGAAGCTATGACAAGTTTTATTCCACAAACTGATACTTCTATGGCTTGAATTAGTTCAAGCTCACTTAAAGCACTTTCTCAATTTTGAGCTGATATATATCCAGATGCAGATCCTGTTGTAAGAGAGGCTCTTAGAATGAGAACTAAATGACAATGGATAGTATGACTTACCGGTTGAATAGCTTCGGGTAAAAGTACTTTGTGAAAATGATTAGATAACATTTCTGAAGAGTCAGATGTAAAAATTAATTATCTTAATCTTGATGAAATAACTAATGAAATTCATACAAAGATTGATGATAATATTAAACTATACCAAATCACAAGAAATAAATTGGCAGAACAATTTTGAAGTGATATTTTAAAAATAAATTGAACTACAAATAAGAAAAAACTGTGAGAAATTGTTTTTAATAATTCTGAAAAAATGTCAGAAATTATGGATATAATGCTTGAATCACTTATATATCTTTTGAAAAAGAAAATAAATAATATAAATAATCCTTGAATTATTTTAGTTGAATGAGCAATTATTTTTGATAGAGAATTAACTTATCTTTTTGATGAAAATATTATTAATATTTGAGTTTCTCCTAAAAAACAAAGAGAGAGGATTTCTGAGAGAGATTGATTTACAGAAGAGCAAACTGAGCTTAGATTGAATAATCAAGTTTCAAAAGAACATAGAATAAAATGAATAAAAGAAATTCAAGCAAAATTTAATGACAGATTTTTTCTTGATATATTATGAGATAATTATGAAATTAATAATATCTATGATGAAATAAAAAGTGAATATGAAGAAAGAGCAAAATTATTTTGAAAATAAAAATAAATGATATTTTATGAAAAAATGTTAAATCTCTGAGTAATCAATGTAAAATAAATTTTGATAAAATTAAATAAATTATTTATAAATCTATAAAAAAATATAGTTTTTTGTGTAAGGTGTGGGATTTTAAAGTAACTAATCTTTTTGATTTTTTAACTATATTAATATTTATTATTTTTTGACTAAAAAGAAAAAAAATATATAATCTCTATTGACAAGTGTTACAAGCTAAAAACTGTAACATTTTTTTAATTTTATAATAAAAAAATATGAATTTTATTAATAATTCTATTAGAGAATTAAAACATGTTGTTTGGCCAACAAGAGAAGAAACAATTAAATATTTTATTATTGTTGTAATTACTTTAATACTTTTTGGTCTTTATTTGACAGCAGCAGATTTTTTATTTAGAGAATGAATTTTTGGATTACAATCTCTTTTTGCTAAATAATAATTAATTTAAAAATTTAAAATAATAAAAAATGAATACTCCGAAAGTAGAATGGTATGTAATTCAAGTTATATCTTGAACAGAAGAAAATGTTAAATCATCAATTTTTCAAAGAAGAGAAACTTTAGGTATGGAAGATTACATATTGGATGTATTTGTTCCTACTCATGAAGAAGTCACTACTAGAGCTTCATGAAAACAAGTTTCAAAAAAGAAAAATATATTGCCAGGTTATATATTAGTTCAAATGATTGTTAATAATGAAAGTTGGTATATAGTTAGGAATACTCCAAATGTTACTTGATTTTTATGAGCATGAAATATTCCAGTACCAGTTTCTGATAAAGAGCTTGATCAATTAAAAGGAATAATTAAAAAGAATGAAAAGACATATACTACTGATTTTATGGTAGGAGATGAAGTATATATAAAAGGTTGATCATTTGAATGAAATACTGGTTTTATCTCAGAAGTAAATGAAAAGAAATGAACAATTAAAATGACTATAAATCTTTTATGAAGAGATACACCTATAGAACTTGAATATTGAGAATTACAGTTAAAGAATAAAAATTAATTTCTTTTTATGAATAAAAAAATACACGTAATATCTTTTGTTTTAATATGATTTATATTGAATATATTTTTTTTTATGTTTAGTGAAAATTATAGATATTTTTTAGAAAGTTTAAAATATGATGAAAATAAAGAATATAAAGTAAATGATAGATTCAATATTTCAGTAAATGATTTATCTGAAAATACTAATAATATAAAAGATATAGAAAGAAATATTTTTGATTGATTATCAACTGATTTTTGAAAGAAAGTTGACGTAGAATCAAATAAACATATAGAAAATATAATAATATGAAAGGATAATGTTCAAGTAAAACCAGATTGAAATAATCTAAATGTTAATATTGATTCTAATTCTAATGTTGAATTTTTAAATTCAAGAGATGAAATAAAATTGACAGATATTGAAAAACAAATTTTAGAAAAGTTTTCAAAATTTGAATTAAAAGAAGTTGATTTACATCCAAGATTATTTGGTTTAACTTGAGAATATCCAGAAAAATATTTTGAGTACTATAACGAAGATATAAATTTATATTTCTTTTGAAATAAATTATATTCAGATATAAAAGATATGTTTGATGTTCTAACCTATGAATTACCTATTTCTTTAAAGGAAGTAAATAATTTTGGGACTAAATCATTTTATATAAATTTAAATTCATGATTTGATGATGGTTATATTAGAGTAATTTTAGAAACATCAAATAGATTAATAGGAATAAAGATAAAAGAAGAATTATATATAGAAAATAAAGTGTCTTTATATGATACTTTTATTAAATAATAATTTAATTAAATAATAAAATAATATTATGGCAGATAAAGTATTAGTAACCAAAGAATGACTATTTAAATTACAAGAAGAATTAAAATATTTAAAAGAGGTAAAAAGAGTTGAAATAGCAGAAAAATTAAAAGAAGCAATTTCATTTTGAGATCTATCAGAAAATTCTGAATATGAAGATGCTAGAAATGAGCAAGCTGCTGCAGAAAAGAGAATTTTAGACTTAGATGCTCAATTAAAAAATGTTGAAATAATTACTGAGGATAAATCAAAAGATTCTAAAAATAAAGTAACAATGGGGGCTATTGTTTATATTGAAAATATAGAAACAAAAGAAAAAGAACATTATAAAATAGTTGGTTGAATGGAAGCTGATATATTAGCTGAAGTACCAAAAATCTCAAATGTTTCTATTGCTTGAAAAGCTCTTTTATGAAAAAATAAATGAGATAATATAAAAATTACATCTGATGCAGGGACTAATGAATATAAAATTATATCATTAGAGAAATAATTATATAACTTTATAATATTAACTTATGGATTCAAATTTTTTTTATCAACATATTTTATTAATACCATCTATAGCTTTTGTAGTTAGTGTTTTTATAAAATGAATTTTTTCAGTTATACATGAATGAAAATTAAATTTATCTATAGCTTTCTGAAGCTGATGAATGCCATCTGCTCATACTGCAGTAACAGTATCATTAACAACAGCTTTAGCTTTAAAATATTGAATTACAAGTGATTTCTTTGCTTTAGCAATATCTTTTACTGTTATTATAATATATGATGCAATAAATGTGAGATATGAAGCATGACTTCATGCCTCAGCTTTAAATAAGCATATTGGAGAATTGAAATATAGAGAATCTTTAGGACATTTGCCAAGTGAAGCTTTTGCTTGAAGTCTAGTAGGGATAGCTATTGCTGTTATGTTATGGTATTTATAAAAAAAATATAAATTATCTATTATAAAAAATAACTAATGTTTTGAACTGCTCCCTAAAAAGTAGAGTGAAAATAAAAAACACTCTACTTTTTATTATTAAACCAGAAAAATCTTATAAACTACTCAAAATAATTCAAGATAGTAACTAAAAGTTTCTTTATCTGTATGAACTAATAACTCATATATCCATTTAAGTGTTTTATTTGCGTCTAGCCTAGGTTTTTAGTTATATACCTTCTTATTATGATAGCTACTATGCATAATGCCCCTTGTGGGTAAAAATTACACATCTAAGTGGGTATATTAGGAAATCAAGTTAAATACTTATCTTCTTTAAACACATACTATTGCTTTAATTATCCATCAATTATCTTGTAATTCTTTTACTCAGTTTTTATTATTAGTATTGTTTTCATTTTTTACTAATTTATAACTTATTACTTTTTTGCTTTCAAAAACAATACTCATTCCAAAAATTAGTAATTTTTATCTTTTTTTGTCTTGATTTGTTCTGAAAAACATGATTATAAAGTTTACATTTATATCTTTGTTTTTATCTCATAAATCAATCTTTTTTTTATTAAGTCTGATTTACATTTTTTACAGATTTTATGGCTATTTTTATTTCACATAGTTAAAAATTAATACAAAAGACTCCTTATTTTAGCCACACATTTTTTACATTAACACTTTTATTTTATTTTATTTTATTTTATTTTATTTTATTTTTTAAAATTATTTCTTTTATTGTTTCTAATTGTTTAATTTTTTTATCTTTTTTAGTTTGTTCAATATTTTTATCATTGGATTGTCATTCAATATAATATGTTAAATAATAATACATTAAATGTCATACTTCTCAGAAATAAAGTTTATTTCAATTTATGTTTAATATAGAACCTCACATGTCAGGATTATTATGAGGGGCTTTTTTTATAGGATTTCACATATTATATAATGTAACAATAATTCATGGTTTTTGTTTTAAACTATATCAAGCATCACTCCATCTTTTTTCTGTTAGTGATATTAAAGCTCAAGCATATAATATTCAACTAAAGTGTTCTTCTAGTAGTGATATTAATGAACTATCTCATAAATTAATATCTTTTTTAAAATATTCATTATATATTTTTTTATCATATAGTTTTATTCATTTTTGAATAGTTCTTGCAGTTGGTAATTTAATTCATCATAATCAATAACTAAATTTGGAGAAATTTGTTAATACTTTATTACTTTTTATTAATGATTTTGCATATGCTCTTTGGCTAAGTAGAAATCTTAATTGTTCTACTCAAACAGAACTTATTATTAATTTTTTATCTATTCAAAAAATATTAGAAACTTTTGTAATTTCAGAATAATAACTTTTATCATAAAGTTTATTTATAACATATTGAAATCTATTATCTGATAATATAGTATTTTTTGAGAATACTTCTTCATTAATTTCATTTAAAGAAGAAGTATATTTATTTTCTATTACACCTAATATATCTGCTAAATCATTATATTTTCATTCTGTTACATATTTATTTATAGAAATTATATGAGAGTTATAATCGTTATTAATTTCATTTAAAAAGGGCTCGATTTCTATATTGTAGTCTAAAAGTATTACAAAGTTTAAGAAATTAATTAATTCTTCTTCAAATTCAGTTGTTAGAGATAAAAAATAATTTAAAATATATTTATCAAGTAATAGTTCCTTATTTAATTTATTTATTATTATTAGTTTTTTTAATTCTTTTTCATTGATATTAAATATATATTTTTTTTCTTCAATAAATTCTCAAATTTTACTATCAATTTTATAAAAATATTCAACATCTCATAAAATACCTTTATATAAAATATTATTTTCTTTTGTTGTTTTTTTCTTTTGCTTTAAAAATTCTATTTCATTAAAGTTAATCTTTTTTAAATTTAGATTTGTTTTTACTGAAATTCAGCTCGTTGATGTTGAAAATTTTTCATAATTATAATAAAATACTGCTATAGCTCATCAAGCAAAGAATATTTGTATTATAAAGGTAATAATAACTGTATAGAATATTATTTTTTTGTTAGACATAAATTTAATTTTTTATTGATAAATTATTAAATAAAATTAATAATTTCTATTTTTTTAGTTTAATAGTTCTTAGAAAAATATTTATTTTACTAAATTTTATAATAATGATAACCTATTATTATGATTTTTACAACTTTATTTCTTTTATTATAGAAAGAGCTATTAAAATTTAATCATCTTAGATATCCATTTTTTAGTATTAGGCCAATATTAACAATAATATTTATATACTTCTTCCTTATTTTTATGCTAAGCACACTTATTATACATTAATTCTATTTTTATACAAACTAAAAAAAGTAGAGTTTTTTAGACTCTACTATAATATGAACATTTTAATGAGGAAGTTTAGTGCTTTTTATTCACTATACCTTAGAGGTGAAAGTTTAAATTATTTATAGTTATGCAATTAAATTTACAATAACTATTTTATTTCTAATATTTTAGGTGTTTGATTATTTCAAGTCATTTCAACAAACATTATTTCAAGTTTAGTTCATAAAAAATTCTCAATAAATTCCTTATATTTTACAAAAAAATTAGGTCTATCTTCATAAATTGTTATCTTATTTGGAATAAATCATAAAATATTAATGACATATTTAATCGTTTCTAATATTTTATCTTCTCAATTATTAACAACTTTTATATTTATATATTCTAATTTTAAAGCTTTTACTTTTTTGATTTGAAATTGTTTTATTCCTGCTGTTAGTATTAGGTCATTATTTTTTCTTAGTTTTGATGATATAGTAGTTGGATATATTTTATTAGTATATATTTCTTTTATTATAGTATCTATTAAATTATTTTCTAACAAATACTTATTTCATTCATCTCCTCTTTTTCATTTTCTATAATTTCTTTTAATTATTTCATTTGTTGAAAATATAGTATCATCTAAATCAGAAATAATTAAATCTTGTTCTTTCTTTTTTAAAAATTTAATTTTATCTTTTAATTCTTTTATTACTTGATTATCCAATATTTATATATTTAATTTATATTATTTTTTTAAGTTTCAAATTAACTTTAATTTTACCAATTTCAATTTCTTTATTAATATCAGAATCACCTATAGAATCAATAATAGTAGATAACGTTTCTGTTTGTATATATTCTTTAAATACAGCTAATACTTCATCTATATTAGTTATAGAAACTTCTATTCTATCATCAACTTGATAATCTGCTTCTTTTCTAGCTTCTTGGATTTGTCTTACTAAATCTCTTGCATATCATTCGATTTTAAGATCTTCAGTAATATTATTATCCATTGCAATAACCATTCAGAAACCTGCTTCAATTAATGCTCCTGCTTCACTTGATTCAAATACTAATTCAAAATCAGTTGCTTCTAATTCAAAATCTCAAACTTTAGCATTTCAATTATCTAAAATTTCAAAATTACCAGATTTTGCTTCTCACATTATAAATTTAACATCTTTCCCAAACTTAGGCCCAATTGCTCTACCATTTGGTTTACAAATTTGTTTAGCAAGTGTATTTCAATCAACAACTAATACTTCTTTTACATTTAATTCTTCTTTAATAATTTCTATATTATAATCATCTAAAGTATCAGTAATTGTAATAGATTTAAGTGGTTGTCTTACTCTAATTTTTTGATTTGCTCTCCATGCTAAACCAAGAGTAATTATTTTTTGAACTTTATCTGTATCAGAATTTAGTTTTTCATCTATTAGACTAGAATCATATTTAGGGAAGTCTTCTAAATGAACTGACTTATTACCAGTTAATTCTTTATACATATGTTCAGATATAAACGGCATAAATGGAGCAATTATTTTTGTAAGCTCAACTAATGCTGTATATAAAGTCTCATATGCTTCTAGTTTATCACCATCATTTTCAGATTTCCAAAATCTTTTTCTTGATCTTCTGATATACCAGTTTGTAAGGTTATCCATAAATTTAACAATAGGTTTTGTAGCATTATTTAATTTATATTCATCAAAACCTGTACTTACTTCTTTTGTTAATTCATTTAATTCAGAAATTAACCATTTATCTAGATTATTATTTTGTATATTATTTCAACTAGGTTTAAAGTTGTCAATATTTGCATATGTAGTAAAGAAATAATAAGTATTCCATAAAGGAAGAATTACTTTTTTAACTACTTCATGAACTCAATCTTCAGCAAATCTGAAATCTTGTGCTTCAACTACAGGAGAATTCATAAGATAAAATCTCATTGCATCTGCACCATATTTATCAAATACAATAGCAGGATCTGGATAATTTTTTAATGATTTACTCATTTTTTTACCATCTTCAGCTAGAACGATACCATTTACTATAACATTTTTCATTGGAGCTTTATCAAATAGAGCAGTTCCAAGGATAAGTAAAGTATAGAACCAACCTCTAGTTTGATCAAGTCATTCAGCTATAAAATCAGCAGGGAATTTGAAATCTTCTTTTCATTCAAAAGGGTAGTGTTTAGATGCATAAGGCATAGCTCCTGATTCAAACCAACAATCTAATACTTCTGGAATTCTAGTTAATTTTTCACCAGTTTTAGGATCTTTTAGGAATATTTCATCAACAAAATGTTTATGAATATCTACTAATTCTCATGTTTTAGTATAAAAATATTCTCAATTTTTTTCTTCAATTTGACCATATTCTTTATTTAATTCATACATTTCTTTTACAGAACCTATACAAACTTCACTTGATTTATCTTCACTTTGCCAAACAGGAATTGCAGAACCCCAATATCTATTTCTTGAAATATTCCAATCTCTTGCTCCAGCAACCCATTTACCAAATCTACCATTTTTAATTACTTCTGGAGTCCAGTTAATTTCTTGGTTATTATCAACCATTTTATCTCTGATTTTTTCAACAGCAACATACCAAGCGGATATCCCTCTATAAATTAAAGGAGTATCACATCTCCAACAATGTGGATAACTATGGTCAATAGTAGATATTTTGACTACATTTCATTTATCTTTTAAAGTTTCAATTACTTCTGTGTTATAATCAAAAACATATTTACCATTATCATTTAATGTATTACAAGTTTTACCAGAATCATCTATATGGCTCACAAAACCAAGTTTATTTTCATTACCTATAATGAAGTCATCTTCACCATAAGCAGGTGCTATATGGACAATTCATGTACCAGATTCAGTAGTTACATGATGACCTATCACAACAGAATAAGAATTTTCTCAAAGTTTTACATCATTTCAAAGATCTTCTCACATATCTTCAAGCTGTATTTTAAAATCATCAAATATAGGTTCATATTTAATTCATTCTAAACAAGTTCATTTATATTCTCTTATTAAAGTATATTCCGGTACCGGTACCTCTAATTCATTTTTTCAGTTCTTGGTACCGGTACCATTATTAGATATTTTGTAATAATCTTTTAATCTATCAGTTGCTAATACATAAGTATCACCAGTTTTTGAATCTTTTATTTCTGAATAATTTATATCAGCTCAAACAGCTAAACCAATATTAGCCATAAGAGTCCAAGGAGTAGTAGTCCAAGCTAGGATATATTTACTTTCATTTCAAATTACTTTAAATTTAACAGTTAAAGTTTTATCTTGTTTATCTTTATAACCTTGATTTACTTCAAAATTTGAAAGGGGAGTAGTACATCTAGGACAATATGGTACAACTCTATGACCTTCATAAATTAGACCTTTATCATAAAGCTCTTTATATACCCACCAAACAGATTCCATAAAATCGGTATCCATTGTATGATATGCATTTCCCATATCTACCCATCTTCCCATTCTGTTTACAGTTTTTTCCCATTCATCTGTATAGGTTGAAACATTAGCTCTACAGCTTTCATTAAAGTTATGAACTCACATTTCCATAATACCTTCTCTACCACCAACTTCCATTTGTTTTTCAACAATATTTTCAATAGGTAGTCCGTGACAATCCCAACCAAAAACTCTATCAACTCTTTTTCAGTTCATAGTTTGGTATCTAGGGATTACATCTTTGATAGTACCAGCAAGGATATGACCATAATGTGGAGTACCAGTTGCAAAAGGAGGTCCATCATAAAAATTAAACTCTTCAGCATCTTTTCTGTTTTCTATAGATTGCTCAAAGATTTTTTCTTTAGACCAAAAGTCTAGAATATTTTCTTCCAATTTAGGGAAGCTTTGTTTTGGATTTACTTTTTCGAAGTTTGTCATTGTTGTTTTTATTTAATTTCTAAAATATTTTTTAGGAGTTAGTTTTTAGTCTTTACGGACGAAAAGTTTTGGTGTGTTCTTTGGTTAGAACTCTCTCTTGAATTCTCTCCCTTTTCAAGGGAAAGAGGCTGCATTTTTAATTCTTAATTATTGGAATGTGTAGCCTCCTGCTCTTGTAAAGAGTAGGAATTCAAGGAAGAGTTATTTAAACTTTTCTTTAATCATATCTAACACATTCTCAATATCTTCAAATACATCATTATTCCTAAACCTCAATACTTTATATCACAAACTCTCTAATATTTTTTCTTTCTCTCTATCTAAAATATAGATTTCATCAACTTCATGAATACTTCAATCAAGTTCAATTATTAATTTATATTCTGAACAAATGAAATCTGGAATTACATATCTATCAAGTCAGGAGTTTTCTGTAAAAACATAGATTGGACTTTGTCTCTGAAATTTTATTCAATTTAACTTTCTTGCTTTTAATTCTTTCCAAAGTAATTTTTCAGATTCAGTCATATTCTTTCTTAATTCTCTAGAAGCTATTTTTAACAAATCAGGAATCGCTTTCATTTTTCATAAAATTAATAACTAAATTGTAGCCTCTTTCCCTTGAAAAGGGAGAGAATTCAAGAGAGAGTTATTACTGTTGTAACTAATTAAATTTTACTCCTCAATTATCCTCAAAGCTTCCTCTTTATATTCATTCTCTTTTAATTCTGCATACAAAGTAGCTTCTTGTAAAAAATCAGCATAATTTTTAATTTTTTCTTCAGAATATTTTCAAGAAGTATGAATTGTTTCTAAAATAGAATCTATTTCTTCGAAATTATCTTCTTTTAGATTTGTAATCAATGCTTTTATTATATTTTTCATAATTTATATTATTAATATTATCTTTGTAGTCTCCTTCTCCTGATAAGGAGAGGGAATTTAGAGTGAGGTATAATTTTTAATTTCTAAAACTTTTCCTAATTCTAATTTGAATTGTTGTTTTCATTCATATTCAAAAATTCAGTGATTTCATTTAAATTCCATTATTACCATTGGGGAATCTTCTTTGTATCAGTTTTTTATATGTACTTCATCAAAAGTTTTTGGAGTTCAATCTTTTTCTAAAAGCCTCGATTCCCAGTATTTTTTAACTTCTCTATATCTCCATTTAGTTTTTCATTTTATCATATCCTTGAATCATGGAGCACAGATTCTAAGAAGTAATATTTTTTTATCATTCATAATATTATTTTAATTTACTAATTAAATTTAATATTTTAAAAAAAGCACAAAAAAATAATATATATTTTTTTGTGCTTTGGGTTCAAATTTTATTTGAAAGGTACCACCTAAAGCTGTACTTAATTTAAATTTTTGAAGTTCTAATAGGATTTAAAATCTTTTCTTCTTCTAAGCTTGTGATTGATAGTCACTCAAATGCTTATATTTCACATAATTATTATATATAAGAAATATGTTTTTGCAAAATTTAATTTTTAAAAATCTTTTATTTTTCTATTTATAATAATGTTGTTTTATCTTAAATCATGTTTAAATAAAAACCATATCCATTTTTGATAAATTGTCATTCAATATATCTCATCAGGAATATCTTTATTAATTACTATACTTTTTTCAGCAATATTATTTTTTATATATTTATTATATTTATCTTCAGTTGTTATATATATGACAATTTCAGATTTATTTTTTAATGGTTGATTAGCTTTTAAAAGTTTGTTTTTATATGCTTTTGAACTTTTATATTCTATAATGTCTTGTGTTTTATGTATATTGTTTTTTATATTTATATTTAATTCTGATATTATTTTTAGATGTTCTTGTATTTTGTATTCTTTATATTTATGAAGAACTATATTATAAATAAGGAAAAGCATTAAAAATATTAATATTAAAAAAGAGTAATATTTTTTATTCATTTTTTATTGTTTACGAAAAATTATTATATTATTTTATTTTAAAAGATTAAAAAGTAAAATTTTAATTTTTAAATAGCATTATTTAAAAGTTATTTAAATAATCTAACAGTTCAGATTCATTAAAATTTATTTTTGTTATATCCCGATAATATTGTTTTAATTTTTCTTTATTAAACTTTGTATTAAAAAATTCTTTATTTTTAAAGATATAATTTGAAAAAAAATCATATTTTGTTTTAATTATATTACTTTTTTTAGATTTTTCTAAGAAATCTCTATTATGTATTATGTAATATGTAAAACTTTCAGCAAAATCTTCATATTTATTTGTCATAGCATATCATGAGACAAAATCATTTACCATTTGATCTTGTTTTTTTATTTTTGTAGACTCCCAAGATATTTCATAGAATTTATCACTTACATCTAAAAAAATCTTTTTTTCTAAAAAATATAAGTCAATATAATGTCAAAATTCATGAATGAAAACAGCTAAAGCTTCGTCATTATTATATTCATGTGCAGCAAATAAAATGATATTTTTATCTTTCATCTTTCATCTTCTATCTACTTTTTCTTTGATTAAATGTATTTTTAGAAAAGATAACTTCTCATTAAATATTTTTTTTACTAAAATATTTTTTATTTTTTCTTTTAATAATTCTAGTTCATTTTTGTAATTTTTAGGAGAGTATATAAAATTATATTTAACTTCTTTTGTTTTATCTTTTTTTTTATAATTCTTAATATCCAAATTTATATCATCTAATTCAATAATACTTTTATCAATATATCTTTCTTCTGCTATAAATTGTTCTATATTTTTTTCTCACATTCAAAAAAAATTATAATTTATTAGAAAAATTATAATTGTAAAAATTATTGTTAAAACAATAATTTTTATTATGTCTTTTTTGTTTTTTTCATTTCCCATCTAATTTTTCCTATAAAGAATATATAAATTTAACAATAATAGCAATTAATGATCAAGCTACCATTATTCAAAAAAATCATATTATTGCCCATTTTACCATATCTTTTGCTTTTTTTATTTTTTCCTCTTCTCATCAACTTATTGCCATCATAAAACCTCAAAGAACTATTGCTCAAACAGCAATTAGTCATAAAAATCATGCTAATGTTTTTGTCCAATCTATAAATTTATCTTTAAATCATCATTCAATAGTTGTATCACCAGAAGCATCAACTAATTCAGTATTTTTAAGACAAGAATCAATTGATCATGCAATATTTCATCAATTATATGAACAAGATGCATTTACATAATTTATTGATGCAAAAGCAACAAAAAAGAAAAAAGTTATCAAAAGTAATATTTTTTTTATCATAATCATTAATTTAGAAATTTAAACCTGAAACTAACCTTACTACTACCCAAGAAATTGCAATAATTGCTAACCCAATTACTATATATATAAAATGCATCAAAGCTTTTTTGAACTCTTCCGGACTTCATTTTGCCATAATAAGTTTAATTCAAACATAAATAAAAGCTCAAATAGCAATTAATGATAATATTCAAAAGAGACTTTCTTTTATGTATTCAAAAATAGATACAAGTAAGGGTTCTCATTCTTTGTCATAATTTATTATAATTGTATCAGGATCATCTGGAATCATATCATCTTCTATTCCTGCAAATAAATGTGATATACTAAAAAAGAAGAACAAAAAGATATATTTTATTTTTTTCATATTAATTATTTATTTGTAAACTATTAATTACATTTATTATTCACCAAGCAGATATTGAAAGTATAACTCAAACTAAAGACCATATAACCCAGTTTTTTGCTTTTTTTACTTTTTCTTCTTCTCAACCAGATAATAAATAAAGTAATCAACTGGCCATTAATGCAATAACAGCTATTATTGCTAAGAATTTTATAAAACTTGTTATAAAACCTCATCAAATCATTTCAACTATTTCTCCTTCACTAAAATCACTTCAAGGTAATTCTAAATCTGAAGGAATAGTAGGTGCTTTTGCAAATATTTTATTTACAAATAATATAAAAAATCAAAAAGATAAGTATATGTACTTTTTTATTCAAGGGATGTTTTTTTTATTGAACATTTTTTTTAGTTATAAATTATAAACAAGGAAGATAATAGCTTTAATTATTATTCATGATAATAATGCTACAGTTATTGATATAAGTCATGCAGTGAAAATAGTTTTTCATTTTGTCAGCATCTCATCTTTACCATGAGCTGTAATCATATATGCTCAACCAATAGTCATTATAAATAAAGATAAAACTCATAGTGCAACCATTAACTTTGTTATAAAAATTTGTAATCAGTTATCTATAGTTTCTTTTGCTCATTTTTCATGTATTTTCTTTCATCATAATCATAAACCCATAGTATCAATCATATAACTTTTTGATTCAATTCATGCACTATAAGATATTTTTATTGTACTATTTAATACTGAAATTGACATGAATAATAAAAAAATTAAAAGGAATATTTTTTTAATCATATTTTATGTTTATTAATAAAATAAATATTTGCTTATATTTTAATAAAAAATTTCTTTTTTTCAAAAAATAATTATATTAAGTGCTAATTCTTTAACTTAAAAATATGAAAATAGCAATTTTACATGAAATGTTGGTTAAACTTTGAGGTGCTGAAAATGTTGTTTTATCTTTTTTGGAAGCTTTTCCTAAAGCTGATTTATTTACACTTATTTATGATGAAAATAAAGTAGGAGAAAAATTTCCAAAAAATACAATAAATTCTCAGGTTTTTGATTTACCTACACAAAAAAGGTATAATTTATTTAAAAAACAAAGGTTGTGTTTAGGTATTATGGCAAAATCAGTTGAACAAATTGATTTTAGTTCATATGATGTTGTTTTATGTTCTAGTTCTTGATTTGCTCACGGAGCAATTACTAAACCAGATACAAAATTTATTGTGTATTATCATTCTCCATCAAGATATTTATGGGATTATACAAATGAATATAAAGAATCTTTATGAATTAATTTAGGTTTTAAACAAATTTTTAAATATAGTTTAAATAAAATTCTATTAAAAAATAGAATGTGGGATTTTATAGCAAGTTCTAGACCAGATATACCAATTGCTGCCTCAGAAAATGTATCAAAAAGAATTTCAAAATATTATAAAAGAGAGGATTATAATATTATTTATCCTCCAGTTGATATAAATAGGTTTATAAATTTCAAAGAAAAAACTGAAAAAAAAGATTATTATATTACTATTGCTGCATTAACAGAATGGAAAAGATTGGATATACTTATAAAATCTTTTAATATTATGTCAGATAAAAAATTAAAAATTGTTTGAGTTTGAAATTATGAAAATGAATATAAAAAGATTTCTAATTCAAAAAATATAGAATTTTTATGATATAAAAATTGAGATGAATTAACTAAATTATTAAAAGAGGCAAAATGATTTTTATTTGCATCAAATGATGATTTTTGAATTGCTCCGGTTGAAGCACTTGCTTGTAGTACTCCGGTTTTTTGATTATGAAAGTGATGATTACTTGAAACAAATAAAAAATGAATTACTTGAGATTTTTTTTACAATGAGAATTGAGAAGATTTTATAGATAATTTTAAAGATTTTGAAAAAAATATAGAAAATGATTTTTATAAAGAAGAGAATTTACTTTCTCAAGCAAAAATTTTTAGTAAAGATAAATTTATAAGTGAGATTAAGGGGATAGTAGAAAATAAATAATTCATTCTTGAAATAAATAATCCATCCTTGAATTCCTTGCCTTTCATACGAAAGGAAGGAGGCTGCAAAATAAAAATATTGGATTATTTATTGAAAACTGTGGGGGAGTACAAAAAAACAGCAAATTTATTTGCTGTTTTTTTGAATTTCTTTAGAAAAACTTGAATTTTGAAAAGTAGTTTTGTTTAGTATATATTTTTCTATAAATGTTTCAGCTATTTTAGAATCTCCTGGTTTGTCTGAATCATTTTTAAATCATCAAAGAATTTCATCTGAATTTTTTTGTATAAATAAATTTTTAAATTCTTCTAATTTAAGAGTTTTATCAATTTCTTTAATTCAAACAGATTTTAAAATAGCATTTAAAAATATTTTTTGTTCATTTTTATCTAAAAAATCATCATTAAAATTAATATTTGTTCATTCACTATTTCATATAGCAATAGAAATTGTTTCTATATAATCCCATAAATCAGATAATCATAATTCATTTAGAGTTTTATAAAAACTAACAAAGTTTTCTCTTGCTTCTTCATTTTGAAGTAGTCTTTTTTGAGATTCTTTTACTACAATATCTTTAGTTGTATCTCATAAATCTATATTTATTATTCAACTTTCTATATTATAATCATAAGATTCTCAAGTATAGCTTTCTGAATTATTACTTTCTGAATTTTCATTGTTTCAATAAGTTTTTATATTTTCTTTTCTTGCTTTTTCTGGATTTTCTTCTTCCCATTTTTTATATGATTTTGTTAATTCTTCAGAAAAAGATTCTTTTTCTTTTGATATTTTCTTAAAATCATTTTCATCTAATTTTTTTCATAAAATTATAGCACTTCTTTTATAAAAATTATTAAGTGGCCATAAATATGCTTTTATTTCCTCTTGTCTTTTTGTTAAGTTACTTTCTCATTCTAATAAGTTTAATAATTTTTCAGTTAGAGCAGGAGATTTTATTATTTCAGAAATTTTTGATAATTCACCTTTGAATTCTATATTATTTTTTATCAAAGAAGATATTTCTTTATCAAAACTTTTTTGTCATTTTTCTATTCAGACTTTATCCATACTTAAAATAGTACCTTGTATCTGACCAGCAGTTCTTAAAGATTCTTCTATAAGTTCATTTTTTGTTTCATTAGTTATTAATACTATTTCAGATAGATATATATCTTTTAAAGTTTTAGATTCTTCATTCTCTGGAAAAGTAGTTTCTTCTGGTTTTGTTTCCTTAACTGGAGGATTTTGATTAGGTATTTCACTCATTTTTATTTTTTATAAAGTTAATTTAATATGATTTTATCATATTTTTTTATTAAATGCAAAAAAATAGATATTTTATTTGTTACTTTTTTCAGTTAATGATTTTTCAAATTTTGCAGTATTGAAATCTATAATTGTTCAGTCTCTAGGTATGAATTTTTCAAAAAATAAATTTTCTAAATGTGTTTCTCCATAATAATTATTTACAATTGCTTGTCATCATCACAGTTGTACTTTATTTTGTAACTCTATTTTTGAAATGAAAGAATTAAGAGTGAATACTGGTGAAATCTCATCTTCTCAAACAGATTTTAAAATACTATTTAAGAATATTTTAATTCTATTTTCATTTAAATAGTCACTATCTATGGAAAAAGCTTCTCAATTAATATTTCATATAGACTTAAATAAACTTTCTTTTTTTGACCAAATTTTAGATAGACCTACTTTCTCAAGAACAATATAAAAATCTACTATATTTTTTAATATTTCAGAATTACTGTTAACAAGTAATTTTTCTGAAATAGTTAAAACTATTTCACTTGTTATTCAATTTTCATTTGTAATTGAAACTTTTCCTGATTCCATATCATAGGGATATTTTGTATTTTTAAGTCTTTCTTTTTGTTCTTCCTTTTCTCTTTGGTTTATTTCATTATTGATTTTTTCATCAACACCATTTTCAAGTGCTCTATAATAATCATCATAATTTCATGTTTTTACAGCTTCAAAGTATAAAGCTGAATTTTCTGTTTGGGTTTTATTTATTTTTACTTGTAGTACTCATTTTAATGATTTATTAATTAATTCAGTAAGTGCTTTATCCGTTATTTTATTGAATCAATGTTCTTTTTTAAACATTTCAACAACTTTTTTTATCCACTCACTGGTACCTTTTTGTAATTTTTCTCATTTATCATTTTTAATTTCTCAAACTTCTTTTGAAAAAAGATTAAAACTATCTTTTATTTTTGTAGGATCAACTGTATTATCAGTCAAAAATAGTTTAAGTATTTTTTTATCACTATCATTTTTTATCTCATAACTTTTAAGTTTATTATTATTTTCTTCTAAACTTTTTTCATATAATTCATTTCTTAATTCTAATATTTGTTTAAATTCTTCTGTAGTTAATCAGTTTTCTATCATATAGTTCATAGAAGTTTCAGATTCCTTAATTTTATTATTTAATTGATAATTAATAAAATTTTGAATATTGTCTTTATGTTTTTCAATATTCTTAATTCATTTTAATAATGGTTCATTTTCATTAAATGTATATCCTTTGAATGATATCTTACTAAAATCTTTACCGTTATATGATTCAGTCAGTGTTGTTTCATATTTTTGCATATTATCCTTGTATTTATTTAATTCTTTTAAAAGATCTGGATGCTTTTTAAAAAAATAACTAATATAACTTTTATTATTTTCTACAAAATTATTAAATGTATCTCTGAAATTTTTAAATTTAAGTAATATTATTATCATATATTCTGATGTTACTGTATTAAAAATTTCAAAGTCTTTTGTTTCTATAAAATAAATATGAGATAAAGATCTTAAAAAATAGTTTGGGTCAGTCTCATTTTTTTTATTATATCATAATGATTCAATAAATATTTTATTGTATTTAGGTTGTTGAGATGTTGCTAAGAAAGTGTAATAAAAACTAGGTATTAGTGCTATTGTATTTTCTATTAAAACTATATTATTTTTTATTTTACTAAGTAATTTTGGGAAATTGTTCATAAGATTTATATCATCAGAAAAAATACTTAATATATTTTCTGTATCTGTATTAATATTATTGGATAGATAGTTATCTAATGATTTTTTTTCTTCTATACTCAGATTTTTAACTTCAATATTAGTAGTTTTATCTTTAATTTTATTGAAAATTTTATGAGAATCTTTTCATATACTACTATTTATATTATTTTTAATATTTTTTAATCTTTCACATAGACCTGGATTATGAGAATCTGTAAATTTTATCAAACCATCAATTAAAATATTACTTTTTCCTTTTAATAAAAAATAAGTAATTGAATCATTGTCTAACAGAGAAAGAATTTCTGAATATTTAAGAAAATCTAAATCTAAATTTATTATATCTCCATTTATAAAAGGTTGATAGAATTTATCTATTTTATTTGCATTAGAGGAAAATAATGTTTTAAGGCTATTGTTTTTAAAAATTTCATAGATTTTATTTCAAATTATAGAACTATTTTTTAAATCAGACATATTCAAAGGTCTTTTTATTATTTCATGAAATTTATTCAATATATCAAAATTATTTTGATATCTAGGGTGAACTAAATTACTAAAATTATCTGTGTCTTTTAATCTTTTTGCTTTTTTTGCTTCTTCTAATACTTCTATAAGTTTATCTTTATCCTCTATGTTTTTTATCTCATCTATATTATTCAAGAAAAAATCAGTATCAATTTTTTTATAATCTATAGTTAAAATATTTATTTTTTCTAAGATAGTACTGTATTTCATATAGTATTCCTTATATAATGAATTAAAATTTATCAAATTGCTTTTTACTTCTTTGATATTTTTATTATTTTTATCTAATACTGTTTCTATTTTTATAATTTGTTTTTCGTATTTTTCATTTTTTAAATAAAAAAGTTCAACTTCATTACCTATCTTTCTTTCTAATTCTGAAGATAAATTTAAATTTGGAAAAAGCTCTGTTAATTTAGATTTTACTTTGTTTATTTGTGTGTTTTTATCTTTATCTGATAAATTAGGATCGTTTTTAATTGTATCAATTTCTTCTTTTGAGAAATATATCATAAATATATTATCAATAGACTCTGAAAGTTTTTTATTATTTTCTTCTATTTCCTTATTTAAGACTGATAATTCTAATAACTTTTCTTTATCTGAATTAGTATTTTTTGATTCAATTGAATTCAATAAATTCTCCAAAAAGGTTATTTTCTCTTGAATAGTTTTTAACTCTATTTTATCTTTTGATTTAGCTATCTCTTCCTCTATTTCAGAAGCATTATCTCATAATGTGATATCTCAACTTAAAAAAGCCTTAACATCATTTTGGTTAGTTATTCAATCTCAATCCAAATCAATTATTCAATCTAAATTAGGGTTTAATTCTAATTCTTTTTTTCATAGTTTATCAAGTAATTCTTTTACACTTGAAAGACTATTATTGTCATTTTGGTTTGGTTTATCTGTTAGTGTAATTTTAAATGTCATATTTTTTATTTATTTTAAAAGACTAGTATGTTTTCTAGTGACACTTGTTCAATTTTTCTTTCTTTAATTTCTCTTTTCTTAATTGAAATCATTTTTTCTGATATTAGTTCTTTATTGATTCTTTCTTTTACTTCTAATAATTCTTTTATATTTTTATCTAATAACTTGTACATTGAGTTGTAATCCTCTTTTTCTAAAAAATTATTTAACTGTAAAAGCTCCTCTATTGAAAAAAGTTTTATACTTCATAATATAGGGGATAGTGTTTTGTTGTAGTCTATGTAAGAAATTATTTGAAGAATTCTGTCTTCAATTTCTTTTCTTGTTTTCATAAAAAAGATTTTTTACAATTAAATACTTATTTTATAATAACATAATTAAAATTTTATGGCAAATAATAATTATTGATTAAAATAATATTTATTGAATGAAATATTTTTACTTACCAAATGCTATTATATATTTCTCATCTATTATCTTCCATTTTTTATTGTTTTTTTGTAGAAGATTTAATACTCATTTAAAATGTAGTTTTCAGTAGGTTACATAAATCTTTTTATATTCTGAGTTTATAATTTCTTGTGTTAAAATTTTATTTCTTCAATCTAATATAATATTAAGTAACTCTTGATTTGAATAATTATTACTTATAAAATCTAGTGCTCAATCATTTTTTATTAAGGTATTTAATATTGATTTATTGATAAAAATTAAAACTTTTAATTGTTTTTCATTAAGTAAATCCAGTAGTTTTATTATTTCAATGTTTGGATTAATGATTTGTTTTTTATTATTTGGTATACTGTTCTTTTTTAGTTTAATATTTTTTTCATATTCGTTTACTATATAATCAATACTAACATCAATATTAAAATCTAAATTATTAACAAGGTTATAGTAAATTGTATTATCTTGAAATATAACTCAATAAAGTTTTGAAAAATTTTTATATAAATCCTTGTCAAAATTAATTCACATTGCATTATTGAATTTATCTGAATTTTGTTTAGTTCATGATTTTACTCATTCAAAAAAGTATACATATCATTGTTTTTTGTAATTTGTTAGATTTTCTTTTACTTTTTGATAAAAAGTAGAACTTCCTATATGAGTCATTTCTTGAAAAATAACTATTTTTTCTCAATTAGAAATAGTATATTGAGTCATTGTGGCAGGATAAAAACTATTTTGATAATATCAGAAAGATAAAAATAGTAATATTAATATAATTGATGATAGAGAAAATTTTTTAATAAAGATTATTAGATAGTCTTTGTAATTTAGTTTTTCTTTTTTTCTTAATATTTTGTAAATAGAATAAAATAGAAAAGATAAACTTCAGTATAACATTAAATCTACTAAAAAAATAAACAATCAGTAAAATGAACTTAAGTATAAAATAATTATAAAAATTATAATTATAGATAAATAGTAGGTTTTTTCTTTCATATATGATTTTAAAAAATAATAAAATTGATATTATTAGTATTTTAATTAAAATATAAATAATTCAATTTTATTATTAATTAAAGGTTATGAAATTTTTATTTAAACTATTCTTTAGTTTTATTATGTTATTTAGTATTTTTAATATAACTCATAATGTAGTAAATGCAGGTTTTACGGATATTTTTTCACATTCATCATCTGTTACTATTGATTGATGTTGAGCAGGATGATGTAATATTGCAACTTGAATAAAAAATGTAGAAGGTAAAGTTAATGGAATAAGAAAAGATTCTTTTTCGGTGTATATACAGCAAGTTACTGTACAAATTTTAAAATATATATCAATAATTGCTGTTATTTATATAATATATGCATGATTCAGAATACTTACTTGAGCTTGAGAAGAAGAGGTACTTAAAAAACAAAAATCAACAATTATTTATGTTATTATTTGAATGGCTGTTATTTGGTTAGCATATTCTATAATTGCATTTATAGCTAAAATTTTATCAGTATAAAGAATAATTTTAAAAATTTGATTATATAGATAGTTCTCTTAAGTTTAATAAAAGTATTTAAATAAAAATCATATACTATAAAAGTCTAGATGAAAAATATCTAGATTTTTTGTTTTTTTATAAAAGTTGTGATATACTTATTGAGTATTTTATATTTTAAGAATTAAATTTATGGATTTAGAATCAAAAAAGATTTATAAGAAGAAGAAAAATCATTCTATGCTTATATCAATATTGTTTTTAATAATTATTATGGTAGCAACAGGAGGATTATATTTTTATAATAATTCTATAATTACTGCTAATGAATTATTGGATTCAAAGATTAAAAAAAATAAAGTTTCTATAGCTATACTTGAAGCAAAACCTCATATTATTGCATCAATATTATATCTTGATAATAAAAGAGCTATTGAAAAAAGAGAATCTTATTCTGAAGTTACAACATATATAGAGCATTTAAAGTATATTTCTAAAATTTATGGTGTAGAATTTAAAGGATTTAATTATTCTGGTCCTAAAATTTCAACTACTTTAATTTCTAGTAATAGTTCTATTTGAAAAAAGAATTATGAAAAAATAGCTCATTTAATTTCTGATTATAGAAAAAATAAAAATAATAAATTTCTTTTTGATTTGGAATTTATAAAATGAGTTTCAACAAAAAATGATTGAAAAGATAATGTTGCAAATATTGAATTTGTACTAAAAAAAGATATTTCAAATATCTTAAAATTATCTAATAAAAAAACAAATTCTTTAAAAAAATAAGAAAAACATCAAAATAATTAAATTTATTTGATAATAATATTTATTAAAAAAACTAAAAAATGAGTATGTCACAAAAAAATAATAAAATTTTGTCTTTATTTATATCTCTTGTAGCTTTCTTTATATTTGTATTTTTTACTACAAATATTTATTCTGGATTACAAGTTAATTTAGATAGTAATACTACAAAATCAAAGGAATTAGATAAGGCTAAAGAAAAGTTAATAAGATTAAATAAAATAGAAACGGACTATAAAGATAAAAATAATCTAGATTCTAAAAAAATAAAAAAATTTGCTAGTGATTTTTCAGAAGATCAAATGCTTTTATATATTAATGATTATATAAAAGGGCAAAATTTGGTAAAAAGAGATAATTTATTTTTAGAAAATATTACTTTTTCTGATATTAAAAAATCAGAATTAGGCTTTAAAGAAATTGATATTAGTTTAAAAATGATAATTTCATCACAAGATTCTTTAATTGATTTATTAAATTATCTTACAAATTCTGATAATAAATATAGTTTCTTTATAACAGAACTATCTTTCCCAATTGAAAAATCATGACCATATAAAATAAGTATTCCTTTGAAAATGTATGTTAATTAATTAAAATAAAATCAAATTATGGAAGTTTTAGAAAATAATATTGAAGAGACAGAGGAAGAAACTTTTGTTTTATTCAAGTGAGTGTGAGATAAAGATAAATATAATTTTTATGAATATTTATCAGTTATGTTAAATTCAGGAGTTTGAATAGGAGAGGCTTTGGTTTGAGTTACAGAGAAATTAGATAATTTATTTTTTAAACAAAGAATAAATGAAATAATAGTATTTATTTCAAGTTGAGATTCTTTGTCAAAAGCTATGAAAAAAAATCCTGAGATTTTTAGTAAGCATGAAATATCTATAATAGAATCTTGAGAAGCAACCTGAACATTAGATGCTTCTTTAAATTCATTATCTATATCAATTAAAAAAAGTGATATATTAAAAAAGAAAATAAAAACAAGTTTAACTTATCCAATAATAATATTTATATTTTTAATATTGGCTGTTGTTATTGTTTTGGTTTATGTTATTCCTGCTTTAATGCCATTGTTTAGTAATACAGATGCTGAATTACCTACTGCAACTAGAACATTAATAGCTACATCTAAATTTTTAAAACATAATTACTTAATATTACTTTTTGGTTTTTTAGCAACTGCTTTTTTTCTTATTGTATATGGTAGTACAGAAAAATGAAAAGAAAAATTAGATAATATTCTTTTATCATTACCACTTATAGGTGCTGTTTATAGGAATTATGTGATATCAAATATATCATGAACTATGTGAAATCTTATTTGAGCATGAGTATCAATTGTTAAGGTTTTAAAATTAGTATGAAAAGCTTCCGGAAGTTATGTTTATGAACAATTATTTGATGAAATAACTAAAAGAGTTTCAGAATGAAATAAAATAGTAGATTCAATGAGAGCTGTTGATCCAGATAAAATGTATTTTCCAAATTCATATTTACAAATGTTGTCCGTATGAGAGAGGACATCTAATATGAAAGAAATAAATGATAAAATATTAGATCAATATACAAGAGAAGTTGATTATTCTTTAGAGAATTTAACAAAGTGGATAGAGCCTATAGCTATTGTTTTTGCAGCATGATTTGTTATGTGGTTTGCATTTGCAGTATTTTTAGCTATATTACAAGTAACACAATCAGTTGGTTGATAAACAATAAATAAAAAATATGAAAGATATAAAAAAAGCATTTACATTAATAGAATTAATGATTGTTATTACTATTATATGAACTATGATGGGTATGGCTTATGCACCATATAGTTATTTTCAAAAAAAAGCACAAGTAAAAATAGCTGCTAAAGAAATTTCTAGAACTATCAGTGAATCAAGAAATATGGCAATTCATTGAGTTGAGTCATCAAGTTGAAATTTATCTATAGGTATATATTTTGAAACATTATCATGAAGTTTAGAAAATAATGAAATTAAAATATATTGATATCCCTATGAATTTTGAACAGGTTCAAAAGTAGTATTAAATGATGATTTTTTGATTAATACTATAAATATTCAAAAGGATATTGGTATAGATAATATTTGAATAGAAGATAATGAAGAAAATGTATCGATAAATAAAAATGCATTATTCTTATTTTCTGCTATAACTTGAGAATGAAATTATTTTTATTTTGACTGAGGTAATAGGAGAGATCTAGTATTATGAGAGAACAATAAAATAAATATAGAATTTTCTTACAGATGAAATGATTGAAATCTTGAAAAGGTACTAAAATATTATACAAAAACACATATAAGTGATTATTAAAAAGTATAGTATATAAATTTATAGAAAGTAAAAATGTTCTATTTTTTATAAAAAATTAGGTTTATATAAATAAAAAAATATATGAAAAAATATTCAAATATATATGCATTTACAGTAATGGAAATAATGATAGCAATATTTATTTTTACAATGTGAATGGCTTCCATTTTTATGGTTTTATCTTCTAGTATAAATATAAATAATTTAAATAAAAATCAAATTATTGCTTCTAATTTGGCAAGAGAACAAATAGATATAATTAGAAATATTAGAGATTCAAATTATAAAACATACCATAAATATAATTGGTTTCCAAATGAAGATAATAATTATGAGGAAGATAATTTTTTTGATATAGGACATTATTATAAATTAGAAAATAATTTTGAAGAAAGATTAGCTGATACAGATTTTTCTTTTAATGTTGAAATAATTAATGATATAGAATTCTCTGAAGAACTAAATTTTGATTCATCAAAAAAAGATTTTAAAGATTGAAAATATAATGATTTTAAATTATTTTTAGATTCTGAAAATCATTATACTTATGAAGAAACTTGAACAGGGACATTGTTTTATAGGTATTTATATATTGATGAATTAGAAAAATCTGATGAGACAGTTATTGAAGATGCATTAAAAGTTATATCTAAAGTTGCTTGGTATTCTAATTGATATCATGAATTTGAAATGACTACTATTTTAACTGATTTTAATAGACTATAAAATGAAAAAAGTATGTAAAAATATTAATCTAAATAATAAATGATTTACTCTTATTGAAATCATAGTAGCAATTACTATGTTTATGGTTGTAATGATTTCTGTTATGCAAATATTTTGAGTAAGTTCTGCTTTAACTAATAGGGTTGATATAAATAGGCAAGTTCAAGAAAATATTAAAAATATTACTGAATCTATTTCTTGAGATGTAAGAAATTATTGAGTATGACAATCTTGAATAGAGGCAGATATTTATGAATGAAATAAATGAAACTGATTAAAAATTGGAGATATTAAATATTATATTTCAAATGATGATCAAACTTTAAATAGGATATCTGATATTGAGCAATGTTCAACGGATTTAAGTTTTAATTGTTTTTTAGTAAAAGATGATTGAGGAAAGTCTAAGTTAACAAACTCTTGGGTTGCAATTGAAAAAATAGAATACACTATCTTATGAAATTCAAATAAAAGAATAGTTATAAATTTAATTATGAGGCCATCATCAAGAAAATGAGTACCAATAAATTTAATAAAAAACTCTAAAATTATTTTTCAAACAACTATTTCTGAAAGATTTGTAAGAACATTTTAATTATTACTAATTTATTATGAAAATAAAAAATAAAAAATCTTGATATGCAATACTGGTAACCTTAATGATTATTGGTTTTTTAATAGTTCTAACAACATGAATTTTAAATTTGGTTTTAAGGGATATGAATGATAATATTGGAGAGGCTAGGTATCTTCAGGCTTATTCTGCTGCAGAATGAGCAATGGAACTTGCTCTTTTAAAGATAAAACAAAATTGATATTGAGTTTATGATAAATTGGAAATAGATGAGGATACTGATAATGATTCTAAAATTCTTAGAATAAATAAAGATGACCAAAGAGAAGTTTTAATTTCTTATGATTTGAATTCAAAGACAAATTATTATTCATGAAGTTTAGACTCTTTTAAGCAAGTAGTTATTCCTTTGTTTTATACTGATATAAGTTGAGAGGAATATAATATTTCTGATATTACTTTAAATAGTAATAATAATGAAAATATTGCATGGAATATAATTTCATTAACTTGAGATTGAATTTGATGAGTTTGAAGTATAGATACTTCTACAGAGTGAGAATGAAAAAAATCAGATTGAAGTTTTTTAAAACAAACTATAAATTTTAATAATTGATTTTTAGATGATAATACTAAAAATTATTTAGTTGTTATTAATTTAGATCCTAGTAATGTTCTTGATTATGAATTGGAATCTACAGGTAAATTTACAAAACCAATTTCAAAGATTATTTCAAGTGCAAAAATAATGAACTATAAACAGAATTTAGAGACAACTTTGGATAATACAGAATTTTTAAGTATATTAAAATATAGTATTTATAGTAAATAATATATTAAAAAATAAGTATATATTTATACTTTAAGAAACAAAAAAAAACTGAAAATAAAATTTTCAGTTTTTTTGTTTCTTTTTATCTAGGCATTCAATAAAAATCCATACCTTTTGAGTCAACCATTGATTTAGTTAAATAGTTTTTCTTTTTTCATTTTATGAAAAAACCTCTTTCATCGATTATTCCTTGCTCAATAAGACTTTCAGGATTTTTAGTTTTAAGTCTTTTCTTTGGGAATTTTTTTTTGTTTTCAAGATGATGTGTTCTAGCCTTATATGATTGATTTTTTCTGAATTGAGGATTTTCATTTCATATAAAAACACTATGGTCTCATTTCTTTTTTCATTTTGCTAATTTTCTAGCTGCAGCTTGTTTTTTTACAATATTTGATTTTAATCCGTGACTATTTGCCATAATTTATAATATTATATAATATATATTTTTTATTAAATGTAATTTAAAAAAAGTGAAAGTATTTTAGTAAAAAATATTTTTGTATTTTCTACATTTTACTTTTCACTTTAGATTTTTTCTTATATGGAGCGGGGGACGAGGTTTGAACTCGCACACCCAAGGGTTGAAGCCTTAGTACACTCACTCTTTTATGTTACCCCCGCAAAATAATAATTTTAAAAAATTAATTTCATAATCTTTCAAAGCAAAATGATTTTATTGAAAAAAGAATTTAAGTCAAATCTTTCTTTACAAAAAATACAATTTTTATATAATGAGCAAAGTTTATATAAATATTAGAATTTAATGAAATGAATATGTTAACAAAAGTAAAAGATTGAATTTTAAATTCAATTAATCATTTAGAATTAGAATTCTCAAAGTTGCAACTATGAAGAGCTAATCCAGCTCTTGTTGAATGAATAATGATTGAACAATATTGAAGTTTACAATCACTTAAAAATGTTGCTTCAGTTTCTTGTATGGATTCTCAAACATTAAGTATTAAGCCTTGGGATAAGACAGTAATTTGAACAATAGCTAAAGCTATAACGGATTCATGATTAGGTTTGAATCCTCAGAGTATGTCTGATATGATAATGATAAAAATACCTGCTTTAACAGAAGAAAGAAGAATTGAATTAACAAAAATTGCAAAAAAAATGGCTGAAGAATCTAAAGTTTGAGTTAGAAATTCTAGATGAGATACTTTAAAAGATATAAAAAAAGCAGAAGATAACAAAGAAATCTCAGAGGATGATAAAAAAAATTTTGAAAAAGAATTACAAAAAATAGTTGATGATGCTAATAAGAATATAGATGATCATTTAAAAAAGAAAAATGAAGATATAATGAAAATTTAATTATAAAAAATAATTATAATATGTGATTTTAAAAAAAAGATGTAGCATTGCTACATCTTTACAATTTATAGAATATTTAATTTTTAAAAAATATATAGATGCAAAAAAAACAATCTACAAAAAAAGATGATAAAAAAAGTGAAGTAGAAGAAGTTAAATTAGACTCAATTGTAATTGAATCTAATGAAAAAGAAAAATCTATTGTTTGATCTACTTGAAAGGAAAAATTATGAGATGTTATATTGAAAGAAAGAAGTGAAGATAAAAGAAGAATAGGAAAATGAATGAATAAATTTATTGATAATGTTGTTCCTGAAAAATTTCTTGAATGAATGCCAGAAGAGATTCAAGAATTAATGAAAAAAGGTAAAAAAGATTGAAAAGTAACACAAGATGAAGTTATGTCAGCTCTACCAAATGCTGAAGAAGATTTAGATTTACTTGATGAAGTTTATGTTAGATTTTTACAATTAAAAATTGATATAGTTGATAGTCTTGATAAATGAAATCTATTTGATTGTGATAAAAAAGATAAAAAAGATAAAAAAGAAGCTATCTCACTTACAGAAATAAGTGATGATTCTATAAGAATGTATTTAAATGAAATTTGAAGAGTAGAGCTTTTAACTTGAGAACAAGAAATAGATCTATGAAAAAAAATTAGAGCTTGAGATCAAGAAGCAAGAAAAAAATTAGCAGCAGCTAATCTAAGATTAGTTGTATCTATTGCTAAAAAATATATGTGAAGAGGACTTTGACTTTTAGACTTGATTCAAGAATGAAATGTTTGACTTTTTAGAGCTGTTGATAAATTTGATCCAGATAAAGGGTTTAAATTTTCTACTTATGCAACTTGGTGGATACGTCAATGAGTAACTAGATCTATTGCAGATCAAGCAAGAACAATAAGAGTTCCTGTTCATATGATAGAAACTATAAATAGATTTACTCATACATATAGAAGACTTACTCAAGAACTTACTCGTGAACCGTTATTGGAAGAACTTGCTACGGAACTTGATATGGATCTTAAGAAGGTAAGACAAATAATGAGGATTTCTCAAGATATACTATCTCTTGATTCTCCTGTAGGTTCGGAAGAAGATACAAGTTTGGGGGATTTTATTGAAGATGATAAAAATACATCACCAGATGAACAAACTAATATGAATTTATTGAAAGATAATTTATATGAAATGCTTGATTTCTTAAGTCCAAGAGAAAGAAAGATTATAATAATGAGATTCTGACTTGAAGGTTGAGATGTTCATACATTAGAAGAAGTTTGAAAAGATTTTTGAGTTACAAGAGAGAGAATTAGACAAATAGAAGCCAAAACTTTAGAGAAATTAAAAGATCATCCAAATGCAGATAAAATTAAATTTTTCTAAAAATAAAAACATTATAATAATAAATTATAAGGTTTTTTTAATCTAACATAAAACTAAATCTACTTCTATTTTTTGATTTATTGAATTCAGATTTTGTATTTATAAAATTAAAGTGTTTTTTTTCTATTGTATCTATAAAAAATACTGGTTTTATTTTAGAATTTTCTGAAAATATTTCATTTATGAGATCATTTGGTGGATAACTTAAACCAACTCATATTTTTTTTAGTTGCAATTGTAATCATTCATCTCATTCAAAATCAGGAGCATATGATTTTAATACTATTTCGGAACAAATTACTGAATTATTTGAATAAAAGTTAAATATATAATCGTATCAGACTCAATAATATTGAAAAAGTTTATTTAATACTCTGTCTATTTTTTCTTTTTTAAAAATTGTTCTAGATATTCATAAATAATCATTATTTGATATAAATTCATCTAATGTAATTATTTGTACTCATTTTGAATAAGCTTCAATTATATAATTTTCATTATCTTTTAAATTTTTTAAAAATTTAAAATCTGTAATATAATTCTTTTTTATATATTTTCATTTTCAGAGAAAAACAGACATATGTTTCCAGAATCAAGGTATGGTAAGATTTGAAGCATTCCAATTTCTTCTAGTTAAAAAAATATCTCCTACTTTTGCTTTTTTCAAATATTTATTTATATTTTCTTTTTGTATTAATCATTTTTTTCTATTTGAAAAATTAGTTTTAGCTATTATATTTCATATATGTTTAGATATGAAAAATAATATTTTCAAAAATCTATATTTTAAAAAATAATATATATTTTTATAATCTGTTAAAACTCTTTTATTTCTTCAAAAATGATGTTTTTCTTTATTTAACATAAAGTGTACTTCTTTTGATGTTGTAGATTTAGAGATATTTAAAAAAATACTAGGTGTATTTAATAGTCCTATAAAGCTTGGTCTGTATATGTATTTAGAAAATTTTCAATAATCATAATAAAAATTTTCATCTAAAAATGTTCTTATGAATTCTTCATGTTTTCAGAAAGAATCTAGTAAATCAACTAAAATATTAAAATAAAATATTAGTAAGTATCTTTTAATTATTAATTTATCATTATTTATTATTATAAAAAAACTTCTATATTTTGATTTTTTTATTAAAAATTGTGTTTTCTTTAATAATGTAATATATTTTTCCCATAATAATAAAAAACTTTCTCTATCTTCTTTTATATATGAATTTAATTTTGTTTTTAATATTTTGTGGTTTTTGAATTCAACAAATAATACTTTATAGATCTCTTCAATTTCTTTTGTTTCTTTTATTAACTGTTTTACATTCATTTTTTTTGATTTTAATTATATGTTTTGTGCTTAATTATAATAAAATTTAAATTTTATAATTTATATTAAATAGTATTTATTATTATTATTATTTGTATTGTATTTATTTTTTATTTTTTTACAAAAAAAATATTATCTACAATAATAAAAAAAAAGCAATATATCTTCTTTGTAAAAAAAAGATTATTCTGTTAGAATTAACTTAATGTTTAATTATTAAATGATTATTTTTATGAGAAAAATTCTGTTATATACTATATTTACTATTGTTTTATTTGCTTTTTTAGATGTAAATGCTTTTTTTAATGTAAATAAAGAAAAAACTGTTCTAATAAATTATTGAAATAATGAGGAATTATTTAATATAATAACAGAATGACATTTTGAAATATATATTCCAGATGATAGAGGATTAAGTATAGAAAATTCTATTTTAGAAAAAAAAATATATTTAAATGTTGATTATAAAAATTATAGTAAACATTGATTATTGTATATAAAATTAGATAAAGAAGTAAAAAAAATAGAATATGATATAAATGTAGAATATCTTAGGAAGGATAAAGATATTTCAAATAATATAAAAAAAACTATTCAGAATAAACCTCTTTCTTGTGAATCTAGTGCAACTGCTGATATTGTATCTTATTTTACTTGAAAAGATATTAATGAACAGTCTATTTTTAGTATTTTGCCTAAAGATATGCCATATAAATCAAAAAAATCATGAAATAGTATAATATGGTGAAATCCAGATAAATGATTTGTTTGATATGTATGATATTATTGAAAAAATAATTCAATAAGACCTTCTCAGAAACTATATACTTGATATTGAGTTTATGAAAAGCCTATAAAAGATGTTTATACACATTTTGGATTAAAGACTAAAATTATAAATAAAAAAGATTATAATATATATTTTAATCAAAAAAATCATTTAAATGTATTATTAAAAACTCTAAATAAATGAAATATGGTTCAGCTTTGGGGAGATTGGTGTACTGATCCTGCTTATGAAGATTGAACAATTAAAAGTTCAGAATTTACAGAAAAAGATGCTAATATGTGAAAATCTTGAATAAATTACTGTGTTAATTTTGCTAGTAAGAGGGAATTAAATTGGTTATATAAAGAAAATTGAAAATTAATTTCTCAGAAATGATTGAATTGAGAACATGCATTTTATTTATTGTGATATGAATGAGGTATTGATAATCCAGATAAAATAATAGTTTGGGATACTTATACTTGATTGCATAAATATTCTACAATAGAGTGGATGAGAAAATGGGAAAAATTAGATTACAGAAGTATTATAGTTTATAAACCAGTAGATTAATTATAGTAACTTGGTTTATTGTTTTCTATGCTAAATTTTATTTAGCTTTTTTTTTGTTTTTGAGTATTATGTTAAATAATAAGATTTAATTAAAAATAAAACTAATATGACAAAAGAACAAGAAAGAGCAGAGCTTCACAAATCTATTTGGCAAATGGCAAATAATCTTAGGTGAAGTATTGATGGTTGGGATTTTAAACAATATGTTTTAGGAATGTTATTTTATCGTTTTATTAGTGAAAATTTAATAAAATATATTAATGACAATGAACCAGATGATAATTTTGATTATGCAAAATTATCAGATGAACAAGCAGAATTTGGTAGAGAAGATACAGTAAAAGAAAAAGGTTTTTATATATTACCTAGTGAACTTTTTGTAAATGTTGTTGCGTATGCAAAAAATGATGCTAATTTAAATGAAACTGTTTCAACTATTTTTAAAAATATTGAAGCTTCAGCTAAATGAACAGAAAGTGAAGATGACTTAAGAGGTTTATTTGATGATTTAGATGTAAATTCTAACAAGCTGTGAAGAACAGTTGAACAAAGAAATAAAAAACTTGCCAGTTTACTAGAATCAGTATGAGATCTTAAATTAGGTAGTTATACAACTCATACAATTGACTCTTTTGGTGATGCTTATGAGTATCTTATGAAAATGTATGCTAGTAATGCAGGTAAATCAGGATGAGAATTCTTTACACCTCAAGAAGTAAGTGAGCTTTTAGCTAAAATTACAACAGTGTGAAAAACAGAAGTTAATAAAGTATATGATCCAGCTTGTGGTTCAGGTTCTTTACTTTTACAGTTTGCAAAAGTTTTAGGTAAAGACAATGTAAGGCAAGGATTTTATGGTCAAGAAATAAATTTAACTACATATAATCTTTGTAGGATAAATATGTTTTTACATGATATAAATTATGAAAAATTTGATATTGGTCATGGAGATACACTTATAAAACCACTTCATTTAGATGATGAACCTTTTGATGCTATTGTATCAAATCCACCATACTCAATTAATTGGGAATGAGATGCAAATCCTATTTTAATAAATGATCCTAGATTTTCACCAGCTTGAGTTTTAGCTCCAAAATCTAAGGCTGATTTAGCTTTTACTATGCATATGCTATCACAACTTGCTACAAGTTGAACAGCTGCAATAGTAGAATTTCCAGGTGTTTTATATAGATGATGAGCAGAACAAAAAATCAGAAAATATTTAATAGATAATAATTATGTTGATGCAGTTATTCAATTGCCAGCAGATTTATTTTTCTGAACTACAATTGGAACTTGTATAATTGTTTTGAAAAAATCTAAAAAAGATAATAAAACTTTATTTATAGAAGCATCGAATGAATTTGTAAGATGATGAAATAAAAATAAATTAAGTGATGAAAATATTAAAAAAATTCTAGAATCTTTTACAACAAGATGAGATAAAGAAGAATATTTTACAAAACTTGTTGATAACTCAGAAATAGCTAAAAATGATTATAATATTGCAGTTTCAAGTTATGTAGAGCAAGAAGATACAAGAGAGGTTATAAATATAACAAAACTTAATAAAAAGATTGCTTGAATAGTAGAAAGAGAAGATAAACTTAGAAAATCAATTGATGAAATAGTAGCAGATTTAGAAGGAAATAAATAATTTTTAAAATATATAAATTATGAAAAATAATATAAATCCATCTATTGCACAGTATCTTAGTTTTGTTGCTATAACAGGGGGAGAAGAGCAAAGCATAGAGATGAGATATGAAAATGAAAATATATGGCTAACACAAAAAATGATAGCAGAGTTATATGGTGTATCTGTTTCAGCAATTAATCAGCATATAGATCGACTTACAAAAGATAATGAAATAAATTTTTGAACTATTAAGAAATACTTAATAGTTCAAAAAGAATGAAATAGAAAAGTAAAAAGAAATATTGAACATTATAATCTTCAAGCAATTATATCTATTGGTTTTAAAATTGAAAATGAAAAAGCTATACAGTTCCGTAAATGGGCAAGGCAAATTGTTAAGGATTACACAATTCAAGGTTGGACAATGGATGATGCTCGTTTAAAAAAATCACATCAATTTGATAAAGAATTTTTTCAAAGACAATTACAAAAAATTCGTGAAATTCGTGCTAGTGAAAGAATGTTTTATCAGCAAGTAACTGATATTTATGCAACTAGTATAGATTATGATAAAACAGCAAATACAACAAAAAGATTTTTTGCTACAGTACAAAACAAATTACATTTTGCAGTACATCGTCATACAGCAGCAGAAATTATTTTAAACCGTGCAGATTCAGAACAAGAAAATATGGGATTAACTACTTGGGAATCTTCACCTGATGGAAAAATTCAGAAATATGATGTTAGTATTGCTAAAAATTATTTATCAACTAAAGAAATTGATTTTTTAAACAGACTTGTATCAATGTATTTAGATTATGCAGAACTTCAAGCTGAAAGAAATATTCCAATGACAATGCAAGATTGGGCTTCTCGTCTTGATAAGTTTATTGAATTTAATGATAAAGAAATTCTAACTAATAATTGAAAAATTAGCCATGAAAAAGCTAAACTTCATGCAGAAACTGAATTTGAAAAGTATCGTATTGTACAAGACAGAACATTTGAATCTGATTTTGATAAAATGATGAAAGTTATTGAAATAACAAATAAATAATTTTAAAAAATTAAAATAACTATGAACAAAATACAAAAATTAATCTCTGAACTCTGTCCTGATGGTGTGGAATATAAGGAATTAGGAGAAATTTGTGAAATTAAAACATGAAAATTAAATGCAAATGCTATGGTTGAAAATTGAAAATATAAATTTTTTACTTGTGCAGAAAAACCTTTTTTAATTGATAATTATGCTTTTAATACAGAGGCTATTTTAATTTCTTGAAATTGAAGTCAAGTTTGACATGTTAATTATTATAAATGAAAATTTAATGCATATCAAAGAACTTATGTATTAGATAATTTTAATACTATTGATGTATTTTATTTACTACATTATTTAAATTGAAATTTAAGAAAACATATTTTTAAAATTGTAAAAGAATGATCTGTTCCATATATCACTTTACCATTATTAAAAACTTTTCAAATTCCAATCCCCCCACTTTCAATCCAACAAGAAATTGTAAAAATTCTTGATAATTTTACTAAGCTGGAAGCAGAGCTGGAAGCAGAGCTGGAAGCAGAGTTGGAGGCAAGGAGACAGCAGTATGAGTATTATAGAGATGAGATGTTGAGTTTTGTGGAGGGGGTGGAAATGGTTGAATTAAATACAGTTTTAGATAAAACATTAAATATTAAATGGCAAGATAATATAAATAAAGAATTTCAATATATTGATTTAAGTTCTGTTGATAGAAACAAAAATTTAATTACAGATACTCAATTAATAATAAGTGATAATGCTCCTAGTAGAGCTAAAAAAATAGTGAAAACATGAGATATTATCTTTGGTACAACAAGACCAACATTAAAACGTTTTTGTATAATTAATGAAAAGTATAATGAACAAATATGTAGTACTTGATTTTGTGTATTACGTCCTAAGAAAAATATTATTTTAACAAACTATTTATTTTATATAATTACATCTTTAGATTTTTATAATTATACAAAATTAAATCAAAAATGAGCAAGTTATCCAGCAATATCAGATAATATTGTTAAGCAATTTCAAATTTCATTACCTTCACTAGAAAAACAAGAAGAAATTGTTGAGGTTTTGGATAAGTTTGATAAGTTGGTGAATGATATAAGTGAGGGGTTACCAGCTGAGATTGAGGCTAGAAGGCAGCAGTATGAATATTATAGGGGGAAGTTGTTGGATTTTAAGGAATTAGGAAAATAATGTTGTAATAAAATAATTATAATGTTACAATTATTTTCCCTTATCTTAAAGAAAAAACTTGATTTATATAAAAATATTGTTACAATTATTGTATTAAAATGTTACAATAAAAAAATGAATGAAAGACAAAAATTGATTTTAGAGTTTGCAAAAGAAAAAATAGAGTTCCAAACAAAAGATGTTTTGGAATTTTTTGAGTGAAAATTTGATGTTGAGAGGATGACAGTTATTAGGGATTTAAATTTTTTAGTTAAGAATAATTTATTAAGTCAAAAATGAAAGTGAAGAGCTGTAAAATATTTCTTTTCAGTGAAAAATAAAATCTTTGAGGAAATAAATTTAGATGATTATTTTTCTGTAAATTATGAAAAAAGAAAAATATTTAAAACTTTTAATTTTGAATTATTTAATACTTTAAAAAAAGTTGATATTTTCTCAAAAGAAGAAATAGAAAAATTAGAAAATTTACAAAAAGATTTTATAAAAAATATTTGAAAATATGATAGTCAAACTTTGATAAATAAAGAATATGAAAGAATAATGATTGAATTTTCTTGGAAAAGTTCTGCTATTGAATGAAATACTTATTGACTTTTAGCAACAGAAGCACTTTTAAAAGAAAACATTGGAGATAATACAAAAACAAAAGAAGAAACTCAAATGATTCTAAATCATAAAGATGCTTTTAATGAAACACTATTAAATTTAGATACTTTTAAAGAATTAAAACTTTCAGATGTTGAATATATTCATCAAGTTTTGACAAAAAAACTTTGAATAACTTCTAATATTAGAAAAAATATTGTTTGAATTACTTGAACAGAATATAAACCACTTGATAATGAATTTCAAATAAAAGAGGCTTTAGAAAAAATGGTTGAGCTTGTTAATTTTAAAGAAAACTTTTTTGAGAAATCTTTTTTACTTTTACTTATTATTTCTTATATACAAGGTTTTGAAGATTGAAATAAAAGAACTGCTAGAATGATGAGTAATGCAATATTATTAAGTAATAATTCAATTCCTTTATCTTACAGATGAGTAGATGTAGTTGAGTATAAAAAGGCAACTATATTATTTTATGAAAAAAATAATATAAATTATTTTAAAAAAATATTTATAGACCAATTTGAAGATTCTGTAAAAAATTATTTTAATTAAAAAACACTTATGACAAATAAAAAACAAAATATTTCATCAGAAAATGATAAAATATCAATTCGTTTTTTTAATGACAGAGAAGTTCGTGCTATTTGGGATGAAGAAAATAATAAATGGTGGTTCTCTGTTTTGGATATTGTTGCAGTACTTACAGATCAAAATGATTATGAAAAAACTCGTAACTATTGGAAATATTTAAAAGCTAAATTTAAGAAAGAAAATAATCAAGTGGTTAGTATTACTACCCAGTTTAAAATATTGGCACCAGATGGAAAAAGTCGTTTATCTGATATGCTTGATTATGCAGGTATTATTCTTTTAGGTAAAAATTTTCCTTGAATAAAAGCAAATAGATTTCTTGATTGGTTTACTTATAGTGATAATACTATTGATGGAAAAAGTAAAACTAAGGCTTATGCTTTGTTTGAGAGTTCTTTTATAGATAGTATTGAAGTTTGAACTATTAAAGGTTTACAACAAATTCATGCTTATTTGTTTGGAGGGTTATATGATTTTGCTGGACAAATTAGACAAAAAAATATTTCTAAAGGTGGTTTTCAATTTGCAATGGTTCAGTATTTGGATAATAGTTTGAAAGAGATTGAAAAAATGCCTGAAAATACTTTTGATGAAATTATTGATAAGTATGTTGAAATGAATATTGCTCATCCATTTATGGAATGAAATTGAAGAAGTACACGTATTTGGTTAGATTTAATATTAAAAAAATATTTGGCTAAATGTGTTGATTGGAGTAAAATAAGTAAAAATGACTATATGATGGCAATGGTGTGAAGTCCAAAAAGTAGTTTTGAAATAATTAATTTGCTAAAAAATGCTTTAACTGATGAAATCCATAGCCGTGAAATGTTTATGAAATGAATAGATTATTCATATTATTATGAAGAAGATTAATAAAATAAATTTAATAAAAATGATAAATAAAATAAATATAGTTGCTCAAAATACACAAAGTACAGTAGTAGCTGAATATACTCCATCTAAAAAAAGAGCTGAACACTATCAGAGTGAAGATGCTTTAGAAAAAGATTTTATTAAACAATTAGAATCTCAGGCTTATGAATATTTAAAAATTCATAATAATGATGATTTAGTTAAAAATCTTAGAGTTCAACTTGAAAAGCTAAATAATTATAAATTTAGTGATAATGAGTGGAATAATTTTTTTAGATGAGAAATTGCAAATCCTAATCAGAGTATTGAAGAAAAAACTAGAACTATTCAAGAAGATCATATAAAGATTTTAGAATGTGATAATTGAGTAAGTAAAAATATTTACTTATTAGATAAAAAAAGTATTCATAATAATAATTTGCAGGTTATAAATCAATATGCAACTGATGAATGAAAAAGAGCTAATCGTTATGATGTAACTGTTTTAGTTAATGGTCTTCCTATGGTTCATATTGAATTAAAAAGAAGATGAGTGGCTATACAAGAAGCATTTAATCAAATTAATAGATACCAAAGAGAAAGTTTTTGGGCTGATAGTGGACTTTTTGAATATGTTCAATTATTTGTAATTTCAAACTGAACTCAAACAAAATATTATAGTAATACAACTAGATTTTCTCATATAAAAGAACAAACTAAAAAATCAAAAAGTAGATGAAAAAAATCAAGTAATAGTTTTGAATTTACTAGCTGGTGGGCAGATTATACAAATAAACCAATTATTGATTTAATTGATTTTTCTAAAACATTTTTTGCAAAACATTCTCTACTTAATGTATTAACTAAATATTGTGTTTTTACTGCTGATAAATCTCTTTTAGTTATGAGACCATATCAAATAGTAGCAACAGAAAAAATTATTAATAAAATTGAGGTAAGTGCAAATTATAAAAGATATTGAACTATTGAAGCAGGTTGATATGTGTGGCATACAACTTGAAGTTGAAAAACTTTGACTAGTTTTAAAACAGCTCAAATTGCTAGTAAATTGGATCATATTAATAAGGTTTTGTTCGTAGTTGATAGAAAAGACTTAGATTATCAAACAATGATTGAATATGATAAATTTGAGAAAGGCTCTGCTAATAGTAATACTTCTACTGCAAAACTTCAAAAACAATTAGAAAATCCTGATTCTAAAATAATTATTACAACTATTCAAAAATTAGATAAATTTATTAAAAAAAATAAAGGTCATAGTATTTTTGATTGAGAAATTGTATTAATATTTGATGAATGTCATCGTTCACAATTTGGTGATATGCATAAAGCAATTACAAAAGCATTTAAAAAATATTATCTTTTTGGATTTACTTGAACACCAATTTTTGCTGTAAATTCATCTTGATGATCTCATCCAGACTTAAGAACTACTGAACAAGCGTTTTGAGAAAAATTACATACATATACAATTGTAGATGCTATTGCTGATAAAAATGTATTACCTTTTAAAGTAGATTATATCTCTACAATAAAAAAAGCAGAAAATATAGAAGATAAATCAATAAGTGATATTGATAGAAAAAAAGCATTATCTGAACCAAAAAGAATTAGAAATATTGTAGGTTATATTCGTGAACATTTTGATCAAAAAACAAAAAGAAATAGTCATTATACATTAAAAGAAAGAAGGTTAGCAGGTTTTAATTCTATTTTTGCAGTTTCATCAATTGATATGGCAAAAACTTATTATAATGAATTTCAAAAACAATTAGTAGATTTACCAAGTGATAAACAGTTAAAAGTTGCAACAATTTTTAGTTATACAGCTAATGAGGAAGAACCTGATGGAACTATTGATGAAAATCCAGAAGATACAAGTAGACTTGATCAAACTTCAAGAGATTTTTTAGAAAGTGCTATAAAAGATTATAATAAAATGTTTAATACTTCTTATGATACAAGTTCTGACAAATTTCAAAATTATTATAAAGATGTAAGTCAGAGAGTAAAAGATAGAGAAATTGATATTTTGATTGTTGTAAATATGTTTTTGACTGGTTTTGATGCTACTACATTAAACACTTTATGGGTAGATAAAAGTCTAAAATCACATTGATTAGTTCAAGCTTTTTCAAGAACTAATCGTATTTTAAATAGTATTAAGACTTTTTGAAATATTATTTGTTTTAGAAATTTAGAAAAAGCAACAAATGATGCTATATCACTTTTTTGAGATAAGCAGGCAAGTGGTATTGTTCTTTTAAAAACTTTTGAGCAATATTATAATGGTTATAAAGATGAAGAAAAAGAAGTAAAATGATATAAAAAATTAGCTGAGGAATTACTAGAAAAATTTCTACTTGGAGAAAGAATACTTTGAGAAAAAAATAGTAAAGAATTTATAAAACTTTATAGTTGAATATTAAAAGTTCGTAATATATTAACTACTTTTGATGAATTTGCATGAAATGATATTTTAAATCCAAGAGATATTCAAGATTATCATAGTATGTATATTGATTTATATAATGAATTTAGAAAAACTGAAGAAGCTGAAAAAGAAAATATTAATGATGATTTAGTTTTTGAAATGGAACTTATCAAACAAGTAGAGATAAATATTGATTATATTATTGAGCTTATTAAACAATATCATACTAATAATACAAAAGATAAAGAAATATTAGTTGATATTAATAAAGCAATTGACTCAAGTGTTGAACTTCGTAATAAAAAGGATCTTATTGAGCAATTTATAGAATCTCTTGATGTTTCTTCAAAGGTTGATGATGATTGGATTAATTTTGTTGAAAAAAAGAAAATAGAGGAACTTGAAAAAATTATAGAAAGTGAGAAACTTAATAAAAAAGAAACTTATAATTTTGTTGATAATGCTTTTAGAGATTGATATATTCAAAAAACATGAACTTCAATAACTAAAATTTTGCCACCAATTTCTGCATTTACTCCAGATAATCAAAGATGAAAAAAGAAAAAAAATGTTCTTGAAAAATTAACTAGATTTTTTGAAAGGTTTTTTGATATTTCTAGCAGAGATAGATAATTTTGCTATATTTTATCTAAAATAATTTGCTATAAAAATAAAATCTGCTAAAATTTAGTAGATTTTATTTTTATATAAAAAAGTTTAAAAAAATGAATAATTTAAAACAAGAATTAGAAAGTAGATGATTTTTACATCAATATACTCATGAAGAAGTTTTTGAGGAATTTAATTTAGGTGGAAAAAAGTTTTATTTTTGAGTAGATTGTAGTGCGGATTCTATGACTATTTGAAATTTTGTTGCTTTACAAATGGCAATACATTTTATGTTAAAATGAAATAAATGTTTTTTACTTGTAGGTTGAGCAACTTCAACTATCTGAAATCCAAGTTGAAAAGATGCAGAAAGACCTATTTTAACAGAAAAAAAATTGTTAGAAAATCAAGCATGAATTTCTGCGCAATTTAAATTATTGACAAGTAATGTAGAAAAAATCACATGAAAAAAATTGGATTATGAAATAGTTAATAATTATGACTTTTTCAAAAATATGAATGTTTTAGATTTTTTAAAAGAAGTTTGAAGATTTATGACTGTTAATTGGATGATGTGAAAAGATATAGTTAAAAGAAGAATTGAAGATCCAAAACAATGGATTAGTTATGCGGAATTTTCATATATGTTAATTATGTGATATGATTTTTATCACCTAAATAAACATGAGGGAGTTAGTTTAGAGGTAGGTGGTAGTGATGAATGGGATGGTATTTTATCTTGAATTGAGTTGATTTCTAAGAAGACATGAAATGATGTTTATGGAGTTACAAATAAACTTATAATGGATGCTAGTTGAAAAAAATTTGGTAAATCAGAATGAAATGCAATATGGTTAGATAAAAATAAATCTACTCCTTATTTTATGTATCAATATTTTATGAATACAGTTGATGAAGATATAGAAAGATTTTTAAAATTATTTACATTTATGTCAGAAAGTGAAATATCTGAAATTGTGGCTAATCATATGAAAACTCCAGAAAATAGAGAATGACAAAAATTACTTGCATATAAAGTAGTTGAAATAATTCATGGAATTACTGAAGCAGAGATTGCTCTAAAAATATCAAATTTTATGTTTTGATTAGAAAATAGAATAGATGTATTAAGCTCATTATCAAATGAAGAAATAGAAACATTTAAAAAAGCAATAGGATGATTTGATTATAAATGAGAAAATTTATTTGAAACACTTGTTAATAGTTGACTTGAAAAATCAAATTCAAATGCAAGAAACTCAGTAAAATCAGGAGCTGTATATATAAATGAGGAAAAAATAGAGGATTTTAATTTTGAAGTTTCAAAAAACTTTTTAGATAATAATGTGTTATTATTAAGAAAAGGAAAAAAGAATTTTAGAATAATTAGTTTAAATAACTAAATATAAACAGACTTTTAATGAAAAAATAACTAGTTTTTATTTTTTTATTAAAAAAGAATCAAAAAAATTTGACTAGCAAGCTATTTTTTATATAATTCTTGCACGAAAGAGACTGAAATTGAAATAATCCTATCCTCAATTTGATTATTTTAATACATTTATTTATAAAATTACTATTTATTATGCCAATAATACAATCTGCTAAAAAGCAATTAAGACAAAATAAAAAAAAGAAAGCTAGAAATGATCATTTTAGAAAACTTTATGCAGAAGCAAGAAGATCTTTTGAAAAAGCAATTAAATTATCTGATGCTAAAGCTGCTAAAAGTATTTTAGTTAATACAAAAGATAAAGATGGGAAAACTACTAAGGCAGGATTACAGTCAATTATTGATAAATTAGCTAAAAAGAATATTATTCATTCAAATAATGCATCTAGAAAAAAAGCTAAATTTGTTAGAATATTGAAAGCTTTAGAGGCGCAATCTTAATTTTAATTGAAAATTTAATGTCAAAAATAAAGAAAAGATTAATCAATAATGATATAAAGGCTTATAAAGTGCAATTGATTACAGATGAATGAGAGAATCTATGAGATATGCTTATGAAAGATGCCAGAATTATTGCTCAAGAAAAAAGCTTAGATCTTATGGAAATGTGAAAAAAATGAGATATAACAATTATAAAAATTCTCGATTATTGAAAATTTTTATATAAAGAAAAAAAACAAGAACAAAAAAATAAGCAAAAATGAAAAACTCCTGATTTAAAAGTAATAAGAATTACTTTTAAAATATGAGAACATGATTTACAAACTAAGGTAAAACAAGTTATTAAATTTGCTAGTATTGGTCATCCATTAAAGGTTAATTTAATGTTGAGATGAAGAGAAAATCATTATTGAGAATTAGCTTTTGAGAAAATGCAAAAATTTTTAGCAATGATTGAAGAATATTACAAAAAAGAATCTCCAATAAAGAGAAATTGAAATACTTTTGTAGTAATGCTAAAAGTAATAAGATAATTTATATATTTTAATGTTAAATAAAATGACTTTAAAAACTAGAAGTTGAGTTAAAAAAAGAGTAAAAATTACTGGTACTTGAAAGATAAAAGTGCAAAAAGCTGGTAAAAGACATTTACTTATGAATAAAGCAAAAAGATCTAAGAAAAAAGATCAATATGGTGAAACTCTTTCACAATCTGAAGTAAAAAGAGTTTTAAGACAATTACCATATGGTATTAAATAAAAAAATAACTCCTTATTATTAAGGAGCTATAAAAAATATTATATTAATTAATCAACTAAAAATGGTTAGAGTTAAAAGAGGTTTAATGACCAAAAAAAGACATAAAAAACTATTGAAAGCAACTAAAGGTTTTAGACTTTTGAATTCTAGAGTTTTTTCTAGAGCTAAAAATGCTTGGATGAAATCAGGTTTAAATTCATATGTAGGTAGAAAACAAAAGAAAAGAAATTTTAGAAAATTATGGACTGTAAGAATAAATATTGCTGCAAGAAATAATGAAACTACATACTCAAAATTAATTTGAGCAATGTATAATAAACAAGTTAAATTAAACAGAAAAGTTTTATCTAATTTAGCTATTTCTAATCCTAGTATTTTTACTAATGTAGTTGCATTTACAAAATAAGAATTGGTTTTTCCGATTCTTTTTTTGTGTAAAATATTTTAATTATGTTATATATGTCTAAAATAAGTGATAAACCAAAATTATGAAATAATAAAGAAGTTTTATTTTCTATTAATATATATGAAGCAGATTGAATATTAAAAATAGAGTTAGATTGAGAATGAAATATTAAAACTAATATTAATTGATTAATTGATAAAATAATAAAATATAGTAAAGAATGAAAAATTATTAAAATTGAACATGATTTATACAGTAGATTAAATAACTGAATATTTTCAATTAGATGAGATATAAAAGATGAGGTAGTGGAAATTATAAAAAAATTATATTATTCTGAACTGCCCCCACTAAAGTATAGTGGAAATAAAAAAGAGATTTAGTTATCTAAAAGATGATTTCTGTAAGCAACAGGAGTCATCTTTTTTTTGTTCCATTGTGGTCTTTCATAATTATATTCATAA
>Ga0256827_10000002_pt1 | contig 150355 bp, 200 predicted proteins | sample CV84metaG_FD_185977 | JGI IMG/M metagenome (GOLD analysis project Ga0256827, IMG submission 185977) | Hydrothermal vent microbial communities from East Pacific Rise, Pacific Ocean - CV84 | ecosystem: Environmental > Aquatic > Marine > Hydrothermal vents | place: Pacific Ocean: East Pacific... | reverse complement strand
TACTCAAATGTAAGTAAAATAAAACTTACGCAAGGCGTGAATCAAGCCGGATAGCCTTTCGCTATAGAATAATAATTCTATTTAGTTAGGAAAGTAAATCCACCTCATTCATGGGGTGGTTGATTAACAATTGAAGAAACAAAACACAATGAAATAAAGAAAGCTTTAAATCAGTTTTCTTCAATAGCTAAGATATTAGGTTACACAGTTCCTACTTATGAAATAATTTATACAAATAGTGATTTGGAAGCTTTTGGATATTCAAGTTATTACGAAGATTTAAATCATAATATTTTTCAATTTGAAATATCATTAATAAATTTATGTTTGAAAGAATATATAGACGATACTATTCGCCACGAGTTTGCACATATGATACATCACGATAATTATAATGTACCAGAAAGTAATACTGTTGAGGAAGACCATTCAGAAGAGTGGTTAAAAGTATTTATTGAATTAGGTGGTAGAAAAGATTGGTTTGATGGTGAAGATTTTTATAATAATATTTTGATAGAAAATGATATCTTTACTAATTTCAAATGTGCTTGTAAAATTCCTAATGAAGTTCCTTTAAATGTAGAAGATACTTGTGATTTTTATGAATTAGGCAAGGCTATGATTTGTCCAGACTGTGAACAATTATTTATACCTGAAAAAGAAGATAGACTTGATTATTCAGATATAAGAAAGAAGATATAGAATTAAAAGTTATATTGCTTCATATTCTATAACATTATCAAGGATAAAAAGTTTAAAGATTTTTTTTGAACAATCAAAAGCATAAAAATATCCGTCTTTTGCTTTAGATTTTTTATCTTCATAATCGCAAACGTCATCTTCATTAACATAATCAGAGATAACTTCTTCCATTAAAGTAATTTCTCTTTCTACAATATCACCATTTTTCTTTTTGTAAGTAATATTTACTAAATCTACTTTTAATAGTTCAAGTAAAGAAAGTTCTTCTTCATCTTCATCAATCGGTGCTTTATAACTAAAACCAGAATAATATTTTTTTTCTTCTTCAAGTAAAGCTAATTGTTGATGTTTGATTTCAATAATTTTTTTCATATTAAATATTTCTTCTGCGATAGCCATTTGTTCAGTTTCAATTTGTTTGATAGATTTCATATTAAAAGCCTTTTTTTTATAGATATATTATACTATTTTATAGCTTATAAAATACTGAATAATCGAAGTATTTTATTGTTTTTTCTTAGAAAAGATATGTAAGTATAAATATATCGAACCTGCAAAAAACACAAATAGAAGAGGCATTATTATTAAATTATTTTTTATATGTTCATATATAGGTATCAATACATTTCCAGAATAATAACTGGCATAGCCAACGGTTAAAGTAAAAATTAAACTGGCAAACAAATTAAAAAAAGCAAATCTTTTAAAATCATATTTTGTAAAACCTATTGCTAATGGGATTAGTGTTTTAATTCCATATAAAAATTTTTGAATAAAAATAATTTTGTCACCATGTTTTTTCATTAAAATATGTGATAATGCTAATTTTCTCTTATGTTTTTTAAAATAAGGCATGATTTCTTTTTTTTGATATCTGGATAGATAAAATAATAACATATCACCCAAAAAGTTAGCTGTAAATACGGTTGTTAAAACTATGTATAGGTTTAATTGACCTGTGAAAGATAATACACCTCCAGCTAATAATGCTAGAAACCCTCCACCTAATGAATACCAAAAAATAATTAGATACCCATATGTATCAATGCTTGTAAAAATATCTTCCAAAGTGCAACCTTAATTAATATATGTTATATTTTCTAATAATATATATTAATTTAAGGTTAAAGTTCTTTTAAATATTAAATAAAGGGTAAATATCTTTATCTAATTCTGTTATCATAATATCACGACTAGGGAATATTATATCTCCTAATCCAGGTGAAATGAAATCTGTAATTTGTGCAAATACACTTAATCCATTCGTTAAACCTTCAATATCGTGACCTGCCGAACTTTTCCATTTGGGTATTTCACTTTCTGGGAACATATCTCCATATATTCCACCATTTACATCTCCACCGATAACAAACATAAGGTTGCCATGTCCATGGTCTTTACCTGCTCTGCCATTTTGTCTAAGTTGTCGTCCAAATTCGGAAAAAACAACTATAACAGTATCTTCCCACATTTTTCTATTTTTTAACTCTTTCACCATTGTTTCTAAAGCCATATCTTTTCCAAATACATTAGTAAATCTATCATTTAAACTACGAAAATCATTATGAAAATCAAAAGACCCATATCCTATATAATAATTACTACTATTAAAAATATCTTTTGAGTCTATACAATCGAACAGACCTCTAATTTGTGTATTTAACCCACCATTTGTAGTATTTACCATAACTGGGTTTTTATCTAATAAATTTTCATTTATTTGATTAGAAAACTGAACTAAATTTTTTTCTTGTTTAACAAAATTATTAACTATTTTATTGTCTGAATTGGTATCATAATTATTAAAAAATCTTTGCAAAGCTTTATCTATAAAATTTTGATTATTTTGAATACCAAAAGGTCTAGTGTTTATAGCTGCTATTCTTTGTGTATTTAAAAATCCATCTTTTGCATTTACATTACAAGAATAACTAAAATATGGAGAAAGCTGTATAATATTTTTACTTGTATATCCAGACAAGTAACCTAACCAACTTGTGTCATTAAAATTAGAAGGTTTTATTTCTGTATCTTGCCCTAAAAGTGCTTTTTTAGCACTATATGCATGGTTTCTAGTCGGTGAAAACCAAGTATTTGGGATAATAGCTACTTTGTTATTTGTCATTAAGTTGTTTAAGAAAGATGCATCTTCACGTATTAAATATGTTTTTCCGTCAACTGTGATATCAGTATATTCATCTGTGTTGATAATATCTTTTTGTTTAGATAAATATAAATCTTTATATTCACCTTCTTCTTTTGGAGCAAATAAATATCTGAAATCCGCCCCACCCATACAATAAAATTCTATTACATTTTTATTATTGCTATCAAAATTTTGATTAGCTTGCGCTTTTGTTTTAAATAAAAGGTTTGTTGTTATTAAACTTAGACATGCCGTTTTTAAAAAATTTCTTCGTTTCATTTTATCTTCCTTCTTCATATAAGAAATAAGGTGTTCCTAATATGAAATGTATAGTATTTATAAGTTTTTTGTTTTCTGTTAATAACTTATCTTTGTATGTCTTATTATCTTCATTAATTAAAGACGCATTTTCTAACATTAAGTATGTTTGATTCATAAAATAATCATTTAATATATTGTCTTTAATGGGTTCTGTATTTGTATCTGTTAAGGAATTGTAGTCCATACCTGAGTATAATAAAGAATAAACTTCTAAGCGTTCTGTGTATCCGAAATTTTTCAGATTATCCCCTATAAGTTTAGACCATAAAAACTCAGCCACTTCTTTTATATTACTTTGGTTAACATCATTTTTTTCTAATAGTTTTTGATAAACCATTTTATTTTTAAATAAATTATCAAAATTACCATTAACAACATTGTTATAAAAATTAGAGAAAACATTCGTATTATTTTTAACATCTTCGCCAGTCCAATTTCCAAACACCCCTTTTGCAGGAACATCTATTACATAGTTTTCTTCGTTTAGATAATATATTATATTTCCATAACTGGCGGCGGCATTATCTTCAAAATTTAACAAATTATATATCTTATAGTATTTATCCAATACGGATAAATATTTAACTCTGTCTTTACTATGAAAACAATTAGAAATAGCATAATTTTGTATGAATTCTAAAATATTTTTATTAGGCATATTTTTCCATGCATTTATAACAGTTTCTTTTTTGTTCTCGTTTAATTCAATTTCATCATCCGCTAGGCCTTTTATAATAATAATAGGTAAATTCCTTAAACTTTCTTCTACATTTATATTAACATCTGCTAGATTACTTAGTCCGGTTTTAAAATCAGGATTATCAATCATTTGTCCGTTAGCTTCAACCGGTTGATTAAAGTGAAAAGAAGTAGACACAGGATAAAAAGTTCGTCCTCCTGTTCTTTCACCAGAAGTTTCATCTACTAATGTTCTAGAAGCTAATTTGAACCCAGTTAAAATTTTAGAAGTGGATTCTATTGTTGTATCTTCATAATATATTAAATCTTCTTCTCCTAGTATTCCAAAAAATAATTGATTAAATTCTCTTGCGAAATCGTCATTTACTAAAAGTTCATCTGTATTTTTATCATATATATTATTTAATTGATTATACATGATTAAAATGGGTGTTGATGCAGCTGAATGTGCCATTATAGTTTGATATTCTAAATTATTTCTTATACCGTCTATAATAGTGTCGAAGTATTCATAGTTATCATAAATATATAATAAGTCGATAGCGCCAGTTAAAACTTGATGATAATTTGTTTCCCATAGTCCTAGTTTTAAAACAAAAGGGTTAAAATTTGTATTTTGTGCGATTAAGTTAGATTGAACAAATCCTTTTGAAAATCTAGAATTTAATTTAAATACAACTGAATCATATTTGTCATACATAATTTCACGGATATCATTTAAACCTAAATTTTCATTGAAATGTTCCTCTAGGAAACTATTTTCATTATTTCTTAATTTTAAATTAAAAGCGTTGGTGTTTAGGATTTCCTTGATTGCTTCTTGTGGTTCCATATCTGCCCATATCTTAATTTGCTTTTTGTTTGCAACAATACCATAGGTGAATGTATTTAAGACCTTATTAACTGTATTTATATTCCATTCTTCACTTGTAAGAGGAATAAAATCTGAACTAATATTCGATTTTATTTTATATTGAATATTTTGTGATATTTCAATATCTTCTACATTGTTTTGATTATTGTTTTTATCATTATCTTCGTTATTAACACAACCACTAAAGATTGATATAGAAGACAATATAAAAAAAATATTCAAATTATTGATTTTTGTTTTAATATTTTATCCTTTTTTATAGAGATGAAGTATATTACCATAGAAATAAAGAAATGTAAACCATTTATTAACAGTTTATTAACAAATATTAAATGAATTATTAACAAAATAGAATAATAAATGAATTTTAAAATTAAGTTAAAACTAAGTTAAAACCTGATAAAGTAATTAGATATATATAAAAAGAGAAGGTAATGATTAGCAAACAAATATTTTTAACTATAATTGATAAAAAAGATATAAAAAGAATGCGTGAATTAAAATCATATGATGAATTAGTAAAAAATGCTTATTTTTCTAATGATTTAGATTATAGTGTTGAAAATATATTTCGCGAAAACTATACTTTATCTTATGATTATGAATATGAATGGGATAAAAATATTAGTATAAGAACTGGTAAAGAACTTTTCTATCGTGATGAACTAAATGATTTATATAAAAAAAACGAACTGTTAGTTTTGTCAAAATTTTCTATTAAATACCTAATAGAAAAATATGAAAAAGAAATAAGTGAATATTATAACAATTTAAGTATTCAATTGGATGATTTAATTTATAATACAAACATAACAGAACAAGAAAGAATTTTAAATATTCAAGAAATAAGTGTTCACTTAAGGAGCTATTATAATGAATGGCGACCTAGTAATAAAAAATATTCTAATTATAATTTAGACAAAGATATTAGAATGACAAATACTTATAAAAAAGATTATTTAATATATGAACTAATTAGCTTGTATAGGGATACTGATTGGAGCAAAAAAAGTATCATAAGTTTTGTAATTTAAAGGTAAAAGAATGAATAAAATCATTTTAATTTATATAATGCTAATGTCACAGTTGAATGCATATAATTTACTTAATAATAGAGAATGTTTTATATCTGCACAAAATGGTAGTATAACACTTCAAGACCCAAAAAATCTCTGCCCTGAAACGGCATTGTTAGAAAGTATGTATAAAAATATTTTAACTTTAAATAATTCTGAATTAACAAATAATGGAAATGTTGATTATATTTTTAAATATGATAATGGTGGGTTACTAAATATTTTCAATCAAAAACCATTATTATTAAAAAATACATTAGATGATAAAGAAATGGTCTATGCCTTTAAATTAAAAACATTAAAGAAAGAGTATTTTTCTTATATAAATAACCAAAAAATAAAATTTCGTGAAAAAATATATCATTATTTTATGTTATATCAGGATTTCACTCCTGTCTTTGGTCAAAAAACTGCGAACTATATTCTCTTGAAAATGTATAATGATAAAATATATCAAGAAAAATTGGATTTTTTAATAGATAATAGGTCATTACTTAATAATGCCTATTTATATAAAGATTTAAATAGAGATTAGCATTTTATAAAACAACTTAAATCTTGTTGTGCTACTATAATACCAATATTCTTACTTCTTGCTTGTGCTAATATACTTTCTATGTTATCTTTACTATAAGAGTTATATTCATCGGTTGTTAATAGTATTTTACTATTGCAATTAGCCTCTATTTTTTCAAATGTTGTTAAACCTTTACCACTTGTCCCAATGGTAATCATATGACCGTTTAAAGCCTCATTAGATACATTCCAAACGGGGGTTTTTTGAAACATATCTGCGTTTATTAAACTAGGTGCTGATATTGTTACCCCTAATAGTTTTAAAAAACTTCTTCTTTTCATTATATTTCCTTATATTTATAAAATAACTTTAAGATTTCTATACTTAAAAACCTTAACCAATTATATCTTATTTATTTTTGTATTATTTATAAATTACGATATAATAATATTTTTAAAGGATAAAAAAATGATTATAGATTTAAATAAAGTCATAATAACATGCGTTGCTTGTAGAAGTATATTAACTTTTGACAATACTAGCGTAAAGCATATATCTGTCGACGAAGAATTAAAAGTGTTATCATTTGATGACGAAATAAAGCGTTGTCCACATTGCAATACTAATGAACTTACAGTTATAGATAAGGTTTGAAAAGATACATAATATTATCATTGTCAATGATAACATTTAATGCTTGTAAATTCGAGCAAAATACTAAAGAAATACTGACCACTAATGATACAACAAATTTAAAAGAAAAAATAATTGATAGTGAATTTAAAAATATAAATTTAATCGCTCAAATAAATTCATATGAAAGTAAAAAGATTTCACCATATTGGATTATAAAGACTTCTAAAACAGAAGGTATTAAGAGTGAATTACAAAAAACAGAAGAAGGTTTGAAAATTAAAACTCAATTTTTAAACTATGGTTATTTATACATTAGGCAAATAATCAGAAATATATATCAATTTGAAAATAAAACTATTGTTTTAAAAGTAAAATATGATAACGAAATACCGTCAAATTTACGATATGATATTTACATTCAATCTAGATTTATATCTGATAATACTACACGTATATTGGTTACAGACACAGAGACTGAATATTTTAAAGTAGGTAATGAACAGGTTATAGAAAAAAGATTTAAAATACCAAATTTTAAAAGCAATTATCATTTAGATTTAGATACAACAGAAGGACTATCTGTTGCTTTTAGATTGATAAATGATAAAGAAGAAATAAGTGAAATTTTAATTAAACAGATAAGTATAGAAATAGAAGAATAGTCTTCTATTTCTAATTATAAGAATATAATGTTTCTACCAATCTATACATACTACTTGTTTATGATTTTTAGGTTTAAGAGATAGAAAATATTCTCTATCATATTCTGGTATAAATTGTGCCAATATATCTATCGCATTTGCATGGTTAAAATCAATAAAAACATAAGCAGAATCAGGTTCGTGAATAGTCTCTTTTTCAAAAACTTCTGAAATACTATCATATTTTACACCAGAAAAATTGCCAACAACAAAAGTGTCTTTTGTATTATGTTCTTCACTATTATAATGTCTAAATGGTTTTCGCATGTAACCAATTTCGTTTCTTTCTATTTTTTCTAGCGAATAACCAAAAATTTTATCAGAAAAACTTTCATCTAATAATAGGGTTTTTCCAAACTTACTATCAAATACTTTTCCAAATATATTGTCTTCAAATACTGTTTCTATATATTCATCAATTTCAGTCTGTAATTTAGATAAGATATTATCTATTCTCTTTTTATTTCCATCATCTTTCGTCGTATCAGCTTCAAGATTCAAATCTATAATTAAATCATGATAATGTGGGTTTAGTTGTAAAATAAATTTATTGGCTTTTTCGAGTGAAACGTCAAATACAAAATCTAAATCATCAAAATTGATTTTATTTATTTCTGCGTCTGAAAGTTTAAAGAATTTTTTTAAAACATTATTTAAATGTGCTTCATAATGTGTTCTTTTTTTAATTGTAGGAAAATTTGCTTTTAAAGTTTTAAGGTTATCGTCTGAGATATTTTCACCTATATATATTTCATTATCTTCATCATTTTCTTTTGTTTCTTTAATTTCGTAACAGTATAAATCCATACCCATAATAAAATCCTTTTTTATTTGTAATTTTGTAAGGTTATTATATCGATATATTGCTTAAAATTTGATTAAATATTCATTATATAGGTCTAATATTTATCTTTAATTTAAAAAATAATTTTTATTTCTTTATCTCCGATTGTTATTTTATCTTCTTTTATTGGTTTATTATATTTAAGCGTTATTTTTTTATTTGAAAAAAGTTTATAAGAAGAAAAGCCATGTGCCTTATATGTTTTAATATCATAACTATCTGGTAATTTTAAATTATTCACTATTTCTTTAGTTATTTCAATATCTGCATAATAACTAATAGGTAAAATCAATTGTTTTATAGTTTTCCATTCACATTTATTACTATCAATTTGTTGATAAAGCTCTATTTCTACTGTTTTATTATTAAGTGCTTCATTATATTCAACTGTTAATGAACAAAGTCCATTTAAACAAAAATGACTTTGGTAAGTTGTTTCTCCTAGTCTATATATTGTGGCAACATCTTTGTTTTTACATAATTTAATATTTTTGAATTCAAATCCGTAGTTGGCTTTCAATGTTGTATCAATAATAGCTTGTGTACTATTAAATGATACATTTTGATTGTAATTTTCTTCTGTGGAAGTAGCTGCATTAAAAGTGAAATATATAAATGAGAATATAATTATTAATACAAAGCCAATGATAGAGCTTATTAAACTAATAATTACTTTAAAGAAAGTTTTCATGATAGTCCTTTTTTGAACTATTATAAAAGGTTTATTTAAAATAGATACTATTAATCGATTAAATTATTTAAATATTAACTAATAATTCTTTATATTCTTCGCGTGAGACAGGGTAACTAGTTAATATGTCGTTTTTGTTAAAAACGTTATGTGCGTAATCTATAATTTCATGACCTGATAATAAATTAGATTTTTTCGCTTTGCGTCTATATTTAATATGCGAAATTAAAATGTCTTTTTTTGTAGTTTTATTTTCTAATATAAATATATTGTAAAGAAATAAAACGGCTTCTTTAAAATGATATTTATATTGATAATTTTTCATATTATCCATATCCAATATATCTTTATCAAATTCATTGATATTATCTTTATCTACGTGATTTTTATTTAATAATATTTTATTTATACAATTTTTTATAAATGTTCTTTTTTCTATCATTAAAGAAGTTTCTTGGCAATTACTGATATGTATTTTACCTAATATATATTTATTTATTTCTTTATATAAATTATCTTTATCTGCGAAATATTCTGGAAATTCCGAATGAAGAAAATTTTTGATAGTCTTGTGTTTTCTAAAGAATGACTGTTTTGTGAATACAAATATTTCATTATCGCTACAATTATCTTTTTTTATATCACAAATAATAAAATTTTGATTTGTAATTCGAAACCTAATATCAAAATGTCTATCAAATCTAAAAAATACAGAAGAATGTTTCTTAGCATCTTGTTTTAATTCTATATCTGTAACATATACACTATCGTTTTTAAGTATATTACTGATAATATATTCCATTTTGTTTAAGCTTACATTTTTTTGTGAAACTGTATATAAAAGTTCTTCATCATTAAACATTTGAGAATAACTTCTATTATAAGTGCTAATGAATTTTAAATTATTCTTTAATCTATTATGAATTTGAGCTATGGTTTTACTTTGTTTATCTCTAAAGAAAGAATGATGGGGAATGGTAGGAATTTGTTGTTTAATAGAAATCACTTTCATATTATTAAGCCTTTTATTATAAATATTTTCCAATCATACAATACAAATACTTAACAATAAATTAAATGTTTAGTTTAAAAAGGGATAATATCTGCAGCTTCTTCTTTTTCTTTTATATATTCTAACTTTGTATTTACTTTATCTAACTTATTTTTAAGTTTTAAATAATCTTTTATATTGATAATTTTTTCAACTTCCTTTTTTTTATCTTTTAAAGCTAATTTTAATATATCGATGTTACTTATAATAGAAGATAATGGTTCTTTTTGATAAAAAGTGTTAATATACTCTTCTGTGAAATGGATAACTGTGTTAGGGAAAGATAATCTCCTATTTTGTTCTTTTAAATATTTTTGACGTAATTTTAAATTAATATAATTAAAAAAAGAATATTTTTTAGCTTGAATTACTTCTTTTTTATCTTCTATGAACACTCCGTTTCTATTTTGAAAAAAGGTTTCTTTGTATCTAAATATATTGAATTCATTTAAACAGTCTTTATCGCTTGTTAAGAAGCTAAAAGCCTCTTCATAAAATGAAAAAACCTTGGATTGCTTTTTTAAATTTATTTCGCGTTCCAATTCTCTAATTTTATTATGAATTTTTTTAATATTTTTGATTTTAAAAGTATCAAAGTAAGATGCCAAATATACTTTTTTTTCTTTATCATTCATATTAAATTTATGTGAGTCAATTCTACGTTCTAAAATTCTTTTATCATTTTCTAGCGCTTTTTTATAGGAAAAAAACTTTTCGTCATATGATATAAATATTGTCATTTTTGCTGTTTTCATAATGATACAATAACAAAATTAATATTAATTTAAGTTGAAGTTTAGTATTATGTTCTTAATCCATTGGTAGCAATATTAAAGCCGTTACCAGAATATATATGGTTTTTAAATGATTGATATTTATTTAAAGGCTATATATGTTTTATTCAAAGCTAAAAAGTATAAGGATTATATGTGTGGGCGCATAGAATTTGGCCCTTATGTTGATTTTACAATAAAAATCAGGGCACTTAGGTAATCACCGTCGAAAAGTGATGCTCTTTATTTCAAAAGATTAAACCTAAAACCTCATAATATTTTCATTTATATTTATTAAATACAAAACTTATATTATTTTATTTATAATATATCTAAAAGAAAGGGTAAAAAATGAAAAATATATTATTAAAAACAATACTTAGTCTTGGGTTTTTAACTACTAATCAATTAAGTGCTAGTTGGCTATTTACAGACGACAATAAAGACACAAAAGAAGTAGGGATAAAAGAATATGAAAATTTAATAAAAGTTCCTACAGATTATGTAATGTATAAGGACGGAAAATCTGGAGTTTTGGTTTATATAGAAGGAATAGGCGTATATAAAGAAATAGTAATAATACTTAGAGAAGAAGACGGCGTTTTAACTAATTCTTTAAAGCAAGGAACTATTTTAACAAGCCCGGCTGGTACTGTTGTTTTAAGTCCTTCTAAGAAATAAAAATATTATTTAATAAAATGCATTTATTTGTATTTTATTATTCTTTCTACTCAAAAAAAACACTTCCTTTAAAATCATTATTTTCAGCTTTATTTAAGTAGATTATTGCTATAATTTTAACATTAAAAGATTAAAGGCAATAAAAATGAAAAAACATTCTCTTGGATAAGTAACTTCTGCTTAAATAAGCAAATTTATAGTTACTTAGGTAATATCATGAAAGGTATTTGGAAAACTAAGTTAGGTGGATACAATCACAAAAGTATCAAAAGAAAAAAACAAAACTTCAATCAATTTGTATCTGACAATTCTTTATATAATATTAGAAATGACAAATATTACGAAGAAGATAGTGTTTATTATTTATTCAATAAAGCAATAAATGACGCAATAGTATTTGGTAAATTAGATGATTGGAATAAAGCTCGTCAATTTGAAAGTAACCTTGTAGATAGAAAAACACGTCGTCGTGTAAAAGAATATGTAATTAATGCTGACTGGGATTCTGAAATAAAAGAAGTGTATGGTGCTAAATCTATCGACTATTTAGTATCTTAAAATATTAAGGGGAAAAGTAAATGAAAAATTTTTTAATAATGTTATTTTTATCATTAAATATCATATTTATATCAGGTTGTAGTGAAATATCTGAAATAACAAATAAACAAGAAGTTAGATTGGCAATTAAATATTGTAAACAGATGAATGAAAATTTAGATGAAGTACGTGCAGTTCATGGTTTTAATCAATTCGTTTGTACGCAAACTAATAAAGATAGAAATAAAGTGGGACATTGGCTGTCAGCACGTGAAATTACTTTAGAAGTAGCTTTTTTAGATACAAAGGCTGAATATGAACAATAAAGTTTATACGTTATATTCACCAGATTATGAATGTCCTCGTATAATTGGATATTTTGAAAATGAATTTTTAGCTTATGATTATGCAAAAAAATATTTAAAAGCTAGTAATGTATTTCCTCTTGATGATAAAAAAGAACAAAGATATTCTAGTGATTTTGAATATGATTATTTTATTAAAGAAAATATTGTTTATAAATCTGAACCAAAAACATTTCTTTCTATTAATATTTATTATGATGGTATGCAAGATATAGAAACTTCTATAAATAACAATATCTTGGTTGATTATATAAACGAAATTATGGATATTAGCGTAAAAGAACAATATAATGAAACAGACACTTCTATTTTCGTTGTTGTAGAAATAACACCGGATACCGTTATAGAAGATATTATAGAAAAATATAAAGAAGTTTTAAGAAAAAAGCTAAAAGAAAAAAAAGCTTTGGTATTAACTAATAAATTAAATATGACATTTAATGATTTTTATAATAATGTAGAAATTATTTACCCTAGTTCAAATGATAAGTCAGATAAACAAGATATTAAATATAAATATCAAGGTGAAAATCTCGAGTATGTGTTAATGGGTTTATTTAAAATTGAAAATAAAAACATTCAGTTAGTAAAAAGAGAAGATTTAGTATCTGAGATGAACTAATTCTTGTTTTTGTAATGAATTATTAAATGGATACCCATAATAATTCATTGTTATTTGTAACAATATTATTGTCTTTATTCATATTAGCGTAACAAATGTCGTATATAGTTTTAAATCCGCTTTTAACACCCTCTTTAAATTCTTTTGAATATATTATTTCATTATCTATAATATGTTCATAATTATCAATTAAATCAATTAAATCATTTTTTGAAATAATAGTAAAATCAATATTTTCTTTAATAAAGTGGTTAAGGGAATAAACAAATCCATTGTAAAAATCATCATCAAATAAAGTAAATTTATTCATTGCATTATTTATAATTTTTATAAGTTCGCCATTATTATTTTTGTATTTATTTACCAAAATATAATACTCCTTTTTACCGCGCATATTATACCACGAAAAAAAAGTAAAAATAACTTATTTAAACATTAAATAATATTATCTTATAATTTTTATATTGGCTATGTGAAGCTTATAAAAATTATAAAGAAAAAAAAGTAAAAATTGGGAGAAAATTTAAAATATTTATTTGTTTAGAAAAACACTTTCGAATAATCCTAAGATATTATCTTTCACATCAATATTAGATAAGTTTAAAACTTTTAATTTTTTATTAAAAATCTTAAGTTTGGTTTTAGTGTCTTCAAAATTATATTGGACCATATTATATCTATTATTTTCATCTTGGATACTTTTGTCGAGTATTCCTATTTCTATAATACCTGTTTTACCTTCTACCCCTTTGAATCCAAATGAAAAACTTAATATATCTGATAATTTATAAATTCTTATAAAATCATTTAAAACTCCTTTACTGTTTTCCGGTGTTTTTGTGATTTCAGATACGGGATTGTGTTTAGGTTTGTGACCGTGTAATTCAAAATATGGAATAGTATCTGGTAATAAACTATGTAGTGTATTAAAATGGTCTTTAAGTAATGTCATTGGTGTCATATTATATATCCTTAATTTTATTAGTTAATAATATCAGTATTATGCTTAAAAAAAGATAAAAATATATTTAAAAGAATTTTTTTATATCGTTTTATAATAAATACAAAAAGATTTGGAAAATATGAAAGAAGATATTAAAGAAATATTATTAGAAAATGAGGTGGTATTACATGAAGCTGAAATATCAAATACTTTTTATGCACCAATAATAAAACTATATATGCTTGGTTTTTTTCTTCTTCTTATGGGTCATGAAATGGATTTTGGTGTAATAGGTTCTGTTTTAGTAATAAGAACTTTTTTTATACATATGAGTGAAATAAAAGAAAAAGCTTCATATCATTGTTTTATTACAACTGAAAGATTAGTAATACTAAAAGGTAATAAAATAAAAGAAATATTACCTGTTAGTATTAAAAATATAAAAACTATATTTGTAAAACCATTTTCTGAAAGATTTAAGAAACATATACCAGTGGGAACACTTGAGGTATTGAGCGTTTTTGGTGGAAGATATGTTATTAGAAATATAAAAAATCCTTATGATTTTCATAGATTGATAATAGGTGAAGTGATAGGGGAAAAAAAGATAATAAAAGAACCTCTATCAATTTGGGAAGGTTTGCGTGATAAATATCATTTTTAAAAAACTGATTAACTAGAATTTATGTGTATATTCTTATAATATATATAAAAGGAATACATTATGGATATTAAAAGAAAAATTACATTATCTAGATTAGCTACATTATACTGTTTAGAAGAAGTAAAATCTTCACCAAGTACAGAGTTGGCTAAAAAGATAGACGCCGCAACATCTGCAATAAAAGTAAAGAATAAAATATCTGAGGAAATAAAAAATACAGAATTTGATTTTCAAGAAGAAGACTATGAATATATGGAAGGTTTAATAACTGATAAAAAATTAGGTGAACAATTCAACAATGTGGATATAGTTGATTTTAGGGATAAAATATTTGATGAATTATGGAACGCTAAGGAAGTAAATACAAATATCGAAGCAGTAGAAAATAATGATATTTGGGCTATACTTGGTACAGATGAATATAATAACAAATATGAGAATATAACAAAAGAAAAATTAGCTAGTAATGAAATGCAAAACGAAATAAGAAGAAAAACTGCTGCTGCTATTGTTTACGCAGATAACGTTCGTGCTAATCAAGCTAAAACAGTAAACCAAAGAGCTTCGGAAGTATCTAATATTTTATAATTATTTTATTAGTTCTTCTTTCCATTTTAAGAAATCATTTTCATCCCACATAGATATGGTTATATAATTATACCTATCAAAAATCATTTTAAAAAAAGGTTTTAAGTCTTTTAATGCTTTAGTTGTATTCTTTTTTGTTAAACCTTCTCTATTATCTATAATTTTTAATGATTTAATAGCTCCTAAGATTTCTTTTGAAATATTAAGTTCAATTTGGACGAACTCTTCTTCTGTCATAGCTTGACCTAAAAGTTCTATATTATATTTTGAATGTTTTTGATTCCAATAAAGCATTTTGATTAAATCATCTAATATTTTAATTCGATTTGTATCATTTAATTTTAATGTGTTATTAAATATCTTATTTTTATCCATTTACAAAACCTTAATTTGTTTATATTTCCAATTTTCAAAACCTTCTAATTCTAAATCATTAAAAGAAGAGAAATAATAATATACTATATTATAACAATTTTTGATATGATTATAAAGTAAATCTAACTTTTCATTTGTTATGTTATTATTAGATTTGATGTATAAAATCGCTTTACGAATTTCATTTATATATTTCATTTTTTCATCTTGAAATTCAGATATTTGTTTATGGTCACTAAAATCTTCTAAGATAATATCTTGAACTATATCACATTCGTTTTCAAAATTTTCATATATTTTATCATGTGTTAAATAAGTAAAAATAATAAATTCAAATTTATCTAAGTCTTTTAGTATTTTATCTATTTGTTTTGCTTCGTTATTATCAATTTTATTTTTAAAATTAAACATTTTAAGCCTTTTTGTGTATTTCTCTATACAATATACTACCTTTTTTCTACTTAAATCTTGCTTAATTTTTCATTCTTATAAAATAATAATGTTTATTTAAGTTTAAATGAAGTTATCGAATAGTAAGCTTTGTTTAAATTAAAAAGGAAAGAAAAATGAAAAGAATATTTGTAATATTGGCGTTTTTATTAAGCGTTAATTTATTTGCTACTAATAACATAGTAATTTATAATAATAATTTAGCTTTAATTAGTGAAAATTTTAAGATGGAGATAAATAAAGGGATTAAAGAATATCAATTAAGTGGTATACCACAAAATATTATATCAGATAGCCTTTCTTTAAAGTTCCCTAATGATGTGAGACTTATTGAACAAAATTACCAGTATGACGTTTTTAATCAATATAATTTATTAAAAGCTAATATTGGAAAGATAGTTCAATATCAAGACGCTAAAGATTTTATACAAAAAGGTATTCTTTTATCTGTTGAAGGTTCTTATTCCTTAATAAATATAAATAAGAATTTACAGGTAAAAAATGCCACCCCTACTATATCAGTTATCAATAATAATAAAATAATGGTTCAGGGAATACCGAAGGGAATGGTAATAGAACCTTCTATTGTATTCTTAGCAAATTCTAAAACTCATTATCCCTCTCAAGAAGTTAAAATGCGCTATTTGACTACTGGTTTTTCTTGGACTTCTAATTATGTATTATCAATAGATAAAAGTAATAGAATGTATTTAAATGCATGGGTAAAATTATCTAATAATACAAATGTTGATATAAAAGATTATAAGCTTACTTTATTAGCTGGTGATGTTAGACAGAACAATAGACATACTAATCGTAATATTAGATATAAGAATGTGGATAAAATGGCTATGATGTCTGGTGGTCCAATGCCTGATATGGTAAAAGAAAGTTCATTTGCTGGGTATCATTTGTATGATATTCCTTATAAAGTAACTATTAAACAGAAAACTACAAAACAGATAAATTTTATCAATAAATCAATTAAAGAATATAAGAAAAAAAGTGTTTTAGATGTTAATAATATCTGGGCATATAAAAAAGATACAAGGGTTTATTTTAACCAAGTTTTTGAAATACAAAATACCAAAGATAATAATTTAGGAATACCATTACCGAAAGGTAATATTAGAGTTTATCAGGAAAACAAAAACAAGCAAGATTTATTTATCGGCGAAAATAGAATAGCTAATATAGCAAAAAATGAGACTGTAAAGATAAATATAGGTAAAGATTTTGATACTATATGTAAATTAAAGACAATTAAAATTAAAGCTGATAAATATCAAAATATAAATGATATTCAGTATTCAATATTATTAAAAAATGAAGGAAAATTAGCAAAAATATATAAATTAAATATAAAAAATAAAAATATATATTACGGTTCTAATAGAAATAGACGTAACAATGTTGTAAATAAAAGTAAAAGTATGAGTGATTGTGGGAATACAGATGAATGTAGTCTAAAAATGGATAACAATTATTTTACTTATTCTATAAAATTAGAAGCTGGAAAATCAATAAATATTAAAACTAATATTATATTTGACTAAGCTTTTCTTAAGCTCTTGTGTTATAATATAACATAAGGAGTTTATTATGAAAATACAACCTACAACCCCAATTCCGAAGCATGAAAATGTAAAAACGGAACATGAATATCCTAAACCTAGTATTCCGCAAGAATTAAATAAGCAAGATACTACTAAAAGTTCTTTAACTGATGCAGAAACGTTAAAATTAAAAGTAGAAAGTACAGAAGATAAAATAGAAGCTTATAAAGCTGGTGCTGGTGTAGAATCTGATAATGGTGTAGAACAAAAGAAAGAATATACAACAATGCCTGTAACAGACGGAAAAACCTCTTTAACTGATATAGAAACGTTATTGGTTAAAGGAAAAAGTACTCAGGATAAAATAGAAGCTTATAAGGTTGGTTCTGATATAGACAATACTAATGATTCTAATAAAACAATGCAGAGTTTAGATATATATAAAAATATTCAAGAAATTCAGAAAAAACAACAAGGCTTAGAGATATATAAAGAGTTTCAATAACTAGATATATTTTAGAGAGACGGTTCTTATATCTCTCTTACTAATATTTGTATATTAAATTGATATTTTTTTATTCTTTAATTTTCAAATATGCTTTATATTTTCGACCTGTTTCTTCAACTGTGAATTTTCCCAGTTTAATCAGATTATTATAATAATCTGATTTTCCTAATGTAGATGTTTCTCTAACTTCCCTTAAAAGATATTTATTATTAGTTAACTTCCATAATTGATATAATTTGCTTAGCAATATTTTTCCATACCCTTTATTTCTATGTTCTTCTGATACCCACAATGCTTCTGTATATGAATAATTATTAAGTAATTTATCTCTATACGATATTATTTCTTCATTATAATTTAATGCGTAAGTTGGTTTATTAGATATTGCCGTAACCCCTATGATATCCTTATTTAACATAAGTAAGACATATTGCATTTCTTTTTTTTGCATTTCATCTGCTGTTTTAAATCTACTTTTCATAGAATTTGATATAAATTTTTGTATTTTATAATCATATCCATTTACTTCTATTATTTCTAATTTATCATTCATAAGAAAACCTTTTTTTAGAGTAATTATAAATGATATATGATTTTATTTTGTTTATATGATTTTAGATTTATTAAGAGAATAGTATTGGGTAACGAAGAATTTATTCCTCATTCCATTCGTCATCTTCATTAACTTCTTCCCAAGCTTTTTCAAACTCAGCTTCGGCTTCTAAAGCAATAGTTTTTTTTGTTTTAAATATTTTTCCAAGTTTTTCACCAAAATATGTTCTATTATCTGTTTTAAACATATATAAAGATGTTCCGCTGATTAAAGCTATAATAAATAAACTAACTATTGTTTTTTGAATTTTATTAAATTTTTGGCTGTCATCTTTAAATTGTAATTCACAAGCACCACCAGGACAATTTGTTGTTTTTATATGAAGAATATTGTTATAAATCCAACAACCTAAACAAAAAGAAAAAGCAGATTCTGCATACATTAAGGCTAAGCAAAATAGACAAACCCAGGCATTTAATAATGATGGATTCCAGTTAAGAGTTAAAGAATAGAACATAGGTATTGCCAACGCAAGTCCTATTCCCCATGCAAATCTTTTTTGTGCTACTCCAACATATTCTGGTTTTTGATTTTTAATAAAGATTCTGCCTAATAATAAGCTAGGAGAAAACGAAGGGTTTATTATTCTAACTAACATATCAAATGTAAAATACCCTATAAAAACTCTTGAAACGATAGAATTACTAAATCCTATTGAATTTATAAGAGCTAATAACCCTATGAGAAATAGAATAGAGCTGCCAGCTCTTACTTCACGCGTTCGTTAATTACTCCAACTTCGTATCCGGTTACTTTTAATCCATACATATTTGAACTCCTGTTGTTAAATTATAACTAAATTAACTTAAACCTCGTTTAATTGATATTTACTTCTGTATCTACTTAAATTTGTTTTAAGGTAAACATTGTTATTCTATTTAACTTAGAGTTATAAAAATCGAAAAGCGATTATAATAACTAAACACAAAAGGAATATAAATGGAAATATTAATAACACTAGCGGTAATAGGTGCAATACTTATGTATGCAATGGGACTATATAATAATATAGTTAAATTAAAAGAATTGGTTAATAATGCTAAATCACAAATATCAGTTCAGTTAGATAGACGTGGTAAGATTTTTGATAGTTTAATATCAACTGTTACAAAAGCTATGGATTATGAAAAAACTGCTTTAAAAGAAATAATAGAATTGAGACAAAAAGCAATAACCATAAAAACAGACGGCGGTAATATAGATGGTAGTGAGTTAAAAAATATAGAGAATCAAATGTCGCAAATGATGGCTTCTGGAGCATTTAATTCATCTTTTAATATGACTATGGAAGCATATCCAGATTTAAAAGCAAATGAAAATATGTTACAACTACAAGAAGAAATTGTATCAACTGAAAATAAATTAAGTTATGCAAAACAAAGTTTTAATGATTCTATAACAAGGTATAGTACAACTATACAGTCTGTACCTGACGTATTTGTAGTAAATATGTTTCCAGCATTAAAAGAAGATTTTGAATTATGGGAATTAACGGAAGAAAATATTACGAAACAAGAAGAAAAAACAGTTTCTTTTAATTAGGAATAAAGAATGACAAATTTTAGAGATGTAATTGAAGAAAATCAAAAAAAGACAAAGATAGTTTTAGGTATATATTTTGTCTTATATGCAATAATAGGTTTATTGGTAGATATAGTTATTTTAGGCGGTGAAGGCTCTTTATCTAGTGCTTTTTTAAGTTTAATAACATTTCAGAATATACCTTTTTTCACAATAGGGATGTTGATATTTGCAGTTATTACTGTAATTATATCAATTAAAGCTTTTGCGAAAATACAATTATCAGGTGAAGAAAACATATTAGTAGATAGTGACAATAAAGAGTATCGTGATTTATATAATATGGTAGAAGAAATGAAAATAGCAGCTAATATGAGTTACATGCCAGACGTATATATTATAGAGGCTGATTATATGAATGCTTTTGCTTCTGGTTGGTCAGAAGATAACACTATGATAGCTGTAACGCGTGGTTTATATGATAAGTTAAATAGACAGGAATTATCTGCGGTAGTTGCACATGAACTGACACATATTAGGAATGAAGATATAAAATTAACTTTGGTTGTTGGTGTTGCTACTAATATAATGTTAATGGTTGTTCAATATGCTTTTTATATGTTTTTAGGAAGAAATGACCGTGGTGGTTCTGCTAGTAAAGCGAGAATGATTTTAACGGTATTGAATTTTGTATTACCAGTATTAACATTAGTTTTACAAATGTGGATGTCTAGAACGCGAGAATATATGGCTGATGCGGGTTCAGTAGAATTAAGTCGTGACCCGGATTCTATGATAGGGGCCCTTAAGAAAATAAGTGGTGATTATGATGATAATGATTACGAGGACGACGACAACGCAACAAGAAGAGCCGCTTATATATTTGATTCGGGTATTTCTTTGTTTTCAACGCATCCTAGTATAGAATCTAGAATAGATAAAATAAAAGGTGAAGATTTAAACTAACTCATAATTTTTATTGAATAGTAAATATATTATTCTTTAGGATTTTTGGCTTATCTTATTTAAGGGTTAACCTAATATAATCTTAATCCCCATAACACAAGCAAAAAGAAAATAGATAGCAGAGATAGTCAAACTGACTATCTTATTAAAATGAACATTTTCTTTAAATTTATTTTTAATAATATTGGAAAAATAAGCATAAATATAATGTGTGAATACAAAGAAAAAAGTAAAAATAAATATAAGAATACTTATTTGTTCCCAATAGTTTCCACCTGTTATAATAAATTGTGGAAAGATACTACCAAAGAATATCAATTGTTTAGGGTTCATAATAGTAATTAAAAACCCTTTTTTTACAAAATAGAATAAGTTGTCGTGTGTGTGATTTTCATGTCCTTCTATTTCTAGAGTTGAAGAATTAAATTGTAAATAAGAGAGATAAAAAATATAAAATACTCCTATTATTTGAATAAATAAATAAGTATTTGGATAATTTATAATAAATAAGTTAATTCCTAACGCGGCTAATATGGCAATCATCAACATTGCGATTGTCATACCTATAAGAGAAAAAGACATTTCTTTATACGAATAATTAAGTATATTATGAATTGTCAATATTTTACCTGTGCCTGGTGTCATTGTAGTTAAAAAAGATACTATTATAAAGAAAGGTATTAAAATGATATTTCCTTTGTATTTCAAGTTTATATATCTATTATATCTTCTAAAGCTTAAAATAAAATTTTTTAATTATATTTTATATATTAAGCTAATTATAAGTGTGATTTATATATACTAGAAAAAATATAAAGGAAATTAAATGTCTAAACAATTATTCACCTTCTCGCTTTGTAACCCAAATATTAGAATTGATTTATCAGAACGTTATCAGCGTAATGATGTTGTTAATCCTGTGGTAATGGAATTATTAGAGAACTCTTATATAAAAATGAAAATAAACACTTCTAAAAGAAAAAATATAGTAATGATAAAAGATATTATAACTGCTTTACATTATCTTAGTGTTAGTTTAAATATTAGATTTTCTATGGAAATAGAAATAGAAGTGCCACCAATAAAAAAGGGTAAAAAAGGTGAAACTATTACTTGGGATAATCCATTTATGGAAATAAAATATGACAACGGTTTAATTTTCAAAAGAGATATGGAACGTGATAGTGTTTTAAAAGAGTTCGAATTAGGAACTTCTTTTTTTTCACATTTAGCAAGGTCTAATAAACCAATTTCACTAGAACCTTTTTATACTCCTAATGTTCCTGAAGATAAAGAAGGCTATGTTTTAAAAGAGGTTTCAGAAGATTTTTATAAATATGAAAAAAAATATGTTTATCAAAAATTAAATAAAAACATAAAAAGTAATAGAACACATTATTTAAAATGGAAATATAATGAAGATATTAGTATAAGATATTTTTTTCTATTTGAAGATAGAAAACAGTTGGAGGGAAATTATTATATAAAAAGTCATTCGAAGAAAGAATATATTTTGCTAACTGAGAAACAAGCTGAATTAATGATAAACCAATTGCATTGCTCAGAGGTAGAGGAAATAATAGGTATCATTTCTAATGGCAATTATAAGAAAATTTATATAAATAAAACAGATATTAATATATCAGTTGAGTAATTATATATCTTAATCTATATTTCAAAAGAACTGTATAATATATAAAGTTAAAAGGAAATATAATGATTAAAAATATGGAATTAGAAATAAAAATACAAGAAGAAATGTTAAGCGAATTTATGGCAGATAATGATTATTACGAGTATGATGGGATGAAATTTGGTCCAGATAAGAAAAAAACAAGATTTGTAATAGATTTACCACAAAAAAATAAAGAAGATTATATTGAAAAAATAAGTATTGTTACGGAGAGCTCAGAAGAAAGTGGTGATACAAAAATTGTTTATCATATTGTAACAATCCAAAAAAATGGCTATGAGGAATTGGGGCAAACTAGTGATATCAAAGAAGTGATGGCAATAATCAATAAAAAATTCATAGATAGTGATAATAGTGATTCATTACAATTATTAGGTGATGATATATTTGTATCTGATGAATACATCGAAAAAAAGAGGAAATTATCAAAAGATAAGGTTTATCAGGAAGTAGAAAAAGAAAGTTTAAGTCCAGCAAAAAAACGAATTGTATTAGCAGATAGAATGTCTAATGCGATGGAGAATCGTGGTTATGGTGATGTTACATATACAAAATACACACAAAAAGACTCTAGATTTGATATTAAGATTACAACTCCAAATGGTGATATTATTAGTTTTATTTCGGACGATAATTTAAATGAATATTCAGATGTTGAAAATCAACATTTATTTGAATGTGTAATAATTAGAACTAATGAAGAAACAAATAATGGTGAAAGATATGAAGAAATATCTAGATATTGTAATTTTGTTGAAATGAACAGAATAGTTATCCAAGAAATGCGTAAACAATCAGAACAAAAAGTAGAACAATCTATAGGTCCAAAAAAAGGTTAAAAACTTTTTAACCTCTAATATTGTTTAAGATGTTTATTGACATTTGTCTTCAAACTCCTTTAAGCAGTTACATTTTATAGCAGTATCGCGGATGAATTGAATTTTTTCTTGTTCTGGTTTAACAAAAAATATTTTTAATTCATCTTCAAATTCTAGATATTCTTCTTTGGTGTATTTAACAGCAGCAGCGCCTATAAAATGTTCTTCTATTTTTTTCATAGAAGTTTCAAAATATAATTCTAATAAAGTAGTTGCTTTTAAATCTAAAAAATATAATTCTGGTTCTTGTTTCATTTTAATCCTTTTGTCTTATTTTTAAATATATGATTTAAGAACATCTTCTAAAACTGAAATATCTTTTTTACATAACTCAATTTCAAATTTACTTAATCCTGTGAAAGATTTGTGATATTGTGTATCATATTCTTCCATTACTTCTTCAAACCATTCTTTACATTCTTTCATATTTTGATTAGATAAATACATATCAACGACGCTTTCCTCACCACTATCTTCTAATGTATTGTTTGTTACTAATAATGCTTTTTTATATAAAAGTTGTGAAGCTTCATAGTTACCACATTGTTCTCCATTACAACTTGGCGTATAAAAATGATTTGTACTCCAAAAAGAACTACAAAAAGTCCTAAAATTATTAATTTCAATAGCTAATCTATTTGGGTTTTTTGTTTCTTTTAATGCTTCGGTATAAACAGCTATAAAAATTTTCCAATCTGCATTACCCATAGTTATATGTCGTTTAATCTTAGATTTCATTTCATAACTATCAGACGCTTCAAATTTCAAGGTAATAGCTTCTAATAATTCTTCTTCTAATTTTTCTTTATCTTTATCTGTATTACTATTTTTTATTTTAGTTCTAATAGTATCTATAACCTCTATAATTTCAGATTTATTAGGGACATTTTTAATTTCTTCTGTTAATTTTAATATCTCGACTGTATTGCTACTGACATCTTGAATTAAAGTTTGGTCTAAGACTACACCTGTAGTTTTTTCCCAACTTTTAAATAAATCTTTCATATAATATAAAGAGCTTTTGCTTTTATCAATTTCTGCACTATATTCGTCTATTTTGACTATGTGACCATCACGTTCATAAATAGCACATGTTCTATCAGGGTATCCGTTTTGCATACCTTCTTCTTTATATTTGAATCCTAATTTCTCTAAAAAATAAGGAGTAGGTGTAGAATTTTCATTCAAAGAAACTTTCTTTTTCCCATCTAATGTGTTATTAACTAAAGTATCGTATATTTCACCGTGTACAAACATTGCTGATAATCCATTAAATTTTTCTAGGTGTTGAACCAAATTTTGTTTTTCTTTTGATAATCCAATAATGTAACTGAAGTGATTAAAGATTAAAGTTTGGATGTTGCTCATTCCATCATTTTGATAAATATGTTCTGTGATAGGTTCTTTGTACTCGCCTGTATGATTAGAAATTGTGATATATAGATAATTATCATGTTTTTCATCTACTTTGAAAGAAAGAATACAATTTGCTGCAACATTGAGAAACGTATTATCTGTTCCAGCATTTTCTGAAATATCTTCGAATCCATATTTTAATAATTCATTTCTTGATATTTCAATATTATCTAATGTAGGAATATCAAAAGCTTCGAAAGCGGAACTATAAGAACTTAACGTGCTTCGACCATCTGTTATTAAACTAATAATACTTAAAATATCTGTTTTAAAATATTTTTCTAATTGTTTTGTATTTTCTGTTTCTATAATATTTTCTATTCTTCCATAGTCGTCGTATGTGCCACGTATAGGTAAAAGTGCAGGTGCATAAACATCATCTGGGTAAATATACATGTGTGTGTCTGCTATGCGCGCATTTTGATTTCGTTCTGAATAACTGTATTGTGCTTTTAAAGGAATAAGGACTGTATCATCCCCGCAACTAATTGAAATGTTTGAAGCTGAACAAGCAACGTTAAATGAACCCATATTTATAACCTTTATATATAATATTTTTTTTGTAAAAACATTATATATCAATAAAGCTTTAAAAGTGCTTAACGCACTAATGAAATAACCTATTAGTGATAGAAATAACCTTGCTCTGGGCAAGTATCTGATTTGTCCAGGTCTTCATAAACTGCATTTTCATTAAAAGAAAATTTTAATGGTTTAGTTATATTGATAATATTTCCATTAATAGATTTTGTAACCCATTGTTTTTCTTTAATTAAGTCGTTAGGTGTTTTATTATATTGTTTCATAATTTCGCCATAATTACCATCAAAACTAATAAGGTCATTAAAAAACTTATTTGGCATATACGCAAATTTTTCATTTGTATCAACATCTTCATAATAATCACCTAGTTCCATAGAAATACCAATATCACGTAAATCATCATCACTTAAATTATCAATAATATCTGCAGATAAATTGTTTTTTGCTAACCAAACGTAAGAGTCTACGCCATTAAACTCACCATAACCTTCATAAGTATCTTCTTTAATGCTTTTTTGCCCATTTGGTTGTAATAAAAAAACAGGTTTTGTTCTTGTCCCGTTCTCAACATATACATTTGCAATACTTTCGTTTGTGTCCGCTGTCATCCAACTAAAAAATCCCATATTAAACCTTTCTTTTAATCAACATATAATCTAGTAACTTTTGTATAGTCACTGTCTGGCAAAAACTCTGCTAATGCTTCTTTGTTATCTGTAAAACTTGTAAGAAAATCTAACACGCCTTCTTTTGTGTCAATATCACAACCGATACTTTCATTGATACCATCGCCTTCTGCCATTACAATCCAACCTTCGTTAGAGCCTCTTGCTGTGTTAATGCTTTCTTTATCGATAATCATTTTAAGCCTTTATTTTTTTGTTAGTATATTATATCAAACCACTGCTTAAAAGCAACTTAATAATAGTTTTTCTATCTTCTATTATGATATAATCATTTCAATAATTAAAAGGAATATAAAAATGCAAGCATATTTGGAATGTTCAATAGGTATAAGAGTAATTGATATAGAAGATAAAGATAGAAAAGTTTTTGAAGAAATGAATGAAAAAAATGAAGTGGAAATAGATGCTTGTGGTGAAGGTTGGCATGGCGAGCCGTCTGGTGAAATAATTATTTTCCAACGTATCCAAAAGGATGACAATCTTAATTCACATTTTTTAGAATTGGAAAAAATTAAAAAGATAAAATTTAATTTAAATAAATATTTAGAATTATTACAAAAATATCAAATGGAAAAATATATAAAGAAAGTAGATTTATATTTATATTGTGTAGAATATTAAGAAAGAAATATATTTGGTTTTGTTAAAACAGTAATAGGTTCATTTCTATAATTTATAACTGTTCCATAACTATTAGAATATTCTATTAACTGTCCTGACATATTGTATATACAAACTGTCTCAAAGTTTTCTATCCCATCTATAAGTGTTAAGAATAGGTGTGTTACTTCTACTTGTTGCTCAACTTTGCAGAATTTTTCAATTATATCAAAATAGCCATCGCGTGATTTGTATTTAATAATCTTTTTCATTTTTAACAGTTAAAGAATCTATATAACACATTTTTTATATTAAAAAATAAATCTGTAAAATCTTTGTCCTCGCTAATAATTCTTGGTGCTGGTGGAACTGGTATCTGAGGTAATTGATTTTTTAAGTTTATCCTTTTGGTGGTTCTGGTATAAATTTTAAATACATTTTTCCAAAAGGTTTCCAATCTCTTACTTTTGTGTATTCTTTCCATTTGTAATGACCATAACAACCGCAGTCGCAGTCGCAGGTACAACCTTGATATTTTTCTTTTTTGTTAAATAAATAATAAAAAAAAGCTTTCATTATACTTTTCTTCTTTTTTTAGAGATTTCAAATACATCTTCGCCAGAATCAATGTGTAATACCATAGAATATCTTGAAAATTCATTAGAACCAACCATATCTAATTTGATATCCCAATTTTTACATTTATTTTCGTTATCTTCGTCAAATGTTTTTGCGTCTAGTTGTGTAATAACTGTCCAAAAACCTTGAAATTTAACTTGAATTACGAACTGTAAATCAACACCGCAATAAACATAATATTTTTTTGCATTACCATTGTAATCATGTTCATCCGAGATATCACCTTCAAATTCTACTAAATCATCACTTGCACCATAAATTGATACTTTCATTTTTAAACCTCTTTTTGTTTATTAGTTTTAAAAGATAAAGCTTTATCTATATCTTCTGCACTATGTGTAATGTTTTCATTCATTTCAACATAAAAATCGATTACGTCGTCTGTGTTATCAAAAATAAATACTTCTAAAACAACTGTTTTACTTAATCCACGTAAAATATTACCGCTGATATCATCATAGTGGATACCATCGAAAATTTCAAAATCACCATTAATAAATTTAGCAAGTGCTGTTGTTCTTTGTAACCCATCTAAAATTTGACAACCTACTAGGTTCTTTTTTCTATATTCTTCTTCTAAGATAAATAACTGAATTTTTGGAACAAATCCTTTGATTACGTTTTCTACAAATTTAATCTGCATATCCAAAGACCATTTATCATTATTACGTTGAAAAACAGGAACTCCTAGCTGTAAAATATTGTCAAAGGTAGGTTCTGCCTCATCATTTATATATTCCATAATACTAGAAATAAATCTTCGAACTGGAATATTTACTTCATATTTGTTTTTATTAAAAGCTGATAATTGAATCATATTTTCTAATTCTGTAGTTGTCATATTTAAAAACCTTTATTTATCTTATTTTGTAAAGTAATTATACAATACAGTTCCTTATAAACTGCTTAAGAAGATTTAGAATGAATACTATTATGTAGTAATCTAAAGTTTTTATCATCTAATAAATCAAAGTCTGGGAATGCAAAATCTTCATTTTTTTCGTCTTTAAATGATAATATATTATCTTTAAATATAAGATACAAATAAGCAAATCCACCAATAGAAGTATTAAACGAAATATGTATATCGGAATCTTTAAAATAAACATAGCATAAATTGTTATTTCCAAAATTAGGTTCATAATATAATTCAAGATTATCATTGTCGCCTTCTTCAAAAGTAATTAAAGTGGCGGTTTTATCATATAAAGATTCTTGTTTAGGTGAATATCCATTCTTTTTTGTTAAAACAACATTATCCGCTATTTTAAGTGGGCAATCAATTTGTGAATTATTAATAACATCTATGATAGTGCTTACTTGTGCAGAATATTTTTCCATATCAATAGTTTCATCTTCAATTTCTTTTTTACGTAATATTCTAGATTGTAGATAAGATATGGACATATCTATGTTTTCATATTTAAATCTTCCTAAGATTTCAAGTTCTTCTTCCGTTAATGGTTTATGTGCGGATATTTTTTTATTTTCAACTAGATTACCGGACGCCATTTTTTTCAACTCAATATCATTTCTAATCTTACGATTGTAATAAAAGGTTTTAAATATAAACTGACCTTTTAATTCTCTATAATGGTATTCTGAAAGATATATATTATAGAAATCTTTTTCAGTTCCGTCATCTATAATAATTTCTTTAATAATAAATACCTCTACTTCGAATCCTGTATATATAGAAGATAAAATATCAGACGTAAAACTTATGTCACGTGATATAGATTTTATATCATATAAATACATAAATTTATCTTTTGTTATTAAAGTATCAGTAAGTTTTTTTGCAGAATTTGCTAGATGTTTTTCAAATCTATCACTCCAATATTTTCTGGTATTCATTTTATTTATATCTTCTGGTACAACCTTAAAAGAAGAACTTTTTCCATTTTCAAAATAAAAATAAGTATTGTAATCAAGCATATTATGTCCTATGAGTTATATTATGTTGTAATGATACACTGTTTAACCTTAAAATAACATTTAAGCTGTTTTTTATAAAATAAATGTTACATTGAATTTAATAACAAAAATAAAAAGGTCCAATATGAAATTTATGGTAGGAATGTATAGTATTAAACTTACAGAATTAGATAATAAGTTGTCTATAAAGATAAAAGGTCGAAATAAAGAAGAAGTAGAAATGCTTAGTATGGGTGAAACCATTAACTTTAATAATAGAGCTATTTATATTATTAAAGGTTTTGAAGGTGTTTCTTATTTTAAAACAAAAATTAAACAATTAAGTAATTATATTGTTGGTTTTGAACAAAAAAATTCAGGTGAAATAGAAATTTGGTATACAAAGCTTGATGCTACTAACACTGCGTTTATTAGTAGAAAACAAATAAATGGTGAAGCTTTAACTATTGCTATGTCTAAAGAAGTTAAATAATACATATTAAAAATAAAAATTTTATCACCTAAATTATATTTTATATAGTTTGGGTATCCTTCTTTAAGCATAATTTAAGTTTCACACGTCACTTTAAGAAGTTTTCAAATTTATTTACAATTTAAGTTTTTTTTAAGTATTTTATTGATATTCTACATTTATATTTAATAAAGGATATTTAATGATTTTAAATACAAAACAATTAGTTCAACAAATTGACCTTTCACATTTAGTGTGGTTTCATACTAAAGATGACAGTCTATTGCATATGGAAAATAAGCAGTACAAACAAGAGGCTGTTAAAAGTAAAAAAGAAAAATATACTGAAAAATCTAATAAAAAAATAAATGAAAAACCGTCTGGTGGAATTGATTTCGCTTTAAAGATGGAAAAAGAAATATTAGAAGTTGCTAATAAATATAATATTAAAATTGATACCCCTCCAAAATATAACACTAGAACTTTAAGTTACATCAAATCTGCTTACTATCAATTATTACAAGATACTGGATTAAGTAAACGTGATACTGTTGGGGTAATGGAATTTATAGTGGAATTAAAAGAGTTGTATTTAAAATTAGAATATTCTTCATATAAAAGTTTATTGTCTAAAAGTACTTTTGATAGAAGAAGAAAAAATTTCATTACATTACAAACACAATTAAAGGAATACGCATGTTAGAAGATAACAAGTTTTTAGAAGATTTTAAAACAATATATCCAGATAGAGTGAATGAAAAAAATGAAGTTTTAGTATTGAGTAATAATAATATTGAAGAATTTGTTCCTTTTCAACCATTGTTACAAGAATTAGTGTTGTATTCAGCAACTTTCGGTAAAACACTATATAATCAAAACTATAAAAATATTATTATAGAAAAAAATATACAGACAGGTAGATTAGACTGCTGCGTTAATGACCTAGAAGATAATGTATTAGTTATAATTGAAAATGGAATTTTTACTACTAAATCAGTATCTGTAAAGAATATTTATAAAAAATTACAACAATCTTTAAATTATATGTATGAATTATCAGCTAAAGACAAGTTATCTGATAAAGTATTTATTCAAATTAATTTATATAATCCTGAAACTTTTTTATCTAATAATACTAATTTTCATAGATATTCTAATAACACAGGTATAAATTATTCAGAAATATCTAAAGAGTTCGGTTTAGTGAATTTCACTTGGTATTTAGATAAAAAATCATTAAAAAAACTATTAAAAATGATGGACGGAAAAATACATGAGGAAAAAATTGAAAAAGAACTTCAAGAATTTTTCTCATTAGATAAAATTATAGCGTCTGATTATACTTTATTATATATGGAAGATATTGTTGTTACACAAAATAGTTCTCCTGTTATATCAAATAATAATTATTCTGTATTATCTAAGGTAAATCATACTTCAAAAGTTAAAAATTCTATTGTGTTTAAAATACCTTATAGAACAAATAACAGATTCGGAAGTGCGTTTGATAATACTAGAGGTATAGATAAAACAAAAGTGGAAGATATAAAGAATAATATTATTAAGACATGTATTCAGAAAATCAAAATCAAAAATGTTGATATGGACGAAATTTTAGAAAATATTGGATGGGAAAATAAGCGTATTAAAGGTTCTGAAAAGAATAGTGCGATATATTTCTCAGAAAAATCTACAAAAGTATTAGCCGTTTCTTTGGATATGGTTACTAATAATGGGCAACATCATACAATTGCTTGGTATGAATTACTAAAACTGTCAGAATCAGAATCAGAGTTTAAAGAATTGATAGCTAGTTTTCTAAGTAAAAACGATACTCTTGAACTTTACATGGAGGAAATAGCTAAGATATTAACAAATGCAATTATTAGATTAGATTTTAATTTATATGACAATCCTAAATTAGGCAAAATAGCAGGTGAAATAAATAATAATACTAATGGGCAGTCAAGTATAGATATGAGTGATTTTAGACACCGTGAAACGTCTCGTATGATAGTTTCTAACTTTAATAAGACTACTTGTATTATCAATGGGGCAACTATGTTATTAGATATTGGAATTTCTAAATCAGAAGACCCTAAAAATAATGCTTTGCCTGTTAATGCTGAAATTGTTAAAATTTCTACTTTAAATAATATTATAAATGCTATCCAAAAAGGTAGAGAAATTAAATATAACAAGAAAAACAAATATAGTGATGACGTAAACGTATTATCAATTTTTTATAAAGATATAGAAAAAGAAGATTTACATTCGTTTGTAAAAAACAGAGAAATTATAAAACATACTGGTAAGTCGAAGACTTTCACACGTAATTTTAATGGTTTATTTAATTATGTATTAAAAGAAAATTTACAAAGAGCTATTACTTCTAAAAATAAAATAATAGACTTGTTAGATAATGTATTATCTAATTCTGAAAAATATACAGACCCGGAAGAGAGTAAAGATTATATTCATAGTATGCTTCCTAATATTGTAAAAACATTGAAGCCGTTATCAAAAACAAAAGAATTGCAAAAGTTTGTTAATATTTTTAGTGACCAAATAGACGATGCAGCTTTTAAATTAATATCTGATGCACATTTGAAAAAATTAATGGATAAACTCATCAATGGGAGTGTTGAAGTGGATACTAAAAAGATAGAGCAGATATTGAATATTCTGAAAATAGTAGAAGATTATAATAATAAACAGAAAGTATTTACTTCTGTAGATACTGTTGAAACTTTTGTAGGTTTAATTATCGGGTTTATAGGTGACAAAACAAAATTAACAGGTTTGACTAAAGATGTTGTATTAAATATATTAAACAATCTTTCGAATACAAATGTAAATATAGATGTTGCTGCAATACGTAATACTAAAATAAATGCCGTTCCTGAACAAATGATACATTCATTGAATGATTTTATTGTAGATATTCTAAAAATAGTTGAAGATAGAATAGATAGTGTTAATGAAGAAGATATAACAAAGTTAGCTGCTTAACTTTGTTACTTGGTTAATGATTTTTTAATAAAATCTGCTACTACTAATGGGCAGTAGTTTTTAAATGTTTCTTTAATTATTAGTGGGCATTTCATGTTTATTAATTTCCTTTTTTTTGATATTAAATAATTATAACTAAATAATTATTATTTTAATATTAAATATATTACTTATAAATAAAAGAAAATTTATATTTTTAACTTTTCTTTTATTTGATTAAGTCTGTGTGTCCAAGTATGATTGTCAGCTATATATTTAGCACCTTTTTCCATTTTTATCTTATCAGACTGTAAAGGCCCATTTTTCAATCTAAATAATAATGCATCCATTTCCTCTTTGTTATTTATTACCCAGCAATAGTCTTTAAAGTAATTATCTACAGCTGGTGAAGGGTTTGTTACAGCTATTCCGCCGCAAGCTATAATTTCTACTAATCGACGTGAAAACATGGTTTTTGAATCAATTATAGTATTTACATTTAGAGAAATCAAATAGTCTTTATATACTTGTGCAGTATCCTCATATTTAACAGAACTTTTCATTGTGATATTTTTTAAGTCTGGATATTGATATTCTTTCGCTGTTTTATGTGAATTTCTATCAAATACTACTAAATGTGAATATTCAGCTGCACTGCTGAAAAATAAATCTTGCCATTCTCTTCTTGCGTCATGTGTATGACGTGAATAACTACCTACAAAGTCAACTTCGTTAGATTTGAAGTGAAACCCTGTAAAATTATGGAATTTAGCTTGAACAGCAAATATAAGTGTATCAACTATCACATTACTATCTACAATAGCTTTATATCTAGGAACTGAATTTATATCGACTGTAAAGATATAGTCACATAGTTTTGCACTATCAATAAATCTATCAAAATGAACGCCATCTTCTTTATTCCAAAATACAGTTGGAATGTTTAGTGATTTAGCATATTTAATAACTTTTTTTAGAAGATTATTATTTCTCTCTGGATGACCAGGATAAGAAGCTACGCCAAATTTCCAACTATTATTTTTCCCTTCCCAAGCAGATTCTATAAATAAAAAATCTGGTTTCCAAAATTTAAAGACAATTTTATAATTATACTTGTTGATATTAACTATAGAAGTGTTATCTTCTGCCTCTAATGAATCTCTTGTTAGATTATCTGATATCAATGCTATTTTCATTTTACGCCTTGTTCTTTAATAATTTTCTGTAATGTATTACTGCAAGATTCTAAATTACTTAATTTTGAAAAATAAGTTATTTCTTTTTTAGTGCTCAAAATACTAGTATCTTCGACCATTGCCCAAATAGAAGTTTTTGCTCCTAAATAATCTGATAGTTTTGAAGGTAAATAAGGATTAACTAATTTATTATTAGTTGTAAATGTATCATTTATTATTAGACAGTTAAATTTTTTTGATATATTTAAAAATTCATAATAACTTAAATATTCTTTGATGATAAAAATATTATCCAATTTCATTTTTTTTAAATCTTTTTTAATTTCTACACTATTATTAGTAAAAATATATATTTTTATTTTGTTTTTATCTATATCTGATAATAAATTTACAGCTTTTAATAACTCATCTAATTTTCTGTTAGAATAAAAAGTACCAAAATAACCGAAAGTTATTTTGTTAATATCTAAATCAAATTGACTTATAACTTTATTATAATGTGTTTCTGGAAGAGTTGGATGCTCAGAAATAATAGCTTTACTTTTGATATTTTCTTTTATATCGGCTAAATCATCTGGTATATAACTTAACATATATAATAATTGATTATTATTGGTAAAAATAATTTCATCTGCAAAAACATATGGTAAAAATTCACTGTAAAAGAAAAGATTATTTTCTGTTATTATAAATCCTTTCAATAATAAATCTTTTTTAATTTTTAGTAAAAATAAAATATCTGTTATTTTTGCTTCTCTATTATTTGCTTCTATATCTTTTAATAATGGGTCAGAAAATTCTGCTATCCATTTTACATTTTTATTTTTTTGTTTATATATATAAGCTGCAATATGTGAAGCTGGCCACATTGCACGACTATATACTTCATTGTATTTTTTATTTTTTGTTTTAGATATTAGAATATCGCAAAAGTTTTTAATATCTTCCCAATATGCAAATGTGGTATTTGAATTTATTTCTATTCTATTTGAAATATATTCTTCGCCTAATTTTAATAGATTCTCATCTTCATCTTTTATTTTTGACATATTATTATAAGCGACGTCTGAAATATTTTTCTCAGATAAAATTCTTTTTGCCATTACTATTGCACTAGTATCAACAAAAGGCGTGAAGCAATATGATATTACTAATCTGTTGGCTAGTTTTTTATTGAGGATTTCATATGGAAAAGATAATATATTTTCTTTTTTTATATCATCTAAAACTCGTTCATAATCATTTTTATTTTCTAATAAATATTTATTTATAAAATTTGTTTGTGCTTTAATTTTACCATTTACAAAATTATTTAAATCAACAGAAAAATCTTCATTTGGAAAATTTGAAATAGATTTAATAACAGTTAATCTTTGAATAACATTAAAATCATAAGACATTTTTTGTCTTGAGATTGAATTATCTTTTAATAACCTATAATATATGGCTTTGTCGGCTATTTTAATTTCTAAATTAGGATGTTTAATAAAAAATTCTGTAAAAAAAGCTATATCCTCCCCACTCTTAAGATTCTCTTTAAATGATATATCCTTAAGGTATACAGTAGGTATAAGTTTACAGGCTGTCATTGTTAATACGCCTGTTAATTTATTATAATAATTATCTTGATTATCATTAAAATCTAAAATTTGAGTGTTAATATTATTTTTCTTAAAATATGTATTTCTATTTTCACTAACATCTACTAATTGTGATATAACAAGTGTATTAAGTGAAGCTTTGCTATATAATTCATTTAAAAAATCATCAGATATATAATCATCATCATCTACAAAAGTAATATAGCTATATTTAGATTTTTTTATTCCATAATTTCTTGCATAACTAGCTCCTATATTTTCAACTATATAATATTCAATATTAACATTTTTATTATTCTTTTTAAATTCTTCTATTATAAATTTAGTATTGTCTAGCTCACCATTTATAACTATAATTACTTCAAATAAATCATTATCTATATTTTGTTTAGCGATTGAATTTAAGAAAAATTCAATATATTTTTCTCCTTTAAAGCTAGGAGTTATAATTGTAATTCCTTTTTTATATTTTAGGTTATCTAATATAATCTTTTGATTATAAACGCTTTTAATATTATTAATATTTTTTCTAATTTTCCTATTTTTTCTTTCTTTATTTAATAAAAAGAGATTTTGAGGAAGGCTTAAAAAATTTTCTTTATTTTTAAACATATTTAATAATAAATTTCCAAGCTGATAAGAAAGAGTAGAAAATTCTCTATTTAATAAAGTTTTGTTTGATAATATTTCTAAATTAGTAGTATAATTAGTGTTATTATTATTATTATTATTATTATTATTATTATTATTATTATTAGATTGAATTTTTTTTGTTGATATTTGAAATATTTTAATTATTTTTTGTTCAAATATATCTTTAACACATATATGTATAGAAAAGTTATCTACTTTTTTTGGTATATCAAAAAAAGCTATATTTTCAGAAGTATACCATTGTATTATTTTTTTATCTAAATATTTAAAATAAAAAGCATATTCTACACCATAGGTATCAAATTTTTTATCAATATTACACGTTATTTTATATTTATTTTCTACTATATCTATATTATAATCTATTACTATATTATTCATATCTATTTTATTGTTTAATATAGTATGTGTTAGTTTAGGCATAATATCTGTAAAATTCCAAAGAGTAAATAAGATATTTTCCTCTTTATTTAATAGATTATTATTTATTAAATTAGTGACTTTTTCCCAGTCTAAATAATCATGTCCTTCTCCCCATTCACCAATATAAAGAAATATATCTTTATTTTCGTTAATAAAAATAGATTTTCCATATCTATTTAAAATAATATTTTTAAAATAAGGAATACAATGTTCTTGAAGATGTGCATCTTTTTTATTTTGTAAATAAATAATTGTTACGTTATCTCTTTTTTTAATATTATTTAAATTATAATCTATTTTTTCTAATGCCTCTTTATATGTAAGTGTGGGAAATCCTGTTTTAATATATTTATCTATTTTGCAATCTAAAATAGAATCTTCATCTTTATAATTCAAAATAGATGTCTGTGGATTCCAAATAAACATAATACTTTTTGTCTTTAATAAAGTAGATTGTTTTAATAAAGCGAAACCTGCACCAGAACCACCAAATAATAGATATTCGATATCTAATTGTAAGGCGATAAAATCTAAAATTAAAGATATTTTTTCTGGTAAAGATGTGTTAAACTCATTACCTGCATACCAAGATATTTCTAAATCTTCACTTAAACTTAGGGTGGAATCTGCTATTGAAATAATAGGTTTGTTTAATGATTTTGCTATATTTATCCCATTAAAATATGGATATTTTTTATCATCTTTATTAGATATTTTTCCAGCAAAGGATACTAGTATAGTATCCATTCTTTTTATATTATATTTATTAAAATTATCAAAAAACAAATCAATACATTGATAATCATTTATTTTTATACTGTGTAATCCATTTATTAAAGTCCATTTATTAAAAAAATCTTCTATTGAGTTATAAAAATTTTTACTCATTTAATCCCTTTAAATATTTACAAAATCTAATATATTATCAGTATTTAGATTTAAAAATTCTTTATGTTTAACTAAAACAACAATAACATCAGCTTCTATAACAGCATTCTCCAATGATACTAATTTAACATTTTTTCTATTATTTAAAACTTTTGGTAATTCTTCAATATTAGGTTCAACTGCTAAAATATTAAAATTCGCTTCATCTGATAATAATTTAGTTATATCAAGTGCTGGTGATTCACGTAAATCATCAATATCAGCTTTAAAAGCTAATCCTAAACAAGCAATTTTTGGATTTTTAATGTCTTTAATAGCTTCTTTAACTTTAGATATAACAAATAAAGGTTTCTCATCATTCACTAATCTAGCTGTTTTAATCATATGTGCGTCATGTGGAAACGCATTAACAATAAACCAAGGGTCAACAGCTATACAATGCCCACCAACACCACAACCAGGCTGTAAGATATTTATTCTAGGATGTCTATTTGCTAACGCAATTAGTTCCCAAACATCAATATCCATTTTGTCACATAAAATAGATAGTTCATTTGCAAAAGCTATTTGTCCATCTCTAGCTGCATTTTCTGTAAGTTTTGCCATTTCTGCAGTTCTAGCATTAGTAGGAACACATTCACCTTCCACGAATATTTTATATAATTTAGTAGCTAATTCTGTACATTTTGGTGTCATACCGCCAATCACTCTATCATTTTCTACTAGTTCTCTAATTACTTGACCAGGTAATACTCTTTCTGGGCAATGTGCTACTCTAATATCTGAATTTTCACCTTCTTGTTGTGGAAAAGTTAAATCTGTCCTAACTTCTGCCATCCAATGTGCCATTTTTTCAGTTGCACCAACAGGTGAAGTTGATTCTAAAATTACCAAATCACCTTTTTTTAAAACTTTTGCAATATTTTTAACAGCTGATTCAATATAATCAAGGTTTGGTTCGTGATTTTCTCCTTTAAAAGGGGTTGGGACAGCAATTATAAAAGCTTCTGACTCTTCTGGTGTTGTTTGGGCTTTTAAATATCCTTCTGTTACTGTAGAACGAACTAAAATATCTAATTCTGGTTCAACAATATGTATTTCGCCTCTATTTATAGTATCGACTGCATTTTGATTGATATCTACACCTACTACATTAACTTTTCTAGAAGCTAAAACCGCTGCTGTTGGTAATCCAATATAACCTAGCCCTATCATACATACTTTATTAAACATTTAATTCCTTTTTAATATATTTTATTATTTTTTCACAACTATTACCAGTTCCATAAGGATTGGTATTTTTACTCATCATATCATAATCTTCTTTATTATTCAAAAGATTGTTTACTTCTTTTATTATTACATCTGTATTTGCACCAACTAATTTAACAGTGCCTGATTTAACAGCTTCTTGTCTCTCTGTTGTGTCACGCATTACTAAAACAGGTTTTCCTATCGAAGGAGCTTCTTCTTGAATTCCGCCACTATCTGTTAATACTAAATAACAATTATTTAACATTAAAACAAAAGAAAAATATTCTAATGGGTCTATTAGGTATACATTAGATATGTCGGACAAGATTTCTTTTACTGGTTTTTGAACATTTGGGTTTAAATGTGTAGGGTAAACAAAATCTACTTCTGGATTTTGTTCTGCCAATGTTTTAATTCCATTACACATATTTAAAAATCCGTCTCCGAAATTTTCTCTTCTATGACCTGTTATAAGAACTATTTTTCTATCAGAAAATATATATCCTTTATTAGATATATCAGTTATTAATTCTTCTTTAATACCTTCGACATTTTCTATTCGGTTGATAGCTTCAAATAAACTATCTATAACTGTATTACCAGTAATCTCAATTTTATCTTCTGGTACACCTTCTTTTAATAAAAATTGTTTATTATCTGTTGTTGGTGCAAAATGATACTTTGTAATTTTAGTAGTTAGAGTTCTATTTGCTTCTTCAGGCCAAGGTGAATAGATATCACCAGTTCTAAGACCAGCTTCTACATGCCCAACTGGAATTTTTTTATAAAAAGCAGCTAATGAAGTTGCTAATGTTGTAGTAGTATCACCATGAACTAATACTAAATCTGGCTCGAACTCTTCGAATACAGGTTTAATTCGTAATAAAATTTTAGAAGTAACATCGTATAGGTCTTGCCCATGCTCCATTACATCCAAATCAAAATCTGGTTTAATGTCAAATAATTTTAAAACGTCATCTAACATTTCTCTGTGTTGTGCAGTAACACAAACGTTCATTTCAAAAGAATCTTTGTGATTGTCAAATTCTTTAACCAACGATACCATTTTAATAGCTTCTGGTCTTGTCCCGAAAACTAATAATACTTTTTTTTTCATTTCTAATGTCCTTAAATCTGAACTGTGTAAAATACTTTCTTATAAGTTTATACGAAAGTATTTTAGTTTATTTATACCGTAATTAGAACATGATTTATCTTAATTTAATCTTAAATAATAAAAATATGACTTTTTTTATCAGATAATCATTTTGTATTTTTTCACATATGTTTTTGCGTTTTTATAGGCTTGATAAACAGCTTCTTCATAACTGGCTTCTTCACATATAAAACCATCTTGATTGTTCAATTTTTCGTCTACTTCTATTGTATATGTAGTTCCGTTAGAATATCTATAAATTGCTTTTTCTATATTATCTATTGTTTTTATAGTTGAGTAATTAAGACTATGGATTCCCCAATCGTGTTCACCTTTTTTTACCTTAATAAAATTGGGAACATTATTTTTTTCTTCAGGTGTTCTCTCGAACACATTATCTTTTTGTTTTTGTAAGTTATATAAGATATAACCTAATCCCATACCTTGATAATCTGGTATATGTGTCTGCGTTATTAAACGTGCAAACATTTCTTTTCCTTCTAGTGTATCTTCATCAATAAATATTTGTTCTTCTTTATCTTCAATATAAATATTATAGATACCTTTCTTTTTATTATCATCTATAATATCTTGACGTTGTTTGTTTAATAATCTATTTAATGTGCTTTGTTTATTATTTAGGAGTAGTTGTAGGTCTTTAATTTCTTTTTTGAGTATATCTATGTTGTTTATTATATATCCTATTTTTTTAATATGAGAATATTGAAGCATATAGAGTATTAAAACAACCTTAAAAATATTAAAAGAAGATAATAAGGTTATATATCTTCTTCTTTTGAATAGAGCTATTTATTCACACATTTTAGCTTCTGTTGAATCTACAAGATATTGACCAAATTTAGCATACATATCTTTATTATAAAAGTACATTTCTTCTTCTGCATCAAGTGATAAATTACTTCTTCTAGGATGTGCATCCCATTCTTCATCAAAAACAATATAATCTTCAACAATTTTATCACAATATTTAGCTAACTTTTTGTTATTATGAAATACTGCATCTTCGCAAGCATCGTATCCACCCATTTCATCAATATCAATTTCTTTACCATTAACAAAAAAGTAAGTGTTAATATATTTACCACCATGTTCAACTAGACCTGTAAAAAGACCATTCTTTAATTGCCCAACAATTAATTCTTGTAGTTCTTCTGGTTCATCATCATAGAAGCGACAACTAAATACATATTCTATTTTTTTTGTGTTTGTTTTCATTTTTAAGTCCTTTTTTTAAAAGGGGTTAAAGTTCCCTTTTTCTTTATATATTATACACAAAAATACCTTATAAACCCCTTAAAATAGGGGTTTATTTGTAATAATACAGTTGTAATCATAAATATATTGAAGACTAATATAAACTGGTTTTAAGGTTATTTTTGCCGGTTAATTTTGTATATATTAAAAATAAAGTAATATTTAAGTTTAATATTATATTACATATGATAATGTAAAAAAATTAAAAAGGATTATGAATGGATAGTTTATATTTATTAAATACTGGCACATTATTTTGGATAGGCTTGGTAATGTTTTCATTGGGTGTTTTACTTGTTATATTTATATTATTACTTAGTGGCGGTAATAAAGGTGGGGATAGTGGTGCATTGGGTGGTGCATTAGCGTTCGTATTTGGTGGTCCTATTGTTATATTGTTATCAATTGGTACAACTATAATGATAGCCTCACAATTAACTTTATTAGGTGGTTTTCTTTTTTTCTTAATACTATATAGTATATATGTATATGTATCTCATAAAGCACACCAAAAAGTTATACTTCGTATAAAATTAAAAAGAAAAAAAGAAGAATATAAAAAAGAACAATATGCATTAATAAAATCTGAAGAATATACTTCTCTTTTCACAATATTAGAAAAGATGAAAAAAGAAATATTATCGGTTGAAGAATATACTCCTGTAATATTATCACAAAAAATTATTTTTAATCAAAGTGAATATGATAAGTTTTTAACTTCTGTAATTGGTCATTATTATAAATGTAACAAAGAAGAAATGAATAGTTTTTTAACTTTATTTATCAATGAAGAAAATAAAAATGGAGCTTTAATGGATATTGTTAAATATTATATAGAGGATGAAAATATAGAAGAAGCAAAAAAAGTATTTTTAGGGATTAAGTATACATCTATGAAGGAAAATACTTTTGAGAATTATTTTTGTAGATATTATCTAGAGAAAAATAAACTTCAACAATTATTAGACTTTATAATATTTTTATTTGATAATGATATTTATTTAGAAAATTCTTATAGAACTGTTGTTCAATATATATTAAAAAATAAAAATAATGATATAGATGTTAATAGTGAAATTAGTAAAATATTAGTTACTTTAAAAAGAATAAATAAACCTAATATAGTGATAAATATTATATATGATTGCGAAACAATAAGTTACGATTTATTCATTTTATTTGTAAAAACTATAAATTTAAAAGAAATAAAAGGTTATATAGATACATATTTTTTAGAAGTAGCTTTTGAATACTATACAGAAGAAGCAGAAGATATTCCAGTTAAAGAGTTATATGAATTATTAGAAGAAGAATATGGGTTGTTAAGTAAAATAAAAGATAAATTTATTATCCCTTATATTATAAATATAACAAAAGATGAAGATAAAGATAATAAAGAAAAAATAAAACTTATAGAAAAAATTATAGAAGATAATCATTACAGGTTTAATACATCTGACTTTGAAAAATTACCACGTTATTATTCAAGTATGAATAGTGAAATATATTTAAATATAATAAAAAAATTGTTATCAAAGAAAAATGTGTTATCAAAGAAAAATTGGATAATTCAACGTATTAAAAATTCTAAAGGTTTTTATAAAGATGAAAAATATAATAAAGAAATTAATTTAATAGTAGAAAAATTTGAGAAAGAGTAGTTTTTAAATTATTTTATGTTAAATTGAAAGAAAATTAAATATGTGGTGTTATTGCTTTATTATAATTTAACCTGTAAAGATATTTACCACATATTTAACTAACACTATATATTCTGAATAATTAAATATAAGATATATAATGGAATTGCGCATCATAAATTATAAAAATAAAGGTCGCAAAGAACGTATATTGTGGATTATAGATAAGATATAATGTAACTAATTTAGTATTTATTGCGTATAGAATTGCGTATAATAATACCAATATTTTAATAAAAAACCATTAAAAAAACTGTAAAATTTCTAGAGAAAAAACAACCGAAAACACTACTACCAAAACCACCCCATAATCTACTATTATGTGGTAATGATTTTCTTGTTTAAAGTGTCTAAAATTTTAACTATTTTTTCAATTTCTTCTTCTGTAGATTTATCAAGATTTATATTTTTTGTAATAACATTCAAATATAAATCTATAGATTTTTCTAATTCTTTTAATTCATTGTTATTCAGCTCTAAAAATTTTAAATTTGATTTTCCCTCTGATAAAACATTAATATAATTAATAATTTTTTTCATAACCTTTCCTTATGGTCTTCTATTAGAATTAAATTCATCTAATTCTTTTTTCATTTTGGTTTTGTATGGTATTTCTTTTTTAAACATTTCCATACCTCTTAATTGGAATTCTTCATATAATTCTGAAAATTTATTGTAAGGTGTTAGAAGTGTATTTTTAACTGCATCTGTTACTTGTTTAATTTCTTTTTTTCGTTTAAAAGCTTTTTTCTTTTCTCTATATTCAATTGTTTTATGTTTTACATCTATTATAGTAGTAATGAAATATTTATATTGTTCAAATTCTTCTATTGTTGTGTTTTCATCTAATGACTGTAACATAGATAGCGTTCTTTGTAGGTTTTTTAATAGTTCAATTCTCGATTTTAATGCGCGATTATCATCAAAAAACTCATGTGCCTCTTCACCGAAAGAATATTGGTTTGTGCCTTTAATATGATATTCTTCACCGTTAACTGTTAATTCTAGGCTATATGCTTCTGTTTCACTATCTATATCTATAATAGATAGTTCTGAAATGCTTTCGATAGTAATTTCAGAATCATTTAATGTTTTACCATTAGAATAATTAAAAACTTTATCTGTAATAAAATCTGTAATATCACCATAATTTTCAATATTTATAATCCTTTTTAGAATAATTATAATAGAAAATAGAAAAATATAAATTAAAGGAATTATTTATAGTAATCTAATTTTGATAAAGTTAAGTTGTATTGTATATAGGTTTTACCATTAGGTTTGTGATAATCGTTTGAACGTCTAAAATTAGAAAATCCACATTTTAATAATATATTTTTTGAAGCAATATTGTCATCAAAATAATTTGCTTCTATAATATCTAAATTAAGTTCTTCAAAACTTATAAATAATAATTTTTTAGCTACTTCTAAGGCAATTCCTTTTCCACGAACTTCTTTTATTACCCAATACCCAATAACGTCTTCTGCTTCACTAAGATAAATTTTACCTAAACCTATAAATTTATTATTATATATTATCTTATAAATAAACTTTGTATTATCTAATATAATATTTGTAATAAAATTCTCTACTTCTTTAATGCTATTATAATCTGGTGTAGCAGTTGTGAGTGCTATATCATTATCTTTAAGGCTTTTAAATAGAATATCTGCATCATTTATTGATATAGGTATTAAAGTGGTCCTATCGGTTTTGTATGTTTGTTTTTTTATTTTGTCATTCATTACTTAATTATAATGCTGATAATAAAAAATCTACTTTTTAAATATATATCCTTAAGTTCTTATTTATATAAATTATCTTAATATAATAATCATTAAAATAATTATAAGGGTTTAACATGAGAGTAGATAAATATATAAATGCTGTTAATATTACAAAGAGACGTTCTATTGCACAGGATATGATAGAAAACAAAATAGTTTTTGTTAATAATAATTTAGTTAAGTCAAGTAAGAAGGTAGAAATAGGTGATATTATAGGTATTCAATACCTTACGGAAAAAATTGAATATAAAGTATTAAAAATACCAACAACAAAATCTATACCTAAATCATTACAGGATGAATATGTAGAAGAAATTAGATAAAACTTATTTAATTTCTTCTAAGATATAAGAAGGGGTATTTTTATTTCTCATAATATTTCCAAATCTAATTTGTGCATTACCAGATACTGACATTTTATATATCATCTCTATTATATGACTAGGTGTATTATTATTTTTAGTTAATCCATTTAAAATATCATTATCTGTACTACCTGACAATTCTTCTAGTATATGGATAGGGGTATTAGGGTGAGCTACTACTTTTTCTAATGTCAATATTTCTTCGCTATTAGATAGTTTTTCTAATATATTGGCGTTAGAATTAATGTGCATTGCTAATTCATATTGAACATATTGATATTTATCATTTGATAATTCTTCTAGTATATGGATAGGGGTGTTAGGATTTTTAACTAAACCATGTATTATTTTATAATCATCAATTTCAAACAACCTCTCTAACATACAAATGGGTGTATTAGGATTTTTTGCTAATGCATGATTTATTTCTTTTTTACCATCTTTTTCTAATAATTCTAATATATGAATAGGTGTATTAGGGTTATTTGCGACATAAGAACGTGTAATAAAGCAAACATCATTGGCTAATTCTTCTAATATATAAATAGGTGTATTAGGGTCTTTGGCAACTTCTATTCTTATATAATCTAATTCAAATTTAGATATATCTTTAAGAATTTCTACAGTCATATTAGGGTTTCTTATTATATCTTCTAGGAGAAAACAATCTGCGTCATCTAAGAGTTGTATTAGTATTCTAGGTGGTGTCTTTAAATTTTTTGCTAAACTTATTTGTAACCCTTTTGTGGTAACATTTGAAAAATTATTTTCAATATTCTCGCTTGTGATATTTTTTGAGAGTAAGGCAGCTATAATTATATGTTCTATACCATCTTTTAATAATCTATTTAAAATATCGGAAGTTATATTCTTATTTTCGGTAACACGATATCTAACCATAAAATCAATATCTTTTGATAATTCGTTTAATATTTCTAAATCATTTGTTTCTTTTGCTATTTTTTTTCTTCTTTCGATATCTTCTTCTGAAGTATTAGTAATATCTATATTCAATTGTATCCCTTTTTTTTAATGTCGAATAAACGTTATTATCTGTTTTAAATAATACGTGGTATATATTTATTGTTATAATTCAACTTGACAATATAACTACCACATATTTAAAAATTCTATTTTAACTTTTATTTTCTGTGCCATTATTTAATGGCAATTTAATTTTTCTAACAGCAATCATATATCTCGTCTTTATAGCATTATGTAAATGTCTTTGTTCGTCTAATGATAATTTAGATTGATAAACATCTTCTATAAATTTATCTTTGTGTAGTGATAGCATATATTTAATCAAATCTGTATTATCATTGTTTAAAGTAGTAATTATCAATCTTATAATTTTATTAAAGTCGGCTAGTTTAGTAGATACGTATCTATGCTTATTTCTATTACCTTTAATCATATTCATTAAATTAACTTCAGCCTTAATACCTGTTTTAGAACCTTTTAAATGTTTCATATTATTTCCCTAGTTTTTTTTCTAAAGATTTAACTTTATCTATTAATTTTTGTTCTTCTATCTCTTTTTCTAAGTTTCTAATTTTGTCTTTTAATGCTTTAATATTTTTAGTTTTATTATCATCTTCAATCAATACTATCGGAACACTTTTTAATGGAACACTTGCTATTTTAATGTTCATTTTTGCTCTATTAAAGGCTTCAATTTTATCTTTATCTTCTTTACTAATGTATTTATTAGCTGTGATAGCATTATTATTTTCTCTAGTTGTTTTTATCATAATATCTAATTTACTATTAGCTTCGTTTGTCAAATCTGTATCGTTAATATCCGTAACAATAATATCTTGTGAAAGATTTTCTTCTGTCGGTTCAATAGTATCATTTGTGATATTTATTTTAGTAGTAGCTAAATATTCTTCTAATTTCTTATATGTGTATTCCATACCAAAATTAGTAATTTCTAAAGTCTCTGCATTAACGAGAATAGTTAAAGGTTTAGAAAAACTATTTTCGCCAGTAGAGATAATGCTATTTAAATAATAATATTTAATTTTGTCGTTACGATTAAAAGTAATCAGCTTAGATTCTGTAATGATAAATTTATCCCACGCCATATTAGGGAAATGAGCAACAATTGGTTGTTCAACTGCTTCCGGTCCAACTAAGTTATAATTATTTTTAGCAAAATCTACTTCCATAACTCTAATGTCATTTGTATAACCTGAACTATCAAATAGTAACGCTATATTAACACCTTTATTAGAGCCTTTAGGTTCTAAGATATATAATTGATAGATACCAGCTTTTTCAAGACCTTGTGTTGTATTAAATTCATCGTAGTATAAATTAAAAGGTTGTTTGTTTTTTTCACCTGGTAATTTAGTAATCTTAGTTAAGCCTTTTTTATCAATATATACATTTTGAATGCCATTTCTGTAAGACCAAGACTTTGCATAAAATTCTGTAACTTCTTCGGGAACTAAGTTTTGATTTTTCAAATAAGGATAATTCTTAATATTTTCAACAGAAACAAACTCTATTTCTGGTGTTTTAATGTCTGATACGTTCATATCCATAACTTTATAATATTGTTTTTCTAAGAAAGTATATACTATACCTAATTCTCTTTCTATCGGATTGATTTTTTTATAACCTTTATTCTCTTGGTGGATAATATAAACACCACCGAATTTAGGAACACCAAAGAACCCATCATAATCAATAACAGAAACAATACGAACTTGTTCGTCTTCGGAAATTCTAAATGCGCGTATATTGTCGTCTAGTTGTGAATCAAAAGTATTAATAAACGGTCTAAGTTTATTTACATTATAAGTGATATCATTAAACCAAGTTAATTTTTGACCATATTTAAAATCTGCTTTAAATGTAATTGGTTTTAGATTAACCTTTGTAGCACTCATTCCATAAAGACCATGAACATCACTAATAATTTTATTGTAGTTACCGATAGGGGTAATTTCGCCTAACCATAAAAAGTCATCTGTTAAATAATCATATGAAAGTTCAACATGATTGATAGTCTGGTCGCTTGATTTCATTTTATCGCGTAATATAGGTAATACCGCTTCATTAGGCATAGCTCTAATATATTTAATATCAGTGGTCGGGAGATTATCAATTTGAATTTTTTCAATATTATCATGTGCTACAATATATCTAGCAACTTGAAAGGGATTGTTATTAAAGTCTGTAATAAAGAAGCTAAAAAATATAACAGATAGAGAAACACCTAATGGAAAGAATGATAATAGAAACATTTTGCTTTTCTTCATTTTTCCAACTACTGTAAATGTTTTATAAAAAGTCAACATCCATAAAAAAGTAAAAGAAATAAATATAGTTACCTCTAGTAAGTGTGTTCTTACCCAGATATTAGTTGGGATAAATAAAACTCTAATAAAATATAGTATTGCTATAATACTAATAGTTAATAGGATAAATTTTGTTTTATTTCTAACGAAAAATTGAATTATATTATCTTTTTTTCTTTTGAAATAATTTTTGATATTATTTACAAAATGATACATTTTACCTTTATTGACTGTCTCGGATGTATTGTCTATTGTTTCTGCCATATTAATTTCCTTTGTTTTTTTGTTTTATTACCAAAATTCTAGTATAAAAATGCTTAATAGTCGCTTAATAAAATATATAAAGAAATATTTTTATTTAAGCATCCTATGAGTTAGAATATAATACACTTACAAAAAAATAAAGGACTTACTTATGAAACGCAACTTAAAAACAATTGGATTAGCTCTTCTTATGGCGCTTACATTTAATGCATGTAGTGAAACTTATAACTATACAGGTGATACTTATAAATATATGAATTATCATGATGAACAAATTACTAAAAAAATAGTAAAAGATAATAACCTTGACAGTTTAGTGCTTAACGAAATTATTCAAACAAATTTAGAAGTAGCAGAAGAAGATGAACTTAGGTCTGCAATGCAAAAAGAAGAAAAAGAAGAAAGGTTAAACGAAATTATTTAGATAATATATAGGTTAGAAATAATTTTACTAACCTATGTATTTATTTATCTTATATAATTTTACTCTCCCATTTATCTAATTTTATTTTAGTTAATTTTTCTAGACTATCTATTCTACTACTGATATCAACAAAACAAACAATATTTGATATTAGTTGTTTTAGTTTTATTTGTAGTTCTTCTTCTGAATTTAATCCTGTTTTAGATTGAAAGGAAGTATCTATGTGTGTGTAAGAGTTAAATAGTCTTCCATATTCTATTAAACTGATAGCATTTACTGGTTCAGACGTGTTTTTATTGATACTATTTACAAATTCTGGTATATCTTTCATATATAAGATTATCATAAGGCTAATTGAAGTGTTAATGACATCATAACATTCTTCTATAATGCCCTCTTCATTATTCTTGATAATTTCTACACTTAACTCGAGAATTTCTTCTGTAACCTTTGCTACCATTCCATCTATCACTATTTGATAACCATATTCATCTGCAAGATTATTTATTTCTAGTTTAGTTAAATCACTAATTCTCTCAATTTGAAATATTTCGCTTTTTATTTTCATTTTTTATTCCTATTTATTGTTTAATTATTTATTTCCATTATTAAAATATATAAGCATAATATGACCTTTTAAGTTATTATTTTTTTAATAAATCGTCGAAAGCAGAATTTTTAGCTGCTAGAGTATCAATTTTTTTATTTTTAGTATCTTCTATTTCTTCAGCTTTTGTTTTCTTTTCGGTAGCCGTTGGGATAATATCACTAATACTCTCTTTTGCACTAGATAATTTATCACCTATACTATCCGTAATATCATCTACACTTTTACTAATGTCGGCTTTCGTATCCTCTATATTAAAATTTTCTTCTAGGTCATCCATTTTGTCTAAACCTTTTTTACCCCAAAAAATCATTTTATTATAAAGTGGCCCTAACAAGATACCAAGAACTAAAAAGAATGTTTCAAATACATATAAAACTATTTTTGTTTCAATACCAACGGTTCCTAATACAAATAACACAACACTAAGAACGCCAGATAGAATAGAACCGTAAAATATTTTACTTCTTAGACTTCTATTGTATAAGAAACCTTTATCTACCTTTTTATAACCTTCTTTGCTACTAGTTAATTTAAGGAAAGTATTATACATTCCTATACCATATTTTCTATCTAATACATATGAAGTTGCCCCAAAAATAAAATATGCGAACAACCAAAAATATGTTACAAATGCAATATCACCCATCATAACTCCTTATAATACTTTTTTAATTTCTTTACGTTTTGGAACATAGTGTTCGACTAAATAATCAGACATATATTTTCTTAAAATATCATTTTCTAACGATTCGTAATTTTTATAAAATTCTTCTTTATTAAAGGCGTATAGATAAGTAAAGTCATCTAAAACGAAAGTGCTTAATAAATGTGAAAATAAACGAAAGTTGATTTCATTTTTAGGATTTTTCAATCTTAATAAACTAGCAACTGTTTTTCTATCTAATTTTTCAATATCAATATGAACATTGTTTTCAATAGAGGCATAAACTTTTTCCAAAGAAAGATATAATGGATTTAAATTATCATAGTTGTCAAATTCAAATTTTTTCTTAGCAGATTTATCGAATTCAACGCAACCAGCTTTAATCATATCCATAATGAGTAAGTGTTCCATTTTTGCTTTAATAATTCTGTCATTGAATGTAATTTTAGTTTTAAAACTAGATAAAAGAAAAATTAAAACTGATTCCAAATCATAATTGATAATAGTATAATCTTTACTTTTTGGTAAATTATTATCTTTTGAAATTAAAAACAACTTATTTTTAATTTGAAATTTATATACACCGCCTAAATGGGAAGTATAAAAATTAATAGTAGGGAAATCTAAACTATCAAAAGACACTTTGTTTTTTTTAATATTCCCTATAATATGTGCTGTTTCAATCATTTCGTTTATAACGTCATCTTCGTACCAAGCTTCTTCATCTTGAAATATACGCGCTTCCATTTTTTCAAATTCTTCAATCTTACCTAAGATATTCTTTCCGCTTTCAATTTCAAATTTTACTTTTTTCACATTAATAATGTCTTCAATACTTTTTACTTTAACAACATTATCTTGAATTTCGCCATATATTACATCTTTTGTAGTTAAATTTAAAACATCGTTGTAATTATCTTCGATAAATGATTCGATAAAATATCTAGCACTTGTAAAAAATGGGTCTAATAAAGGTAGATTTTTTTGTTCTGGACTTAAAATAATAATATGTTGATTAGTTCCACCCATATTTAAATATTCACAGTTGTCTAATTCCACAGCTATTTCTGGACTAAAACCTGAAATATCAATATGAAACTCACTAAGCTTTGTTTCTTTACCTATAAGGGCTAATAAAGCGATATTATATCTCTCTATTAGATACTCTTCTTTAATTAAAAGTAAAGAACCAGACATAAGTTCTGATTTAATAATTCTTTCCATTATTAGTTGCTCCTTTTAAGTTTTTTCATAGCCGCTTCTTGAATTTTAATATGATTAACTGCAGCTTCTACACTACTATCAAAAGATTTATTAGAATATCTTAATTCACTATCAGCATATCTATTGATTTCTTGCATTAACATAGTGGGTGTAATAGGTGTCATAAGTTCTTTAATCATATCGGTTTTAACACTGTAATCTTTCCACATAAACAATTCTGGATTTTCAAACCAATCGTCCGGCATATCGAAATCCATCATTCTTGTTTTAACTGCATCTGTAATGTTTTTAATAGCACGACCAGTAAATCTTGGGTCTAGTTCTTGAATTCTTTTCATATACATACCAAAATCTTTAATGCTATTTAATGTTCCGACATTATCAAATACTTCTTTTAGTCTAGCTTCATGTGGAATGTTAAATTTTTCAAAACCTGTTTTAACTGCTTGTTTAATTTCTTGGGTTGCAAATAAATCATTAGTTCCAATATCAATAGTATGATTTTTTCCGATAAGTAAAGCTAGAATATCCACATAATCTTCTTCTGTCTGTGGTCCATCAATTAAAAAACGCATTCCGGCTCTTTGTCTTAAAGCATCATCTACATTTTCAGGATAATTAGAAAACTGACCAAAAGTACAGTTACCTCTAATCATTGTGTTGGCACCAGAAAAAGCTTCCATTAGAACGGCGGTAACTTCTTGTTGCCCAGCTGAACTTTGTGTATCACCACGCTTACCGGCAACCTGGTCAATATCGTCAATCGTTCCAAATCCAATAATGTTAGGGTTTACAATTCTATCAATGAAGGCTTTAGCGTTCTGACCTGACTTACCCTGATAACTATCAATTTGGTCAATACCAAAGTTTTCATACACAAAAGGATAGTTAGCCGCTTGTGCGTAATCATTTATTAAGCCAGCCATCATTTGAATTAAAGTAGTTTTACCTGTTCCCGGATTACCATCACCTAAAAATGTAAAAGTAAATCCACCCATTTCAGCAAAAGGATTCATTTTTTTCTTAAAATCATAAGCCATCATCATTTTTGCTAATCTTGATGCTTGATGTTTTGCAACCGCATTACCAACTACTTCTTCTGGTTTTTTAAATACCATTTCTAATGAAGCCGTTCCTTTTACTTTTGCACTTTCAAAACCTGAGATTTCAAAGTCTTCACTTTCTAGCATATAATTGTAATTTTCATATACTTCGGTATGTTTAAGGCCCGGAACTTTTAATTTAAGTTCAGATATTGCTTCTTCACATACTCTAATAATTGTTGAAACTAATGAATTATCATCTTTAGCATTTTCTTGAATATTAGAATTAACGGCATAAAGAAGAGAATGGATTCCCTCTGTTGTGCTTTTTAAAGAAAGATTTGGCATATCAATGTTGATATCAATTGCGGTTCCTTCTTCTACTTCGGACAATTTAAATGCAATAAAATTAGCTGTTACAAAAGTAGAAATAAGAACGCTTGTATTTAGTTTCTCATGAAATTCTGTTTTTTGTTCATTCGTAAGCCTATTTAATTGATTTAAGTCTTTAAGTTGTTTTAAGCCACTTTGGTTTTCATACATTTCATTTACTGTATGATATAAGGCAACTGATTTTCTGATAACACGTAATGCGTTGTTTGCTGAATTAGTTAAAAGTTGGTCTTCTTTATCAATCCCTATCAATGTAGATAATAGATTAACTTCTGTTGATTTACCTGTTGCACCACCTTGGGTATATTTTCCAGCGTAAAAAGCCCCTTTATCGTAACCACCAGCTCCACCAGTTTTTTCAACGCTAAACGTAAAACCAGCTATTGTAGAGAAACCTTTTGCCTCATATCCTTTAACTGTATCTTCGTCTATTTTCATTAAATTTTTTTGCATATTCTTGTCCTTGTAGTATATTTTAAAATACTACAATAAATGTGCTTAAAACTAGTTTAATTTTATAAAAATATGCTATTATATGTAAAGATAATTTAAAAAGGTAAGAAATGAAACTAATAGAGAAAGAACTGATAGGTAAGAAAAATCAGGAAGTGTGTGAAGATGGATATTTATATAATGATAATTTTGTAGCAGTTGTAGATGGTGCGACAGATAAAACTAATATAGATTTTAACGGTAAAAAGGGTGGATATATAATAAAAGAGGCTGTATTAAAAGCTATCTCTACTTTTGATAGTAAAATAGAAAAAAAAGAAGCTTTACTGATATTAAACACAGTAGTTCAAGAGGAATATAGAAAATATAATTTATTAGAAAGAATGCAGGATAACATAATGGATAGGGCTGCTTGTGCATTCGCTATTTATTCAGATTATCAAAAAGAAATATGGGTAGTAGGTGATTGTCAAATCCTTATAGATAATGAAGAATATAACTTTGGGAAAGAAGTGGATAGAATAAATTCTGAAATGCGCTCGTTGGTTAATAATATATATTTAGAACAAGGTGGGACAATAGAAGAATTAACAACTAGAGATATAGGTCGTGAAGCTATAATGAGTGTTTTAAAAACCCAAAGTCTTTATTCTAATAATAATAACTCAATTTATGGATATGATAATTTCGATGGAATATATGAAGTAGAAGGTAGGACTATAAAAGTTAAAAATGGTGTGAAACAAATTATTTTATCTTCTGACGGTTATCCTAAATTGTTTAGTACATTATCTGAAAGTGAAAATTATCTTGCTACTGTATTAAAAGAGGACCCTTTGCTTATTAATAAATTTTTAAGTACAAAGGGTATAGCAGAAGGATTAAAATCTTTTGACGATAGGGTTTATCTTAAATTTTGTCTTTAATAAAAGATAAGTATATTTTAAGTTTATATGTAATAAAATAAAAATAATTAAAATATAGGTGCGTAATAATGAAAAATATAAAAGAAAAATTGAAAGAAGCAAATATTTTTATTGAAAAACTTTTTAAATTAAAAATTGATAATATGGAAATACAGTCATTGTTGAAAAAAAATTATAATAAGATTAAAAAGATTCAGAAGGTTAAAGACCCAAATATAGAAGATATAGAGATTATATTAGCTAAAATAGAAAAAATAAAACTACTACCAGCAGTCAAAAAATTATTACGATAAACAATACGCTTTAAATGTATATTTTTAAAAATGTTTATAATTAAACAAAAAAGGAAAATAATGTTTAGCACAGATGTTGTAGATAATCCGGAATTAAAAAGAATATTAGAAGAAAACGAAATGGAATTAGACTTAGAAGTAGCTGCTAGTATAGAAACTAGTCCTACTTATGACTATGAACCATTAACCGAAGAAGATTTGTTTGAATTACAAGAAGAACTTGGATTTTTAGATGTTTCAACGGAAGAATTTTTACAAGAAGTCGGGCATAATAAGTCCACAACTTTAAAAGTTTAAATTAGAACCTTTACTTTTTTATATATCATTGGATATAAGATACCTCTAAGGTGTGTAATGTCATGATATATAAAACAAGAGGTAATTGCGTGAATAGTATCAAACGAGCACCAATTATAAAATATTAGGAGAAAACTATCTTGATATTAGTATCAGTTTTAACTCCATATATGTTAAATAATTTTCAACTTTGTGGAGAAACATTGTTCGATTTATCAACAGTGTAAATTTGTGAATTTTCCAGTTCTTTTTTTAATTCTTCGTTGGCTACTACTTTTTGATAAATTTCATGTGGTAACATATAAAAATTAGAAAATTCTGTAACACCTTTTTTTACACTCTTCATATCATAAGGGTTGATTAAGAAACTTTCTCTTTTAATTTTGCCATTAAAAAACCCATTACTAACTTCATTTTGTGCTTCTGAAATAATATGTTCAATAGACCAATTAAAAATATAATCTCTATTGACTTCACAATCTTCAAGAATTTCAGAAACAATTTCGTTATGCTCTGTATAGGCATTTGAGAACATTGGACCAATTTGAATTCTCTTTAAACTTTTGGGATGTAAAGAGTCGAATAATTCATCTATGCTTGTTGCAATAGAGATAGGCTTTAATGTAGAAATAGATTCTGCTTTTAATACTTTAACAAGTTCTTCTAATTTAGTTTTATCTCTTAACATTCTTCCGCTATCTTCAATTTCTAATAAATAAACATAAGGAATATTTGTAACACCATCATATGTAGCCCAATCTATTATATATTTATCTAAATTGTGGTTTTCTTCTAGTAATTCTATATTACCCATATTAAAAGTGTGAAAAAAATCGTTTTCTAGGCTTTTGTAATATTTTTGCTGACTTAAAGAAAATTGGATATCGTTTGGAGCTGTTTTATATTTAAGAATGTGCGATACTAAATCTTCTTTTAATTCTACTTCACTTGGAAGTTCTTCTAAAATTCGTTGTCTGCTTTGATAATCACCTTCCATTTCTATAATCAATTTGCTATTTGGAAAACCAGATTCTGTTGAATCAATAATCATTCTTGAAGACAATTTGTAATTAACGACATCGCTAAACAGATATTTCATACTTAAAGAATTAAAACTATTTTTAAGAAGTTCTAAGTATTTAGAAATAATATGATATTCATAGTTTTTGTCAGCTATTTCAAGTGTAGAAATTTTATTAAAATTTTCAATTATATTAGAGAATTTTTTAAAGTATCTACGAATTTTATAACTTTCTGATAAGTGTGTAGTAGCTGTATTTAAGTCAATTAGTTGTTCCATCATTATATTAGCCTTTTTATTTGTGTAATAGTATATTTTATATTTTTAAGAATTCAACTACTCCCCGTTAAGCCTATCCAAAAGCATCTGCAACTGCTCTCACACAATTGTATTTTAACACGTTTCGTAGATAATTAAACCAAACTAATATCTTGAGTATTTCATCTAAATTCTTAAAAATATAAAATGTAGTAATTATAATTTAAGGAATATAATCCTTAAATTATAATGTTGTGATAACTTACAGTTCGTAGGTAGCACCCTCATGTTTTTCGATAACTTTTTCAAATCTTCGTGCGAAGATATCATTAGCCATTCTACTTTTCTTATGAACTTCTGCTAGTCTTGCCATATGAACTTCTTGTGATTCTAACATTTCAATCATTTTATTATTTGCTGCGTGTCCAATTCCATTTACAATTTGGAAAGCTTTTTCATCTGTATCAACAGCTAATTCATTGATTTTATGACCAATATTTTGCTGTTCCGCTGTTTTAATTGAATGACCAGTTGCTTGGTAATAAACAGCACGTTTTTCAGTATCTGTTCTAAGTTTATTAATTAAAACATTTTGTGTAGAAATTTGTTTATGAATACTTTCTACATACCCTTTACCAATTTCGATATATCTTTCATACTCTTGACTTTGTGAAAGTAAAGTTTGTTCTTCGTTTTCAAGTTCTTGTCTTTGGTTTTCAAATGTTTGCATTTCTTTTTCAAGTTCTGTTCGAACAGTTGAATCTGTACTTTCTTGAATACGGTTATATAGATTTTCTAGGGTAGGATGAATTTTAGCTAGAGATTCGCGAACTTCATCTAAACTCTTAGTAGTTCCAACGCGTTCTTGTAATGTAGTATCAAGAGCTGTTTTAACATTTTCATATTCGTCTTTTAGAATAACTAATTGGTCTACCAGAATTTTTTCGATAGCGTTAGACTTGATAATAATATCATTAAGTTTTTCAGAAATACTAGAATTTCTAATTCTATCAATACGAATACTATCACTATATTTTGAACTAAATACACCAGCAAATTTTTCCCAACCTGTTTTATCACGCATTACACTAAAATCTGAACCAATTTCAGAAGTAATATCGTCTAGTGCATTGATTAGGGTTGCAATATTAGCATCTAATTCTGTTGCTTCAACCTGAACTGAATCTAAACTACTTTTTGCAAAATCTAAATCTGATAATGCTTGGTCTGAATCATTATCCAATTTTGCTTCCGCCTCTTGGATTTTAGAAAATACATTTTCACGTGATTTTTGAATACTCTCTACTTTTTCTGCTGTTTGTTTTAATTGTTCCTCGAAACTATTGCTTGAACCGATTGATGACATGTGTAATCCTTTTTTTTTTGTTTTGTTTATTTGTTTTGTTAAACGTAATTTATCATACTAAAGTTTAAAATATGCTTAAAAACCTGTAATAATGTTAAATTCTTTTAAAATTCCCTAAGAAACGTTACCATAATATTTATTAACTAGAATCGCTCTTTGTATACAGTCGTTAGTACCACCTGATTCATATTTTTTATATGAGATAACATAATCAGCTATATCTACCATTTTTTGATTACGTGCTAAGAAATACCCATAATTACCTTTATTTAAATTATCATTTACTTCTATGATATTTTCTAAATTATGATATTTCAAAATCATTTCGTATTGAATAGCTTGGATTTTAATATTTGGAGTTTTTTTTACTATTTTATTTTTATGATATTGAACTGATTTAGGAACTACTATTATAAGTGGTAAGTTATAGTCCATGGCAATATATGCAAATATTTCATCTGCACCACGTGCCATACCAGATATAAGCGTTAAATCATCTAAGGTAATATTCTTATTTTTGCAAAACTTTATTAAATATTTTAAAATTTCGTCATACGTAGTATTAAAAGCGTAAGGGTCGTATATATGATTATTAGTTTGTTTAATACCAAGGCCTCTTTCTATATCTAAATGACCAGTTAATGAAATTTTCATATTCTTCCTTGTTTATCTCTAATATTTATATATGTATTGATGCTATATACTATCATTTAAAAACTTAAATATAGATGAAATATATTTATTAGTTCATCTACGATTTATAAATAAAAGATAAATGGTGTTTTTTGTACAAATTAGTATAAAAAATTTACTTAATAATATTTCTATAATACCTTTTATAATATAAGAAAGGGTCAATTTTAATGTCTATAATAGATAAAATCAAATCAACGGCTAAAAAGGTTGTTAAAGAGACTTCCGAAATATTATTAAATATATCTAATCATGTTATTAAAAATTCCACTAAATATGCTGCATTGGGTCTTTTTGGGGTAGCTTCTTATTTTGGTATAACAACACATGCTTTAGCAGCTGGTGATAGTATAAATCTTCTTTTAACTATGGTTGGGCTTTTTGCTAGTGGTGCTATCGAGTTAGAAGACTTTACAAATGATAAGGAAGACGAAGAAGCGTTATTTTTTATTGCTGTTGCTGGTATAGCTACGTTGTTTATAAGCGATACTGCTACAGCTGATGCTGTTTTAAGTATGTTACCAGAAGTAGAAATGCTACAAGAATTAGGAACTTATTTTTTACTTAACGGAAAAGAAACTTTGGATGAAATAGAAGCTGTATCTAGATTGGCTATGATAAAAATTAAAAATACTCCGGAAAGAATAATAGATATAATGAAAGAATATACGGATAAATCTGAAATTTTTAATAAAGATAATCAAATTGTAAATAGTTTAAATGATTTAATGCAATCTGGAACTTTTTCTAATCAAGCTCAAGCAGTAAAAATAAAAGCAAATAATCAAATCTAAATAGTTATTTACTTTTATTGTAAAAAGTAAATTTTAAAAATCTGTATTAAATCCATTTTTATCAATCAATAGTAGTTTATAGTAGTCTTCTTCTCCAACAATGGAACAATTATATTTTTTAAGAATAGATAAGACTTCTTCTTTACACTCTTTAAGTTTTTTAAATTGAATTTCATCATTGTTTGTTTCAACTTCTATTAAGTTTGTATTTTCTTCTGCTGAATTATCCACAATATTATCATTATCGGCAGATAATATAACAGAAATTTGCATAAATGCTCTAGCAAATAAATCGTCATCAATAACACTTGCTTTGTTACCTGTAATGATAGCAAATACATCTGTATCATCTGTAAATGACAAAATTCCATCTATCATTTCACATTCGATAGTAGAAAAAATATCTTCACCGTTCTCGAAAATAATAAGATTTAAGTCTTTTAATACTTCATATAGTGCTACTTCATCTACTTTTGTTTTTAATTCATCAAATCCACCCATAAGGTCTGTGTGCTCAACACGGCATACAGGAATTTGGTCGTTTGTTAAAATATCTACAATGTAAAGTCCGTTTTCTTGCATTTCATTATATTCTTTGATAATATTAAATTTCATCTTAAATCCTTTTTTTTGTAAGTATAGTATATCAACATACTGCTTAATACCTGCTTAAAATCAAAAAGAAATATGATATAATATATAAAAGGGAATAAAATGAAAATTGTAATTTTACTATTAAATTTTATATTATTCTTATTAGTTTTTTTGTTACAATACAATAACTTTACTATGAGTAAAGATAATATAATTTATAAAATGCAACGTGATGTCAATATAGGTATAACAATTGTAGTTTCTTTTTTAATTTTTTTTGTAGATATTAGCTCATATTATTATTTTCTTAATCTGCATACTTCATAGGTTTTTCTTTTAATATTTTGTCATAGATATTATCTGCGCCATAGAAATTATTTATTCTTTCGAATGCACTTATCAATGATAAATATTCTTCAATATTATTAGTCTTAATACTAATTTCATATTCGTCGGTATCTTCTTCCTCTATTTCGTCTTCTGTAACAATACCGATATAAAGGCCTTTTTCTTTTGTAGAATGATGTAATATAAAGTCCAGGCTTAATTCTATACCTGTTTTAAAACCTTTTTCGTTTTTAAAAATAATATTAAGATAAATATCTTTTTGAAAACTATCTAATGTAACACTGTATACGTTCTCATCATCATAAATATCTGACATAATTTTCATAATTGTGTTTTTAAGTAGTGTTATGCTTTTTATTAAAAAATCATATTCATATTCTTCGATTTCATTGTTAATGTTCATGATATATATCCTTATATATATTTTACCAAAAGATATATAAAAAGTAACTTAATTCTTTAATCTTAAAAAAAATAATTTTGTTATAATATATATAATAATAATAAAAGGAATTAAAGATGGGCATAGGAACATTTTATAGTGAAGATAATAATTTAATTATAGACACTGACAGAGATACACAATATTACTATGATATAAAAGAAGATATGGATGGTATGGAATTTAAAAATTTAACGGAAGTAGTAGAATATTTTCAAAAGAAACACGGTATAGAATATCAAATAGAAGATGTCGAATATTTATGGGACGAAGACGATAATACTTTTGGTTTTGATAAGTGGTTGGACGACCAAATAGAAATGGAATCAGATATGTATGACCCAAGAGAATATTTTACAGACTCGAATTTAAATGGTAATCTTTTAAATGAAACATATACAGGTACTGTGGATAACGATGTGACAGTTTATTCTGAATTACGTGCTGAAAGTAAATTATTTGTTACGGATATAGAGGTTGGTGTATATGGTGATAATTATCATTCAGCTATTATGGCGACACCAAATTCTAATATGATGCAAGAACTTGTAGCAGATACACAAGGTGACCATTCGGAAGAATTTTTAATGGACTTAATTTACGAGTTAGATGATGAAGTTGGGAAATTTTTATATGAAATAAGTGATTCTACAATGAATGTAACTTATTATAGTTACGAAAATAGAGATATTGTTGAATTTATAAAAAATTACGAAGATATGATAGAGCAAATAAGAAATTTTATTTTAACTAATAATGATGATTTTAAAAAATCACCGGATACTTTAATAGTAATAAATCTTTTAAATGATTATTCTAAGGCTTTAAATACATTAAAATCGAAACAATCTAGCACAGTAGAAGAAGACCAACCAGGTTTATTTGATATAATCAAGAAAAGTGAAGGTTTGAAAATATTAGACGATAAAAATGGTTTATTTGACGCTACCTTAAAGTTAATAAAAAAAGATTTAGATATTTTAGAAAACGACGTTCAATCAACTATAACAGAATATTTTAACCAATTGATTATTACAAATCCTGCAGAATCATTTAGAATACGAACTTCTAGCTATACTTCTGAAGCTGCATATTATTATAATCGCGAAGAAGATATGAAGAGTGCATTAAAAGGATTTCCAGAAGAAATCCAAAAAACTTTTAATAAAAATTACAAAATTTATCAAGAAAAATGGAATAAAGTAGCTTTAAACAATAAAAAATAATTTTTTCTATTGTTTAACAAACCTTACTAATAGAGGGATTATTTATATCTTCTATTTTAATAACTAAATCCTCGAAAGGTAAAGGTTTACTTATATAATAACCTTGAATAATATCGCAATTTAAAGAAGTGAGGTGTTTTAGTTGCGAAAGTTCTTCTACTCCTTCTGCTACAACATTAAAATTTAATTTATCGGCTAAATTTATAATAAATTCAACTATTCCACTTTCAACATTATCAATAAATGACTTATCTATTTTTAGGGTATCTATACTAAGTTTTTCTAACATGGAAAGCGAAGAATAACCTGTCCCAAAGTCGTCGATTGAGATAGTAATTCCCAAATTTTTAAATTTATCCATAATGCCGCATACTAATTCAACATTGTTTAATATAACTCTTTCTGTAATTTCCAAATCTATCCATGTTGGTTTACAGTTTGTTTTCTTTAATATATCAACAAAATTATCATAGAAATCTTTGTGTATGAATTGTTTAGAGGATATATTGATAGATACACGTTTAATATCATTCAAATTAGGGTTATTCTTTATTTCTTTAATAGCTTCGCAAGATTGTTCTATTATTAAATAACCGACTGGTATCATATATTTAGAATTTTCTAAAAAATCAATAAAATAATCTGGGTATTTTAAGCTATCTTGTTGTTTCCATCGTACAAGTGCTTCAAGACCTGTTATTTTATTTTTTTTCACATCATATTGAGGCTGAAAATGTAATAAGAATTCCTTATTTTCTAATCCTATTTTAATTTCTTCTTCTAGTTTATTTCTATTTTTAACTTCTTCTAACATATATTTTTCAAAAAAAGAAAATCCATTTTTAGATTTATTTTTAACGTCATACATAGCTAAGTCTGCTTCTAATAGGATATCTTCTTTTGTTTTATTATTAGTATTAATAGATACTCCTACACTTATACCTATATGAAATGAATTATTAGGTAAGTGTACTTTATTATTGGATAAATAAGTTAATATATTATTAATAAATAAAGAAATTTGATTTTTATTAGAATAATTTAATAATATTATAAATTCATCGCCTCCTATCCTAAACACATCTTTTATATCTGTAAAATTACCAAGTATTTTTGAGAATTCTACTAACAAATCATCTCCTATGCTGTGTCCATATTCGTCATTTATATTTTTAAAATTATCAATATCTAAAAATAAAATAGAAAATTCTTTATTGTTTTTAGTTTTACTTAAGAGTATATTATCTAAATGAAATCTATTGTTTAATTTTGTTAAATAATCATGATTAACCATATAGTTTATTTTACTAGAATAAGCTGTCAATTTATTAATGATTTTATTTAAGGCTGATTGCAAAACTGTAAATTCTTGTGTAATCTTATTATCTTCTAGATTTAACAATATAGGGTTGTTAATATCTAAATCTTCTAAATGGTTAACTACTTTATTAAATGGTTTTAATAATTTAGAAATTTGTTTAGTTATAAAAGTTACTAATAATAAAAAAGCTATGGTTACAAATGTCATTCTAAATGCTAATTGTTTAATAGTATTTAACTCGACATTCTTGGAATAAAATATTTCTACCTTATCTTTATTTATTGTCTTAATAACAGAAAAAAAATGTACATCTGTTTTGTTATTATAAAAATATTTCTTTTTGGTTCCTAATATACTAATCTTATCTATGTATTCATCACTTTCTAATAATATTTTTAATTGTGTAATGGTATTTAGATTATTACCTGTTTTTTGTAATAGGGTAATTTCTGTATTAAGCTTATTGATTTCTTTGTTTTTTGCTTTTTCCATATAAATATTAAATAGTATAAATGTAGTAGATAAAACTATAATTATTCCTCCTAATAATGAAGATATAATAACTTTTTTAACAATAGATTGTTTTTTCAATTTGTGTCCTTATAAATAAAAATAATCTAAAATCATACTCTTGTTAACCTTAAAACATATTTAAATATATCACTTAAATTGGATTTTCACTCTTATTTTTATAATTATAAAAATAAAAGAATAAAGGTGTGGTAATGGTTTTAAAGGATAATTTGATAGAATTAGAGATTGTTGATAATATATATATAATAACTTTTCAGAATAAATTGACAAAATCGGTAACATTCGATTTTTTGCAAAGATTAGAAAATATAATAGATTTTGTGATAGAAAATAAAATAAGTGAAAAAAAATTTATATTATTGAGAGGTAAAAATGGCTATTTTAATATGGGTGGCGATTTAAAAATGTTTTTAGAAGTATATGAAGACAGAGATAAAGAAAAATTAACAAAGTATGCTTTGTATTGTATAGATATTATAGATAAGATTAGAAATAGTTACAAATATAACACTTATATAATTTCTTTAATCAATGGTGAAACACGTGGTGGAGGTTTTGAAGCGGCTTTATCTTCTCAATTTATAATAGGTGTTAAGGGTAATGATATATCTTTGCCGGAAACTAAAATGGGTTTTTATCCTGGAATGGGAGCATTTGAGCATTTGAGTAAAAAAATAGGAGTTAGTTCTGCTAAAAAAATGATAATATCAGGTTATAATTTTACAACGGAAGATTTGTATGCTAATAATATTATAGATTATCTAATTGATACTGATACTGATAAAGAAGTCCATAAAATTATTAGACGTATAGAAAAAGATATAGATAAATATTATTCTTTATTAACGATAGAAGATAGAATCTATCCTATACTTAAAGAAGATTTGATAGATTCTGTTTTGTTGTGGGTAGATAATATTTTCAATTTAAAACCTAATCATATTAGGATTATTAAGAGAATAATTTACAAACAAGATAAATAAAAATTTATTTAACTAAATATGTTCCATCATAAGGGCAATATAAATACTTATATTTATATTTTTTTTTACAAGTTGGACATTTTTTCTTTTCTTTATTTACATTTAAATCTAATTCGTTATCAATTTTTAATTCTATAAAGAAATCAAATTTTGAATGTATATTATTTAAATTATCTGATTTATTATATGGTTGTTCTTTTTTAGATATTTTGCCCGGAACAGTTATTCCTAAGTTATTATTTTTGATTTTTGAATTACTATCAATAAAAGGTCTGCAATTATCAGTATCTAAACTACTAGTAGAATTATAGATTATTCCATTTTTATTAAAAGGCGGAGTTGTATTGAAGTCATTTTGTGTAAATGGTTTAAGATTAAAATCATCTTGTATAAAAGGCTTAGTGTTATCTACGTCGAAAGGTGATTGTTTATATGGCTGTTTAATGCCAACTTTATCTTTAAATTTATCAAAACCATCTTTTAACTTTTCTAAATCTGTAGTAATTTTATTATTTAAAAACTCAACTTCTACTCTAATCAACCCATCTTCTATATTACTAGGTTTGTGTCGTTGTAAATCAATATCTTTTTCTATAAATTTAAAGGTGTGCATACTATCTTCATATTTGAACAAAGTAATATGTGATTTAGGTGTTAATTCTATTTTGTCTTTTGTGATTTTTTTATCATCAATAAAAACATTTATTAGCGCTGTTTTATCATTAAGATTTTTGATAAAGATAGAATACGTAGTGTTGTTTGGGATTAAGAATTGTGTTTCATTATTAGAAGTTAATTCAGGCAGAGTTTTATTACCGTGTTTTATAGCCATAGCTATTTTATTTTTAAACATTTTGAATTCCTTTATATTGTTCGACTATCAATATCTGGCTTAGAGTCGTATTTTTAATTGGAACATGTGTATGAACCAATTAAATTATAACATAAAAAATATTTAATTATGTATTGTTGGTTTATTTTAATATTTTTAATATTCTTTATAATATATAAAACAATAAGGATTAAAAATGGAAGATAAAGATATTAAATTAACAGGTTATAAATTAAACAAAAAAGCTGTAACAAACTTAAATAAGATATTGGTTTCACAGGGTATTGATTTAGAAAATGGAAAAGTTGATTTACATCATATTACTTCTACATTGGGTTCATTAGAAAATACAATGGCAAGTAAAAAAGTAAAAAACCTAGAATATCAAACTTCTGTAATAGAAGCACAAAATAATGGTTTAAAATTTGGTTCGGACAATGTATTTAATGTAACAGAAATAGGAATAAATCCAGATACAGGTGTAGTTGCTTTTAAGGTTGAGAATAATGATGGTACGGCTGTGATATCAAAAAATGATATACCCCACGTGACAGCCTTTGTTCCAGAAGGTGAAAAAGCTTTTTCTAGTAATAAAATAACCGAAGAAAATTGGACAACATTAGAAAACCAAATTCAAATAAAAGCCACTTTTACAGAATTTTATAAAAATGATAAAGATGAATTGATAGACGCCCATTTATCGGGTGATGTTTCTAAATCAAAACAACCATAATAATATAAATAGGATTTGTAATGTCTAAAAAATTATTAAATTTTATTAAAAAAGTTAGAAAAAATGATATTTATAACAAAGATAGATACACTAGTGTAATTGATAAATATACCAATGGAGAGTGTGCGTTATTGGTAGGTTATTTGTTTGAAGAAAATAACTCAGAAGGAAAACATGTTGATATTGATATAATACCATATAATGAAGACGGTGAAGAAGATTATGATTCTAGAATATATCATTCTGTGTTTTTCTTTGAAGATTATTATTATGATATAAATGGAAGAAATAAAACGATTGATGAATTAATTTTAAAATTGCCATATTATGATAAAGATAATATGATTTTGTCTATTTCGGAATGGGATATAGAACCTGATAATAATTATTATGAAGCTATACCAGAAAGAATAAAAACTCCTATAAAACCATCAAGACAAAACTTGATAAATAAAAATTAAATCCTTTAATCACTTTTTGCTTCATGTTCATGTATTCTTGGTATGACACTATACATATCTTCTTTAATATTATATTTCAGTTCTTTAATAGAAAAATAAATAAACTCGTTTATTAAATCATTAGTTTTTAAACATTTATCGCAAACAGCCGTATCGATACCATAAACATCGAAATCTTCTATTTTCTTTTCTGGATGACCGGGGTGTTCTTCTATAAAACAGTTTAAGCATAAGTTTTCTTGTAATATAGTGTGTTTTTCCAATGTTGGTTTTAAATATTTTTCATATATCTCTAAAACTTCTTTCTGTTTTGTAGTAAGTATTTGCCCCATATTTATTTCCTATAAGTTTTAATATATATTAGTATAATTTATAAAAACTTAAATATATATTAAAAAGAACCTATTCTATATAGTCTTTTTATATTTGCGCCATCAACACCAGTCATTACGGTTGTATATAATATATTATTTAAAAAAGCTAAACCTTCTAGTTCCCACTTATTGCCTTCACTCACGCTAAATTCGCGTCCAGTATATAAATTTGTTTCTTTTATAATGTCACCTTCAAAATTATATATAGTAATTATTTTATATTCATTTATGGAGTTATTAGAGGTCAATAAATAGATTAGTCCTTTCCTCATAACAATTCCTTGTATCCACGCATTTTTATCTTGTTGTTTTTCAGATATAGAAAAAGAATTTAAAAGGATTAGTTCTTTATTTTTATAATAAATATAAATTTTATCTTTAGAATAAGAAACAATGTATTTTTTATTTTCAGATATAGAAGAAGTGCTATATGTTATATCTAATGGTATATTTTTTTTAAAAATGATATCAATAATTTTATTTGTATAATTATTATATAATATTTCATATTGATTAATTCCTTTCCAATTGTCACCCCCTGTATACAAATAAATATTACCTGTATTGGTTATTTCTAGGCTTAGGTCTTGACCATGAGAAGAAGATATAATTCTTTTATTAAATATTACATTGTGTGAAGAATCAAATATATTGAAATATAAATATTTTTTATTATATGACTGTGTAGTAATTAAATTATTTTTAAAAAAAGCAATACCTTGTATAACATTGCCTAAATTTTTATTATATTTTTCTTTGTTTGTATATATAGGATTTAAAAAAGTGATTTCTGTATCTATAAATTTCATGTTAATGTCAATGGTGTTATTTTGATTAGTGTGAACGTCTTCTTCTACGCAACCAATTAAAAAAATAATAAAATAATTGATAATGAAGTTTTTTTTAAAATAATATACCCTTTTGGAAATTATAACATATTTTAATAATAGGTTTAAGTTTGAATTAAACTAACTTCCGTTAATCTTATTTTAACTAAAATGCAAGGAAGTTAAAATGAACGAAGAGCAAGAAAAAAAAGAAAAAAAAAGTAATACAGCGGGTTTTATACTGGTAGTTGGTGGTGCATTATTATTTTTAGGGTTTGCTTACAAAATAGGTGTTAAACTAATTTATAAAGATGAATTCGTATTTGTAAAATCTTGCGAATACATTGAGGATTTAACTTTAGAAGGTGTAAAATATCAAAAAATTTATGCTTTAGAAGCCGAATCTAATAAAGTATATGGCGTAAAATATTTTAAGAAAATAATTTCTATTCATAATAGTGAAAAAGAATGTTTAACTGAAATTGGTTTAATAGATGAAAAAAAATAATAGATATTATTTACGACGATTAAATTTAGTTGATAGAATTTCGAAAGAACTAAACAAAAATTCTTTTTCTATTGTTTTAAAATCTAATAGTCTATCTGTTAGAAGTAATGATACGGAATATGATTTTCGTCAAAACTCTAATTTTTACTATTTAACAGGTATTACTTTCCAGGACCAATGTTATTTTTTAATAAATGTATTTGAAAGTAAAATAGAAGAAATAATATATATAGAAGAACCAAATGAAAAAAAACTTATTTGGGGTGAGCAAATATATCACACTGATAATTTGTCTAAAGATGAGTATACCGTTGATTTAATTAAGCCACTTATTGAGGATAAAATATATAAGACTATAATGTTTGATACAGAAAATAATATGATATTTATGGATAGTAGTCATATTGCTTTAGAAGGTAATTGGTCTTTTGGTGATATTTCATATTATCTAAAAGAGATGCGTGCTATAAAAGATGAGTATGAAGTAGAATGTATAAAAAAGGCTATTTCTATTACTAAAACAGCTTTTAATAATGTAAAGTCTAATATCAAAGTAGGGCTATTTGAATATAATGTTAAAGCGGAAATAGAATTTGCTTATCTTTCTAATAATGTCCCTTTATCATTTCAAACAATAGCTGCTTCTGGTATAAACGCGACAATTTTACATTATATGTCTAATAAAGACTTGTTGAAATCAAACAATCTTATTTTAATAGATACCGGGTGTGAATATAATATGTATGCATCTGATATAACTAGAACTATTCCTATAAATGGGAAAAGGACAATAGAACAAGACGTGATAAATGATTTAAGTGTAGATGCATCTGAATATATTTTATCGCTTATAAAGGCAGGTGCCTTATTAAGCAACTTACAAAAAGCATATGAAAAATATATTCACGTTCATTTACAAGAATTAAAAATAATATCTTTAGATTTTAAATTGGAAGATATTAAAAAAATAACTAAACATAAAATATCTCATCATTTGGGAATAGATGTTCATGACGTTGTTTTATATAAAGATAAATCTGGAATAGAAACTCCTTTAAAAAAGAATAATGTTATAACTTTAGAACCGGGTATCTATTTTAATGATAAATCTATAATTATAGATGACAGATATTATGGAATAGGTATTAGACTTGAAAATGATATTTTAGTGTTAGACGATAAATCAGAAAATTTAAGTTTAGATATTTGAAATAACTAATACAATTTCTAAATTAAATAAAAATTAAGTTTTCTATTGTTACAATGTATAAAATCACATAAGGAATAACAAATGGAAAACATGGCTACAACAATACTTATCTTAATAGGGGGAATTATAATTGGTTCTCTATTTTCAAGCATAAAATATTATTTCACTTCAAAATCACTAAAAAAGGAAATGTCTGAATTTAAAGAACATCTCAATAGAAATATGAAGATAACGGGCGAAGGCACTAGAAAATTAGAAGAAGAAAACGCAAAGCTTAAAGAAGAAAATTCTAATTTAAAAATATCTGTAAATACATTAGGTCAAAAACCAGGTAACGCGGAAATAAGATTATTGAATATATATGATAATGCTATTAGAAAAGTGTCTATAAAAAGCCCTGGTTTTGCTCCTGTATGGGAGTTGTCATTATTAGAGGCGGAAGCAGAATATCAAAATAATGAGAAAGGTTTTAAATTCATTATAAATAAAGCATTCGGGAGAAAGCCTTCACCGACTTATTCACCGGAAACTTCTAATAGTTTACTAGAGTTAAAGACGAAATAATGACTATCTCTAATTCTGGCAAAATAAGAATAATAAATACAGGTGGGACTTTTAATAAGGTATATAATAAATTAAATGGTGAATTATATGTTCCTACTAACGATGACGTTGTTGAAGATATCTTAAGTTCATATATTAAAGATAATAAAATAAAAACAACTGGTATAGTTTATAAAGATTCGCTAGAAATAAACCAGGAAGACCGTGATAAAATCATTGCAGAAATTTTAGTTAATACATCTAAAGATGAACAAATTGTAATTATACATGGAACTGATACTATGCATATTACGGCTGCTAATATAAATAAAATAAATACCAATAAAGTAGTTGTTATAACGGGTGCTATGCAACCTTATTCTATTGATAATATAGAGCCCACGCTGAACTTAGGTATGGCTATTGGATTTGCAAAAGCTTGTACGGAACATGGCGTTTATATTTGTATGAGTGGAGAGATAGTAAGACATGATTTAATTAAGAAAGATTTAAATAAAGGTGAATTTAAAACTTTAAATAATAAAGGTGTGATAATTTCTTTTTCTATAAAAGGTTTGTATTATGAATATGACCAACTAGGGAAATTGTTCAAAAAATTTGATATTCAATATAAAACGTGTGTATTAAAAGACGATATTATAACGATTGATTTTGTAGATAATGATAATTATCTGTTAGCTTTTCAAGAAGCATGTGTAATACCTATGGAGCACGACATACATTGATAATACAAAGGTTTAAAAAATGATGAAAGAAAAAACGGTAGGTATAGTGGGGTTAGGCTTAATGGGCGGTTCATTGGGATTGGCTTTGAAAAATATAAAACAAGTTAATAAAATAATAGGGTTTGATAATAACCTAACCCACCAAGTGCAAGCTCTAGACTTGAAAATAGTGGATAAGATAGTATCTTATGAAGAAATACTAAAAGCTGATATAATAATACTTGCTACGCCGGTTGAAGTCACAATTAAACTATTAAAGAATATTAAAAAATTGCCAAAAGACACTTTAATAATGGATTTGGGTTCAACAAAAGAAAAGATAGTAGATAGTGTTCCGGATTCTATACGTAAAAATTTTGTAGCAGCTCATCCAATGACTGGTATAGAGAAGTCTGGTCCATCTTATAGCACTTCTTCTTTGTATAATAATAAAGTGGTGTTATTGTGTGATTTAGAAGATACTGGGGAAAAACAATATAATCTTGCTATTAAATTTTTCAAATATATAAATATGTTAATAATAAAAACAACTTCAAAAAGTCACGATAAACATGTTTCTTATATTTCGCATCTACCACATTTAATTAGTTTCGCTTTGGTAAATACGGTTTTAGATAATGAAAAATCGCATAATATTTTAAATCTAGCTGCCGGTGGTTTTAAAGACACTAGCAGGTTGGCGAAAAGTGACTCTAAAATGTGGATAGATATTTTTAAACAAAATTCTGAGAATATGTTAGATACAATAGAAGAATTTGAAAAAAATTTATCTTTATTAAAAGATACTATCAAAAATAAAGATTGGGATGTATTAGATAAAGAGATTAAAAAGGCTAATAAAATATCTGATATTTTATAATTTTTAAGCATATCGTAAGTATATTTATGTTAGCATTCGTTTTTAAAACAAATTAAAAAGGACTTATATGAATGACCCAGGTATTTATACAGAAGCTTACTATTTCGGAATTTATAGTCAGGACGAAAATTTATCTACTTTTGAATTAGTAAAAGAAACTGATAATGAAACTTTTACTGATTTCACCATTGAAAATGAAAATGGACATATAATTAAAGAAGATGAAGATATTATTTTAGAAATATCTATTGATATGACTTTATTTGGTCAAAATCGTGAATATGATAGCATAACTGGTTCTACTAAATATATAACAAAGTTAAATGAAGAAGAGTATGTAAGCTTTCTTTCGTAAAAAAAATAAGAGGATATTATAATGGGGATATGTGCAAGTATATATGCGTTAGCAGATAAGCCTAGAATGGGGCAACATTACACATTGTTTGTAAGGGACCAAATAGAAAAAAAACTAATTTCAATATTAGAAGAGGAATATGGTGATTTTACGGGTTTGCATGGTATGGAAATTCTAGACGTAGGTGATAATAAAGTTTTTAAATCAAATGTTTTAGAGAATTACGATATCAACGAAGGTACTTTTTCTTTAAAAGAAGGTCTTTCGTATATGATTGACAATGAGTATAAAGAAAAAATAATCAAAGAAATAGAAGATATATTTAAAGAAGATATAGAAGATATATTTAAATATAAAAGTTTAATATTAAGTCTAAATTATTAAAGGATGCGATAAAATGAATAAACAAGAAGTAAAAGAAATTTGCGATATATTAGAATATGACAAAAAAATAGAATCTCTTGGTGTAGAAGCTAAAATTTATCATACGGTAGCTAGACAAGCGGCGTATGTAGAAAACGAAATAAAAGAATTAGAGTCTGAAATGTATGCTATTGAAATGAAATTAAAAAAATTAAAAAAATATAATATAGCGCCGTTACAAGAATTAAAAAAGGAATTGGTTCATCCAGCTTTAAAATTAAAAAAGAATTATTATGAAGTATTATATCATTTTGATAGTGATTTAAAAAATAATATAACTGGTGGAATTAGAACAACAATGTCGGAAGAAACATTGGGTATTTTTATGGATATGATAAGCAATAATAGTGTAGATAATGATAGGGTTATTTTATCTGATGTAACTTCTTTTAAACATATGCATGATTCTAATATTCCTAAAGAACCTATCTGGTTTCCCAAAAACAAAACTTTATAGAAAGTGATAACTCCCCGTCCTAAAGGACGAGGCTTCTTACTTTAACTTTCCTAAGAAAGAACATGATTTGCTTCCATTACAGAAGTCTTATAATCACTAAGTTGTACGTGTTTATCCACACGTTTTATATATTTCATTTGTTCTTTATAATTTAATATATTTATTGCTGCATTATAATCTCTATCAATTATTAAATGACATTCTTTACAATAATAAATTCTATTATTTAAATCTTTTATATCTTTATTTATCGAAGAATCTATATTTCCACAAGATGAACAAGTTTTACTTGATGGGAAAAATCTATCTATTTTTATAAGTTCTTTTTTGTATTTATTACATAAATGTTCGACTTTATTGATGAAAGAAGCATAAGCTAAATCACTTACTTTTCTTCCCCAAAGTTTTTTCATTGCTGATATATTTAAATCTTCTATTTTGATAATATCATATCTTTTTACTAAATCATAAGCTGTTTTCCATTGCCAATCATTTCGTTGATTAGCTATTTTTTCTTGTAATTTTGCTAGAGTTTTCTTTGCTCTTTTTCTATTATTTGAACCTAATTTCTTATGACTTAATATACGATTTAATTTACGAACTTGTTTTAAAGATTTCTTAAAATATTGTGGCATTATAATTTGTTCATTATCCGAAGTTGTTAAGAATATTTTTAATCCAAAATCCATTCCCACAGCATTACCTGTATGCGGAAGTTTTTCAAATTTACTCTCTTCAACTGAAATAATTACAAAGAATTCACCATATTTATTTCGCTTGATTGTACATGTTTTTATTTCTCCACTAAAATCCCTATATTTCTTAAATTTATAACTTTTTTTGTTAATAATAATCTTATTATTATTTAACTTATAGCCAACATATCCTTTCATTTTAAATGAAGGATATTCTAAACTTTTCTTAAAAGTTGGGATACCAGATTTAACTTGAGATTTCTTAGTTACCCATTTAAAAAATTTCTGATAACCTTCTTCGATTCTTTCAGTTAATTCTTGAATTGCCTGAGAACCTAACGATTTCCAATAAGAATATTTATCACGTTTTTTTAATTTAGTTAGATGCTTTTGTAGTTGAAATTTGTTGAGGTGTTTGCCAAATAATTTATAATATTTTTTATGCAAGACGATGCAATGATTATAAATATTTCCAGCGATATTAGTGAGATTATTTAAAGGATATAAATCTTGTTCATTATATAATTTATATTTATATGTAACAATCATAATACTCCCTTAAACTTGAAGTAATATTAACTATAATTATCTTAAAATAAGCTGAAATAGAAGAATTTACGATTTATTTGTTATATATTAACTTAAAAACTGCGACACCTTGACTCCGCCATGAATGGCGAAGCTTTAGTGTCTAATCTTTTTAGGTAAAAAAGGGTTAACTTTCTTCTTCTATAAAATCAAAATCTTCTATATTTATAGTTTTAATTTCTTCCCAAATATCATATATTGTGCTATCTAATAATATTTGGTATTCGCTGCTTTTCTTATATTCAACAAATTCCCAAAATATTTCTTTACTATCGCCATTATCTTCATAATATTCTTTTTCGATTTTTTGATTTGCAATCTTCAACGCTCTAATTCTTTTATTAGGAATTTGCTTGATGATTTCTTCTTTTTTATGAAAATCCCATTTAACAGAAAATAATTCTGGTCTAAATTCAGCAACTAGACCTGCATGTGACATAGGGCCACTTCCAAATAATTCATTTACTAGGACGCTTCTATTATTCCAATCTTCATCACTAATATCATCTGGTTTATCTGTTGAATTTTGATAATGAAAGTCTTCACATTTGTCAAATAATTTTAAAAACATAGCTAAAGGTTTTTCTAAAAGAAAAGTTTTTATGTAAATTTCTTTTTGATATACACATACTATTAAAGAATTTTCAAAGAAATCAAATAACCCGAAATTACTAGTTTTATTCTTTTCGTAATGTTCCTCTAAAATATCTTTTAAAATATTTTCATATGAATGTTGTTTATTTAATTTAAATTGTTTTGAAAAAGTTTTATCTACTAGACCTGCTAAATAGTGTGCGAAATAGACTTGATACTGTAATCCTATATCGCTGTAAATTTCTTCTCTTAATAATTTTATTTTATCATGAACATTCTCGTATGTATCGTTTATTTTATAAAAATTATATAATTTTGTGCTCATTTTTATTTCCTTAAATATATCTGTTATAGATTTTAAGATAATTTTGCTTTAAAAAAGCTTAATTAAGTTTCTGTTAATATTAAATATACTAAGATATATATACAATAAAAATATTTAAGGAAATAAGATGATACATTACGCTTTACAAATTGAGAATATAGAAGAATTTAAAGTAGCTTTAAAAAAATTGGGCATTAAAGACGCAATTGACTTTGAAAAAGATAAACCTGGTTTATATGCTATGTCTGTTGAACCATTTGAGATAAAAGAAGTTTATGATTTTACAGATGAAGAAATTAAAGAAGAGGCACGAGACCGTGGATTTATAGACTAAATATTTTTTATAAACTCTTATTAAGCTTTGTTATTATATAATAAAATAAAAATAAGGACTTATATGAAGAATCAAATGATTGTCGCTAAAGAGTTGGAAAAATATACATTTGAAAGATTTTCTGTTCCTAATATGATAGAAGGTTCTTTGGAAATAGAAAGTTATGATATAGATTTATTATTAAGATTTTATGACAAAATTAAATTAAATAAATCTAATAAAGTAATTGATAAAGACGACAAAGTAAAAAAAGTAATTTCATTATTAAATGCACATATTCGTTCAGGTGAAGAGCCTATAATAGAAAGACAGTGGGATAAAGGTGGGATAGACGGTACTATTACTTATTTTTATTTACCGCTGAAATCTATTCATAAATTTAAAAATGATAACAATATAAAATATTAAGGAAATAAAATATGATGTACTCTTTTTTTAAAAAGAAGTCTACTGCTCTGAAGGCATATGGTGGATTATTTTTATTATTAACTGGTTTATATATTCAGGTTGAATTAACAGTTGCTATAAATAAATGGTACGGTGGTTTTTATAATATTTTGCAAAAAGCAACAGAACATGATATATCTGAATTTTGGGAACAAATGTATATGTTCGCGGAATTAGCTTTTCCTTATGTTTTAATAGCAACTATTTCAGGTTATATAGGTAGGCGTTATAGTTTATTGTGGCGTGAAGATATAACAATGACTGCAACACAATTATTTAGAGATAGTTCTAATAAAGTTGAAGGTGCTTCACAACGTATTCAAGAAGATGCATATAGATTTGCAAAAATAGTTGAATCTTTAGGATTACAAGTAATAAGGGCTTTAATGACTTTATTTGCTTTTTTGCCTTTATTATATACATTATCTGCTACTGCAGAGGTTCCTTATCTTGAAGGAGTAGAAGGTTCTTTGGTTTATGTTGCTGTCATAGTATCATTAGGTGGATTGGTTTTATCTTGGTTTATAGGTATTAAATTACCAGGTCTCGAATATAATAATCAGAAAGTAGAGGCCTCTTTTAGGAAAGAATTAGTTTATGCAGAAGATGATAAAGACAACTATGCAAAACCAGAAACAATAATCGAACTTTTTACTGGTATAAAAGTAAATTATAAGAGATTATTTTTGCACTATGGTTATTTTGATATCTGGATAAATTTCTTTGAACAACTTATGGTTATCGTTCCTTATTTAATTATGGCTCCGGCTTTATTTAGTGGTGCGATATTACTTGGTGTCTTAGTTCAAGTTTCGAATGCTTTTAGTAAGGTTAGAGAAAGTTTTAGTGTTTTTATATCGAACTGGACCACTATTACTGAATTAAGAAGTATTCATAAGCGTTTAAAAGAATTTGAAATTGAATTAAAAAAATAATCCTTTTATTCGATTATTTGCAAATATCTTTATAATAAACTTAATTAACTATAAAGGAATTATAAATGGGTTTATTTGACAAAATAAAAGGTGCTTTTAGAGTATTTTCTTCGAAAGATAGTAAAAATCAAAAATTATTTTTAAAAAATGTGTCGGAAATAGTGTCTTATTTCGAAGAAGATTTTGAAAAAGGTAAAATATTAACAAGTGGAAAGTATTTATCTATTGATATAACTAATAATATTAAATGTGAATATAACGGACATACGGCGTTAGTAATAGTTGGGAACACTAAGTTTACAGTAATAGTAGATTTGGATGATGAAAATCCAGTATGGCACCAAAATATCAAACTAATAGATACTCATTTTAATGAAGAAGATATCAATTATGATACTTATTTGGAAGATAACATAGACGAATATGGTAATTTACGTGGAAGTGAAACAGAAAGGTTTAATAATACGGCAAATATGGTGGAAACCTTTAATGATTCCTACGAAGATTTTAACTTATCAAGCGCTAAAATGTCATCACGTGCAGAAACTGAATATGAAAATGTTAGTAAAAAATTTGATTTAAGACCTAAAACAGATGCTGAAATTAAAGAAGATGAAGATAATGTTTATTTAACTAGGTCTGAAAAAAAGAAGAAAGAAAAAGAAAAAAAGAAGTCTAGTTCAAGAAGAACATCTAGTAACCCTCTTTTTTCTTAAAATAAAGATAAAAATAAGATATTTATTTAAGAATAAATATCTGGTTTTGAGCAAAAAAATAAATCTTTATCTTCTATGTTTATTAAAGTTTTATCTATAAATTTATTTTTATTCCATACATCATCAAATGAAATAGCTTTTGATTTATCATATTCTAATAATTGGTCTAGGGGTCCTTCATCATTATTTAACATTCTGGTTTTTGCAGCTATTGAAAAGATTAAAATATTTTTATTATATAATATAGCTTTTGCGAATTCTTCTGTTAAGACATCACCAGATAAAAAATTCAATATTGATAGATAATAATGAACATCCTCATCATATGTTTCCGCAATTCCTAATACTTTTGCTTCAAAAACAGTTTCTTTTTGTACATATTCGTATCCAGTATCTGTTGTAATCATATAAGTATATTTAAATTTAATAATAATAATTTCGGACGTTTTCCATTGTGTGTTTAAGTGTGTAAAAATCATTTCTACCCTTTTTAACTTTTAATTTCTAAAAGTATATTGGATAAAGTCTTAAATATCTATTAAAAAGCTTTAAATTATACTATTTACTTGTATTCCTGCTATTTTTTAAGCATAACATAAGCTTTGTTATGCTACTATATTATTTACACACAAATAAAATAGAAAAGGTCCAATGTAATGGAAAGTCAATCACACGGTTTTAAATTCGAAGATATTATTTTAAAAACAATATTTAGTAATAAAACAGTTCGTGCTGCCATCAAAACTTGGAAAACAAAAGATTACACTGCTATTTTTGATATACCTGAATATTCTTATTTATTGAAATATTATAAAAAACATGATATGACATTAAATTTTAATGAAGAAGAATATCTAACATCTTTAAAATTAGATGTAAAACTTCCTTTATCGATTAAATCAACTAAACAATCAAAAAGTAAAAATAAAAAAATAGAATTTGGTGATATCCAAAGAACTATTAAAAACTTTTCTCTTTACGATGTTAAAGAATTTTCAATTATTGTAATTGAATACAAACAAGTTGATAAAAAGAAAGTAATTAAAAACACAATTGTTGTTAATATGGATAAAAGTAATCCGATTATTAAAGATATTACACAATTTGCAAAATCTGTTGCTCTGCCAACGCTAGAAAATAGTGTAAGCAACGTAAAGCAATTAGAAAAAGGTTTTATTGAGCCAACTATTAAGAAGGCTTTAAGAGCTAATATGAAAGCATTATTAAGTATTCAATCATCATTAACTGGTTTAATTAAAATTGATAGCAAAAATCAACGTCGTGTTCAGTGTTCTATTAAAAAATTAGATTTTGTTGCTTCACAAACAACGACTGATAGAAATAATACTTTATTTCTAAATAATATCTTTGAAGATGGTTCTTATTTTGTAGAATCTTCTTCTAGAAAATTTGCAAAATAATCTTTTTTTAAGCCTCTTTAATATATAATACCAACAAAGGAATAATAATGCGAATATATAAAAATATAGATAAAGATAGTATCTTGACCGCTAATGTAGAAGAACAACTGATTTCAACAAGAAGCTCTTATTATGATATATTTATAAAAAGTTTAGAAAATGGTAATTACTCAATGTTTGCTAAGCGTGAAGGTTCTAGTTCTAGTGCTGCTACTATAACAAATGAAGTAGTTGTTTTTTCAGCTGTAACAAAAGAAAGTTTAGATGGCTTTGATATTGAAGAAGATATTGAAATATATAAATATTTAGGCGATGTTACAGATACAAAAGAATTATTAAAATTACTTAGTTAAAATATTTATATTTACTCTTAATATTATAATACAAAAAAAATATAGAAACAAATAAAAGTAGGAGGTTAAAATGTTATTTTTTATATATGGAACTTTAAAAAAGGGTGGAAATAATCATAGTGTATTAAAAACACATGCAAAAAAAGAAAAAATAAGTACAGCTTTTGGTATTCCTGTAAAAACAACCCATAAATTCCCTATGTATGCTTCTTCATATGGATTTCCTTTTTTAATGAAGAAAAAAGGTTTGGGAGATATAATTTCTGGTGAATTATGGGATATAAAAGACGGTAATATTCATTATATGGATGACTTTGAAGGTACTCCTGATTTATATACTAGAGGTAAAATAGATTTAATAGATGAAAAAACTAGTATAATATATAAAGATGTCCAAGTGTATTTTGAAACAGAACAGACAGATATTAGAGATAATCCACTTATAAGTGAATGGGAGATATAGAAACAATGAGTAAAGAAAAAAGTAAAGATTTAGACCAATTTTATACTAATCCTGAATTAGCAACTAAATTATTGGAAGTTTTAAATGATATTATGGACATACGTGGAAGTTTTTTTGTAGAACCTTCTGCAGGTTCCGGAAGTTTTTCAGATTTATTAAGTCGAAATAATTTGTTAGCTTTAGATATAGACCCAAAACAAGATTATATTAAACAACAAGATTATTTAAAATTTGATTCATCTGATTTACCGCAGAATCAGAATATAATTGTAATAGGTAACCCACCTTTTGGTAAAAATTCTTCTTTAGCTATAAAATTTTTCAATATATCTGCTAAATACACCAATTACATTGCTTTTATTTTACCTAAAACTTTTAAAAAGGATAGTGTAATAAATAAATTAGATAGAAATATGTTTTTAATACATGAAGAAAGTTTATCTAAAAATAGTTTTATTTATAATGGTGAGCCTTATGATGTTCCTTGTGTATTTCAAATATGGGAAAAACGTTCAGAACAACGTGACTTAATTCCACAATTAAAAGAAACCGAATTATTTGAATTTACAACTAAAGATAAAGCAGATTTTGCAATTCGTCGCGTAGGTGGTTTAGCTGGGAAAGTATTGGAAAAATTTGAGGAATACAAAGAGGCATCACATTATTTCATAAAAGTAAATAAAAAAGTAATAAAAAAGAAGACTTTGATAAAATTATTACAATCAAAGTATAAAGAATTCCAAAAATTAGCTAAAAATACTGCTGGAAACCCTTCGTTATCAAAACATGAATTAATTAAGACTATTATATAATTTCTTCCAAGTTTATATTAAGTTAGAAGAAGATAATATATTATTATCTTCAAATAATAATTATTATTTTATTATTTCAAAAAATAAGAAGGTTAAATTTAAGACCTAAACATATTCTTGTTATCTTCTATTCTATATGGAGAAAGGCAATCCCGAATATCGACTGTAATAGTGTTACCATCGAATAATATTTCAATATTGTGAAAATTGGTGTAATTATTATTCACATCTTTGATAACATTGCAAATAACATTTTTGTAAATAACTTTATTACTAATTGATTGACCTGTGTATTCAATATAATATCCCTCACCCATATCTAAATCCATATCTAAAATATCTAGAGAAAGTTCCGGTTCTTCGGTTTCTAATAATTTTTCTATATAATTTTTTGTTTTTAATGCAATTTCTTCTGAGGCCCACCCTATAATAACCTCATCCATTTTTCTACCAGCTTGTTTTGTAATACATATAAGCTCTTCACCTAAGAAATACGCATTGATACCGACTTCTGTATCTGTGCAAATATGTGATGCAATAAAATAAGAACGTATTAGCTCATTTTTTAAGATAAATTTTTAAGTGCCTTAATATAAAAAAAGAAATATTAGTTATAATAAAATAAAGAAACAAATAAGGAAAATAAAATGCGAAAAACAAAGTCATATACAGAAATAGCTAGTGTAGAATCTTTTATCACTTATGTTGATAATAATAAAGAAATAGAATTAGAACTTCATGGTGAAGTAGAATTAAATTATGTATTAGATAATTTAGGTGTTAGAGATTCTGACTTTTATTCTGAAGATAGTCGTGAATTTTCAATTACAGAATCAATTATATCTGAAAAGGATACTATATATCAAATTGTTAAAGCTTTGGATATAAAGAATGATATTACTTTAATAGATATGCAAAAAGAAACAGATTTACGTTTTTTAGATAAAAATGGACTGGTTTATGATGAATTACCAGAAGAAGAACAAAAAAGGTTATTATATATATTAGAAACAGCTATGGAAATAGCAATAGAAGATGATATAGATAATATAGAAGAAGAAGGTAAATATCAATTTGACGACATAGAGATAAACGATACATTATTAGATTTGTCGATAGCGGCTATAAATAAAGAAACTTTGGTAAAACAAAGAAATAAAATAATGTTTGATTTTATAAAAGCGCTTGGTTTAAGAAAGTCTGATAAAAAAGTTAAAGGTATGTTGCAATTAACAAATAAGACTAAAATTATAGAATATTTAGTTTTAAATTATGATAATTTTCAGGATATGATGAATACATTAAAAGAGAATGGTGGTAGTGAATTGCTTGATAAATATTTATCAAGCAGAATAGGTTTAGATAAAGATATAGAAACTTCTATTTTATATGTTAAAAAATATCAAAAAAAATTAAAAGAAAGTAAGAGAAATAATATTACGACTGGTAAAAAGCCGGAATAAATTAAAGGGTTCAATGACTACTGATTTATCTAAAAAACAGGAAGCGATGGAAACAAATTTTGAAAGTGCAGATTTAACAACATCTGAATTTAAGAAAATGGAGAAATTTAATTTAGATATGTTCAACACTTTACATTCAGAATTGCTAAAATTTCCAGAAGGTTATGAAGAATTAGCTCCTATTGATAAAGGTATTGCGGAAACGCTCGAAATATTTAATGGGCTAAAGGGTGCTTTTGTTTCACATAATTGTTACGGTCATATAGCCGGCGAAGCAAGATATAATGGAATAGACGCTGATGAATATGAAGAAAATAGTGCACCTTATTTAATGGTTACTATGGCTGAGAAAGTAAGTGGTGTTTCTGAAAAATTAGAAATGATTATAGAGGATGTTACTTCATATCCAAATATAAGTGTAAAGCCTTTTAAAGCGGGGATGGATGGTAGATATGTAAATAGTTATTCTTTTGAATATGATTCGGAAGTATTTGCTAATCTTACACCTGAAGATGCTATGAAAGCTCAAGAAGAATTTGTTTCAATTGTTACGGCTTCTTTTACAAAACATTTAGATAGAAAAAAAGTATCTAAAGCAAAACAATCTTCTTCGAAAGTTAAAGGAAAATAATAAATCACTTTAACTTTCGAAGCTTAAATGATTTAAGAATCGCTAGTAACGACTAAAACAGTATACATTATTACATTTTTTGCATTATCATCACTAAAATTAACAGTTGAATATTGCAATTCTTTAATTTGTGATTCTAAAATTTGATTTAAAAAATTATTAGTTTTACTCGCTAATTCGATTTCGTTTGTATCTTTTAATATAGTAACTCTCATGTGTATTTTCCTTGTTTATATATATTTATATTATATATTATAAAAAAAATATTAAAAAAAAAGTTATTTCCGTACATTTTATATAACTCTTATAATTAAAGAAAAGAAAAAGGTAACTAATATGAAAAAAAAAGGAATATTATTGTCTATATTAACCACTTTGATGCTGGTTGGATGTGTAAACGAAACTGACGAATTAAAAGTTGTAAATACTAATCCTAGTAATAATACAAAGATAGAAAAGAATTCTAATATAGAAATATACTTTGATGATATACTAAAAAATGATTTAAATTTATCGAAAAGTGTTTTTTTAATGGATGGTTTAGGTAATATTATAAAATCTACCAAAACGATAGATAGAGATAAAATAATTTTGAATCCTGTTGAAGATTTAGAATTAAATACACACTATTCTGTTTTTGTATCAAAAGATTTAGTAAATATATTTGATGGTAATATGACAAATGATTATAAATTTTATTTTAATATATTAGATGAAACAGCACCTGTTATATCTAATATATATCCTGATAATTCTTCTGAAAATATTTCTAACAATATACTACCTATTATTACATATAATGAGAATATAGATATAACTTCTGTTAATGAAGATAATGTTTATATTATAGATTCATTAGGTAATAAAGTTAGTATAACAATATCTGTTGATAATAATAAAATCCTTTTAAAGCCTAATTCGTCTTTACTATCTAATAGTTCTTATATAATAAATGTAAAACGATATATTAAAGATAAAAACGGTAATTTTACAAATGAATCATTTACATCAAAATTCACAACGAGTGATATTTTGTTGCCTTATATAGAAGAAATAAATATAGGAAATGGTGTAAGTATAAATAAAAATGAAAGTATCTATATTAAATTTAACGAACCTATGAATTCTGAAAATATAAATGAAAATTTTTATTTACGTGATGCAACTAATTTATCATTGATACCTATGTCTATATCTTATATAGAGTTAGATAACAAATATATTTTAACGCCTAGTAGTGATTTAATATCTCTTAAAAATTATATATTGGAAGTATCAAAATCCAATAAGGATATATCAGATAATGAGATTGAAGATACAAAATATTATTCATTTTCTGTAAATGATTCTAAGGCTCCTGTAATAGTCAATATAATACCCGATAACCTGTCCGGAAACATAAATGTGAATACTGATATAACTATTCAGTTCGATGAAGCTATCGACGTTAATACACTTATTACTAATAATATAGAAATAGGAGACGGAACGGTATACTATAATAAAACGTTAACTTTTAATGATATAACGAATGAATTGGTTATAAATTTATCTGTCCCTTTAAATGGTTTAACTAACTATCAAATAAAAATAAGAAATTTAAAAGACATATATGGAAATGAAATGCCTGAATATACTTCCACTTTTATAACAAGGGAAGATAATCCACCTTATTTATTAAGTTCTTTGCCTTTTGATAAAGAATTAGGCATAGCAACTGATTCGCAAATATTTTTAGATTTTAATGAAAATTTAGATATATCAACGGTTAATAATACGAATATAAAATTAGTAAGTCAAATGGGTAAAGAAATACCTACTGATGTGTATTATTTTGATAAAAGAATAATTTTAAAGCCTCAAGACCGTTTAAAAAATAACGAAAAATATAATGTTAAAATTAAAGATATAACGGATGAAAACGAGAATAAAATTGTATCGACTATGACTTCTTTTTACACTACTGATAATTTATCTTCTAGTAGTATGTCATTTGCAGCTGTAAGCAATAATAATATAGGTTATGTATCTGGAAGAAATGATGAGGGTCAATTAGGATTAGGTGACAAAGTAGATAGAAATACTCCTACTATATTACCTGGTAAATGGCAAAAATTAAAAATATGTATTAGACATGGTGTTGGTTTATCAATAGACGGAACAGTATGGGCATGGGGAAGCTATAGATATGGGAAACGTGGTGAAGGAACTATCACTAATATTTCCGATGGGGTAATGAATCAAATAGGAACAAAATCTGATTGGGTAGACATAGATTGTAATGCTGATGCTACTTATTTATTGAATAATAAAAATGAATTATATGCGTCCGGATTAAATAATTATTTTCAATTATCTAACGGTAACAATATAAATCAAGCGAATATAGTTTTATCTGAAACAAATGTATTAAAAGTAAACTCATTTGGTAATACAATGTGTTTAATAAAAGAAGATAAAAAAATGTATTGTATAGGTTATAATAATAATTCTCAAGCTGGTGTAGATAATGGAAATGGAACCGTTGCTGTATTAACTAATATTGATACTAAAATATATAATGATATACTAGATTCTTCTTATTATAATAATGGTATGGGAATAACTGAGGATGATAATATATCATCTTGGGGCTATAATAATTATAATAACCGTGGAACCAGTGGGCTTGTAAAAAACCCAATATCTGCCTTAGTTTTTGCTTCTGGTTTAAAGTTCAAAGAAATATGTAGTGGAGATAGACATACTATGGCTTTAACTACAACTGGTGAACTTTATACAATGGGGACAAACTCATATAATGCAATGAATAATTCTTCGATAGGTATATTAACAAAAGTAACAGCGATAGATGGGATTATATTACCAAAAATATCAGATATAGCTTGTAACTGGTATGGAACAACTATTATGGATACAGATGGTATATTTTGGGTATGGGGTAGAAATAGTTTAGGTCAAAAAGCAGGTGCAACTGCCGTTGGCGTAGATGTAACTGTTGCAACAAAGATAACTACGGATTAAGGGGATAGAAATGAAACATATATTGATATTATTACCTTTACTTGTGTTATCACTTTTTGCAAATGATATAACGGTAGAGATAGGGGAAAATCCTTTTTTTATAAAAGATAGTTTAGAAATAAATTATCTTTATACAGATGTTGTTGAAGAAACAACTAGTAAAATGGAAATAGGTTTAAAATATACTGAAAATTTATATTCTTGGTTAAATATAAATACTACTTATGGTTATCAAATGTCTGATACTAAGTATTTTACATCTAGTGCTAATAATTACGGTGTAGGGCTTGAATTGTTTTACGATTTTAACAAGGCTATATATTTATCATATTCAACAAATTTATATTATAAATCTACTACTTATACGGATACTAATGGTTTAGAATTAGCTAATAATGATGATATAAAATATGATAACGAATTGTCTATATATTTTGCTACTTTTAAATATATTTATAATAAGGTGTATTTTGGAATATCTATGCAAGACGAAATTGGAATGTATTACGGTTTTTCAACTAAATATGAATATGTAAAAGATTTCACTTTTGGTTTTGATATAAAGGTATTAACCACTAATAATACTGATTTTACAATAACTAGTGGTTATATATTTTAACGAAGATTACTTCTTTCTTCTTCGAATAATACAAATTCACCATCTGTATCAAAAGTGTTAAGGAAATTTAATGCATCTAATTGATTATATAATCTAGTTGGTGTTTTTACTACTTTATTAGTGTTATCACAATCTATACTTGTTTCTACATTTTGTACTTTAAAAACATCTATGTCTTTATTTAGGGCAAAAACAGCGATACTGTTGCCATAGCCTTGACTATCAAAATCATATTGTATATTAATTGAATCAGAAGTAAAATCTGATTTTTCTAACCAAATAAAATCATCTTCTACAATTTCAGCTAACCCTAAGCAATATCCATAAAAATTAGAATCGCTCGCAATTCCAAAGATTTTTGTTGGGTTTTTTTCTACGAACTCTCTAAATTCGATTAAGATTTCATTATCTTTCATTTTTTTAAGCCTTTAAGTTTTTTTTGTAAGGATATTATAGCATTACATAGCTTAAAAAGATATTAAATATTATTCGGTGTGATGACATTTACCACATAAATGAATACCACTATCAGCATCAATGCTAATTTCTTCTATATCTGTTATAGTTAAGCATTCACCACATTTTGCAGCTTCATCGTGATTATAAACGTTAATATTATGTTCAACTATAATATTCCCTAATATTTTCATTAGTTCTTCTTCATCTTCGGTTATAATTGAGGGAATATCATTTGTGTCCCACCCTATTTCACGTATATAATTTTTATTATCATTGTAATGTTCTAATATAATATCTGGAATTGTTTTCATTTTTTTTTTTATAACCTTTATTTTCTAAAATTTTGCTAATAATTCGGAAAAAGTTTTTTCAATTTTTTCATCTGATTCTTCTAATAGCATTTCTACTACGCCTGATATTTTTTGCATTTTTATATCAGCATCGTTATTGATAAGTTCTATGGCTTCATCTATTATAGATTGTTCTGTTTGTTCTTCTTTTAAAGTTTTGCTGATTTTTTCTACTAAAGAATTTTTGCTTTTTAATATACCGGCGGTAATCATACTAATTAACTCGTTTCTTTTTGCGTCTTTCAAATCTTCATATTTAGTAGTTTTCATATCAACCCTTTTGTTATATTGTTTTTATAAATAGATTATAGCATTACATTGCTTAATTATTTATTAAATAATACTAAGCTCTGGATATTTATCAACATACCTATTATACATTAATCTATTTGTATTTAATCCACCGCAATGAATATATAAAAAAGGTTCTTTTTTAAATAAATCTAAATTCTCTTTAATACTTATAAACATTTTCGGGTCATATATGTATTCAAATTTAATATTAGAATTAGCTTTTTCTAAATATTGAATAATATTGAATAAATCAATATTTAATTTACCATATCTATATCTTTTTGAACATTCTAACAATGTAGGCTGCACTTCGTTTGTCTCTAGTTTTGTAAAATCACTGATATCAGCTGATAATATCTCATTTTTAACTACAATAGACGTAGAGAATAGCTTGATTCTCTTGCTATAACCTAAAAGGTTGATACTTTGATTAAGATATGCGATTGTACTACCTGTTCCGGACGGTAAGCAAACATTTAAAGATAACATATTTTCTTTATTAAAAAAATCAATAATTTCATTTGCTAACATTTCTAATCCAGGTGCTGCTTCTTTAGATGCACCGCCTTCTGTAATATAAAAATAATTATTTTTAAAGCCTAAATTATTTTGTATAAACTTTTTTTTGTCATTATATTCTTTGTCATTTAAAGAAATAATATTTGTTTTATTATCAAGTGCAGCTTTTAAATTACCTGTATTTTTGTGTTCTTCTATAAATTCTACTGGTCTATTAACGTAGTAAGTAAAACTAATATCGAACGTTTTTGTTAGTTCTGATAATGAATAAAGTAGATTAGATTGCATAGAGCCATAACAATATACATGATTGATTTTTTTATGATTATCTAAAAAGAAGTTGTAAGAATCAAATAACTTTCTGGCTTTATTACCAGAAAATTGTTTTGATATTAAGTCATCACGTTTAATAAACGCATTTAGGCCAAATAAATTAAGTTTTTCAACCGGTGAATTAAAAGTCACTATAAGATTCAATCGTATCTGGGTTAGTATCAACTGTGATTACATTCCCAAAGTTAAAATCACCATTTTTGCAATAAACTCCAAAATCTGTTTTGAAATCAACTAAGATTAAACCATCTGGTAATTCAATACCATAATTATCTAAAATTTCTGCAGACACAATACCGATAATTCCAGCGTCAACTGGTAATTCATAATCTATTAAATTATTTTGAAGAATTGAGGCTCCCATACCTTCTGCTAAAAAGCCACCATCACCATAAGAGGTGCTATCATAAAAACATTTAACAGATGGATTATCATCGATGGTAATTTCTCTTGTATCACCATATTCTACTTCATCTAAAAAATTACCCCATTCATCATCATCGATAAGATAACATAAATCACCGATAACATATTTACCAGCTTTAAAAATATCAGTTGTTTTATTATAAGTGTGTTTCATTATAAAGTCCTTGTTTTAATTGATATTATTATATCCTAGTAATACTTATATAATGCTTAAAATTTTAATAATTTAACTAATAAACTTTCTGCTTTCTTCTATTATTTTAATTTCTTCTAATAGGTGATATACCCAATTACTTGCTGATATATCAAATACAATATCAACCCATTTATATAATTCTAAAGGAATAGGAATAACTTTTACATTAAAAACATCGGAGTTATCTAGATAGGGTTGTTGGCGTTTAACTAAATCATGAAAATTTCCATATTTTAATACAACTGGGAACATATCTTTCTCATTTTTCATAGGAAAATCAACCATGATACTTAATAAAGTAACCTCTTCTCCGCTATGTTGATATTTTAAAACTCCATTATCTTCTTCTATAAATCTAGAAGAATAACTTTCTTCTACAAATTGTTTTCTTTGTTCTGCATTCATTTTTAATTTCCTTGTAATATATTGTTAAAATCATATTTTTCAATATCATTCAGATGGCATATAAGATATTCTTGTGCATTCAGTGATACCGAATGAAAAAGCTCTAAATATTCCTCTATAAAATTAGTATGTTTTACTATTTCGTAGATATTCATTTCATAATTAAAGGTTAAATTATCATTAGATAATGAATATTCTATATTTGTATTTTTATTATCAATTAGACAACCACATTTACAGTATACTTTCTCGTATCCTTTTTCGTTGGGTGCAAAGAACGTATGATGTCTTTCACAAATAGGACATATAGTTGCATATTCAATAAATATAAGAACAGTTTCTAAATTTTTTCTTTTCCATCTTTTGTGTTCTGAATATTTTTCAACATATTGTATATTTAATTTTTTAGTCATACGACATAAAGAGGCTAATTCATTATGTTTTTGAATAAATTGTTTAGGGTACCAGAATTTGCCATATACATCTTCTAGTAAGATTCCTTTTTCTGTTTCAGTAATAATAAAATAAATAAATTCGTTGTTTTTCATTTTAGAATAATAACATTAAGCACCTTAAAAGGAGATAAAAAATAAGTATTAAGATTTTTTTAATGTTATCTGTATAGAATATATTGTTATATATTGTTATATATTGTTAAAAGGAATAAAAAAAAATGATATCAGGAATAATATTTATAGCTGTAGTAGCATATGTAGAAATGGGTGGTACTGCGTTAGGGAAAACTAGAACACAATATGAAAAAGAATTAGTAGAAAAGGAAATTTTGTTAGAGAATAAAAGGAATGAAGAATTGTGTGGGTAATATTAAGAGAAGCATAAGCCTTCTCTCAATATTAGACTGCTAGGGCTTCTACATCGGGTTCTGAAATAGGACCATAAATATCAAATTTTTCTAAAGCTTGATTATTACTATCCATAGCCCAAGTTCTTCCCTCAAAAAAAGCACGTGATTCCTCACCTTCTGGTGCGTCATCCCATCTCGTAAAACGACTAATCACTTTTGTATCAGATTTTTTACCATTGTCATAAATCATTTTAGAACATAACCAATAATATTTACTATCTTCTAATTCACTGTTTGTTGTAATTTTTTTCATTTATATAGCCTTTATTTTTTTGATTATACTATATAAATACTTAACAGTTGCTTAATTATTGTTTTTGCCAGTATCATTGTTTTCCCAATGATAATGGCACACTGACACATATTTATCTTCTGAACCTGCTTCAATTTCTACACCTGTCTTAAATACTACACCTGTTTCTTCATCAAATTTTAATACCATTGTTGCTTTTGCACTGCAATGACATAGTGTTTTATTTTCGATTAGCTTGTCTGCTCTAGCTAAAAGAGTTGCGCTTCCTTCAAATAAATCCCCTTTGAAGTTGGTTTTTAGTCCAAAACATATAACGGAAATATTTTCACAATCTACAAGTTTTCTAAATCCTAATACTTGTTCTTTTGTTAAAAATTGTGCTTCGTCTACAAGAATAGCTGTAACATCTTCATTTTTAAATAGTTCATAAGTATTATCTTTTTCTTTAATGCTTATACAGTCTGCTTTAATACCTATTCTGGATACTATTTCGGTTTCTCTTTTATCTAATACACTTTTAACTAATAATGTTTTTTTACCTATTGAAAGATAGTTGAAATTTATTCCTAATAGATTGGTTGTTTTACCAGCATTCATAACAGAATATTCGAATATCATCTTTGCCATAAAATTCCTTTAATATGATATCTTTATTAAAGCAAAAATTATCTTAAATAAACTTTAAATCTATCGAAAAAATAAAAATAAGCCGGTTAATAATATAGTTAATAATATAAGTATATCTTTCTTTTTGATAATTTTTCTATCGCTACCTTTTAAAATAACTCCATCTATAACATATGAAGACGTGATAGAACCGGTTCTTTTGAATATAGCAAAGTATTCTGCAGATAAAAGACTTCCACTAATAACGGACAAAAAGAAGGTAATAAAATAAAGTCCTATATATAAAAGAGTATTTTTTACAATATCTTTCTTTTCTACATCATTATATTCTTTAAGTAAAATCAGGTTTTTTATTTCTTTGAAGGTATGTGTAAAAAATAATTTTATAGAAAAATGAAACACAAAAGATAAAAAAATCATAGAATAGACTAAAAAACTTTGATATTTTTGAAACATTAAAATGGCAAAAAATAAAGTATTCGCCAAAAAAATTGCAAATATAAATAATGTTATTGGGCTTTTTATATCGTTTTTATTTAATTTATCATAGAAATAAAGTATGTTGAGAAATAAAAAGAATGAGGAAAATAATATAACTTCTGTTAGGGAGTGATAAGGGGAAGCCATTGGGATTTCTATTCCAAATAAATTACGATGAACATACGATATTATAATGATTAAATAAATTGTAGAAAATGAAGAAAAAGCAATAGAAGAAAATGTATTTTTCTTTTTTAAATTTAATATAAGTAAATAAAAAGATAAATTCTCGAGAGTTAATGCTGCCCAAAAATCCCAATTATTTATAAAATTAAAATTAAAAGAATCATATATAACTAAACTAATAACCATAAAGAGTATGGACATAAGTAAATAATTGATTATTACCTTTAAGCTTTCTAATTCTTTATTTTTATTAAAAAAGTATAAGGTCATTTTTTCAATAAACCCTAAACTTAATACTGCAATAATCCCAAACATTTAATTCCTTTGGATTATTATAAAGTCTTTATTATTTATATAAACTTAAGTATTTAAAGTTATAAGAAAAGTTTTCAAATTTTCTTATGCTTTAAGTAAAGAAGCTTCTGCTTCTATTTTCTTATGTGTAGTTTTATGTTTATACATTTCTTTGTCAGCTTTTGCTACAATTGTAGAAGCATAATCGTTTTGTGAAAAAGAACTGATGCCAAAAGAAAATTTTAGATTTATATAATTATCATCTGGTGTGTGAATAGTAACATCACGTAATTTATTTGTTAATATCTTCATTTTATTTAAAATTTCAGATTCAATACTACTATCAAATAAAATAATAAATTCATCACCGGCATATCTAATAACTTTATCTTCTTTTCTAAGATTATTAGATAAGAAAGAACTAAATACTTCTAGGGCATTATCACCTATAACATGGCCAAATGTATCGTTGATATATTTAAATTTGTTAAGGTCAATAAAAACCAAAGTTCCTTCTCTTTGAAACATATTGTTTTCATCAATAATATATTTTGAGAAATACTTTTTATTATATAAAGAAGTTAATTCGTCATGGTATAGTTCATGATTTAGCCTTTCAATTTCAGATTGTTGTGATTTAATTTTCTCTATGTGTTCTTTGTTTAACAATTCTTGGATTTTTTCTTCTTCGCATATAAATATAGCTTTTTTTTCTTCAATTGTTAATTTTGTATCAGTTTTAATCAAATTAAAAAATTCTTTCATATATTGTGAAGGTAATTTGATATCTATCTCTTTTTGTCTAAATAAAGTTTGAGATATATTTTTTAATACTGTTAATTGCATATTGAAAATCCTAATTATGTTTTGTTTTTAATATTATAGCAGTGTACTGCTGAATCTACACTTAAACCCGAATAGTGATAGCTATAGTTGTGTCTAAAGTATTTTCGCCCATATCATCCAAATGAAATCTAACCTGTTTATTTTTTACTACATCATCGAATAATACACAGAATTCTGATTTTTCATTTTGTTCACAATGCATTAAAAAAGTTTTTGTTTTTTCATCACCAAATATAAAATCGGCTAAAAAATCAGTTTCTAAAATTAAAAAGTTAGGAGCTTCTTTTTTTATCAATGAAATAATATTATTTCTGTTAAAAAGAAAAATTTCTTCTACTGGAATATTAAAAATACGTTCTATAGTTTCTTGTAAAAACATTTTAAAATTTCTGACATCAGATAACGATGTTATTGCCATTGAAAATATAGTTATACTAGTAAATTTTTTCTTTTGTTTTTTTTCTATTTTTTTAATTAAATTTTTAATGTTTTTGATTTTATCATTTAAAATTACTTTTGTAGTAAAGTCATCTATAATAGTTTCTTCTAAATCTAAAAACAGTTTCATTATTTAATCCTTTTTTATAATTATACCAATGTAAACTTATTTCTATCTTAATTTTATATTTGAAAACATTATAATAGAAGAATAAAAAACAAGGTTGTTAAATGTTAAAAAATTACCAAGAAGAAATTTTAAAAGAAATCTATGGTGTTATGATATACAAAGGGTATGACGTAGAATTAAAAAATGAAGCTATTATAGTAAGTAATTTAAATAGAAGTAGTAATGAAGAAGCTTTTAATTTAATGGAGAATTTTTGTTATATTATAGCAAATGAAAATAAGATAGAAAATAAAGTTCATTTTTTCGAAAATGGTGAAGATACTTTGAGACTTTCCTTTATAAATCAATAAATAAAATACAAAATATATCTTTTTTAAGTTTGTCTTAAAGTTATTTGATTTATTATATATAAAATCAAAAGGAAGATATAAATGAAAAAAATGTTAAAGATAGTATTACCATTATTCTTGATAATGGCAACACTATACGGATATAATGCGATAACAAAAAGTTTAGATAATATAGTAAAACTAGAGGCTTTGTTTGCAACTGAATTTAATGTAAAAATAGAAACTACTAACGAAATTGGCAAAACAAAATTATTAGATTATGAAAAACAATATGATGTAATCATTTTAGACGGATATACTTTTATGTCATCACTGTCTAAAAGTGTAGAACTTAAAAAAATGTACAAAATTAAATTAGCGAAGTTTTTAAGTGACAATAAAGAAAAATTACAAAATAATTTAAATAATACTAAATTTAGAATTATATTGACAAAAAATATAATAGATAAATATGTAAAGATAAGAATAACATTGTTAGAAATGAACAATTTTTTAAACAATATAAAAGACGAAGAATTCCGTATAAAAACAAAAAAAATGTTTTCTGATGGAAAAATAGGTATGAATGGATTATTGGAATTTGATAAAAACAAATTAGTTTTGCAAGAATTACGAATGAATGATTTAAATGAAAATATAAAAACTCATATAGCGAACACGAATTTAACAATAGAAAACGTATGTATTGTAGAAAAAATGAAAGAAGACAAAGTAAAAACTTCTTTTGATAAAATTCAAATAAAATCTGTTGGTTCGGATAAAAAAGAAGATTTTAATATAAATTTAGAATTTAACAATTATTATCAAATATCTGATATAGATAGTGGTGATTTTGATTTTACATTTAAAAATTTAATTTATCATGTAAAAATGGAAACAATGTCAGCAGATTTTAATGCGAATGGTATATCTGGAAGAACAAAATACAAAGAAAATAATAATACGATAGATATAATTACTAATTATACAATGAAATTATTTAACTTTGATATGGACATAAACACTCCTATAAGTAAAGACGGAAAAATATTAAAAGTAAACAAAGCTATTCAATTGGAAGATTTTAATTATGACCACTCTTTTACAGGTTTAAATAAATCTGGCTTAGTTGGGTTATTTAATAAGGTTAATGAATTAAATCAGGATTTATCTGATGAAGATATGAAAGAATTGCTTTTATATGCAGAAATAATGGGAAATAATGGTTTTGAAATGAATATGGGATTATCTGTTAATAATATTATTTTTAAACAGAGTGGTGTAACTAAAGTATTGGGTAGTATAAAAGATAATTTATTCTTAGAGTTACGTCCTAATACTATAAAATTATCTGCTAATAATCATAATATAATGTCGGTTCAACAATTTATTCAATTTATAGGTTTGAAAAACGAATTACTTTTATCTAAAGAATTTTCGAAATATTTAATAGATATGAATTTTTCAACATTAACTAAGGTTATACTAGATGAAGCTAAAATAAAATCTAAAGGTAATAAAGAAATAGTAATAACTTTTGACCCTTCAAAGGCAAATGGTGAATTACGTATAAACGATAAATCTGCTTTATATTATATGGGTAAATTACAGCAAAAACAATAACTATTATAGATTGTTTTTTTGAGTATTAAATGATAGTTTAAATGATATATTTTTATATCATTTATAATAATAATAAAAGGTATTTTAAATGAGAACATTAGTCCAGATAGAACAACAGCTTAGGGGTACAGAAGATGGTTTTTCACATTCTAAAGTTGTAGACGAATTACATAAAGATAATAATCGTTTATTGGTTATATTTAATTATATGGCAAAAAATTTCAAAAATACATTAAATTACAAATTAAATACTTTAATTAAAAATTTATTACAGGATAAAGTGGATTTAAACGAAATTAAGAAAGAATTAAAAGCATCGAATATTGATTTATCTTATATATTAAAATCTTACTATGAAAATAAAATAAATTTTACTATAGACGCAGCTAGGTATGAGGAAATAGATATACAAGAAAGTGTATTATCTTTTTTTGAATCTAATTTTGAAGACGAAGATAATATAGAATATTTATTAAATATTGGTATTACTCCGAATATGATATCTGTTATTTTGATAAATAAATTAAAATCTAGAGAAGTTAGTGTATCAAAAGTATTTAGTATTTTAATTTCATTATTAACTGATAAAGATATATTGTTATTTATTGATTTTACTAAAGAAGAATATAAGATGAACACAGTGTATCTTTATAATATTGTTAGTACAGATAATTTTATAAAAGCATTAGGATACAATGAAGAAGTTATTATAAAAGTCATAAGTGATAATGATAATTATACTGAAGAAGAATTGGTAGAGTTAAAAGAAGATATCCAAGATAGGATAACTAGATTAAAACATTTAAAAAAGACTTCTATTCAGAAGATTTAAAATAACATGCTATTTAATATGATATTATCTTTCTCTTCTTGAGTTAGCGTAGGTGTTTCTTTATTATAGGTTCCATATATAAATTCATATTCACTATTATGGGTTTTTATTGATATTTCATAACATCCCATTGATATTTCATTGGTTTTATATTCTTTGATAGTTGAACTAGACATTATCCCTTTTCTTAGTTCAAAAGAAGTATTTTCATTTGGCGTGAAATCAAATCTAAATTGTAATCCAAACACCAAAGTTCCTTTAATTCCTTCTAATTCTTTAAAAAGTTTATTTGTGGTATTTTTGAACTCTACTTTCATTTTAATTCCTTATTTATTTTTAATATCCTAGCATTTCTAACCTTAATGAATACTTAGTATAATTCTTTTTAATATATCTTTAAGGTTTATTGTGTTAGATTATGTTCAAATATGAAAGTATAAGGAAATGTTATGAAATTAGAAAATATACCAGAAGAATACGTAAATTTGGAATATTTAATTATAGATATAGGTGAAATGGATGTCGATAATAACGTTGTTAAAAATTTAAAAGAACAATATAATGAAATATTTAAAAATAGAATAGATATTAGATTGACAAAAATATCAGAAACAAAAGAAGTTGGTTTAGATGAGAGATTTAATATGCTGGTATATGAAGTAGAATCAACTAATGCGCATAATGAAACATTTGTGAATCTTTGTATAGCATATTCGCAAAGAGAAGGCACGTACAATGCTTATTCAGATAATGATATAGGCTCATTATATAAAGATATATATGCTGTTTTAAATAATGATAAAATAAAAGAATTAGAAGCAGTTGAGTTATCTGGAACAAATTTTCAAATTGTAGAGAATTTTTTATTAGAGTTAACTGATAAAGAAAATGTAGAACAGGTTTTACAGTATAATTATTTTGATATACATGGTGAAGCTTCACACACTATTATTACGAAAAGTATAGTGGTTTATGAAAGGGATGAACAACTTTATAGGTTTAATTTGGTTGCGAATATAGATTTATCTAAGGGTTAATCAAAAACGGTTTATTTTCGCTATAATTTCTTTATACAATAAAAATATAAAGGTTAAAGAATGAAACTGTTAGAAATTTCTCGAAATAATTTAATGCGTGTATTAGTAAGTGATAAAGCTTTAAACGATAAAGTGTTAAATAAAAATATCCTTTTAACTCTAGAAGGTTATGTGGATAATAAAGAAAATAGTATTGAAATACAAGAATTGTTAAAATATGATGACTGGCGTGTTGAAGGTGATTACGATTGTGCGACTGCGACTGTACCTGTAATTCAATTATTGGTAGCACATTATAACAAACCTATCTATATGACTAATAATAAAAAAGAATATATAGTGTATGATGGTATAAATTTATTAAATCAAGATAAAAAATATACTGATATAAATAAATGGATACAAAAACAAGGTACTCTTTGTGTTGAGATTGAAAAAGAAGATTTGTATTAACTATAAAATCCCTTTTTCATTATATATTTTTTATTCAAAAAATAAAAATGGTATAATAAGTGAAAAGGACTTGAATGAAAGATATCGCCGCAACCATTCTAATTTTACTAATATTATCAATTAGCACAGCTTATTTAATGAATCATTATTCAAAAGTAAATGTTAAATTTAATATGAATAATTATATGCCACAAGAAGATATTAAGATTGTAACTACAAACACTGATAAAAAATATAACGTGCAACAGATATATACAAAAATAAATAAAAGCGTTTCACAATGTTACTATAATATGGATATTATAGGCACTATTATAGAAAAATTTCAAATTAAAAAAAATACTAAAATAGTTAATTTAATAAAGTTGTCTGATAAACAAAAAGACAATATAATAATTTCGTATAATAATACTATTCCAAATATAATATTCATAAATTTATTTTATACTAATGACTATATAAACAAAAAAAGAATGCAAATAAAGTGTGATGTGGGTGACGAATTTATAAAAGAATTCAATAAATAATAACTATTTTAGTTATTATTTATTCGTTTGTTTTGTGTTAATTTGTTGTGTGGTTGTTTTTTTAGACATTTTTTTAGATAGCAATTCAAGCATATGTTCAAAATTATCAGATACTACTAATATTTCACATAAATTTTCTTGTGGTTTAACATGTTTGTTATGACCAGGTATAACACTATTATTCCATTGATAAACTGTTTCTTCTTTACTTCTACCACGTTCTACTAAATCTCTTTTAATTCTTCTTTCTAGTCTTTCGATTCTATCTGCAGCTTCATCTTTTTTTGCTTTAACAAAAATATTGTCAGCATTTTTAAGAATATTTTTTGTAAATGCAAAAACTTCTTTTCTGGTAAGATTAAGTTCTTTTAATTCTTCATCTGTTAATAATTCATGTGCAGTATCTAATATAGTATGTAACATCATACCTTCTACTATAACAACATGAGGGTTATCTATTTTTTGATGGTCTAATGTGACTTTTGTTGTTGCAAAATCATGTAATGGGACAGATGTTTTGTTTTCTTCTACTAGTTCTATCATACTTTTAATAAATAGTTTAACATCTAGCGCTTGTGGTTCATCAAAATTATGCTTTTCAATGTCTATCTTGGTTAAATCAATTTCTGGATAATACATATCGACAGATATCAAAACAATATCACTAGAAGATTGTGCTTCTATATCATTTATTATTTGATTGTCATATTTCATTTCTTCTTCTGGTAAATTGTCCATATATTCGTCAGTTTTATCACAATGTAGATTGGTTTGTAATTTTTCTGCAAATGTAGTTTTTCCAGACGCAGTTCCGCCACTTATAAATACAAATTTCATTTCATTTCCTTTTTTAAATTATAACATATAAACGAAAAAAAGCATTAAGCTTAAATAAAAAACTATTTATTAAAATTTGCTATAATATGCAAAAAATATAAAAGGAAATAAATGATAGTAGAATTGATAGTTGCAGCTGGTTGTTTTTGGGGTGTTGAGAAAAATTATGATAATATGGAAGGGGTTTTAAGAGCTGAATCCGGTTATGCTGGTGGAAATTATAAAAACCCTACATATAAGACTGTTTTAAAGAATAGGGGGAACAAGTCGGTTATAAACTATGCGGAGGTTGTGAAAATAACCTATGATAATAAAATAATAACGGCAGAAAAATTATTAAAATCTTTTTGGGAATTACACGACCCAACGCAGCTAAATAAGCAAGGAAATGATATAGGCAGTAATTATAGAAGTGCAATCTATTATACAACTAAAAAACAGTTAAAAACAGCCTTAGAAACAAAAGAAAAATACCAAAATTTATTAAACAATGCTGGATATGGAGAAATTAAAACAGAAATTAAACCTCTAGACCATTTTTATGTAGCTGAAAATTATCATCAAAATTATCTTCAAAATAACCCGTATGGATATTGTCCTAACCATTCCACAGGTGTTAAATTTAAACAGATAGATAAAAAGGAAGAGAAATTTTCTTCAAAAATAACACCTATTGGTGGAAAAGAAATTATTGTTATAAAATCACCTAATTACTGTCCATATTGTGAAAAGTTTGAAAAAGAAGTTTCTTCTAAATATAAGGGTAATATAAAATTAAGAACAGTTTTAAAAAGTAATCTTGAAGGATTTGATATTAAAACTAATTTATTTGCTACTCCTTCTATTATATTTATAGAAGACGGTAAAGAAAATTATGCACATATAGGTTATATGCCACCAAAAGATTTTTATCAAGCACTGGGTATATTTAAGTTAGGAAAAGGTACTGGTGCTTACAATGTAGCTTTTAATAAGGGTACTGACGCACCAGGTTGTAAACAATATAAGGTTTTTAATAATACACCAGATGGTGTTTTCGTTGATAAACTAAGTGGAGAAATATTATTTGATACGAATGACAGGTTTAATTCAGGAACCGGTTGGTTAAGTTTTTATAAATCTTACGGTAATAATGTAATAGAAAAAGAAGATAATACATATGGTATGAAAAGAATAGAAATATTAAGTAAAACTAGTGGTATTCATTTAGGCCATGTATTTCCGATAGCGGGTTCTAATAAAAGAAGATATTGTTTAGATGCGACCGTGTTGGAGTTTGTTCCGCGAAAAGGTATAAAAGAATAATACCTTAGAGGTGTTATTCTGATAATGTATTGGCTGAAGAAACCATTTTTTCTACTATTTGACGTGCTTGTGAAGTAACTTCTGTTGCTCTCTCTTTATTTAATGAAACAGTTTCATTTTCTAAATTAAAAATACCAGTTGCAAACCCTACTAATACTAATAATCCAATAAGTTTTAAAATACTACCCATGTTAAATCCTTTTTTTTTGTGTAACACATTATAGCATTACATAACTTAAAAGGATATTAATAGATTAGTTTTTGATTTGTTTACTTACTTTTTGAACTTCTTTGCCTACATTAGAAGTATCGAACCCTGTTAAATCTTTAACACTAGTTTGAACTTTATCCATGAAAGTACTAGTTTGTTCTGGGTGATAAGAAAATTTATTTGTTGTAGAGTTAAATTCAAATACACCTATCCAAAATCCTATAATAGTTAATAATACTAATAATCCAATGACGTTTCTCATTATAATTCCTTTTAAATTTATCTATATTATAAATGAATAAATTGTTTTTGTATTTATAATATAGATAAAAGGAATTATATATATGAAAATTAAAAATATTATATTGTTGAGTTTATTATTGATGGCTAATGTGGAAGCTTATAATCAACAGTCTGAGGAAAAAATAGTTAAAGAAGCTATCGCAGAACAAATAGAATTAAAAGAAGGTTTAATGAATATAAATAAAGAAAATATAAGTATAATATTAAAAAAATTAAAAGAAAATTTATTAAAATTGAATAAGATGAAAGAAGAATTAAATACACAAAGTGAAAGAATAGAAAAAGTTATAAAGGAAGACTAATATTAGACGAAATATTCTCCGTCTAACATTAATTCTGTGTCTTCATTTCTAATTTCTATATTAGAACAACCATTATTTCTTAAAGAAGAAATTTGTGTTTCTGCATCAAAAAAAGAAGACCAAGCAGAATGTTTTATGTTATTTAAATAAATAACAAACATGATTATGCTACTTTCTCGTAACCTATTTGCATATCTACAATAGAATTGTTTTTCAATCCAAAAATAGTATTATCTACCTCAACAGAAAAGACGTTTCCTGTTTCATTTTGGTATTCGATAAAAGCTAAACAATCGTTAGCAAATACAACTTCTGAATCATCTGCTTCTTGTTTATCAATTTTGATATCAATAAACACATTATCTTCCATTTGAAAACCGTGAGCTTCACTTGTTTCTTTCTGAACCTCGATAGTTAATAAGTCGCCGCTTTCTGTTTCGTATTCTATATTTGTATAATCTTTAAAAACACCTGTTACTGTTCCGTTTGTAGATTTAGAAATATGCATTTTAAGCCTTTTATTTTTTTTGTAAGTATATTATAGCATTACATAGCTTAAATACTGCTTAAAAGATGGTATAATATACTTAAATAATTAAAAGGATATTATAATGACAGATTTAAAAGGTTTTTTATTAAAAACATTATTAGATAATGGGTTATATGCGAAAGAAAAACAAAAAGATTTTTTATCAACAGAAATTAAGTCTGACGCAACTTTGGTTACTGAAATAGATTTAAAAGTGTCAGATAATATAAATAAAGTTATAAAAGAATATTCTATATTGAATAATTTAGACTTTTCTATAATAGATGAAGAGAAAAGTCCTAATTTAGATAACTATTTGAATTCTGAATATTCTTGGATTATAGACCCTATTGATGGAACTGTTAATTATTCTTTGAATTTTCCATTATGGGGTGTATCAATTGGGTTGTTTAAAAATATGAAGCCTTATGCTGGTGGAATATATATACCAGTATTAAAGATATTAATCTTAACGGATAATGAAAAGGTGTATTTATATAATTTCGAAGATAATAATTTAGAAGAATATGAACCTAATAATAGAAATCTATCTAATAATGTTGGTATAAACTATATTGTGAATATGACTAACAAGAGTAATAAAGGTTTTAGGATAACAGAAGGAATGGTAACTATAATGAATGCAGCGATTTGTAATTTATATTTTACAATTACCGGTTCTTCTTTGGCTACTATACAAAGCGTAAGGTTATGGGATAATGCAGCTTGTTTTTCGATAGGAAATAAATTGGGTTATAAGGCTTACAATATAAATAATCAAAAAGAGATTATACAAATAGATGGTAGTATAATAGATACAAAGTTTCAACATAAAGAAAACTTTGTTTATTGTAAAGAAGAAAATAAAGATAAAATCTTTTCTATTCTAACAGCTAGATAATAATATAGATTTATTTTCTATTTATTTCTAATAATTTAGTTAAAAATTTATCAATGTATGGGTTGCTGAAATTATATATAAAAATTAATTCCTCAAATATTTCAAAAAAAGATAATGATTTATTTGGAATATTTTTCTTTATCAGTGTATTATCGATTTTCATAATGTCCCCTTTTTTATCAATAGAATAAATATAAGATATTGTTTTTGGGAATTTAACTATATTGCTTCCGTTAATATCTATAATATAATAATATGTAAAATAAGATATCAGTCCTATAAATAATAATGTAAATGTAGAACTAACTATTGTTAGAGTTAATAAAATAGAAAGAGAAATGATTAAAATAATAAATATATTTTTTGATACTATATTCTGATTATTGATTTTTCTGTATAATTTTGCCTCAATATCATTGAAATCATTAAACATATTTTTAAAATTTTTTTTATTTTTGTTATAGAATACAATTATATTTTTTCTGCCAATATGTATTAGTAATCCTACATAAATACGCATTAAAAAAAGTAAAATAAAAGGCGATAAAATAATTTGTGTTTTAAATAATGAGCCTATAAAGATAATGATAAATATAATAAATATATCTCTTTTTAATGTTGAATTAAAATATTGTAAAATAGTTTTTTTAGTTTCTTGCTTCATTTAATTATTATAAATGAAATAAATATTTAATATTTTTATCTTTTTTCTATATTAAATGTTTCTAATAAATATAAAGTTTCGTTATGGATATTATTTTGCATTTCTATATTTTTATTTCCTATTTCTTCTTCTAATTCTTCTTCTGTAATATTTTGGGTTGCATATTCATCTTTAAAAATTTGAATACTTTGTGCTATGTATAAAACATCCTCGATTTGTGTATTTTTTATTTTAGTTATATCAATATAATTTAGAGTACTTAATAAAGTTAGTGTAAATTCACTATCTATCAAATCTTCTGGAATAACCCCATATTTCATAATATCATCTATATATTCATATGGTGATGTTATTATCTCAAAAAAGAATCTTGGAAAACCTTTTGAATTTTTAAATTCATTACTCATTTTATTAAGTAAAAACATCATATTATCAAATTTTATTTGGAAATTTTCATGTTTAAAAGTCATATATTCATAATTAGAACTAAAATTTTCATTGCCGGAATGGTTAATACTACCTTGTAAACTACTTGTTATTAACAAAGAAGCTATTATCGTTTTATATATCATATATTTCCTTTTTATTTTAGTTAAAATTATACTATATTTTTAACTAAATAGGAAGTTTATAGAATAATTAAAGATTAAAATCCGTACTTTTTATTATGACTTTATAACCTAAACAAAAAGGTTTATAATGTTTTCACTAAAATATCAAGAAAAATTAAAGATTTTTGAAAGTAAAAACGAAGCTATACAATATGCTTTAAAAAAAGAAATTGAAGAGTGGGAATTATTGGAAAAAATAGTTGTATCTAAGCACACTATTCTACATATTCCTATATTATATAAGGTTAAAGTTTTTTAATATTTAAGCTATTTAACTTTTTACGAAATCTTTTCCTTAATCAACCACCCCATGAATGAGGTGGATTTGCTTTCCTAACTAAATAGAATTATTATTCTATAGCGAAAGGCTATCCGGCTTGATTCACGCCTTGTGTAAGCTTTACTTTGCTTACATTTAAGTAAAGAGATTTACTCAAAATATTTAATACTGAATTATAATCTCTTGGATTTTTATATCCACATTCTTTACAATTATATTCTCGGTTAGACAATTCTTGATTATTATCTATATTTCCACAATTATTACAGCTTTTACTGGTATATTCTGGAGCTACTAATTCTAAATATATTTCATTATATGCACATTTATATTTAAGAATTTCTACAAATAAAGCGAAGCTTATTTGCAATATATTTTTCTTCATTGACTTTGTTTTTTCTTTTCCTAATAGTTTGATTTTATTTTTATGAGTAGTTTTTTCTGTCATTTTCTTGACATTTAAATCCTCTATCACTAAATGATTTATATTTTTCTCTTTTAAATCAACTATAATTTCGTTTACTATTTCATGTAATTTATAAATCTTTTTTCCAGTATTCTTTTGATAAATTTTATTTATCTTGTCTTGAGTTTTCTTAAAGTTTTTACCTAATTTTACTTTCGTTTTCTTAGATTTAATAATTCTTCTATTTTGTTTTCTTTGAAGTTTTTTTAGTTTATCTTTATATTTATTTTTTAGATTAACTTTTTTTATATCAGATATATCTAATCTTTTATAATCTTTAAAATTTCCATAATCAACACTATCAATATTTATATCCATTCCATATGAATTTAACTTCATATTTTTGGTAATCTTTTTGAGATTTGTATCAATTTTATCTTCAGTTAATATAACATTAAAACTTATATAAAATTTATTATTTTTATAAGTAATAGTTATAGTTTTTATATCAGAAAGTTCAGGAAATTCTCTAGACCAACGTATTTTAAAATTTTGTCTAAACAGACGCAAAATCTTATATCTTTTATTAAAATCTAATATAGAATATTGTTCTTTTGTAGTTTGAAAACCTTGATTATTAAAATCACGACTAGATTTAAACTTTAACATACCAGTATTATCTTTGCCTAAACTTTTTATAGTTTTCTTAAAATCTTTATTAAAAACAATACGGCATTGTTGAGTGACTTTTGAATTAAAACTTAATCCTCTGCCTTTTAATATTCTTTTAACTAAATCATCTTGTTCTTTTAGGTTGATATATTTTTTGTCTTCTTTTTCTTCGATTAGTAGATTTTCTTCATATTCTTTTTGCTTTTGATTTAAAAGAATATTCCAAGTTTGGTTATAAGTAAAAATATGGTTAAATAGAGCTATTTAAATCATTAGAAGTGTTACAAGTAGAAGATATAATACACTCGACTAATTCTTTTTTGTTCTCTTTTGCAATATTATTAAGGTAAAAAAATTCTTCTTTTTCTTTATCATATAAACATTCTATATCTTCTATATCTTCTATATCCATATTAAATATTTTTTCTCATATTGAATATTTCAATTTACATCCTTTTATAGTAATATAATATTACGAATATGCTTATAAATAACTTAATTTTTATTTAATTTTTATTTAAGCTATTTTTTTGTAAAATCTATAAAGGTAATTACAAAATAAATTAAACAAAAAGAGATAATATGGTAAGAATGTATTTAGATGATATAAGGTCTCCACAAGGTGAATTTGATATTATTATGCGAAGTTCAAAAACTGCAATAAATTATATGGAGAGATATGGTTGTCCTGGTTTTATATCTTTCGACCATGATTTGGGTGGTGAGGACACAGCTATTATTTTAATAAAATGGATGGTAGAAATGGACATGGATTTAAATTATGAATTTATACCGGAAGGATTCGAATTTAATGTTCATAGCGCGAATCCTGTAGGGGCAGCTAATATAAATGGATACCTAAAATCATATTTTACTCAACGTAAAAAGGCACAAAAAGAGGATAATTTATAATGAAAGAAGTTAAATTATATATAGATATGATACCAAGAAGTTCTTGGTATACAAATGCCCGTTCTATCTTGTCTGGTCATGAATGGAATAAAATAAAACGTAAGGTTTATGCTATAAATAATAACAGATGTTCTATTTGTAATGGTATAGGAAAAAAACATCCGGTAGAAGCGCATGAACGATGGAAATATAATGAAGATACGAAAGTACAAAAAATGATAAACATTGTTCCTTTGTGTCCAATGTGTCATTTAACTACACATTATGGTTTGGCACAAATAAAAGGAAAAGAACAACAAGCTTATGAACATTTTTTAAAAGTGAATAATTTTGAAGAATATGAAGCAGAACATTATATGGAAATAGGTTATAAAACTTGGATACGATTAAGTAAGATAGAGTGGAAAGTAGACGTATCTTACTTAATTGAAAATTATGAAGATGATTTAACTGATATTACAAAAGAGAGAATATTGGATATTCAAAAATAATATATGTTATACTATCATTATGTAATAAAAAAAAGGTAAATAATGAATAAACTAAAAGTTGTTAAATTTTCATTTTTTGATAAAACTTATTGGTCTGGTTTTATAAAATCTTATGAAAATAATATAAATCCTGATGATGCAGACCCGATAGATATATATATCAAGGCTATTGAAATAGGGGAGTCTGAATTATATTTATTGATAAAAGATGACGAAGTTATAGGTTTTTATTTAATAGATGTACATGAAGATTTTAATATGTTAAATCATATAGCTATAAATAGAAAACATAGAAAAAATAGATACGCAATAGATTTGATTTCACATCTAAAAGGCATTTCATTGTGTGAAAGTAAATTTATAGTAGTTGAAGTAATGGATTTTTATAAAAAACTTTATACTAAAATAGGATTTAGAGAGTTAAAGATAGATTTTTATGTTCCACATTTTGGACGTGAAACAATAGGAAGATATAATTTAATGTTATGGAATTCGCATAATTCAGATTTTGATAATAATTATAAAATAGTAAAAAAAGCTATCGAAAAAATATATGAGATAAGCTATTATATAGATAAAAACGACCCGATTGTTTTGAAAACACTAGCCACTTTAAACAACCCACCTATTTTTCTTAAAAGTTAGGTTGTTTTGTAAAATATCATGAAATTAAATATCTTGAAAAATCTGATATTTTTTCAAATTCTTTTGAAGAATAATCTTGGTCATATAAAAAGTAATCTAAGTCCTCTTTAATATATTTTTTATTATATTTATTTTCTATAAATTCTATTAACTTGTCTTCTAGCGAATCTAAGATATTAGAGATGTCTATGGTATTCCATAATGTGCCTTCATTACAAAAATCAGGATTACAAAAGTTTCTAAGTGTAGTTGCAACTTTCACACTAGAAGTGCTTAATAGTTTGTGGGTTTCTAAAAGTAAATTTAAAAGTTTTTCTTCTTCTAGCGGATAGTCATCTGTAATATATTCTATTAAGTCATCAAAATCATTTATGTTAAATCTTTTATCTTCTATAAAAAATTCAGATTTAGCATCTTCATCAAATAACATATTTCTTTCTATTAAACAATATTCTATGATATCTGTTCCGTAGACATTTTCTAATCTTTGAAAAATATAATTTGTAGCTTCGCTATAACTTTTCATCCCAAAGGCATGTGATTCTTCCGATAAGAGTGAAATAATAAATTCAGAATATTTTTTATCGTTAATTTGAATTTCTTTTAAAGTATCTAAGATAATTTTTAGCATAATAGTAACCTTTAAGTGTATTTTAATATAAATATTGTTAAAATATTGGTTAATAAGGTCTCCATAGCTCAGCTGGATAGAGCAATTGCCTCCTAAGCGATAGGTCACAGGTTCGACTCCTGTTGGGGACACCAATACAATAGAAAATTATACTATAAATTAACTTATAAATAACTTATACAATCTCTATAGTAAAAAATATTAAAATTTAGGTTTATTATCTTTCTCGTTTCTTCCGTTATCTAAAAAAGTTTTAATTAAATTTTGAAATCCATGTTTAGGCATATGTACTATTTCTATATTAGAATAAATCTCTAACTCTTCTTTTGAAATTTTTACGTTATTTGAATCGGAAAAACTCATAAAGTCTAAAATTATCATTCTAATTTTTTTACTATTAGCAGCTTCGTCTAATAATTGATTAAAAGGTTTGTTATATGTAGCCTCAAATTTATTTATCATTGTGTTTATTTTTATAAACGCATCCAAGTCTTCTATATTGTTTATACCAGATGATTTGGTTTTACCAAAATATACTTCGTATTCCATATCTGGTTCATCAAAATTTATAACAGATTTAACTAAGTATAATTCTGGATTAACAAATATATCTTCTGAATATATTTTCCCAAATACATGTTCTTCATTATATAAATATGTTTCCGAAAAACCATTTTCTATTTCTTCTTCTGTATTATTATTTGTAGTAACAGGTTTCCAAGTTTCTAATATAACTGGATTATATTTTTTATTATCTGGAATGTCTATTTTTAATTCTATCCCATCATATTTAACACTATTTATAAATATTGATAAATTTTTAAGACCATTAGAAAGTTTGGTTTCTATATTGTCTGTTTCATTTTGTGTTGTTGTATTATTACTAGAAACTTCAAAAAGATTAGTTTTACTATTGAAATATATACGAACCTCATCTATTTCATCATCTGTATATAAGGTATAGTTAAAATCGAACTGTGTTTTGTTTTTATCATATTCATTTTTAAATTTATGTTGGGGAAACATTTTTTCTAATAAATAAATATTTGTAGTTGTAGTTACTGTTCTATTGTAAGCTACAATATCTTCATTGGTTATTTTAGTTCCTGTATCTTGTATTCTTTCGATAGTTTCTAAATCTAATACTTGTCCATGTGTGCGTTGTACTTGTGGTATTCCTGCAAAATTACTTTTTAAAAAATATTCCATATTATTGTCCTTTTTTGATACTACTATCATTTGAAGTAGTATTTGTTGTTTGTCTGATTTTCTTTTCGACTTTTGGTATTTCGAATTTTCTTTTCTTTTTTAAATATCTATCAGCTTCGCTTTTTGTTTTAAAACTAACCCAGGTATCATTTTCTTTTTGCTCTTTGTTATTAAAGCCTACAATACTAAAAGGATAATCATTTTCTTTGTTTACTCGAACAGTTGCGTTTTCCCAATCAAATATCGGCATATAGTTTTCATCCCTATATAAAAGTTCTCCCGTGCTTGTTCTAATACATACAATACAATCATCTAAAATACCACCACCACCTAATGAATCAGTTCTTGCTATTAGTAAAGGTATTTTTATATCACCATTAGAATTACCTACGGTTCCCTCTATATCATATTCTTCACCCCAACTTTGTCCCTGTTTTTGTTTGCCTGATAAAACGTCGTCATGAGTTTTTGTAAAACCTAAATCTATTCTAATTCTAGTTTTATTTTTTCTAGCAGTTTCTAAAACACTAATTACTTCACGCGAAGTTTCTGAATGATAAGAAACACCATTTATTGGTTCTTTGTATCTAAATTTATCTTGTAAATATTTAGAAGCTTCTTTTAATTCGATTTCTGTGTATTCAAACATTTGCATTGATTCTTGTTCTTGAATAGATAATTCATCTCCAGCATTTTCAGAAAAATCATTCCGCATATCTTCTATTGTTTCTTCTATAATTAATTTTATAGAGAAGTTTTCCCTATTTTCTTCGGTCCAATTGGTCAGGTTATCTTGAAAAATATTTAATGCTGTTTGAGTAACGTCTTTTTTATGTGGGATATAATAGTTATTTCTATCTTCGAAAATAAAATATCTAGAATTAGCATCTAAAGTTTGTTCTCTTTCGTTTGTGTTAAAAAAGGTTCCATCTTCATTTCCAATTATTAATGAAATATCAGGGTCGACAAAATCATTACCCCGTTCAATTTCTAGTGCTTTTAAATCTTCTAATAATTTTTCTGCGGATATAGGTTGTTCTGTCTGTTCTTCTCCAAAACCAGTATCAATAAATAAATCATAATAATCTTCTTCTTGTCCATTATTTGTAAATAAATCTGTAATATTGTATTTTTTATTAATAGGTATATCTTTATCATCTATTATATATTTAACAACAGCCTCTTTATCTATTTTTATTACTTTTTCTAAATACTTTTTTAATTCTGTATGTTTCATTTTAAATCCTTAAGTTATTTACTAGTATTATAACAAAATATGCTTTATTTAATATTAGCTATATTTTGTTATAAAATAATAAATCAATAACGATTTAAAATTTAAATTTAATTATTTTCGTATTTGACTTTTGCTGTTTTGAAGTCTTTTTTTCCTGTTCCTAGTTTTGGAATATCTTCTACTTGTAGTGCTTTATAAGGAAGCATAAGTTTATTCTCAAATCCACTTTTTAGTTTAGGCATTATATCTTCATCTACTCCTGTATAAATAAGTAAAATCTTTTCGCCTTTTTTTACATCTGGTAAGTTAATAGCCATACAATCAAATTCTTCATTATCCATAATTTTTGACACTTTATCTTCAACAGAGGTAAGACTAACCATTTCACCGCCTAATTTTGCAAATCTACTATATCTATCTACAATAGTTAAAAAACCGTCTTCGTCGAGTCTACCTTTATCGCCTGTAATATACCAATTAGAACCATCTATCATTATAAGTGCTTCTCTTGTTTTTTCTGGGTTTTTTAAATACCCTTTCATTATTTGTGTTCCGCCTATTAAAATCATTCCTTCTTCGCCGGCTTTTAATTCTACTAAGTTGTGTTTTAATCCGCTTTTTTCATCTATAATTAAAGAGGTTCTATATTCCTCTAAATCTTGTGGGTCTACTATTTTCATAGAACTTCCTGGCACAGGCATACCTACTGTTCCTTGCTTATTACCAACTTGTAGATTAAATTCTGGTGACAACTTATTAGGTATATTTACACTAGCTACCGGTGTGGTTTCAGTTGCGCCATATCCTTCTAAAATATCTTTATTGTATTTTTCTTTAAATGCTAATCTAACTTTTTCATTTAATTTTTCAGCACCAGATATTACAAGTCTTAGACTTTCAAACATTAAAGGGTTTATTTTTTTATTATTAGTGTATAGTCTAAGAAAAGTAGAAGTTCCTATCAACACAGTAGCTTTATATTTGAAAGCTAATTTTGCAATATTCAACCCATCAGTAGGGTCTGGATGTGAAACAACTGGTATTCCTTCTACCATTGGTAATAAAGTAGTAACCGTAATACCAAAAGCATGAAAGATAGGTAAATTTCCTATAATTACGTCATCCTCATTAAGGTCCAAAATATTAGAAACTTGTTTAATGTTACCTATTATATTTTTATTTGTTAATTCTATACCTTTTGGTGTCCCTTCGCTACCACTACTAAATAATATAGCAACAGTATCGTTCATTTTTGTATTTTTAACCCAGATTTTCGAAATCATTTCATGTGTACATAATCTTGTTTTGATGATATTTAATAATATTTTAGGTTTTGTCATTTCCTCTTTTAAATCTTCTAAATAAATAACTTCCACTTTGTTTAATAAAGGGGTTAAGTCAAATCCTTTTCCTTTTATTTTATCAATAAATTTTTTAGAACTAATTATCGTTTTTAAATCAGCTAATTCTGCTGCTGCTACTAATGATTCTATTGTGCTGGTATAATTTAAATTAACAAGTGTTTTACCTAGCATAAGAGTTGACAAATTAGTTACATTACCTATTACGGTAGAAGGTAAAATTAGTCCTATATTTTGTCCTTTTATCCGTTTTTCTAATATATTTCTTAGTGTAACAGATAGCCCTAATAATTTATGACCCGATAAAGACAAACCTGTTGTATCAGCCATAGAAAATTGATTTCCACGAAATTTAGCACGTTTAATAATTTCATCTGCTAATGTTCCGGTTCCTTCTATAAAAGCATTCCAAGAAGTTATAGAAAGGTCAAATATTCTTTTTTTGATTTCAACTGCACTAATATCCTTTTTCACAGTTTCGCCAAAAGAGATAGATACTTCAAAATATCTGTCTACTTTTTTCACATAATAATCGTTTGCTCTTCCAAAAACTGTTCCCCAAAGACCATGTAAATAAAATGGTATTATTTTGATATCTTTATTTTCTGTAAATTCCAATATTTTTTCAAATCCTTTTTTAAATTCACTTAAACTACCATTTCTTGTTATAGCACCTTCTGGGAACAAGCAAACACAATGTCCTTTGTCTAACTCTTGTGCAATCGTTTTCATTGCAGATACACTTCCGCCAGAAGCAATAGGTATAGCACCAAACCAATTTAATATATACTTTAAATACCATTTATTATATATTTTTTTATCCATAACAAATTTAATACTTCTAGGGCTAGACATTTGAACTATAGCCCAATCTAAAAAGCTAATATGATTACCTAAAAATAATACTGGTCCTTCTGAGGGAATATTTTTAATACCATGTACCGTTAATTTATAGCGCATTTTAATAATAGCTGATAAAACAAATTGTATTAAGGATTGTGGTAATGTTTTTAAGGTAAAAAGTGAGCCTATTGCTAAAATAAAAGTAAATATATATAAGATATTTAAGCTATTAATGTTAAAGGTTGCGAATAAAGTTGTTGCTGATAAAATAATTAAGAAAAATACACTTTGAACCCAATTATTACCTGCTAAGACAGAACCTTCGCTTTTATCTTCAGCATTAAATTGAATAAAAGAATTTAAAGGAACAATAAATAGAGCACCAAATATACCAAAAAAGATAAAATCTATACTTAGGAGAAAATAACTATCCAGGATAGTCATTAGAAACAGAGTAGTGGTTACGCCTAGCCCACCGATAGGGACTGTTCCAAGTTCTATATATTCTGTCGAATATTTGCTATAAATAAAAGACCCTAAAATCATTCCTAATCCAGCCATAGCCCATAGTCCATTAATTTCTAATACATTATCAATATGTAAAAATTCCTGTGCATAAGCTGGAAAAACGGCTAATAATCCTTGTGTTATACCCATTAAAATACTTAGCCCTATAATACTTAATAGGATACCATTCGTATTTTTTAAGATGTTTATATTCTTTTTTAATAATTTAAGTTGAAAATAATCTGGTAATGAAAATTTCATTTCTGAATTGGTCTTTTCTGTTGTTTTAAATTTTAAACTTAAAATAAATTCAAATATACTTAATCCTAAAATAATTTGTGAAATATATAAAAAACTATTTAACAAAATATCAGGCGATATTAAATCTGTTTTTGCAAAAGAATAGCTATTTTCAAATAAGAAAGAAAACATGGTTAATGAAAAAAGAATAAAAAATGTCACTGTTGCTTGAACATGACTATTTCCTTTCGCTAAATTATCTTTACCATATAATATTTTAATATAAGCATATTTTGCTGGACTATAAATAGCACTTTGGATACCTAGTAAAAAAAGAATACCGAAAGATACAAAAAACAATCCATTAAGATAAGCAAACACCATACCGGCGGAAAGAATCATTCCTATAAACGCACTAGTTTTAATAATTTTATCTTTTGGGTATTTATTTGATATAAAGCTGGATGGAGAGAATAATAATATAAAAGGTATTATAATTAACGCATTAATTATAGTTGTTAGTATAATTTGTTCTGTTCCATCGAAGGTTTTAAAAACTATATTTTGAAGTGTAACTTTGTGTCCTATATCTACTAAAACATTTAAAGCAATTATTGCTAAAAAAAATATTTTGTCCATGTTTGTTTTCCTTTAATTTTAATGTATATTACATTTATAAACCTTAAAAGTATATAAAATCATTTATCTTAAGAATTTTATAAGTAATATTATGTAATAATGTTACAAAATAAAGGAATATCTATGGAAACTTTAGAACAATCAAAAATAGAAACATATATAGAAGAGAATAAGGTAACAGAATTATTTAATCATAATGAATTACCTTATTCACGAATGATTTCTTATTCTAAATCTACTTATATGTCACAAAAAGGTAATGAATATAATACTATAATTTTCAACGCTAATGTATTTATGTATTTAGAAGGAAAGGCTTATAAAATTTGGTATGGTGACTTAAATTTGTCAAAAACAGATGGTGAAAGATTGGTTAAAATAGCAAAAGAGCTGAATACTACTCTTTATGTCTTATATGAGATGGACGGACGATTTGAAAACGAGACAAATGAACATCCAAAAGACAAAGCTAAATGGAATACTGAATTACCAGTTCCGTATGTTACAACTAAATTAAAAAAGCATTTGGACAGCCTTAAGAAATTGGATAATAAAATTAGTAACTTAGAATCGAAGAAAAGAAAAAAAGAATTAAATTTTAAACATAGTCAACGTCCTATAATTGAATTAGAAGAAATTTTTGGAAGAAAAATATTAAAAAAGATACCTGTTCCTTATTCTTTTATCAATGAAGAAGCAACACGTGTTATAAAAGAATATGATAAAAAAATGACAATCTTTAATAAACATATCAAAGAAAAAGGTGAAGAAAGTGCGTATAATTCATTAGATTTTCCAGAATATGAAAAAGGTTTAATAACTAATGAAGCATTAGATAAATTTTTATTAAATTTTTTAAATATTGCAGATGATAAAGATTTGGATTATTCTAATATATGGGTTAATTATAAAACTGCAAAAAAATTAACAAAATTAGCTACTGCTTATGAATTATTAAAGAATAAATCAGAAGAAGATAAAATTAAAAAAATAAGTAATTTTGCAGTTTATATGGCGATAGTAACAAAATCTTCTCTAGAAGGGTATATGAATAAAAATGTACATAATATTCTTTCATATGAAGATGATTGTATTTATGTTTTAGAAAATTATGAGAAGAAAAAATTTAGAACAACTTAGTTCTAATTTATTTTGAGGTATAATATTCGAAAAGAAAAAAAATGAAAGAAGAAAAACGAATAAATATATTATTAAAAGAAATAAAAAAGGTATGGGTAATCAAGAGATTGATTATGAATTAGGAGCTTTGTATTCTAGTTTTGATTCTGAAAAAAGTATATATTACTATCAGAAATCAGCTTCCCAAGGTAATAAGGCGGCACAAATTATCTTAGGTAGAGTTTAAAATAGACTATTTTAAGTTTATTTTAAGATAAAATATAATAATTTAAAAAAAAGGAAATAAAAATGAAAAATATATATCAAACAACAGAAGAATTACTTCAAAGTAATTATGTAGAGTTACTTACACTTGCTAATTGTATTCAAGAGAAAGTGGTAAATGACAGTGAATATAAAGTAAATGATAATGAAACGGCAGAATTAACTTTTAGTAGATATTTTGAATTGTTATTAAAAATGGATTTTTTACATGATGATGAATTACCGAATATACTTCCCTATATAGAAGAGCAGAAAAAGAATTTTTTTGCAACTCAATCTGATATAACAATTGAAAAATTTAATGAAATTAAAGAGACTAATATTGCTTTTATTACTTTATTTTGGGAAGATTTAAAAATGTATAAAACTTTTGATATAGTGATTGATATAGGACAAAAAATAGTAGTTCCACAACATCAAGCTATTTTAGGTGATATTATGAATGAATCAACTGTTTTAAGTTTAGCAAAATCTGGTTTTGAAGAGGAAGATATTATTTTATTTTCTATTTCAAAAGAAGATAAATCTCTGATAACTATTACTTCTTTATATATACCAGAGACTGGGAAAAAAGAGATGATGAAACATTATAACGATAATGATATGGTAAAAAATAAAACAGAAAATTATGAAGATTATATGCTAGGTTTATTACGTGAAAATATAAAGAAAATGAAAGCAGAAAAAGAAACAGCAAAGTAAGTTTATTCTTAATTTTATATAATTTGTTATAATATATATAAAAAGGAAAGAAAATGATATTAAGTTCGGTAGAAAAACAAGAATTAGCAAAAAAGTTAGGTGTTAAGAAATCTGATATTCTAGAAAGCCCATTTGAAGATAATATTCTTCTAATAGAAAATTCTAAAGGATATGCTGTTGTTAATAAAGCGGATATAGGAAAAAATTTTAAAGATAAAATAGTTAACACTTATGGTTTTGAATATTTTATTGATACTGCATTAACAATGGAACAAAAAAATAAAATGTTAGATGAATTAGGTTCAGATATTATACAGAATACTGAATCATTTATTACAGATAATGAATTTATTATTTTAGATAACATGGAAGAGTGTAACCACGAGGAAGGCACTAATTATACTGAAATAAGTGAATATATAGCAGAGCAAGAAAGTGTATTAAAGCCTGAAGATTTACAAAATCCAAAAGCATTATGGGAAGCGGAAGTTCTTTTTATACCGGCATATTACAATGATGAATTTAAAAAAAATATAATAGAAAGATATGGTTTAAATGAAGATAATATAATATCTTACATTTATAAAAATATAATATCTGCAAACGAAATGTTATCTGATTATTCCGAATCAATATCATTGGGCGATAAAATGTTATATAGACGTGATGTTGAATATATAAATGAAAAAGAAATTGCTTTAGAAAAACAAATTTCGGAAGATATGTTGCCTGTAATAGAAGAAGCGATAGATGAAGGTGATTATTGGCATGGTTATGAACACTCAATAGAAGATACTTCTCCTAATGGTTATGATATCAATATATATTTAAACAATGAAGAAAATCTTAAAGACGGTGTTACAATTGTAGCTTACGGTTTAAAAGTTGACACTAGTGAAGATGCTAAACCCGGTATATATTTAGTTGATACAGAAAATATCCTACATTCTTTTGTATTATCAGAGGAAGATGCGAAAAAGCTTATAACAACTGCTAAACAGAAAAAAGAGATATCTACCTCAACAAAAAAATAGTTAAGAATAATATAAGTATCTTTATAGTATAATAATTTATACATAATAAGGATACTACAATGCACGATAAAAATTCAATTGAAAATCTTACTAACGGAACTTTTCTTTCTATAGAATTATCCCCTTCTCTAAATAAACATATAGATGATTATTTATCAAATGAAGATTTTATCAATATATCTCCTTATTTTAATCATATTATAGTAACTGATAGTCCATTGGGAAGATATACTCATAATCCTATTCTAACTTCTATATATGTTCAACAACAAACTGGTATAAAAACAATTGCTACATTTGCTATGCGTGACAAAAACACACCTTACGCTTTGGCAGAAATAAGAACAGCCGAAGCATTGGGTTTGGATAGTTATATGTTTTTAACTGGTGATAAAACTAAAGATGGTGTTAATGTATTTGAAAAAAGTTCTACTGATTTTATGAAAGAGGTTTGTATTCAGAAACGTCATAATGGTTTAAATACCTTGATGTATACTACTTGTTCTAATCGTTTAACAGATAACGTAAAAAAGAAAATAAAAAAGAAAATTATGAATGGTGGAGATGTTGTCGTTACTCAACCAATAACGAGTTATGAAGAAGCTTCTGCTTTAAAAGAATATTTTTCAGAATTAAAAGATGAAAAAATTGTTGATAGAAATTTTCATTTAGTAATTGGTTTTTTTCCAATTATTAAGTTTTCAACAGCTAAATTTTTACGCGAGAATGTGCCTGGTGCAGCTGTATCTGATGTTTTGTATGCATTATTAGAGGAAGGTAAGGAGGATGAAGCTTTTGAATATAACAAATCAATATATGAAAAACTTATAGAGAATAACTATAATGTCCATTTAATGACGGCTAATAATTTTAAAACGATGAAAAGATTTATTTTTTAATCATTTTAAAAAGTTCCCACTTAAAACTACAAATGTCTACCATGTCAAAAAGTGCGGTGCAGGTGTTAACTTTATCTAATTCTTTAAATGTTTTAAATTTTTTCATAGCCTTGATATATGCTTCGTTACTATTATCTATCTCACTATTTTTAAAGTTATAAGCATCACAATAAACTATTCCGTTAGAATAATCATTTCTCCAAAATGGACAATAATATTTTGAATTATAACAATATGGGGTAATATCTTCTTCTGATATGTTGGTCATATCTTCTTTTATACCGGATATATTATGAGTGATAGGAATATAGTTATATTTATAATCAATTATTTTTCTATAAGATAGAGCGTATTTAGACCATCTTTTACCACGTATTTCACTAATTCTATCTTCGAATTTAAAATGTGTTATTCTTTTATTTTTAAAAATATTTTCTTGAATTTTTTCATAAAAAGAAATATCGATTCCATAAGAGAATCTTTTTATTCTATTAACGATTCTTTTTCCAAAATTATTTTCTTTACCTATATATCTTATTTTTGACATCAAAAACCTTTAAAATATTAAAATTATAATAAAGATACAGTAATAAGTATTAAAATAAGTTTAAATTATTTCTCTTCTAATAAATAAATTTCTTCTAAATTGCTATATTCTTCATTTGTTATCATATATCCTATACTGTATTTTATCTCAAAACCTGCAACAATATAAAATCCTATATGGTTTTTCATTATAGGCCAAATTTTCTTTTCATTTATAGTTGACATATTCTTAACTATTTTAAAATCTATTCTGGTGTTTAATAATTGTCCATTAAAATTATTATCATTTATCTTTATATTTTTATCTATCGAATATTTATTTAAAAAGCCCTTATATGTTCTATCCATTATAGAAAATCTTTAAATAAGTTTATTTCATATTCATCTGCACTTATATCAAAAACATTCAAGTTTTTAATATAAAAATTTTTCAAAGCCGTATTATCTAAAAAAGAATCATCATATGTATGTACAAGGAGAAAAAGTTCTGTTATATTAAAGTCTTTCGACATTTTATTTAAAACCATATTGATTTGTTGGATAACTATATTTCCGTATCCTAAATTTCTATAATCAGGTTTGATATAAAAATCTTCTAATGTAATATATTGTTCAATTGATATTTCAAATTTACCTATCTTTTTTTTATCTTCATAGATGGAAAATTGAAATATTTTTTTAAATCCTTCACATATAAAAAAAGGTTTTTCTATATAATTGCTAAGTTTATGGGAGATTATTTTCATAATAAAATTATATCATTTAAATGCTTAAAATATGATAAAATATGCTTAGTTAATAAAATTTTTAAGGCACAAAAATGAAAAAATATATATATTCGTTATTACTACTTATGAATTTATATTCTGACGATATAGATTTTTACAGGGGAAATATTATAGATTCTGATTTACTAAATATAATATCTTTTCAAACAAATAAAAAAAATATAGATAAAAGTGTAAATATGTATTCTATCGGATATTATAAAGATATGTGGAAATACAAAACTATATTTGAAAAGAAAATAGAGATACAATTAGGGGCAATACTTGGTGTTCATGAATTTTCTACGGATACATACGAAGGCGACTTTCTTATACGTTTTAAATTAAATAATGTAATTAAAGATATTTATGGTTTTAATATGGGGTTTAGTTTTGCGGAAGGTATATCTTATGTTACTGGCGATATAGATTATGAAGATGGAACAAAAGACAACCCTGATGAAGTATATCACTTTCAAAATTATTTACAGTTTCAAGCTAATTTAGGTCATGGAGAATATAAAGATTTTCAATTATTTTTTAGGATTCACCATCGAAGCGGCGTATATGGTATAGTTGCACCGCCCAAAGTCGGTTCTAATTTTGTTGGTTTAGGTATAAATTATAAACTCTAATTTAAACTAATTTTAAGTCTATTACATATATAATAGGTTTAATTACAAAAGGAAAAAAATGACTTTCAATTACACGATAAATGATATAGTAGATAAACTTTCAAACCCGGATTGTTCTGACGAATATATTGAAGAAATACATGAATTAATGATTAAAAATAATTTATCTATTGAGGAAGCAATAAGTAATTTACGTCATATGCGAATATATTTTGATTATGATGATTGGATAGTGGATTTAATAAATCCGTGGGTTAAATATTTAAATGAAAAAAATAATACAAATTATAAAAAAGAAGAAATAAAAGAATTTTTCTTCTTCTCTTCCATACAAAATGGAATGGATTTTTTGCTTAAAGAGGAAGACCCTTACCAATATGTAAAAGTTCGTGAAGGTATATTGGAATTATTTATAGAATTGGAAAATAATGGTTTATTAAATAATGTAAGTATTGTTACTGCGACTGTTCCCGAAACATATCTTTCTAAGAAAAAACAATATGAAAAAGATATCTATAATCCTTTATGTGAAATATTTCAACATAAATTTAACAAAGAATTTCCTCTAACTTATAGTGATACTTTTATTACAACTACAAAAAAAGAACTATTAAATTATAATAATGCAGTATTAGTGGATGACGCGAAACATAATGTAGAAAAGGTAGTCAAAATAAATACTTATGCCTATGCGATGGTTGTTAATCATGAACATAATCAAAACCTCACTACTGGAGACCGTATCATTAGATTAAATAAAACTGAAGATTTTTTTAAAATATTATTTCTTATTTCATTAAAGTCTTATGATAGACGGAATGATGAAAATAAGCCACATTTAAAAGAAGAAATGTTTTTAAAGAATGATAATGATTAAGCGTTTTATAAGATAGATATTGATACAATGTCTTTAAATAAAAAGGACTAAAAATGATTAATAAAATTACAATGAGTGGTACAGTGTCTGCTAGTTTAGAAAATGATAAGGTAGTTTTTAAAGAAAACACAATAGTTGAAATAAAAGAGAAAGAACTTATCTTATATACTGAGGGAAATTGTTCTAATAATATTAGTATTATAGGTGGTGGTAGTGGTATTGTTATTAATGGTTCTAGTGTTATTGTTAATGGTAAAGATATTAGTGATTTAGTTAAAGAGGCAAGTAAGGGGAGTGCAGATAAAGAAGCTGAAGGTGTTTTAGAATTTGATTTATCTAAATATGATTTAAAAATTAAAAAAATCAATATGTCTGGGCAATCTAATTTACTTTTTGCAGATGAGGTTTCTTTAAATAAATTAAGAAAAGTAAGTTTATCGGGGCAATCAAGTATTTCATTTGAACAACAAAGAATAGATGATTTATCTATTGGTTGTAGTGGTCAATCCCGTGTTTCTATGTATAATATTACTTTGGACGAGTTAGATATTAGCTGTAGTGGTCAATCTTATGTAAGTGGTCGTAAGGTAACTTATAAAGAAATAGACAAACATACTAGTGGTCAATCAAGAATTGAGATTAATTAAAGGTTATTAAATGTCGAATATTATAAATAAATTAAAAAATGGATATATTATAGTTATGTGTGGTGGCGAATCTTTTATAGTTCAGTCTAATAAATTGATATCTATATGGAGAAGTACGGTGTATCCAATTGAAATTATAGATACTTCATATGATTTAAAACCTTTAAAAATATATGATGGTAATGATATTATGGAAATGCCAAGACTTTTTAGTGAATGTGAAGTTAAGCCAATTTATGAAGAAGGTATTTGGGTTTAATTTTTATTAAATTAAGAAGATAGGTTATTGGATATAGTTAATATAATAGCCATATCCTCCAATTAAATACAAAGATAGTTAAAATGTTAACTATCTTTAATAACGTCCCATAACTTTTTAAGTAGTAACTTACTTACTTTATTGCGTACCGATTCTCTACTATTACTACGGTCAAAATTAAACAAATAATTATAACTTTTATCATTTACACTGTCATATATTGAAGTATAAGCCATAGGCGCTCGTTCATCATATGAAGTAGCGATACCTGTTGTTGCAATACCATATGTCGTATTAAGTTTTTTTGATATATTTTTTGCCATTAAAATGGCTGTTTCTTCATTTACTGCATCTCCACCTAAAATTTCTTTTGGGATATTTAATTCTATCTCTTTTACTTCTAGGAAATAACAAACCATTCCACCTTTAAATACTTTTGAAGCACCTGGTGTATCTACTATATCGCTGGCTACGCCACCACCTGTTAGACTTTCTGCTGTTGAAAGTGTAGATTCGGTCTCAGTTAACTTTTTAATAATATTTTGTTTTAAAGTCATTTTTGAAATCCTTTTTTTTGTATTTATATTATAGCAGTATAAAGCTTAATTATCACTTATTTAGCTATAATTTCACCATTAAATAGTCTTAATTTATTAGTTATACCTATAAATCTATCTGGGTAAGCAGGTCCAATTCCAACACAAGTAAAAGTGGGTTCATTGAACTCGGTAAATCCGGCATCTTCTATTAAGACGGCCGGTAAATTATTATCGATAGCTTTTTGATAAACATTTTTTAAAGCCTGTTCTGATTTAACATATACTACTATTTTCGTAAATCTATTCATTAACCAGTCATTTATAGCCCGTTCATCCGGTTTATTCAGGTCTAATTCGGCTTCAAAGACTGAAATACCTTTAGTGTCTTGGTAATTGTTAAATACCCTTAAAAGTGCTCCTAGTGACGCATGTGATATTTGTGCCCCGAATTTACCTGGACTCATATTTAAATCTTTACGAACAACTAAAACTTGTTTTGGTTCATTAATTTGTCTTTCATTCATTACATATCCTTGTTTTTATAAAATTTCATCTGCATTTATCTTAACATAAAAAATAATTTTTTTGTCATTTAAGTTCATAGATTTGTAAAATTCATATATATTACAATCGTGTAATTTAGACATTTTTATTTCACTTAAATGAATGTCTATAACATTGGTATTTATTATTGTAAATATATCTGAAAAAGAATGGTCGTACCCAGTATCTGTATTATTGATATTTCTTTCTTTTACTAGTTTATTATTGTAATAAGTATCTGTAATTTGCAATTGTTTTTCTTGGTTTATGATATATGCTTCTAAAACAGGAAACGATTTTGATTTTGAATAATTTCCTACTATACTATCAAAATTTTCAATGATATTTTCTTTTGAAGAAAATGGAATTAAAAAGCTTTCTAAACTATTGATTATTTTATTTCTAGCAAAAAGTTTTTTCTGTGTAATCTGTCTTAATTCTTGCGTAGGTTTAATAAATTTATCAGAATAATTAAATTTTTCAATAACATCATAGTCTTTATCAAAATACCACCCCTGGTATAATCTGATACCAACTGATAAAGAATAAATAATTTCATCTTTGTCTTCTACTCCTTCTGCTAGAAGTGAAGCGCCTATATTGTTAGCTATATCTGATATAGATTTAATAATATTTTGATTGATAAAATTTTCTTTAATGTTTTCAAATAAACATTTGTCTATCTTTACTATATCTGGTGATACTATATTCAATCTGTCATAAGTAGAATTTCCTGTACCAAAATCATCTAAAGCTATTTGAAACCCAACTGATTTGTGTTTTTGACAAAAGACGTATAATAAATCATTATTTTCTATGCTATTTTCTTTGATTTCTAATACTATAGAAGAAGGTTCAACACCGTATTTATCACATAAATCACAAAGATAAAATTCATCATTGTGATTGTAATCTGCAATAACGAATTCACTTTCGAGATTAAGAAATAAAAGTGGAATATCTTCCATATATTTTTTGAATTTTTTAATAGACAACTCTAAAAGGTGTTTGTTAAGCTTTAGTGTTTTGTTTTGTTTTGCAACTGCAGCAAACAATTGTGCTGGTGAAATCATTTTTTTTTGAACATTCTCAGCTCTTACTAATGCTTCTACACCTTGAATTCTTTTGGTAATAGAAGAAATAATAGGTTGAAAATGTATATTAAAGTTTATATTTTTGAACATGTGAGTTTAAGCCCGTCCTATAATTATTGTGTTATATTAACATATATTTTAACATAATCGAACTTAAGGTTTTCTTAATTTATTACTTTTTTATCACAATTAACGAATTAATTAAATAAAAATTCGTCATCGGCAATAAGATTGTAATTATTGATATTTTAATTATAAAGGCAATTGAATAGAAATATAAAGGTGGGTAACGTAATGAGAAATATTGGTAATATAACATCTTGTATTAAATTTGTTTGATGAAAATCTTCAAAATTTTCAGGATTTACTAATATGTGTACTTTAGTGCCAATTTTAGTTGGTGTTTCTACGAATATATTATTAGATACAAAATAATTAGTATTATTTATATAAAAAGAATATAACTCTGTTTTAAAAACTTTTTCCAAATAATCTTTTCTATATATATTGGTTGGGATTGTATGATTTGGATATTCGTCTGGGTTATGTTGAATATTATCTACTACATTTGCTATTGTATGTATCCACTTAGTATTGTGGAGTATATTAGTGATAAGTATAAAATTACCTATAAAAAATAAGATACCTACTAAAATAGTTAAAATTAAAGTTTCGTTTGTCATAATACTTTCCTTAAAAAGGTTTATATTATTATAATAAAAAATTATATATTATCTATATTTTATTATTTTGTGAATTGTTTCTAATATTACTAATGTTTTGCTGTTCCATTTGATAATTATTTAATAAAAATTTATCGCTTAGTTCTGATTGTGTATAATAAAGTTCTTCTCTTAATATTATTCCTAAATTTAAAACTGAAAAAGCACTTTCCCAATTATCATCTATATTATATTTTTTCTTATTATTTCTTTTCATTGGAACATAATTGTTAAAAAAGTATTCTTTCAATTTTTTAACATTAATTGGTATAAAATTTGTTCTTTGTGGTATATTTAGTACAATTTGAAAAGAAGATAGAATTTGTTCTATATTTGAATTTTTATTTAACGAATTCTGAAATATATTAATATTTTTCTGACTTTTTATTTTTTCTAATAATGGCTTGTATAATATCTGTAAACAAATACGAAAATCGTTATTATATTCTTGTAAGATTAAATCAAAATCTAATTGTGGGGATAGAATACTATATAAAAATCTAATTTCTTCTTCTATGTTAAATTTAAAAATATCAGAAAAATCATTTGAGCCTTTAAAGTGTACTAGATATAAATCGTCGTCTGACAGAGTGAATAATTTTCCGTATTTTCCAATATTTATATTAGGATTAGAGAAAGAAATATTTTTATCTAAATTTTTGTCTTTAAATTGGAATGTAGAAATAGTATCGATAATAATATTATTGTCTGATATAGCGCCATTATGTGATAATTCTTGTAATTCTATATTTACTCCGTTGCAGGTTCCGTCTATATCTGTAACTGTAATGGCATTGTTTTTTCTATACTCGAGCGATTTATTAATCATTTTAACAAAATAGTTTCCAATTTTCACCTCATCGGTTGTATATTTATCAAAATAATTATTAGTCATTTACTTATCTTCTATTCTTTTAATTGCATCTTTAAATATTTCAGTGTCTAATTCTGTCCCTATAAAGTTTCTATTTAGGTTTTTGCAAGCGATAGCGGTTGAAGCACTACCAGCAAATGGGTCTAAAACAACATCACCTTCTAAAGAAGACTTTTGAATTAAAAATTCAATTAGTTCAACAGGTTTTTGGTGGTCATGTATCATATCTTTTTTTGAAACTTTTCCAAACTCTAAAATATCTGTGTGTCTTTTTGTTCCATTTAATTCTTGAAGGAGTAAAGGCTTAATTTTTTGACTTGTTCTTTTTATTCCATAAATAATAACTTCATGTTTGCTTCCATAAGAGTAAAATAAATCACCTGTTCCATGATTATTTTTTAGCCAAATAAGTTGGTTTTTTAATTTAAACCCAGCTTCTTTGATATTTATAATTTGTTCTGGTAACGCATCAAATCTACCAAACCAATAAAAATGACGACCATCTTTTAATACTCTAAAGCATTCATTTATAACTTTTTCTAAAAAATCATTATTATCGGTATCATTTAAAATACCATCTTCTGTTTTAATTTTACCCTTAACTTTTCTTCTATTATTTGTATAAGAAATTCCATATGGTGGGTCTGTGACAATCAAATCAACACTGCCGTCTTCTAATTCGGCTAATCTTTCTAAACAGTCTTTATTTTGTAAATCTATGTTTTGCAATTTTAATCCTTAAAATATATTACTAAGAGTATAATACACTTAAGCTTAAAAACGAATTAACTTGTCTTTTATTTGATATTGTTTGGATTTAAGAACAATTTTTTTCTATGAGTTCATTTATATAGGTAAAATCGAATATATCACTAATAATCATCTCTTTAACATCTTGTATAATACATTTTTTTGCATTATTATTTAAGATAGGTATATCTATTTCATTTAATATTTTTTGATTAAATAAAATTCGTTTTCCTTTTTTCGGTCCTTTTTCTTTGTAAAATAGATTAAAATATTCACTATTTAATAGCCCAAATAAAAAGAAAATTTCTTCTTGATTATCTGACGTTATCATTAAAGAATCACTAGAAATATAATATGGTTTATTAGTAATAGAAAACCATTCCTTTGTTTTTCTTGTTATATTAGGAACTATTATTTTATAATTTTCTTTATGCTGTTCCATAGTATTTTTGTTTCTAATCGCTAAATAATTCCACCAATTTGAAGATTTTGATATATATCTATTACTCAATAATTCTTGGTTATTATATAAATATTTCCATACATTAGGGTATCCTATAAAATCTTTTTCTGATTTAATATTATTATCAATAAATAAATAGTCATTTAATTCATTATCTATTTTAAAATCATGTATATTTTTAGATTTTATAAATTTTTTAACAAATTTGTCTTTTTCAAAGTCTTCAAACGTTTCAAGTATTTTAAAACTTAAATTAAAAAATTGTTCGGCTCCATTTACTATACCAACACTAACTTTTGCTATATCTGACAATTTAATATTATTATCAAATGTGTTGAAATTACTTAAATCCCATATATTATTATTTTTATTAAACTGCGGAATAGAATAATTTTTAAAGTATTTATTATCTATTTTATTTTGTAATATATTTGACAGTTCTATAACAACTTCTTTATATTTACCTTTACTAAAGTATTTAAACACTTCTATGTTGCTTACTTTTTTCTTTCTTTTTGTCCATTTAAAAATTATAGTTTCAGGTGCAGCATTTTTAAATATATTCAAATCACCTAAATCTATTATTAAATCAAATTCGCCTTCACTATATAGTTTTGTGCGTAGGGCATTAGCATATGTATTGTAAAAGAAGTCATATGGAACAATATATATTAGTTCTCCATTATTCCTAAGTAAATCTATGGATTGCATTATAAATGCATAATATATATTTCCTTCGCCACTACCAGTTATATTTTTAATGGACTGTTTTGTACCTTCTGGTAGATTATCATTTGTTATATATGGTGGATTACCTATTATTAAATCTACTTTTTTATTTGTATTTATGGATAAATAGTCTTTATTGGAAAAGATAATATTTTTATTTACTTTTTCTTTGATATTGTCTTTAATCTTGATACTAAACTCCGTATCTATTTCGTAACCTGTTAATGATTTAAAATCTACATCAAATAATTTGTAAAAAAAAGCACCAGTTCCAACACCGGCTTCTAATAAGTCTTTATTATGAATATTATTAGATAATTTAATCATAATATCAACAATTTCATTAGGTGTAGGAAAGTAAGCTATTTTTTTCATTTTATCCTCGATAGTTTATTATTCTTTTGTTTTAAAAAGAAAAGCATATTCTTTTTTAATTCTGTTTTCTTTTATTATAAAGTCTTCTACTTGTTGTTCTGCTTTAAACCATAAAGCTATAATTCCAAAAAATACTAATAAAATGTAATAGTAAGTAAGATAATCTAAATATTCCATAATCTATTCCTTTCTTTGAATAAATTATAAGGTTTCTAAGAAAAATACTGTTTTTTAATAATATTTTGAATTTAAAAAAATAATAATATATAAAACCTTAATTTAAGCTTTTGTAAATCACTGTTTGGAAGAAGAAAAATAATTATTAGGTGTAAGATTGCTATTATCAAGTATAATAGGTATAATTAGGTAATATAAAAAAGGAAAAAAATGAAAAAAGTAATAGGAACTTTATTATTAGGGATAAGTTTATTGCAAGCTACACCTTTAAAAGATGTAACTTTAGATAATGAAAACGGTGGTTATATAGATGGAAAAGTTTGGTCTTCAAAAGTATTAGAAGGAAAAACTACAATGTTAATGTATGTTGACCCGGATGAACGTGGAAAAGGCGAAATTTTCAAATCTATAATAGAAGGATTAGAACAAGATATGGATTTTAATAAATTTCAAATCATGGTTGTTTTAAATCTAAAAGCAACTTGGAAACCAAACATGATTATTATGAAATTATTAAAAGATAAAGCTAAAGACTACCCACAACGCATATATGTAGTAGATAAAGATTCTGTGTTAGTAAATGCCTGGGATTTTAAAGATGACGAATATAATGTATCTGTAATAGATAAAAATAAGAATTTAATTTATTCGCATTCTGGAGATTGGAATGAATTAGAAATGAATAATATAAATAAAGTTATTCGAAGCGAAGTCAAAAAATAATCTAATATCTACATTTTAATTAATATTTAAATGTAGATATGACAAAAATAGGCTTATGGTAATAATACACCAAACAACTAATGCATGTATTAAATGATAAAGTTTTAAAGATAAATTATTAAATTTCTTTTTGTATTTTTTCATAATATGTTAAAGCCGCTTCTAGTGTATAAAATGCATCGTTACAAGCATTATGAAGGTATTTTGTTTCTATGTCTAACTCTTTACACATATTTTCTAAACTGATAGAACTCTTATAGCCGTATTCAATAAAATTAAATAACTTTGTAGTATCGAATATTTCCATTTTATTTTTAATATCTTCAGGAATAACTTTTAAATCTCCTGATATATTATGTCCTATGATAGCATCTGAATTTTTAACTAGTTTTAATAAATGTGAAAGTGCTTCTTCTTCTGTAAAAATTATAGTTTCACCATTGTTTAAATTATCTTTATTATCTGGAACGTATTTACCGTTACGAACTTTTAAATTTTCTTTAATAAGGATATTGCAAGAAGTAACTATTTTGCCATTTTCAGATATAGAATAACCTAATTCTAATAATTTTGATTGCTCATCTTCGTAATATTCAGTATCAAAAGATAATATTTTTTTATCTTTAAATTTACCGAATCTTTCTAAATTATTTTTAAATTTAGTAACTACTTTATCAGATTTAAATACTTTTGGTTTTGCTTTTTTTTTCTTATTTTTGTTGGCGATTTGATTTCTACGTAAATCTGATTCCTCATATTTAACGCGTTGTCCTTCTTCGAATACCCAACGTTGAGCAATTTCTACCGGTTTTAATGGTATTTTTAATTTAAAATAATTGCTGATATTTTTATCATCGAATTCTTTGTAAATTATCTTAAAAATATTAGGTGACAAAAATTTATCACCATCAATATCACTAAAAAAGATTTCACTATTTTCAAAATAAGTATCAAGAGCAGAAAAATAAATTCGTTGATGTTCTTCTTCGTTAATACTTTCAAATATTTTAGCTTCGAAAGTCGGTAAATGAATTAAATCAGCCATTAACTACCTTTCTTGATTTCAATCATAATATCATCTACTATGCGGTTTTGTGTTTTAGATAATTTTCTATTATCTTTTAACCATACTAAAAGTTCTTTTGTATCTACAAGATATTTAGAAGTAGGTTTGTCCATAATATTAGATAGCCTATCTACTAGTTTAATAACTAATGCATAGCTAGACATACCAAGAAGTTTTCGCTGCATATATGCGTTCTTAGCTTTATCTTTACCTAATTCTTTTTTCAATCTATCAATCTCATTTGTATCAGAAGTTAATTCTAATACTAAACCAGCGACCATAGGAGAAAACACGGTTGCTAATTCAACAAAATCTGTTTTTGTATCTTCTAAAGTATCATGTAAAATAGAAGCAATAATAAGAGTGTTGATATGTTTAGAACTTTTATACTGTCTAAGTAATTCGGAAACGATAATAGGATGGACAATATAATCAGCCCCTGTTCCTCTTCTTTTTTGCCCTTGGTGTTTTATTGTTGCAAATTCAATTGCTCTTAAAATATCTTTTGTTTTCATTTAAATACCTTTATTTTTTTATAGAAAATATGCAACGCATACGTAGCCTGTTTTTTCTTTTAAATCAAAGTTCTTTTCTACAATATCAGCTGTGACTTCTTGATTGTCTTTAAATTTGTTTTTGAAATATTTTTCAATTGCTTCATTCATACAATTCAAGATAACGTCTTCACCATATACGCCGTTTTCTGACGCTTTTATTTTAATTACAAATGGTATAATTGCATAATTATCATTTTTTCTATATTTGATTTTCAACATAAATTTCCTTTTTATTTTGTTGTGTTATCATTATAGCATTACATTACTTAATGATAACTGAAGGGGTTATGAAAGTAATATTTGTTTAAAAACTTTCAACATTGCTAAATTTGTTAATTCAGAATTAAAAGTTAACGATTCAAAATCATAAGTTTCTAATTTTAAATTAAGTTCTTCATTTAATTCTTCGTATTTTCTCAACACAAAATCTGTCGTTTTTTCTGAGTTTTTAACTGCTAAAACTAAGAGTCTTTCTTCCTCATTTAAAAGACTAGGAGAGTAATCTAAATTATCTAAAAGTTGTCTTAAAGAAAAAAGCATTTGAAGGGATTTTGCACCTTCTTTAACTCTTTTGTTATTTTTATTAAATATGTTTAAACAATTTTTGCTCATTCCAAAAAATCTACTTTTTGCTTGTGCTGCATCTAAAAAAGAATTTTTACTATTTTTAAAAGTATCAAATACTTCTGTGTTGAAGACATGATTAGTGGAAAATAACATATCAAGCATATTCATATCATTTTTCAATGATAATCTAGTAAACTCACGTAATTCAAATAAATTTAAATCGTCATCTGGTTTTAAATTTAAATCAAATTCTTTATTTAAACTACTTAAAAGTTCATTCCATTCTTCTTCTTTTGTGTTAGACTTATCTAATGATTTTTTAAATTCACTATCTAAAAAATTATCTTCAAAAGACCAAACGAATACGCCCTTAAGGTCTGTATCACTATTATTAAGAACTAAATTATGTAATTTACTTCCAACTGTTGTTAAGAACAACAAATGTAAAGTTTTGTTGCCCAGTTTAAATGTTTTTGATTGTTTAGTATTCATATTGTGTTCCAATATTGGTTTCATAGACTATCGTATCTATCAAACGCCACCTCTTAATTTGTTGAGTTAAGATTCTCTAAGTGTTATTATACATTGTTTAAGCTTAAATATAGTTTAAAACTATATCGAGGCTACCGTATCTCCATCTTGATAAGAAGATAGTCCATTTTTAAAAATATCTTCTCTTATGTCTTCTATAATATCATCGGTAATTAAAAAATCTATATCTTGTTCTGATAATTCAATATTATTGTTTATGCTAATGCTAATTTCTGGCGGCATACCTGCTTCTTGAAAATAAGAAATAGTTGTTTCTATTGTAAATTCAATACCTGTATCGGTTGTGTGTGTAATGTTGATATTCAGCATCTCTGAATAGTTATCTTCTTCGTACATTTTAAGTCCTTTAAGTCTTGTTTTTTGTAAGTATATTATACCTAATCAAGACTTAAAGTAAGCTTTATTTGAGTTGTGGTGTAGGATAATTTATTTTATTATCATCTTTTTTAAAGCCAGATAAAAGTCCGGTAATTAAAATAGTTTGTTTTCTAAATTTTTCGATATTTTTTGTATATTTTTCAACGGTAGATTTGTAAAATAGTGCACCTTCTATACTTACTAGAGACATACGGATACTTAAAGTTATTAGTTGGTTAGGCACACCACCTTTGCTTATCTCATTCATTTTTAAAATCAAATCTTCAGGTATAAAGTCATTATATTCATTAAAATCAATTTTTGAATAATCTTTTAAAGATATGAGATATTGAAATCTATCATTAAGACTCGATGTGGTTTTTAATAATTTTGATATATTGGTTATATTTTCTCTATTTTTATAGATAGATAATTGATTTGTTAATATTTTTTTAGCTTCTTCAAAGTCTTCTAAATTAAATTTATCTTTATTATTATTTTTTATATAATTACAATTATTAAATTCATATTCCAGTAGGAATATTTCGACTGGTTCGATACTTAAAAGGGTTCTTGATAAATTTGATAAATTTTCATAAAATCTAAATAAATCAGTGACTATTTTACCTTTTAAAAATTGGTTAGAAAAATTAAAAGAAGGGTTGTCTTCAAAAATAAATTTTCCTGTTATTATTTTTTCTTTTATTTCTAATGGTAAATTTTCAATGTTATCTATTAACTCGTTATAAAAATCGATTAAAGCGTTATTTTTAATTCTTTTATTTTCGAATGATACATTTATACTCTCGTTTTCAAACATTGCTTGTGCTTTTTGTAATGAATTAAATTCTATATTATTATGTAGGTAACTTTTAACTTTTAAAACAAAGTCTGTAATATTAGATTTATTATCTAAAAAAAGAAAGAATTTATATATAAGAAGGGTGGCAGAAGATTTAAAGAAATAAATACTGGACAGTAAAGTTGTAAAGTCTTCTTTATTGATTTTCTTTTCTTTTAATAATTGTCTAGCTAATATATAACAAATTCCAAATTCTGAACCCGTATTTTCTAACATTTCTTCTAAAACTGTTTTTTTGATTATTTTATTATCGTAACATTCTTTTTTAAATGTATCCCTATTTAAAAAAAAGTCTTTATCCATGTGTGTTGTTAAAAAAGAATATTCGTTATCTGTAAAAAAATTTTGTAATTGTTTTTTTTCTTCAACCACAGATTTCTCACGTCGACTAAGTTCCCGTTCTTTGCCTAGTATGGTATTACTAATTACTCTTTTATTTGATTTTGCAAAATTTAATTTAACTTCATCTTTTAATTTCTTTATATCTTGGATATTTAAATTAGTGCATTCCACTATATCTTTAAAGAATTGATTGTAGTCTTTTTCTGACTTTAAATTTGAAGAATATATTTTTCTGGTCATCTTCAAATATAAGTCATTCAGAGAACTTTTTGTTGAACTCATGTGAAGTAAAACTAATTTGATATTATCATTGTTAAATAACAACAAGTTTTATCCTTTAAAGATAGAAATGAATTTTGAAAATAAAGATTTTTTATTTGGGTTGAATTTATCTATAAGATTTATATAATAACCTATTTCTTTAACACCATTTTCTACATAGTCTAATTTTTTATCTTTTGTAACTATTAAAGTGAAAGGGACACTTTTTATTTCGTATTTATTTGCAATTTTTGGGTTTTTTGAGACGTCACATTTAAATATAGACACATTTTTGTCTTCTGCATATTCAGCTATTTTAGGCAAATAACTCATCAATATTTGACAAGGACCACATGTTGGTGAATAAAAGTCTATAAATATTGGATTGTCCGTGTTAACTATTAGTTGTTGGTAATTTTTATCAGTTAGTTCTATAACCATTTTTATAATCCTTAATTTTTATATAAAGATTATAACATAATGATTTATATAAAAGGTTATTTAATATGAAAGTTCTTTTAGTTTATTCATATACCTTTTATACTGATATTTTTTAAAGGTATTAAAGAAAGGTTTTTTTAATGAAGTAGGTTTATTATTATTAATTATAAACGAAACATCGCACAAATAGCTAATATATTCTATAGTTTGTTTTGTAGGTTGTGGTATATAAAAGAAATATTCACTATTGTTCATAAAAGCAATTAAGCAATTATCTTTGTAATTCGATAGGTTTAACTCTGTTTTTTTATTTAATGAACAAAAAGCTTTGATAATAAAAGGGTTGGAAGATGATACATCACCAGAAAATATAATTTTTTGAACGAATTCTTCTTGTGTATTAAGATTATTTTCTACAAAAGATAATATTTTATATTCTATAAATTCATTTTTATTGCTTATAAGGTCTAACCTATCACCACTAGAATAACTACTTTTATCTTTGTAATAAGTAGAAGTGCAGAAGGCGCCTGAACCAGACATAAATATCATATTAAAAACCCTTATTTTTTTATAATAAGATTATACTATTAAAAAGCTTATATTATGCTGAAACTAATCAATCCCATACTACTGATACGCCATATTCTTGGTCTAATACTACAAATTTAGTATATTTAATAGGCTTTCCATATTGTTTACTAGTTAATTCTACTTCAACTTGTTCTTCGCTAAGTAATTCTTTTATTTCTTTATAATTAAGCCATTTGCCATATCTAGCTAATGAATTTTGCCAAATTTTAAATTCGCATGTAGAATCTTCGGTAAGTTGCCAAACTTCTCCTTCATCCATAGTCATCCAATTTGCATTTGTGCAAGCATATAATTTTACTTTCTTTCCCATAACTACTTTATCTCTAACTTCTATTTTTCCATCATCACAATATGGGCAATTGCCTAATATCATATTATCACCTTTTTATTACTTTAAAGAAGAATATCAATAAATAACTTAAATATATATTAAAACTACTTATCCTTATTATTTATATTAAAATTATTTCTATCAAAAGTAAACATACTTATAAGAATAAAAAAAGCAATAAAAATTGTTATATATGTTAAATCATGTATGTTAAATCCAAATATTAATAAAATAGCAAAGAAGGCATAGGAAATGTAATGAAATACTTCTCCTGAAAACATCTGAATAAAGCCAATATCATTAACTGTATAACCTTTTTTAATTAAATTATTATTTAATTTATAATCATAAGCTGCATAAAAAGTTCTACTAAACCCTAATAAATAAAATATTATATAAGGCATTATTCCGTAAGAAAATAAATCGGGGATATAAAAAAATATTCCAAACATTAAAATTTTCAAAATCATACCAATAGAACCAAGTAGGTATATTTTAATTTTATCTGATAAAGAGCCTATAATAAATTGACTAGCTTGACCTAAAACCATAAAAGAAGTAATCGCGACCGTTTTCGTTAAGCTAAAACTATAATAGTTTATTAATAGGAGTCCTGAGTATAAGTCATAATATGGTCTTAAAAGGTTATGTGAAGCAACTGCGTAGATATAATGTATTTTAAATCTTCTATCTTTTTCGTCTCTTAAAAAATAATATATATTATTTAAACTTTCTTTAAAAGTTATATTATTTTTAATGTTACCTGACTTTTTTTGCCTTGTAATAAGACGTTGATACTTATCAAATATATTTCTTCTTTTTTTATATATGATTAAAAAATTCACAAAAAAGATAATAAATCCATATAAAAATATATAATTTTCATGTCCTTCAAAAATAAAGAAATAACTAATAACTAACGGGACTACAGTTTTAATAATATAGGTAGAAGAAACAATGTAGCTATAAATGTGTCCATTTTTTTTGTTATTTAATAAAATATTTTTAATAAAATGACCTACTATAACAGATATTAGTCCATATCCTATACCTTCGCCAAAATGTAAAATAGAAAAGCCGAAATGATTTAAATCTAATTCTGTCCAAGTGAATTTTAATAATAAAATGATAGGTAAAATGAACATAGAATAGAGTAAAACATGATTATATTTAACTCTTTTATTCAAATTTATATTTTGAAAAGCGGAACTTAAAATGATTCCTATTATGAATGAATTTTGAATGATGGATAGTTCTGAATCTGTGTAAGAATAATATTTACTTAACATTAACATGGTGATGCTAGAATACGTCCAAGTGGCTATGTGCATTAGTATTTGAATTAAAATTAAAGTTTTATTATTACTTATATAGGAGTACAAAAGAGGCCTTTTTTTTTATCTTTTATACTTATTATAATTCTAATATAAAAAAAAAATTATTTTTATAAAAATGACAAAAAAGTCTTTAAATGAAAAAAATAAAAAAAAGCTTTATAATGATACTATAAAACAAAAAAAGGAAATACAAATGAAAAACATTAAAAACAAAATCTTAGGTTTGTCAGCATTGGCATTATCTCCACTAACGGCAGCAACAACTTTAACAGACCCAGGTGCTACTAACGGACTAGCACAAAGTGTTTGGGCAATATTTGACAAAGGTCAAGTTTATATTAAATTAGGTCTTTTAATAGCTGCAGTATATGGTGGTTATAAACTATTTATTGCTGATGATAAATCAGTTTTAAACTGGTTCTTATTTGGTGCAGGTGCAGGTGGTATTGGTGCATATGATACAATCGCACAACTAGTAATCGACTTCTTAAAAGTAACTTAATAGTTTATCAAAAAAATAATAAGTCATTACTTTTGTAATGGCCTATTTGCCTATATAACAATCTAACTTATCCAAATTCAATTATTCCATTCGGAAATAAATTCCAAAAATCCAAAACTTTATTATAATTAACGGCATCTATATATATATGTTTACTTTTAATAAAATCAAAAGTTTCTTGAGAAGATTTTAAATTTTCAGCTTCATAATCCCCGTATCTAAATAAATCATGATATCCTGCATCTTCATAAATAAAATTATCAATCATTGTGTATTTATTATCAGCTACTAAATTAAATATTTTATCAATTTTACGTCTTTTGTTTAAATATTTTAAATTTTTCAAAATATTAGAAAAATATTTAATATCATTTAATCTATTGATATTATCTTCAGCTGTTTGTTTAGCATCATCCTCGCGCATGATTTTAATATCAGCATCTGAATAATCACTATAATTACCTTGGAGTAATTTGATATTTTCTCTACATTTAATAGAAATATATTCTTTTATTTCTACCACAGTAGTTAAATCATTACTTTTTTTATAAAACCATGTATGACAACCCATTAAAAGTCCTTTATTATTTGTTAATTAGTTGTATTGTAGCAGTTTATTACTTAAGATTCACTTAATATATATAAATCTTTATAATTAAATCATGAAAAATATAACAAAAATATTATCCATGATAGGATTAGGAATAGTAATTACTGGTTGTGTTTCCACAAAAACATTAAATACGAATAAAAATTGCAATAATGGAATGAATCCAGAAACAAAAAAATGCTTTTATGATGATAGAGAAAGTGAAACGTATTATTGGGGATATCCATTAACTGAAGGTTAATAGCGTTTATATTGGTGCCTCGAGCCGGACTTGAACCGGCACAGCCATTACAGCCGGTGGATTTTGAATCCACTGTGTCTACCAATTTCACCATCGAGGCTTGTAGCACAAAAAGATAATACTATTATCTTGCTTAATTTAACTTTAAATAAGACAATTAAAAGTCTTATAAAGAATCTGTATTAAAATAATACATTATATAACCTTTAGGTTGGCTTAATATATATTAAATAACGATTATTATCTAGTTAAATTTGTTTTTTTAACTTCTTCTATAACACTTAATAAATCATTGTTTATTATTTTCCATACACTAGCCATTTCAAATCCGGTCATTATTTTCTTTTTTGTATCTTCAAAAAAATCAGAATTATAAGCTAAATCTGATAAACAAGCATTTTCAGAATATAATTTTACAATTATTTCATCTTCTTCTACTGTATGCCCAGGAATACAAGTTGTTAATGTCGCAATCGGTTCATTAGTTTCTACTTCTAAAATGCGAATATTTGTAGAATCATTATTTCTATATTGATTAACATTGAGGTAACACCAAGTATTAAATAATTCGATAAATACTTTAAATCTTTTATCTATTTTTTCTTCCATTTTAATCCTTTAAAAATATATTACTAAACATCAGCTTGTTTTTAGCTTAAATATATTCAAAATAATTTTATCTTAATCAAAAAAATACTAAATTATATTTTAATACTACTATCGTTTCTAATAATCAACTCTTTATTAAAATAATTGTAAAAATATTCTTTTAAAATATCAGCATGATGCGGAACAAGTGAAATTCTCTTTCCTTTTTTCATAAGGATTCCTGTTTCTAATAGGTGTTTTAATTCTTCTATTGTTAAAAACATACTATCTGCGGCATCATCTCCAGCTTGTGCTTTTTTATAAGCATCTTTTGAATAATAAACGTTAACATTGGTTTCAACATATCCTCTAACTTCATATGTATGTATATTATCCGGTATAGTAAAAATCTTTTTAGTAGTCATTTTGCTTCCCAGTTCTTCTTGAAGTTCTTTTTCTGCATTTATTTCTGCATCTTCATCATCTTCAATCATGCCACCAGCCATAGCCCAACCAGTTGGTGGGAATTTTCTATCTATAAGAACAATACCTAATTTATTATTGTTATTTTTTGTAAGAACTATTAAATCCGTTGCTAATTGATGATTAAAATTTTGCACTATAAAGCTCGGTACGTTTACAAACCCGTTAGTCATAAATTCGCGTCCGTCATCTACAAAATTACCTTCTACGACTGAATAATCTTCTACTAAGTTTCTAACGTAAGAGTTTAAAAAATTATATTTTTCTTGTTCATTTTCTAGTTGATTAAAATTATTCATAAGTTCATCTGAAATACTGACATCTATTTTGGAATTTAATCCAGGAAATATAAGTTTCATCTTTTGTTCGTCTGGAAAGAAATGAAATTCTATATCTGTGTCGCCATCTAAGATACCAACTCCAACTAATCTATTTTTAACCATAGAAGATTTTTTATATTCTTCTAAAATATCAGTTTCTATCATATTTATTGACATATATTTTCCTTATTTAATTTTTTTATATATATTATATGCTTAAGTTATTTAAAAATAGCTTAAACTATATAATATTTTGTATTTTAATAAGACACAGTTATATAGTTAATATCATTATTGTCTATGTAATCTATTTCGGCTTGACAATCAGATTCTGGTTCTAATTCCAAGAACTCTTCTAGTCTATCGATAAATATATCTGAAACACCTCTTGTGTAACCTAAGTCATTTTCATCAAACATACCACATATAATTGGAAATTTTTCACAATCATAATCCGGGTGTAAATATAATTCTTTATTTTCTAAATGTGCCATTGTAAGTCCTTGTTTTTTTGTAAGTATATTATACCAATAATCTACTTAAACACAGCTTAATCTGGTATTTCCCTTACATTTAAGTTTTATTTAAATATAAATATATTATAGTTTAATAATAAAAAGACAAAGAGGTAACAATGAGTTTATATACAGACTATAAAGACGTAAATAAGGAAGAGTTAGAAAAAGATATAGATAATATAAAATCTATTATAGGTGACCCTTCTGAAAAAGATTTTAAACATTTATTAAAAATGAAACGTTGGACTACAAATATGCATATATTTGGATTTATTATATTGTGTATGGCTGTTCTATATAATAATTATACAGAAGGTGTATCAACTGTGATATTGATATTACTAATGCTATCATCTTCTATTTTATTAGGAATTGCTAACGTTTCGGATTGGGCAAATATCGCACATCCTATTTTACATGGTGCTTATGATAAGGTGCCTGGTATTCCAAAGCGATATACTAAAAAAGTGTATGCAAGTGGAAGTAAGCGGTTTTTTGATTGGTTTGATTGGATTAAACCAGAAGCTTGGGTATATGAGCATAATATAATGCATCATTATCATTTAGGGGAAAACGATGACCCAGATAATGTGGAAAAGAATATGGTTTGGTTGCATAATTCAAAAATACCTATGTTTTTAAAATATGCGTTTGTATATGTTTTTGCAATGACTTGGAAATTTACATATTATGCGCCTAACACTTTAAGGATTTTAGAAAACAAAAAACGCTCTAAATTAAAACAAGAACCTTTAGACTCTTATGAATTTAATCCTATGAAAGAAAGTGGACGTGAATTATGGTTGAACTACTATCTTCCTTATGGAATATATAGATTTATAATTATACCGGGTGTTTTTGTCCCTATAAGTTGGTCTAGTGCATTTATTGTTCTTATTGTGATGATAATAACTGAAGTGTATGCGAATTTACATTCATTTTTGGTAATTGTTCCGAATCATAGTGCAGAAGATATATACCAATTTTCAACACCACATAAAACGCAAGGTGAATATTATTTAAGGCAAATAATGGGAAGTGTGAATTATAATACAGGAAATGATTATATAGATTTTGGTCATGGATTTTTAAATTATCAAATAGAACATCATTTATTTCCTAATATGCCTTTGAGTTTTTATCAAAAAATGCAACCATTGGTGAAAGAAATATGTAAAAAACATAATTTAGAATATAGGCAAGAGAATGTGTTTAAGAGAATGTGGATGACTATCGAATTAATGGTAGGGAAAACAAAAGTTAAGCGTATAGATAATATATAAAAAAGGGAAAAAATATGACAGATATAGAAAAATTAACAATTAGTCCAGAGACTAAAGCGGCGATAGATAATTTTATAGGTTTTATAGATTTAATAGAAATCGGAAGATTATTTAATCATAAAGGTGAAGAAGTTGAATTTTTTGTAAAAGAAATCAAAGAAGAGGGGCTTCAAGGTTTCAACATCACAATAGAGCCAAATTTAACAGATGAACAAAAGCGAAAAATAGTTCGTGATATGATAAAAATTTGGAATGTAAAGGGCGAACCTATTACAAGTTTATAAAAGTGATAAATCGCCTGTGTCTATCCATAATTTTTCACCTGTGGATTTAATTAACACTTCGGCTAAATAGCCTCTGTTAGTTAAAATTATACAGTTTTCGTTATCATTTTTGATAATGTTTTCTGTCTCACCTGGAAATTTATTTATAGTTATTAAATTTTGTTTAATAACTAATTCTGTTCCAGGCTTAAAAAATCTTTCATTTATTTCCATATAAGCTAATCTTTTTTTATTATCAAATGTAGTTTGGTCATAAAATTCGCCAAATTTATTAGAAATACTATATGCACCATTTCTGCAAGTTTTTTGATATAAATAATATATTTTCAAATCTTGAACAAAAGAATCATTTTCTGACACTAATATATAAATATATTCTGGTGCAATATCATTTTCATTAAATAGTTCGACATCTACTTTTACTAAATTATATTGTCGTTCTCTATCTGCGTAAGAGGCGAAATCTTTTCTTTCTATGTCTAATAATAATCCATTTATATTATTATTTTTATCAATTCTTACATTTAAAGAACCACTATTATTAATATAAGATAATTTATTATGTTTATTATTATAGTCTTCTGAAAGACTATTTGCGCTTTTAAGAAATCTTTGGTTGTACGATTTACTAGTACATCTATCTTCGCCATATGTTAAGGTAAACTCTCTTCTAAAACCATTAACTTTAACGGAAACTAATGAACTAGTATTTGTATGATGCGTTTCTTTATTTAATAAACTACCATACCCTACTAAGGATATTTCACTAATATCTTTATTGTCGATAATTTCTTGCCATGAATATATTTCTTTCATTATAATAATGCCTTTTATAATAATTATAAACGAAAGAAAAAAATACTACTTTTTATGACCTTGAGATTTTTGTTTAGTAATTATTTGTTTTATTTTTGAGTTTTTTAAAAGAAATTCTTGAACTTCTTCTAGTTTATTTTCTGTCGCAAAAGCATATTCTTCTCCATATATCAAGTTAGAATCAAATAACAATTTTTTATTTGGTTGTTGATATATTAAAGATGAGCATTCCTCGAAAAAACATGCATTACTTTCTCCACCTAAAACCTCTATATTATCAATATGGTCAAGGTCTGAATATTTTGTGCTTTCATAATCATTAAAATTAGCTGTATCAGCGAAAATGTTTATGTAAACATCTTCATAATCATCATATTCTGAATAATCTTCTAAAATTTCTTCTACTATTTGTTTTGATATAGGCGAAGTCTTTGTTATGAAATCAACAAAATCTTCTGAGTCATATATTTCAATATCATGTTTTAAAAGTTCTTTTGATATAGCAAGATAATGTTGAAAAAATTCTGCATTTTGAAAATCTATAATATCTCTATTATATCCATATTCTTTTTCTATAACGTTAAACTTTATACCTAGTTTATATTTTAATATAATAATAGTTTTTGCTAAATCAATAGGTATTAGGTATTTTGTAACCAATTCATCAAATTCGTAAATGTAATTATTGTTCATATAATTTTCCAATTCTTCGGTATATTCATCTTCATATTCTTGAAAATTTTCTTCTTTAATGCCTTCTAATTTTGAAATAATTTCATGTGTTGCTTGATAATGTTCATAGTCACTAATTAAACCATTTGTTAAGTCATTTAATTCTTCGAATCCATTTACGTTATCACCGGTTTCATATTGGTGCATATCAGCGACTATTGTAATTCCTAATAGTTCGTTATGTTCTTGTCTTATTTTTGTAGTAAGTTTATCTATATAATCTGAACTTTCATTTTTATCTAAGTGAGCTAAAAAATGACCTTGAACATCTATAATAACTAATTGTTTTTTCATAATAATATCCTATACTAATATTATAAGAAGAATATCTTTTTTTTATATTAACTAATAATCTAAGGTTTAATTGAAAATTGTATCTTTCTTTTATAATATGGTCAAATAAAAGGTGTGATAATGAGAAAAGAATTATTGGAAAATATAAAAAATTTAAAAGCAAATATAAACGAATATTTTAAACAAGGTATTATAAAGAATATAGAACAATCACAGTTAGAACATATTTTAGGTTCTTATGAAACAATGCTAGAAAATGGTCATGTTAAACCTGAAATAATAAGAAATTTATTTGATAAATTAAAAGATAAGATAAACGTAGAACCTATTATATTATCTGAAAATAACGAATTATTAGAAGATGAAAAAATATTTCAAAAAGAAGAATTAAATTTGATAAGTAAAGATAAAATGCTTAATAATCAACAACTTCAGGAAAAGATATATGAAGTTATATCTGATAAATATCAAGAAATAGTTGCGGAATTAGGTATTGAGATAGAAGATGAAATAACTTTAGAAGTTAAGTTGAACTTATTATTAGAATTGGAATTAAATAAAGATAAAAAAAATAAAGATGATATATTAAAAATTATAACACAATCTAAAACAAGACAAATAAGAGAGAAAAAAACCTCAAAAAAGCCAATGTTTAATCAATTAAAAAGGTTTGTAATGTCTCCATTACAAGAAATAAAAAAATATCAAAAAGATAAAAAACACGAAAGTGCTATTCATCTATTCGAATGTGAATCTCACCGCCCTAAAGGACAGTGCTTCAGTTAAAAATTAGCTTACGCCGTTTTCTTAACAGTAAGTTTATGCTCCGACACCAGAGCTTCAATGTTTTGTCATTGAAAACTTCTTATTAATTTTTCCAAAGTACGCAATATAAATATAATCATTCGATTACTTGAAATTTAATCCATTTATATTACAAATTAATAATATCGTAAAGTTTAATTCATGTATTATTTCAACTTACTATAGTGACTTTACTTACAAAATAAGTTCTTTAATTCTTATTAGTTAAAACAACTATAACCAACTAAGGCTGAAAATATTCTTAAATATTGTTGATTTGTAAAAATACTTACTTAAAATTGACAGCCACTGGACTCCGCCATGAATAGCGAAGGTTTATGGTTAGTCTTTTTTTGTTAAATTTTTCTAAGAAGATAAATATAAATTAGAAGTTATTCCATATTTTTTTAAATCAGTCCCTAAAATATTATTACCAAGTATAATAATATTATCTGGGTTATAATTTAATAGTTTAAAAGCGGAAATAATTTTTTCTAAATCGCTATTAAAACCTGTGGTTTTAAAAACTATTGTCTTGATATCATACTTTACTAATAAGGCTAATTTTTCCGGTTCTTTGTATAGGTCTGTAATAGTAATATAAGAGCCTTGTTTTGTATTTAAATCGTCTATAATAACGGAATAACTTTCATCTAAATGGTAACTTCCTTCAAGGAAAGCAATATTACCAGAAACATTATTATTTTTAATAACATTGTTTTTATTTTCACTTATACACACAGTATCATTAGACTTTTCATGATAAACAGAATTGAAATTGAAGTTATGTTTATAAAGATAAAGAAAAACATCATATTCAAAAGAAAAACTAATGACAATTCCCGTATCTGTATTACATTTTTCTATTTTAAAGTTAGAAGATACAGACATTAAATCATCAAAATTTAAATTATTATATGCTTTATTAAATCTTTCACTATAAAGAATATAAAGTTTTTCAGTATCCCAAATATTAATATTCGTAAACATAGGCATTTCTACAAATAAAGAAACGCTTGTATCTTTAAAATTAGTGAATTCTTCTAAATCTGAAATATCACCTAAAAAAGTAATTTCCCAATTTTTAATATTTCCAAAATGTTCAGAAGCAATAGAGGATATATTATTATTATAGTTATCGGGATTAACTATGATATTCTCTATTTCTTCTTCTATTTCCCATTCAGATAATTCGCCTACTCCATCTTTAAAAAAATGTGTACAATCTATAATTCTTTCATCATAATCTGGATAAGTAAAAACTGTAAATTTAATAGAAACATAGTTAATCATATCAATCCTTTTATTTAATCTTCTTCTTTTTTAAAAGTGAATTCATCATTCATACATTCTGGACATCTAACTGATACACCCATATGCGTAACACCTGTGCTACACTCTATTTTGTCCCATGATATATCCATATCATTCATATCATTTGTTTCAAAATTACAATCAGAACAGATTATAATATCGCCTAATTCTTCGCCATTATTATTTCTATACATAATTAAGCTACTTCGCTATCAAATGTAATAACACCTAAATAACTCAAACTGCTTTCATAATAATCTTCTAAAAAACTGACTAAAAAATTATCATTGCGTAATGCTTCTAGCATATCGTTTCTAAGCCATTCATCCGCGTTAGCTCCTTCACCATATAAACAATAACTGACTACCTAGAGGGTTTTCATTAATATAATCATAATATAAATCTTTTTGAAGTTGGAATTTAGATTTTATTCTATTATTGAAGGAATAAGGAGAAATTAAATTGGCATAATCATTAAAAGTTTTCATCGTTTCTTTCATTAGAGATTTTTGTTCTAATGTTGGTAATAATTTTACTTTTAATGTAAGAGTTAATTTTTCTTTCTTCATAAGAAAAGGTTATCTTTAATTTTCTTAAAAAAGACTTAAATATAAAGAATGTTGTCTTAAAACTTGCGAAGCCCTACTCCGCCATGAATGGCGAAGCTTCAGCTTCTAATTTTTTAGGTGAATTTACTTTGTCCCAAAATAATTTGGCTTTGGATTTTATAATTTTAAATGTAATTTTTAAATTTTGATTATCTTGAGAAGTTATTTCTCCATATTGTGTAGTTATATTCATTTTAAGCCTTTCTATTTCAAAGCATAACATATATAACATTAAAAGAAGGTTAAAATGCTATATATGTGATAAATCGCTTTTTTAAAAATCAGAACACCACCAATCCATTTCTTCAAAAATTGCATCCATTTTTTTATTGTATTCATCGCTTTCATCTTCATTATCGTAATCGTAATTAGAATCCGGTAATATTAAATCATTTTCTTTTAGAAATTCATCCATATCTTTTGAAGAAGGAACATTGTCTGTAATTGTAGTTAATTCAAATGTTCCATCTGTTGAAGTAACGCGACCATTAACCATTGCGTTTGTTTCAAGTATACTTAATAGTTTATATCCATTTCTAATATAAATATTATTAATTCTAATAGTCTTAGCTTTATCATTAAAAATATTTTCAGAAGCGATATCATCACATTCATCTAATAAAAATGAATGTCCTTCTTCGTCTGTTTTACTAAACCATCCAAGTTCTTGTGCTTCTGAAACAGCACCTTTATATTCTTCATCTGTTTTGTATTCTATCTCTAGATTCATTGTTACGTAGTAGCTCATTTTAAGTCCTTTAAGTCTTTGTTTTTTGTAAGTATATTATACCATTGTAAGGCTTAAAAACCCCTTAAATAAGGGGATAAATGGGGATAAATTATGGATATTGTAGGATTTTATGAGGATAGAAAAATTAATAGTGAATAGATACTGTTAAGTGTCTATCCATCTGGCTTCATATTGTTATTTATTGAAGAGCTTTGTTTTATAGCTTTCTTTTTAATTACATCTGATATGGAATTTTCAATAATTTCAAACATATTTTCTATAGTTATATCTTCTTTTAAAGAAATTTTTCCTTCAATACTACCGTAAGCATTAACTTTTAATTCAGATTCAAAAACTTCTGTATTGTTTAAAGCCTGTATTATTTTTTTATTATTAGAATTTTGAGCATTTATAATTACAAAAGAACTATCTTCGTCTTTAACTATACTAATTTCTGTTTTGATATTATCAACAAATTTACAGATTCTCTCTTTTTTACTTGCTTCCCAATTATGTTCTTGATATACTTCTTCATCATTAACACCAACGTTGTGTTCTATTTTTTTTGAAGATAATTTTCCATTTAAAAAAGCATCGTCCTCTAAATAAGAAATTATACTTCTTATTGATTCAAAGTTTTCATTATCAAATTTAATTGAAATTTCTAAATCACCATGCGCGTTAACGGTCATTTTATCAAATAACTCTTCATTTTTAGAAAAAGCTTCTATAATATCTGAATTAGCATTTATTTTAACAAAATATTCATCTTCTTTATTAGCTATACTAATATCAGAATTTGTTTCTTTGAAGTAAAGATTATGAAAGGTTGTGTTTTCTTTAATAGCAAATATAAAAGATTTTGTTATTTTTTTTAAAAAATCAGTCATTACTTCTTTATCAGAATTTTCTGGTTTATAATCTATTTCCAAAATAATAGTTCCATCTACATCTTTTAAGCCTGGCATGGTACTATCTGTTGTCTTTATAACATCGTTATCTATTCTATCCATAAAGAAATCCACTTTTAAATGGTCTGTTGCTGTAATTTCTACATTAACATCTTTTGAACCCTTATCTTGTATAAATTTGATTTGAAAATCACCATTATCTGTTTTGTTAACTAATGTAAAATTATTAGTCCCTTCTTCTACAATTGTTAATCCATCTAAAATTTTCATATTAAAATCCTTTGTTTATATATTTACTATTATTATAAATAAAAAAAAGAAATATTGTTTAAGGTGCTTTTTTAATTGTAGTGGTGATATATGGTGGTTTAATGGTATAATAAACTCATTAAAGAGTTTATTTGTTATTGCTTTTTTTTGTATTTACAGATTTTATCATTTCAAGAACTTTTTCTTTTTCGATAATTAAATTTTCTATAAATTCAATTCCGGTTTTATCTTCTAGATTAACCATATTTAAAAGTATTTTTTCATCTGTAATAAATTTAGGATTTATAAGATGCCATAAACTAGGTATTTTTGATAACTTAACATTTAAAGTATAATTATTTAAGTTAGGGATTACGAAATTCTTTATAAAATCTTCTGATTTTTGAAGACCGGTGTCGAATAAAGCCTGGTATATTATAGAAATATCAATAAATTCAGGATTTATATGATTGATACCATATACTATTTGATGCTCTTCTAGTGGGTAATTAGGGTGGTTGATAGATATATTAAATAAAGTCTGTGTTTGTTTATCTTTTGGAATCTCTAAAAAATGTTTTCCACCATCTTGAGTAATAAGCTCATGAAAATAATCTTCTTCTCCATAAAATTTAGTAAAAATTTCGGCTGGTATCATATCTTGGAATTCAACTAATCTTTTAATTCCATACTTATTAACTATCAAAGAAACTTGTTCTTCGGTAACTTTATTTTTAATTGTTTCCATAAGTGTATCAGGTAGATAAGAATTAAAAGAAGTTTTTAATAAGTGCATAATCATTGCTTCATCTAAAAGCTCCGGATTTATTTTATCAGCTAATAAAACAAATAAGCTTTTGTTCGTCATTTTAAATAGTTGCCCTACAATCTCTTTTGTAAGTATTTCTGGAAATTTTTCAATTTTAAGATGAAGGTTTTGGGATTTAGTAGTTCCACCATTTGAAATATAATGTCCTAATGCTTCTTTTGTAATATCTGCATTTATATAATTACCTGACGCATAATTTATATTTTCTAAATCTAATGAAAGTGCATATTCTACGATATTTTTATTTTGACAAGTATCTGGTATATTTTTTAGAAAATCTTTTCCACCAAATTCACGCATATTTTTTTCAATAACAAATTCCATATCAGGATATAAATCGGAAGGCATCCTTTTTAATAAATCAAATGATTCATCTTGTTTAATCATAATTTCATATAATCTAACTAGTTCTAATCTGAATCTACTAGTTAATTCATATCCACTTTCTCTGCCATTATCTATAAATGTATCGTTGTATTGTTCTTCTTCTATTTTTAATCTTTCAATTTCTTTATCTGAATTAAAAAAATTATTTTTAAGTTTTGATACAATAGTGTGAAGATTAGAAAAATTTTCTTCACAAAATTTAGAAAAAGTTTCTTCTGTGATTAAACTAGGATTTAAAGTGCTAGGAAAATCATTCAGAGTACATTTGGATAAAAATAAATCAGATATTTTTGTAGTTTGTATTTCGGATGGTATATATTGCATATAATTTCTTGATACATTGATAGCAACTAATAACATTTCTTCATCAAATTTTTCTAAAATAAAATCTCTTCCAAAATTATAAAGTAAACCTGTGCCACTTTCTAAAAGCAAAATAATTTCATCTTTTGTTAATTGTTCGTCGCTAGGAATATCATGAAAATCTTTATCTTGTTTATCTTTATATTTTGCAAGAGTATCCATTTTATTTTTTATTCTCTTCATTGAAGCTAATTTTTCTTGAATTGTTGTTTTTGCTGACATATTTAATACCTTTTGTTTTTATGTAATTATAAAAAAGAATAATTACTTTCTATTAAGCATATTATATCAAATATTAGCTTATGAGCAGCTTATAGTAATAATATTTTCAACTATTATTTTGTGTATTTACTTTTTTAATTTGTTTTTCAATGTGTGAATATATATCGTTTGATATATGAATATATTTTGTATATTCACTTTCGTCGACGATAGAATATTTACCTAAATCATTAAAATATTTAATCATTTCAAGTGAGTTATTCCAATTATATAGCTCTACAATTTCATTCTCTATATAATACTCTATTTTAAAATTACCAGAGTTAAAATAGTAAGAATTAAGCGATAAAATTTCAATTAAAGTTAAATCATAAAATAATAAATTTTCACTCCATTCGCTTGGGACTTCTAAGCTGGTTGTGTTTTTAAAATCTTTAATAAAACTTTCTTTTATCATTTTTGCAATATAAAAATCTTTAATATGTGTTAAAAAATCTATAGGTTCCACTAATATATTATTAGTATCGGCTATATTGGTAATTTGCATGTTATTTAAATCACTGATATTTATCTAAAGGTTAGAAAGAAAACCCCTTGCTTTAGCTGGGGGATTAAATAAAAACAAATATCTCTGATATTTAGAATTTTATTTATAACCTGTAGAATTTCGCAAATTTTATGTTTTGTTGAAATTTTTAATTTATAGTTCTATTTAAGTAAAAATTAAGTTCTTAAAGGTTAAGATAAAGACCAATATAAGGAAGAAATATGGAATATAATAGAGGATATAAATATTTATTAGAAGTATCTAATGAA